>Ga0185299_10000376_pt1 | contig 128190 bp, 111 predicted proteins | sample PaiPotPPA55metaG_FD_128002 | JGI IMG/M metagenome (GOLD analysis project Ga0185299, IMG submission 128002) | Iron sulfur acid spring bacterial and archeal communities from Banff, Canada, to study Microbial Dark Matter (Phase II) - Paint Pots PPA... ... | reverse complement strand
GAAGAGCAGAACCAATAGATAAAATCAAACCCAAATATCATGTGCCTGCCGATCACCCCTGGAGGAAACCATGGACCCGGACATTTCTATCTGGCGAAAAACCGGACATTTCTACTTTGCGTTGACATCGTACGAGGGCGCCCGAATGGGCACTTAACGAAGTTCGAACACCATGATTTTGGAATCGCGCGTCGTGAGAAAAGAGCGGTGAAGGCGGTCACACAAAAAATGACAAATAAAATTGGCTTCAGCTTTACTGCCCCGAGTAATATCCGTCCCGCGCCTGCACCACTAGCTCTTTCTGCTTCGTGGTCACATGCAGCTTGTGATATCCCGGTCCCGTATTTTTGTCCGGCGTGTAACCCAGGCTGAACTGATTGCGCAGCTCTTCTTCAATCTGTGCGTAAATCTTGTCGACGGTTTCTTTCTTCGAGACCTCAAACATTCTTCCCCCGGTCTCTTTCGAAATCTGTTCCAATATTTTTTTCCCGTCAACCCGCGCTTCCTGCGGCCTCCCGCCGCCTCGCCGCCCCGTCCCAAACGGTCCCATCTGCATCGAACTCCGTCCGCCATATCCTTCATCGTCCTTGAACAAAATCGAATACACCACCGTATCCGCTCGCTGTGCCGTTTCGATCGCCGTTGTAATCCCCACTTTGCTGCCATGATCAACGCCATCCGAAAGAATGATCAGCGCTTTGCGCCCCTGCTGCTTACTCATCAAATCGTCCCCCGCTAGGTACACCGCATCGTATAGCAGCGTTCCACCTCCGCCGTGTCCCGAACCTCGTCCGCCACCGCCGCCTCCACCTCGCCTACCGCCGCCGATTCCGCCCCCGCCCATTCCGCCGCCTTGCCCTCCTCCTCCGCTTTGTCCACCGCCGCCGGAATTCGCATCCATCTGCGGCGTCTGTAGCGACTGCAGCGCCGCTTGCAGTTTCGGCCGCGACCCGGTGAAGTCCTCTAGCAGCTCCACTTCCCTGTCGAAGTGAATCACGAACGCCAAATCTTTATTTTCGCGCAGCAAGTGATCCAGAAAGCTATAACTCGCGCTTCGTTCTTCCTCCAACACACGCCGCTGGCTCAAACTCGTATCCACCAGCAATCCCAGCCGCAATGGCAAATCATTCTCGCGCGCGAAGTAGTTGACAGTTTGCGGTCGGCCATCCTCGTCCACTGCAAAATCCTCTTTCGTCAGGTTCGAAATAATCTTTCCATGCTTGTCGCGCACCGTAACCGGCACACTGACAGTTTTCACGTCCACCGAAATCCTGGGCGTGCTTCCCTGCTCCACCTTGGTCTGTGGTTGCGATTCCTGAGTTTGCGCCCATTGTCGCGCGGCCTGCTGGGAAGCCCGTTGCGAAGCCTGCCGATTAGCTTGCTGCGCCGGAGCAGTCGTTTGCTGTCCCGCCTGTGTTGCACCCGCGACCAGCCCCGTCAAAATCAAAACGCCATAACACAGCGCATCTTTCAAGCCAACACACGCGCCTGACCAACGCCTCACGAATGCAATCTTCATTTCACTCCCAACCGCCAGGCGCCGGACACTGGCGCCTTAAGGCCACTGCGCAACATAGATGCAAACTCCGCCAAGTCAGAAGCCTGCCCAGCAAACCGTACACACACAAAGTTGCCAACAAAGTTTACGAGCAGACACACCCGCGCTCCGCTGGTTATTCCCGCGCGGATTCAAAATAGTTCCCGGATTTAATTCACGCGGAGGGTGTCCGACCTTCGATTGCAGGGTACGTCTTCATCTTCGCTTTGATAAGCGCCCTTCGATTTTTCGGTGGGACCTGGCGACTCGCTGAAATCAACTACGATCGCAGTCGGGGAGAAAACTCCGTCAAGCTCATAAAGGTAGAATCAACTTTTTCAACTAATTTCCCGTTTTCTTCCGACTTTGCGCTAACCGTCTTCCACTCCGGATCGTCCCGAAAGCTCTTCCAGTTCGCTTCCGCCGCCGCCCGGCTGGGATGTTGCAAAATATAAATTAGCATATTGCTTTTCTGCGACTCATCCACAGGCGTCCAGTAAGCCACGCTCTTCATCCCATGCCGGTCAAAGATCTTCATGGTGTGGTCGCGAAAACGCGCCAGCAACGCATCCAATTTCCCCGGCATAGCATGATATACGCGCAACTCGTACACTGCCTCCGCGCTGGGTGCGGTTTCCTGGCCAGCTTCGAGTGCCGCGCCCGACAATGTTGGTAAGAATGCGGCCGCGGAAACAGATCGCAACAATGTTCTTCTTTTCACGACCGTATTCTACCAGACAAATTCCAATAAGGCTTACGTCAACTCTGCGGGTGCCCCGGGTTCGCAGTTGAGGTATGAACCCGAGTCTTGCTTCTCGCGACCAAAGTTGCATCCCTTCAACCATCTCCACCAATCAAAATCACGCGGAGGGTGGCCCAGGCTCGGTTTTCAGCCTGGGTCTTGGATCTCTACGGCGCTGTTTTGTAATTGTGGTCAATTCTCGCGCGGTACTTAATGAACCGCAGCATCCTGCTAACCCCAATTTCACAACATGGCAGTCATGTCGTCCGCGACCATTACCGCTCATGCCGCATACATCGCAAAGCCGAGCGGCGTCCAAAGTACTCATCGCTCGGCTCTGCATTCCAGCGCTATGGTCGCTTCCAGGAAAACAACGTATATATCGTCACAACCTTAGTGGCTCTCGCCCGAACAACACGTGTCGCCAATGCTCTTCGGCTGTGTGTACGTTCTCTTGGCATCCACAATCTCGCTTTTATCGTATTTGTCGTGGTGTCGCACCCATGACATCGAAAACGCCAAACCCTCTTCGTCACGCCCCTTCGGCGCGATGTCCAGAAAATTATACGCACCGATAAAAATGTCCAGTCCGCGTCCGTAAGTGGAATACGTGTGAAATACCTCGCCTGCCTCATCCTTGTAAAATACGCTTGCGCCCGGCGCCTCATCGGGAGGGAAATCCTGCATGGTGTAGTTGTAATTCACGTCCCCCTTGGCCCGTTCTTCTTTGGTGAACGAAACGTGATAGTCAAAATTAAATTCAGTCCCATAGGACGAGACCCACTTGAAGTTCCAGCCCATCCTCTTTTTGAACGCCTCGATTTGTGCCAGCGGTGCCCGCGAAACCACCACCAACGTCACATCCCGAGCATTCAAGTGCGGCACGCTGCCATCAAAATGGTCCGCAAGCAGCGAGCAACTTTGACAGCCTTCCACCCAGTCCGGGCCAAACATGAAGTGGTACACGATCAACTGGCTGCGCCCCTCAAACAGTTCAGCCAACGTTTCCTTACCGTTCGGCCCATCGAACAGATATTTCTTCTCCACTCGTTCCCACGGCAATTCGCGACGCTGCCGGCTCACCTCATCGCGCAGCTTCGTGAATTCCTTCTCCTTCCTCAATAACTCCTTGCGGGCCGCAAGCCATTGCTCTGGCGTCGTCACTTTCGGATTTTCCGTCTTGCTCGTAGCTGAAGTCGCCATTGTCGCTTCTCCTTTTCTCTTCGTCCTTGTGATGAAAACTTCCTTTACCATTTCCCGACCGAAAGCCTCTCACCACCATCGCCGTCAATCCTCCCGACGACGTAACTCCCGCGGCCATCGCCGCCAACACTCATCAAGCACACTGGACACATTGCTGCTCTCCGCAAACCCGCCGCTAACGTTTAAACGATGCAGCTTGCTTCCCTTCGGCGCGTTTCCGCACCTGTTCGTGAATATGCTTCCAGCCCTTCCCCATTCCCTCTCGATGTTCGTCCGGAATAAGCCCCAGCGCCATGTGGTGAAATTTGATCAACGTTCCCCCGTCGACTTTGCTCAACCGGTATTGCAGATTCGAGACCGCCGCATACGACATAAACAACGGCCCGGTAATTTCCAGCAGCGTCGGCCGCTTGATCGCCTGCACCGTTCCCCAGAAGTGCCCGTTGTCTCCACTCAAGTCGCGGTACCATCGCCCGCCCGGCCGCGCTTCGAGCTTCATCGGCATCGCTGTTCCATCGGGCGTGGTATTGCCTTCGCCAATCTGTTCCAGAAGCGCCGCAAAGGTATCTTCCAACCCGGCCTTCACATGAATTTCCTCGGCGATATGCACCGTCAAGTCTTCCACCGCCAATTCTTTCTTCGCAGTTGCCTGATTCATTGTCCTTCCTCCCGTAAAAAGTTTTACTATCTGCTCTTAGAAGTTTTGTTGCTATTCCGCTCGCACTACTCCACCTTGTTTGAAGACTGACTTTTCTTCTCCGCCCTGTTTTTCACCTGCAACAACTGGTGCTTCCACAACCGTTCAAATGTACTCGTCCACTCATGCAGTGGCCGAATCGCCTCCGCATTCGCTCGATACAACATGTGCCTGCCGTCCCGTCGCACATCCACCAGCTTTACCTCCAAAAGCACTCGCAAGTGCTTTGAGACCGAAGGCTGCTCAAATCCCAGCCTCATCACAATTTCCCCGACCGACCGTTCCCCCGTCGCCAGGAATTCCAATATCTCCCTACGCCGAGGCTCAGCCACCGCATTAAACGCATCCGATGTGGTAGCCGCCCTCGCCATGCCCCAACATTACATTCCCATATAGGAATATGTCAAGCCCTTTTTTTAGCTCACCATCCCCGGCCCTATAGCCCGCGCCTCCGTTTGACGGCCCGCGTCACACTCCGCTACCATCGCCGCGTATTTCTAGGTCGCGGCTAGCGGCACTCTTTGCCTTTGAAGTCTCTTCGTCTTTGAAGTTGGATGGCCCATCCCTGCGCTTTTTGCAAGGGTGGGGCTTTTTCTGCGCCCTCTTTAGCCACAACAACAGAGCTGCTGGCTCGTTGGGCTTTTAGCCCACTCCGCCGTTTGACTGAGCGCCTCCACTCCGCTACCATCGCCGCGGATTTGTAGGAAGCTTTGTAGGTCGCGGCTTTAGCCGCGACAATAGAGTTGCCCAGCTCGCTGGGCTTTTAGCCCCTGAAGCCGAAATCCTGAAAGCAGCACTCTGCAAAAACCATACGAATGCCTCCCATCCAACGCGACCGCCTCCGATCTCTCATGCGGTCGGAACAAGAAAAATTCTCCACCGCCAATCCCAAATCCAAGTCCCTCTTCGCCCGCGCCGGCAAATCGCTTCTCGGCGGCGTGCCCATGAATTGGATGGCCAAATGGGCCGGCGCATTCCCACCCTTCGTCAGCGAAGCTCACGGCGCCGAAGTGCTCGACGTCGACGGCCATCGCTACATTGATTTCTGCCTGGGCGACACCGCTGCCATGACCGGCCATTCCCCGCAGGCCACCGTTTCCGCCGGGCAAGCACAACTCGACCGTGGAATATCTCTGATGCTCCCTGCCGAAGACGCCGTCTACGTCGGCGAAGAATTGCAGCGTCGCTTTCGTCTCCCTTACTGGCAATTCGCGTTGACCGCCACGGACGCCAATCGTTTCTCAATCCGTCTCGCGCGCCACATTACCCGGCGCCAAAAAATTCTAGTGTTCAACTGGTGCTACCACGGAACCGTCGACGAAGCCTTCATCACTCTGAAAGACGGCGTCGCGCGCGCGAGAGCAGGAAATATCGGTCCGCCCATAGATCCCTCAATCACCACCAAGGTTGTGGAGTTCAACGACCTAGCTGCGCTGGAGAAAGCCTTGCAACCCGCCGACGTCGCCTGCGTTCTGGCCGAACCCGCCCTCACCAACGTCGGCATCGTGCACCCCGCGCCTGACTACCACCAGCAATTACGCGATCTCACGCGAAAATACAAAACGCTCTTGATCATCGACGAAACTCACACCATCTGCGCCGGCCCCGGCGGTTTCACGCGCGCCGAAAATCTCGATCCCGACTTCCTCGTCTTTGGCAAAGCCATCGGTGCCGGAATTCCCGGAGCAGCGTATGGCTTCACTCAGGAAGTCGCCGACGCCATCTCCGCCAATATGAATCTTGAGGACTGCGATGTCGGCGGCATTGGCGGCACACTCGCTGGTAACGCCCTCTCCCTAGCCGCGATGCGCGCCACACTTGATAAAGTTTTGACCGAGGCAGCCTTCACTCGAATGATCCCGCTAGCCGAAGAGTGGACGGCCGGCGTGCAGCAAGCCATAACGAAATTCCAAATGCCCTGGCACGTCACCCGCTTGGGTTGCCGCGCCGAATATCTCTTTGCGCCCATTCCTCCGCGCAACGGCACCGAGGCTCACAACGGCATGGACTTCGAACTCGAGCGTTTCATGCATCTCTTCGCCATGAACCGTGGCATCCTGCTAACCCCATTCCACAACATGGCCCTCATGTCCCCCGCAACCACCACAGCCCACGTCGATCGCCACACAGAAGTCTTCTCGCAAGCGGTCCAGGCCTTGGTCAACTAGCTCGGCCATCGCGTGAGTTTTCCTAGTTATTGTCTTTGGGTGCCCCGGGTTCGCAGTTGAGTTATGAACCCGGGTCTCGCTTCTAGCGACCAAAGTTGCATCCCTCCAACTATGTCCACCAATCAAAATCACGCGAAGGGTGCCCCAGGCTCGCTTTTCAGCCTGGGTCTTGGGTTTCTAGGTGGGCCCGAGAATTAACCACAATCACAAAACAACGCCATGCCCACCTAACACCGCATATTCTTTACAAAATTAAGAAGGCGGTCACTGTCGCATATTTACTGGCAATAACGGATCGAGCCGAGCCCCGCGCACAACAGTCGAGCCTCGACCGCAGAACACTCAAACTAATTTGAATTGGGATTCAATTTGCCCGAAAGAATTGGCGGCGGAAATTTTACGAATAGAATCACCTTCGCCTCATGACCGGGAGACGCATCGATGACGCGTCTCCCCTGCGATCACGAATACTCCGTCACGAATACTCCACCGCTAATCATGGTCGGGATGAGTATGGCGCCATTTCCAATAGTTCCTCTGATCTCTCGCTCGCTGGTCGTTGTATGCCCGGTAAGTTCTATGGTGCTCTACCAGGTAGCCCCGGTAAGCATGATCTTCGCGGTCATCCCAATTATGGTAGTCGTGATGGTCACGATCATAGATTCGCACCTGTATGCCTTCTTGAGGCAGCGGCGCTGACATAACTGCTGTTGGTACGAAAATAGCTCCAGCTAACAACATAGAACTGATAAAGCGATGTGTGCATAACACGATAATTTCCTCCAACCGCAAATGGATTAAAATCCCGGCTAGTGACAACTATGTTCCAACCACACTGACCCGTATGTCCCATTCAGCACATGTGTCCAAATCACGTAAGTAATGTGGATTGGTCTTCTGTACGAGAAGCGCGAGGAGGCAGGGGAGAGTCGATGCTCGTAAATTTGCGGTGTGCCGGAGGAGACTAAGTTGAACGCTGTGATGAGCCGAAACCGCTAATGTCTGAATTCGTGTAAGTGGTGCATCACCGCGCAACTCAGATGCCCTAGCACAAACCAAACTACGGCCATCAAAACTCGCTTTGTAGTGGATGTCATCGCGACAGCTTAACGTAAGCGCTAATTTCTTCGCCAGCGGTGGCTCGTGTCGGCTATTTGCTCGCGTGACAAATTTGCGACTTATTACTGCTGCGCCTACTGTTGTTGCTGCTGCGCGCGCAACAACTGCGTCTGGTGGTCCTCTTCCAGGAATTGCGACCATTCTTCATCCGCCGCGAACTCTTCGTCCGGCGGCAACACCGCTTGGGATGGCGTCACGCGCACGCGCACCTGCAGTTCCGTCTCCGCCTTGCCCTTCATCGTTCCCATGGTTGGCGGAACGTCGGCATAGTCTCTGCCCACCGCGGTGCGAATGTGCCGCTCCGCCGCGATCAGATTATTCGTGGGATCGAATCCCACCCAGCCAAGCCCCGGCAACGCGGCTTCCACCCACGCGTGCGTGGCCCCATCCGCGGAGCGATCCATATTTTCCTTGCCATGGTAAAGATATCCACTCACGTAGCGACACGGAATTTCGGCTTTGCGCACCAGCGTAATCATGATGTGCGCGAAATCCTGGCAAACTCCCTGCCGCGACCGCAGCGCATGCTCAATGGGAGAATTTACCGCCGTGCTTTTCTTCACGTACGTAAAGCTGCGATACACTCCCGCCGCCACATCCATAAGAAATGCCAGCGGGCTGCGCCCGTCCCTTTTCGCAACTCCGAGCTCGTTGGCCAGCTCATCGAGTTCCGGCGAGGTCCGCGCAAAATGGCTCGGCATCAACTCGTCCCAATAATCTTTTTTCTCGGTCATTTCTGCCAGATCATCCCACGTCTTGTAATCCATCGTTTCCGGCAAGGGTTGCTGTTCATCTATATTCACTAGCGAATCGGAAATAATTGTCAGTTGGCGGTGCCGCTGCGGCAGATCGAAATGATGGACAAGATTTCCGCGCGAATCCGTATGTGCAAAAATCCGCGCGCGTGGGTTCACCGACAGCTGAAAAATAAAGCAGCGCTGGCTCCCTTCGCTTCGCGGATGCATCCGCACTTCCATCATGCTTTGCCACACCGAGCGGCTGTAGCGGTAGCGCGTAAAATGTCGGATAGCGTAGAACATTACGATTCGAAAGCAACCTCAATTGGATATTCGATATAAACTTCATGCACCGCGGCGTGCAGATCACGGCATTGTTCGATAATCGCCGCCACATACATATGCAAATCCCCGCGAATAACTTCCCCAATCTGCACGTAAGTCACCGCCGATCGCAATCGCCCGATCAACCGCTCGATCTTCCCGGTCCTGCGGCTCAACGAACGGTTGCTGATCGAAGTCAGCGCGTGATGCATCCGGTCCAGCGAATACCGCACCGAGTACGGGAACTCCGGTTGCAGCAAAATAAAATCGGCAATTCGTTCGGGTTTTAATTCCGCGGTGCAAACTTTGCAGTACGCTTCAAACGCCGCGCAACTGCTCAACAATCCCACCCAGTCCAGATCATCGGCATTCTTCTCCACCGAAAAATACGAATCCAGCAAAATGGAAAGATTGCAAGCCCGTTCGATATGTTTGCCCAGCTGGATAAAGTGCCAGCCTTCGCCATGGTTGATGGTCGTATCGGTGATGCCATTAAAACGGTACGCCCCTTCGCGCACAATATTCACAATGCGCATCGCGCCCGCATCGTCATCCGCATGCAAATCCGTTCCGGTTACTTCATGGAATAACTTATTAAGGTGCTCCCACATCTCCGAACTGATTTCCTCGCGCACCTGTCTGGCATTTTCGCGCGCGCCACCAATGCACTTCATAATGGAAAACGCGCCTTCCGGGTCGGCCACCAGCAGCAATAAGGCGCGCTGCGGATCCACGTCCGCGGAGGTTGTCCCCCGCGCCAGCGAAGACACCGCGCGAAACCATCGCTCGTCCGTCGAAAATTTTGCAGGATTTAAAATCAGTCCGTAAGTTGCTTCTACCACGCGCGACGCATTATCCGCCCGCTCAAAGTAGCGGCTCATCCAGTAAAGGCTGTCAGCTACGCGCGAAAGCATCCCGCCTCGGACTTAACGCTGATGTTCCTCAATTTTGTAACACCCAGGTATCTTTCGACCCGCCACCCTGCGACGAGTTCACCACCAGCGACCCCTTGCGCAGCGCCACGCGCGTCAGTCCCCCAGGAACAATAGTGATGTTTTCTCCATAAACCACATATGGCCGCAAATCCACGTGACGCGGCTCAATCGTTCCGTCCACAAAACATGGCGCGGTAGATAAATTAATCGTCGGCTGCGCGATGTAATTTCGCGGCTCCGCGATAATCCTGTCGCGAAATTCCGAGCGCTGCTCCGAGGTGCTGTGCGGCCCAATCAGCATCCCGTAACCACCCGACTCGCCCACCGCTTTCACCACGTATTGATCCAACTTTTGGCAAACGTGATCGCGTTGCGCCGCATCCGACATCAACAAGGTCTCCACGTTTTCAAGAATGGGCTCTTCGTTCAAGTAATACTTGATGATCTTCGGCACATACGCGTAGATCGCTTTATCGTCCGCCACGCCCGTCCCCAGCGCATTCGCGAACGCCACGTTTCCCGCGCGATACGCGTTGAACAATCCCACCGCGCCCAGCGCCGAATGTCCCTCAAACACCAGCGGGTCCAGATAATCGTCGTCAATGCGCCGGTAAATCACATCCACGCGCTGCAATCCAAACGTCGTGCGCATGTAAACCACGTTGTCGTGCACCAGCAGGTCGCGCCCTTCGACCAGCTCTATACCCATCTGTCGCGCCAGATAAGTGTGCTCAAAATAGGCGGAATTGTAAGAACCTGGCGTGAGCAACACCACCGTTGGCTCCGTGCGCCCTTCCGGTGCCAGCGACTTCAACGCCGACAAAAGCACCTGGCTGTATTGCTCAATCGGCCGCACGCGGCATTTCCGAAACAGCGTCGGAAAAATATGCTTCATTACTCTGCGGCTGGTCAGCATGTACGACACGCCGCTCGGCACCCGCAGGTTGTCTTCCAGTACGACGAAGTTTCCTTCTGGTGTGCGAATCAAATCCGTGCCCACCACCGTGACATACACATCGCGCGGCACTTTAATTCCGCGCATCTCCCGCCGGTAATGTTTGCAGGTGTAAACAATTTTCCCGGGAATGACGCCTTCCTCAATAATTCGCGCTTCGTGATACACATCTTTGAGGAAAAGGTTCAGCGCCGTAATCCGTTGCGTCAATCCGCGCTCAATCGTCTCCCACTCTGTCGCGGTGATAATGCGTGGCAGCAAGTCATGAGGGAAAATCCGCTCAGTCCCCTTTTCACTTCCGTACACCGTAAACGTAATGCCCTGGTTAAAAAAAGACTGATCGGCTTCCTGCTTGCTGCGCCGCAATTCGTCAGCGCCGAGATTCAGTAGTTGGGTATACAGCGGCCGGTATTGTTTGCGCGGAAGGTCCGTCGAACGAAACATCTCGTCGTACGAGCCATTAAATTCGTAGCGTCGAAAGGCTTCGCCGGCGCTATGGTCAGGCGCATCCGTATCGATAATCATGATGTCGCTGTGCCTTACGTGCCGCGCAAGCATAGCGCATCGCAAGGCCGTTGATTATCGGGAAAACCAATTAGAAACATCGAAAAAACGGCTGATTCATGGCCGAATCAGGGCCAAACCACTAGGTAGGACTACTTCCCGAATTCCGGGTGTCCCAGGTTCGCAGTTGAGTTTTAGTTATGAACCTGGGTCCGACCGTTGAGTCTACTTACCGAATTGCGCCGTCTGAGCCACCGTTCCGGCAGAATCCCCATCAATAGCCGGGAACTCAATATCCGGTAACTGTTCCACCGCCCGCCGTAGCGACTGCTCCCAGCTCGAATGGATCAGGTTCAGGTCCCGGTCCCCGGCGCATATCCGCCGATAACGCGTCACTTCCAGGCTGTCTTTTTTATATAACAGCAGGTCGAATGGCGGCCCCACCGTCACATTCGAGCGCATGGTGGCATCCAAAGACAGCAACGCATACTTGGCTGCCACTTCCAGCGACGTGGTCGCTTGAATCCCCCGATCCAATATCGGCCGCCCATATTTGCATTCGCCCAACTGCAGATACAAAGAATCTTCCGTCGCCGCGATAGGATTACCCTGCGGATAAATCAAATAAAGGTTCGGCTCCTGCCCGCGCACCTGCCCGCCCAGCAGCAAATGCACGTTAAAACTGAACGAGTCGCGTTCCAGCGACGCTCGATCCAGCTCCGAGATACGCCGCACGCAGTTCCCCACGATTCGCGCCGCGTCATAAAGCGAGCTCGCCTGTGCCAACCCGCGCCCAGAATCAAAATCCGCGCGCAGCAGCGTCACAACCGACTGGCTGATCGACAGGCTTCCGCTGGTCAAAATCACAAACATGCGCTCGCCAGGCTGCACAAAGCTGTACATCTTCCGGCACACATTCACTTGATCGAATCCCGCATTGGTGCGCGAATCCGATGCCAGCACCAGCCCTTCCTGCGTCGTAATTCCCAAACAATATGTCACTAGGGCCTCGAGATAATAAGAAGTATGAACCTACTGCATCATACACCGATTGTTTACTGTGAATTTATGATGTGTTGCATCGAAAAAGAATGTAACAGTACCAACCCCGAGTCGTGTTAATTTCTGCATTCTACGTCTCAGGCAGAACTCCCATAGGAAACCTGAATCCATGCTCATTCGTCTTGGTTACAACATGCTATTCGACACGCCTTCGGAAGTCCCTATCGTAACCCTGCTCAACGTCCATCCCTCTCGCAAACAGGATCTACGCGAGCCAGACTATCTGCGCACCGACCCCGCTGTGAACATCGAAAGCTACCACGACACCTTCGGCAATGATTGTTGTCGCTTGGTCGCCCCACCCGGCAAGATTCGCTTCCACAATTCCACTCTCATTGAAGACTCCGGAAAACCCGACCTCGAAGGTTTTGACGCCCCGGAAAATCCCGTCGAGCAGCTCCCTCATGAAGTCCTGCCCTACCTGATGAACAGCCGCTATTGCGAAGTCGATCTGCTCTCCAACACCGCCTCCGAATTATTCGGCAACATCCCCAAGGGTTGGCAGCGCGTGCGCGAAGTCTGCACCTGGGTGCACAACAAAGTCACCTTCGGCTATGAATTTGCCAATCCCTTTCGCACTGCTTTAGACGTCTACACCGAGCGCGTCGGCGTGTGCCGCGATTTTCAACACCTCGCCATTACGTTTTGCCGCGCCTTAAATATTCCCGCGCGCTACGCCACCGGCTATCTGGGCGACATCGGCATCGTCATCGCACCCAGCCCCATGGATTTCAGCGCCTGGTTTGAAGTTTATCTCGGCAATCGCTGGTGGACTCTCGACGCCCGCCACAACATTCCGCGCATCGGCCGCGTTTTGATGGCCACCGGACGCGACGCCACCGATTGCGCCATGACCACTTCCTTCGGCCGCGCCAAACTACTCAGCTTCCGCGTCGTCAGCGACGAAGTCCCTCAATAGTTCCACACTAAAATCCTTCCCCTTTCACGTATTAGTACTACGCACACTCTTTTCAGAAGCGGCCCTGTGTTACTGGCAATTCACACGAACGCAACATCCACGTAAAGCGCAAAGTGCACTCTGCTCTCCCGCAGTTAATTTTTCATTCGTGGTTCCGCAAGAAGGAGAGTGCATGACGCTAAAAGAAATGGTATCCGAGTGCGTACAGTATTGCCGCATCGCCGTAGTGGGCGCCACCGTCTTCCAGTTCGCTTTGGGAGGAATGTTCGCGCCATCCTTACCAGCGCAAGAGAAGCCAAAAACCGCCAGTCCCATCAAGCACGTAATTATTATCGTGGGTGAAAATCGCACTTTCGACCACATTTTTGCCACCTACAAACCGAAGAACGGCGAAAGCGTGGACAATCTTCTTTCCAGAAAAATTATCAATGCCGATGGCACCCCCGGCCCGAACTTTTCCGACGCAGCGCAGTTTGACGCGGACGACTTCCATCAGGATAAATTCCAGATCAGTCCAGAGAAGGACGCCATCTACCCAACTCTTCCTCCTCCTCTGACCGGTGGCCCCTCGGACGTCTGCAAAGACAACGGCATTTGCACGCTAGCCGAAGCTATGGCGTCGGAAAACGGGCTCTTCCCCACGTATTACCAATTCTTGCTGACCGGCGGCACCGGTCAGCCGTCGCACGTTCCCGATCAGCGCATTCAGAACGTGCTTGATCTACCCTCAGGACCTTTCCAATTGACTTCCAAATCTTTTCCGTACGATTCGTACGCAGCAAGCCCGGTACACCGCTTTTATCAAATGTGGCAGCAAGAGGATTGCAACGTTAAATACGCCACCGCGAAGAATCCCAGCGGCTGCAAAGCGGACTTGTTCCCGTGGGTAGAAGTAACTGTCGGAGCAGGAACAAACGGGAAACCGCTGCCGGTAAATTTCACCAATCGAAGCACCGGCGAAGGTTCCACCTCCATGGCCTTTTACAACGTCCAGGAAGGCGACGCGCCCTACCTGAACTATCTCGCCAACACCTACGCCATGAGCGACAACTATCACCAGCCAGTGATGGGCGGCACCGGAGCCAACAGCATCATGTTGGGTTTTGGCGATGCCATCTGGTTCAGCGACTCCAACGGCAATCCCGCAAAACCGCCTGAAGGCCAGCTCGTCTATGCCGGAACTCCCAACGCCGGAATCGTCCACGAGATCGAAAATCCCGATCCCCAGCCGGGCACCAACAACTGGTACACCGAAGACGGCTACGGCGCAGGCGGCTTTGGAGGCGGCCCTGTTTCCGGCGGTGGTTCCTACAGCAACTGCTCGGACTCAGACGCTCCAGGTGTTTTCCCGGTCCTGAATTACCTGGCCAGCTTGCCGTATGAAGTAAATCCCAAATGCGATCCAGGCCACTACTACCTGCTCAACAACTACAATCCCGGCTACTTCGGCGATGGCACTAACGCCTACACCGATCACAACGTCGCCAACACTCCGTTCACTATTCCCCCTACCAAGCAGCACAGCATCGCAGACGTGCTGATGGAAAACGGTGTCTCCTGGAAATATTACAGCGACCAGTGGGATTCCTACCTGACCGATAAATACCAGATCAACTATGGCACCGTGGGTGCCAAGAGCGATCAGTACTGCAACATCTGCAATCCCTTCCAGTATGAGACCGAAGTGATGGCCAACGCTTCCGTCCGCACCGCGCACTTGAAGGACACCGCGGATCTGTATGCGGACATCAAGGCCGGCAACCTTCCCGCGGTTTCTTACGTGAAACCCAGCGGTTGGGTTGACGGGCATCCCGCTTCATCGAAGCTGGATTTATTCGAAGGCTTCGTCAAAAAAATCGTTAACGACTTGAAGGCCAACGAGGACCTCTGGGAAAGCACCGCGATCTTCGTGACCGTCGATGAAGGCGGAGGCTATTACGACTCCGGCTACATTCAGCCGCTAGACTTCTTCGGCGACGGCACACGCATCCCCATGATCGCAATCTCGCCCTACACCTCAGCGGGCCACATTTCCCACACCTACGCCGACCACGTTTCCATCCTGAAATTCATCGAGCGAAACTGGAACCTGGGCACCATCTCCAAGCGCAGCCGCGACAACCTGCCCAACCCCACACCAACCAAAGGCAACGCCTACGTCCCGTCCAACAGCCCCGCCATCGGTGACCTGTTCGACCTCTTCGACTTCAGCAAAAAACTCCAAGACAAGGACTGAGCCCCGCTCACGCCAAGCGTGAGCACAGCTAAAGCAAAGCGCTTTTTATTTTTCCTAAATCCCTAACCTGCCAACTCGGCGTCGCAGCATTCGATCCCAGCGTTGATCCGAACCGCTAGGTTCCGGCCCTGCTCCCTCTGCGGAGTGTCGAGATGAACGACGGACTGACGCAGTGTCCGCATATTGACGGGCTTTGTTCTTCGGTCTTTGTCATGGGAAGAAACTGTGAGGCTTAAACCATATAGCTACGCTAAACGGCCTTTGGAATAGAACATGCACTATGTGTGAAAGGAGGTATAAATATGCCCGTTACAACAAGAAACACGACAGAAGCAATCTCGATCTCAGGGGTAGCGATTCCCGACAGCAAACTTGCGCGAGAGGCAACCGAGCTGGTGCGTGACACCGAGTCTCCTTCGCTGTTCGAACACTCGACCCGCGTGTATTACTTTGCCTCCCTTGCAGGGAAAAGGCGCGGGCTGCAGTTCGACGCCGAGCTGCTTTACATTGCCGCAATGTTCCACGACATGGGATTAACTCCGATGTTCAGCAGTGCATCGGATCGCTTCGAAGTGGATGGTGCGAACGCTGCGCGAGCGTTCCTGCGTCGCCACGATATCTCACAGCCAGAAGACATCATCCAGGCTTTTTACGATGGCATCAAGCGCAAGCCGCAAACGACATTCGGCAATATGAAGGCAGATGTCCTGGCGGATAAGGATGCAAGGTTCAAACCCCTGAACTTCTGCAGTGTCATCCGCGTTTCCCAATGGAAGGGGTGAGACAGTTCAATGCCCCTGCTCAGAATCGATGTGATTGAGGGCCGCAGCGCAGAAGAGTTGAATAGATTGCTCGATGCAATCCACTGCGCGATGCTTGCCGCGTTCAAAGTGCCAGAACGAGACCGCTATCAGATTGTGTATGAACACCCCGTGACGAAAATGAAAGTCGAGGACACGGGGTTGGGCATACCGCGTACTGATGGGGTCGTCATGGTGCAAGTGACGACCCGTCCACGAAGTCGCCTTGAAAAACAGAACTTCTACGACTTGCTCTGCCGGGAATTAGATCGCTGCTGCGGCATTAAAGCATCGGATGTGGTTGTTTCAGTGACGCAGAATTCTGATGAAGACTGGTCTTTTGGATACGGTCGAGCCCAGTTCCTCACCGGAGAACTTTGACCGCGAATCCAATGTGCTGGACCCCTACCTGGCCTTGAGCGATGCCATTCTGACGACGTTCCAGCGAGGGTGGCCCAGATATTGGTCATCGAAATGAATTTGGGTGCCGACGTGCCGGTTTTGCACGTGGGGTCTTTGACTTCGCTTTTCCCGGCCGGGTGGCCTACCCTTTGCGATTTTTGCAAAGGGTGGGCGCTTTTCTCCGATTCTTTTTATCTTGCCCGGTGGCCGAGATATTTGGTCATTGAAACTGAATTTTGGGTGCCCCACGTGCCGGTTTTGCACACGTGGGGTCTTTGACTTCGCTTTTCACGGCCGGGTGGCCTACCCTTTGCGATTTTTGCAAAGGATGGGTGCTTTTCTCCAGCCGGGGTGAAGGGAGTGGCCTGGGCGCAACGAGCGGATTGTTTGGGCAAGCCCAGCTTACCTAGCTAATGGGTCGCGGCTCCGCCGCGAACTTCTGTTACGACTTCGTGGATGGAGCTGATGATTAGTTCCTGCGGGATCGACCCATGGTTCGCGTTCGGGACAACGATTTGCCGCCCGTGCGTAGAAAGCCCCACGAGCTTCGGTTGTATTTCGTGAATCCACACTTGTTGATACGCCGCAGCCTCCCGATTTAGTTCGGCATCTCCGAAATCGGGCGACTGACCCGCCGTCAGCACAATTAAGGGAAAGTCTCCAATCCTCGTCACAGACGATCCCTCGGCAAAGCTCTCTGGCAGGACGATCCCCGCCGAGACGTTTCCTACAAACGACTTTGGCCGTTGCCTCAGGGCCTCAATGATTTCTTCGCGGGTCATTTGCGAGGGATCCTTGCCCTGCGTCGGAGACGATTGCGTTAGTCGCAGCAAGCCAACGATAGCCGCGGCCTCGAATGCCATCTGAAGTGGGTGCCAGAGGAATCGCGGCGCCGTGCGGCCCAGAAAGAACTTGGGTGCGCGCCGTAGTTCGTCTTCGTGTGCGGAGTCAATGAGGATCATCCCAGCTACTTCATTCGGGTAAAGGCCCCCATAAACCCGCGAGTTCAGACCGCCAAAGGACGCGCCGGCGAACACGTAGGGCGCCGGCACGACTGCTCGTTTCAAGAGCTCATGAAGATCCTTAGCAATTGCATTGCTGGTTCGCGGGAAGGGACCGGGATCGCTCCAACCCTCGCCCGCGCGATCGTACCAGCAGGCTTGTGTGAACTTGGCGGCTTCCGGCTGAAACGCCTCCCATTCAAGGCCGGGACCGGGTCCGCCAGACTCGAAGATCACTGGAGGCGCACCTGCTCCCGAGCAGAAGATATTGAGAGTCCTGCCGCCAATGTCCACGGACCTGCCGATTTGTGGAAACCGCGCTCGGTCACGCCTGCGCCCTATTTGCTCGTAGACGATGCCCGCAACGAGGACTAGCGCTATCAAGACTGTTAGACTCTCAAAAGCAATCTTCAGCCACCGGTTCAACAAGAATTCCTCCTTCCTGACAGCCCGCGAGCGCAGTGCGCTGGGAGGGTCAACGACCCAGGACCTTGTCCCACGGCAGGAAGCTTCCGAATGCAAGAATGAACGGGATGATACCGGCGATGCCCGCGACTACCCATCGCCACAGTCCTGAGCGCAGCAGCCACTGCCGAAGGAGAGAGACAGTGGCGTCTGCAAATAGTGATGCGGTGCCCCATGCATCCGCGGCTTCGTCGAAGATCCACAGCATTTCTTCCTCGAACTGCCGCCGAAAAGTCGCAGGATGCAACCAAAGCACACAGCGATACACTCGCCTCATCATCACGCCTTCTCAGGCCGAACTCGCAAGTGCGACCTTGCTTTGCGAACCACACCTTCGAGCCTTGTGATCTCCGTCGCCAGCAGGCGGCGGCCGAATCCTGTTAACCGGTAATAGCGACGTCTGGGATCATCGGCTAAAGAGCGTCGAGTAGATTCTTCGACGACACCCTGATTCAAGAGCTTTTCCAGATTGTCGTATAACGTTCCGGGGCCCAATTTGTACCGGTCGTCGGATTGATGAGCCACTTCCTGCATGATCCCGTATCCGTGACGGTCTTCGCTCACAAGAGCCAGCAGTATGAGCAGGGCCGCTGGGGAGAGAGGCAAGAATTTATCGAAATCTTCCTTCATACTCGGATGTCGTTATATCGGAATCCGACTTATGTTGTCAAGGGGGTGGCCAGGGCCCGTCGCGCGGACCTCACGCCCGTTTGTTCCGGTATCCCCTACGAGTAATACGGCAGCGTTCGCAAGAGGCGCCCCTGCACCGCCGCAGAAGCAACGCTCCTGCACTTGAGCGGACCCGTTGGCTCCCTCGGCTTTGGTCTGGAAAATCAGGGACAGCAGACGGGACGTTTGCGGGATGATCATTTGGGCGTTATACGCATGCTCGCTCCCCCTGCGCGGCGTATTAATCGCATCTCAAAGCAACCATCGGCTCGATGCGCGTCGCGCGCCGAGCCGGAATGTAGCAGGCCGCCAACGCCACCGTGCCCAGCAAAAGCACCACAACCAAGTACGTAAGTGGATCCTCAGGACGCACGCCGAAGAGCATCGACGACAGAAGGCGCGTGAGCACCAGTGCGCCGCCGATTCCTGCGGCGAGCCCCACAAAAATGATGGCCATGCCGCTCCCAACCACCTGTGCCAGAATCCTTCGTGGCTGCGCGCCGAGCGCCATGCGAACGCCGATTTCGCGGGTGCGCTGCGAAACCGAATAAGCGATCACTCCATAAAGGCCCACCGTACCCAGGATCAACGCCATAGCTCCCGCCACACCCAGCATCACCAGAGTGAAAGAAGTTCGCGCCATGGATTTCGTATACAAATAGTTCAGTGTGCGGACGCTCGCCAGTGGCAGATTGGCATCCACGGACCAAACGGCCTCCCGAATCTGTTTCATGAAACGTTCCGAGCCTGCCAGGGGAGCGCGCACGGCGAAAGTTACGTATCGCGAGGCACGCAGCGGCCTGCTTTGGAATTTTGCCATCAGCGTGGGCCAATACATGGCGGTGCGGGCAGGCCTATCCATGCCTTCGTCACGCACATCGCCGACAACGCCGATGATTTTGCGCCAATCGTCAACGCCGGAGATTCGGATGCGCCTGCCGAGCGCATCGGCCGGCGCGCGCCAATACTCACGGGCGAAATTCTCCGAGATCAGCGCAACAGGTACTCTGTTGTACGTATCGGTCCAATTAAGATCTCGGCCGGCGATGAGTGGTATGCCCAAAGTATGAAAGTATCCGGGCGAGACGAACAGCAGATGCCGAAGCGGAGGAAGCGTTCCTTCCTCGTAAGGTTTATCTGCGACGAAAACATTATCCAGCCGGTTGTCTCCATCCATGGGCACAGCACTTGAGAAGGCCACGGACGAAACTCCCGGAATCGCAGCCACCTTGTCCTGGATTTGCTGCTCGATGCGAGGTACGGCGGCATCATCAGGCACATCGAAAGGCGGAATTGAAATGCGAAAAGTTTGAAGCTCCGCGGGACGCACGAATCCAGGGTTGACGTGCGTCAGAACGCGAAAGCTGCGAATCATCAGCCCTGAACAAATTAGCAGGACGAAAGCCAACGCGACTTGCACGGTGACAAGGAAGTTGTGCGCCCGATGGCGTTCGCGGCTCTGACTCACCGTGCGACCGCTTTCGTTAAGCCCTCCACGAACTCCCGCGTGTTTGAGAATCGGAGCCAGTCCGAATAGCAAACTGGTGAGCAGCGCGATACCGAGAGTGAACAGAAGCGAGGGTACATTGATGCCAATGTCGCCGATGCGTGGAAGCCCGGACGGCCCGAGCGCGACCAGAAAACGCAAAGCAGCGTAGCTCAGTCCTAACCCGCAGATACCGCCAAGCAGGCCGAGAATAGCGCTCTCGTGGATTAATTGTACGGCGATGCGCCGCCGCGTGGCCCCCAGTGCGGCGCGCAGAGCAAGTTCGTGGCGACGGCCTTCGGTGCGTACCAGCAAAAGATTGGCGACGTTGGCACAGGCAATCAGGAGAACCATTCCGATGCCGCCCATGAGCACCCAAAGCAGTGTGCCAACATTTCCCACAACATCTTGTTTTAACGGGCGCAGGTTCGGGGCGATGCCGGCCTTCTTAAGGAAATCAACGCTGATGCCCGGAGGAGGCGGAAAGGTGCTTAGCGTGATGGGAATCATCCGCGCCACGTCGGCGCTGGCTTGCTCGATGGTGCTTTCGTTCTTAAGACGTCCAATCCCAAAGTAACTGAAGTTACCGAGATATGTTTTATCGCAATCCAACTGCAGCGGAAGGATCAAAGCCAAATCCTGCTCATCGAGAAAACGGAAATTACGCGGCAGCACGCCGATGATCTGGCGAGCCTTTCCATCCACGATGATCGTTTTCCCCACCACGGACGGATCGCCGCTAAATTTGCGCCGCCAGTAGCCATAGGTCAGGACAGCCGTAGCCGGCGCCCCGGGAGAGTCGTCGGCCCGCGAGAAGATTCGGCCCAACAGTGGCGGTACTCCCAAGATCGAAAGAGTGCCATCAGTCACATCGAGTGCATGCACCCGTTCTGGTTCTGCGAATCCCGTGACGTTCACGTCGCGGTCAGAATCGGTCTCTGCGTATATACCTATGTCCTTAAATGTGCTGCTCTGCTCGCGGAATACGAAATAATCCTCTGGCGCCATTCCGCGTAATGACGGGTCCAATGCCATAGGGCTCAATTCTACGCTCACGAGTTGTTCGGCGTGAGGATAGGGCAGAGGTTTTAGGAGCACGCTGTCGAGAACGCTGAAGATGGCCGTGTTCGCGCCGATACCAAGGGCCAGGGTGATGATGGCGATCATCGTGAAGCCTGGGGATTTGCGCAGCATGCGCAGGGCGTAACGAGCATCCTGCCCCAGAATTTCGATAAATGATATTCCGCGCGCCTCCCGACATTCGTCCTTGACCTGCTCTAGTCCACCAAAGTTCAGCCGCACACGCCGTCGCGCCTCCTCCGGCGACAGCCCCGCCTTCACATACTTTTCTGTTTGCCGTTCATAATGAAAACGCAGTTCCTCATCCAGGTCTTTTTCTGCGCTCTCCCTGCGGAAAAGAGACCGTAGTCGAAAGTACAAATCATTAAACATCACGCAACTCCTACGCCGTTTCCAATACCTGGGCTACAGCAATCGTTAGTCTCTCCCATGCATCCTTTACAACCTCAAGTTGCTGGCGTCCACTCCTCGTGAGTTCGTAGTATTTTGCACGGCGGTTATTCTCGGACGTTCCCCAGCGGGCTTTAATCCAACCTCGACGTTCAAGCCGGTGGAGCGCTGGATATAGCGAGCCTTGCTGAATCTGTAATACATCGCTCGAAATTTGTTGCACCCGCTCCGAAATGGCCCAGCCATGCTGAGGTCCCAGAGCAATTGTTCGCAGAATGAGCAGGTCCAGCGTGCCTTGCGGAAGGTCGATGCGTTGCCCCGCCATTTATTATTCCCCTTTCACTTCTACATGAGAGCGTAATCGACCCCTGTCGAAGTGCAAGGGGAACGTTAAAGTAGCCCGAGATGTGCTGCTATCGGGAGAAATATCCCGTCTTCGACCGCACTTTCAGCCCTTCGCCTTTCGCGCGGATTACTATCTTCCGAAATGATTCATCTTTATTGGCATTCATAGGGTAATAGGCCAGTTCATAGGACGTCCGCAATTCTTCCGCGATTTGATGAAAGTACGTGTGCGGATCGGTCTTTTCTCCATCGATAGCCGCCCCTCCCGTCTCTTTCGCAATGCGGTCCATCACGCGCATCCCGTACTGATTCCGCGCCGTCAACTTTCCGTGCATCCTTTCGGTGTAGCGGATAGTGTAGACCACTACGTTTGCGCCTTGTGCCGCTTCGATGGCCGTCATCATATCGTGTGAACTGGAGTTGTCCTCTCCATCGCTGAACATCAGCAACGCCCTTCGGCCGTCTTCCTTCGCAAGTTTTTCCGTTACCGGATAATAGATCGAGTCATAAAATGCCGTGCCTAAATCGCGGCTCTCCGGCGGTCCAATTTCTGGAAACTTTTGGGTTTCCTTCTCATATCGTTTCCAGGATTCCATCAATTCGCCGCTCGAGTGAGAAAAATCGCTCACCAGCCGGATGTGATTTCCAAATCCCACCAGAAACACACGATCTTTCGGCGCCAGCACTTCCTTCAAGAACACTTCCAAATCGCCCTGGTGCTTTTTCGCGAAGTGTTCTTGACTGCCGCTAGCGTCGACAGTCAATCCCAGAATGAGCGGTACGTCCGCGCTGCGCGCAAAATACGCAATTTTTTGCGGCACCGTGTCTTCCACAATCTCGAAGTCGTCTTTCGTCAAATTATCGACGAGCGCCCCGTTAGCATCGCGGACCGTAAACGCTACCGTCACCAGGTTCACGTCCACCCGGATCGCTTCCTGGGCCAAACCAGCAGCGCCCGTCAGCATCACAATCACAACAGCTACAATCGCCAGCCATCCGCGCACATCGCACCTCGGGAGAAAACGTATCTCATTTACATACGCCACACCCGCCGATTTTGTTCATCCACCACGGCGCGGCAACATTTCCTTTTTTATTCGCCACATGCTATCTTCCACTTCAAAGGGAGAATCTATTTCATGTCCGTAAATAAAGTTATTCTCGTCGGCCGTCTGGGTCGTGACCCCGAGACTCGTTACACCGGCGGCGGTCAGGCCGTGGCGAATTTCTCGATCGCCACAGACGAAACTTACAAAGATCGCAACGGTGAACGCCAGAAGCGCACGGAGTGGCACAAGATCGTCGTATGGGGCAAACAAGCGGAAATCGCGCAGCAATATCTAAAGAAAGGTTCACTCCTCTTTCTCGAAGGCCGCATTCAATCGCGGGAATGGCAGGATAAAGAAGGTCAGAAGCGCACCAGTTTTGAAATCGTGGCCACCAATTTCCGTATGCTCGGCGGCCGCGGTGATGGTGCCGCAGTAGGTGCCGGTGCAGGCGCCGCAGCTGGCGGTGGCGCTCGTCACGCCGACGACTTCGACAGTCACGCTGCCCCACCCGACGACCCATTCGGAGGAGGTTCAGCAGCGCCCGCAGGCCCCGATATCTCCGACGAAGACATCCCCTTCTAAATTTCGTCGGGCTCTGAAATTTTTGGTCGAATTATTGCTTTTTTGGGGAGGAAGGCCCGCCCTTACCCCTCACAATGACCTTGAACGTAATCGGTTTTTCAGCGCCGCTTTGAAACGCAATCTGCGTTGTCCCCGCCCCCAAAGACGCAAATCTCCACAACTCTTCAGTCCCAGCGGCGCCATTTCCAGCTGGCGGAGCGACACGGCTATGTTCCATCAATCGTACCTTCGCGGTGTCCAACGCCTTCGCCAATATCCATTCCGAACCCGCCGCATCTTTCACCGGCAGCGCAATCGTCAACTCTTCTCCTACCGTAGTCCCTACTGAAATCCCTGACATTTTGCCCGTAACGCGCATCACCGGATCCTTCGCCCAAGTAAGAGAAATGGCCATCAACCGCGCCCCCGCGAAAATTCCCTTCGCATCGAACTCAAACGAATACCACGCATGCCCCAACACCGCGCAAGAGTGACACTTCTCCCTCAACCGGTAATTCACAATAATATGCACGCCGCCGTTCGCGCCCATTTCCACATCGGGAGTCTCCGTCGAATACCGGTCGCCCGGCCACGGCGAAAGGTCCGGATGAGCATGCGCTAATCCCGCATACGTAGCATTGTTCTTCAGCGCACGAGCCGCGATCGTCACCAGTTTGGAATTATCCACATCGATGACCGGCGGAGCTCCATTCACGATCAACCACGACTGATTCTCGTTGGCGCGATAGGGATAAAACACATACGCAATATCCACTGGTCCAGCCGCTTTAAAATCGCGCACGAACCCCGGCTCGCCCAATTGTTTCGAAAATTCGACTGCCGCCGGCGTTGCGCCAGTCTTCCTCATCTCGCCCGCAAAACAATCCTGCAACTTATCGGCGTGCGGGTCCTGACAGATAACCTTCACCGCATCGACGAATTTTGTGTCTCCCGCGAACACCACATTAACGGTAACCGCTTTGGCTTTGGCTTTGGCTACTTTCACTTCATTTTCAGCGGGCTCTTTTTTGCTGGTGTCTTGTTGCACCGCGGTCGATTGATCCGGCGCGGTCTGTTTCGCGGGCGCTTTCTGGTTCGCTTGCGCGTGAGCGTCCGCCGAACCGTAACTGGCCACCGCCAGCCACACCACCGCCATACCCACGCCAATCCGCGTCATGCATTCTCTCCTGGCTCCACTCGACGGTGTTACTCGCAAGGAAAAACTCTACTAGCCGCCCTGGCAATGGTCAATCAATCCATCGTAAACGCGTTCGTCACTGTGTCGCGTTTCGAACTGTAGTTCTGTTTATTTGGGACAAGAAAATCGGAATGCGAGGAGGATATGACCGTGACATCGAGAGCATTGGTTCTATGTTTGGACTTACTTATGAAGAAGACCACTCCAACAAATCAATCGGCGAACGCCTACTGCCCGTTGCGCTTACGCTCTTCATCCAATTTCTGGATGTACGCTTCGAACTTCGGCCTCTGTTCCGCACTCAAAATCGCGCGGATGCGCTCGCGCCCCTTCTCACGGACTTCATTGAGTTGCGGGTCCAGCGTCTTCCGGATGCTTTTCATCTGGGACTGGATGTCCGCGATGACCGCATCGACTTGCTGACCTTGCTCCTGCGTCAGGTTAGCTAAGGAAGTCAATTCTTGTACCTTTTGCGCGCGCCTCGCGGCATCTGTGGGGAGCCCAACAGCAGCATTCGTGACCGCATACTTCTGGTGCGCAAACACGTACCCGCCCAACCCTCCAAGGGCCGCGCCCAGCAAAAAAACCAATCCTACCCACAGAGCAGCTTTACGGGTTGTTGAAGTCTCCGTCATTTTTACCTCTCTGGCGGACTTACCAGCGCATCGTCCACCGTGCCCTGCCCTGCCGCACTGTCAAACAAGTATTGCGGAGTGGCTTCCGCTTTCGACTGCACTGATTGAGTATTCAATCGGCCTCCGTTCGGCCCGTAAAACCACGTGGTCCCCACCAACAGTAGCAACGCTGAAACCCACACCAGCCTCGACGCCAATTTCGCGACCGCCCCGCTCCATTCCGTCAGCGCTCTTCGACCTTCCGTCTCACGCTCAGCGATCTTTGCCATGACTCGCGCCGCAAACCACGGCTTGGTTTCGTTCATCGCCGCGTTGTGACGCTCGCGCGCCAGTTCTAATGATCCCGCCAATAAATCTCGCGAAGCCCAGAATGTCTCCGCCGCCTCTTCGCATGCATCGCACTCACGCGCATGTTCGACGACTCCCGACGGCAAACCATGGGCTAACTCCGCGGAAGCCGTGGCCCGGTCAACATCCGGCCGCAAATCTTCCAGCGCCTCGCGGTATTGCTCGCATAGCCGGTTCTCTTTCCTGAATTTGTTCCACATATTTGTATCTCCTTACCTCTTGTTCCAATCGCCGCTGATTCTCCGCGCTACTTCTTCACGCTCGTATCGTCCTTCGCACGTTTCTCTCGTTCCGCAGCCTGCCTCACTACCCGCCCTCGCGCTCGAAACAGTCGCACCTTCACGGTGTTTGCGTTCAAATCCAGCACCTCGGCAATTTCCTCGATGGAAAACCCCTCGACCTCTTTCAGAATCAACATCAGCTTGTCCCGCTCCTCCAAGCCTTCCAAAAGCCGCTCCACCCTTTGCTGGTCCTCTAATCTTTGACGGATGTCTGGCCCCGCGCCATCCGATTCTGACTCCGCCACCCGTTGCGCCAGCTCTTCGCTCAGGTCCGACTCATACAGCAGTGGCCGAACCTTCTTCTTGCGCAACAGGTCCCAGCACTCGTTTAGTGTGATGCGGTACAGCCAGGTGCTGAACGCCGCTCGGCCATCGAAGCGCTTCAACGAAAAGTAAGCTTTCACGAACACTTGCTGCGCGATGTCTTCAATGTCCTCGTGCCGCCGCAGGATGCCCGCGGCTACCGCGAACACCCGCTGCTGGTGCCGCTTGATCAGCTCTTCGTACGCTTCCTTATCGTTCGCTTGCGCACGCCGTACTAACTCGCGGTCATACGTGCCCTTGGCCTGTGCCGCCGCCCCACTCTTCCCCGCATCCGTTACCTTCGCGGAGCGCTTGGGGCTGGGCTCAAGCGGGGCTACTTTTGGGACGTGTGCCATGCCAATTTGGTTACGCTGCACGCTCTGGCGATTTCCGTCACGCACCATGCCAAGCGCATCAAACGTTTCACTTTCATAATAGCAACTTTCTGCTTGCCTAATAACTTACCAGATGGAATAATGCCCACATGATTATTGGTGACCGCCTCCGCGTAATGCGCGAGGAAAAGAAACTCTCCCAGGGCGACATCGAGAAGCGAACTGGTTTACTTCGTTGCTATATCTCCCGCGTTGAAAATGGCCATACTGTTCCGGCCATCGAAACGCTCGAGAAATTGGCTCGCGCGCTCGAGTGCCCACTCTATCAACTCTTCTACGACGGCGAAGAGCCACCTCAGCTTCCCAATCTTCCCAAGCGCAAATCGTCCGACGATATCGCTTGGGGCAGCGTTGGGAAAGAAGCCCGTTTCCTAAATAAACTGCGCCGCCTTCTCAGCAAAGTCGAAGATGAAGACCGCAAGCTGATCCTGTACATGGCGCAGAAAATGGCCAATAGATAAATTATTGCCGGTTGATGATCGATTCCTGTTCAGCTAACCGGTTAGCATTATCGCACGCTACCAGACCGCGCACTCCCCCTCTGCGCGGTGATACATTCCTATCCCCTTTTTCGTAATCGGACCTGGCTTCCGCACTTCATGTCCCGTTTCGTCCATAACTGTTCCCGCCAAGCGACTCATAAAGCCTCTTCATTTTCGCGCAAACCTATTCCCACTCAATCGTGCTGGGCGGCTTCGAACTAATGTCATACACCACCCGCGTCACTCCCGGAACCTCATTCACGATGCGTGTCGAAATCCGTTCCAGCACGTCGCCAGGCAACCTGACCCAATCCGCCGTCATGGCATCGTCGCTCTGCACCACGCGAACAGCCACCGTCAGCCCGTAAGTCCGCCCATCTCCCATTACTCCCACACTTCGTACCGGCAACAGCACCGCGAACGCCTGCCACACTTTTTCGTACAATCCCGCGCGCCGGATCTCTTCCACCACCACCGCATCTGCTTCCTGAAGGGTCAACAAGTGTGATTGAGTTACTTCGCCTAGTAACCGAACCGCTAATCCAGGGCCCGGAAACGGATGTTTCACTAAAATTTCTTCCGGCAATCCCAGTTCCCTGCCAATTCGCCGCACTTCATCCTTAAACAAATCTCGCAACGGCTCAATCAAGGCAAATGGCATATTTTCCGGCAGACCGCCCACATTGTGGTGCGTCTTGATCGTCGCCGAAGGGCCGCGCACGGAAATGGATTCAATCACGTCCGGATAAAGCGTCCCTTGCACCAGGAAACCAATCTCTCCATGCGCCTCTTCACGCTGCAACCGCTGCGCTTCTTCCGCAAATACGGCGATGAATTCCGCGCCAATCCGCTTGCGCTTTATTTCCGGATCCGTAACGCCCTCAAGCTGCGCCAGAAATCTGTCCGACGCATCGATTCCGATCACCCTCAGCCCCAACCGCTCTCGCAACATCTCCAGCGTCTCGGCGAACTCGTTCTTGCGCAGCATGCCGGTGTTCACAAAAATATTTGTCAGCCGGTCGCCAATCGCGCGATGCACCAGCGCCGCCGCCACCGTGGAGTCCACACCGCCGCTCAACGCGCAAATCACTCTGCTCGTCGGGGCCGCTTTCTTGCGAATCGCCGCCACCGTCTCTTCTATAAATGCCGCGCCACTCCACTTCTTCTCCGCCTTACAAACTCGAAACAGAAAGTTTCGAAGGATCTCTGTGCCTTGCTCTGTGTGATTCACTTCCGGGTGAAACTCCACGGCATAAATCTTTCGCGCCCGGTCTTCTACCGCCGCCACCGCATTGGCGGTTCGCCCCACGGTGCGGAATCCCGCCGGCAGTTCCATGACATGGTCCCCATGGCTGTTCCACACTCGCAACGAACTCGCCACGCCGGTAAACAAATCCGAAGCGCCGTCACCACTCGCATTCTCAATATTCAATTGCGCTCGTCCGTACTCGCGCCGTTCGGCGCGCTCCACCTTGCCGCCCAGCGTGTGCGTTATCCACTGCATTCCGTAGCAAATGCCCAACACCGGTATGCCCAGCGTCAATAATTTCGGATCACACTTCGGAGCTTCCGGGTCGTACACCGAACTAGGCCCACCTGACAGCACCACCCCGACCGGCTCCAACTTCATCAACTCTTCCATCGACGTGGTACACGGCAAAATGGACGAAAACACTTGTTGCTCGCGAATTCGCCGCGCAATCAGTTGCGTGTACTGCCCGCCAAAATCCAGCACCACCACGCCGCCAAATTCCGCTTCCATCCTGCCAACTTGGTCCTGTACTGGTTTCGCTGTGCTCGCCATTACGCCACCACCAGGTTTACGAGTTTGTCCGGCACGAAGATATGTTTTACCACGCGCTTTCCATCTAGGTGCTGCGTCACGCTTGGTTCGGCTTTCGCCAGCGGAATAACCTTTTCTTCAGGCATTCCTGCAGCCACTTTCAATTTTCCGCGCACACGTCCATTTACCTGTACCACAATTTCCACTTCCGTCTCGCGAGCCAGTTCCGCATCAAAAACAGGCCATGCCGCGGCCCACTGACCATCTTCGTGACCCAGCATTTCCCACAGTTCCGCCGCGATATGCGGCGTCATCGGCGCCAGCATCAGCGTCAATAATTCCAGTACTTCGCGCTGCACCTCCGGTCGCACGCCTTCGTCGAGTGGCTCCATCGCGTAAATTTCATTTGTTAGATCCATGATCAACGCAATCGCCGAATTAAAGTGCCAGCGCGTCTCGAAGTCCTGCGTAACGCGTCGCAGCGTCTGATGTGTCTTGCGCAGTAGTTGCTTTTCTTTGGCGGAAGTCGGTGTAATGGCGTTACCAGCCGCCACTCTGCCCGCGTTCTTCACGACACGCACTGCCTCCGCATGCCGCTCCACCAGGCGATACACACGATTCAGAAACCGCCACGATCCTTCAATGCTTTCTTCGCTCCACTCCAAATCTTTTTCCGGAGGCGCCGCGAATAACGTATAAAGCCTGCCGGTATCCGCCCCGTATTTGTCCGCCATCTCCTCGGCGCCAACCACATTCCCCTTAGACTTCGACATCGCCACGCCGCCCCTTTGCACCATGCCTTGCGTGAAGAGCCGCGCAATCGGTTCGATGTGCGTGACCAATCCCATGTCGCGCATCACCTTGCACCAGAATCGCGAGTACAGCAGGTGCAAAATCGCGTGCGTAATCCCGCCGATATACTGGTCAATCGTAAACCAGTACGCCACCTTGGCCTTCTCAAACGCCGATTTATCATTGTGCGGATCGCAATAGCGATAGAAATACCACGACGAATCCACGAACGTATCCATCGTGTCCGTTTCCCGCCGCGCATCGCCGCCGCACTTCGGGCATTTCACATTTACAAATTCCGGCGTAGCCGCCAGCGGCGACTCTCCCATGCCCGTGAGTTTCACGTCCTCAGGCAGCAGCACCGGCAAATCCGCATCCGGCACCGCCACCATTCCATCTTTCGGGCAATAGATCACCGGGATCGGCGTGCCCCAATATCTCTGCCGCGAAATTCCCCAATCCTTCAACCGAAACACCGTCTCGCGCTTGCCAAATCCATTCGCTTCCGCCTCCGCCGACATCCGCGCAAGAGCCTTTTCCGTCGTCAACCCGCTGTACGGCCCGGAATTCACGTTCTTACCATATTCGGTAAACGCTTCCTTCAACGTGTCATTACTTAACGCTGCACCGTCGCCTGGCTGCACCACAATCGGAATCGGCAGTCCATACTTCGTAGCAAACTCAAAGTCCCGCGCATCGTGAGCCGGAACGCACATCACAGCACCAGTTCCATACTCCATCAGCACAAAGTTTCCAACCCACACCGGAATTTCCGCGCCATTGAACGGATTCACCGCGTATCGCCCAGTGAAGAATCCAACTTTATCCGCGGTCTCCAACTCTTCAGCCTTCACAGAACTCTGCAGCATCTCCGCCAACTTCGCGCGCGCCACCGATTCTTCGCTGGAGCCCGTCAATAATTTCTCGACTAGCGGATGCCGCGGCGCCAGAATCAGCGCGCTCGCGCCGTAAATCGTGTCAATGCGCGTAGTAAATACTTCGATCGTCTCGGTAGCGTCACCCTTAGTTCCGGATTTTCCACCAGCCACCGCGAAGCGCACCTTCGCCCCGGTCGACTTTCCAATCCAGTTGCGTTGCATGGCGATGACCCGCTCCGGCCATCCACCTTCCAGCAATTTCAAACCGTCCAGCAGTTGCTCCGCATACGCGGTAGTCTTCAAAAACCACTGCTCCAGTTCGCGCGATTCCACCAGCGTATCTTCGTGCCGCCAGCAATATCCGTTCACCACCTGCTCGTTCGCCAACACCGTGCAGCACTTCGGGCACCAGTTGACGCGGCTCTTTTTTCTGTAAGCCAGCCCGCGCTCCAGCATGCGCAGAAAAAACCACTGATTCCACCGGTAATATTCCGGCTCACACGTGGAAATTTCCCGTCGCCAGTCAAAGCTGAACCCAAAGCGCCGCAGCACCCGCTGAAATTCCGCAATGTTGTTATTGGTCCAGGTTCTAGGGTGTGTATTATTCTGAATCGCCGCGTTTTCCGCAGGCAGCCCAAACGCGTCCCAGCCCATCGGATGCAACACGTTGAATCCGCGCATGCGCTTCACGCGCGCCACTACATCGCCAATCGTGTAGTTGCGCATGTGCCCCATGTGCATGGTGCCCGACGGATACGGCAACATTTCCAACACGTAGTACTTCGGCTTCGAAGGATCTGCCTCCGTTTCGAAGACCCGCGCATCTGCCCAGCGTTTTTGCCATTTTGCTTCGATCGCTTGTGGGTTGTATTCCGCCACTCTCAACTATCCCCTTTGCCCAACTATCCCCTTTTTCGTTTCCCGCTCGCCCCACTTACTTTTTTCGCCTTCTTCGCCGTCGCCACGCGCTTCGCGCTCGCTGCGCGTTTCGCCCTTGCTACAGGTTTCGTCGTCGCCACGCCTTTCGTGGGGTTCGTTGCGATCGCCGCGACCTTGGCTCCCGTTCCACTCTCGGCAACATTTGTCATCCCGACCGAAACAGGCCGGCGCTTTTGCTTTTCTGCTTCGCTCCTGCGAAGCAGGCGGCCTGCGAAGTGGAGGGATCTCTCTTCGCTCTTCTTCCTGATCTCCTCCGCCCCCCGCCGCGCCGCCACTGCCGCATTCCTCTTCTCCACAGCCCGCTGCACATCCATCTTCTTCTTCAGCGACGCCGTCAACATCGAAAATCCCTTCTCCGCCGCAGGAGCAATATCCTTCAACCCCGCCAAATCCCACAACGCCGCCACATTCTTCCGGTCATCTCCCGGATCATCAATGGGCGTCTCCGCGATAAACACCCGCCCCGCCAAGCCCTCCGGCGGCGTGGCACTCAATCGCGGGTGCTGCAAAATCCTGCGGAATGCCTCCACCCCAATCTTGCCTTTCCCGATGTGCTGATGCCGATCCACGCGGCCGCCCAGCGGAATCTTCGAATCATTAATATGCATCACCGGCACGCGTTCCAGCCCAATGGTGTTTTCAATCTGTCCAATCGTCGAAGCCAATCCCTCTTCACTCCGAATGTCGTAACCCGAAGCAAAAAGATGCGCCGTATCCAGGCACACATCCACCGGAAACCCATTCAATCCCGCCAAAACTTCCGCCATCTCCTCGAGCCGCGAACTCAAGCACGTCCCCATCCCCGCGGTATTTTCAAGCAGGATCCGCATCCCGCCCAGTGACGCCCGCTTCGACGCCTGCTTCACCGACTCAATCACCGTCGCCACTGCTTGCGCGCACGTCGCTTCGCCGCGCGTCCCGGGATGCACCACCAGAAAATCCGCCCCCAACGACATACCGCGTACAATCTCATCGTGAAACGCCTGTATCGACCGCACCCGCAACATCGGTTGCGCCGACGCCAGGTTGATCAAATAATTGGCGTGAACGACCAGCGGCCCAAGCCCCAGCTCCGCTCGGCGAGCTCGAAAAGCCTGCGCATCCACTTCCGGTATGCGCGCCGACCCGCCCTGCCACTGCCTGGGATTAGCAGAAAATATCTGTAGCGCGTTGCACCCCAGCTTCCGCGCCGTTTCCAGCGCGTTCCGATGCCCGCCCGCAATAGAAGTATGAATCCCGACGCGCGTGCTGCCATCCAGCCACGCCGGCGGCAACGCCTCCGGCTCAGGCTCCGGGCGGTACTCGTCTTCGGGATCAAACTCGGTAAGCCGCGTCAGGGGTTGTGCTGCAATGCTCAATGTAAAATTTCGCTCACTCATAAACCAGCAATTATAACACACGCGCCAATTCCGCCTGTTCGCCCAGAAATCCGGATAATGGGTCCGGTTTCCGATAATCGCGTTTAAGTGGCTTGCGCTGGATATTTATAGCCAAGTCCCCGTCAACGGCATTCCTGCAATGAAACCGGCTGCCGCCAGCAGCCAGAGTTGCAAAATGACTAAACTCAAGGCAAACCAACGCAGTCCTTTCATCCTCCAGACCCAGTAGCTGCCGAGGATTAGAGAACCAAAATCAATGAGGTCTTCTGCCCGAAGCGCCCAATAATTTGGTCCAGGGAAGGGGTTCTGCTGCCAATCAACCCGACCTAAGACAGCAATCGTAAGCACCGCCGGGAAGAATAAGAATTGCAGAACGACAATGGCGTAGGTCTGTTTCCAAATCGGCTTGTGGAATGGCCGTTGACGAACTACGGATGCGACCAGGCCTTAAACCAAATAACAATGTGCCGTATACAAACGGTGGCTCGTAGAGAAATTCGAGACTCCAACGCAAGTAGGGCCAAAACGTCAACCAAAAGTGCGCCATTTTATAAATGTGACGCTTACGGTAACGTTTGGCAATATGCGGTCAGAACGGTGTGTCAATGCCGCTACTAAACTAATGGGCTGAGGTTAAATTCCTTCAGCTTGAGCCCCACATCACTGCGGAGTACCATCAGAATCTGGAGGGCATATGATTAGCTCACCTTCACTCCCAGTTATCTTCACGTGTTCAGGCTGCCTCCTCGCTTTAATTGTTGGAACTGCCTTTCGCGTTACCAATTTGCTGGGCGGCGTCGCGCGATTTGGGTTCTTGCCAAAAGGTCTAACCCGCTGGCTCTACGATGTGAAGGGCACCGACTCGACAAACTGAACGCAGCATCTCAGCGCGCACAAGAACATTTAAGTCGCGTAAAGACTTAACAAAATTCTATCAATTCCTTTACCGCCGTCATTTGCCCCCTCCGCGCCCCAACAGGTAAACTGCACTATTCCTCATCCTAGCCCGGAGCAGCCATGTTAGTCGTAATGCAGTCTCACGCCACCGAGCCGCAGATTCGCGCTGTTTGCGAACGCATTGAAAGCCTCGGTCTTAAAGCACATCCGATCCCCGGCGCCCTCCGCACCGCCATCGGCATCACCGGCAACAAAGGCGCGCTCGACCTTGGCGTCCTCGAATCCCTCCCCGGCGTAATCGAATGCATCCCCGGCGTAATCGAATGCATCCCCGTCAGCAAGCCCTACAAGCTGGTCAGCCGCGACGTCAAAGAAGAAGACACCATCCTGCGCATTCCCACTCCTTGCGGCGACGTTCTTTTCGGCGGCAAACACGTGGGCCTGGTTGGCGGGCCTTGCGCGGTAGAAACCGAAGAGCAATGCTTCGCCACCGCTGAAGGCGTCAAGAAAGCCGGCGTAAAACTTTTCCGTGGCGGCGCCTACAAACCGCGCACTTCCCCTTACAGTTTTCAGGGCCTCGGCGAAGACGGCCTCAAAATTCTCGCGCAAGTCCGCAAGCACTACGGCCTCGGCATCATCACCGAAGCCATCGACAACGAAAGCCTCGACCTCGTCGAAGAATACGCCGACGTTATCCAGATCGGCGCCCGCAACATGCAGAATTTCTCTCTGCTCAAGCGCGCCGGCCGCGCCAAAAAACCCATCCTCCTCAAGCGCGGCATGTCCGCCACCCTCGACGAGTTCCTGATGGCCGCCGAATACGTCCTGAGCGAAGGCAATTACAACGTGATGCTCTGCGAACGCGGCGTGCGCACATTCGCCGACCATTCCCGCAACACTCTCGATCTGACGATCATCCCCGCCGTTAAAAAACGCAGCCACTTGCCCATCCTCGTCGACCCCAGTCACGGCACCGGCAAACGCCACAAAGTATTGCCCCTCTCCCGCGCCGCCGTGGCCGTAGGCGCCGACGGCCTGCTCGTCGAAGTCCATCACGCCCCCGACCAGGCCCTCTCCGACGGCATGCAATCCATCCTCCCCACCGAGCTAGCCGAGCTAGTCTCGGAAGCCCGCCAAATCGCCGCCGTCCTCCACCGCGAAGTCAACTAATGCCCAGCAGTCACAGCGAAATCAACCAATGCCTGCCGTTTTACTTTTATCCGTTGCGCCCCCCGTGCCAAACTCTCCCCGTCGTGGTCTACCACTCCTATATGATGGCCAGCGCCTCGGGCGTCTTATACATCGGCGTAACGAATCATTTTGAGCGGCGAGCGGCAAAACACCAATCAAAGCGCACCCAAGGATTCTCGAACCGTTACAACACCACCAAAAACTTGTATACTTCGAACCTTTCAGCAACATTCGCAACGCCATAGCGCGTGAAAAACAATGGAAAACTTGGCGCAGAGACAAAAAAATCGCCCTAATAGAACGCCTCAATCCGCAATGGCGAGACCCAAGCAAAGACTTCAACCATTGAACGGTGCCAAAAATAAACTCGGTTCGACAAAATCATTTCAAAAACCGCATTTCGGAGTAAAAAAATAACCGTCCCGCACATTAATAAACCAAAAAACAGCAAACACCGGTCATTCCGAGCGGAGCAGACCGGCTTTTTCCCCCTACTTCGCTCCTGCGAAGTAGCCGGTCTGCGCAGTCGAGAAATCTCTCTTCGATGTATCCGTCGTAGCACCCCACAGCTCTACTCCGTTCTTTCTCTTGCAAAAATAAATCAGCTTCCGAACATCAATAAATGACCCGCCCCCGCAACTACCGCATCTTCTCGCTCCTCGGAATTCTCCTCGCGGCCGCCCTGATCCTCCTTCTTTTCGAGCATCGCCCCTCCTTCCTCCGGCCCGGCCTGCGCCTCAACGCCTACGTCCCCACCTCCGACGGAGCCCTCACCGTAGTAGACCTGGTAAAACTCGGCGCCATCGCCCACATCCCCATCGGCCAAAAATTATCTGGCGTCCGCGAACATCCCACCCGCCCAGAAGTCTGGGGCGTCAGCACAGCAGAAGGTTTTGTCTGGGTTCTCGACACGCGCACCAATCAACTCACCTCAAAGGTCCCAGTAGGCCCGCTACCTTACGCGCTCGACTTCTCCCCTGACGGCGCCCGCGCCTACGTCACCTCGTCAGGCAACAACACGCTAGTCGCCATCGACTGCCGCACGCGCGCCATCCTCGGCTCCGCCAAAACCGGCCGCGAACCGGTCCTAGCCCGGAGCACTCCCGACGGCAAAACCGTCGTCGTGGCCAATCGCGGTGACGCCACAGTGTCTCTTCATGACGCTGCGACTCTCGCAATGCGCGTCACCATCCCGGTCGTCGCGCGCCCAGAAGACATCGCCATCATGGCTGACAGCTCCATCGCCTTCGTGCGCAGCGCCAGCGAAGCCCGCATCTCCGTCGTCGACCTGCGTCGCGGCGTCCTTCTGACGCATCTAGAACTCGCCGGCCGCCCCACGCAGATGCTGCTCAAGCCCGACGGCGGCGAACTCTACCTCATCTCCCCGGAAGCTCACGGGCTGCAGGTCATCAACACCGCTACGCACGAAGTCGGCGACTACATGGCGCTCGGCTCCGCGCCCACACGCGCGATTCTCAGCGCCGACGCCAGCCTGATGTACGTGAGCGACACCGCCGCCAACCGCATCATTCCAGTCGATATCGTGGATCGCCGCCTCGACCGCGCACCCGGCAAGGGTTTCCCTGTCCCCGCTGGCCAATCGCCCTCAGCAGTGCGCTTCGATCCCCAGGAAAATCTTCTCCTCGCCGTCAATCACGACTCCGGCGACATCGCCATCATCCGCGTCCGCACCAACTACCTAGTCACCATGATCCCCGTCGGCGCCAACCCCACCGACCTAGCCGTCAAACTCTTCTAATATTTTTAGTCGCATCGCATTTGGGGAGTGAGTCACTTTCCTATAGCGGGGGTTCTAACCAAAGCTCCAGTCGCAGAACTGATTTCAACGCGAAGATTCTCGTTTTCATAAGGAGCACTCCATTTGAATACCGTGGGTTGGCCATCGGTGATTAGGTTTAAGCTCTTTGAATGAGAATCCTAAAGGCTATCTTTACAATTGCGGGATGCGCGTTCCTGTTCGAATTCCCTCTGCGAGCTCAATCGAGAGATACGAACTGCGACCGGTCCCTGGGCCTTGTCGACATGGGACACATCGCGTCGAAGGGTCGCCTGCAAGAGGCAGGAGGCCCTCAGACAAGACATATTATTGCTCTCGGGAAGAAGGCAATTCCGCTACTGATTGCTTGCCTCCCAGACGAACCAGCAACTAAAGAGTCCGTCATGGACTTTTGGCCGACAACGGCGGTCGGGGACATTGCATTTTTCTATCTATGCGATTTGTTCACGGATTCAACGTGGCAGCATTCGACCATCGATGGGGTGGTCACCTTCCAGACCGTGGCAGCCGAATCTCCGGGCTCACCGGCGTGGAATGCTTGGTACACATTTGTCGAGAAACACGGCAGAAGGTACGTTCAAATCGCCTGGGCAAAAAAGTGGAAGGAAGACGGATCAGCCATTGTCTGGGATGAAAAAGAACAGTGCTTCAAGATTACTCGATCCAGGCACTAATCCCGATTACCACGGTGGTCTCAATAGGTCATCGAGCCCATCAAGCGGCCGACCTTGCGGCCTAAGCGGTGCCTTAGCTCGGCATCCGGGACACGCGGGCAATACTTTGATCATGCAGGAAAACAAACCACGTGCTAAGCATCCAATATGAGGGGCCATTGGAGGCTGTCAGCTGAGCCAGATCGTACGGAAGAAGCGGAAGAACGTTGCCACCCGGGTCCGCAAGCATCAAGCGACTGTGAGCGTCATGCAGATACTCGAAGATAAGCGAATCGTCCGCCATAACCGACTCTAGTTGGACGGCGCCTTCGGGGTAAGGTGCGGGCGTAATCCATTTGCCGATTCCGTTATTGAAATTAAAAGCGGCCACAACCGGGACTTTGTTCAATGAGCCCATAACGAACCCGTTGGAATGTTCGCCGATGAGGAGAGCATCGCCATCGGGTGGCGAAGCCGGTAGTAGTGGGATTGAATAGTGGTTACCGGCCTTTTGGGTGAAGCGATAAATTCGCCCCTCTGGCTGGCTTGTGGCTGCAGGACCATTACGGTATACGTTACCGACGACGACAATGGAAGGAAAGAGTAGTTCGTCATCGTCATTGCCGTCCGGAATTGCGCGTTCGCTCGCACCGAAGCGTTGCATCGGTGTACTAAAATTGGGACCGGTGTACGAGGCCGAATCCAAGGTAATGAGCGAATACGTTCCGTCGTCGCGAATTTGCATAGCTTGAAGAGTCGCGGAATATCTTAATGTGGAGGTGCTGGTGTCCAGAGCATCAGGGTGGTTTAGGTCGGAGGCAGGCTTGCAAGGGAGCCCATCAAAAATTACGGCTTGCACCAAGATGGGAAGATAAGCAAAGTTGGCTGATGTGACGACGAGTTTACCGTGATCGGACGCAACGCTATCGGCCCCAGCAATGCGGTTGGACACGCCGTTTGCTAAGGAACAAACTGGAGTCGCGCGGCCTCGTACGTCCCTCTTTTCCCAGTTGATCCCTCCCTTCACCGACATCGGCACGTAGATAATAAACTTAGGTTGCCCGGTATCGGGTTCCAACCCAACCAGTTGTGATGGTCCTTGTTTCTGGTCCTCCAGCAAATACACCAAGCCGGTGCGATCTATGGCGTAGTCGGACAGCTTGAATTGGGGCGCCAGATGATATGCCCAAGCTTGATGGCCCTTTGAATCAAGGCAAATTACAGAGTTATCGTTCTCATCGGCGACTAGAACCAAGGCACCGCCTCGATCATCGCCCGCAAGAAGCTGAACAGACCTTGGGTCTTCTGCAATTGGCCACACCCACTTCTGCTGGCCATCTTGGTTAAATGCGCGAATCCGGGCCCCATCCCCAACGTAAAGATCGGGCGTTCCGTCACCGACTCTAACCGATTGCACGATCTTGCTTAGGTCTTCCCTAGCCCCGGGCAATGCTGGGGAAGCCCAACGCATAATGCCATCGGGGCGTGTGCCGCTAGAAAAAACCGTCAGTTCGGCGTAGGCAGAACGTCCGCGCGAAGTGGCAACAATCCTTGTTTGACCAACGGCTTTCGCCACAAGCAACGTGGGAGTACCGTTCTCACCAGGCACTATTTCGGCCACGGACGCGTCAACGATACTCCAGGCCACGTCCGCAACCACAACACCGGCTGCATCAAGTAACTGCAGAGGTTGCTGATCCGTTGGGGGCATGCTTACCACACTGGGGCTGACGAACAACAACTCTGAATTCCCGCGAACGGCGCGCAATCCTGGATTCTTGACACTTCCCGGAACTGTCGCAATTACACCTTCGCTTGGCCCCTTGACCTCATCACAACGAATAATTTGCGCGGAACAGAGCATCAAGAAAGAGCAGGAAACCCATTTCCACCGTCCTCCCATCTCTGTTTCGCCCTCCAGGTACACATTGCGGTTCTGGTACAGGCTCGACAACATTACTGTCGTACTATCGATGCCCGATCAGCCATCGTCCATTGTTAGGTAACGATTAGTCCAAAACCCCGCGGACGTGGCCGTCAAACTTTTCTAATATTTTGTAATCGCGTCGGAGAATGTGTCAGTTCCCGATAACGACTACCCGGCTTTGGTCATGCGGCGGGAGTACTCTCGATGGAATCGGCGAGATGGATATACACTGGGTTTCGGAGTTAGGGGTCATAGAAGGTTTCCAGATGAAACGGATTGCGGCTCTCTCATTGCTGGTCGCCTTGAGTGTTCCATGGCCGATATCGGTCAAAGCTCAAAGTATTAGTGTCGCAGAAGGTGAGCGCCGGTCCCGGAAGGCGACCAAGAAGCAGGAAAAAATAAATAAGAAGGCCGCCAAGAAGCAGCGGAAAGCAATGAAGAAAGCCACGAAGGCACAACGGAAAGCGGACAAAAAGGCCAATCGAAGTTATAGATAACGTTTCGCGTTTGTCGAGCATTTAATGGAAAACTGGTAAGTCGCGTGACGTCAATAATCAATTGAAACGAAAATGACTGGCGCTATGGGCACCATGACGAGGATTTACCTTCGACCTCTATGAAGCACCACGGAGCTCCGGTTCCGTCGCACCTGACGACCCAATGGTCGTAGTCGGGGTGCCTGCTGGATGCTTGGGAGTTCGCTTGCTGCTCAATGAGGATGAGCGACTTCAAGACTTCGCGAGCAGGCTTGTGGTCGGCTTCAAACCTGACTTCCGCCATACCCCAGGGAACTCCTGCCACTAACGATTGACAGCAACCGATGTGCAACCCTGCCTGCTTAGCAAGTTCGTCCGCTATCAGATTTGCGTGTTCAGCAATGCTACGGGTCCCCGAGGAAATCGTCACGTTGCGATCTAGCAGTGGCAATACATCTTCAAGGTCACCCTTTGAAGTCCGCGTCCTTGTGGGTACGAGTGCATAGTCATCACCGTTCACATCCAGCCGATACTCGTAGGGCATTTCCCTGTTTGCGGCATCTGCCAACTGACGCAACAGACCCGCGACATCGTCTGGATGCCCGTTTCCGGAGGTCGAAAATCGGACCTCGATGGCGTGGCGCTTCATGATGTCATAGTGAATGTTGTCGTGCTGCTCGCTAAACGCAGGGTCCGCAACAGCAACGTCTTCGGTATCGCCGGGAAAGGCCCACTTTGGAGCTTCGACGCTCACGTTGACTCCGTAGCGATCTGCGATTGTGACGCCAATAGCCAATACTGGGTCCCAGGAATTGGCTCGAAGTGTTATCTCATCCCCATTTTTTTCGACGGAAGCGCAGTGATCGGGACTCGGCGCACCGTCCATGCGGGAAGTCGCCAACAGAGCGGCAAATAGAAAGACAGAGCCACGCATGTCAGCAAGTATAGTACAGCGGTGTAACTTCGTGATGCAGGCCTACCAATTGCCCACGGAAGATACCCTAGGCGGGGGTAAACTTGGCGGATCACGAATATCACCCAACGGCCCGAGGACGAGAGATTGAGCGCGTGGAAGAACAGCCTTGTTGTGCTCATCGTGATTTTCTCGGCCGTCACGTTCCTGATCTTTCTCGTGACGGGATATACCGCGCTTTACTGGGCTTGGACGCGCGGCAATCTGGGGCTGGCTCTGCCTTATCTGCCGTGGCCAGGAATTTCGGAATGCTGGCCATGGCTGGCGCCGCTGTGGCTCTCGGAATTTTGTTCTCATCAAAGACGTTTCCGGTTCCACCAAGAATGCGCCTTTTGCTTTCGCTGCTTGCCACGGTCACGATCGGCTTCTTTTCTGAATTCAGAAACGAGGGCAAGTTTTATTTCAAAAATCTCCATCACTTTTTCGGGTCTGGAACGTGGATTCACGACGGACTGAATCAAGTCGTTCCTTCGCTCGGCGATTTTCTGTACCGGATCGAATACTCGCACTGAAACGATTTCCTCCTGGGTCCGGCAATCGTCAGCGTTCTTTTCCCCCTTGCTATCGTAGGAATCTATAAGGCTTACTCGGATCAGGGCCCCATCAACCTGAGCACGCCGCCTTTGGACATGTCGACGGATCTCGACCAGGCACTGCGGTTCGCGCGAATTCTCATGAATGTCGGACTCTTCTGGTTTTTCTGGCAGTCATGGGCAGAAAAGGCGGGTTATTTGAGTAATCCTCATTCGAGCGATGAAATTGATCTGCCGTTTGAGTTTGGCGGGACCATGCTGGGTTTCTGAATGGCACGCGTCTTGACCAAGCCGTTCGATCAGCGGTCCGAGAAATTCAGATCCACTTTCTTCATCGATTTTCTGTCCTCGGGAGTGATTGGTCTTTTGTACACACTGATTGTAGGCCCGTTGATAGAGGGGGTGGCCAGCGCCGTCGGACATGCGTTGTATCCGGTCGTTCCTCTCTCACTGGATGTTCATGAATACACGCCGTTTCAAAGGCACATGCGGCCGCTCGAGCTTCTTTTAGTTGCCGGAGCGACGTGGTGGAGCCTCAACCGGTCTTCCAAATCTGAGGAAATGACGCGGCTGAGCGGCACTTACGAAGCGTCGGAAGCCGACTCCGAATCGAAAGTGCCAAAATCAATGATTAAGGTCTTGGGAATGATGACGGGTTATCTGGTCATTCTCGCAATCATTTTCTCACTCCTAGAGCCGCAAGGGCTTGGTTGGACACTCGTGACTGGTGGAACGGGTTTGGCAGCCGGAACTGCGACGTTCTTACTGGTCAAGCGGGCCGGACGACACGGCTTCACCAAACTTCTCGCCAAGAACGAGATACGCCCACGCGGACGGCAATAGACGCGTGCTCTTCGATATCTTGAGAGTCTTTATCAAGCGCTAAGCCGGAAACTTACCCACTAAGCGCATTGATACACGTTGACTTAAGAGAGTTGGGTTTGTTAATGAAATGAATTCGCTGAATGGGAGCCTTCGGTCATGGACCCTTCAAAAACTTTAGCCAGCTTCCTGGATGGAAAAGTTCAGGTCGTGACCGGCGACATCACCAAGCAAGACGTAGACGCAATCGTGAATGCAGCAAACAGTACGCTGTTAGGCGGAGGCGGTGTCGACGGCGCGATTCACGCCAAAGGCGGCCCAAAAATTCTGGAAGCCTGTCGTGAGCTACGCAGCACGCGCTTTCCACGTGGACTACCCACTGGTGAGGCTGTTCTCACTACCGGGGGTCAACTGCCGGCGCGCCACGTGATTCATACCGTCGGTCCGATTACAGGAATCGGAAAGGAACCTGACGCCTCGAAGCTTGCGGCCTGCTATCGAAACTCCCTCGCCCTGGCGGCCGAACACGGCCTTCGTTCCATCGCGTTCCCGGCCATCTCAACCGGCGCTTATGGCTATCCCCCTGAGCGCGCCGCACCGGTAGTATCCGAAACGATCGAATCCGTCCTCTCTGCCGGCTCGCCACTGGAGCATGTACGTCTGGTTTTTTTCAATGAAGCAGACGCGAGAACATTTCTGAAACACCAAAAATTCACGACTACTCGATAGGCGCAAAAAATACCTTGCTGCGAGGAACCACACGCGAACTACTTCTTTGAATCTGCTTCAACCGTCTCGATGTCCCAAGCCGCGTGCTCTTCGCCGAAACTCACATCCAAATATCCCGACGCGGGCAACACATCCACGGGCAACCCGCAGTGCCACAGCGCGACGCCTAGCCGCAAGTGGCTCTTCCCAGCAATATCCAACGCTTCGCGCCGAATAGCCACTTCCAGAATGCGGTCAAACGCAACTTCCACAATATCCTTGGGATTCAGCAAGCAAACATTTTTTCGTTCCACGACGAACTCTTGCAAATGTCTGCGCCCAATCTTCGCCACCACCGTCAATTCCTCCACGCCCACGATGCTAATGCGAAATTCCGTATCTTCCAGTTCCGTAAGCACTTCCGGAAAAAGGTCCACGCGCACGCAGAATCGCTCTTCCTCAAAGCCATAACGCAATTCATGCAAATAAAAAACGCGCCCGTGCATCGATCCGCCGCGCCGCTCTGGAGAATACAAGCCCGCGCCCAGCCACTCGAAATACGAACTGTCGCGGCCGTCCACGCGCACATTCACAAATCCCGTGGGCGCCAGTTCCAATGCATGCTCCGGCTTGCGCTTGATAGCTTTAGCTAATTCCGCCGGCGGCACGCGCCCCAGCGCCAGATAAACGCCCGTCAAATGCTTGCGAAATAATGCGTCGAACTCCGCGTCATTCGCGGTGCTGTGCTCCGGCCCGAACCACCAAGCCCAATCGCTGCCTTCCGCCGCCAGCAGCGATTCGTACGCAGCGCTTAGCCCCGCGGCCACTGGAGCGTTGGCGTAGCCTTCTCTGCTCGACTCCGCTGCTTTGGTGTAGGCCTCGCGCGCATCCCACAACAACTCCCACGCGGTAACGTCTTCGCTGTGACCGATCCACACATCGAAGTTTGCATTAATCCACGAAGCCGGGAAAATGCCCGCCGTAACCGGCACGTCTCCCGCCGCTGCAATGGCTTCCGAGGCCGTCAAGGCGCGAAAATCCTGGTCGCTTGCCACTCGCCCGTAAAATTCCCGCAAAAATTCCCGGCCATTCCCCGGGTAATATTCCCACGCATTTTCGCCATCCAAAAAAATACAAATCGTCAGCGGCTGCGCGCTCTGCACCCGTTCGCCTAGATGTCGCAGCCGTCCATGCAGATCCGCCGCCGCCGCTTTTGAATCCATGCGGCTATACACAAATCCGATCAAGTCCGACAAATGATGGTCGCGAAATAATCCAGTGATGCCGCCACTCGGCGTTTGCACTCGCCACGGCTTGTACAATCGTTCCGCATTCGCAGGAATTCCCGTCCCGTCGCGAAAAAATCCCACATTCAACGTGCGTCCGAGCACGCCTTCATCCGTGCCAAACCATTTAAATCCTTCTTCCGACGCAATCGCCAGCGTTTGATCCGACACCGATCCTTCCGATGGCCACAGTCCCGCCGGTTTCATTTCAAAAACTCGCTCGTGATATTCGCGCGCTCGCCGCAATTGTTCCCGCGCATCTTCCGGATGCCGGTAGGCACGTCGCGGCAACGGCGTGGACGGATTCGCCACCCGCGCAATATCCGAATCGCAAATCAGCGGCAGGATCGGATGATAAAAAGGTGTCGTGCTCAGTTCGAGCTGCCCGCGTCGCGCCGCCTCCCGGTGCGCAGGCAACACCAATCCAATCAATTCAATTTCCTTGGCCTGCAGCGCCTCTTTATCGCTCTCCGTAAAATCTCTTCCCTTCGACGCCAACTTGCTCACCACTTCATCTTTCTCGAGCCAGGACTCTTCCATCCACGCCAGTTGCGACAACACCTGCAGATCCCGCCAATCCCGCGCTGTAAATGTGACCTGCGCTTGCGCACCGTCCGCGGGACGCGACCATTCATACAATTCCACAAAGCGCTTCCATCGCGACATCAACCGCTCGTGGTTCACCTGAAACGCCCGTGCCAGAATTTCGGCCTTATCTTCCCTGGTCAACTTGTCCGCATTCTTGAAAACCAGCGAAAACCACCCCTCATTGAACTTACCGCTCGCATATTCTTCCAATTGCATCCCCAGCGCCGGCACAACGTTAAACGTGGCGTGAAATCCCGGAAATTCCTCCAGCACTTTCACCATTCCAAAATAATCCTTGGTCGCATGCAGCCGCGTCCACGGCAGCACATACCGTCCTGTTTCCGGGTCGCGATATTGCGGCTGATGCATGTGCCACAACACCACCAGGTTCACTCGATTCATCTTCTACACCGCTCCTGTCTCAACTCGTCGCGCGTGTTACACTCACCGTTCGCCACATGCGCATATTGGACCGTTACATTGTCCGCGAAGTTTTTCGTCACGCCTTCCTCGGACTCATCGTCTTCACCTTTGTTTTCTTCGTACCTCAGCTTGTTCGCCTCATGGAGCTGTTCGTCCGCCACACCGGCTCTGGCTCCCAAATCCTCAAGCTCTTTCTCTGCATCTTTCCCGCCGTCTTCACGTTTACCATTCCGATGGCCGTGCTTATCGGCGTCCTGCTCGGTCTCGGCCGCATGTCCGCCGATAGCGAGATCATCGCGCTCACTGCACTCGGTATCGGCCGCCGCCGCATCCTTCTTCCCGTAGGCGTTCTGGCTATCGCCGGCTTCCTTGTCTCTCTGGCCATGACGCTCTGGCTTTCTCCTTTAGCGCTGCGAACCTTTCGTTCCATTGAAGCCAATTTAATCGCTTCGCAAATCTCTTTCCAGGTGCAACCTCGCGTATTTGACGAACGATTTCCTCAACTAATACTTTACATTTCGGATGTGGCTGCCAGCGGCACTCTCTGGCATGGTGTGTTCTTGGCCGAAACCGGTGCTGAGAGCGGTTCGCGTTTAACTCTAGCGGAACGCGCCATTGTTATCCCGGATCCCAATCGCGGTACGCTCGAGTTACACCTTCAAGGCGGCACCACCCACGAGTTTTATCGCGATCGCCCTGACCGCTATTCCGTCACCGCCTTCGGACAGAGCGATTGGCCCATCGAAGTCAACAATCTCATGCCCGCCACGCAGCGGCAGATCAGCAATCCAGAACGTTCTGTCCGCAGTCTTATAGCAGATCACGGCCCAGGTTGGCTGGAATCTCGCGTGGAACTTCACCGCCGCCTGGCATTCCCTTTCGCTTGCCTGGTCTTTGCGCTTGTCGCCGTACCCATCGGCGCGCAACCGCGCCGCGGAGGCCGTGCCGCCGGCTCCCTGATCGCCGTAGCCATGATCGCGGGATATTATCTTCTTTTCGTGACCGGCGCTGGACTCGCTCGCCAAGGCACCGTTCCGCCGGCGATTGGGATTTGGATTGCCAACCTGATTCTCGCCGCCTTTGGCATCGTTTTACTGCCGCGTATGGAACAATTCCGCGGCGAGAGCCGCTGGCTGCACCCCACGGGCTTCTTCAGAACTCTGTTGCGTTTTCTCCGCCGTAAAGCGCGCGCGCGCACCGCCGCGATTCGCAAGCTCGGTCACCCGCTCAACGGGTCCACGCGTCTGAACGGAAATTCTCATCAACCAGTTCCCGGCGGCAGTATCCCGCAGCTTCTGGACATTTATATTCTTCGCCGTTTCAGCGTTTATTTCGTACTCATCATGGCCGTGTTCGTCTTTCTATTTGAGACTTTTACCTTTTTTGAATTGCTCGACGACATCGCGCGCCACCACGTCGCTTTTCTCATCGTCATCAATTATTTTCGCTATTTGACGCCCTATCTCGTGTACAACCTCGCTCCTCTTGGCGCGCTCGTTTCCGTGCTGGTCACGCTGGGCGTCATGAGCAAGAACAACGAAATCGTAGCCATTAAGGCCAGCGGCATTAGTCTGCATCGCTTGGTTATTCCACTTTTGGTCGCCGGCATCGTACTCGCCGGCGCTATGCTGCTGGTTAACGAAACCTATCTTCCTTACGCCAACCAGCGCCAGGACGCTTTGCGCAACCAGATCAAAGGCCGCCCCCCGCAAACCTACACTCATCCGCAGCGATGGATTTTCGGCGAAAATTCCAAGATTTATAATTACGATCTCTTTAGCCCGCTGCAAAATCTCTTCGGCGGCCTCAGTGTTTTGGAAATCGATCCCTCCACTTTCAACGTGCGCCGCCGTATTTTCGCCACGCGCGCGCACTGGTCTGCATCGCAAAAAATCTGGCTGCTTGAATCAGGCTGGGTTCGCGAATTTTCTGGTGGCTCCATCACCCGCTTCGATCAGTTTAACGTGCAGGCCTTCCCGGAGCTGACCGAGCCCCCGGAATATTTCAATCGCGAAGTTCGCCAGGCATTTCAGATGAATTGGTCCGAACTCAACCGGTACATTGAAGATCTGCGTCGCGCCGGTTTCGATGTTGCCGGCCTGTCTGTGCAGTGGCACGTCAAAATTGCTTACCCTCTCATTGCGCCGGTGAGCATGCTACTCGCTATCCCGTTCGCTTTCCTGGTGGGCTCCCGTGGCGCGATTGGCGGAGTAGCCATCGGCATCGCCATAGGAATAGGTTACTGGAGCATAGCCCGACTCATGGAAGCCATGGGTGGCGTGGGACAACTCCCCCCAGTCTTGGCCGGGTGGTCTCCGGACTTGATCTTCTTTTTTATCGGGCTGTACTTCTTCTTCAAGATTCCAACCTGAACGAGCAGAGTTCGGCTCCAGCTGATTAGTGACATCATTTCGGTAGTTAAAGTAAAACTTTAAATGGGAGAGTCGGCGCGTCGACATCTCAAGTGGGATTTGTAAAAGTCTCGCGCAGCCTCACGCTCTAAGTCCAACGAATGAATCTCAAAAATTCTCAGATTTTAGTTTTGCGGAAGGAAAGACGCCAGTACGCCCGATCAGTTGAAAATTACTTCACGAAGCACAGACGCGTATCAGCGCTGCGCGCCCAAGTTTTAAAGAATAATTTCCGCCTCAGAATGCCGGAACAACCTTAAAAATTTGCCGCCCATCGCCGCCATCACCATCGAAGCCGTCCCGGCCAACAACCTCAAGGCTAATATTCGCTGACCGCCGCGCCAGCAATAATTCACCGCCCAAGACGCCGCTCGCCCTCCGATATACCTGTACCGATCCCAGCGACGGGCTCTGCCGCCGCTGAATCCACCACGACGTTCGGTGTTTGCCAATTGCAGAATAGCCTCCGCAATGGCTTTCACGTCCTTAGTGCTGTTCTTTCCGTGTAGACGATACACCGACGTACACGGCTGGTCGATGACCACGCAGGGGCCGTAAGTCCCCATTTTCAACAATAAATTGGTATCATCCCCATAAAATGTTTGCGGGGTGCTGTTTCGCAAGCCGCCTACTTCATCAAAAACCGACTTCCGCACCACGATGCAATTCGTTCCCAAAGGCTGCGTCTTGGACAGATAATCCTGATACTTGAAAACCCTCACTGGATGCGCTGCTGGCACTTCTGGTTCTTGCCCAGCAGCTTCCTGAAAAAATGCCAAGCTTCCCAGAACCAGCGGAGGAGAGTCAAAGTTTTTTATCACCTGATCGAACGTTTCGAGCGCAAACGGAAAGAAAAAATCGTCGCTGTCCAGGAACACCAGATACTCGCCCTGGGCCAGCGCCGCCGCCTTATTTCGCGCTACCTCCGGCCCCTGATTGGGTTGTTGCAGAAGATTTATGCGCGTCCCGTAAGAAACCAGAATCGCGGCAGACAAGTCCGAGGACCCATCGTCTATCGCGAATAACTCATAATCCTTGAACGTCTGTGCCAGCACGGAGTCGATGGCTTGGCCGACGTATTTCTGGCGGTTATAAACCGGCATCAGAATGCTGAATCGATACTTCACGCAGGGCTCCTAAGACACACACTTAAAGTGCGGGATAATTCTGGGTTTATTCCGCTGCTGGGATCGATCATCATGCCAAGCAGCTTAACGGTGGGAGCATTGCCGTCGTGCCGACTGCCTGGTTCCGCGGGGCCCGTACATAGCCTTAACGGGTTTGCTTCAAGTGCAGGGGGGACCATAGGCACCCGCAAACCAAGATCAATCCTAAGCTACTTACTCAAAAAATCAAAGCGGCGACCGGTTTCCCAGCGGATCGCTGTGGAAATCAGTCAGCTGCACCACAACTCTGCTCGGTCGGGCACATCCCACCCAACATGCTTTGTTCTTAGATTCTCTTCAGCGCCTTCTGAGGTGCCTGAACATTCATTCCCTTTCCGTCATGTCCAACACTCGTCATCCCGACCGCAGCAGGCCGGCGCTTTTGATTTTCTGCTTCGCTCCTGCGAAGCAGCCGGCCTGCGCAGTGGAGGCATCTCTCCTTCATTGATTGTGGGACTGATTATTTCCAGTCTGAAAATCGATGCAAGATTTAAGCCGTCAAACAAGCCTCCAAATTTCCGCCGGCGTTTTCATCTGAGCGCAGAGACACTCTCGTTCACCGTAAGTACACGTTAAAACGATTCGCGTGTTGCGCACTTCAAGTAGCACTTTAGCTATGCGATTAGCGACATTGGTCGGCACGCCGACATCTCCAGCAGTACTTTCGCTGTGCGTGCCATGGGTTTTTATGAAATGAAACAAACGCCGCGCGGGAAAAACTAACCCGCCGCCTTCTTCGTCTTCTTGTTTCCGCGCGCACCTTCTTCAATCACCGCTTGCGCCGCCGCTAATCGTGCGATCGGTACCCGGAAGGGCGAGGCACTGACATAATCCATGCCCAAACCATGACAGAACTTCACGCTTTCCGAGTCCCCGCCATGTTCTCCGCAAATCCCCACTTTCAACTTTGGCCGCGTCTCCCGTCCGCGCACGTGTCCCAGCGCATCAGCATCCCCACTCCCTTGATATCCAGCGTTTGAAATGGGTCTGCACTGAACACTCCAGCTTTTTTCTCGTCCACGTAGTCGGGCAGGAATCGTCGCGCGCGAGACCCATCGTGGTCTGCGTCAGGTCGTTCGTGCCGAAGGAGAAAAATTCCGCAACTTCTGCGATCTCGTCGGCCAGCAACGCAGCTCCCGGCAACTCAATCCTCGTGCCCACTAAGTACGGCAGTTTGACTCCAGCCTTTTTGATCAACTCATCGGCAACTTTTCGCGTGGCCTGCTCAAGTATTTGGAGCTCCTTTTTGTCCAAAACTAACGGACGCATAATCTCAGGTAACACTTTAACTCTGCCCCGTTGACATTCGATGGCCGCCTCGATAATCGCGCGCACCTGCATCTCCAGAATTTCTGGATAGGTGATGGACAACCTGCAGCCACGGTGGCCCAGCATCGGATTTGCTTCGTGCAACTGGTCCACTCGCCGCGCCACCACTTCCACGTCTAGCCTCAACTCCTGGGCTAACTCCTCCTGCTTCGCTCTCTCGTGTGGAACGAATTCGTGCAGTGGCGGATCAATCAGCCGGATGGTCTCCGGGAATCCATCCATCGCTTGAAATATCCCCACGAAGTCGCGGCGTTGAAATGGCAACAACCGGTCCAGCGCTTTCACGCGCGCTTCGCGAGTCTCAGCCAGAATCATTTCCTGGATCGCTCGTTGCCGCTCATGACTCTTTTCTGGATGCTCAAAGTCCGTGAAGAACATGTGCTCCGTGCGGCACAGGCCAATGCCTTCCGCGCCAAACTCCCTGGCCTTGCGCGCATCCTGCGGCGTATCCGCATTGGTGCGCACGCCCAAGCGTCGCACTTCATCGCCCCACTTCATCAACGCCCCGTACGCTTTTCGGCGATGCCAGCGGCATTTCGCCCGAGTACACCGCGCCCTGGTTGCCATCAAGCGTTATCCAATCACCTTCCTTTACCATCTTCCCCGCCGCCACCATCGACGACGATTTGTAATCGATCTGCAATTTCTCCGCGCCCGCGATGCAGCACTTACCCCAGCCGCGCGCGACCACCGCCGCGTGACTTGTTTTTCCACCGGTCGCGGTCAGAATTCCCTGCGCCACTGCCATCCCGCCTACATCTTCTGGACTCGTTTCCCGCCGCACCAGAATTGCCTTTTCGCCCTTCTCAGCCCACTCCTCGGCCTTCTGCGCCGAGAACATTACTTTTCCCACGGCCGCACCTGGCACGGCGTCAATGCCGTCAGCCAGGATGCGCGCCTCCAGCGATTTCTTGTCCACCTTCACGTCAATTACCGGATAAAACAGCCGCTCAATATCTTCCGACTTGATGCGAGTAATCGCTTCGTCCTTACTGATTAATTTTTCATTAGCCATGTCCACCGTTTTACTCGAACTTTATCGAGTTGCGCGTAGACCTTCGGCATCGCCGTAGCCATTTCGCGCAACGGCGTTGGCGTGCGAATTCCAGCCACCACGTCCTCGCCCTGGGCATTCACCAGATAATCGCCGTAGAAAACTTTCTCGCCGGAGCTTGGATCGCGCGTAAAGCAAACTCCAGTTCCCGAAGTGTCGGCAGTGTTCCCGAAAACTATCTGCACCACGTTTACCGCCGTACGCATGACTCCGGTAATTTTTTCGACTCGCCGATACGTGACCGCTTTCTCAGCCATCCACGAACCAAACACCGCGCCAATTGCGCCCCACAGTTGATCCATCGGATCGTCCGGTAAGTTCTTTCCCGTCTTTTCCTTGAACAGCGCTTTGTACTCGCGCACCAATTCCTTCCAGCCGCTCGCAGTGACGGCGGTATCTTCACGCACACCGAGGCGCACGCAGCCGGTGCTCCAGGTCTTCCTTGGACATTTCCATTACTACCGTTGAATACATCTGCACAAAGCCGCGATACGCATCGTAGGCAAAGCGCTCATTTTTCGTCGGCACCCGCCAGGCCCTCGACGCTGCGGTCGTTTAAGCCCAAATTCAATATGGTCTCCATCATCCCGGGCATGGATCGCGCGGAGCCCGAGCGGACGCTCACCAGCAGCGGCGCTTTAGGATCGCCAAGCTTCTTTTGGGTGACTTTTTCTAGGTGCGCCACGTACTGCGCAACTTCCTTCTTCAATTCAGGCGGATATTTCTTTCCGTTCTTATAGTAGTAGTCGCATGCCTCTGTCGATATCGTGAAGCCCGCCGGGACCGGTAGCCCGATCTTGGTCATCTCCGCCAGACCGGCACCTTTGCCACCCAAGAGATCTCGCTATTCGCCGTTGCCTTCCGCTTTACCAGCCCCGAAGAAATACACCCATTTTTTCACTGTGACCCTCGATGTAGGATTTTATGTTCCTCAAACTCTGTTCCAAACTCAAGCGTTCTAAGATTGTTCGTCGAGAACATTCATTCGCACGGCCATCACCGTTCGAATTGCCGTCACCTGTTCGAACGTTTCGCCGTTCGAATGCGGTCAATAAGTCTTCAACCGTTACTTTCAATGTCGAAGCGCCGACATTCCCTTCGGCCGGGGATGTCGTTAGCCTCAAGAATCAACATTCAAGCATAGCCTCACATTCATCCCAGATTGTGTCGAGCGGTTGATGCCCGCCAAAAAAACTCGCCTCAGATGTCGGTGCGTCGACGTTCGCCGAGTCGATGCGCATTTCGACAAAAATATTTCATCTTCAACCATCACTTTACATTCAGCACCATGTGCCCCAACTGATTGGTGCCCGGGAAGAGAAGCCCAACCATCACTTAAAATGTCGACGGGTCGACGTCTTTCGCAACTTCCACCCCTCTCCGACATCTCAACTATTACTTTAAGGACAACTATGTCAGGATTTTCAGATCGATCATCCAACTTGCCATGCTGACCTTAAGGTCCGTGAGTTGAAGTGCTACTTCACGTCAGTCCCCGCCGACCCCAAATACTTCACGTGTTGCTTCATGGATCATGAGGCTAGCCCGGAATCACAATCTCGTCGCTCATCGCCATTAATCGATGAACTAGAGTATCTCAACCGCTGCTTTAAATCTCTGTGCCCGCCCCCATACTCTCGCCACGACACTTAAAGCATTGCCTCAAATGTCGGCGCGCCGACATTCTTAACAAATTTTAGCGCTTCGTTTCGCTCAACGCTCACTTTAAGTAACGCTTCGACTGTTCGCCTGGACGCGGTCATCGACCTAGACTCTTACTTTCAATGTCGGCGAGTCGACAATTAGATGTTCGATAATTACTTCAGTTGTCGGCGAGTTGACATTTTTTCTTCAACTCATTCTTTAGCGACGTTCCTCGGCGCCGATTTCTGAGAAATCCGCTACCGTCGTGAACTCCTTAAGGAGGTCGGAAAGAAGCGTCAGGCGATTCGCCCGTATGCGTTCATCCTCGGCCATAACCATTACTTCCTCGAAGAACCGGTCTACCGCCTTCCGCAATCCCGCGATAATCTCCAGCGCCTCCTGGTACCGGCCGCCCCGTTTCGCCGTCTGTACTCGAGCCGCTGCCTCTCGCATCGCAGCGTACAGCTCGCGCTCCGCGTCATGATCGAACAACTCGGCCTGCACACGACGCCCTTCCGATTTGCCAAGTTCGGCTTTTTCCAGAATTTTGCGCACACGCTTGAAGGACACCGCTAGCGGCTCGAAATTCTTGGACTTGCGGATCGACTTTAACGCCACCAGCCGCTTCTGCGCGTCCACTAGGTCTTCCGCGCCCGCGCGAAACACCGCATTTACTTCGTCATAAGCGAATCCGTCGCGGTCGCGCAATATGAATCTCGCGCGCTCAAGAATGAACTCTAACACCTGTGATTCCTGCTCGGTGGTCATTCCCTTCTTCGGCTTATGCACTAACAAGGCTTTCGCTGCGGCCCCCACCGCCAGTGACAACGAAACCGGCAACTTCCTCTCCATGATAATTTTGACGATCCCCAGCGCCGCTCTTCTCAGCGCGTATGGATCGCTCGATCCCGTTGGCACTACGCCAACGGTAAAACACCCCGCGATGGAATCCAGCTTATCCGCCAGCGCTACCGCGCACCCCGTAACGTTTCGCGGGATCGGGTCCGTCAGTCCCACGGGCCGGTAGTGATCGTAAATCGCATCCGCTACTTCGTCGGGCTCGCCCTGCGCTCGCGCGTAGAGCCCGCCAACAATCCCCTGTAACTCCGGAAACTCGCGTACCATCTCGGTGGCCAGATCGCACTTCGCTAATTCCGCAGCCCGGTCTGCTTCCGCCACGTGAGCTTCGATCATCCCGCTGCTGTACCACTGTTCTGTGAGCCAACGCGCAATGGACCGTACCCGTTCTACTTTGTCGCGATAGCTGCCCAGCCGCGACTCGTAGGTCACGCGTTCCAGCTTTGCGAGATTATCAGCCAATGGATGCTTTTGGTCGGCTGCCCAGAAAAATTGCGCATCGGCAAAGCGCGCGCGCAGGACGCGTTCATGTCCAGCACGCACCAGGCCCCGCGAATCCCTGGCGAGATTAATGACCGCCAGAAAGTTGGGAGCTAATTCTCCACCATTATTTTCCACCGCAAAGTATTTCTGATGATCGCGCATCACTGTGACAAGAATCTCATCGGGCAGATTCAAAAACTCGCGGTCGAATTCGCCCTCAATGACGGTGGGATACTCGTTCAAGTAACACACGAGGTTTTCGAGAGCCGCGTCTTTATGGATCTGAAAGCCGCCCTTGCGCGCGAGCTGCGCCAATTCCCTTTCAATCTTTTCGCGTCGCGCCTGCGGTCGTACAATTACTCCGTTAGCGCCAAGCTTCTTTTCATATTCCTCGAAATTCCGTACCGTCAATTCGCCTTTTCCTATGAATCGATGCCCAAAGGTTTTGTCGCCCGACGAAACACCGCCATACGAAAACTTCAGCGGGCGTCCATCGAGCACAGCCAGCAGCCAGCGAATAGGACGAATGAATCGTGCGCCATCGATCCCCGTCCAGGTCATCGAGCGCGGCCACGTCAAATCGTGGATCGTTCGCGGCAAAATCTCGGACAGGATTTCTTCCGTTGTTCGGCCACGCCGGGTCTGACGCGCCGCGAGATATTCACCTTTTGGCGTCTGTATTCTATGTAAGTCCTCGACGCGCACGCCCTGCTTTTCCGCGAAGCTCAACGCTGCCCGCGTGGGAGCGCCTGCCTTATCAAAAGCCACGGATTTCGGCGGTCCGGTGACATCGCTGGTGACATCCTCTTGTTTGGCAATGAGTCCGCGTACCCAAGCAGAGAGCCTGCGTGGCCCACTAAAGGTCTCGACCGTCGCGCCCTGAATCAAATTTTCCGCGGTCAAAAGTTTTGTGATGTTGGTACGTAGCTCGTCTGCCGCTCGCGGCAACATCCCCGCCGGAATTTCCTCGCAGCCAATCTCAAAGACCAGTTCGAGTTTCTTTTCAGGTTTCGATCGCAATTTCTTAGCAGATTTCTTCACACCGTTGTTGCCGGCAGGAGTCATGCTCGCAGCTCCCGCCGCTTAGCAGGCCCGCCGATTTGCTCGAGGTAGGCCGCAGCCGTTTTGCACGCCGCTCCGCGCACTCTAGCCATCAATGCGGCGCGCTCCGTCGTGGAGATTACCCCGCGTGCGTCCAACAAATTAAATAGATGCGAACATTTCAGGCAATGGTCGTAAGCGGCGAGCACCGGATATTTTGTTCGAGCCTCACCTTTTGACGCGACGAAACCTTCAAGTAATTCTTTAGCTTGCTTTTCGTGCAAATCAAATTCCGCGCGAATCGCCACGGCGTCGCTTTTGTCAAAGCTGTACACCGAAAACTGCTGCTCTTCCGCCAGACGAATTTGCCCGTAAGTTTTATCGGCTGACCATCGCAGGTCATAGACGCTATCGACGCCTTGCAAAAAGGCGCAAATGCGCTCCAACCCATAAGTCAATTCCACGGAGATGGGATCAAGGTCAATGCCGCCGCTCTGTTGGAAATACGTGAACTGAGTAATCTCCAGCCCGTCGAGGAGCACCTGCCAACCAATTCCCCATGCGCCCAACGTGGGCGATTCCCAGTTGTCTTCCTCAAATCGAATGTCGTGGACGCGTAAATCAATGCCGAGGGCTTCGAGACTCTTCAAATAAACGTCTTGAATATCGGCTGGCGAAGGCTTCAGGACTACCTGAAATTGCGAATGTTTATAAAGACGATTGGGGTTCTCACCGTAACGTCCATCAGCCGGTCTCCGGCTGGGCTGTACGAACGCAACGCGATAAGGCTGCGGGCCCAGCACCCGCAGGAACGTCTCAGGATGCATCGTACCGGCGCCAACTTCCACATCGTAAGGCTGCTGCAGCACGCAATCTTGATTCGCCCAGAACTGCGAGAGACGCAAAATCAAATCCTGAAAATTCAGGCCGACATTTTTTTTCTCAAGTTTTACTTTAACTTTCAAATTTTCTCCAAAAGCTCTCTGGTCGCCAGTTTTCTTTCGGTGTGATGCTCGATCCATCCGAGAGACGCTTCGCGCAATTGTCTCATGGCCGGCTTCATGGACTCGGCCAACGCAATCCGATCCAGTCTTTCCCCTGTAAAACGCTCAGCGAGTTCGCGCGCCGCGGGATGCATCGCGAACATTCCCGAGCGCCGACACTTTTCGCAAAGCAGTCCAGGTTCCCAGCTAGCGAAATACGCGGCGCGCGCGCCAAACACCGTGCTGCAATTGGCGCAGCGGTCAAACCGCGGCAGCCAACCCCCCAGGCGCACCGTCCAAAATGCAAAATAGCTCAGCGGTAACGACCACTCGCCGGTCCGCTCGATCTCCTGCGCGGTGAGCAGTATCAAGCGAAACATGGGCTCGGAGACTTCGCGCTCCGGCAGCGCGATTTCCGCCACTTCGCTTACCACCGCCATGCCGGTGCTTAGAAAATAATCGCTTTGCGACTTGTTGAACGACTCGAGCGGTTCACATTGCTGAATGCGCACCAGATCGCGCGTTTCCTTTTCGGTATACCAAACCTGTACATGCGACAGCAGTTGCAGCGTCGAGCCGTAGCGGTTCTTGATGCGCCGCGCGCCGCCCGCAACTCCGCGCATCCTGCCGGTAGCGCGGCCGAGAAAACTAACCAGCCGGTCGGCCTCGCCCAGCGGAAAAGTTTTTAAAATAATGGCTTCCGTTTCCCGGGCGGGCATGAAATTTTTCGCGCGCCGCCTTTTTCAAAAAAGGCCTTCCATAGGCCAGAACTTTGCAGACACGCGAACATGTTTAATTATCACACCCGCAAGGCTCGCGCAATGTGTGCCGCACGGAAGTGCCAAATTGCCGCGTAAGTTCACGGTTCTCTGAAATTAGAAAAGCATTTCTCGCTTCTTGGCGTAAACCGATCGATGGGCTGCGAGATTCACCATTATTCGCCAGGCTTTATCTTTTTGTCGCTTTTGGTTACTCTGACCGCGGTTCTCCGTGTTCATTCCACTCCGAGATCTTAACCCGCACCGGCGCTTCCCCATTGTCAATGTTCTGTTGATCTGCGCGAACATCGCGGTTTTCCTGCACGAAATCACGCTGCCTCCTCACTTGGCCAAAGCGTTTCTGATGGCCAATGCCACCATTCCCGCGCGCTTCCCGGCTTTTCTTGCGGGAAACATAGATTTCGTCGGTGCATTTGTCCCGCTGGTCACCAGTTTGTTTCTGCACTCCGGTATCGCTCACATTGTCGGCAACATGCTCTTTCTCTGGATTTTTGGCGACAATGTGGAGGATTTCTTCGGCCACATCCCGTATCTTTTCTTCTATCTGGTATGCGGCATCGGTTCAGGCCTTCTGCACGTGCTCTTTAACTTTAATTCCTGGCTGCCGGCCCTGGGTGCGAGCGGTGCCATCTCCGGAGTAATGGGCGCGTATTTAATCCTCTACCCCAACTCACGCATCCTGACACTGGTGTTTATTTTTCTGGTCCCCATTCCCGCCTTTTTTATTCTGGTGTACTGGTTCTTTTTGCAATTTATTGCCGGCGTTACATCTATTGGCGCAGTGACCCAAGGCGGAGTGGCGTGGTGGGCGCACATCGGGGGCTTTCTTCTGGGGATGTCACTCACCTGGATCGCTAAATCGCGAACTAAAGTTCCACTTTACTAATCACACGGATACTCAGGAGAGCGTTCAAGTGCGACTTTGATTGTCGGCGCACCGACTGTTCCTGTGAGAGACCACACGCATAAGCATTAAAGTGCCACTTGCATTGTCGGCTCGCCGACGACTTGATCACGAAAATCGAAGCTGTCCGACTCCGGATAATTCTCGGCGAGATTTTGACGAGGGAAAATCGACAACGCTAACAGTTAAAGTTTTACTTTGACTCTGCGCGTGGCCGCGTCTTGGCAATATCGGAGACGAATTTCGTGAGCCATTCTCCAACCTCAACCGTTTTATGACTTCCACCGAGATCAGGCGTCACGAAATTTTCGTGGACTGCGGCTTTTACGGCGCTATTCAACGCAGCAGCTTCCGCGTTCCATCCCAAAAACTCCAGCATCATCGCGCTGGCTAAAACGGAACCAAGAGGATTCGCAATTCCCTTGCCTGCAATGTTCGGAGCGGAGCCATGCACAGGTTCAAACAACGACGTCTGCCCGGGATGAATATTTCCCGAAGGCGCAAGACCCAACCCGCCGGCAAGCTGGGCTCCCAGGTCGCTGATGATGTCGCCAAAGAGATTGCATGTGACGATCACGTCGAACTGGCTGGGGTCGCGCACAATTTCCATGGCCAGCGTATCAATATATAAGTGGCGCGATTCAATACCGGAGTACTCCTGCCGCACCTGTTTGAAGACGCGCTGCCACAGATCGTGCGCAAAAGTCATGGCGTTGGACTTATCGCTCATACAAACGCGCTTCAAACCCTTGCTCTGCGCGTATTCAAACGCGAATCGTATGATGCGCTCCACGCCTTTGCGCGAGTTGACGTCCTCTTGGACAGCAATCTCGTCCGCGGTGCCCTTTTTAAAAAACCCGCCGACCCCGACATACAAACCCTCGGTATTTTCGCGAAAAACCATCAGACGAATATCTTTTACGGTACGCCCGTGCAGCGGCGTAAGCCGTTGGTGCAGAAGTTCCACGGGCCGTGCGTTCACATACAGATCCAGCTTGAATCGCAGACCGAGCAGGATATCGGCGGCGTGCTGATTGCTCGGCACGCGTGGATCGCCGAGCGCGCCAAACAAAATGGCGTCGAACTCATCCCGCAACATTTCCACCGCGCCGTCCGGCAGGCTGACGCCTTCGCGAAGATATTTGTCCGCGCCCCAATCGAATTCCACAAATTCCATGGAGCGGCCGGTGGCGACAGCCACCGCCTTTAAAACTTTGAGCGCTTCGGAAATAACTTCTTTGCCGATGCCGTCACCTGGAATAAGGGCGATTCTTGCGGCGCGACCACCCCGGCGCATAGGCAGCTTCTGCAAAGTTTTCTCCATTCCTCAACTACCTAAGGCGTTCTGTTCGCGAGGTAAGTTCTTCGATCAGCTCACGACGCGGCGTAAAGCCTATCCCCGGGCCCTGTGGAACTGCAATCGTCCCTCGCGGCGAGACGGTTACTTCAGGATCGATGATGTCCTCATGCCAGTAGCGCCTGCTCGCAGTGACATCGCCCGGCAGCGTGAAATTCGGCAGCGTAGATAAAGCGATGTTATGCGCCCGCCCTATACCAGCTTCCAACATTCCTCCGCACCACACCGGTACTCCTGCGCGCTGGCAAATGTCGTGAACGCGCTTGGCCACCGTAAACCCGCCCACACGGCCAAGTTTAATATTAATGATCTTGCACGCGCCCAAGCTGACGGCTGCTTGCGCTTGATCTTCGTTGTGGATGCACTCGTCGAGACAGATGGGCGTATCCAGTTTCTTCTGCAATTCGATGTGACTGTACAGGTCATCCCATCCGAGGGGCTGCTCGATCATCATCAAGTAAAATCCTTCAAGCTGCTTCAACAGCGGCCAGTCGTCCGGGCGATACGCCGAGTTGGCATCCACCATTAATTTAATGCGCGGAAAATCCTGGCGCAGCCGGCGAACCAATTCCAGATCTTTGCCCGGCTTGATTTTGATCTTGATGCGCTGATAGCCGGCGGCGATTTCTTTTTTTACCGCCTCGACCAATACTTCAAGTGATTCTTTAAGTCCGATGGAGACGCCGCAACTAATCTCCTGTTGCGTGCCACCAAGTAATTTCCACAGAGGAAGATTTTTTTGCCGCGCTTCGGCATCCCACACGGCAGCTTCAAGTGATGCTTTAGCCATGTTGTGGCCGCGCACTCGCAAGAGCAAAGACCAAACCTCGGCCGCCGAGTTGAACTCCTTCCCTTTGATGAGCGGCCACAGATAATCGCGCAAAACGATCCAAGCGGTCTCTGTCGTCTCGGGACTGTAATAAGGATCTTCGCCGGCTACACATTCGCCCCAACCGGCCAGACCGTCGACATTGGCTTCGACCAGTAACACCCGGCGAGACTCCGTGCGATCCATACTGGTTTCAAATGGAGTGACCAGCTTCAAAGGCACTTCTCGAAGAGTAATTTCGTTGATCTTCATGCCGGGACTTGCGTCCTCTCTGATTCCCTAAAAATCGCTCCAGGGACATAATAAATATCCACGAGCGACTGCATCCCTGCGCACCGCGACCGCCGCATACTTCCGCTGAAAGTATTTTGTAAACTCATTTCGCAGGCGCTCCTGAATTTCTGCTAGATGTTGCAGTGATTGCCCTGGAATCAGGGACGAGCCATTACCCGGAGCTGCCGGCATGTCGATCACCGCGGCGGGTTCGGGAATTTGCACGGGCACGCTGGCGGCGGCGGCCATAACGCGTGGCGAATCGAGATGCCATTCGGCCAACAGGCGGTCGGTAGCCAGGCCGCGATGTAAAGGACTGCTGGTGACGCCGTAGAAATTAGGCAAATATGTTCTGCTGATCGCGCCGAGGCGGTTGAAGTTGAAATAGGCATTGCGAAATTCGAGCGGATCGAAAGTCCAGCAGATGAGGCGAATATTCCGGCTAAGAGCTTCGTCGCGCTGGAAAAGCTTCAGCATTCTCCCGATGCCGCGGTCGCGAAAGTCGGCGTGGATGCCGGTCATGTGCGAGTGCAGATAGGGAACGCCATCGCGAATGCCGGCGACCGCTAAGGTAAAACCTGCGAGGCGCTCCCCATCAAAGGCTCCAAGTACCTGGCCGCCGGTGTTGGCGGCCACCACAAATGCCGTGACCGGCTCAATTTCAAGGTCCGCTTCCTGCCAGATTTCGCGTTGCAGCGCCACGCAAAGGTGAAATTCCTCGAGCGATTGGCACTTGCGAATGACGATGTTGGCGGTCATCGTCCGTTGGACGCGCCCATACGGGAAGCTTGAGGTTTGACGCCTTGAGATTCGCCGTTACCCGATTTACGCGCATCGACATTCCTTTTTTCGCCGTGTTTCACCGCGTCCCACAACGATTCTTTATCTTCGCGAGGCAACCCGTCGAAGGTGCGATCGCCCTGCAGCGCGGCTTTTTCCATCTCCATGAAGCGGCGCTGAAATTTTCCGTTAGCTTTCTTCAGCGCAATTTCTGGATCGACTTGCACAAACCTCGCGAGATTTACCACTGCGAAGAGCAGATCGCCGAGTTCTTCTTCCGCTTTTTTGGAATCCTTTTCGGCCAGTGCATGGCGTACCTCGGCCATTTCTTCCCGCAATTTTTCGAAGATGCCGTCGGCGTCGTGCCAGTCGAATCCTGCGCGCGCCGCTTTGCGGGTCAGTTGCAGGCCTTGCAGCATGGCAGGCAGTCCGCGAGAAACGCCATCGAGGAGCGATGTGGGCTTCTGCGGCGGATTGGAAGCGCCGTTTTTAGATGAAGCATCTTTATCGAGCCGTTCGCTGGCCTTGATGCGTTCCCAATTTTGCAAAACTTCCGTGGAATTCTTTGCTCGAACTTTTCCGAACACGTGCGGGTGACGCCGCACCATCTTGTCGTGAATTTCGCGCACCACATCCGCGAGAGTGAACCGCGCTTGCTCGCGGGCGATCTCGGAATGAAAAACGACTTGCAGCAAAAGATCGCCCATCTCCTCGGCAAATTTGGCGTCGTCACCAGAATCGAGCGCGTCAATAACTTCATAAGCTTCTTCAATCAAGTATGGGCGTAACGTCGCGTGGGTCTGCTCGCGGTCCCAGGGGCAGCCCTGTGGCGCGCGCAAACGCTTTTGCACCGCGACGAGCTTCTCGAACCATTCTCCGGCGGAGGCCATCTTGGCACGCGGCGATTTGCGTGCTGAAGTGCTTCGCGCAGAATTTTTCTTTTTCGATTTGGGTGATTTTTTTGTTGGGGAGCGCATCGGGTGTCCGCAGAATTTGTTTTATCGCGGGATGATCACTTTACGGCGGCCAGTAACTTTTGACAAGAGTACTCCTCAACATCCATGCGATCTGAAGTTTGGGTGGTCAGCCGCGACGATGGCTAAACAGAACTGGCGTGATAAACTACAAGTCACATTAGCGATTGAGGGACTACTTTGCCTGAAGACAAGCATGAAGAAGCGTTTCGCGTAATCGACCGGCGGCCTTTTACCGCCGAGGGCGATATTCGCAAAGACGTAGTTGAAGCGGAGGAGCGCAAAGCGGAACGCGAGGCGCAACTGGAAGCGGCGCGCCACCCTGCCGCGCCAGCGCCGCTCGAGGCACCAGGAAACTCGCAACCTCCCGCGGATGCACCCAAAGCTTCACCCGCGTTTGAAAATCTGATTCGCATGATTGGCAGCAACGCCGCGATGGTGCTGGGCGCCTACGCGGACCCACAAACGGGCCAACCGGTGATCGATCCCGAAGCGGCGCGTGAACTGATCGATATGCTTGATGCGCTGCACGAAAAAACCATAGGGCGCTTGGCGGCGGAAGAAGACGGTTTGCTGCTCGATCTGCTCGGCAAATTGAAGATGACCTATCTGGAAGTGAACCAGGCGCTGGCTGCGCAGGCTGCCAAAGTAGCGCAACAAGCAAAGGTCGGCAGCAAGCGTTAATTCCTGACGCCCCAGGTTCGGCCCGAAGTGCGGCGAATTTTCTGAAATATTTTTCGTGCGCGCATTTCCCAAGATGGGTTTCGCCAGACAGCTCCGTTTTTCCCTATGTCCGCTGAATCGACGCGTGAGCCAATAAAACTTACCGTGCTCGGCTCAGGCACCTCCATGGGGGTGCCATCGCCAGGGTGCCACTGCCGCGTTTGTAGTTCGCGCGACTCTCACGATAAGAGATTGCGCCCTTCCCTGTTGCTATCGCGCGGTGGGCAAAACGTGGTTGTCGATACCACTCCCGATTTTCGACAGCAGGCTTTGCGCGCGCGCATGGAACGGCTCGATGCGATCTTGCTGACGCACGGGCATGCCGATCACATCATGGGCTTCGATGATATCCGGCCGTTCAACATTCGCCAGCGAGCGGCGCTGCCGGTGTACGGCAACGAAGAAACTTTTGCAATATTGCGGCAGGCCTTTTCGTATGTCTTCAGCGGCAAGCCCACGCTGAGCACCGTCCCGATCGTGGATTTGCACGTAGTAACAGGACCGTTTGAATTACTGGGCGTGCCGTTTATTCCGATACCTCTCGCGCATGGCGACCTGGAAGTGTTGGGCTATCGATTCGGTAGAGCAGCATATCTGACCGATTTCAGTTTGTTGCCTGAGACGTCCATGACGCTACTACACGGTCTGGACGATTTAATTATTGATGCGCTACGCGACATTCCCCACCCCATGCATCAGACAGTGGAGCAGGCGTTGGCGCTGGTGCAGAGGCTGGGCCCGAAGCGGGCGTGGTTCACGCATATCGCGCACGATTTATCCCATGCGGAAACGAGTCAGAGATTACGCGACTTGGGATTTCCCAACGTGCAACTCGCGTACGACGGATTGCAATTCGATGTCAGCGTAGATATACCGAACGAGGCGCAACACGAGAGCAAACACGCGCGTAAACCTGTGCCGAAGCGCGCCGCCGGCGTCAGCACATTTCCATCCCCTGCGGCGTGGAATGCTCACTACTCTTCTCCCAAACGATCCAGCGCGCTGGCCGTTGGAAATTTTGACGGTCTGCATTTGGGGCATCAAGCGATTTTGCGGGCTACCGTCGAACGAGCGCTCGAAACAAACGCCGTGTCAACGGCGCTGACTTTTGATCCACCGCCCTTAAAAGTTCTGCGGCCGGAATCGGCGCCGCCGCGCATCTCCACCAATACGCAACGCCTAGAATGGTGCAGTACTCTAGGTCTGGAAGCGGCGGTGGTGATGCCGTTCACCATGGAGCTATCGCGGCTGGCGGCGGAAGATTTCGTCGAGCAGATATTGGTGAACGAATTGCGTGTGGCCACCATTCTGGTGGGCGAGAATTTCCGGTTCGGGCATCGGCAGGCGGGCAACGTAAAACTGTTGCGCGAACTTGGAGAGCGACTGGGATTTGAAGTGGTGATCGTTCCGCCCGTCGTTTTTCGCGGAGAAATTGTCTCCAGCACCATTATCCGCCGCGAGATTGCGGAAGGCGATGTCAGCCACGCGGGCCGGTTACTCGGGCGGCCATTTGTTTTGACCGGTGACGTGGTGAGCGGAACTGGAACAGGAAGCAAGTTTACTTTCCCGACGCTTAACCTTGCTCCAGAACAGGAGTTACTTCCGGCACGCGGCGTATACATCACGCGCACCTGTTTTCCCGGCGATTCGCAAAGTCATCGCTCGGTGACGAATATTGGGGTGCGGCCCACGTTCAATGGAAATGCGCTGACAGTGGAGACACACTTATTGGATTTTCGCGGCGAGATTCCTGCCAAGCGCATGGAAGTGCGGTTCTGGAAACGGTTAAGGCCGGAAAAAAAGTTCAGCGGACCGGACGAATTGCGCGAGCAGATTGCGCTGGACATTAATCACGCAAACCGATTCTTCAACCGGTTACGCAGATTGCGATCGGCACAGTTGGTTTAACTTCAAATGTTCTGTATAGGGCGTGAAAGAAGAACGAGATCTAGAGGTGTTCCAGGAGGAAGTTACCCCACCTTGGTGAACAATATTTTGTCGGCGGCTAGCTTTTATTGACGACCTCAATATCGTGGCCGTCAGGATCAAGCACCCAGGTCGCATAATAGCCAGGATAGTATTCGAGACGAGCTTGAGGTGATTCCTTACTCTTTCCTCCAGCTGCTAAAGCGGCCTTGTAGAACGCATCTACTTCGGAACGGTCTTTCGCTACAAATCCGACGTGAACGGCCTGAGGATCGGGCTTCCCTTCTTTGAGCCAGAAAAAATGTCTTTTGCCATCACCAAAACCCTTCAAGTCTGGGTGTCCGTCTTTGCCTTCGTAGTCTATAAAGGTTGTGATCCCAAGTGGCTTCAGAGCCTTGGCATAGAAAGCGACTGAACGCTTGAAGTCACTGACGGTGAGAATCACGTGGTCTATCATATTTTCCTTACCTACTCTTTTTAACCAATCAAAAACTTTCTTATTAATTTCGGTTGCAGTTTTTTTAGCTGTGGCGATTCGTGGGAGCGGGTGTGCTCGCGATCATCTGCGGACGCAGATTGCGGCGCGGTTTTCGATGCCGCGGCGAGGGACGGATCGGCGGCCAGGCAGGCGCCACAGTAGCCGCCCACTTCGGTGCGCGAGATAGTTACTTTCATATCGAAATCGCGGGCGATCTGCTCTTTCAGCTGTTCGTAGAGGCGGCTCTCAAATTCGCGGACTTTGCCGCAACGCAGACAGGCCACATGAATATGGTCGCGCGGGCCGTGACTTTCGTAGTAGTGGCGGTCGCCGCGCAGATGCAGCAAATCCAGCTCATCGATGAGTCCCTGCTTTTTTAGCAGGTCGATGGTGCGATACACGGTGACAAGATGCACGCCGGAATCGATTTTTTGCGCGCGCGCCAGAATCTGATCGACGTCCAGGTGCTGCTCGGCGGTGTCCATGACCTGCAGGATGACGCGCCGCTGCTTGGTCATGCGCAAACCGCGCTGGGCTAAGATCTGCTGAAGTTTTCCGGTAGTTTCGGCGGTGTTGAGGCGTTCCCCGGTGGAGACGCGGCGGGACGGCGATGCTGCCATGCTAAGCCTCCGGAGAGCGTTACCGCATATTTACGAGTGCCGGGGAGCATTCGTATCACCTCATTGTACCCAATCGCCGCGCACCACGCCAAAGATCAGAAATGAGGCAGTGCGCTGGTTTTTCAATAATGCGAGTAACTAGCAGGTGGCAGATATCGCGCCTTCGGATAATTTGCATACACTACACAAATGGACGAGTTTCTACTGGAACTGTTACTTATGTGCGCGGATTTGCTTTTCGAATTCCTGTTGGAATTCGCGGTAGCGGCCCTGGCAGACCTCGCCTTGCGCGCGATTGCCAAAGTTTTCGAGATATTCCAATTTGAAAATACTTTACTTGCCTCGATAATTTATGCACTCCTTGGTGTCTCAGCAGGCGGGCTGAGCCTTCTTATCTTTCCCCATCGGCTAGTACACTCATCAAGGTTCCACGGCATCAATCTATTGCTTAGTCCCATTCTTACCGGCTTGGCTATGTCCCTCATAGGCTCCCTGCTGGACCGCTATGGCCAGAAAGTAACCCGAATCGAGAGTTTTCGTTATGGATTTGCAGTTGCCTTCGGAATCGCACTGGTGCGATTCTTTTTTGTGTCGTGACTTTATGCGATTCTTCAACAGGTAATACGGCGCAGTTTGCGATTAACTAAATGCTAAAGGTATTTTGTAAGAAGAGGCGATCATGACCAAGCATCGAATCCGTTTGATCTGTTTAATGGCAGTCTTGCAATTGGGAACATTTTTGACACCACAGTTTGCTCAGGAGGCGGCCAAGGGCAGCGAAATATCCGACCGACAGAGTTCACTACGCGGGCTGATGGCAGCATTTATCCGGACAATCAACACTGCCGAGGCATCGTATCATGCCGAACAAGGCTCGTATGGATCGTAGCAAACCCTCCTTGGAAACCAGGAATATCAAAAATATCTAAATGGTTGGCTCGCACAATTTTATCCACAGTTTTACCCACATCCCGCCAAGGTCCAGTTCAGCACGCTGCCAGGAGTACTGCCTGGTCTGAATATGCGACTGAATGTTGCACCTGATGGCCAAAGTTACATAGTCTTCGCAGAAGGTGCAGCGGACAAAACCGGATTCGCTCTCGTCAGCGACGAGCGGGGCATCATCAGGGAGTGTAAGTTTTCTCATTGAGGCGTGTTTATCACATAGGAACTATTTTGCCAGCAGCAGCGAGGCTAGTGCCCGGTTTGTCGGGCGGTCTCAATGGGTCGACGCAACACTAGCTCGAAGTCTATTTGCAGGAGTCTCAACAGCCAAAGTCGTTCGCGGGCGTTGATTCAAACGGAACACTACCCTGTCTAGTTCTGATTGAGTTCAGCCGGACAGATCGGTTCCCTAGTAGGAAGTATCGTCGGATCAACCCATTGGATGGTATTGCATTGATCGGTTGAGCTCGCACGCGTTATCGGAAACTGATGACCCACTACCAAATGATCGGCAACCGCGGCGTGAGGGTTCTTTATTGAATCAGGCGAGCGCATGAGACCGGCCCCAGATTGGTCGAGGCACACGTCCACCGTGCCTCTCGCTTGATCCCAGGAGCAGACCTTTTCAGCAGAATTACTACTTAGCTGATGCAGCTTTTGCCGTGATCGGCTTGTAGCCGCTCGTGCCAGCTTTGCGCATGGCATCGAGCGCCTCGCTGTTAGTCATCAGCGCGGTTGTCTGGCAATTTCGCAACGCACCGCCCGCGGAGAATGCCAATGCGATGGCGGCGGCCGCCACATTGTCAGGCATCTCGGTGATCAGTACGGCATCATACGGGCCAAAGGCGAAGTATGAGTCCTTGATCTTGCCACCGAGCTTTTCTATCGGACCGCGGACAGCTTCAAAGCGATCCTGCGGATTGCCAATGAGCTTTGCAAGTGCTTCTGGTGTGTAACTGACCTGATGAAGATAGAACGGCATGAGGGACCTCCCTAACCCGCATTTCGATTTTGGGGCCCAGGTCGCCCACTATACACCCATCCACTTCATTTTTCTTTTCATGGAATGAGCGATCGCATGCAACGACTGTCCCGCCTTCCAACGAACTAGCGATAAATACGGCGAACTATCTAGGTGGAGGGCGAGATTTTGGCCCGTTCGGCGCGCCTCCGCAAATTCCGCACCTTTACTCGCGCAATTTGACACCGGATAAAACGGGGCTACCTGCCGGAGGCCACACCTACGAGGAGTTCGTCGACATCATGAGGGAAGGCACCGATTTCGATCACGTACATCCAAGTTGCACAGCCCCCGGCACTCCGGCCAATTGTCTCGCGCCACCCTTCAACGGCGCCCTGCTCCAGGTCATGCGATGGCCGTTTTTTAGGAACATGACCGACCATGAGCTCCGCGCCATCTACGAGTACTTGAGCGCGGTCCCCTGCAATCCGGGTAAGGTGATTGCAGGTGCGCCTTATCTGCAGAACGTCTGCGAATAGTGAAACGCATTTGGCGGCGATTAGTGCCGCTCACAACAGCAGCGACGCTCGGCGTGCCTACCGAAATGTAAGCAACGACGTTGCTGTATGTCGGAAACGGGCGCTTGCGAGCGTGAGCGACAGTCCACTGGAAAATTGGTCGATGCGTGACTGAGTTTGAAGTCATCGTTCGACATCGAATTCGCCGCATCAGCTAACGTACCAGTCGAGCCATCTACAGTCACTCCGCGCGCAGCGTCACTGCCGGATCCACGCGCATTCCCGCCCGCGCTGGCATGAGAATCGCAACCAGCGCTACCAGCGTGAGCAGCACTGGTACGGCAATGAACGTTAATGGATCGTAGGTACTCACCTCGAAGAGCAGCGCCTTCAGCATCTTGGATACCGCCAAGGCCGAGCCGACCCCGAGCGCCCCGCCAATCGCGACCATGCGCAGTCCATCGCTTGTAATCAGGCCGAGAATATTTCCTCGCGTCGCGCCCAGTGCCATCCGCACGCCAATCTCGTGCTTCCGCTGAGTTGTCATGAACGCGATCAGGCCATAGAGCCCCACAATCGCAAGCAGCAGCCCTGTGCCCGCAAAAAACGCAAGCAGCGCCGTTTCGAAACGCGGGCGGTCTGCGAGCCTGCTCACCGTCTGGTCGAGAGGCTCTATCTCCACCGGGACAGTCGGATCGATCGAAGCAATCTCCGATCGCACCCACGGTTCTACGGCTCTCGCGAGCATCACCGAGTCCAACAACACTATCGACCTTTTTCCGTCCCAATCGTCGCCAACGCTCCGGCGCAGGAAATAGATCTCCGGACCACTTTGTTCCGTAAGTCCACTGTTCTTCACATTGTCGGCCACGCCGACGACTGTGGACCAAACGTCGCTGCGTAACTCGCTCGTCTGGATTCGCTTTCCAACGGGATCTTCGTCTGGAAACAGCCGGGCAGCTAACGACCGGCTCAGGATTACTTCGCTCTCATTTCCAGTGCGATCCTGATCGGTAAAATCTTGACCACGAACAATGGGAATGTTGAGCGCACGGAAATAGTCGGGCGTCACGGAGCGACTCGCAACGCTCCCCCCAGTCCCAGGAGGCGTTCGTGGCTTCCCTTGTACGACAAGATCGGAGTACCGAAACTCGCCTTGCCATCCCCCCGGCGGCACCGAGTCGGTCACTCCGACACCACGACTGCCGGGCAGCCGCCGGAGAGCCGCCTCCAACTGGAGATAGAACTCAATCTCCTTCTGATCCGTGTTATAGCGAGACCACGGCAGCGCCGCCTTCACCGTCAGCACGCCCCCGGTCTGCATCCCCAAATTCTGCGCCTGGATCTTCACAAAACTTCGCAATAGCAAAGCTGCACCTGAGAGCAGCACGATTGTGACGGCGATCTGCGCGGTCACCAGGCAGCGCCGCAAGAAAGCATGGCTGCGCGACATTGACGCCTTCGCGTTCAGCGTCGCCAGTCCCGGCTTCTCGAGCGCCGAGGCAAGCCCGAAGATCACGCCGCACACGCATGAAAGCAATGCCGCAAACACCCCAATGCGCAGATCCAGATGCGCTTTGCCGATAAACGGAATCCCCGTCGGTGCCAGTCCCACGAATACCGATAGAAGTCCGCGCGCCGTCACCAGGCCCGCCAGTCCTCCCGCACACGAGAGCAGCAGTGCCTCCGTCAGAGCCTGCCGGATCAGCCGTGCTCGACTTGCTCCAATCGCTGCGCGCACCGCAATCTCCCGTTGCCGTGCTGCTCCGCGAGCCATCATCAGGCTGGCGACATTGGCACACGCGATCAAGAGCACAGCGAGAACGAACCCCAAGAGAACCCACGCCACCGGCTGCGCATTCTGCGTCTCTCTGTCACGCAGCGATCGGATGCTGAGCCTGACCTCCTTGCGTGCCTCCGCGGGGAACACGTGCAATTCCGATTCGAAAATCGGCTGCATCTCGGCATACGCCTGAGCCACGCCCACGCCCGGCTTGAGCCGTGCAAACACCCTCATCGGATTGCCGAATCCGCCATTGACCGTCTGCTGGATGGCGGAATTCAGGGCCATTGGAAACACGATGTCTGCTGTTTCCAACGTGGGGAACTGAAAGTCTCTTGGGAGGACTCCCACCACGCGCCTTGGGCTCCCGTCCACATTGATCGTCCGTTCCAGAATGTGCGGATCGCCGCCGTAATGGCCCTTCCACAACCCGTACGAGGTCATCACCACAGGCGGCCCGTTGGGGCGATCCTCTTCCGCCAGAAAGTTTCGGCCTAGGACAGGGGAGATCCCAAGCAGCGGAAGGAATCCCATCTGGAAAGAAATACAGTTCAATTGTTCCGGATTATTCTCGACCAGGTCGCAATTGTGAACCATCGTACTCTGACCCGCGAGAGCAGAAAAGGGTTTCTGATTGTCCTGCCAATCAGCATAGAAGCGTCCCATGAGGAACTCCTCATGCTCCAGCGAGTGCGCCATGCCCACCGAAACAATTCGACTCGGATCTGCATACGGCAGCGGTCGAAACAGGATGCGGTCCACCACGCTAAAAACCGCTGTGGTGGCTCCGATACCGAGCGCAAGGGTTAAGAGAATACTTAACGTAAAAAGCGGATTACGGCGAAAACCGCGAAATGCATATCGAACATCCTGAAGTACTGTCCCGATCCACCATCCAGGGAGCTGCCGCTCGCATTGCTCCCGCGTGGGCTCGATACCGCCAAACTCAATGAGCGCCTGACGGCGCGCCTCAGCCGCGCTTAGGCCAGCAACCCTTTTAGAGGCAATCGACTGTTCAATGTGAAACTGGAGTTCTTGTTCAAGTTCCCCGCGGTCCCTGCGGAGAATCAAAAAACGAAGGCGAGTCAGAAACTCCGTAATCACGACGACGCCTCCGCAACGCGACCGAGCACAGAGGCGATTGCTGAGGACAATCGATCCCAACTTGCCAATTCCGTTTCCAGTTGCTTCTTGCCCTTTTGGGTCAAGCGATAGAACTTTGCCCTCCGGTTGTTCTCCGAGGTCCGCCATTCCGATCTGACCCAGCCCTTATACTCGAGGCGATAGAGCGCCGGATAAAGGGATCCCTGCCCGATTTGCAAAACGTCTTTTGACATCTGTTGGATCCTTTGCGCAACACCCCACCCGTGCATCGGCTCCAGGGCAAGCGTTTGAAGAATGAGTAGGTCCAGCGTCCCCTGCAGAAGATCAATCGATTGCGGCATCGCTTCCCTCGACATTCGACAATAGCTTTTCGCATCCTCCTGTCGAATGTCAAGGGCTCAGTTGTGCTGTGCGACCGCGTGTCGTCTTCACAATTGATGAACAATCGTCAACTCACTCTTCGAGATCGGACTCAAGTTCTACCCGGATGTTGGTCAATTTTTGGCCACATAAGCAAATAGACAACATAAACTTTCCGATAGCGGGCATTCCCTCCGCTAGGATCAGTCTGCAACTGGTAAGTCATAACGTCTAGCGACCAAACCAGAAATCACCTAGCATTTGTAAATGGTATATATCCGAACCGTTGCTAACGGAGCTTGTAAATTTCGCGCCGACGAACTTTTTGATCGGGCGGCAAAGTACGAGGAAAAAGGCGACATGCGCTCAGCGTTTCAACTTTATCTGGCCGGTGCTAAGAGCGGTGATTCTGCGTGTCAACTAAATGTTGGCAACCTCTATGCCGCTGGTACGGGAGTGCGCCCCAATCGTGAGGCCGCTCTTCTCTGGTACAAACGCGCGTACCGTGCCGGGTCGGCGAGTGCCGCGAGCAACATCGGAGTATTGTGGCGAAACGCGAAAAAACCTACAAGGGCGCTCGGCTGGTTTCGTAAAGCAGTCCGGTTAGGGGATGACGAAGCAAATCTTGAAATTGCCCTGCATTATTTGCATAACGAAAGTAATCCCGCAAAAGCTATTCCTCATTTGGAGAGCGTGTGTAAATCGAATTGTGTGACGCAGGCTGGCGCGGAAAAAGCGGCTAGGGTGCTCGAAAAAATCGCGAAACAATCGAAGCGCATGTCAGCCTCCGTTCAATTGCAACGGAATCGCAGAAAAACGACGCGAATTTAGGAGTGGATGGGGAGCATGCGCATTACGTCGTTGTAGACGGCGTAAGCCATGATGGCGAGCAGGAAGACGAAGCCAACCTGCACGAAGCGCTCTTTGAAGGCCATGCTGAGGTCGCGGCGCATTACGCCTTCGATGGCCAGCAACAGAATGTTGCCGCCGTCGAGGATAGGGATGGGCAGCAGGTTGAGAATGCCAAGATTGACGCTGATGAGAACCATCAGAGAAAGGACCGCGAGTGCGCCTTTACGCACCGCTTCGCCGGCGGCACGAGAAATGCCCACTACGCCTTGAAGCTGCTTCATAGAAACGCGGCCGCTGAATAATCTGGCGACGACGCCCACGGTTTCGGAAATGCGTTCTCCGGTCATCACCACGGCGTCGTGCATTCCTTCGCGGAGTCCTTCGCGGCGGTAAGAAGTCTGGTCACGGACAGCGACGCCCACCTGATAAATTTTTTCGCCGGATTCGGTTGAGCCCTGCGCGGGAGTTACCTGGGTGTGAACGGTTTGGCCATTGCGCAGCAAATCCAACTGCACCGGATTCCCTTCCGAGCCGCGAACGCGATCGACGAATTGTCCCCAATACTGAATTTTCTGGCCATTCACCGATTGGATGGCATCACCTTCCTTCAATCCGGCGTGGTCGGCGGGGCTGCCCGAAGCTACTTCGTCAAGCACGGGAAGCAGCGGCGGATAGCCAAGCAGGCGGTCACTGCTGACGGAATCACCCAGCGTGGTTTGCACCGTGCGCTTTACGCCGCCGTTTTCTACGTTGGCGGAGAGGGGGCTGCCGGGTGTTTCTTCCCTGATTGCTTTGGCGGCTTGCTCCCAGGTCGGATTTGCAACGCCGTTGAGGCTGATAATTTTGTCGCCAGGATGAAACGGGCTGGTTTGTGCGTCGGACTTTGAGCTTAACGCTACGACCTGCACGGGCTGGTCTAGGTAAGCGGAATGGGGCACGCCGAATACGATGAACAGGACGGCTAACGCCAGTACCGGGAAGATCAGGTTCACGGCCGGGCCGGCAAAAGAAATAAGCGCACGCTGCCAGCGCGGCTTGCTCATCAATTCGTCGGAAGATCCGGTAGGCGGTTTTTCGCCCGCGTCCACGTCAGACATGTCCTGACCGGCCATGCGCACGTAGCCGCCAAATGGCAGGGCGCTGATGCGCCAATCGGTGGCGCCGCTTTTCCATCCAAAGAGGCGCGGACCAAAGCCGATGGAGAAAACGTCCACGCGCACTTTGAAGAGCCGGGCCACGATGAAATGGCCCCACTCGTGAATCATGATCATCAATCCGAGAACCAGCGCGACGCCTAGCAGCAAATTCATGCGACTTTTCTCTCCCGACTTTTTATCCTTGCAGTCTTCTTATTCTACGACGGCGAATTTTATTGTCGTAATTAAATTCGGCCTAAGATGCCACCGCGGTTACTGATGACAACCGGGCCACTTCTTCCCTAGCCATTCGACGGGCTTCCGCGTCCGCGGCCAGCACGTCCGAAATATTTTCAAACTTTGCGCGGGGCGTGCGCGCCAGCACGCTTTCGATCACTTCAGCGATTCCCGGGAACGAAAGCCGCCGTTCCAGGAAAGCGGCCACGGCAACTTCATCGGCGGCATTCAAAGCACAAGGCAAAGCGCCGCCTTTTTTCATGGCTTCCCGCGCTAGTTTCAAACATGGGAAACGCCGGGTGCTGGCTGAGGCGAAATCTAAACGCTTTAGTTTCTTCCAGTCCAGCGCTATTTGATTAGATGCGAGTCTTTCGGGATAGGTTAACGCGTACTGGATGGGCATACGCATGTCGGTGGGGCCGAGCTGGGCCAGCACGCTGCCGTCAATAAATTCGACGAAAGAGTGCACCGTGGATTGCGGGTGGATGACCACATCGATCTGATCGGGGCGCACACCGAAAAGCCAGCGGGCTTCGATGATCTCGAAGCCTTTATTCATCATGGTGGCGGAATCGATGGTGATGCGGTTGCCCATGCGCCAGTTGGGATGAGCCAACGCTTGCTCTGGCGTAATGGAATCAAAATTGGAGAGCGGCGTCTTGCGGAACGGTCCACCTGAAGCGGTGAGCACCAGGCGGCGAACTTCGGTGGATTTACCGCCGCGCAGGCATTGATGGACCGCGTTATGTTCGCTGTCGACTGGCACGAGTTCGCGGCCTGCTTTTTTGGCGGCGGCCATGACCAGTTCGCCGGCAGCCACCAGAACTTCTTTATTGGAAAGCGCCACGGTCTTGCCGCCTTTTACAGCTTCGTAGGTAGCTTCCAGGCCGACGACGCCCACGGCTGCGGAGACGATAATTTCGGCCCGCGCAAGCGTGGCGATTGTCAGCATGCCTTCGCGTCCGTGATGAATACTGGGAAGCGGCGCGACTTTTTTGGCGCGCAGGCGCTCTGCGAGCTCATCGGCGTTTTGCGCGTTGGCCACGGAAACAACATTCGGGCGATGCCGTTCGATTTGCTTAACGAGCTCATCGAGGTTCGATCCGGCGGCCAGCCCACACACGACGAATCGATCGGGAAGCGATTCCTCAACCACGGAGAGACATTGGCGTCCGATGGAGCCGGTGGAACCCAGGATGGCTAAATGATTCACGCAGTCTCTTTCTGGTACTGTCCTAATTTCACGGGCGGTTCATTTCAAGCCTAAGGCCGTGGGATGCTTCGGCTGATAGAGGCCGACCTCACCGCCACTTGGAAGCCGCATTTTCGCAATTGAACCCCATCGTGCTTCCTGAACCTTAGAGCAGTTGACGCCCTTCTTCGCGAGTGAAGCCATCTCGGCTTGCAGATCGTCGCACATGAAATACAGTTCGTGAGCACCATTCTTATCGGATGGATGGAATGCGGCTTCTCCTGGCGGAAGGGCGAAGATCAACCAGCCGTGACCCGCATCTACGGATTTTAACCCGAGAACGTCGCGAAAAAATGCGCGGTCTGGTTCGGCGTCTTTACTGTAGACAATCACGTGAGCGCCAGAAATCATTTATCCCTCCTAAAGAAATACACGGAACAGTTGGCGGGCTGCATGTTCGGTGGAATCTCGAAAACTGAATCGAGATCAAATTAGGATATTACCTCTTTCTGTATGGGCGTTGAGCGACCCACGGCATCGCGCTTCGCGGGGACACGCGCCTAAACGCTGGGCGGGTAGACCAAAACAAAATAGTACCAGACTACCGGGATGGCCAGAATAAGTGCATCGATACGGTCGAGCATGCCGCCGTGGCCGGGCAAGAGCGCGCCGGAGTCTTTGACTCCTGCGCTGCGTTTGTAAGCGGATTCGAGCAAATCGCCGATCTGGCCGGCGACGTTGCCTGCGGCGGCAGCGCCGAGCAAAATCACGATGGGCACCGAGAGCCAGCGCATAAACGCGAAGGCCACAAGGATAGAACTGGCGAAACCGGCAATCGAGCCTTCCCAGGTTTTCTTGGGGCTTAGATGCGGCGCAAACGGATGCTTGCCGAGCGCGCGCCCTGCGAAATATGCGGCGGAATCGCTGGTCCAGATCAGCACCAGCACGAAGATCAGAAGACGCGGCCCTTCCCTGCCGAGTGCATGCAGGCGAATTGCGTAAGTAAGCGGAAAGGCCACGAGCAACAAACCGCTCGAGCTGATACCAGCCGAAGGCAGCGCCTCGACGATGGGCCGCCTGGTGGCTAGCGTGATGACCGCAATTCCAAGCACAAAGAGAAACACGGCGTCTTCCGCGCGGGGAAAAAAGCTATGAAGAAGCCAGACTAGCCGGGCGGGGTAAATAATTCCGCCGAATTCTCCCCAGCGGACCGCAGTGTTCAGCCACTGCAAATACAAAATGATGAGTGCGCACGTGGCGGTCCAGAAACGATGCGCGCGATGACCCATGGCATCGCCAAGCGCGAAATATTCAAAGAGTGCGAGGAGCATCACCAGCGCCAACACCAGCGCGACAACAATGGTCGAAGTCCAAAGTACGAGGCCAACCACCACAGGAATCAACACCGAGGCGGTGGCCACTCTTTTCCAAGTCATGAAAGACGAGTCCCCTGTATAAGTGCCGGAACATTACATCACATTGCGTGGCGAAAATATTAAGGGACAAATTTCGGCTGGGAAAAAAGTTGACGAAATCCTGACGGTCCGAAGCAGCGCGAGAAGGAATAAAAAAACTTAGAGAAAAAGAACCAAGACCCACCCTAAAAATCGAGGGTGGGGCACCCTCCGCGTCTTTTTGATTTACGTGTGGGTGCGACCACGCACTATTGCGGCTACCGCACGGTTATTTGCCGGCGGCGTGCGGCGAGTCGTCCAGAGCGGCGGCGTCGGGGTTGGGCGAGGAATTTGGCTGGTGCAGGCCGCCGTAGCGGCGTTCGCGTTTTTGGAATTCTACGAGCGCTTCGAGCAGGCGCGCGCGGTTGAAGTCTGGCCAGAGTGTTTCGCTGACGTACATTTCGGCATAGGCGATTTGCCAAAGGAGGAAATTGCTTACGCGCATTTCTCCGCTGGTGCGAATGAGCAGATCCGGATCCGGCAAGCCTTCGGTATATAGGTAACTGGAAACTTCGTCTTCGGTGATGCGTTGAAATTGGCCATTGCTGTCGACGCTCTTATGTAGATCCGCGTGTCCGTTTCTGTGATTCGCGGACACGTGACCGTTGCGTTTCGCAGTTGCGTGACCGTTAGTTCCGTTGCCTGCGCGCTGCGCGAGGATGGCGTTCATGGCGTCGACAATTTCCGCGCGGCCGCCGTAGTTGAAGGCGATGCACAGACACATGCCGGTGTTTGCGGCGGTCTGCTCGGTGGCCTGACGCACATCTTTTTGCACTCCTGGGGGAAGTTCATCGATGCGGCCGAGAAAACGCATGCGGATGTTATTCCGCTGGATGAGCGGCATTTCTTTGCGGATATATTCGCGCAGGAGCTGCATGAGAAAATCGGTTTCGACTTTAGGGCGGCGCCAATTCTCGACGGAAAAAGCGTAGAGCGTCAGAGCTTCGATGTTCAGCCGCGCGCAAGTTTCAATGGTGGTTCGCGCAGTCTTGGTGCCGTAGCGGTGGCCCGCGATTCGCGGAAGATGACGGCGTTGCGCCCAGCGGCCGTTGCCATCCATGATGACGGCGACGTGGCGCGGCATGCGCGAAAGATCGAGCTGTTTTAGCAACCCGGACTCCTCCACGCTCAAGGGACCGAGGGTTTTTGGATCGACGATACGCGATGGCGAGAGTTGTTTGGTGTGTGGCACGGCGACCGTCGCGAGGTTCTTGGCGATTTCCCTTTACCGCGCAAAGTTAACATACGGATGGGAGGGATGCAAACGATGTGTCGCGAAAGTATCGGGCAAGTTTCCGATCACGCGGCTTACGTCAGGATGCTGGAAATGTCCTTGTTTGTTTCCTCGTTTGCAAAACCGCGATTTATTCGCTATTATTGAACAAATGGCAAAACGAAATTACGTTGGAGGCTTCGAGCTGATGGTAGTGCTGGCTCTGATGCGTCTGGGCGAGGACGCCTACGGAGTTCCGATCTCACGTGAGATTGAGGAGAGAAGTGGCCGTAAGGTAGCGCTCGGTAGCGTTTATGCCGCATTAGAGCGGCTCGAAGAGAAAGGGTTTGTGAGTTCGCAGTTGGGTGATTCCACACCGGAACGTGGCGGGAGGGCGAAGAGGTACTTCCACGTCACTGGAAAGGGACTGCGAGAAATCGGAGAAACGCATCGCACTTTGAAGAAGTTGTGGCAGGGAATACCGCGCAACTAGAAGGCAAAACGTCATGAAGGCCCGGCAGCCGCCAGCTTTTGCAACCTGGTTGTTGAAGCACCTTTGCTCGGGGCAGTATAGCGATGCACTGGCGGGCGACTTGGTCGAGGAGTATCAGCGAGGACGTTCCGAGTCTTGGTATTGGAGGCAAGTATTGGTTGCAATCGTTGGTTATAAACGAGGAGGTAAAAACATGATGGCAAATTCGAAGTGGAGAAACCTGGTCGCACTAACAGCAGCTGCGGTTCTGGGGGGTTCGCTAGTTAGCAATTGGATCCAATATCGATCCTTGAACCAAAAAAATCAGGAGATAACCATAGAGCAGAGGCGCGCCGACAACGAAGAGCTAAAGAGTATTCAGTCCGAGCTGGCATACGTGAACTGGGCCGTTCCCCTGCTGACACAGAAGCTAGAAGGAAGTGAAGTAAGGGTCAGAACAGCCTGGGTGTCTAGCAGGCCAGAGACAGCCAATGCTCTTCGGAATGGCGCGACTTTCCTCGAGAAACAAATTGAGGACCAAGTGAATAAGAAGACAGTTCTAGAGAGACGACAAAAGGAGCTCGAGTCCAAATTGCACAGTTAGCTAAAACTGTGCCACTATGCACGCCAGTGTGAACCCTCACGGCCCGGACAGCCAGACACGACCCGAACTGTGTCGATGCTGATTGGACAAGCATTTCGGTGCAAACACCTGGCCAACGCCCGGAAACTCACCCGATATTGCTATCGCATGCCGGTTGGCAACGATAAAGGGCAATGTTGTTAACGGACAAAAACCAACAGATCTCAATGTCGCGATCGCATTTTCTCTGGTGCAACAAAAACCCCACACGCGAATTGAGCGTGTGGGGTGATTCAACTCCGGATGCGGCAATTTCAAGACAACGGCTACTGGTTGCCTAGATACTGCACATGGACATAGGTTCCGAGCCTGGTGTTATACGCGAGATACCAGCCTGGGTGATCGGGATCGTCGTACAATACGATGTCATCGCTGTTCCACAGCCAATCGTTGGTGTAGTCGTAGTCGTAAGGCGCGACGCCCCAGTAAAAGCCGCCGAACCAGAAGCGGTCGCGGCCTCCACCTTCGATGCGATAAATGTGGTTGCGGCCAATTTCGCCGCCGAAATGTCCGTGTTCAAAAGGCCGATCGAGATGGTAATGAGCATCGTTGCGGCCGGTGTCGTGGCCGATCCAACGATCCCCTTCAGCATGAACGTGAGGAGCTTCGGGATGGCCTTGCTGGTCGCGGTAAGTAGCGCGGGCTTCGCCGCCACCAGAACGGCCGCCGCCCTCGTTGCCTCGCTGTGCCTGAACCTCGCCGCCAGAACGGCCGCCGCCAGCGTTGCCGCGCTGGACCTGAGCTGAGCCACGTGACGGCGTAGGACCGTGAGCGGGGATGTGGCCGCCGCCAACGTGAGCTGGACCAGCGCTTTGACGACCGCCTCCTCCGGCTTGAGGATGCCCGCCACCTGCACCTCTTTGTTGGGCAAATGCCGCAAGCGACAAAATCAAGAGCACTGCAAGCAGACCCGTTAGCTTTCTCATACGCGCCTCCGAGTGAAATTTAATGATTGTTTCAGCCGACGAAGTTTTGATGCCACGGCATTATTTTTTGGTTCGCCATTAATTGTCCACGAACCATACTGATTTGTGCCAGTTAGGGTAGGCGTCCCAAATTGAAAAATCAAAAAACAAAAGCCCACGCGCATTGCGGCGCGTGGGGTGACTTCAGACCAGGGTGCGGAGTACGAGTTAGTCTGCAATTACAACCAGCAAGCGGACGCCCGGATGGCGCGGATTGATCAGGTAATAGTTACCGTCGATGTAATCGATGTATACGTCATCGTTGTAATCCCAGTCGGACGGCCACGCTTCGGAGTATTGGAAATAATAGCCGCCATAATTAAAGCGGCGATCATCGCTGCGCTGCACGCGGAAATGATGCGAGCTACCGAAACTAGTACGAAACTGCTCGTCTGGAACGCGCCGGCCGCTGCCTCTGGAATTGGCATTACCACTGTCATTGTGTTGCCCGGTCTGTTGTGCGCGCTGTTGATCCTGGGGACGGTCTTGTTGTTGTGCGGGCTTTGTCCCCTGGGTGCGATTGCGATCGTCTTGCTGCTGTTGTTGGGCGCGATCATTTTGTTGCGCGGGCTTGGCGCGATCCTGCGGTTGTTGTTGCTTACCAGGTTCCTGCTTAGAGTTGTCGGCGGGCTTTTGCTGATCCTGCCTACCCTTGTTCGGTTGTTCGCCTTTCTTTGGTTCTTCCCCCTTCTTAGGCTCTTCTTGTTTTTTCGGTTCTTCCTGAGGCTTATCTTTATCGGGCTCTTGTCCCGCATAAATGGGAGCGCCGACAAGAAGGAACATCAAGGTGGTGCCAAGGACGAGTTTCATTGATACCTCCAGTGGTCTTGCGACCTTACGTCGCGACGGATTCGTGCTGTAAATGAACCTGGCCTGGCGGGGATGCTCATTTTTAGCATGGCCGCACAGCGAGGTTCGATAGGGGAATAGGCTTAGGAATATGGCGAATTGCCTGTAGACGAGGCGGCCTTGGTCAGGCTTAGGGCGACGGCGGAGTGGCCTGGAATAGCGAGGCGTAGGACAAAAAGACGGTGAGGCCGATCATGAAGATGGCGGTGACCCAGGCGATGATATTAAAGGTCAGAGTGTTGACGTACTCGCCCATCAGGTCGCGCCGGTTTACCAGCAAGAGGATGAAAATCACGACGACTGGAAGCCAAATTCCGTTGCCAACCTGGGAGAAGATCAGGATTTTCCATAAAGGGGCATGCGGGAGAAGGACCACTCCTGCACCGACTGCGATGAGAATGGTGTATAGCCCATAAAAAATGCGGGCGTCTTCAAATTTATGATCGATCCCGGCTTCAAAGCCAAGGCCTTCGCAGATCACATGCGCGGTGGAGAGCGGCAAAATAGAGGCAGCGAAGACTGAAGCGTTCAGCAAACCGAACGCGAAGAGATAGCCGGCCCAGGGGCCTGCGAGCGGGATCAACGCACGAGCCGCGTCTTTGGCTTCGTTGATATCGCGATGACCGGTGGCGTAAAGAGTCGCCGCAGTGCAAACGATAATGAAGAAAACGATGACCATGCAGCTGATGCTTCCGACAAGCACATCGGCGCGGGCTTGAGGATATTGGCGGGGGCCAACTTTTTTCTCGACAAAGCCCGCTTGCAGATAGAAAAACTGCCACGGAGCGATAGTCGTGCCGATCAAACCGGTAAGCATGAGCAGATAATCGGAGCTGAAGTGAATGGTGGGAACGACCGTAGCACGCGCGGCAAAGAGCCAGTCAGGCTTGGCCATGAACGCAGAAATTATGTAGGTGACATAAAAACCGCAGGCAAAGAAAAAGATGATCTCCACCTGACGATAGGTGCCTTTCAATACCAAGGCCCACACAAGTATCGCGGCGATAGGCACGGCTACATATTTGCTGACGTGGAAAATCTCCATGGCCGCGGCAACACCGGCAAATTCGGCGACCACGTTAGCTAAATCCACGAAAAAACCGGTGACCATCACGAAGAATGTTGGTCGGAAGCCGAACTCTTCGCGGATCAAATCGGAAAGGCCTTTGCCGGTGATGACACCCAGACGCGCACACATTTCTTCCGTCACATACAGCGCGATGGTCATGGGAATCAACGACCACAGCAACGCATAACCGTAGTGCGCGCCCGCCTGCGTATAGACCGAAATGCCGCCGGCGTCGTTGTCCACGTTGGAGGTAATCAGGCCGGGACCCACCACCGCGAGCAGCAGCGTGAGGCGCCGCCGCAGACCGCGGATGCGTTTCTGCAGGTCCGTACCGCCGGAGCGGACGGTCGCAAGCCTTTCGGAGATGGCGCTCCAGTCCATTGGGTATTGTCGATTCCCTTTCGCAAAAACTTTTTTTACTTTTCTAACGGGCGCGACGTCTTAAAGAATTTTCACTGGCTCTTGACCAGGCGCGAGACTACGTCATCGACGGTGATTACGCCGATAGGGTGCTTGTTCTCGTCAATCACCGTCAAAGTGCGCAAATTATATTTGTCAAACAGCTCGAAGACCTCTTCGCCTTTGGCGTCGGGTTCCAAGTTTAACAATGGCTCCATTTTCAGCTCAGAGACGCTCTGATCCGGCGCGGCCAGCAGCAGTCGCGAAACGGTGACGGTTCCCGCGAACGAAGCGGACTTGTCGAGCAGCACGATGGTATCGAGCTGCTCGAGATTGAGATCCTGATTGCGCATCCATTGAATGACTTCGTCACGAGTGGTTTCTTCGCCCACGTAAGCGAAATCGGGATTCATCATCCCGCCCGCGGTGCTGGGATCGAATTGCAGCAGTTCGCGAACTTCCCTGGCCTCCTGGCCGGGCATCTCTTCCAGAACTTCGTCGAAAGTCTGCTTGGGAAGGTCGGCAAGAAGGTCGGCGGCGGCGTCAGGAGCCATTTCTTCCAGGATGTCGGCAGCCTTGCCGGGATCAAGCTTTTCCACGATTTGCGTAGTAAGGCGTTCGTCTAGCTCGGCGAGCACGGCGCCGGCGGTTTGCTCATCGAGTGAGGCGATAATGCCCTGGCGCTCGGCGGCGGAAAGATCTTCCATGATGGCCGCGAGATCGGCAGGATGAAGGTCTTCCAGTTTTTCGTGGGTGATACGCAGCTTCACGCGACGTAGCGGATCGGGCTCAACCAGATTGACGAATTCCCAGCGAATAGTGCTTTGCGGGAGGCCGCCTTGCAGCCGGCGAATCATCGCGGGAGAAACAACGCCGTGGAGCAAGCGGCGGACCGCGCCCGGGAGGCCGACGTCGACCTGCGTGAGGCGCAGCTCGGTGTTGCCGTTGGAGCGCAATTCAACGAGGTCGACGTCATTTACACGCACGACTTTGCGGCCGCGGATATCGATGATCTGCTGGTCGAGTAAATCCTTTTGTACGGCGAGCCAGGATTCATTGGGTTCATAAAGCTGAAGGGCGCGTTCGCTGACATTGAGGCGAATCTCGCCAACCGCAACGGAAGCGATCTGGTCGTGACGAGCTACCAGCGGAGGAAAATGTCCGCGAGTCAGCAAAAAATGGGAAATACGATTGGGTTGGTCCGCGGGCTCGATGAAGAATTCGCGTACTCGCCCAACGTAATTACCCTGCAGATCATAGGCTTTTGAGCCCATCAGTTCCGTTGCGTAGAGTTCCATGACGTGTTCCTTGCGCGTCCTTGTGCTGGGGACGCGAATGGCAAATAAAAAACCCGCAAACCTGGTGACAGGCCGCGGGCAAGTTCCTAGCCGAAATGGACTTGCCGTTAGCCTCGGGCAGCCCTCCCGCGAGGCGAATTTTTCCCGACACCCTTGGTAGCGACGGCTTGCACCGCAGCAAAAGGTACGCCCGAAAAACTCACGAAGATGTGGTTACGGCCGAAACATCTTCGTATTTGACTGGCAGGGACGCCGCCAGGCTCAGGTTCGAGTTCGCCGCTTAAGTGCATCGAGAGAGAATTTGCTCCGTACTGATGACCCGGAATTGCAAGGTCGGGCATGCGGCGGGGCTTACAAAACGTAAAAAATACGCGCGCGCAACGCCTGGTGCAGTGATAAGCCGAGTAGCGCTGCAAGTCAAGCAAAGAATGACGTTTGCAGCAAAAATTTTTACGAATGTGAACTTTTTGGAAAGAGCATCACCGATTTTTGACAGGGAAAAGCATATTTTGCGGTTGCTGACCCTTGCGGCGGCAATCTTCGGCATACAGCGCAAGGTAATTTGTGAGGATGTAGTCCCTTTTTGAATAGCCAAGCTCCGTGGCGGCACGATCGATGGCGGCGGGAGGGCCTTCCAGTTCTACGAAGGTGCCGATGGGGGTCTCGTCGACCTCGATGAGCAGGTCGCGCGCCCATGACTTGGTGGCCGGCAATTTATATGTGGTGCGATATTTCTCGTAGCGGAACCAGCCGCGCATGCCCAAGCCTTCGAAGATTTTTACGAGGTTGCCTGAGTCGGTGACCTGCGCCTCGATTTCTTCGCGGACTTTGTGGGAGCCGAACGAGGGATAGCGGCTGGTGTGGGCGGCGGTTTGCTGCGCGGTGGGGCGCTTGAAAGTCAGGATTTGGCGAGTTGGCATGGGGGATTTCGCAGACGTGACTGGATTAGCTTTGCGCGACTTTTTGGCCCTATTGGTCCTGGAGGATTTCTTTGAGGCCGGCGTTGCGACCGCTTCAGAGCGGAGTCTTAAGAGTTGGCCATGTTTGGCGAGACCGCCTTCGGGCGTATCGAAAATTAGATTTTCTTCGTGAACCCGTCCAGTTGAAGAGCCCACGGGCTTTGCACCCAGCCGTTTCAGGATGCGCTGGAAGGCTTTGAGGTCGCGGATTTTGAGCTTAATTTCGGTTTCGTCCGGCATGGCATTCCATCACTCGGGAGAAAATGGCGAGTAAGATGGTGCCAGTTAAGTTCGAACAAATCGAGTTCTATCTAATCCAGGTCGCAGAACGGCGACCGGCCCGGGAGACGCGCGATGTCGATCAAAACTGCGGAAGAATTGGCTGGTATGCGTGTTGCCGGCTTGGTGGTTCGGCGCACCTTGGAAGCCATGAAACGCGCGGTACGGCCCGGAGTTACAACGGCTGAGGTGGATGAGGCTGGGGCAAAGGTCATACGCGAAAACAGCGCTCGACCCGCGCCCGCGTTGGTGTATGGCTTTCCTGGGGTGAATTTAATCAGCGTGAACAATGAAGTCGTACATGGAATTCCTGGGATGAGGAAACTCCGCGAGGGCGATTTAGTGAAATTGGACGTCACCATAGAAAAAGACGGATTTATGGCCGACGCGGCCATTACTGTCGGTGTGGGAAATATTTCAGAAGAGAAATCTCGGCTGATGACCTGTGCCGAGCGTGCATTCCGCAACGCCGTGAAGATTGCGCGGGCCGGCGTGCGCGTGTCGGAGATCGGCGGCGAGATCGAGCGTGAAGTCCGTCGAAACGGCTTCTCTGTGATACGGGAGCTTGGTGGCCACGGGATCGGCCGTACGATTCACGAACCGCCAAGCGTTCCTAATTATCTGGACCGGAATTCCAAGGAAACATTGACGGACGGCCTCGTGATTACGGTAGAGCCGATTATTGCGGCTGGATCGGGTGAAGTATTTCTGAGCGCGGACGGATGGACGGTGCAAACGACTGATGGCGGGATGTCAGCGCATCACGAACATACTTTGGTGATTACGAATAATGAGCCAATTCTGTTGACAGCAGCTTAATTACCGGGATGCGGCGAAAGTTACCAAATTAGACTCGCGGACGCGGCTTTCTACGAGTGCGAAGTTCCGTTAGTATAGCGAACGAAGCCAATTTTAGTCGGAACGACACCTTATGAACGCGTCGCGCTCCGCCTTTTGGGAGTCCGACTGCGCGAGATCACAAATCGGGGCGCATGAACAACGACTTGAAAACAACGGCCACAATAATTCCAATCAGTGCTTCGAGCGGCGAAGCGATAGCTCAGAGAAATGCGGCGAATGTATCCAGAGCGGGGGCAAATGTAGGTGCAGTTAGCCCTCCCATTGCGCGAAGAGAACCGGTGGAGATGGTGCTGCATGATGACCGGCGCGTGGATCATTACGCATGGCTGCGGAATAAGGAAAGCGCGGAGGTCATTGATTATTTGAAGGCGGAGAACGCCTACACCGACGCGGTGCTGCTGCCAACAGAAGCGCTGCAAGAGAAACTTTATCAGGAGATGCTGGGGCGGATTCTGCAGACGGATTTGTCCGTGCCTTACCGGTTGCGGGGCTACTCTTATTTCACGCGCACGGAAGAGGGCAAACAGTATCCGGTGCGTTGCCGGCGGCGCGATGCGGAAGGGTCGCCCGAGGAATTGTTGTTGGACCTGAATGCGCTGGCGGAAGGCCACTCGTTTTTAGGGCTTGGTTCTTTTGAGGTGAGCGACGATAACGAGTTACTGGCGTATTCGACGGACACCACGGGATTCCGGCAGTACACGCTGCAGATAAAGAAATTGTCGAGTGGCGAGACAGTGGCCGAACGATTTGAGCGTGTAACCAGCGTGGCCTGGGCGGCGGACAATCGCACGCTGATCTTTACTGAAGAGGATGACACCACCAAGCGGTCGTATCGCTTGTACCGCCATGTTCTGGGTTCAGGCGAAGCGCCGATTTTGCTGTATGAAGAAAAAGATGAGCGGTTCCGCATCGCCGTGGAACGCACGCGGAGTGGAAGCTTTCTATTGTTGACGAGCGCGAGCCATACGACAAGCGAAGTGCGGTTTCTATCCGCGAAGCACGCAGGCGGTAATTTTTCGTTGATCGCGCCGCGCGAAGATAACCACGAATATTATGTCGACCATCATCCGCGCGACGGGGATTCCTCGGACGCCGGAGTGTTTTATATCCGCACGAATTCGGGCGGGCGGACATTCAGGTTGATGGAAGTTTCCGCTAAGGAACCGTCGCGCCAACTGTGGCGCGAAGTTATTCATAACAGGCCAGACGTGATGCTGGCTGGCGCGGACGCCTTTGAAAATCACCTGGTGCTATTTGAGCGCGCGGGTGGGTTGCCGTATCTGCGGATCGTCGATCTACAGAATGCTAGAGACAAAAGCGAACGCCGCCACGGTGATTTACTGGACGACTCGCACCGCATTGAATTTACCGAGCCTGCTTACAACGCTTCTTTGGGTACCAATCCTGAATTTGTAAGCGATTTCGTGAGGTTTCAATACGAGTCGTTTGTGACGCCGCGTTCCGTGTTTGATTACAACGTGCGCACCCGCGAGCGGATTTTGCTGAAGCAGCAACCGGTGCTCGGCGGGTACGATGCGCGACGATATGTTACCGAGCGGTTGCATGCCTTGGCTGCGGACGGAACACAGGTACCAATTTCAGTCGTGTACAGACGAGACGCCTTCGCTGCCGAGCCTTCGTGGCCCGCGGACCGCAATACCGGAGCGCCGTTGCTCCTCTACGGGTATGGGAGTTATGGCATTTCCGTTCCGGTAACGTTTAGCTCGAATCGGTTGAGCTTGCTGGATCGCGGTGTCGTTTTTGCGATTGCGCATATTCGGGGCGGCGGTGAATTGGGCAAGCCGTGGCACGATGCCGGGCGGATGCGCCAGAAGATGAATACCTTCACGGATTTTATTGCCGCGGCGGAACATTTGATCGCGCAACGCTATACCTCACCCGAAAAATTGGTGATCGAAGGCGGAAGTGCCGGCGGACTACTGATCGGCGCGGTCGTAAATCTGCGTCCTTATTTGTTTCACGCTGCAATTTCACATGTGCCGTTTGTAGACGTGTTGAACACCATGTTGGACGCTTCGCTGCCGCTGACCGTGGGCGAATATGAGGAGTGGGGCAATCCGCAGGTGGCCGAAGATTATTGGGTTATGAAGCCCTATTGTCCGTATACGAATGTGACGCGCTGCGCGTATCCCGCGATCCTGGTGAAAACAGGATTGAACGACAGCCAGGTGATGTACTGGGAGCCGGCCAAGTACGTGGCGAAGCTGCGGGCGATGAAGACGGACACAAATCCGCTGCTGTTCAAGGTGAATTTGGGCGCCGGACATGGCGGCGCTTCGGGAAGATACGATTATTTGCGCGAGGTGGCGCTCGACTATGCGTTCGTGCTGACGCAATCGGGAATCCGCGAGTGACTCAGGGTGAGGGATTTGCGCGTGGTCCGTATGCGTTTGCTCGGGGTTGGCGAGAAACGCGTGCCCGAGTATTACGCGCAACGTGTCGCTTACTTCCATGATCGAAGCTACCACTCCGCTCATGCAGCAGTATCAGGGCATCAAGTCACGTTATCCGCACGCGCTGCTGCTTTTCCGCTTGGGCGATTTTTACGAACTTTTTTACGAAGACGCGATCATCGCTGCGCGTGAACTGCAGATCACGCTTACCTCCAGAAACCGCGAAAAGGGCCAACCCATCCCGATGTGTGGTGTTCCTTACCATGCCGCGGACGGATATATCGCGAGGCTGATTCGCGCCGGATTCAAGATTGCGATTTGCGACCAGATGGAATTGCCTGGTCCGGGTAAAAAAATTGTACGGCGCGAAGTGGTGCGCGTCATCACCCCGGGCACTGCTACAGATGGCGCGGTGCTGGAAGCGCGCGAAAATAATTTTTTGGCGGCGGTGGCCAAGGATGCTGCGGGCGCGTTGGGAATGGCCTATGTGGACTTGTCCACCGGCGAATTCCAGGCCACGGAGTTTAGCGGGGCTGGCGCAACTGAAGCGCTGCGCGATGAACTGCAACTGCTGAGGCCGCGCGAAACATTGCTGCCTCGTCCACAACAATTGTTTGAAACCGCGAAAACTTCCCTCCTGGATGGGACCGGGGGCGTTGAATCGCGGCTCGATGAATGGATTTTTCAGCACGATTACGCGGAACGAATTCTGCGCGAACAGTTCGGCGTAGCGGATCTGACGGGCTTTGGACTGGACGGTCACCCGCAATCCTTGGCGGCCGCGGGGGCGATCATTCATTACCTGCGCGAAAACGCCGCGCGCGGAGACGATGCGCATAGCGTCGAGGCGTTGCGTCATCTGGACGGGGTGCGTTATTACGAACAACAGAATGCGTTGGTGCTGGATCCGGTTTCGGTGCGCAACCTGGAATTAATAAATCCAATTTTTACCGAAGAGAGCGGCCGAGTGGGGCCGACCACGCTGATCGCGGCGCTGGACGTGACGGTTACGGGAATGGGCGCGCGGCTGTTGCGGTCCTGGATGATGCGGCCGCTGATCGACCCCGTGGCGATTGAAGCGCGATTAACTGCTGTGGCGCATTTGGTGCAGCAGACCATGGTGCGCGGAGAGATCCGCAAGGAGCTAAAAGGCATTCTCGACCTGGAAAGGATTACGAGCCGGATTACGCTTGGTCTGGCAACTCCACGCGAATTAGTGGCGCTACGCAAATCGCTCGCACGACTGCCCTTGCTTAAGAATTTTTTAACACCGCCACCCGCCGGCGGCAGCGAATTATTGCGGCGAGTTTTTACCGAGATCGATGAGCTGAGCGATGTGCGCGAGAAACTGGAGCGCGGGATTGCCGACGATCCGCCGGCGCTGGCCACCACGCCGGGAATGATTCGCAGCGGGTTTGATGGCGAGTTGGACGAGCTGCGCGACCTGAGCCAGCACAGCAAACAAATTATTGCGGCGATGGAAGAGCGGGAGCGAAAGCGCACCGGGATTGCGTCGCTGAAGATTCGCTTTAATTCTATTTTTGGATACTACATCGAGATTTCCAAAGTGAATCTGCACCTTGCGCCAGCCGATTACGAACGCAAGCAGACCCTGGTGAACGCCGAGCGATTCACTTCCGCGGAATTGAAAGAGTACGGGCGGAAGATTCTGGCGGCCGATGAACGCATCGCGGAGATTGAGAACCGGCTATTTGTTGAGTTGCGTTCGGGGGTGGCCGCGCATGCGGCGAGGCTGCGCGTAACAGCAAGTGCGATTGCGCACCTGGACGTGCTGACATCTTTTGCGAAGCTGGCTGCGGAGCGCGGATATTGCCGGCCGGAATTTAGCGCTACGGGAGAGCTGCTGATTGTCGACGGGCGCCACCCGGTGATTGAGGAGTTGCTGCGGCAACGTGGCGAGCGGTTCGTGCCGAATGATTTGTATCTCGAATCGCAGCGGCAGCAATTGTTGCTGATCACCGGGCCAAACATGGGAGGCAAGTCGACGTACTTGCGGCAAGCCGCGTTGATTGTATTGATGGCGCAGATGGGATGCTTCGTGCCGGCGCGGCAGGCGAAGTTGCCGGTCACTGACAGAATTTTCACCCGGATTGGTGCCAGCGATAACCTAGCGCGCGGGCGTTCAACATTTTTGGTGGAAATGAGCGAGGTGGCGGCGATTTTGCATCACGCGACGCCGTCAAGCCTGGTGCTGCTGGATGAAGTTGGTCGCGGAACTTCAACGTTCGATGGATTGTCCATCGCCTGGGCAGTGGTGGAGCATTTACAGCAGCACACGGGAGCGCGGACACTCTTCGCGACTCACTATCACGAGTTGACGGAATTGGCGGATTTGCTTTCAGCGGTGAAAAACGTACACGTATCGGTGAAAGAAACGCCGAACGAAATTGTGTTTTTGCGGCGGGTGGAACCGGGAAGTGCGGATAAGAGTTATGGGATTGAAGTGGCGCGGCTGGCAGGTCTACCGCGTAGCGTGATCGCGCGGGCGCGCGAGGTGCTTTTGAAGCACGAGCAGAATGAACACGAACTGAGTGAGACGCTTTCGCCGGGCGCGAACGGGAATGGAAGTCATAACGGGGACCAGGCGGTTTTGTTTACGGCTTTGGATCGCGAAGTGATTGATAAATTGCGGGGCGCGGATCTGGATCAACTGAAGCCGCTGGACGCGTTGAATCTGCTGGCGGAATTGAAGAAACAGATTTCATGAGCGCTCGCGCGAAGGAACACGGGATGCTCGTGCTGGGGCTGATGTCGGGGACTTCGGCAGATGGAATTGATATTGCGCTGGCGCGCATTTCGGGGGCGCCGCCGCGGGTGAAGGCGCGGCTCCTGAATCACACCGCTGTCAAATTTCCTGCGCAAGTGCGCGCGGAGACTTTGCGTGTGGCGGAACAGCGCGCGATTACGGCACGTGAATTGAGCCAACTTAATTTTCGGCTGGGACAATTATTTGCGAATGCGGCCAAGACTGCTTGCAAACGCTTTCGCGTGGCGGTTTCTTCGGTGGATTTGATTGGTAGCCACGGGCAGACGGTTTTCCATCAGGGCGTTCCGACGAAATATCTGGGCGCACCGACTGCTTCAACTTTGCAGATTGGCGAAGCTGCGGTGATTGCTGCGCAGACCGGAGTAACTACCGTAGCTGATTTTCGTCCTGCGGATATGGCCGTCGGGGGACAAGGGGCGCCGTTGGTGCCCTATGCGGACTACCTTCTATACAGCGATCGGAAACTGGAGCGAGCGTCGCTGAACCTGGGTGGGATTGCCAATGTTACGGTTATTCCTGCGGGAGCGGCGCGGGAGAAGGTATTTGCATTTGATACTGGGCCGGCAAATATGTTGATCGATGCGCTGGTGGCGCATTTCACGCGCGGCCGAAAGAAGTTTGACGACGGGGCAAGGATGGCGCTGGCCGGGCGAGCGATCCCGGCACTGCTGGATGAATTGATGCGCGATGCATATTTGAAAATTGCTCCGCCGAAATCGACGGGGCGGGAATATTATGGCGCCACTTATGTGAAGCGCGTGTTGGCGCTGGGGCGACGATACGGAGCGAAGCCGAATGATTTGATTCGTTGCGTTACCATTTTCACGGCACTGTCGGTGGTGGATGCGCTGAACCGGTTTGTGACGCCCAAAACCAAGTTGGATCAACTGATTGTTTCGGGCGGAGGGGCGCGGAATCCGCTGATTATGGCGCAACTGGCCGCGGCATTGCCGGGGATTGAGGTGTTTTCCTCTTCCCGAGTGGGCGTGCCGGAGGAGGCCAAGGAAGCTTTTGCGTTTGCGCTGCTTGCTTATGAAACTTTTCACCTGCGCGCGGGGAATGTTTTTTCTGCTACGGGGGCGAGCGGGCCGGCTGTACTGGGGAAGATTTGTTACGCGGGTGCACGATGATGCGTTGGCTGCAGTGCTTAATAAAAGTGAGGAGAGGTTTACGCGATAGATCGAAGAGAGATCCCTCCGCTGCACGGGCCGACTTCTTCGCAGGAGCGAAGAAGAAGAAAAAGCGTCGGCCCGCTTCGGTCGGGATGACTGTTGGTTGGTTTAGGGCCGAATATTGCAGCTTATCTTACATTGCGTTGGGTGCTTAATGGGGGTGCGTTGCAGAGAGTCATACGTGGCGTTGGTTAGGTGCGGTTGCGTGTTGATTAGCGGTTGCGTGTTGGCTACGCTGAGCGGTTGTTCGCACACCGCTAAGGCTGACCGGTCATCGGTTACGCTGCTGATTGAATCGAATCCTACTAATCTTGATCCACGGTTTGCTACTGACGGGCAGTCGCAGCATCTGGATGGGCTGATTTTCAGCAGCCTGGTGGAGCGCGACGAGCAGATGAATTTGCGTGGGGATTTGGCGGAGTCGTGGGATACGCCAGACCCGCTGACTTATGTTTTCCATCTGCGGCCGAGCGTGCGTTTTCACGATGGCAGCGCACTGACGGCTGCTGACGTAAAGGCTACGTTTGATTTTATTTTGAATAGCGCGAACCACTCGGCGAAGCGCGGAGCATTTCGCATGATTGCGAATATAGAGGCGCCGAATGCGCGCACGGTGGTTTTTCATTTGAAGGAGGCGTACGCGTCGTTTTTGTGGAGCATATCGCGGCCTGCGATTGGGATTGTGCCGGCTAGTGCCAGCACGAATTTGTCGCGCGGGTTGATCGGGTCCGGGCCGTTCCGGTTGGTGAGCCAGGCGCAGGATGACGAAGTGGTGTTGGCGGCGAATGCGGATTATTTTGGCGGCGCGCCGGGCATTTCACGATTGCGTGCGCGCGTGGTGCCCGATGCGATTGTACGAGCATTGGAATTGCGCAAACGGTCGGCGGATTTGGAGATTAGTTCGCTATCGCCGGACATGGTGCCGGTATTGGCGCGGCGGCCGGAGTTGGGCGTGTCCGAGCGCGCGGGAACGAACCTGGCGTATCTCGGGTTCAACATGGACGATGCGATTGTCGGGCGACGCGAAGTCCGCCAGGCGCTGGCATACGCCACGGATCGCGAAACGGTGATTCGTTATTTGCTGCACGGGCAGGCACGCATCGCGAACGGGGTTATGCCTCCCAATCATTGGGCGTATGAACCCAACGTGACGACCTATTCGCTGGACACTGCGCGCGCCGAGGCGTTACTGGACGCGGCGGGATTTCCGCGCAAAGAAAATGGCGTGCGGATGCACGTAATGCTGAAGACCTCTACCGACGAGCAGGCGCGACTGGTTGGCGCGGCGCTGCAGGAACAATGGCGGCACGTGGGAGTTGCTCTGGAAGTTCGTTCGCTGGAGGCGGCGACGCTGCTTTCGGATTTGGTGAAGGGAAATTTTGAGATCAATTTGTTTCGCTGGGTGGGGGCAAATAATGATCCTGACGTTTTTGAGTTTTTGTTTTCTTCGAAGCGGTTTCCACCGGACGGCGCGAATCGTGGGCATTACCGAAATGCCCGAATGGACGCACTGACGGATCAGATTCGGGTGGAAATGGATCGCGAGAAGCGCAAAGGGCTGTGCAGCGAGGCGCAGAAAATTCTGGCTACGGATTTGCCTTACTTGCCGCTGTGGTTTGTGGATGCGGTGTCGGTGCACCAGAAGGAATTGGGAGATCTGCCGCTCTCGCCCAGCGGAGACTTTGATTTCCTGGCAAAATTGAAGCCCGGCAAGTAAAGACGGCGTGTGGCGGCCACCCCACATCGCAAATCGATGAACCGTGACACTGTGGCGCTTTGTTTTAGGATTTGAAAATAGCGTGAACGGTCCTCACGATCGCCAGCCGCATTGGTGGCGGTGGACCACCCAGCACATAGCGGCAGAACTTTTTACTTTGGAGCTGCGGAATTACGCTCCGAGATGATCCGGCCGTATGGCGAGGAGCGCGCCAGGCGGTCGAAATAACGGTAGGCGGCCGCGGAGATTTTGGCGATGGCCTCTTCCCCGTCGCGCTCGCGGACGAGATAAGTAGTCATAACGCAAATGATGTAGGGGCGATTCTGCAGGAAGACGATTCCGGAATCGGTGCGGACGGCTTCGAGCTCGCCCGGTTTGTTGGCGATTTGCAGGCCGTCGGGCAGGTCGCGAGGAATGAAACTATCCTTGTGAGTGCTGAGCATTTTGAAAAAGTCCGCGGTCATCTCCTTGTCCAACACTTTGCCCTGATAGATTTTTTCTAGCAGCGTGAGCATATCCTGAGGCGTGGAGATGTTTTCCCGGCCTTCCGTGGCGGCTTTCACGTCCATCATTTTGCGGCGTAGCCTGGTGTTGTGGAGGCCGAGGCTGTCGAGCAGCGCGTTGACATTCTCCATGCCGAGGCGATCGATGAGCACATTAGTGGCGGAGTTGTCGCTCACGGCCACCATCATGGTGGCGAGATCGCGATTGGTGATTTGCGTGACGCCGGGCGTAAGACCGCCCATGATGTCGCTCTCCGCGACAAGATCTGCGGCTCGCATGGTGTAGAGGTCTGACAATTTTGCCCTGCCGGAGGTGCCCTGGGCGGATAGCTGCGCCTGGTGATATAGCTCGGCGAGGACAGCGATCTTGATGGAGCTGGCCTGGGGAAAAATGGAATCTCCACGTAGTAAAAATCTCTGACCGGTGCTCAGGTCTTCGATGCTGACGCCAAGTACGCCGTCGAGGTTGCGGTCGATGTCGTTAATGGTGAATTCAAGTTTGGTCCACAGGGATTTTAGTTTTTCGTCGTAGACGTTTTGGGCATTTAAGTTGCTTTGCGCAGAACTGGCATTCGCCAGCAGCAGACACAGCAGGATTAGCGAACCGATTGTTCGTTTCACGTATGCTTCCTTTTTGAAGCGCGAAGTCAATTTGCCGCCAGCATGCGCGCCGGTCAGGTCCGTGCCATTCTTGCACAACACTCGGGCTCGCACCGAGTGGCTTCGACCATTTCAGGGGCTGAAAGGCCAAAGGATAGAGCGATTTTTGGATGTCACGGCTAAAGCCGCGACCTACAATACGGATATTCAATGCTGACCTTCAACACGATCGAAGATTCGCCAGTGTAGCGGGTGTAGAATCGCCGGTTAACACGTGAATGGGTCCGGATTTGGTTTAATTTTATCCGAGGAGAAAAACACATGGCGGAATGCACTCATCTCGATCAGATACGACCGGTCACTCCAAAAACCCCTCAGGGTTGCGAAGAGTGTTTGAAAATGGGCGACACCTGGGTGCACCTGCGATTGTGCCTGGAGTGCGGGCACGTGGGCTGTTGCGACAGCTCTAAAAACAAGCACGCCACGAAACACTTTCATCGGACCAAGCACCCGATCATAAAATCCTTTGAGCCGGGGGAAAACTGGGGCTGGTGCTACGTGGATGAAATCGAATTGGATCTGCAGTGAGTTTTATCGGTTCAGATGCCTGCAGCTATGCTACGGCAAGCAAGTTCTTAACGTGACTCTGGAGGGCGGCAGGATTTGTTTTGGAAATTACCGCATTGATCCCGGCTTGCTGTAAATCCTCAGGCTGGACAGCGTCGGCATACCAGGTAAATAAAATGATAGGCACGCTGTAGCTTCTGGCACGCAACTCGCGAGCGGTCTGTAGACCGTTCATGCGCGGCAGGGCGATATCAAGAATAATCAGGTCGGGATGGAGGTGAGTAGCTTTTTCGAGAGCGTCAATGCCATCGACAGCTTCGCCACAAACCTTGAATCCTGGCTGACTCTCGAGGAAATGACGAGTCGCCAAGCGAATCAATTCGCTGTCGTCTACAAGAAGGATGTACTTTGTCACCGTCACCGCCGAATCAGGTGACAGCCAATAAGCTGGAGAGCACCTAATGTACGGTAACGTACCATCTGTCACGATAGATGACAATCGGGTCCTACGGGTACCCGATTCGGACTGACCCGTCGACATTTGAAGCAAAACGTTCAGCTAGTCGGGTTGCGTGAAGCGGTAGCCTTTGCCGCGCACGGTCTGAATGAATTTTGGATTTTGCGGATTGTCTAGCTTCTGGCGAAGCCAGGCGATGTGCACATCGATGGTACGAGAAGAAACTTCACTGTCGTATTCCCAGACTTCCTGCAAAATTTCCTCGCGCGGAACGACGCGGTCACGATGATTCACGAGATAACGCAATAACTGAAGCTCCTTGCCGGCCAAGGCGAGGGGGTGGCCGGCCTTGCTGACTTCCGCTCTTTCAAAATCAATTTCGACATCACCAAAATGAAAGCTGCGAACGTTAACGCGGTTTTCCTTGTTCACACGACGCAGTAAAGCTTCAACGCGCGCGAGCAATTCCGCGGGATCGAAGGGCTTGGTCAGATAATCGTCCGCACCAAGTTTCAAGCCCACGACGCGATCGACGACCTGAGTTTTGGCGGTAAGCATCAGGACTGCGGTGTCGATGCCGCTTTGACGGAGTTGGCGGCAAACTTCGAAGCCGGTTTTTTTGGGGAGCATGACATCCAGAATGATTAGCGCGAATTTCTCGCGTGTGGCCTTGGTGAGACCCGCATCGCCATCGGAGACGCTTGCAACGCGATGGCCTTCCGCGGTAAGCAAATCGGAAATGGTCATGACCAGGCCCGGTTCGTCTTCAATAAGAAGAATAGGGTTCATCGAGAGGACTCACTTTTCTGCTCGTTTTTCCGCTCTGGTTTCTGCTCGGGTTTCTGCAAAAGCGCAACTGCTGAAACCACACTACTCGGAGCAACCGGGAGGCGCACAATAAATTCGGCTCCTGGACCGGATTTGTCGCGCACCGCAACGGTGCCACCGTGCGCTTCAATAATTCTTTTGACCAAATTCAGACCCAAGCCGGTGCCGTGAATCTGGTCCTTTAGCGGACGTTGGCCGCGAAAGAACGGATCAAAAATGTATTCCCGTTCTTCCGTGGGAATGCCGGGCCCATGATCCGCTACGCGAATCTCGACGGCGGCCGGTCCGCCATTTGTTGACGGCGTGGCGGAGATGCCAATCCAATCGCCGCCGGGTGCGCCGTATTTCATGGCGTTCTCAAAAAGATTTTGCAGCGCGTGTTGCATGGATTCCCGGTCCGCTAATATTAGAGGTAAATCAGGCTCGATACGTTTCTCAATGACAACATCTTTTAGGGGGGCCGCATTACGCGCGGCAAGCAGGCCTGCTTCTATCAATGGCTGCACGGCCAGAGGTTCGCGTTTCTGAAGTACGCGACCGGCGCGAGCATTCCCGTATCGCAGCACTTGCTCGACGAGCGCAGAGAGTTTTTCGGCTTGCTCGCGAATCAATGCGCCGTAACGAGCGACTTGCCCAGGCTGGGTGGCAAGATCACCGCGGAGATTGTAGGCAGCGGTGCGAATGACAGTCAGCGGAGTACGCAATTCGTGGGACACGCCGGCAACGAAGTTCATCTGCAACTCGGCAAGGTCTTGCGAGCGGCGTGAAAAGCGTACCAGCGCGTAGGTGGTGGCAAAAATGAGAAGCAGCAATCCAGCAGCAAGAAGGTCATTGGCGCGGCGGCCTTTGGCGACAATGGTCTCAAGCGACCCTTCGTGATGGTGTACGCGCAGGATCCACAGCGCGCGACTCGGCCCAGGCTCCGATGCGGTATTGGATGGCGCAACGACGCGGCCCGCTGAACGCGGCGCATCTGAATCCGCCGGCGAAGAAGACAGAAGCCGGGGCAGTGTCGATGGTGGGCGGGCTATTTCCAAAAGGTCGACGGAGGCGTCGGGAGTCCATGTTGTTTGGCGCGAGGCATCGCCAGGCGAACGGTATATGGTAATCGCAGGATCTGCGCGAGCCACAACTTCCGCGTCGTACTCGAGTTTTCCGTTTTGCCCGAGATAGCGATTCAACATTTCGGAAAGCAGCGTCTGACCGATGTGATCGGCATCGAGGTCAAGCAACAACCATTCCTGTTCTACGGAACGAGGACCCGAGCGGGTGTCCGTGCCGAAGCGCGGAAATTCCACGAGCGTCGAAGATTGATTCAGGGGCGCGGGCCCGCCGCGTAAGCGACCGATAAGGCTTTTGCGCATAGCAGCCCATTCCGGCGGCCAGGCACCGGGAACGAGATGCGTTCCAGAGGCATCCGGAAAAAGCAATACGAGATCGAGTTTATCTGGAACGGCGACGGCCATGCGTCGAACCACATGGTCACCGGATTCCTTGCGGTTGCGATATTGCGAGAGATAGGCGAGGTCCCTGCCGAGCTTCTGAATCTCCCAGTTGGCGGGAATGTAGCGGTAGCAAGCGGAGAAAACTTCATCGTTGAGATCGCGACGCAAGAGATTGAGTCGATACTGAAGATCTTCGCGGAGCCTGTAACTTTCGGCGTCGGCGACTTCGCGGATCCAGCGGTATTGCAATCCGGCGAGCACCGCACAGAGGGCCACGAGGAGACCTACGGCGGCCCAGGACAACCACGTGCGGTGTCTTATTTTGTCAAAATCCATAACGCGAGTTCGCGACGCGAAGCTGTATTCCCGTTCTACGAAGCTGCATTCCCATTCTACATTGACCGTGAGAAGGTTTTCGTAAAGAGCGCGCAAAGATTCAGTTAAGAACGTAAACCTTGCAGTTGCAGCAACAACGCATTGTGAAACCCACTCATCTACCAGCTCGTAGTTCGAAAAAATGAATCGCTAGTGAACGCTACCAACAAATACGAGGGAGGATCTATGATGAAGAATGCTTTTACCAAGGCACGAGGCGCATACTGGAGCGCGATAGCTGCAGCATCACTGACTTTCGCGATGCATGCAGTGCAAGGAGCCAGTTCGATGAAGGAAACCCGAGAAACATCTATCAAACCGCAAGCCGTTACCGCGCAATCAAGCTCCAATGATCCATCATCGATTGCTGCTTATCGCGATGGGTTATACGTAGGCAAACTGGTAGCGGAACGGGGCGAACAACGTGCTGTTCCCGTGGGGCGTTGGGCCACGCAACGCGATCGCGATGCTTTCCAGGCTGGCTATGACCAAGCGAATCCTGAAATAGCGCAGACGGTCAGCGAGGACTGAATTAACAAAAAGCAATTCGACAAAGAACTTCACTTCCGGCCGTTCCTTCCGTATACCGGCTACCTGACGCCCACCCCTTGAGGACCAATGGGGTGGGCGTTCAGCTTTAGAATTGAAGTGATGAAGACAATTGTGAAGAATAAAGCAGTGACGCGACAAACAGGATCAAGGCCGGCAACTATTTTCAAGCAGGCGATTGCACAAGTAGGACGGATCGTGGGTGCCGCGGCGCTCATCGGATCAGGATTTGCAGTTACGGCAAGCGCGCAGGCGTGGGGCGATCCGGTGTGGAGCGACGAATTCAATTCCATTGACGCTGGTGCCGCGCCCGATCCGAGCAAATGGACCTTCGATGTGGGCGGAAGCGGATGGGGCAATCACGAACTGGAAGTTTATTGTGCTCCGGGCAGTGCGACGCCGGCGCCCTGCGACGCTAAACAGCCCAATGCGTTTCAGGACGGTCATGGACATCTGATTATTCGCGCTTCAAAAGTGAGTGATGAACCTGTCCCCACTGGATCGTGGACTTCCGCGCGCCTCAAAACCCTGGGGCTGATAGATTTTCAATACGGGCGGATGGAATCGTGCATAAAACTTCCTGTGGGCGCGGGATTGTGGCCGGCGTTCTGGATGCTGGGCACTGCCGGGAAATGGCCGGCTGACGGCGAGATAGACATCATGGAAAATATTCCTGCGACCGCCGGCTCAGGAGGTGGGCTAGGGCCGACTAAGGTTGAGTCGACGATTCACGGGCCAAGCACTTCAGAGCAAGGGAAATTTAGTCTTACGGGAATATTTACGTTTCCAGGTGGGCAACGCATCGATGATTCGACACCGGCCTGTCATGTGTATGGCGCGATTTGGTCGCCGTTCATGGTGCAGATGTATGTGGACGATTGGCGCAAGCCGTTTTTTATTCGCACCGCCGCAGATGTGCCTGCTGGAGGGCGGTGGGTGTTCAATGCGCCATTCTATTTCCTGTTGAATTTGGCTGTCGGAGGCGACTGGCCGGGGCCGCCGAATAGCACTACGCCAAGTCCAGCGGAAATGATTGTCGACTATGTGCGGGTTTACAAAGCGAGTCGGGTGGAGGCGCCGAAGATGAGTGCGGCATCGTTTAAAGCGGTAGGCGGCCGGGGCAGTAGCACCATTGTTGTGCTGCACTCCGCAGGCGAAACGGGCTCTGTATTTCTCGCTTGTGAGCTGGAAGTTGCGGACAGTAAGTGCTGCGTTGATACCGGCAATGCGCTGAATCCCTCGGTAGTCGATTTTCGTTCAGGCCCTTCGCAAGGGGCAAAAATAATTGTTACTCATAGCAATGTTTCACGGCGTGATGATCCCGCCATCTCAAGCGCTCATGCGACGGTCACCGCCTACACTGTTAGCGGCGAGCAATCCAGCATCGCAATCCCTATTGAGTGATCCCCTACTCATTGCACACGATTCGGGGTGTAAAGACATCCAACAGATAGCAGGTAATGGCGGGTCCCCAGCCGGTCGGAAAGTATTCCATTAGGGGGGAATGATGAACGGACAGACTTCAGCGGCACTCGTCGTGATGGGCGCAATGGTTTTGTTTGCAGGAAGTGCGGCCGATCGTGCTGGCGCGCAAACTTCTGCACCGACCGAATTGAACGCGGCAAGTGCACAGGACAATGGGCAGCAAGCCGGTCAGCCGCAATCCGACTACCCGGGGCGCGACGACGCCCGGCGTGACGACACCAGAAGACCGGATGACGATCGAGCGCGGCGAGAGGACCGCGGATCAGACGCTCCTGCAGAGGGCGAACGCGTCACGCTGCCGCCAGACACGGTAATTTCGGTGCGCATTGCGGACGAAATCAGTTCCAACAAAAATCATACCGGAGATATTTTTACCGGCATCGTGGACCCCTCAGTGCTGATTCACAATAACGTGGTGATTCCGCGCGGGACGGAAGCGCATGTGCGCATGGCCGAAGACAAGAAGGGCGGACACATACACGGTAAAGCGGAGGTTCGGCTGGAGTTGGTCAGCCTGGTGGTAAATGGACGCAGGCTGGGTGTTGAGAGTGACCCGGAAGTAAGGGGCCAAGGTGCTGTTGCCGCCAAAACCAAGGCAGCGGAGAAATCCGGCGACCATGTCAGCGTGGGGACTGGCGTCGCAGGTCCGGCTGGCTCTGCCGCGGGTCCGGTGATCGCTGCGTTTTCTGCGGCAAAGGTGGAAATGAAGGCCAACAGCCGGGTGGAGTTCACATTGGCAGAGCCGTTCACATTTGCGAGGCCACCCGTGACGGAGGCGGCCCCGGCTCAATAAATCGCGAATCAGCAGGACAGATAGGCCATCCTCGGAACAATGGGAATCGATTGGCGTTCGATACCATGCTGGCGGAACGACAGCAGTAGTCAACGGTGACAAAATTCTGTCATGAGAATGCGCCTAGTGGTTACTTCCCTTCTCTGCAATGCACTCGCAGCATCGGCACAAACAATTTTAGTCGCTCAGACGACCGCTCCGTCGAGGAATGCTCGAGTCGTTTTTTACAATGTCGATGTGTTTGATGGTTACCGCACGCTGCGCTCGCAGACAGTAACAATTGAGAATGGGATGATTCAAAGTGTGGCCGTAACAGAGCCCAAATTATCGGAAGATACTTCCACAGCCATCGACGGTCACGGGATGACTCTGCTCCCTGGATTGATCGACGCACACGCGCACATTGGCGGAAGCGAACAACCGCTCGAGCAAGCCGCCGCGTTGGGCGTGACTACCGTGCTGGACATGTGGGGCGATCCCAGGGAACTTGCACCACTTGAAAAAGAAATTGCTCGTGGTGAGCGTCCGAATGCGGCGGATTTTCGCACCGCCGGCACAGGCGCGACCGTTCCCAAGGGACACCCCACCGAGATGGAAGGTCCGCCAATTCCTACGCTGAAGCCTGAAGACGACGTGCAGTCGTTCGTCGACGCGCGCTTTGCGGAAGGCTCCGACTATTTGAAGATCATGTACGAGCATACATACCCGACGCTCTCCGTCGAACAATTGCGTGCTCTGGTCCTGGCTGCACACAAGCGCAACAAGCTGGCAGTGGCGCATGAGGGCAAACAATTTGAAGGGCTGGCGGAAATGCAAGCCGGAGTGGACGGCGTCGAGCACATCTTCGATGACACGCCTATCTCGCGCGAATTTATAGAAACCGCCGTGGCCACGCACATGGTATTCACGCCGACCTTATCCATTATTCAAGCCTTGGGCGGAAATCCGAGTGGGTCGGCGCTGGCGGCGGACCCGCGATTCGAGCCTTACATTCTGGGATGGGCCCTGCAGATTTTAACGACCAAACTTCCACCTGAATTGGCCAAGAAGCATCACTATGAAATTGCCAAGGCAGCGGTTACGGCGTTGCACGAGGCTGGGGTCACCATTCTGGCGGGAACAGATGCGCCTAATCCAGATACCAGTTATGGTGTGAGTCTGCATCAGGAATTACTACTATTGACGGAATGCGGACTCTCTCCGGAAGAAGCGCTGCAGGCCGCGACCTCGGGTCCCGCTCGAGAATTCGGACTGATTGACCGCGGGCGAATCGAAAGCGGGCGCCGGGCTGATCTGTTGCTAGTGAAAGGAGACCCGACGAAAGATGTTCGCGCCACGCGCGATATCGTGGGTGTTTGGAAAGCCGGCATTCCTATCGATCGCAATGCGGTGGCCAAGATGGCAGCGGAGAGCAGGAAAAACACGCATGCGAATTAGTTCTTTAGCAGGGTTGGATTCGACCGCTTATTACTTGCTGACACAAACCTTGTCGTTGGTTTGCAGCACTGGAAGTGTGTCTACGGAGATATGCGAAAATGTTTCCGTGGCTTGAATTGTTGTGGGCTGCGACGGATCGCGTGCTGGCTTGAGCTTTGGAACAGTTGAAAATGTGGTTTGCGTGACAGCCGTTGATCGCGATCGGGCACGCCACTGTCCAATGGCGATGGAGGCTTTAAAAATTGCGCCGACGGGCAGAAAGCCTCCCAACTGGTGGGCGGCGATGGCCGCCAGGCCCATGGAGGCGATACACCCGCACGCGGCGCAGTCCGGATTTCCGCCGAACTGGCAGGGCGTGATTTTGGTTTGCAGATCGGCCGACAGAGTTTGAGTGGTGAGCGCGAACACACAATCGTCTGGGCTGTGAGGCGGCGCAGCGAACTGACGAATCAGAGCCTCCGGCATATCCAGCTTCGCAAACTGTTTTCGCAAATAGGTGAGTTCCTTGATCGCGCGGAATCGCTCTTCTTTAGTGAGTATTTCCGGAAGCTGGTCGCCAATCTGGGGAGTGAATAAGCTAAACCACACTTTTTTAATTTCAGGACGAGGAGTCCAAAATTTCAAGAAGTCTTCAAGATAGCCGGGACGCTTCATCATCTGAGCGGTGATTGTGCTGTGAATGGTTACGTTTTGGCCGGCAATGTTTTTTAAAATGCGCTCATAGGTCGCGGGAGCGCGTCGTTTGTCGTGCTCGGGCTGCAACCCGTCAATGGAGACGACGATGTGCAGGTTTTGCAGATGCGCCCAGTCGGGGCTCATTTTCCGGAAAGCGCTGGTCACGATCTGCACGTGGATGCCGCGCGCCAGCAACAGCGGAACGAGAGATTCCAGTTCACGATAGCGGACCAGTGGGTCGCCGCCGACGATCGAAAGATGCAGCGGTTTCAAACGGTCGACTACTTCCAGAACGCCATCGATCAAAAATTGTCCCTTGCGATCGTTCAGGTCCCGCAAGGTCCGGCCACCACCGAGATGCGCATCGTCAAACGCGTAACAACCCGGACATCGCAGCGGACATTCCCGAGTGATTTCAATGGAAAGCGAGGGGTGTTCGCCTTTAAGAATTTTTCCCCAGGCTTGAAGAATTTGAGAGGTCTGCACCTGTAACGATCCTTTTCAGAAGCACGATTCAGATTTCTTACACTAAATCGTTCGCGCGAACCGCGCGACAGAGCGCGGGACGCGGATGGTCATTGCGAAACATATTTCGCATGGTTGCAGTTGAGAGGCCGTACTCCCGGAAGGTGTGTTCAAGCGAATCCCTATGCGAGCAACACCCTTTCATAGTATTACGATGCAAAAAACTTGTTAGGCGTCACCTCGGGGCAAAAAAAATACATCAAACTGTGCGTAGAATCTTTTTTGTCTATACGTAAATTGACACAGCGGAACGCCGTAACCGGTTTGGAATCTGTAGCGGAAAAATAGTGGGTATTGGTTGTTGCGGATGAAAGAATGGTTACGCGACTACGATTGCATGCCTTCCTGTGAGGCGTTGTTCACTGAAGCAAAAATCTCGATTTGACGATGCAGATGGATAACGATGGCTGAATTTAAAGACTGGGCTCCTAAGTCGTTTCTGGTGTTGCGGCATTATTCCTGGAGACAGTTTGCGGCGGACCTGCTTGCGGGTGTCACCGTGGGCCTGGTGGCACTGCCGCTGGCGATGGCGTTCGCGATTGCTTCGGGCGTTCCGCCGCAGCTGGGACTGTATTGCGCGGTGATTGCGGGATTTTTAATTTCAGCACTGGGCGGATCGTCGACGCAAATCGGTGGCCCCACTGGGGCGTTCGTTGTCGTGGTGTTCGGCATCGTGACGCGTTACGGGATTGAAGGGCTTTATTTGTGCACGTTAATGGCCGGCGTTTTTTTGGTAATTCTGGGCGCGACGGGCCTGGGCACGGCGGTTAAATTTATTCCGCGCCCGGTGGTGGTGGGGTTCACCAACGGCATCGCAGTGATTATCGCCAGCACGCAAATCAAGGATTTCTTCGGACTGAAAATCGATCACGTGCCGGGAGAATTTTGGGCCCGCCTGGAAACGCTGGCCCGAAACTTCGGCACCATTTCCTACACCGAAACGTTGTTAGGAATCTGGGCGCTGATCGTTATTCTTTTTTGTGTGCGTCGCCTGCCGAAAGTGCCTGGCTATATCGTGGCATTGTTTGTGGGCACCGCTCTAGTGTGGGTCTTGAAGCTGCCGGTGGAGACCATCGGAACCAGATTCGGCGGAATACCCTCCGGATTGCCCACGCTGAATATTCCGGTATTCCATTTCAGTCATCTGCGGCCGTTGATCGGGCCGGCGATTACCGTGGCGATGCTGGGCGCCATTGAATCGCTGATGTCGGCGGTAGTTTCCGATCGCATGAGCGGCGACAAACACAATCCCAACGTGGAGTTGGTGGCGCAAGGTATCGCGAACATTGTGTCGCCGCTGTTTGGCGGTTTGCCAGCGACGGGAGCAATTGCGCGAACCGCGACGAACATCCGCTCTGGTGCACGGACTCCGGTGGCGGGAATGGCCCACGCGCTGACCTTGCTGGCAATCCTGTTATTTGCCGCGCCGCTGGCGAAATTCATACCGCTAACGGTGTTGTCGGCGATTTTATTTGTAGTGGCCTACAACATGGGCGAGTGGCGCGAGATTCCGGAACTTTTGAAGCTTCCAAAACTGGAAGTGGGCACGTGGCTGCTCACATTTTTGCTAACCGTGTTCGCGGACCTGACTGTCGCAGTGGAAGCCGGAATGATCATGGGCGCGCTAGTGTTCATCAGCAAGGTGACCAGCACAACCAAGATTTCGCGCGTGACCGCGGATTACGTGGAGCGTGGACGGCGGCACATTTTGCAAGATAAAGAGATTCCGCCGTACGTGGCGGTATTCCGGATTCATGGGCCGTTTCTATTCGGCGTGGCGGACAAAATGGAAACAGTTATTCGCCAATTGCCGGATCTTCCGCCGGTTATTATTTTGCGGCTGCGAAATATGACGGCCATTGATGCGACTGGACTGCAGGTGCTGGAGCACTTCGCCGACGTGGTGCATGACGCTCATAAAGCGCTGCTGCTTTGCGGCGCGCTCGAACAGCCTGCGGAACTCATGCGACAGTCGGAATTTGAAGAGCACGTTGGAAACTACAATATTTGCGGAAGTATCGCGGACGCCTTGGAGCGGGCGCGCGAAGTTTACGAGGGCATGTGCGCCACGCTGTTGGCCGAACCGGAGTATGGCGAGAAAACAGATCAGCTTGTCGAACAGGGCCGCGACAAATACAGCTTCTAGATTTTAGTTAGGTGCGACGAGCGGTTGATTACCAGAAGGGTTGCGCGGCGGGCACAAAATTTACCGGGACTTCAGAGACAAAAGTTTTAAGCCAACGGGTGCACTCTTCCATTCCGGCTTGTTCGGAGGGGATGTGACCCAGCACAATCAGCGCCTTGTTTTTCTTTTCGCTGACGGCGTCGGCGGTGTACTCCACGGTTTCCCATTCACGAGATTCGCCGGTGATAAGCAGCTGGACGTCGGGTTTCTCAAGCGCGCCAATCTCGCGCTGCATACCAGCGGCGCCCGGGGAAAGCGCTACCCGGGTTACTTTCATTTTGGGATCGCCGACGACTCGCATGGTGTGAAGTTCCAGGCGGGTCTTCAGGACAGCGGCTAATTGGTCGAGCGTAATTTCTGGAACGGCGAAGAGGTATTGGTTTTGTTTGTCCTGGAACGCTTCCCAACCAAGGGCGTGAGTCATTCCTGCTTCGATCCCGTCTGGAGCGCGCTTGTGCCAGTGATCGTGAAATCTCCAAACCACCAGATGGTGTTCCTTGATGAAGGCTAACTTTTCGGCGAGCACTGGGTCGTTCTCTTTTTGCGGGATTTCGGTGAATTCGTCGAGGTGATTATAGAAGGTCGGTTCGTGGGTGATGATCAGATTTGCGCCGGAGGCGGCGGCGCGTTGCAACACGTCGAAAGTGGCCATCATGGTGACCGCGATTCCGGTGACTTTGGTATCGGGATCGCCGGCTTTGAAGGTGTCGACGGTCTCTTTCTGCCACGGAACCCCAACGTGTTCCTGGATGCGTTGAACGACTTCCCGTGCAGTAAGCGGCCGCTCCTGAGCAGAAGCAGCGGAGAATCCGCTCAGGAAAAAAGAGGGAAAAAGCAGATAAGCAAGCCACAGGTTTTTGCGCATTGAGATGTGTCCTTAACTCGGCGTGCATTCTAACAAGGAGATTGCAGCAAATGCGATGCGCAAACTCGTCAGCAAGTATCGTACAGAGTGCATTGAGCGTGATATAGAATCTGTGTCGGTAGAAAATTCCGGGTTGGCTAGTTTTGCGCCGAGCGATTACTCTGCGGTGAGGAGGATTGAATCATGAGGAAGAGTTTCGCCGCGCTCTTAAGTGCTGCGTTTTTATTTTTTAGCGCAGCAGCATTGCAGTCGGGCCACGCGCAAGACAAAGTTTCGAGCGCGGGCTCCCTTCGGGTGAAATTGAACTACACAGGGACCGGACACGTGGATGAAAAACATAAGATTTGGGTTTTTCTTTTTGATTCGCCCGAATTTGTCCGCGGCGGTGCCGCGCCTTTTGAGGCTAAGGGCGCGGCTTCGAAGGATGGAGCGGTAACATTTAACGATGTGGCCAAATCGCCAGTGTATGTCGGCACTGTCTACGACCCAACCGGGCGATACGACGGACAGTCAGGGCCGCCTCCGAGCGGTTCATCTATGGGAATTTATAAGAAAACACCAGGCGAACCAGCCCCGGTAACCATTGAAGCTGGAAAGACTGTTTCGATTGATGTGCCATTCGACGACACGGTGAAAATGCCCTAGCGGCGGTTCATTACGTGACCGACAGCAAGCTGAAACTTGCCGGAACTGCGCATCGAGCAGGTGGCTTTTACCCCGCCACGGCTAAGAACCTTGGACTTCGACTACCAACGATTACTTCTTCGCTTGAGGAGTGCTCAGTGCCGAGGACGAGACCAGGAGTTGCCCTTCGGCGTTGTCGATTAATTCGAGTTTCATCCCCGGGGTTCTTTGGATAGCCGTGATCTCCATGACGGAGGTGCGGAAAAAATAGACCTTCCCTGCTTCGGCCGTGAAACTTGTCGCTGCGCTTTGCCTGGAATAGGTTTTGATTCTCGATTGCCAATCGGTGCACACGACATACTGCCCAGGATCCAAAGGAACCGAGAAATAAGACTTCCCATGATTGGCACCGACCCAGCGGCCGTCAATTCCCACCCTGCTAGTGACCCAGCCCTTGTTGATTACGCCCCCGTCCTGAGTCTCGACGTGTAAGAAATAAACGAGCGCCTTGCCGGGCTCTGGCTGCGACAAGGGATGCTGTTTATTGTCGGTTTTGACGTCAAAGTCGGCGTTGCCCGGGCCGCAACCTGCAGCGGTGCGTGCGACTGTGGCTTGGTCGCCTTGCGGCACTGGCGGGTTGGCTTGCGCGTTGCTAGCGACCACCAATGCGAATGCGAGAAAGACAGACGCGGCCACAGTTTTCATCACGATTCTCCTTTGCCATTTATCAATTTGAGGTTGACTGGATTTTCAGGGAATCCACATTTTTTAACAGACCACAAGAATGACCCGTAATGTTGGACGGAGAGGCAAAAAGAAGGAAAGCGGTCGAGATTCTGGCTAAAGCTTGAATAACTCGCGGAGGCGTTTGGTCTGTGCGCGGCTCACGGGAATTTCGGTTTGTTTCTTGTCGTTCATTTTCAGAATGTAGCTGGATTTAAACCATGGCACGACTTCCTTGATGTGGTGGATGTTGACCAGGAAGGAGCGGTGCGGGCGCCAGAAGGCGTCGGAGTCCAGGCTGGCGTTCAATTCTTCGAGGGTGCGGTAATTCGAAGTGCCCTCCACATCGCGCGCAGTTACGGAAATCAATCCATCCTGGATCGAGGCACAAATAAAATCCTCCGCGTCAACCAGCAGCAAACGCTGTTGCGATTTCACGAGGAGCTTGGCGGGGGGCGAAGAATTCTGGCGGCTTGATTCCAGTTGACTTACGAGCTGCTCGAGACGGTCGGTCGCGGAAGTTTGTGTCTCCAGCATTTTGCGAGCGCGGTTAATGGCCTTGGCGAGACGGCCTTTGTCGAAAGGTTTCAGGACATAGTCAACGGCGCTCACATCGAAGGCCTGAACCGCGTATTGATCGAAGGCGGTGGCGAAGACCACATGAGGCATTTTCATTTTGCGTTCGACCAATTTTTTCAGCACGCCGAAACCGTCGAGACCGGGCATTTTTACGTCGAGGAAAACAAGGTCGGGGAGATGTTCCTTGATCAAAGCTACGGCTTCGACGCCATTTTTTCCCTGACCGATCAGGTTAATTTCGGGGAAACTCTTTAGCAGGAAAGCGAGCTCATCGCGCGCTGGTTTTTCGTCATCGACGATAAGGGTGTTGATGGTCATCTGGGCAAAGTTACGGCGATGAATTTCGAACTGAAAGGCAGTAAACGTTCGGTCATGGAGCTGCGCTAAGTATAGGCGGGGGGCTGCAAGTGGCGCAATTGTCGCGAGTGATGTACTGAACTCTCAGAGACCTTGTTTGAGGATTCCAAGGTGCAGGGAGATTGCGCCGGTCGGTTATGATTGTGAGCATGAAATGGAGAAACCATGGCAAAGCGCAAGACGCGGAAGGCACGCATCCTTCGCAGCAAGACAATTTATAGCGGGCCAGTGTTTGGAATGCGCCGCGATGAACTGCTGGAACCTGGCGGAGTGCGCACTACCCGCGAAATGATCACCCATTCTGGCTCGGTGGTGGTGCTGCCTGTTTTGGAGGATGGGCGTGTGCTGTTGATTCGACAGTACCGGCATGCCGCCAGGACATTTCTATGGGAGCTGGTGGCGGGACGCATTGATGAAGGGGAAAGTCCCCGCAAAGCGGCGGCGCGCGAATTGATTGAAGAAACGGGGTACCGGGCGAAGCGCTTCCGGGTCTTTCTGGACTTTTTTCCGTCGCCCGGATTCCTGGAAGAGAAAATGTTTGTTTTGCTGGCTGACGGCTTAACCGCAGGCCAAGCGCAACCGGAAGAGGACGAGAGAATCGAGAGCCGGCCCTACGATCGCAAAGAATTGGAACAAATGATTCAGAAAAGAATCATCCGTGACGGTAAAACCATCGCTGGTTTGCTGTACTACATTAGGTTCCTAGCGAACAAAGATTAATAACTATTAATGTCAAATTTATTGGCTATTTAGCTTTTCGAGCACAGTATATCCCAGTCTCCTCTTGACGCATCGACTCATTCTGATAGACTCCGCGCAAATTATTTTATTGCGTCGACGCAGGGGCGTTGACGGGGCGGGATAAATGAAACATTTGGGTCTGAGCCAGGAGGGCGTCCTAGTGCAAGGAATAGTCAAGTGGTTTAACAACTCGAAAGGATATGGATTTATCGGACGGGATGACGGTCCGGATGTTTTTGTGCATTATTCAGCGATCAGCGGCGATGGCTATCGCACCTTGCAAGAGGGAGACCCGGTGGAATTTGAGATAGTTCAGGGGCCAAAGGGGCCGCAAGCCGCCAACGTATCGAAAACCGGCGCGTAGTTAAATTCTCGTAGATCCTTTTAGGGCTGTTTTGGCAGGTGGCGATGACACCTAACCGATGCGGAACCGGTCTGCCCAGGTGTCGCTGAACTCACTGAGTACGTGGACAGTTTCCGGCTGGAAATTATTCTTTTGATACATTCAGCAGAATAAGCGACTTTGATGTCGCGGCTAAAGCCGCGACTTACAAACCCTGCTCAGCGATCGACTCAGCCACCGCGGACGACTACGGCGGCGCGTGTGTTACGCGCGGGAATCGATTTACAATGTGGGGATGGACAACAAGACGGTGGCGCGGATTTTGCGCGAGACGGCGGAGCTGCTGCAGATCGATGGCGCGATCATTGGGCGCTACCGCAGCTATGAGAAGACCGCGGAACTGATCGGCGGGATGCACGACTCCATCGAACAGATCGCACAGGACCCGGACAAATTGACGGAATTGCCTGGAATTGGCGACCGCATGGCCGAGCATATCCAGGAGATTTTGAAAACTGGCGATTATTCGCTGCGCGCCAAACTGCTGAAGAAGTTCCCTCCTACCCTTCTGGAAGTAATTCAATTGCAATCGCTGGGGCCGAAGAAGGTCGCGTTTCTGTGGTCCACCTTTCAGGCGGCGACGGTCGCGGAGGTGGAGCGGCTCGCGAAAGAAGGCAAGCTGCGGGATTTGCCTGGTTTCGGTGAAAAGACCGAGCAAAATATTTTGAAAGCCGTGGAAGTGCACAAGCGCGCCACGGGAAGATTCAGAACCGACCAGGCCGAGCCTGTGGCGGCGGAAATTATTGCTCATATAAAGAAGCTGGGCGTTGGAGTTCAGTCCATAACGTCGGCGGGCTCATTGCGACGAAGCAAAGAAACCATCGGCGATCTGGATTTTCTGTTGATTCTGGCGGACGGGCACACTTCGCAGGAAAAGATTGATGTGATTTCGGAGCACATTTTGAAATACCCGCGAATCGATCAGGTGCTCGCCAAGGGCGGCAACAAAGTGAGTTTCACGCTGGACAGCGGGCTGCAGGTGGATGTGCGGCTCATTGAAAAGGATAGCTTCGGTGCAGCGCTGATTTATTTTACGGGCTCTAAAGAACACAACGTGAAGCTGCGCGGCCGGGCTATCGACATGGGCTACACGCTGAATGAATATGCGATGACCACGCTGAAATCCGGGCGGCGCGTGGCAGGGCGTACGGAAGAAGAGATATACGCCAAATTGAAGATGGACTTTATCGCTCCGGAATTGCGGGAAAATTGCGGAGAGATCGAAGCTGCCGCGGAACATCGCCTGCCAAAACTTGTCGAGCTGAAAGACATCGAGGGCGACTTGCAGATGCACACGACGGCGAGCGATGGCCGCCACACCGTTGAGGAAATGGCGAAGGCGGCGCGGGACCTCGGCCACGAGTACATCGCGATTACCGACCACTCGAAATCGTTGACCATCACAAATGGGCTGGACGAAAAGCGATTGGTAGAACACCTGAAAACATTGCGCGATGTGAATAAGAAGAAACTGGGGATACGGGTGTTCGCAGGGTCGGAAGTGGATATTTTGAAGGATGGGCGGCTAGATTACGCCGACGAATTTCTGGCGCAGATTGAAGTGGTGGTTTGCTCCATTCATTCGTTTTTTAATTTGGAACGCGCAGCGATGACCGAACGCATGCTGGCGGCCATTGAAAACCCCTACACGCAGATCATCGCGCATCCTACGGGGCGCATGATTTTGCGGCGCGACGAATTGGACTATGACATGGAGAAGATTCTGGATGCCTGCGCAAAGTATGGCGTGGCGATGGAATGCAATTCGTATCCAGACCGGCTTGACCTGAAAGATGTGTATCTGCGGATGTGCAAACAGCGCGGCGTCAAGGTGGTAATTTCGACGGATTCGCACAATGCGTTGCATTTGCCATTTATCCGCCACGGCGTGGCGACCGCGCGACGGGGGTGGCTGGAGAAGGCGGACGTGATCAACACGCTCCCGGCAGAGCAGTTTTTGGCAGCGCTGAGACCAAAACCTGGGGCCGCGAAACCGGCTACGCCGGCGACCAGTAGCGAGAAGAAAACTGCAGCGAAAATGTAGTGGGCTGTGAGTATTAAACGTTTCCAGCGATTGTAGCGTCCGCTTCGCTGCCCGCAAAAACGCCAACATAAAAGCTCGACCTATTTTTCAGCCTTCGCAGTGCGATGAGCTTTTTGGCTGCGGTGAGGAGCTTTCCTGAGATTACCGTTGGCATGGGACTTCCAGCCGGCAAGGTCGTGCGCTACGGCCATGCAGGAGGCGCGCAATTCGTCGGCAAGCGCGCGGTCAACTATAGCTCGCGCGACGATCATGCCGCCGATACACATCGCAGCTATGCCCTGAGCTCTCCTTCGGCGAGCATTGTCGCTGTCGATCATGCTGCGCTCCAAGACGCTGACCATGGCCGTAAATACAGTTTCGAAGGCGGCCTTGGCGCTCGGACCACTGCGCGCGACATCTGTAGGCAATGCCACCATAGGGCAGGAGTTCTCAACATCCTCGAAATGCTGTCGCGAAAGGTACGCGCGGACAATTTGCGAGCCAACGTCGGTGGAGGACAAATCCACTTTCACGCCCTCCCAGCAGTTTTTCCAGTTGGGATCGGTGAAGAAACATCCCAAAACTTCGGCGTACAGATCGCTTTTGCTGTTGAAATAGCTGTAGAAGCCGCCATGCGTGAGTCCCGCGCCGGCCATGATCTCCTGCAACGAGACATTATCGAAGCCGCTGCGATTAAATAGCTTGCGAGCGCTGTCGATGATGGCTCGCTTCTTTTCCACACGGTGATTGGCGGGGTATGGCATAAGGCCTCCTGCTGCATGCGCGGGGTGAGTATGTACGGAAGAAAGTCTAGTTAGCTAACAAAATATTATCTTGAACATATTTTAGCAGCGTGGTCCCATGCGGTCGCCAATGAAGCAACGGTGACGAAAAAATACGGAGGAACCATGACTGAGGTCAAAAATGTGATGCAGGCGGATGGGATCAATCGAAGGCACGCAATTTTTGGAGCCTTTGCAGCATTCCGCATGTTAGGCGGATTTTCCACGAAGGCCTCGGCGCGACCCGAGGAGGAAATTTCGCATTCAGAAGAATCCATTCATCAAGAATCCGTTTTTCAAGCAAGCCGCAAGCGTGTGTACGAGGCTCTGACGGATACGCAACAGTTCGATAAAGTTGAAAACTTTAGTGCTGAAATGCGGGGCGGCGGGTCGCTCGGTTCGAAGCCAACGGAAATTAGTCGACAGGTGGGCGGCACGTTCACACTCTTCGGCGGGCACATCGTGGGTAGACATCTGGAGTTAGTACCGAACGAACGGATCGTACAAGCATGGCGAGTGGTCGATTGGGAGCCAGGACGATACTCGATTGCCAGATTCGAGCTGCTGGAACAAGGCTCGGACACCAAGATTGTTTTTGACCACTTTGGTTTTCCCAAGGGTTTAGCACAACATCTGGCGGAAGGGTGGAAGGCGCACTATTGGGATACGCTTCAGAAATATTTAGCGTGAGCAATGACGCCGCCGGAAGTGTCTCCCACTGAAGTTTCTACGCCGGAAGGCGGATACAGGATCCACAAATTACGGAAATTTTGACAGCAGCTGGCTCACTTGGCGGAGGTAAACAGGACTACGTCGCTTTGGTTGTTGCCGCGAGCGTAGGCGACGGATTTGCCATCGCGGGTGTAATGGAAGGCCCAGATCTGGCCGGAAGTGAGATGCGTCAGTTGTCGCTCGGGGGCGTTGCCGAGAACTGGCAGGGACCAGATGTTTGGTGTGCCGGTGCGGATGTCCGACAAAACCATAGAGCGGTTATCAGGCGCCCACGTGACGACGTTCGAGGTGTGGTCGAGAGTGTCAGGGATGGTTGGCTGGGCCTCGAGCGCGCCATTGTCAGCGGAGACCACGGCGAGGAAGACCCTTCCGTCTTTACCAGGACTGGCGAAAGCGACATGGCGGCCGTCCATGGAGGGAAAAGCGGGACTGAGCGCGGTGCGGTCGGAGACCCGGACGGGTGGACCGCCAGTAAGCGGCAGCTTGAAGACAAAGCTAGAGCCGTTGAGTTGTTCCAGGTAGAAAACCCAGTTCCCGGCGCCGCACAGAGGAAAATTTTCGATGGGGCCGTTGGTTAATGCGGAGGAAACTCCCGTCTGCAGATCGATTTTCCAGACACGATCGCCGAGCGCAGAATTGCTACCAAATACGATGGTGCGGCCGTCATCACAGGCGCTGGGCGAGGTGTGATAGCGATTGTCGAAACTAAGCTGGCGGGCGTCGCCGCCGTCAAAATCGGAGATGAATAAATCCCAGTTGCCGGAATGGTTGGCGGTGTAAACGATGCGATTGTCAGGCGTGATGGTGAAATCATTAATGCCCTCGGTGCGCCCAAAAGTAATCTGACGGCCGGCGTCGGGGTTGCTGGCAGGAGCCGTCCAAATGTCACTGGTCAGGTTTCGTTGGACGGCGGCGATGGTGCGCGCGTCAGCGGAAAGAGCGACCGACAAATAATCGCTAATGTCGTTGGAAATCCGGCGGGCAACTCCACCGGGATAGGAGAGGGTCCAGATTTGCGCAGGAACAGCGGTCTTCTCTTGCGCGGCGAGGACCAGACCACTCTCGTCCGGGAGCCAAACGAAGTCATGGAGTAGGCGCCAGTGCCTGCCAGGCATGGGTTGCTGAGCGCCGGTGGCGACATCGATCTTTACCAGGGTGCCCGATAAACCGTTGGGCTCATTGGGATCGGTGACGTGCGCCACAAGGAATTTGCCGCCTGGTGACCAACGCAGAATGTTGAAGAACCCGTATTGGAAGGTGGCTTGGTGAGTGGCAAGTTTGCGGGCGCCGCTGCCGTCTATTTTGGAGACCATCAAAGCGACTTCATTGGCGGCGACGTCCAGAGAGGTGTAGGCCATGCTGGAGCCATCAGGCGAAAAAGTAATGCTGCCATCCGAGGAGTCCAACAAGCGGCGCGGGCTGCCGCCCAGGACGGGGATTTGATACAACTTGGCGGTTGCCTCGCCGTTTCTATTGATGGCGTAGTCGAGGAAATTTCCGTCAGGAGTGAAAGCGATGTCGCTTATTGCATTGTTACTTGGCGGGATAATTTGAACTGCGCTGTTAATTGCGATTTGGCGAACCCAGAGACTGAATAGCCCGTGTTGATTGGAAACATATGCCAGGTAGCGGGCGTCCGGCGAGATGCGCGCCTGGATGACGTCGCCGGAGGAGGTGAGGCTGGCGATGGAAGGATTTTGAAATGCGGTGGCGGCCATTCCGGATTGGAAGACGCCTCGCCAGGACAGCAGCGCTAACAGGGCCACAACCAAGACGATCGCAGCGATGAGTGGGAGTAAAAGTTTTCGCGTTGCGGGGCGCTGCGGTTCCGTTTGAACGGATGCGCTGCGGCGGGAGCTGGCGTCAGTGGCGGCGGCCGAGTCGAGAGATGGGATGGGCATGCGACCGGAACTGGAATCGCGCTTGAGGCGTTCAAGATCGGCGCGCATTTCCGCGGCACTCTGGCAACGCAGGTTGGGTTCTTTTTCGAGCGATTTGTTGATGAGTTCTTCGAGCCTGGGGGGCAAATCAGGATTTAATCTGAGCGGCGGGGCAGGCGCGCGGTTCAGGATGGCATCGAAAATTACGCCGGAGGTGTCGCCACGAAACGGTAAGACGCCGGTGGACATCTCGTACAGAACAACACCAAAGGAGAAAAGATCGGTGCGCGCGTCGAGGTCCTTGCCGCGGACCTGTTCTGGCGACATATACGCGACGGTGCCGACCGTGCTTCCTGGGCTGGTTAAATCCTGCGGGTCCATGGTGGCCATTTGTTCGGTGGCCAGCGTGGTTAGCGTGGTGGACGAACTTGATGGGCGGCTGACCTTGGCTAAACCAAAATCGAGAATTTTCGCGTGGCCACGCTGGGTGACGAAGATATTGGCGGGCTTGATGTCGCGGTGGACAATTCCCTGCCGGTGCGCAGCGTCGAGCGCATCGGCTATTTCTATGGCCAGCGGCAATAGCTTTTCAATTTCGAGTGGATGTCCTGAGATTTGATGCTTGAGGGTTACGCCATCGAGATATTCCATGGCGATGAAAGTATGGTCGCCGTCCTTGCCGATTTCATAAATGGTGCAGATGTTAGGATGATTCAGCGCGGAAGCGGCGCGAGCTTCGCGGCGGAAGCGCTCGAGGGATTGCGGGTCGCGCGAAACGTCGTCGGGTAGAAATTTGAGAGCCACGAAGCGCCCAAGTTCGGTGTCTTCGGCTTTATAAACTACGCCCATGCCGCCACCGCCTAATTTTTCAACGATGCGATAGTGGGAGATGGTCTGGCCAATCATTTGGTGGGCGTGTTTTGTGCAGTCATGTTACGGGTGGAAGCGGGGTTCGTCAATGCGGGTTCGAACGGGTTCAAGATTGCAGGTTGTTAGACTTAGAACGGCTACCGCGTTTCCGGGGAACTTCTGGGGTGAAGGTCTCGTATCCTATTATGCAAGAGGATATGGACAATAAAAGCGTGGGGCGCCAGCGGCGTGGGCGGCAAGCTATCACGGAGGATTTATAAAAATGACGCGACTTTCTAGTCGAGATTCCAGTCCAATTTCCAGTATGGGTTATCGGGCGGCGACGGCCAAGCTGGCGATGGCTGGAGCCGTGCTGATGGCCATTGCTGTCGCGCCGAGCGCCAGGGCCGAAGACGTCTCCAAATCGTTTACGGTGAACGGGCGCGCGACTGTGCGTGTAGATACCAATGATGGCAGCGTGAGAGTCACCAGCGGCGACAACAAAGAAGTGCAATTCCACGTCGAATACCAGGGCTATGAGCTGAACAGGAACCTGCGCGTGGATACCCGGCAGGATGGAGACAAGGTCGAACTTGTGGCGCGGGTGAGCGGGCATTGGGGATTTTCGTGGGGCGGCCACGGTCGGAACCTTCACATCGAAGTGCGCATGCCGAGGTCCGGCGATTTGCAGGTTTCCAGCGGTGATGGCGCAGTAGAGGCTTCTTCTGTGGATGGGAACATTACCGTTTCGACGGGCGACGGTTCGGTGAAGGCCAATGATCTGACCGGCACCATCGATCTGCACACTGGCGATGGAAGCATCAGCGTGGACAGACTCAAGGGCGAGATTAAGATGCGAACCGGGGACGGCAGCATTGAAGCGCATGGGCTGGATGGCAAAGTGACTGCGGACTCGGGTGACGGGCATATCAAGCTTGAGGGGCGGTTCGACGGGCTGAACATCAGGACGGGGGACGGCAGTGTCGAGGCGCGGGTGGGCAACGGCTCACGACTGAATACGGCATGGAATATCCACACGGGAGACGGAAGCGTGGATATGACGCTGCCTGGCGACTTGCAGGCGAATATTGATGCGAGTACCGGCGACGGGCACATCAGCCTGGGGATGCCCGTGACCGTGGAAGGCAGCTTTAGTAATTCGCAGATCCACGGGAAAATGAATGGTGGGGGCCAGCCGCTGGTGATTCATACCTCGGACGGGTCGATAAGGCTTAGCAAGACGTAGGGGAGAATCTGGGCGCGAAAAGTACGGTACCGCAATGCAGGATTGCCGCGTCAGGGAGTCAGCAAGAAGCGGTATTCACTGAAGTTAAGCTCGCCATTGCCATGACCTTGCGTGGGGGTTGGCCAAGCCCACCGGGGGACCCGATGATCGTATACCTAATCAGCGCTTCCATCTTAACTCTCGTAGCCGTTACATTTATTAGCGGGTTTGGCACCACCCAAGGCCGCGTCTAGAATTCCACTACAAATGTGTACCGCGTTGTCCAAAGGCTTTCACACTTGGGAAACATTTGGGTAATCTGCCGTTGATACCACAAGTCTTAGGATGGAACCACGCATGCAACATTGATGGGCGAGGCCCTAGGATTCATGATTGTCATAGTTCTTCTATTCGCTGTCGGTAGTTTGCTGGCGGTCAGCTTTGTCGGCGATTTAAGCGAAAATAAGCGTTAGTCGACCCGGAAATAATCTCAACACCCCTTAATGAGTATGAGTTCTGTCGCTTTGTCGCCCTCAAAGACCACCATCCATGGGCTTTTCCGGATGAAGAGCGCGTTACGGTCCTTCCAGGCAGAGCCCTGATAACAGGCCCTTAGATATGGCGATACATCTGCGAGCGTCGAGAGATAACCAAATCTTTCTCGTAATTGGGCTCTCGTCTGACCTACAACCAACTTTTCGCTGCTCGCGTCGCCAATCATCGTCCCCGTCGCAGTATCGATGTTCATTCGGTAGAGGCCGTTCTTCCAGAGGACATACTTAATGTTTTTAGCGTCGCTTTCGGATGGATAAGTCAAAACCCAAGCGATGATGCCAGCAACGAAAAACGTGAGGGCTAGAGCCGCGGCTCTGGCAAGAGATTTTGTCATTGTTCGCCCCTGCGAGATTCTCCTCATGAGCTTTGCTTACGCCTGCCGGATCGCGTATCGGAAACCTGATCCGTCACTATAGCCGGGAGTGTTGCGTTCCCCGCCCTCCTGGGATATCACTGTGCGCATGAAAAATTCAAAATTCTGGCGGACAACTGCTTTTTTGCAGTTTGCGTGTGTCTGGGCGCTGGTCCTAACCTCGCCAGAGCAGGCACTGGCACAAACAAGCAGCACTTCGTCCGGCACTTCTTCCGGCGCTTCGTTGGCGGATTCGGGGTGGGCGAGTTATGGGCATGATGCTGGCGGGACCCGCTACTCCCCTGCTACGCAGATTAACCGGGATAACGTTGCGCAGTTGAAGGTGGCTTGGACTTACCGCGCCGGGGCGTTGGATGGAATTGATGATGATCTGAAGCGCAATGCGGCGTTCGAGGCGACGCCTATTCTTGTGGAAGGACGGCTGTATTTGTCGACTCCATTTGATCACGTGATCGCGCTGGAGCCGGAAACGGGAAAGAAAATTTGGGAGTATGACCCGAAGCTGAATACTCACGGGTTTTCGGAGACTACGTCGCGAGGAGTTTCTGCGTGGAAAGATTCCGCGGCAAAGGCTGGGCAGCCGTGCCGGTTGCGGATATTTATTGGGACGCTGGATGCGCGATTGATCGCGTTGGATGGGGAGACCGGTAAAGCTTGCGCCAATTTCGGCGCAGGCGGGCAGATCGACTTAACTAAAGATGTGAATCTGCGGGACGCCGGGCAATACCAGGTGACTTCGGCGCCGGCAATCGCCGGAGATCTGGTGATCACCGGGTCGTCGATTGGGGACAATCGCGCAGTGGAGCTGGAGCGCGGGATTGTGCGGGCGTTTGATGTGCGCAGCGGGAAACAACGCTGGTCGTGGGATCCGATTCCGTGGGCGTCTAAAAGCTCGCCGCGGACTGGCGCGGGGAATGCGTGGTCCACGCTTTCGGTGGACGCGGAGCATGACCTGGTTTTCATTCCTACCGGAAGCGCGAGCCCCGATTATTTCGGCGGTTTGCGGCGCGGCGACAACAAGTGGGCGAACTCGGTGGTGGCGTTGCACGCGTCGACGGGCGAATTTGTGTGGGGCTTTCAGGTGGTGCACCACGATTTGTGGGATTACGACGTAGCTTCGCAGCCGACTTTGTTTTCGTGGCGCGACGGGACACCGGCGGTGGCGATTACAACGAAGATGGGGCGCGTATTCGTACTGAATCGATTGACTGGCACGCCGCTGCTGCCGGTGGAGGAACGGCCGGTGCCGAGAAGCGATATTCCGGGGGAAGACGCATCGCCGACGCAACCGGCTTCCACGATATCGATGGTGCCGGAAAAATTAAGTCCAGAGGATGCCTGGGGTAAAACTCCGGAAGAAAAGCAGGCCTGCGCGGACAAGATTAAAGGCGCGCGCTCGGAAGGGATTTTCACTCCACCGAGCGTGAAGGGGTCGATTGTTTTCCCGGGAAGTGTGGGCGGGGTGAACTGGGGCGGAGCGGCTTACGATCCGCAACGACACTTGTTGGTGATGGACACCAACCGATTGGCATATTTTGTGCGGCTGATTCCGCGAGAAAAGTACGATGCCGATATCCACACGGCCACCAGCAACGATCGTGCTCACGGTGAATGGGGGCGACAAGCGGGAACGCCTTACGCAATGTTTCGCACGCCGCTGATCGGGCCAAGCGAGACTTTGACGCTGTGCAGCCCACCACCGTGGGGAACGGTCGCGGCGGTGGATTTATTTACCGGGAAGAAGGCGTGGGACGTGCCACTGGGAAGTCTTGTGCCGGGGATGAATACCGGGACGGTTACTTTGGGCGGGCCCATTGTGACGGCTGGGGGCGTGGTGTTTTCAGCGGCAACGATGGACAACGCGATTCGGGCGTTCGATGCGGAAACTGGCAAAGAGATTTGGAAGTACGAGTTGCCGGCCGGAGGGCAAGCTACGCCCATGACGTATACCGTGAACGGGAAACAATATTTGGTGATTGCGGCGGGCGGGCACGGGAAGCTGGGAACGAAGCAAGGAGATTATGTTTTGGCGTTCACGCTGCCGTGAGTTTTCTTTCGTTTTTAAACCCTACGTTTGGCGAATGAAAGAGTTTAGAGTGCGCGGCCGGCGGCTGCGCCGCTGGCCCAGGCCCATTGAAAATTGAAGCCGCCTAGATGGCCGGTAACGTCGACCACTTCGCCGATAAAAAATAGGCCGCTAACTTTGCGCGACTCCATTGTCTTGCTGGAAAGCTCGTCGGTGTCTACGCCGCCGAGGGTGACTTCAGCCTTGTCGAAGCCTTCTGTGCCCGCGGGAGTGATCGTCCATTGATGAAGTTCGCGTTCGAGGCGTGCCAGATGTTCGTTGGTCCATCTTGGCGGGAGGTGGGCGTCGAGCCAGCGGGTTGCGAAACGATTTGGGAGCGCGAGTTGGAGTGCGGCGCGTGCGGCGGCGGCGTTTCTTGTTGAGGAGGAGCGGAGCGATGCGAACACCTCGCGATCGGGAGCGAGATCAATGCGGACGGGTTCGCCCTTGTCCCAGTAGGAGGAAATTTGGAGAATGGCGGGGCCGCTCAGGCCTTGATGAGTGATGAGCATGGCTTCGCGAAACGAGAGGTGATCGGTAGAAGCGATCACTTCGGTGGAAACGCCGGCTAAGTCGCAATAGGTGGATCGATCAGCGCCTCCCAATACAAGTGGCGTAAGAGCGGGGCGCGTTGGGCGAATTTTTATTCCAAACTGGCGCGCGAGTTGATAGCCGAAATCAGTGGCACCCATCTTCGGGATTGTTAATCCGCCGGTAGCGACGACTAGGACGGGAGCTGAAAATTCTGCGTCGGCGGCGTGCAGGACAAATTCCGTTGCATGACGAACTTCTTGAATTGCGGTGTTGAGAAAGAGGTCGACGTTGGCGGCGCGGCATTCCGCTTCCAGCATATCGGTGATATCGCGGGCTGCGCGGTCGCAGAAAAGCTGGCCCAGAGTTTTTTCGTGGTACGGAATAGAATGGCTTTGCACCAGTGCGATGAAATCGGCGGGGGCGTAGCGGGCCAGCGCTGATTTGGCAAAGTGCGGGTTCGCGGAGATGAAGTTTTCGGGGCGGCAATGAAAATTCGTGAAATTGCAGCGTCCGCCGCCGGAGATAAGGATTTTTTTGCCTGCACGCGTGGCGCGTTCGAGAACCGCAACGCGCCGCCCACGCTTCCCTGCTTCAATGGCGCACATCAGGCCAGCGGCACCAGCGCCGAGAATTACGGCATCATAGTTGTGAGCCATTTTAGATTGGCGCGAACGCCAGGCAGCGCTCATCGTGCGCTCGCACCGTAGCAGGGTAAACTAAGTACAGGAGCTGACCCCAGGAATTTGCCACCGATTATCAGCGCACAAGGATTATCCAAGAAATACGGCAGCACGCCATTGTTTCGAGACATTTCGTTTACTGTTTCGAGTGGCAACTGCATTGGAGTGATCGGGCCGAATGGTTCGGGCAAGTCCACGTTGCTGGAGATTCTGGCCGGCCGCGTGACGCCGGACACCGGAGATGTCGCGGTGCGCAAAGGAACGCGGCTTAGCTGCGTATCGCAGATATCTGAATTTGCCGCCGGGGACACGGTGCTCAGCGTGGTCGAGCGGGCGCTGCAGAATGCCGCAGTGCCACAGTCGGAGCGAGCCGGGCGCATTGCTGAAACGCTGGGTCGCGTGGGCTTTACGGATCGCGAGGTGCTGGCCACGACGCTTTCAGGCGGATGGCGAAAACGTTTGGCGATCGCCGAATCGCTGGTGCAACACCCGGATGTGCTGCTGCTTGATGAACCAACAAACCATCTGGACCTTGCGGGGATAGCGTGGCTGGAGGGGCTGCTGCGTAATGCCCCGTTCGCATGCGTGGTAGTCAGCCACGACCGATATTTTCTGGAGAATGTGGCCAGCGAAGTTGTGGAACTGAATCGGCTGTACGCCGACGGTTTACTGCGCGTCTCAGGAAACTACAGCACATTTTTAGAGGCCAAGGAACTGTACCTGCACGCGCAACGCAAGGAACAAGCCGCGCTCGCGAATCGGGTGCACACGGAAATCGAGTGGCTGCGGCGCGGACCGAAAGCGCGCACCACGAAATCGAAAGCGCGTATAGATAAAGCTCACGAACTGATCGGCGATCTCGCCGATTTAAATGCAAGAACTCGAAGCACGAGCGCACGCATCGATTTTTCCGCCACCAACCGCCAGACCAAGCAGCTCATCACCCTCGATGGAGTGACTTGCGAATTGGGCGGACGCATTTTGTTCAAGGACCTGAATTTCGCCGTAACTGCAGGTATGCGCGTGGGACTGGTGGGTCCGAATGGCAGCGGCAAAACCACGCTCCTGCGATTATTGCGTGGCGAAATGGCGCCCACGAGAGGCAGAATTCAACGCGCCGAGCCCTTCCGCATGGTGTATTTTGACCAGAGCAGACAACTCGACCCCGATTTAACGCTGCGGCGTGCACTGGCCCCGGACAGCGACGCAGTGATTTATCAAGGCAGCGTGATTCATGTAGCGGCCTGGGCGGCAAGATTTTTATTCGACCCGGAAGATTTGAATCAACGTGTTGGTAAATTGTCTGGCGGCGAGCGCGCCCGCGTCTTGATCGCGCAGCTGATGCTGCAAGAAGCGGACGTGCTGCTGCTGGATGAACCGACCAACGACCTGGACATTCCGACGCTGGAAATATTGGAAGAAAGTTTGCTGGAATTTACGGGAGCGTTGCTGCTGGTGACCCACGACCGCTACTTGCTGGATCGCGTGTCGACGATTGTGCTGGGCCTGGATGGACGTGGCGGCGCGGAACGCTTCGCGGATTATTCGCAGTGGGATGCGTGGCAGCGCAAACAAACGTCGACGCGAGGCACATTGTTAAACAAGGCGTTAAGCAAGAGGTCAAGCAAAGGGCCGAGTGCAAGCGGTGCCAGCAGCGGCCGCTCGGAGAGTTCGAACGGTCGCTCGAATGTTAATGCACAAGTAGCGTCAGCGACGGCAACGAAGCGAAAACTTTCTTACCAGGAGGCGCGGGAATTTGCCAACATCGAAGATAACCTGGTACAAGCGGAGTCAGAACTTTCCTCGACGCGCAAGGAGCTGGCCGACCCCCAGTTGGCAAGCGACGGGCAGCGGCTGCTGGAAACTTGCAAGCGCATGGAAGAAGCCCAACACAAGGTGGAACAACTTTATGCACGCTGGGCTGAATTGGCGGAGAAAAAGGAATGAGCCACGAAGCGACGGCATAATCGCAATTGGCTAAAGAAACCATGTCTCAACGCGAGCATACTTCCCGCGGCCTGCTGATTATCGCGGCGTTCAAACTTCTAAAAGGCCTGGCACTGCTGGCCGTGGGCATTGGTGCGCACACGCTGATCGATAAAGACCTCGTAGCCGTCTTGGAGCACTGGGTAAATGTTTTTCGAGTCGATCCCAACAACCACTACCTGCACACGCTGCTGGAACGATGCACAGACTTGAGCCCGCAACGGCTCAGGGAAGTCAGCTTCGGAACGTTCTTCTATGCGGCGCTGCTGCTCACAGAAGGCATTGGACTGGCCTTGGGGAAACGGTGGGCCGAATATTTCACGATTATCGCGACGTCGTCATTCATTCCATTGGAGATCTACGAGATTTTTCACCACGCCAACATCACGAAAGTGGTAGTTTTGCTGATTAATGTGGCAGTTGTGTGGTACCTGGTACTCGAGCTCCGGCGCTACAAACATAAAGAGCTCGAACAGCAATTAGTTTTTTCAAAATGAGACAATTGCGGGCGATCTATTGGAATTGGAAAGCCCATTCGCAACACTAGTTAGTTTACGCGTTTACGCCAGGTACCTTCCGCTCCCCTTAGATTGAAAATACAGGGACATACCGATGTATTGAAGACTGCCCACACAGCGATGATAGGGAAAGCCCGACGGAGAAGCGATGGCCAGAATTTTGATCGCCGACGATCACGCGATGATGCGAAAAGGTTTGCGTACCACCATCGAGCCGCACCCGGGATGGGAAGTTTGCGGCGAGGCCACCACCGGACTCGAAGCCTTCGAACAAACCAAATTATTAATACCTGACCTGGTGATCCTGGACGTTTCCATGCCCATTCTCAATGGTTTGGAAGTGGCTCATCGAATTTCGATGACCATGCCTGAGGTGAAAATACTTTTGTTTACCATGCACAATTCGCCCCAATTCGCGAAAGACGTAACCAAAACTGGCGCTCATGGTTACGTGTGCAAGGCCAGCGGAGAGGAGCTGCTGACCCAGGCGATAGAAACAGTATTGGAGGGTGAAAACTTTTTTGATACCGATGGGCTGCGAGCGAATTCACTAGCCAGTGGCAGGTAAGGGGGCGGATCGGAAATGCCGTCATCCAAAGATGCCAAGACAAACAGGAACACAAATCGGCTGAGCAGCGGAATTGATGAACTGGACCACATCCTGGGCGGGGGCTTTCCGGCCAAGCGGCTTTTTCTCATAGAAGGCGCGCCGGGTTCCGGCAAAACAACGTTGGCGCTGCAATTCCTGCTTGCCGGCGCGAAAAACTCCGAAAGAGGGATGTATGTTACGTTTTCGGAATCCGAGGATGAAATTCGTGCCGTCGCGGATTCTCACGGCTGGTTGCTCGACGGAATACACCTGCAAGAGCTGAGCACGCTGGGCGACCGGTTGAAAAATGGAGAACAGTACACGGTTTTCCAACCGGCGGACGTAGAGCTCAGCGAAACCATACAACACGTGATCGATGATGTGCGGCGTCTCAAACCGCAGCGTGTGGTGATCGATTCCCTTTCCGAAATACGTTTGGTGGCGCGCGATCCGCTGCGTTATCGCAGACAGATTCTGGCGTTAAAGGAGATTCTGTCAGAGTGCGATTGCACTGTTTTTTTTCTGGAAGACTATACCGTTGATAATCCCGACTTGCTGCTGCAAAGCATTGCGCACGGTGTGGTGCTGCTGGAGAAAACCCAATCCGAGTACGGCTCGGTGAAACGCACGCTGCAAGTCACTAAATTGCGCGCCGGGCCATCGCTCGAAGGCAGCCACGATTTTGCGATTCGTCGCGGCGGCCTGCAAGTTTTCAGAAGGTTGATCGCCAGCGATTCTCTAGATGGAGCGCGACCGAAAGATGCAAGCGGGATTCTCAAAACAAATAATGAAGAGCTTGATCGCTTGACCGGCGGCGGAATGCGCTGGGGAACAGGCTTAGTTCTTGTGGGCCCAGCCGGGACCGGGAAATCCACGATTGGAATTCAGATTGTTTCGGCTGCGGCGCAGCAGGGCTACGGAACATGCGCATTCTTGTTTGACGAAGCCAAAGCTACTTACGTAAAGCGGGCGAAAAATGTGAACCTGGACCTGGCTGGCCACATACAAGAAGGGACCATTGAGATCAACCAGGTTGATCCTAACGAGCAATCACCCGGGGAATTTGCGTATAGAGTTCGGAGAAAAGTGGAGGATGACGGCGTTCGCGTTGTAGTGATTGATAGCCTGAACGGTTATCTAACGGCGATGACTAGTGAGCGCTTTCTTCTTGCGCAACTGCATGAGTTGCTGGCGTACCTAAGCGCACACGGGGTGCTGACCATCATGACCACGGCGCAACATGGAATGTTGAATACCACGGACACCACGTCATTTGAACTGACATACCTTGCCGACTTGGTGATTTATTTGCGGTATTTCGAAGCCGGCGGAAACGTGCGGAAAGCCATTTCTGTAATCAAGAATCGCTTGTCAGCACACGAAACAAGCATCCGAGAATTTGAGATCACTGATAAAGGGCTTAAAATCGGCACGCCCTTACGACAATTCGAGGGGATCTTGTCGGGCACTCCAAAATTCCTGGGAGCCACTGAAGACTTGTTGAATTTCGGGTCTAAGGCCGGTTCCAAAGGGACCGGCTCCAAAGGATCCGACTCCAAAGGCGCCACTGCGGGATAAACGTACCGATGCAAACGGGAAACGTACTCATTTGCGCGCCCACCGGAAGAGACGGGCCCCTGTTGCTGCGCTACCTGCTCAAGGATCAGATCCACGGTTTTTGCTATGAATCGATTGAGCGGCTGGCTAAAGCTCTTGATGACAGCGTGCAAGCCGTAATTATCGCGGAAGAAGCGCTGGTACCGCGCGGCGTCGAAAGATTGTTCGCCTTTCTGAAAAATCAGCGGCCGTGGTCGGATGTAACGGTAATCCTGTTGACGAATGGAAGCGAGGAAAGCTCACAAGTCAGCTCCGGGTTGGTGCATCTGTTCGGGGTTCACGGGAACGTAAATATGCTGGAGCGTCCGGTGCGTGTGCCGACGCTCATCAGCGCGGTGCGGTCGGCGCTGCGCGCGCGGGGGCGCCAATATGAGGTCCGCGATTTACTTAAACAGCGCGAGGAAAACGAACGCGTCCTGCAGGAAGCTCGCGAGGAACTGGAGCGCCGGGTATTGCAGCGCACCCTGGAACTTACCAAAGCGAATTCGGATTTGCGACGCGAGGTGTGGGAGCGCTTAAACGCGGAAAATGCACTTCGCCAACTAAGCCAGAGCATAGTGCGGTTGCAGGACGAAGAACGCCGCAGAATCGCGCGAGAGTTGCACGACAGCGCGGGGCAATACTTGAGCGCCGTGACGCTTACTCTGGGGCAATTGGCGCGGCGTTTGTCGCGGTCCGACGATAGAAATAAGGAGTTGGTGCAAGAATCGCTCGATCTGGTTGGCGATTGCATCAAAGAAGTGCGCACCATGTCGTACCTGCTGCACCCGCCAGTGCTGGATGATTTCGGCTTGGTTTCGGCATTGCGCTGGTACGTGGAAGGATTTTCGCAACGCAGCGGAATTAATGTGCGGCTGGATCTGGCTGAGGAGTTTCCGCGTTTCAATCGCGAACTGGAGACGGCGTTATTTCGCATTGTGCAGGAGGGCCTGACCAATGTGCACAGACATTCCGGCGGACAAAAAGCTTGCGTGGAGGTGAAAATTCATGAGCGCCAGATCAATACCACGATCACCGATGACGGCCACGGTATGTCGGCGGAAGTATTGGGTGAAGTGGGTAAAGGGCAAGGCGGTATCGGACTGATGGGGATGTACGAGCGAGTGAGAAAACTGGGCGGCACGATTCACATTGTTTCGGGGAAGCTGGGGACTACCATTAAAGCGCAACTGCCGTTCATGGAAGGTCGTGAGTCGAGCGCAGCGGCGGCTGCTTTGTCTTAGTGGGCTGGCAGACAGATTTGTTACATTCCGAGAAAAAGTAAAAGTCTATCCTAATAGAAGGCGGCATTGTGCGTTACGCAAACTAAGCCTCCCGCGATTGAATAACGCGCTGCCCCTAGAGTTAAAATCAGAGTATGCAACGCAAGGTCTTCTGGATCACCTTTTCGGTCGTAGGAACCATAGCGGACTTGGCGTTACCGCTGTGGTGGGCGCTAGCTGCCACCGTTCCGATTGGCTGCCTTTGCTGGTGGGTGGCGTACCGCAGCGACTGGTTTTAGTCCTAGGTTCCCCGCCCGGCAGGACCCGGTTTATTCTCATTAGCCGGTAGCGAGTCAGTTTCCGATTGATGCCATAACGACGCCGGCCTCGCGACGGCCCGAGTAAACTGTGCGGTGTTCACCCTACAGTGCTCGGACCGAAGGAGGCCGAGATGCGAATTATAGGATGTGATTTGCACGCTCGCCAGCAAACGTTGGCGATGTTGGACACCACAACGGGAGAGGTAGTGGAGGTGACT
>Ga0185299_10000375_pt1 | contig 128284 bp, 110 predicted proteins | sample PaiPotPPA55metaG_FD_128002 | JGI IMG/M metagenome (GOLD analysis project Ga0185299, IMG submission 128002) | Iron sulfur acid spring bacterial and archeal communities from Banff, Canada, to study Microbial Dark Matter (Phase II) - Paint Pots PPA... ... | reverse complement strand
CACTACATATTCGGTAATGATATGGCCGCCGCGGGGAAACAGCTTGAGTCTTATGCCCGCCTGCCGCGCGAAATGATCTACTCCCTTCCACGGAATGTAGGGATCATCTTTGGCGTGGAACATTAATATCCTGGAACCAGTAAGCTCCTTCACGTGACGCATCGGGTTGTAAAACACGCCGCCATGCAGTTTGTTCCAATTCCTGGCGGACAGCCGATAAGCATTGCCAAAAGCAGCGCGGATGTACGCTGGGTAACTTGGATTCGAGGTTTCTTTCTTCTGCTCCGTTCGTAGGATGGCCCAATCTACAACCGGGCAGTTAGCAATCACCTTGGTTACTCGTTCGTCCAGCGAACAAAGAATGGAAGCGGCCCCGCCGAAGCTTCCGCCGATAACAAAGATCTTGCGCGGCAAACAATGAAATGTCTGGCCGAATGCAAGCTCTTTAATTTGTTTCGGCAACTCGTCGACCACATCAAGAATGTCTTGGTGCGGAGAGCGCTCGAGAAATTGCCCATCACTCTCCCATGCACCACGCCATCGCGGATAAAAGACCCAATATCCTTTACCCGCAAGAAACTCGACCAGCGCCTGCTTTCGTGGAATCGAAGGCATGCCATCGCACAAGATGATTACATTGTCTTCCTTGCGTGCGCGGGACGGAGGTAAGAACTCCGCGACTATTTCTTTCTTGAATCGGGTTCGAAACATACATTCCGTTTCTTACTGAATTAAACTACCAGAACATGAATTACATCTATGGGATCAATGCTGTTACCGAGGCGCTGAAGGCTCGGGGCCGCACCTTCTCCTGGGTCGGAGTCGCCAAGGAACGCCATGACCTTCGCCTGAAGCATGTAGTGGATGAGTGCCGGCGGCAGGGAATTGCCGTGCGCTTCGTGCCCCGCGACGAACTCGATCACATGGCTGGCAACAATGCGCACCAGGGGGTGGTCGCCGTCACTTCGGCGAAGCAATACAACAATCTTGAAGATGTAGTCGCTGCCAAGCGCGGAGAGCACTCGCTCATCGTCGTGCTCGATGGCGTGGAAGATCCGCACAATCTCGGGGCAATCCTGCGCACCGCGGATGCCGCCGGCGCCGATGGCGTGGTGATTCCTGAGCGACGCGCCGCGGGCGTGACTGCGATCGTGACCAAAACTTCGGCAGGAGCCACCGAGCACTTGCCAATCGCGAAAGTTACGAACATCGCGCGCACGCTGGAAGACTTGAAAGCCCAGAATTTGTGGATGGTCGGACTCGATGAACGCGGTAAACAATCCTACGACTCGCTTGATTACAACATGGACTGCGCCATCGTGCTGGGCGCGGAAGGCAAAGGCTTGCACGATCTGGTTGCGCGCAAGTGTGACTTTTTGGTGTCGATCCCTATGCTGGGCAAGGTGCCATCGCTGAATGTATCGGTCGCCGCGGGCGTGATGCTGTATGAAATCGTGCGGCAGCGGAGAAAAAAGTCAGCATGATGTTTCTCCGTATCCTTTGTGTGCTTTTCGCGTCGGTTATTCCTGGATGCGCGCTTGATCGTGAAGCTTTCACCTTCACCAATTACGATCTGACGGTTCGAGTCGAGCCCGAGCAGCAGCGTTTGGGCGCGCGCGGCAAGATTACATTGCGCAACGACTCACCCTCCCCACAAAAAGATATTACTCTGCAAGTTTCTTCAACGCTGGATTGGAAATCGATTCAAGCCGCCGGCAAACCGGTTCAGTTTGTCACTCACGAATACACTTCGGACATCGACCACACAGGGGCATTGTCGGAAGCAATCGTGACCTTGCCGCATGAAGTCCCGCCGAAGGGAACAATTGAACTCACCATCGGATATGAAGGCGTGATTCCCCTCAACGTCACGCGCCTCACCCGAGTGGGTGTGCCTGAAGACAAAGCCAGGCACATCGATTGGGACCAGATCAGCAAATCATTCACCGCGGTGCGCGGAATTGGATACGCGCTGTGGTATCCAGCGGGGACCGAGTCAGCAAACTTGTCGGAGGGGAACAGCGTCGCCGAGACCGAAGCGCGATGGGCTGCGCGATTTGCTACCACCACGATGTCATTGCTATTTGAATCGACAAGTGAAGCGCCAATATTCTTCACTGGCACGCCAAACTCGGACGTGGTCGGCACCCAGCCCGGGATCAATAAAGTCAGCGCTTTCAGCGTGGCCAATCCGGGAGTGAGCGTGCCGACTTTTGTAATCGCCGATTACCAGAAGCTCGCGGCCAACGATCTCATCACCATTCAATATTTGCCGGGCCAGGAGGCTGCAGCGAAAGAGTATGCCGAGGTCGCGGCAAACATCGATCCTCTTGCTCCGATCGGACATGGCTCTGGCGGCCTGCAGATTTTAGGTCTGCCGGATCCGGACGCAGCGTCATTTGTCAGCGAAGGAATGTTGCTTTGCCCTTTCAAATCACCGATGACCAATGACGCGGTGTTAGACATCGTATACGCCAAGGCCCGCCACCTGGTGTCGTCTCCACGACCCTGGATACAGGATGGTCTGGCGCACTACGCCCAAGCCGCGTTCATCGCAGACAATGCGGGGCGACAGGCCGCACTCGACTACCTCAATGCTCACCGGTCGCCAATGGTGGAAGCTGAGAAAATTAAGCCCGGCGAGGAAGCAAGTCACTCATTAATTAACGCCTCAGATGACTTATACCTACAAACCAAAGCCATGGACGTTTGGTGGATGTTGCGCGACATGCTGGGCGATCATCCGTTGGGATTTCTGCTTGATTACCACCCGTCGGAAGACCACGACGCCGCCTACATGCAGCGGCTTATCGAAAAACAGACTCACCGCGACCTGCAGTGGTTCTTCGACGATTGGGTTTATCGCGACCGAGGGCTGCCAGATTTCCGCGTCGATTCAGTTTATCCGCGCCCCCTCGTCGATGGCGGCTACATGGTTACGATTTCGATCGAAAACCTCGGAAACGCGGGAGCGGAGGTGCCGATAATTCTGCGAACTCAAAGCGAAGAAATTATCAAGCGGCTCGAGGTGCACGCGAAATCCAAGGCAGCGATTCGCGTTCAGACCGCGTCAATCCCAGTGGAAGTTGTGGTAAACGATGGCAGCGTGCCGGAGAGCGATGTCAGCAACAATGTGTTCAAAGTTCCGCAACCTGACGCGGCGAAGTGATTTCAGACTGAGTTTAGAGCGTGGTGCCCTGGGTTCGCGGCATCCGTTCTTGGTTGGAGGACTGGCGTCTCGCCCGTCCAGCCGAGCGGGGACGCCCGGCCTCCATCGCACAAGGGTGCCACGCATGTATTCGGGCTTACACATGTTATTCTGGCCGACGCCTGCTCGCGTTCTTTCTCCAGGAGGGATTAATGACGATTTCGCGCCGCGACTTTCTTGCCACTGCTCTGGCGGGTTCTCTGGCAGTAGGCTGGCCTGAAATTGCGTCTGCGACGCAAGACTCTGCTACGGCCAAGCCGAATGCAGCATCCAGCAAGCGTCCTATTATCATTTGTGCCAACAATGGATTCAACTATCTTGATGACGCTTACGCATTCCTCGCTGGCGGCGGAGACACGTTGGACGCCGCCTTGCGAGTGGTCAAGGGGCCGGAGGACGATCCGAATGACACCAGCGTTGGCCTCGGCGGGTTACCGAATGAAGAAGGCGTCGTCGAACTAGATGCCTGTTGCATGCATGGGCCGACGCGGCGAGCGGGCTCGGTCGGCGGTGTCCGCAACATCAAAAATGTTTCATTGGTCTCGAAAGCCGTGATGGATCACACCGGTCACGTGATGCTGGTGGGCGAAGGCGCCGAACGGTTTGCGGTGGCTGTGGGATTTCCGCGTGAGAATTTATTGACCGATCACTCGCGCAAAATCTGGCTGCTGTGGAAGGAATATCACTCGTCAGAAGATTGGTGGGGACCGGGGTTGGACGATCCGCATTGGCAGCCGCCCGACATCAAACCACAATCTGAAATGATGCAGGAACGTTTTCGCCGACTTGAAGAGCGAGCTGCTGATCTCGGTATCGCGCCCGAACTGCGAGCCGAAGCGGTACAAAAAGTTTTGTTTCCGCCCACAGGCACGATTCATTGCTCGGCATTAAATGAAAAGGGCGAGATTTCTGGTTGCACCACCACCAGCGGCCTGGCTTACAAATTGCCGGGTCGCCTCGGCGATTCTCCAATTATCGGAGCCGGCTGTTATACCGATCAGGACGTGGGCTCGGCGGGCGCGACTGGCAGTGGGGAAGAGAACATAAAGGTCGCGGGCGCGCACACTATCGTCGAAAACATGCGGCATGGAATGTCTCCGTTCGATGCCGGCATGGACGCGCTCAAACGAATCGTGCGCAATTACAACGACGACATGAACAAGCTGCGCTTCGTGGACATGATCTATTACATTCTGCGCAAAGATGGAGCGTACGCGGGCGTTTCGCTGTGGGAAGGCTACACTCCGGAGAAACCGCATAAGATCGCACTGCACGATGGGACCAAGCGTGCCGAGAAGACGGTTTCATTGTTCAAAGGTCCTTCGCAGAATTTTCCTCCAGCGCCAAAAGTTCCACCGGACGTGAAGAGACAATTTGAGTAGAGAGTCATGCACCCAACAATGAACTGCTGAGCGTGAGCGATGTGATTGTTCCTGCCCCGCGATTTGAGGTTAAGAAAGAAGCTCGACACCGGCTGACACTGCCGCCGTACGAAGACTCCTGTCGAGAGTCGCAAGAGGCAATTCCTCGCTCCTCGCAGTCTCCAGATAGATTGATTGGAGGTTCGAGGGCAAATTAAAAACTCCCGCGTGCACTGAAATAGTGTACACTGTTATAGTATGAAAAATGTCACCCTGAGCGCTGACGAAAGCCTCATCGAGCAGGCACGACTAGTAGCTCGATCGCAGCACAAGACATTGAATGCAGCCTTTCGGGAATGGCTTCAGCAGTACGCCGCGCAGGCGGGAGGCGGGGCGGCGGTCGACGCGCTGATGCGCCGCCTTCGCCACGTTCGTTCCGCAGGACCCTATACGCGAGATGAGATGAATGAGCGGTAAATTATTTCTCGACACCAACATCTTTGTCTACGCGTTCGATGTCGCAGCGCCTTCAAAGGCTAGAAAGGCAACTAGATTGGTTCGAGATGCAGTCGATACTGGCAAAGGAATCGTCAGCTATCAGGTCGTGCAAGAATTCTTTAGTGTTGCCTTCCGGCGTTTTGTGCATCCCATGAGTGTCGCGGAGGCGGAACAATATCTGATCACGGTATTTCGTCCCCTGTTAGCAATTCAATCGTCGCCCGCTCTGTATGTGGAGTCGTTGCGTATAGCGGGGAAGTACCGCTTGGCTTGGTATGACTCAATCGTCGTCGCCTCTGCACTGGAAGGTCACTGCGACACGCTGTATAGCGAAGACTTCCAACACGGACGGGAGATCGAGGGTTTGCGGATTGAAAACCCGTTCTTATAACCGGACCAAATGAAAATCTTTACGCGAATCTCACCTTCACATCCGGTCCTTTTTCCAGGTGAATGCTGTCGATGAAGCGCACTTTGCCGGTGCGGTAGGTCAGGATGACCGACGAAGTTCGGGTGCCTTCGCCGAAGAAGCGCACGCCTTTGAGCAGCGCACCTTCGGTCACGCCAGTAGCGGCAAAAATCAATTGCTTGCCGGGCGCGAGATCTTCGGCTTCGTAGATTCTGTTTTTGTCTTTGATGCCCATGCGGGCAATGCGCTCTTCCAACTCCGGTTTATCGATAACCAGCCGGCCCAGCATATATCCGTTCAAGCAGCGAATAGCAGCCGCGGTGATCACTCCTTCAGGCGCGCCGCCCGAGCCCATGACCGCGTGTACGCCAGTGCCAATGACTGCGGCGGCGATGCCAGCCGAGAGATCGCCATCGCCAATGAGCCGGATGCGTGCGCCAGCGGCGCGAATGTCCGCAATAAGCTTTTCGTGGCGCGGCCGGTCGAGCACGATAACGACCAGGTCTTCCACGTCGCGAGCCATTCGCTTGGCAATGTTTCTGAGGTTATCGGCAACGGGAGCGTCAAGGTCAACTGCGTCTTTGCATGATGGCCCGACAACAATTTTTTCCATGTAACAGTCAGGAGCATTCAGCAATCCGCCGCGTTCGGACGCAGCCAGCACGGTAATCGAGCCCGGCGCTCCCGTGGCGCAAAGATTAGTTCCTTCGAGCGGATCGACTGCGATATCGACCTCGGGCACCTCGCGTCCATCAGGAAATTCCGCGCCGACTTTCTCTCCGATGTAAAGCATGGGCGCTTCATCCCGCTCGCCCTCGCCGATCACGATGGTGCCGCGCATGGGGATGCTGTCCATGGTTTGGCGCATGGCCTCGGTGGCAACCTGGTCGGAAAGTTTGCGTTCGCCCTGACCCATGGTGCGGGCGGAAGCAATGGCTGCGGTTTCGACAACCCGCAAGAATCTCGAAGCCAGATCGCTCTCGATGTTTTGACCGAAACTCCTGACTTTGCCCTCAGGTCGTGTGTCAGTAGCCATAGCAAGCCTCCAAAAGCACCGGACAGAGACTATAGCGCGAAGCGGGCCGGGAAGGGAAGACACGTGAATCTCATTGCCATCGATTCACGGAGTGCACATCCTCCAGGTTATAGAAGACGAAAGTACAGCCGGTGTATTCGTAGCACGAAAGGATTCCTCGGCGGAGCAAGTGAGCCGAACTGTCAGCTGGAAAGGACGACTTGAAATCCACTGTTCGCAGGCTCTTGGAGGATGATTCTAGTTCCTTAGACCCGGTAATGAACTTTACATCTTCGACTTTAGAGCCTGGAGCAAGAAGCAGAAAAAATTCTGCGTAAGCAGACTTCGAAACTAATCTGTGCAATTTGAAAGTGCGCATTCTCGTTAGTTCATCGGAACTGGCATGCTGCGAGTGTCTGTGCTACTGCCCGGACTGAGGTGTTCAAGACGTGATCGTGCGTCTGTTTCTTCCTCCGATTGAGTGGCATGTGTTCGCGAAGAGGAACGATAAAGAGCCATACGGTAGATGTGCACCGCCGCTTCTTTTCGATGCTGCTTCGAATAAACCTGACCGAGGTGATATCCCATAGGGGGTGACTGAGAAAGTGTCCATGCCGAGCTCAAATACTTCACGGCTTTATCAACGTCCTCCATGCGAAAGTACACCCAACCGAGCGTATCCCAATAGGCGGCTAGAGCAGAAGTGTATGCCAGATCGTCTTTCTTCAGATCGGACAGCTTCACTTTTGCCGACAGTTGCTCATCTTCACGGACCGCCCTTTCCGCATATTCGAGCGCAGGTTACTGGCAGCTGCGGATCGGCGTCATATGCCATGCGAAGTTCTTCGAGAGCCAGGTCTCGCTGTCCCGTGAACACGTAATAATCGACGATGTGTGGCCGAGCCAGGCGAACACTGATGAAATTGCTTGGTCACATTGCAGTTTCCGCACCAGCGTTGCAGTTGTGTGGCTTGTGACTACTGCGGCGGTAATTCCACTCCACGGGCGGGCCCGGCTTACCACATCATCCATGTTAGACGTAGATTCTATTGCAGCCTCGCGTACTCCACCTTGGCTTCCTTCAGAATGGGGATATCGGGATCGGCGTCTTTCCAGAGGGTGAGGAAGTCCTGATACTGGACGCGGGCATTTGCGGCATTACCCGTAGCGAGATACGCTCTGCCCAGTTGCAGATGTACTAACGCCCCCAACACGAAATTTTGCACCACGCCCCGGTGATCAATCAACTTCTGGAACTCGGCCACCGCCTGCTGCGCGTCTCCATTTTCAAGGTCAGCCTGTCCCCGGACGTAACCGGGATAGAGAGTGCCACCAATCTGGACCTGCGGATTCGGTTCGCCTAGCTCGCAAGGTGAGGCCGCCTGCAGTAGCCGCAAGGCATTGTCAGGATGGTGGCGAGATAGTTCCATTGAGGCGCGGATCGTGGGCAACCAGTAACAGTTCAGCAGGGTGTTCGCGGGGGCGCTACGGCTCAATTCGTCGGCCATGTTTTGCGCTCGCGCCGCATCTCCAGAGCGGGCGAGCGCCAACGCTGATAGCACGCGAATATCGCGGGAAGAGAACAAGGACATGGCGGAGGAAGTTTGTGCCCGAGCTTGTTGCCGATTGCCGATCTCAGCTTCGCGCAGCGCTGCATTGAGCAGCCACTCCGCAGCGGTCTCCTTCTTGTCATTTCGGCTGGCCGAGTCCGCCGCTTGCCGGGAGAGTTCGCGAGCGCTATGAAAATGCCCGGCATACGCCTCGGTGTCCGACTGAATGGAAAGAAGAAAGTCCTCGAGCCCCGACTTCCCCGTGATCCCAGCTAATTGCCGTTGCATCTCTGCACTGTCGCCCTGGAGAAAAGCCACCCCGTAACGATTGACGTGGAGCAGAGGATGATCCAGCTTGCGCGCCAGTGCGGCGTTGTAGGTGACGGTTGCGTCCTGCACGCGGTTCAAGGCAGCGTAATTGGCTATCAAGTTCAGATAGAAGGAAGAATGGTCCGGGTCGATGCGCAGACCTTCATGGAGTTTCCCGACCGCCTGATCATATTGTCCAATTAGATTGTGATTAAGCGCTAGCGCGACCAGAGGATGGACGTCGCGAGGGTAGTCATGTGCCCATCCCTCAAGCACCGCATTCACCTTGTCCAATTCGCCAGTGACGTCCTCGTAATAGTTCGCCGAAACGCTATAACGCTCCAGTTCAGTGGCACGGTCCCGTAGTTCGTAAGCTTTCTGCATATTTTCGCTGGCCAATCCATACTCAACGAGGTTGGAATAGGACGTGGCCAGGGAAACGTAGCCCTGAGCGAAGTTTGGATCGAGTTCGACAGCGCGCTTGAAAAACGGGATCGCGGCAACATCGCCTTGCTGGTTTTCGACTCGGAGTCCGGCAGTGTATTGACGCAGAGCCTCGAGAGAAGAAGTGGTAGCCTGCTCGAGCGGAATGTCGAACTTCTGCACCGTGGCCAGCGACTCGCCCAACTCACCGCGCAATTGGCTGGCAATGTGGCCCAGTGCGTCCAAAACTTTCTCCTTGGCAGGTGCGGTGATCTGTTGTTGTGCCAGGACTTCACCGCTTTGGCAATTCACTGCCTTTAATCCCACTACGTATTCCGCACCTAAGGCAGCGATAGCGCCCGCAATGAAAGCCTGGCTGCTTGTGCGCAGACAAACTTCCTTCGCCAATTCGGGGGTAAGCGTCGCATCGGGCGGACGCGTCATCAATTTCAGCGTCTCTGCAGCCTTGTTGTCAGAGAGCACACTCAGGAAGGGCGATTGGCGCAGGGCAACGCTGAGGGCCTGCTTGAGGGTATCGTCGAAAACCGTGTCCCCGGTGGAATTGGCGAAGTCGGCTAGCACCACCACGTCTTTATCGGTGAGCCGCCGTGGGTGACGGAAGTAAAAGTAGCCTCCGGCCGCCATTAAGACCAGCACGAGGGCAACACCAACAATCACCTTCAAGCTCGCCCTGGGACGGGATGTGGCTTCGGGTTGTATCGCAACTAGTAAGCGCGACGACTCTGTGTCCCGCTTCAGCCGTTGTAGGTCGGTGCGAATATCGGAAGCATGCTGGTAGCGCAGGTTGCGGTCCTTTTCCAGACACTTTGCGATGATTCGTTCTAAGTCGGGAGCCACATCGGGATTGAGCCGTACCACAGGAACAGGTGCCCGGTTCAGGATGGACTCGAAGACCAGCCCGGTGCTCTCCCCTCGGAAGGGCAACGTTCCGGTCGTCATCTCATACAGCACAGCGCCGAACGAAAACAAATCAGTGCGGCCATCCAATTCCTTGGCGCGGACTTGTTCGGGCGACATATAGGAAACGGTTCCGACTGCTATCCCCGGACTGGTCAGATGTTCTTCCAGCGTCACCGTTGATTCTGCCGTCAAACTTGGCTGCTCAACGTTGCTGAGGACTGGTGTCACTTTCGCCAGACCGAAATCGAGAACCTTGGCATGTCCGCGTTTAGTGACAAAGATGTTCGCAGGCTTGATGTCGCGGTGGACAATGCCAGCAGCGTGAGCGGCATCCAGCGCATCTGCGATCTCGATAGCGAGCGATAGAATCACTTCGGTTTCCAACGGACGCCCGCCGATGCGGTGCTTCAGAGTCAGCCCGTCCAGAAACTCCATGGCAATGAACGATTGACCATCATGCTTGCCGATTTCGTGGATCGTGCAAATGTTGGGATGGTTCAGGGCAGATGCCGCACGCGCCTCTCGCCGAAAGCGTTCCAAAGCCTGCGGGTCTTGGGCTAGGTCTTCAGGAAGAAACTTCAGGGCGACGAAGCGCCCAAGTTCGTTGTCCTCAGCCTTGTAGACCACACCCATGCCCCCGCCGCCCAGCTTCTCGACAATGCGGTAGTGCGAGATGGTTTGACCGATCACTGGCGCGAATATTACGGCGGGAAAATGGGCAAGTCAACGAAAGCCGGGGGATAGCTATAGAGCGGTTACGCAGCAGAGCGACATTTGCGCCACCATATATCAGCATCTTGCTGCCTTCGTCATTCATTCCCGGCACTGTGATTGATGCTCGTGGTATCAGCTCAAACCTGACTTGCGCGGCAGGAACCAGCCCGTGGTACAACATCAGCCACGGATACCAGAACAAGGCATCAACTATCCTGTTGCCCGCCCAGACCATCATTATTAAATACCCGTGGATTCTACCTAGCGGGACCAAGCTCATTGGCGAAGGACTCGGTTCAACGATCATCCGGCTCTGTGGTGGAAGTTCATGTTTCGCTGGCGGCAGTTGGATGATCGAATTCGGTCTATCGTCTGCGACGGGTATCTCGGTCGAGAACCTAACACTTGATGGAATGCCCAGAATTCAGGTCCCTATTCGAACATCAGTTACAACACGAATAATAGTTCCAGTTCGTCTGCCACGTGCGTAGACCTCTATAACGTGAGCGGCGGTACGCGCGGAATTCATGGGCTGACGTGTCTCGGGGACTCCGCGGATCGTTCACCAGTGGCCGTGTACCTTGACTCATCTAACAATTCCATTGGGGATGTCCGGATTGCGGGGTTTAGCGAAGGAGTTCTTGTAGGGTCGCAGTCTGCTGCACAGAGCAATGTTTTGCGGAACATCGAGGGGGATACCAATAACAGCGGGGTGCTAGCACCCATCTATGTGGTTTATGTTCCGAACAGCAGCAACACCGTTAGTGATCTGAGCATGATGAGAGTTACAAACCTCGGGACAGGAGGAGGTATCTACAGCATCTATGATGCGAGGACGTTGACCTACCTTCAGGATACATACGTAGCGATGTACGCTCTCGGCAAATCAACGCCTGACGGGTACTCTCGGTTCACAACCAGCCCGAATGCGGCTACATGGGTAGTTGGCAGCAGTGCGCCGTCCGGTCCATGTGCACCTGGGAGCATTTACTCAGACACGGGTAGCGGTGCGCTCTATGTCTGCGTCTACAGCAGTGGTTGGGGTTCCGCCGTAATAACGCACTAATTTGCGCTCTAGAGGTGTATACCGCAGTGATAGACCCTCACGGAGTGAATTCAAACACGGCGCCACAGGCACCCGGATAGCATGAACCGGTTCCGCCTAACTGCGTAACGCCGTAGAGATTGCCACGGTGGTCAAAGGTCGGATAGCCAGTCGGCTCTTCGCCGTCAGGAGCGCCAATGAAACTGTAGAGGTTAGTATACGTCCAATGTTTGCCGTTTTTCGACTGCCTTCTGAGACGGAAGATTATGCCGTCGCCGTACTTCCCTAAGCTGGTGGTTAGGCCGTAAAGGCTCCCCGTAGCGTCGAATATGAGTCCAATCGGATTACACCCGTCGTCATAGCTGATTCCAAACACGTGAAGGCGCGCTTCGCTCCAATGCCCACCGTGTTTTGTCGGCGGGGTCAAGACGAAGACAGTGCCTTCCCCTGTCTGCCCCCCCGGCTAGAGTTGTGCCATAAATCGTTCCTTTCGTGTCTAGGACTACGCCTGCCGCTGGGTTCTCGCCACCTTCCCCAACGCCGTTGTTGAAGCGGTGTAGCACTTCATAGCCCCAGGCGTGCCTCGTCTTAGCTGGCGGACTCAGCTTGAAGACCGTGCCGCACCCGACTCCAGCGTCTTGCTTGCAGCCCTGATTTCCGCCAAAAAAAGTCGTGCCGTAGATTGCACCCTTCTTGTCAAACACTAAGTTACCATTGGGATTCGCGCCGTCCGTGCCACTCTTAAAGCTGTAGAGCACCTTCTCCGTCCATACGCCGCCTTTCGTCTTCGGCGGACTCAACTCAAAGACTGTGCCGCAGTATGGGTAGATTCCCTGGTCGCAAACTCCAAAGCCGCCGCCGTAGTACGTCACACCACATAAAGGTTGCCCGCTCCGTCGAAAATCAGGTTGCCCATTGGAACATAACCGTCGTTACCTTCCTGAAAGCTATAAATGACGGATTCAGTCCAAGATCCCCCTGGTATAGTCGGCGGTGTTAGCTCGTAGACAGTTCCACAACCTGCCGGACATGCTCCCGTACCGCCGTACGCGGTAGTGCCATAAAGTTCTCCGGTTTTGCCGAAAATCACACCACCAGCAGGAGTCTCGCCATCGTTGTTGGCCTGCCCCTGAAACACGTACAGAATGGATTCCGTCCATCCGCCCCCGTGCTGGCTGGGAGGCTGAAGCTGGTATACCGTTCCACATTGCGCGATTCCGCCGCAGGAAGAAGAACCTCCGTCGGTAGTAGCACCGTAAAGGTTGCCGGAAGCGTCCAGCACAACACCGCCGACAGGAATGGAGCCGTCAGGAATGCCTTGGAAGCTGTAGAGAACTTGTTCCTTTTCCTTGCCGCTGGCCCAGCCGTTTGCCCGGAGTCCCGGTGCGAGGCAAAACAAGACCAACAGGCCGATGACAATTTGCGGGTAATTCCTGAGGCGCATAGACACAACTCCGTGCGGTGCGAAGGGTTTCAGAGGGGAAGAGCACCAAAAACGTACACGCACCTTACATCCGATCCGACGCTTGCGTCCACAGATATATCATAACCCGAGTGCTGTCGCCGCTCCCACCGCGCATTCCGTTTCGGGAGGTGGCTGGATTTTCCCGGCCTCTAGCTATCCCCGTCAACGAAAGCCGTGGAGTTGGCAAAAGCTCAATCGGATGGTTGACGAAATATGGCGTGGCTGTTGAAGAACTCGCGTTGGAAAAATCCGCAGAAAAAAGATCGCGTCAGGATGCCCTACAACAACTCTCTCTGCTCGCCTATAGATTTTTGATCCCCAAAGTTCCCCTGCTTTCTGAAATCTTGAGTTCTTCTACAGCCACCCCTATTTTCATCAACCATCGTATAAAATCGCGGGAGTGATGACCCAGCGCGGTAGGCAGCAGGACTCGAGTTGTCTAGGTCGGTCAGGCGGTCAGTACTCGCGCTAAAGGAGACGGCCGAGCTATGGCACGAGATGGTTCCTTCCACTGTGAACTTGAGAAGTCGCAAGATAAAGACGAAAACGGGAATCAAGTGACGACAATCAAGTGTCATGGCGAACTGGTCAGTAACACCGTGGGTGAAATAAAAGAAGTGGTGAGGCCCCTCATCCTTCTTGGCGGTCGCATCATTATCGACCTTGGCGATGTAAAACATCTGGATAGCGCGGGCCTCGGAGTGCTGGTCGGCCTCAAGACGTCCGCAATCAACCACGGGCTATGCATCCTTGAACTCGCCAACATGACACCTGGCGTGCTGGAATTGCTGCGCATCACTCATCTGACCCAGATGTTCTCGTCGTAAGGCCCACCTTGACGACAGTTACGGTTTCTTCAAGTGAACTGTCGGGCGGCCCACTGCGGGAATTTCTTGCCTTCTTCATTGCCGGTCTCCTTTATCTCTTGTGCTTAAAGCACGTCGATAACTTGGGAGCCTACAGCATCCCGTCGGAGACCGGCCTTCTCATCCCATCTGTTTTCGTCAGTCATCTAGAATCGAGAACCCGTTTAGGTGTAAATTGTTGTGCAGAAGAGAGTTGCAGTCGTGAAATCGCGTACTGTTCTATCGTTTGTTGCTCTGATGATGTGCATTACCGTTGCTGTAGAACAATCTTACGCTGATGATGACTACGACGTAGAAGAAGCTTACGAAGTGTACAACGTGGTGCTTCCGCACGAAGAATCTTACGGGTTTTCAAAAGGTACGCTAGTTATCCAACAAGAAACGGTGAAGAAGCCTGAAGCGTCCGGCCCATGTTTTACCGACGAAGCAAGAGACAAATTCATGGATGCCCTTTCCGACCTTGATGGTTTGACGAGTAAGGCGTGGCTCCTGCAGCGGAAGTTTCAGATTGCAAAGCCCTACCAACTCGTGTCTTCAGACACAATTAGACTTTCACTCAACAAGGAGGGGTGGGACGGCTTTCACATTCGCTACCCAAATTCCGGTGGATATTTGGTCATGTCCCCGATCGGCTTCAACAAGGATAAAACTCGGGCCATAGTTTACACGGGGAGTTCCTGTGGCTTGTTGTGCGGGGGGTGGGGTTTTCACTTGCTGGAAAAAAGTCACGGAAAGTGGAAGGAAGTACCCGGTATTACCTGCCGTTCAGCCTCCTAGAAGTGTGCTATATCACCCCCCACTCATCGAGTCGACGGATGCAAAATCTCGGGTACACTCATTTACCTGCGGGCCAATTCTCGAAACGTGTAATCGCCTGATAGCAGAAATAATCGTGTGCAGGTCTGCCGTTATTGGTGTAAGTTGCTTTGTTGTTAAGGAACAAGCCTCAGTGAGCATTCAGCCGCTACCCGCAGAAGTGAAGATCGCACTGGCCGGAATCATCTTTGCCGCTGGGCTGACCTATGTTCTCGCTGTCTCATTACGCCGTCGGTATATATTTCGTGGGTGGCATTCGTGGCCAATTGTCGAAGCAACAGTCGAAACTGCGGAAGTCCGCGTGTACCGTGGCACTTATTCTGTCAGCATCGGGTACTCTTATGCGGTCAACGGTTCCTATGCGACGGGCTGGGAAGAGAAAATGTTTTCTTCTCGCGAGGCCGAAGCGGAAGCATATGCTGCCAGTATTCGGGGGCAAAAGGTAGTCATTCGGTTTAATCCTAAGAATCCAGAACGTTCCCGTATCGACCAAGCACCGGTCTCCGGGTCATAGATGTCGAGAAACCTCTATATCACTCATTGACTCTGAAGCCTAACAAGAAATCAATGCCTCTTGAAAAACTGCACTGCCCGCTCGTGTTTCTTCGCGGCAGCTAGCGAGGAGAACGTTCCCAGATTCTTTCTCTTGCCGGTCTTCGCATCCTTCTTGCGCGAGTACAAGCGGAATTCGCCAGATTTGAGCTTGCGAATCATCTCTACATCAAAGATGCCTGGCGCTAGGGGCGGGTTGGCGCAGGTCACGCCACGTATCCAAACACTACTCCGCGGGATCGTAGTTCAAGTTTTGCCCCAGCCATCGTTCCACTTCGGATACGCTCATTCCTTTACGTTCGCTGTAGTCGGCGACTTGATCACGGTCGATCTTGCCCAGGCCAAAATAGCGCGATTCGGGATGGGCAAAATAAAAGCCACTCACGCTCGATCCAGGCCACATGGCAAATGACTCGGTGATCTGAATTCCTGTATTTGCGCAGACATTCAGTAAATGCCAGAGCGGGCCTTTCTCAGTGTGGTCCGGGCACGATGGGTAACCTGGTGCAGGCCGGATGCCGCGATATTTTTCATGAATAAGATCTTCGTTGCCCAAATTTTCCGCGCAACCGTAGCCCCACTCCTCGCGCACGCGTTTGTGCAGGCACTCGGCGAAAGCTTCAGCCAGACGATCTGCGAGGGCCTCTGCCATGATCGCGTTGTAGTCGTCGTGCTTCGATCGATACGAATCGCACAATTCCTTTAATCCAATTCCGCTGGTGACGGCGAATGCACCGATATGGTCGCGGAGTCCTGTTTCCTTTGGCGCGATGAAGTCGGAGAGAGAGCGGCACGGCTCGCTGCCTTCCCTGTTTGCTTGCTGGCGGAGAAAATGAAAGCGTTCGATTATTGTTTCGCGTTTTTCGTTCGCATATAGCTCGACGTCGTCGCCCACTGCGTTGGCAAGAAATAATCCATACACGCCGCGCGCAATGATGAGCTTCTTTTCAATGATGAGATCCAGAAGCGCATTGCCCTCTTTAAATATTTGACGCGCCTGCGGACCTTGCTCCCGGTGGTCAAGAATACGGGGATAAACGCCTTTCAATCCCCAGGTGTGGAAGAAAGGTGACCAGTCAATGAACTCGCGCAGCGTTGCCAGCGGAAAGTTATCGAGCACGCGTACTCCGGTAAAACTTGGCGAGGGTATATCCTCGGCACGCCACGTAATCGGAGTCCGCCTCGAGCGGGCAACCTCAAGAGAGACGACGGTTTGCTTAGGTGCAGCATGCGCTGTGCGAAGCGCCTCGTAATTCGCGCGGTGCTGCGCCACGAACGCAGACTTACCTTTTTCGCTCAGAAGACTGGTCGTGACAGGCACTGCCCGGCTAGCGTCAACGATATGGACAACCGGCTCACTATAATGCGGCGCAATCTTGATGGCTGTGTGCGCGCGACTGGTGGTGGCTCCGCCGATCAGCAGTGGTAATTTGAAACCCTGTCGTTCCATCTCACGCGCCACGTGAACCATCTCGTCGAGAGACGGAGTAATCAGGCCGCTGAGCCCGACAATATCCGCTTTTTCCGACTTGGCGCGTTCAAGAATCTTTTCGCACGGGACCATCACGCCCATGTCGATGACCTCATAGTTATTACAAGCGAGGACGACTCCAACAATATTCTTGCCAATATCGTGAACGTCGCCTTTGACGGTCGCGAGCACGATTTTTCCTTGCGCCTTGACCGATTCGCCGGCCGCGACGCGCGCTTCCTTCTCGGCTTCCATATAAGGAGTGAGGTGCGCCACAGCTTTTTTCATCACTCGCGCTGATTTCACCACTTGCGGCAAAAACATCTTCCCCGCTCCGAAAAGATCACCCACCACTCCCATGCCGTCCATCAATGGGCCTTCGATCACCGCTAATGGGCGGCCCAGCTTAAGGCGGGCTTCTTCGGCATCAGCCTCGATGTAGGTATCGATTCCCTTCACCAGTGCGTGCGAAAGACGTTCCTCGACCGTGCCGTTGCGCCACTCCTCAGCTTTCTTTTCAGTCGTGGCCTTGCCAACACCCTTCAGTTTTTCGCCGTACTCCACTAGACGTTCGGTCGCATCCGGTCGACGGTTCAGCAGCACATCTTCAACCAGCACCTTCAGTTCGGGCTCGATCTCTTCGTAAACTTCGAGTATGCCGGCATTCACAATGCCCATGTCCATACCGGCAGCGATGGCGTGATAGAGAAAAGCGGAATGAATCGCTTCGCGAACGACGTTGTTGCCGCGAAAACTAAAAGAAATGTTGGAGACGCCGCCGCTCACTTTTGCAAAAGGCAGGTTAGCCTTGATCCAACGGGTGGCGTTGATGTAATCAACCGCGTAGTTGTTGTGCTCCTCCATGCCGGTAGCAACGGTGAGGATATTGGGATCGAAGATTGTATCTTCCGGCGGGAACCCGACCTGATCGACCAAGATCCGGTAGGCGCGCTCGCAGACGCGGATCTTGTCTTCATAATTTGCAGCCTGACCCTGTTCGTCGAAGGCCATCACGACAGCGGCTGCGCCGTATTTCAGAATAGTTGCCGCATGCTCCCGGAATTTATCTTCTCCTTCCTTTAGCGAAATCGAATTTACGATGCCCTTACCCTGCAGGCACTTCAGACCTGCCTCGATAACCTCCCACTTCGAGGAGTCCACCATTATGGGCACCTTCGCAGCTTCGGGCTCGCTCGCCAATACCTGCAGGAAGCGGGACATGGCGGTGACACCGTCAATCATGCCCTCGTCCATGCAAACGTCGAGGACGTTCGCGCCGTTCTCAATCTGTTGTCGGGCGATGCTTACTGCCTCTTCGTACTTTCCATCTTTGATGAGCTTGGCGAACTTCGGCGAACCGGCAACGTTGGTCCGCTCGCCAATCATGATGTACACGCCTTGCTGTTGGGTGAATGGCTGCGACCCCGAGAGGCGAAGAGGCCTCCACCTCGACAGGTCCGCGATGGAGCTGTCTGATGCGCTCACGCTCGACTCTCAATCTCGCCCGGGCTAGCGAAAGACACTTCGGGGAGTTGCGCGCCAAATTTTCGCGGAGGCTTACCCTCGAGCGCTTTCGCGATTGCCGCAATGTGCTCGGGAGTGTTTCCGCAACAGCCGCCGGCAATATTGATAAGGCGGCCGTCTGCAAACTCAGACAGATAACGCGCCATGTCTTGCGGCCCCAGATCGAACCCTGTCTGCGATAGAGGATTCGGAAGCCCAGCATTGGGATAAGCCGAGACCGCCACGTCTGCCTTTTCCGACAGTTCCTCCAGAAATGGATACATGAGATCGGGACCAAGAGAGCAGTTGAGGCCAACCGACAAAGGTTTCACGTGCCGCACTGCGTTCCAGAAAGCTTCAGGCGTCTGCGCGGAGATCATGGTTTCGCCTCCGCGTCCCACCGCCACGGAGATCATGATGGGCAATTCCTTGCCCAGTTCATTCAGGACCTCGCGGATGGCCACGAGCGCCGCCTTCGCATTGAGGGAATCGAAAATCGTCTCGACCAGCAGCACATCTACACCGCCGGCGATCAGAGCGCGCACCTGCTGCACGTAAGCGGCTTTGACCTGATCGAAGGTGACGACACGGAATCCTGGGTCGTCGGCATCGGGCGAGTTCGAAAGGGAAACGGTGAGCGGTCCAATGGCTCCCGCTACAAAACGCTGACTGGAGGTCGCGGTCCCAACGCGGTCGGCCCATGCACGGCACTGCCGCGCCGACTGTTCATTAATGTCCCAAGCCAGATTTTCGAGAAAAGGATCGCCGATGATCTTCGAGTAAAATTCAGGATCCTTACGACCGCCGTGCTCCCGTGGATCTTTCACAAAAAATTCGCTCTGGGCGATGCTCGTCGCGCCGAACGTATTTGTCTCGATGATGTCCGCCCCAGCTTCTAAAAATCGGCGATGAATGTCGCCAATCATTTCTGGTTGAGTCAGCGTGAAGAGGTCGCCATTGTTTAAAAGGCTTTTTTGGGCGTCCTTGAATCGCTCGCCCCGAATGTCGGCTTCTTTCATCCCGTATGTGCGGATCGTCGTACCCATCGCTCCATCGATGATGGCAATACGATCTTCGAGAATCTTTTCTAGGGGATGACGTTGGGTCTTCATGCTTTTATCTTTATTGGTGAATTCGAGCAACCTTCTTCCTGCGGAATCTTGTCAAGCAAGAACTCCATTGCGAGTGGCCATCAGCAAACACCTCTGAATACACAAACGCCGGCCCGCGGTGGAGGGGACCGGCGTCAACATCTCATAGAAATTCGAAAACTTATTGAACTCTATTCTCCCGGAGCGACTTCTGCTGGCGCACCACCCGCGACTTCCGCGGAGTTGAACACCGGATTCGCTCCCAAATGCGCCGGGCTCGCCGCCAGCAACTGCTCTTTGCGATAAATCAAATTCGTCGCGTTGAATGTTGCCAGCTCAAATCCATGGCCATGAGTGATGGCATCGGTCGGACACGCTTCCACGCAATATCCGCAAAAAATACAGCGGTTATAGTCGATGTTATAAACCTTGGCGTAGCGCTCAGCGCCGCTGATCCGGTTCTCGGCCGTGTTCTCTGCCGCCTCGATATAGATGCAATTGGCCGGGCAGTTGGCCGCGCAGAGAAAACAAGCCACGCACTTCTCCAGCCCGTTCTCATCGCGCTGCAAAACGTGCATGCCGCGGAACCGTTCCTGAAACTTAGCGCCTCGCAACGGACCCGGTCCATCGGGATAGTTCTCTACCGTCGTCGGCTGAAACATCTCCATAAAGGTGATGCTCATCCCTTTGGCGATGGCGGCAATGTTCTGAAGGATGGGCATACCTTTCTAGTATAGCGAAAGCGTCGTAGTCGGGTGAATGCACCTTGCGACAAACAGGTTTCCGTATTGCCGACCTTCAGGAGTCAAGGCGAGAAAATTTACGTCTCCATCTAGCAATCCATTCCCTCGTTAGCGGTACCACTAGCGCCCAATTCCCACGTAATCGGCGTTTCCCATTTCGAAACCCCCACCGCTCCATCGTGCGGCCGGCGAGAGCAATCACGGAGGTTTCGTCTCAGTTGTGCCGCACACTCAACAGAACCCCTCCCGGAGTCTCCCTAAAAGTGGACTACGAGCGATGTAACACGGAAAGGCGAGGCTGGTGAGTAAACAGAACACTCGTAAGATCTGGTTCATAGCGTTGCCAACGCTCATTTTCATGGGCGGATGCGGCGATCTGGACTACAACAAAATCCCGGGCCTGACCCCGCCTACCGTGATTTCGATCGCCCCGCCGAAGGATGCGATCGGTGTCTGTCCCAACGCTGTCGTCACCGCCACTTTCAGCGAGGCCATGAACGCCTCCACCGTAAACACGACCACTTTCACAGTGACACCTGGAGTATCCGGAACCATCACTCACGATGCCTCCAACACCATCTTTACCTTCACCCCAGCGAGCCCTCTGGCCATCAGCACCGCCTATACCGCAACCATCACCACCGGCGTTCGCGATGTGTTCGGCAACGCGCTGGCCAGTAATTTCGTTTGGAGTTTCACTACCGCCGCCAACGGATGCAATCCTGCTCCGGTTGTGGTCTCGGTGAGTCCGCCTAACGTTGCAGTCGGTGTCTGTTCCAACAGCGTCGTCACCGCCACTTTCAGTGAAGCCATAAACGTGGCCAGCATCAACTCATCGACCTTCACCGTTGCTCCCGGCGTCACCGGAACCATAACTCACGATGCCTCCAACACCGTCTTCACCTTCACCCCGTCGAACCCTCTGGCCATCAGCACTGCTTACACCGCCACCCTCACCACCAGCGTTCGCGATCTCTTCGGCAACGCTCTGGCCAGTAATTTCGTTTGGACTTTCACCACCGCCGCCAACGGCTGCAATCCGCCGCCGACCGTCGTCTCCGTCACGCCGCCGAATGCTTCTAACGGGATCTGCTCCAACAGCGTCGTCGCCGCCACGTTCAGCGAGGCCATGAATGTTGCAACCATCAACTCATCGACGTTCACCGTTGCTCCCGGCGTGAGCGGAACCATCACCCATGATCCATCGAACACGGTCTTTACCTTCACCCCTTCCAGCCCTTTGGCCGTCAGCACCGTCTATACCGCCACCATCACCACCGGGGTTCTCGATCTGTTCGGCAACGATTTAGCCAGTAATTTCGTTTGGAGTTTCACCACCGCTGCCAACGGATGCAATCCGCCCCCGACAGTCGTCTCCGTCACTCCTCCCAACGCTTCCACCGGCGTCTGCTCCAACAGCGTCGTCACGGTCACCTTCAGCGAGGGCATGAACGTGGCCAGCATCAACGCTTCGTCTTTTAGCGTTTCTCCTGGCGTCACCGGCACCATCACTCACGATCCATCGAACACCACCTTTACCTTCACCCCGTCCAGCCCTCTGGCCATCAGCACCGCCTATACCGCAACCATCACCACCGGCGTCCGCGATCTCTTCGGCAACGCCCTGGCCAGTAATTTCGTTTGGAGTTTCACCACCGCGGCCAACGGATGCAATCCACCCCCGACCGTGCTCTCCGTCAGCCCACCGAATGGTTCAATCGGGGTCTGCTCGAACTCCGTCGTCACCGCCACTTTCAGCGAGGCCATCAACGTCGCCAGCATCAACTCAGCGACCTTTACCGTGGCCCCTGGCGCCACCGGAACCATCACTCACGATCCATCGAACACCGCCTTTACCTTCACCCCGTCCAGCCCTCTGGCCATCAGCACCGCCTATACCGCAACCATCACCACCGGCGTTCGCGATGTGTTCGGCAACGCGCTGGCCAGTAATTTCGTTTGGAGTTTCACTACCGCCGCCAACGGCTGCAATCCGCCGCCGACCGTGCTGTCGGTAAGTCCACCGAATGCTTCGGTTGGTGTCTGTTCCAACAGCGTTGTCACGGCCACATTCAGCGAGGCCATGAACGGGGCCAGCATCACCACCGGCACCTTCACCGTGACTCCCGGCGTAAGCGGAACCATCACTCACGATGCCAGCAACACAATCTTCACCTTCACTCCGTCGAGCCCTCTGGCCATCAGCGCCCTGTACACCGCCACCATCACCACCGGTGTCCGGGATCTATTCGGCAATGCCCTCGCCAGTGATTTTGTTTGGAGTTTCACCACCGCCGCCAACGGATGTAATCCGCCCCCGACCGTCGTCTCCGTCACGCCGCCGAATGCTTCTAACGGGATCTGCTCCAACAGCGTCGTCACTGCCACTTTCAGCGAGGCCATGAACGCCTCCACCGTAAACACGACCACTTTCATGGTGACACCTGGAGTATCCGGAACCATCACTCACGATGCCAGCAACACAATCTTCGCCTTCACTCCGTCGAGCCCTCTGGCCATCAGCACCGTCTACACCGCAACTATCACCACCGGCGCCCAGGATCTGTTCGGCAACGCCCTGGCCAGTAATTTTGTTTGGAGTTTCACCACCGCTGCCAACGGATGCAATCCACCCCCGACCGTCCTCTCCGTAAGCCCCCCGAATGGCTCAGTAGGTCTATGTCCTAACACGATCGTAACTGCCATTTTCAGCGAGGCCATGGACCCTTCATCGATCGATGGCACAACTTTTACATTGACGGGACCGGGATCTTCACCCGTGGCCGGACAAGTTACCTACGACGCGTCGAGCAACACGGCGATCTTTACTCCGTCCAGCGGTCTGCCACTGAGTACCGTATTCATCGCGACCATTACCACCGCCGCTCATGACATGTTTGGCAATGCCTTGGCCAGTGACTTTGTCTGGAGCTTCACCACTGGTGCAAATCCGTGTCAACCGGCATCTCCGCCCATTTCCGTAACTCCTCCCAACGGCTCCGCCGGAGTATGTCCGAACATAGTGATTGCTGCCACTTTCCCGCAGGCGATGGATCCGGCCACCATCAATCCAACCACTTTTACCGTTACTCCCGGGGTGACGGGAACAATCACCCCCGACGCATCCAACACCATCTTTACCTTCACTCCATCCGGCAATCTCACGCTGAAAACGTTGTACACGGTCACGATTACCACCGGAGCCAAAGACCAGTTTGGCAATGCGCTGGCCAGCAATTTTGTATGGACTTTCACCATAGGCGCCACTTCGTGTCCACCTCCACCTCCGCCCATAGTGATTTCGGTATCCCCTGCCGCCGGTGCGTCTGGTGTATGTCCTAATACCGTGATTACCGGCACATTTAGTGAGGCCATGGACCCCGCAACCATGAACGACACGACCTTTACGGTGGCACCCGGCGTGACGGGGACCGTCACCCTAGACGGAACGGGTCAGATCGCTACGTTTACTCCGTCCGGCAATCTCGCGCTCAACACAAGTTACACGGCTAGGATCACCACAGGGGTCCAGGACCTGTTTGGCAATTCGCTCGCCACCGATTTTGTGTGGAGCTTTACCACCGCAACGCTTGCGTGTCAGCCGCCGGTGCCGATGGGGTCGGCCGCGAATTTCGATGTCTTGGGTGCCTCCACGGTTACCAACACCGGTCCGACTATCATTAGCGGTGGGGATTTGGGGCTGAGTCCAGGCTCGTCGGTGACCGGATTTCCACCGGGAACACTCACTCCGCCTGCGGTGATGCACTTGACTGATCCCGTCGCCGCGCAGGCACAACTCGATTTGAGCATCGCCTACAACTACATCGCCGGACTCACAGGAGCTGCACTCCTACCCGGAGATATGAGCGGTTTGACTCTCACGCCTGGCTTGTATAAGACGGCCAGCACAGTCATGCTATCCGGAGGAAACGTCACTCTCGACGCCCAGGGTAATGCGAACGCTATTTTCATCTTCCAGATCGGGTCCACACTCACGACCATCACAGGTACGCAGGTCGTTCTCGCAGGCGGTGCTCAGGCCAAGAATATCTTTTGGCAAGTTGGCAGCTCTGCAACCTTGGGAACGAACTCTATATTCAAAGGAAACATTCTGGCGCTCGCCTCAATCACAATCACTACGGGCGTGAATCTGGAGGGCAGGGCGCTTGCGCAGAATGGCGCGGTCACTTTGGACACTAATACGATTACCGCCCCATAAGTCTGCCGGGCAATGATTGCGTGACAATCACACGAGCGCGGTTCCGCATGAGTGACGCTCAACTCGGAAATTACCCGTATCCGGGCGCGCATATTACAATTGTTAGCCGTCCCCTTCTGTTGGCCGGTAAATATATTCCACTGCACTTTTTGGAGGACTTATGAAGCTTACCCCGGGAAAACTCGCGGGACTGCAACACGTCTCAGACAAGCGCGGCGTAATCGCAGCCGCCGCCATGGACCAGCGTGGCTCGCTGCAGAAGTCGCTGGCTAAAGAAAAAGGCGGCGACATCACTGACTCGATGATGGAGGAATTCAAGTCGCTGGTCACAGAAGTCCTCACGCCTCACGCTAGCGCCATTCTTCTCGATCCTGAATGGGGACTCCCCGCTGCCAAGCGTCGCGCGAAAAACGCCGGCCTATTGCTGGCGTACGAGAAAACTGGATACGACAAAACCGGTCCTGGACGTCTTGGCGATCTTCTTGACCACTGGTCCGCTCGCCGACTGAAAGAAGTCGGAGCCGATTGCGTGAAGATCCTGCTCTACTACACGCCTTACGATCCCAAGGACGTGAACGACAAAAAGCACGCCTGGGTGGAGCGCATTGGCGACGAGTGCCGCGCCAACGATATTCCCTTCTTCCTAGAGTTCGTAGGATACGAAGAAGGCACGGACGAAAAGGGCGTTGAGTATGCGAAGAAGAAGCCGCACATCGTCACCGAGAGCATGCGCGAGTTCACCAAAGACCGCTACGGCGTAGACGTGCTCAAAGTCGAAGTGCCGGTGAACATGAAATTCGTGGAAGGCACGAAGTCGTTCGGCGGGCAAAAAGCCTACACGAAAAAAGAAGCGATCGAACTGTTCCACAAGGCCGCCAGCGTCGCGACCAAGCCATTCATTTATCTTTCGGCTGGCGTCAGTAACGCCGAGTTCAGCGAAACTCTCGAGCTTGCCGGAGAAACTGGAGTCAAGTTCAACGGTGTGCTCTGCGGACGCGCTACCTGGAAAGACGGCATTCCTGTTTATGCGAAACAAGGACCGGCCGCTTTCCGCAAATGGCTCGAGACCGAAGGCGTCAAGAACATCGAGAATGTGAACCAAAAGCTGAAAGCTGCGACCTCCTGGTTCCCGATCTATGACGTGGAGCCGGCGATGGCGGGTGCGTAAAGGCTAACCACGAAGGGCAGCAAGGTACATGAAGAAAATCCAGAGATGTCCTTCGTGTAACTTCGTGCCCTTCGTGGTTATAGCTTTTATCCAAGCCGCGCTTGGCCGATGCGCCTCAGCCGCCCTGTCAATCTTCGGCGGGTGCGTAATCAGTCCTGTCCGCGGCATTATCCGGAGTTCCAGGATCAAGCGCCGAGCTGCTCCAGTCCTTTACCTTCGTGGAACAAGTCGCGCTTACTTTCCGTACTGAGATATGGAAGTCAGAATGGATTAAGCTCTGTTCGCAGCTCAGAATCGCTGCATTAGAATTCTTGCCACCGCCGGGGAGGAAATATGCGCAGGACAACTAGAAACCTTTTCGCCTTCGTGATAACAGTACTTGTGTCCGCCGTGACTGTTTCGGCACAGGGCACACCCTCACGCGAACAAGAATCCATTACCATCATCTTCAATGATGGACACCGGCAGAGTATTTCTCTCGACGATATAACACGCATTGAGTTCAAATCGTCGCCGATCGTGGTCTTCAAAGATGGGCGGCAGCAGAACCTGCGATTTGCAGACGTCCAACGCATTGAATTCTCTTCGTTCTCGAAAGATTCAGCTATCGGACGAAACTATTTCGTAGGCAAATGGGAGGTTGGGGTGGGCGCCTTCGGCTCCGAGCACTTCTTCATTACTCTCGAACCGACCGGCGAAGCGCGAAAGACTCTCGGCTCCAGTCATGGGACTTGGACCGTGGTCGATGGTGAGGCGCGCATCAATTGGGATGATGGCTGGCATGACGCCATTCGCAAGGTAGGAGCAAAACACGAGAAGCGCGCTTATGCACCCGGAAAGACTTTTTCCGATGAGCCCTCAAACGTAACCGACGCCAAAAACACGACTGCTGAACCGATCTGATCAGCTCCGCGTATGCCAATAAGATCGCTCACTCTTCCGTGCACGCAAGCCCACGGCTACCCCACGTAAGAAAGTCTTGGGCTGGCTTCTCCGTCATTGCTACACTCTTGTGTCCCGCCGCCATCCGAACTTTTGCTTCTGCTGGCGCGTATCCTAAGTACGAAACGGTTTGGGGCTGGTCTCGAAACACAAGCTCTCAGCCTTCAGCTTCGGCCGTCAGGGAGAGCGCTCAGGCGCAATCGCCATCCAGATCTCCAGAGACGCGATAGATTTAGTTCCTGATAGCTGAGATTGACGGCTGATAGCTAAGAACAGCGTGGTCCCAATCCGAGCAAGCGTTCCGGGGAGCAACTTTTGGAAGACGCCCATGTGGCAGCTTTGCTGGTCCGTCGCTGCGTTGCTGGCGACGCCGCCGCATGGGAGGAAATCGTCCAGCGGTATCATCGGCGCATCTACAACCTCTGCTATCGTTTTGCCGGATCGGCAGACGATGCTCAGGACCTGACTCAGGAGGTCTTCATCAGAATGTATCGCACCCTCAATTCCTACGATGTCGGGCGGGGCGCATTCATGACTTGGATAACGACCCTGACCCGCAACCTGCTTGTCGATCATTTCCGCAAGACAAAGAACGACCGGCTGACCGACTCGCTGGACGCGACTGCTTCCGACCACGAAGACGCCATGCCCCTCGGCGACCGCATTCCGGACGGGGGCCCGCCCCCGGACTCAGGCGTACAAAGCCGTGAGACCAAGGAAACTGTCCATCAGGCCTTGCAGAAGCTCTCCCCGGAGCTCCGGGAGGCAGTGATTTTGCGGGACTTACAGGACATGGATTACCGTGAAATCGCTACGGTACTAAGGGTTCCAGAAGGTACAGTTAAATCGAGGATTAACCGGGGGCGAGCGGAACTTGCGCGCCTCCTCCAACGTACATATAGGCAGGTGATGTGATGCCAGGCAAAGAAGATATCCGGATGAGCTGCTCGGAATTCGACGCTCTGCTCAGCCAGGCCATTGACGGTACTCTGGCCGGCGACCGACTCTCGGCCTTCGAGGCCCATGGACGCGTGTGCCAGCTCTGCGGCCCATTGCTCCACGAAGCCGAAGCGGGACGTTCATGGCTGAAGTCACTCACCGACGTCGCGCCCCCAGACGAACTAGTCACCAACATTCTGCTGCGAACAAGTGGAGTCGCTTCCACCCATCGCCATGTCGCCGGAGAGCCGGAGATTACTTCATGGGTCGCCCGCATCCGCAACTGGGCCGAAGTCATCACTTCGCCGGTAGTCGCGATGGCGCGACAGCCGCGGTTTGCAATGTCATTCGGCATGGCTTTCTTCACTTTATCTGTGACCCTCAGCCTTGCCGGAGTTAAATTAAGCGATCTCCGTCACATGGATCTGCGTCCGAGCGCAATTCGGCGCAGCTATTACGAGACCAGCGGTCGCGTGGTGAAGTATTACGAAAACATTCGCTTCGTTTACGAAATTGAATCCCGGGTGCGCCAGTTCAAGGAGGCAGCAGCCCCCGCCGAACAGCCATCCGAACAGCAGAACAATAACGATCGCAAGAACAAGACCAAGAACGATACCAGTGGACAGCCCGAGCAGAAACAGGAACGTAACTACAGCCAGGAAGGAACCCAGCCGATATTCGCTGCTTCCCTTCCCATTTACAGGGGACCTGAACCAGCGCGCCTTTCGATTCGGGAGGCACCAGAGCCAACTGTAGTGTCGGTGACCACATACAGGAGGTTCTCATGAACTGCGCTAACCATCCCCAATCGCCGATTGCCGCATACTGCCGCACTTGCGGCAAGCCGCTGTGCGCAAACTGCACGCGTCCCGTGATGGGTGTGATCTATTGCGAGACCTGCCTGGCCGAACGCGTTGGTAGCACTGTGCCTCCGCAGGCCCCTTATCAGCAACCAGCGACCCAAACCCCCGGCATGCCAATCCCACCCGCTTCACACTCTGCGCCAAATCCTGCGTTGGCTGGGATACTGGGCGCAATTCCGTTTGGCGTAGGCGCGATTTACAACGGGCAATACACCAAGGGACTCGCTCACTTGGGCATTTTCATTTTGCTGGTGATCGGGGCCAACCAGAAAGAGCCGCTGGACGTGATTTGCGGTATTGGAATCGCTGCATTTGTCGTCTACCAGATCATCGACTCAATACGAACCGCAAAGGCCCTTCAAGTCGGTCAGCCAGCCCCAGATCCTTTCGGCCTCGCCACCATGTTCAGTCCAGGCGGTGACAAGTCTGATTTTGCGCGCGGCGTACCCACGGGAGCAGTTGTCCTCATCGCTCTGGGCGTTTTGTTCCTGTTGCATAACCTGGGGATTTGGTTCCTTAGCGTGGATAGGCTCTGGCCCATCGTCCTGATCGTACTGGGCGTCTGGATTTTCATCAGGAGGCAAGCGTGTATTAATCGCGGTGATTATAGTCACCGTGGCCTTGCCGGGCCGGCAGTTCTGGTCACGGTGGGAGTGCTTTCTTTGCTGGACAACTTGCATGGGCCAAACTGGGACCGCACCTGGCCAGTGATTCTGCTCGTCGTAGGAGTCGTAAAGTTGCTCGAACGCGGCGGCCACCTGGGCGGCCCGCATTCGAATATCACAGGCGGATACCCGCCTGCGGATGTTCCGCCGACCGAGGTTCCGCCGACCCAACCTCCGCCAACTGAAGTAAACAGCGAGGTGAAAAATGGTTAGCGCCACCCAAATGCCTCCACCCGCTCCACCGGTGCGGCCCCCGCGCCCGCCGCGTTCGCTGGCCGGTCCGGTCGTACTGATCGTGATTGGAATTTTCTTCCTCCTGGGGAACCTTCGCATTCTCTACTGGCATGACCTGGGCCGTTGGTTCGCACACTACTGGCCGGTTTTGCTAATTCTTTGGGGCATTATCAAGCTGATTGAATATCAGCAGGCTAACCGCACCGGAACTCGACCCTCTGGAATCGGCGCCGGAGGCGTGCTGCTGATTATTTTCCTCGTAGTCGCAGGCCTGATGGCCACCGAAGCCTACAACTTCAACTGGGATGAAATCCGCAATCAGATGCACATCGAGGGAGCGGACATGCCCTGGTGGGGCCACACTTACGACTACAACGCGGACCTGCAGCAGAATTTCCCAGCAGGCGCCACCCTGCGCGTCACCAACACCCGTGGCGCAATCAACCTGAGCACATCAAACGACAACCGCCTGCATGTCACTGTGCACAAGCGCATCAACTCGGAGAACCAGCAGGACGCCGAGAGGTGGGACAAATCGACTCAACCACAAATCAACGTAACTGGCCAGACAGTGACGCTGAACGCCAACAACAAGGGAGCTGGCGACCACTGGGTCAGCAGCGATCTTGATATTGCCGTGCCTCGCAAGGCCTCTGTGGTCTTATCGACCAGCCATGGCGACATAAGCATTATGGGCCGGGACGGAAATGCCGATGTGACCAACCAGAACGGCGACGTCTCCGTCACCGACCTGAAGGGAAACCTCACCTTGAACCTGGACCACAGTTCGGCGCGAGTTTCCCAGGTGTCCTCGGACGTAACCATTCAGGGCAGAGCCAATGACATTTCCATCGAAGACGTAAAAGGCACGGTGCACCTCGATGGCGACTTCATGGAGAGCGTGAAACTCTCTCGCATCGCCAAACCGGTCAGTTTCAAGTCGACTCGCACCGACATGGATTTCTCCCAACTCAACGGTTATCTCAATCTCGATTCTGGCGATCTTGAAGCAACCAGCGTCACCGGTCCCTTCCGCCTGCGCACCCGCTCGAAGGACATCATGCTGAACGGCATATCCAACGAAGTGCACGTACAGAACGAAAACGGAGCAGTTGAAGTACACGTCAACAAGCTAGGCGGACTGGACGTCAAGAATGCCAAGGGTGACATTCGCATCTTCGTGCCGGCAAAATCAGGTTTCCAACTGGAGGCCCAGGCGCATGACGGCGAGATACAGTCGGATTTCAGTGGCCTAAAAATAGACAATGGTGACAATCACTCTTCCGCCAATGGCAGCGTAAACGGAGGCGGTCCGCGCATGGTCCTCGAGAACGAGCACGGCACCATCGAAATCCGTAAAGGGACAGTTGTTCCCACGCCTCCGGCCGCGTCCAAAATACCAAATTCTCCCGAGCCTCCGGAAACTCCTGAGCCAACCGAAAACTAGCAGGAAGTCGGCACCGACTTTTGAGTAGTGCGCTGTTTGAAACTTATTCCAACTCCGGGAACGTGTAGCCTGCGATGGGGATGAGTTTGACAATGCATCTTCCGTGAGCCCAAATGAACTGCGGCGATTCGGACAAACGCTCCGATGTGCCTCGCTGTATGGTCACAGTACAGCGGTAGTCATTCCGTCTAATGGATTTTTTGCAGATGAAGCAGGCAAACCCTGGGTGTTTGGGCGGCTTTGTTTTTCTCACATTCCGATAATCCCACCAACTCTTCCAAACTCCAAATCTATACGCCGAAAGTTATTACGATGTACTCAATTCAAGACAACCCACTGCCAGTTTTCACGAGGGCGCGGTTCGCTCCGTCGCCAACGTGATAAAGTGACTTCCTTCGGAGGCTCCCTTGACGCAAACCGCAGCGCCTGATCTTGCGCAGATAAAGTCCAACATGAAGTCAATTTGGATGGCAGGCGACTTTGGCCAGATTGCAAACTACGCAGTTCAGGCCGGAGTTGGTTTCATCCAGCGAACTGAGATCAAGCCCGGCAGCCGCGTTCTGGATGTTGCCTGCGGAACTGGAAATGTTTCTCTGCCCGCCGCGCGTGCATGTGCAGTGGTCACCGGCGTCGACATTGCGCCGAATCTCCTAGAGCAAGCCAGAAAGCGCGCTGCTGCCGAAAATCTACATATGCGTTTTGACGAGGGCGACGCCGAAGACCTGCCATATGCTGACGGCGAATTCGATATCGTAGTTACGATGTTTGGCGCCATGTTCGCTCCTCGGCCGGAACGCGCTGCCGCGGAATTGATTCGCGTATGCCGTCCCGGCGGATTGATCGCGATGGGCAATTGGACTCCGCAGGGCTTTGTAGGCAAGACGTTCCAGGCCACGGCGAAAATGGTCCCGCTTCCGCCCGGAGTTCCGCCGCCAGTGCTCTGGGGCGATGAGGCCACAGTTCGGCAGCGCCTCTCGATGAATATTTCGAAGTTGACGTTGACCCGGCATAACGTGACTTTCGAATATCCCTTCAGCCCGAAAGAAGTCGTGGCATTTTTCCGCCAATATTTTGGCCCAACACAAGCCTCGTTTGCGCGGCTCGATAAGGCCGGTCAGGAAACGCTGGCTTCCGAGCTAGAAAAGTTGTGGGCCGAGCGCAATCAAGCCACCGATGGCAGCACAAAAGTTGAAGCCGAATACCTGGACGTCCGAGCCATTCGCGCATAACCGACACCCGAGTAATATCGAATCATGGGTTCTCCATCTCCCACCGCCGCAGGCTTCCGTCTTATTCTCCGGCGGCCTGCCATTGTCCTGGCTGAGATCGCGTGGCGATGGAGCTTCGCGGTCGCCGTCTGGTTCCTGGGTGGAGCGTTTCTGCTGCAGTACGCAGGTTCGCTATCGGTGAATACAGTTGACCGGCTATTGCTCGGAACCAGGCAACCGGCGCTGATATTGCGCGCGCTTCATCGAATATTCCACGGCAGCGCCTTGCGATTCACTACGAGCGGCATCCTTCTGGCTATCGCATTAACCGTCGCGTGGATCGTGCTGGGATCACTTGGCCGAGCGGCTAACGTTGAAGCGATGATGGAAGAGCTGGGAATTACGCCATCGCCGAATACACATCGCGGGACCATCTCTTCGTTTTTCGCATTGAATTTTCTTCGCGCCGCAACCACCCTGGCAGCAGTCGTCGCTGGATTCGGCGCCATCCTGATTGCAAGCGGGGTTTGGGCTTCAACTCACTTGTCGGCGGGCGATGCCACAAGATTCTGGCTTGCCACGCTGTTACTGGTTTGGATTTCGTGGGCAACGCTAAATTGGCTTCTCTCGACGTCAACCCTCTTCGTCGCCACAGACGGCGTCGGCGTCGGCGCTTTTCCCGCTATCTCGGCAACCGTGGGCTGGTATCGCGACCGCCCCGGCTCCGTGCTCGCAGTTGGAACCTGGTTTGGTCTGATTCATGGCGGCGCGTTTCTGACCGCTTGCAGCGCGGCATTTACCGTGCTCGGCATGGCGCAAGTACTCGGCACGGGGCCCACTCTGTTCCTGGAACTTCTGATCGTCGCAATTTATTGTGCGATCGCCGATTTTCTGTATATCGGACGGCTGGCGGCATACCTGGCAATTATTAGACACGGAGAAGAATTCGGCTTACCAGAACCGCAATCCCCGCCGCCTATATTTCCATTCACTCAAAGCACTGCGATCGACCAGAGCGAATTAATTCTCAGTGATGTCCCGCTTCCAGCTACCTAGTCACGAGGTCTTATGGGGGCGGGGGCGTGCCCCCTTGCGCATGCCCTTGAGTCACGCTTTACATGCCACTTATGATTTGAGAAACTCATCCGTGGAAACCCAATCAATTGTTGTCCTGGATTTTGGGGCGCAGTATTCGCAACTGATCGCTCGCCGGGTCCGCGAGCAAAACGTCTTCTCGGTTGTCCTTCCCTGTAACGCCAAAATTGAAGAGATTCGCAAGCACTCCCCCGTGGGGATTATTCTCTCGGGCGGGCCTTCGTCGGTTTACGACAAAGACGCTCCAGTCGCCAATTCGCGCATCTTCGGTCTTGGAATCCCCGTGCTCGGAATCTGTTACGGATTGCAATTCATGGCGCATGTGCTCGGCGGCAAGGTCCGCGCAGCCAAGCATCGAGAATACGGGCATGCCCAGGTCGAGGTGCTGGCCGACTCGCAACTTTTCGATGGCCTTCCTCGCAGCCTGGAAGTATGGATGTCACACGGCGACGAGGCCCTGGAACTGCCGGCCGGTTTCCAATTAATTGCGAAATCTCCCAGCGCTGTGGCCGCGATTGAAAATACCAGCCGGCAATTATTCGCGGTGCAGTTCCATCCCGAAGTTCGCCACACCAAGTTAGGCACCGAGATTCTCCGCAACTTCGTCTTGTACATTTGCCAGGCAAAACCAACATGGACTCCGCAGCATTTTGTTGATTCGACGGTCGCGTCTGTTCGCGCGACGGTCGGCCAGGGGCGCGCCATCTGCGCCTTATCCGGCGGTGTGGACTCAGCCGTCGCCGCCACGCTGGTTGACCGTGCTCTGCGCACGGATGATAAGTCTCGTCTGACATCTATTTTTGTGAATAACGGCGTCCTGCGCAAAAACGAGTTCGAAAAAGTTCAGCAGAACTTGCGAGACAAACTCGGTTTACACGTGGTTGCTGTTGACGCCACCGAGCGCTTTTTATCAAAGCTTGCCGGCGTCACCGACCCGGAAAAGAAACGCAAGATTATCGGCAACGAATTCATCGCGGTATTCGACGAAGAAGCCCACCGAATTGAAAAAAAGGAAGGCGAAGTTGAGTGGCTGGTGCAGGGAACGTTGTACCCCGACGTGATCGAATCCGTCTCAGTGCGCGGGCCGTCGCAAGTAATCAAGTCTCATCACAACGTCGGCGGCCTACCCGAAAAAATGAAATTGAAGCTCATCGAGCCGCTACGTGACCTCTTCAAAGATGAAGTCCGCACAATCGGGCGCGACTTGGGAATGCCGGAAGAAATTCTGCAGCGCCAGCCATTCCCCGGGCCTGGTCTCGCAGTAAGAATTTTGGGCGAAGTCACGCCGGAACGATTAGCGATCTTGCGAGACTGCGATGACATCGTGGTCAACGAAATCAAGAAGGCCGATCTCTATACGAAGATTTGGCAATCATTTGCGGTGCTGTTGCCGGTGATGTCGGTCGGCGTAATGGGCGACCAGCGCACTTACGCGTACACCTGCGCCATCCGCGCGGTTCATTCCGAAGATGGCATGACCGCCGACTGGGTGCCGCTGCCACATGAGGTCCTGAAAACAATTTCCAGCCGGATCGTTAACGAGGTCCACGGAGTCAATCGCGTGGTCTACGACGTGACCTCGAAGCCTCCCGGCACGATTGAGTGGGAGTAAGCGAGGGTATTCAGGGTGTCTTCTGTCTTGACTACGATCCGGCCCTACTGTTGAGCATCGGCCGTAAGCGGTCCCACCGAATCCCGCACCGAGCCCAGGGGACGTCGAGCGGCGGCGGTTACCGGAACTGGCGGCCGCTGTTCTAGCGTGCCCAACAAGGGAGCTTCGCTGATTCCCATATCGAGCGAGACGAACTGGTTGTTGGCGCACATGAGTTCAATCATCCGCCTCTGTCGAGAACTTAATACCTTCACTGGCAAGGTCTCGAAATGGCGGAATACCCAGATTAAGTACAGCCGTTGTACAAGCGACGGATTCAGATATCGCGGCCCGAGCGGAGTCAGAACTCGCAGCACGCCTGAAGACAGCTTTTCAAGCCACATGAAATCGGTCCCAAAAGGATTTTAATTCTTGACGAAGGAGGCGCTGCAATTCAGAGTCCATGCATTATGCACCGAAACGCGTGCATTGGGAAGGGGCGCAAGTGAATTTTTTTTATAGGGACGGCGTTTTTTATATCGCCTAGGATCCGAAGATTAGGAGCGTCTGTTAACGTCTTCATCAATTTCAATGAGTCAAGCTCCAAACGCGCGACGAACCGGCCTTGCGCGGGCCCTCTCAAAGTTAGGCTTCTGCTCCAGGTCGCAGGCGGTCACCCTAATCCGCGCCGGGCGTGTCCGGCTTAATGGGCGGTTGGTTCGGGACCCCGAAAAGCCCGTCCTGCCCGGCAAAGACCGGATTGAGGTGGATGGAAACAAGCTCGGCCAGGCTGGCAAGCGCTATCTCATGTTCAATAAGCCGCGAGGCCTGGTGACCAGCCGCCACGACGAGAAAGGGCGCAAAACCATCTATTCCCTACTTCCCGCCTATACCGATAAGGACTGGCTAGCTCCCGTCGGTCGTTTGGATATGGCCAGCGAGGGGCTCCTTTTGCTGACCAATGACTCCGCCTGGGGAGCAAGGATTGCCTCGCCGGAAGCACACGTTAAGAAGACTTAACACGTCCAGATCGGGGCGATCGCGGGCAAGGAACTTGTCGATCGCCTGCAGAAGGGGGTAAGAACCGCCGAAGGCGATTTTCTGGCTGTAAAACGCGCCCGCACCCTGCGCTTGGGGAAAAAGAATTCATGGCTCGAGATCGTGCTCGACGAAGGCAAAAACCGGCACATCCGCAGGATGCTCTCGGAGCTCGACATTGAAGTATTGCGGTTGCTACGGGTCGCCATCGGGACAGTCGGCCTGGGCGATTTACCGAAAGGCAAAGCCCGGCCGCTTACTAATGAGGAGAAAGAAGCACTGGCGGCCCAGAATTGATTTCGAGCTTTGGAGACGGGCGTCCCGCGCCTATTTTGGATTTTTGGAGCGACGGGCGTAATCGCCCGTCCACAACGGAATCACGTCATCCCCGCGTCATCGGATAATTCTTTTCCCGCCACTCGCGCACACCGCCATCCATGGACAGCACGTTCGTATAGCCCATTTTTTGCAGATTGTCCGCAGCCAGCGCGGAGCGAAAACCTCCCCCGCAGTACAAGACCACAGGAGTCTTCACGTCCGGGACGCGCCCCTCAACATCGCGCTCAATAACTCCCTTGCCCAGATGAATCGCTCCCGGCAAATGGTCCTTGGCGAATTCGCTCTCTTCGCGTACATCGACCAGTAGAAACTTCTCCCCACGGTCAAGCTTCTGCTTTACCTCATCCACGGTGGTTTCCTTAACCCGTGACTTCGCATCGTCAACAATTTTCAAAAACCGCGGAGTATGCTGCATGGGACCTCCTGTTTAACTAGCCACTGACACTGACCACTAATCACTAGCCACTGACCACTTCTTCCGTTTGTCCTTTGAACGTGCAGTCTTCCGGATTCTTGTCTTCGCGCAGACCGAGAAAAACCGGAGCGCGAAGCTTCAATCCGCCTTCGGAAGTTTCATGAGTCCACTCGGAGAACTTCACTTCCGCAACCCGCTCTTGCTTTACCCAATGCACGTTCTTGGCGTCCACCGGACCGGTGAACGGAGTTTTCTTGGTTTCGATTTCCTTCAGAACTTTCCAGATTTGTTTCAGCATAGCCTGGTTGAACCCCGTTCCCGCGTTGCCCACATGGATGAGTTGTTTTTTATCGTTGTAAAGTCCGAGAGCCAACGAGCCGAAATATTGCCGCGCACCTTCGGGATCGGTATATCCGCCAATCACACAATCAACCGTCTGAGTAATCTTGATTTTCAGCCAGTCGCGGCTGCGCCGCTCCTCATAACAGCTATTGCATTTTTTCGCGAGAATGCCTTCCAACCCTTTCTGTTTCGCTGCTTGGAAGAGAGCAACACCCTGTCCGGCTTGATGGTCTGAGTAGCGGACCATCTCTCCCGCGGGAAGAATCTGCCGCAGCACGCGCTTGCGGTCGTCGAGAGCGACCCGCCGCAGATCATAGCCATCGAGGTAGATGAGATCAAAGACGTAGTAAAGGATAGGCAGGTCGGGACGCGTCGCCGCCTGCCGCCCGTGTGCCCGAATCCCGGTACGTTGCTGCATCAGGCTGAACGACGGACGGCCTTGTTCATCGAGGACAACTACTTCGCCGTCGAGAATGGCAGTCTTCGCATTGACCAGCTTCGGCAGCTCACGCAGCTCCGGATAACGCGGGCCGAGATCATTCTGATTGCGCGAGACCATGCGGACGTTCCCGTTCTCGATGAACGAGACCACGCGATAACCGTCCCACTTAATTTCAAACAACCAGTTTGGATCGTCGAAAGGCTCTTCCCCGATCGAGGCCAGCATGGGTTGAATTGCGGTGGGCATAGGCCGCTTGGTGGCGCCCTTTAAATCTTTAACCAGCGCGTTTGCGGCGGGAACGCTGGAAACCAAGGCTACGGACGCTTTTTTTTTTGCTCCTACGCCCGCCTTTGCTCTGTTTTCCTCTGTCGTCTTAGCTTGTCGCTTTCGTTTGTCCAGCTTGGCCACGGTATCTGCAAGCCACGCCGCTTTTACTCCGCCGCGAGATGCCTTCTTGCTGCTCTGCCATTCGGCCGAGCCTTCGTCCCCGGCAATTTGCGTCATGGTCTGACCGCTCAGCACCGACTTGTCATATTTGTCGATATCGAACTTTTCGTCCACATATTTGTCGGCTTTCTTGATCATCAGCCACTCGTTGCCCTTGCTTCCCGGCCTGCGAGCTTTAATATGAATCAATGCGTAGTCGCCATTCAATCGCTGACCATGAAGACGGAATTTCAGATCGCCTTTTTTGATCATGGCCGCAGCCTCAGCTTCGGTGCCGGGAACATATTCTCCATTGACCGGTACGGGTGAGAGGGGCTCCCATGTGCCGACATCCCACACCATCACCGTGCCCGCCCCGTAGTTGCCCTCAGGGATGATCCCTTCAAAGTCAAAGTAAGAAACCGGATGATCCTCAACCTGCATAGCCAGGCGCTTGTCAGCAGGATTCAGCGATGGGCCTTTGGGAACGGCCCACGACTTGAGCACCCCTTCCATCTCCAGGCGGAAGTCGTAATGCAAGCGCGTCGCGCGGTGGCGCTGGACCACGAAGCGGTGGCCTTTGCTCTTTTCCAGTTTTGGCGGAGGCTCAGGAGTTTCCGAAAATCGCCGCTTGCGTTTGTATTCTTCTAAAGCCACGAACGATATTGTAAAGAAAGAAGACGCGAGAAGCGCAAAGACCGGTCACAAGTAAGAATTCAGAATGCAGAAGTTTGACCGCTAGATCTCACTTCTGCATTCTTCCTTCTGAATTCTGCGTTCAAGACAGTTCAGGCGGCCTTGCCCATGGTGACGCGGTGAGCGGTTGACGTTTCTACGTTGTAGAGTTCGACCGAGGGCTCGTCCCTCAGTAACGGAAGAAGCGCATCGGTGACTTCCTGGAAGTGATCGCGATGATAGCGCTCGGCATCAGCGCGCGACTTCCATATGCTGATGGCAACCGTGCGGTCAGGCTCGTCGTCCGAGCTTAGTGCCAATAGGTCGACGAATCCCGGCTGTGAGCGCAAGATTGGTAAAACATGCTGCTGTAGCGTGTCCTTGAAATCTTGCCTTTTGTCGTTTTTCACGTAGCATTCCACAATGCGCGTAAACATGGTGAGCACTCCCTTCGCAGGTTAGAAGTAACGGTTGGCCCGCCGCCGATAAGCCTGCGGCGGGAAGTGCCGGGCTATGGAGCTTGGAAGTGACGAACGAATTATAGGCCTGAGGGAACACGATGTCCTGTGCGAAAAAGTCACTGCCAACAGCCGAATTGACTACCGACCACGATAAATCGCCAAAATGCAGCGTGAATATCCTCAACAGCCGTTGGTCGGAGTGGGCGCAGTCATCGTTGAAGACGGCCGCGTGTTGCTTATCAAACGAGGCAAGGCACCATTGCTCGGCGAGTGGTCAATTCCAGGCGGAATGCTCGAATTAGGTGAAACCCTGCGTCAGGGAGCGGAGCGCGAGGCGCTGGAAGAAACCGGGCTCGTGGTCCGTGCCATCGATCTACTCGGCGTTTTCGACCGGATCGTGCCTGACTCCATTGTGTCCGATCCCGCGACGCATAATGAACAGAGACGCACGCTCTACCACTATGTGCTCATTGATTTTCTCTGCCAGAGGATCTCCGGAAATGTAATTGCCGCGGGCGATGCGGCCGATGCCCGATGGTTCACTCCTCAGGAAGTAGCGGAGATTTCTCTGCCCGAGGACACGCGAAATATTGTGCAGCTCGGATTCGCGAAAGCTAACTAGCTCGTTCCCTGGCGCGTGCTTAAGCCTCGTTCGATTCGGATTCAGATTCGAACTCGTCAGATACCGGCTCATTCAATATCTGGCTAGCTTTGCTGAAATCCTCTGGCTGCACCAATAGCTTTACTCCACCCAGAAGGTTGGAGATGAACCAGTCCATGCGAACCATATTTTCGTCACCCAAGAAGCACTCGATGCCGGACGCTTCGAGCCTCCCTTTCGCGAGCAACGCCTCGGGCACATCACGAAATCGCCGGAGCACGACCAAGTCTCGCATCTCCGGCAAAGTGATTTTCGGCGACTCGGGTTCCGGAACTTCCAGGTGACGACGCTCAAGCTCATCCTCGAGCGCGTCCCACGCCGGATCACTGAGATCCGAGGATTCGAGCGCCAGCTTCAGCAGTTCGCCGTCACTCAATTGTGAATAATGAGCGGCGAAACCTTCGTATGCTTTCTCGGAGCCCGATGGCCTCACGAACAGAATAATATCGAGATTCGGAGCCGAATGCCGGTGTCGAGGCGCAAAGACCCGATTTCCAAGCTTGCGCCAGTGTAATGCGGGGTTACAATAGCGCGCATGCGTAGCAGAGTTCCTGTTTTAGTCGGCCTCTTCCTTCTGCTTCTTTCACCGATGATTAAGGCCCAGTCGCCGCCCGCTGCAACGGGCGTCGACACCTCGCAAGAGGGCTTTGTCTTCGAGCACCTTAAAGAATCCGTCCGCTTTGAAAGCGACGGTAGCGGCGTGCGCGAGACCACCGCGGCAATTCGCATTCAAAGTCAGGCAGGTGTGCAAGATTTCGGCCAGCTGGTGTTCGGCTACTCAACCGCCAATGAAGACTTGAAAATTGACTACGTCCGCGTGCGCACGGCGGACGGGCAAGTGACAGAAACTCCGTCGTCCAGCTATCAGGACTTTGCCCCAGAGATTTTGCAGGAAGCTCCCATGTACAGCGATTTTCGGCAACGCCATGTGTCGGTTGTCGGCATGCGGCCGGGCGTCGTTCTCGAATATCACATAGTCACCGCGGTTAAACCGCTTGCTCCGGGCGAGTTCTGGTATGAGTACAGCTTTCCTGAAGCTTATGCGCTGGCGGACGGAACTCTTCAGATTGATCTTCCCAAGTCCCGCGAAATCAAAATCAAAAGTCCCGACCACAAGTTCGAAGTTCGCGAAGAGGGCGATCGTCGTATCTACACCTGGTCGGTAAAGAACTTCGTTCCGGACGGCAAAAAGCGCGAACAGGAGGAGATTGACGATACTCCTGATGTGCAGCTTTCGAGCTTCACCGACTGGCAGCAGATTGCAACCTGGTATACGAAATTACAAAGCGAACGCGCAGTCCCGGATGACGCGGTAAAAAAGAAAGCGGCGGAACTCACCCGAGGCGCTACCATGCCAGAGGAAAAGACACGCCGGCTGTATGACTTTGTTGCTCAGAATATTCGTTATGTCAGCCTTTCTTTCGGAGTCGGTCGACTCCAGTCACATGCAGCCTCGGAGGTGCTACAGAACGGCTACGGCGACTGTAAGGACAAGCACACTTTGCTTCAGGCTATGCTGGCAGCAGAAGACATTAAAAGCTACCCCGTATTAATCCACTCCGACCGCAAATTGGATCAGGACGTTCCATCGCCCGCGCAATTCGATCATCTGATCACGGCGGTTAAATTTGGTGAGAACCTGACCTGGCTTGATTCAACTGCTGAAGTTGCGCCCTATGGTCTGATCGAGTATCAGCTGCGAAACAAGCTGGCTGTGATTGCCACTACCGATTCTGCTGGAGGTTTGCGGCGCACTACGTCTGAGTCTCCGGTGCAGAACCGCACAACATTGAACATAGACGCGAAATTCAGCGAGTTCGGCGCACTGGATGCAACGGTTGATCTCACGGCATCCGGCGATGGCGGATGGCCCTTGCGAGCAGTTTTTCGCCGAGTTGCCGAGAAAGATTGGCCGCGGGCGCTGGAATATGTCTCTCGGAGTTGGGGATTACAGGGAGACGTTTCCGAGGTGAAGATTGAGGCCATCGAGAATACCACCAAGCCGTTTCACGTCGTCTATCATCTGCATAAAACCGACTACTTCAAGGTCCCGAACTCCGGGGTCAATTTCCAATTGCTTCCGCCCATATCAGTAGGCCGCGTGCCAAAAGCGAGTAAGAAGCATGGCTCGGAACCATTAGACGTTGGGCCTGCAGAGGAACGCGTCTACAAATTGAGGCTCGAATTCCCTCGCAATTTTACGCCGCATTCTGCTTCTGACGTGAGCGTCACGCGAGATTACGGCGAGTATTCTTCCTCGTACAAATTGACCAAGAACGTCCTCGAAGCCGAACGGCGAATGCTACTCAAAGTCAACGAGCTACCAGCTTTTCGCCGCGCAGACTACGAGTCGTTTCACAATGTGACTACCAGCGCTGTAGAGGAAACACCGTGGTGCAGCATCACAAAGCCGTCCGCTTCGGCGGTGGCTTCGGCTTCAGAGCTCAAGGGAACGCCGGCCGAACTTCGAGACGCTGGCAGGGCTGCACTGAAACGCCAGGACTTTGCGACGGCTGCAACTTTGCTGCAGCGAGCAGCCGACCAGGACTCCGCTACTAAAGAGGGCTGGGACGAACTCGGCCACGCGTATTCGGCACTGAACCAGCATGACAAGGCAGTTCAAGCTTTCAAGAAACAGTTGGAAGCGGACCCGTATCATCCCCATGCTAACGGCGAGGTGGCGTCAGAATTTCAACAACTCGGACGTTTTGACGATGCGGTGGCCGCCTATCGCAAGCAAATCGAAATTGCGCCGTCGGAGAAATCCGCCCACAAGCAACTCGGGCTATTGCTGGTACAGCTCAAACGCGATCCCGAAGCGCGCTCGGAACTTGAGACAGCCGCGTCGCTTCCGCCGGAGGACCCTGAGGTCAAGATGGCGCTTTCGCAGCTTTATTCGCGAATCGGCGAATCGAAGAAGGCAGAAGTAATGATGACGAGTTTGACCGGTGGCGTACCCGACGCGGGACGTGGCGATTTCTTTGCCGGAGCCTTGCGCGATGATATTGATCCCACCCAGACGGAGCATGATGCGGAGAAAAATCTCGGCGACATCGGCGATCAGTTCGATTCGGGTGAATACGAACACCTCACTCCAAACGCTTTTTCTGCGATGGACCTGGTCGCATTGTCGTGGGCACGGCTCGGGTGGGCCCGTTTTCTCCAGGGAGACAATCTGGCAGCGACACAATTTCTCGAAGCGGCTTGGGCTCTGAGCTTGTCGGGAACGGTAGCAAATCGGCTGGGACGGGTTTACGAAAAAACCGGCGCCCGTGATCATGCGCGGCATCTGTATGCTCTCGCGGTGGTGGCGGGAGGGCCGGAAACGGCAGCATCACGACAAAAAGTGGCGAAACTCGGCCCGGCGGGAGTGGAGAAGGAACTCGCCCAAGCCTCGGCTGAATTAGAAAAGATGCGCAATATCGGATTGCCGCAATTGGTGTTGGGAACAGCATCGGCCCGGTTTGAGATGCTATTCGATAACTCGACGAATCCAGATCGGGTGCAGTTTCTCGATGGAGACGAATCGCTGCGGAGCGCAGGCGAGAAACTCCAAAAGCTGGAGTATCCGGTCAAATTTCCTGACATCTCGTCAATCAAAGTCGTGCGACTGGGGAAAGTTTCTTGTACGACGTCCTCATGCAGGTTATCGCTATTGCCGCTCGGCGGCATGGAAGGGACGAGCACCGTAGTTCAGGGCAACGTTCAGGGCAACGTTCAGGGCGACGGATCCGAAGAGCTTGCGCCGCCGTCTCGCGGTAAAGCAGAGGTGAAGGCGACCTCGCTCAAGCCCAATGAGGATACTTCCAATGCAGGCGCCTCGCCTGATCCTTTCAAAGATGTTCCGCAGGTAGGTCCCGGGACTACGCCACCACATGCCATTAGTGCGCCTGACCCGGATTATCCGGAGGCTGCACGACGCGCAAAAATTCAAGGAACAGTCATAGTGCAGTGCGTGGTGGGGAGCGATGGCAGGGTCCACGACGCTCGCGTTGCGACTTCCTTATCTAAGGACCTGGATGCCAGCGCTCTAAATGCCGTGCGTCAGTGGCAATTTGAACCTGCCACAAAGGATGGTAAACCGCTTACCGTCTGGGTGAAGGTCGAGGTCAGCTTCCATCTATACAAAGATTCAACTACGAATTGAAAAGAGAACGGCCCGCAAGCTATCTGCCTGCGGGCCGCCCGGTGTGCTGTTCGGGATTGACCAAGAGGTGGTCACTCTAAGTACCCGCCGCGATCACCTGCGCGGGACAGTGGCCTCTTTAGCGAACTCCGGGTCTTAGTGATTGAGCTTCGGCGCGACCTTACGCCGGGCGCAATCCAAACTCACCGGTCGAGTTGCGAAGCACTCAGAGCAACCGCTCTAAGTCTCAGCCACCTCACCTGGTCTTTTACATCTACCACTACAGTCAGAACTTGTCATCAGACCACCTCCTTCCCGGTGTAAAGGCAGAATATTACACAACGAACTCTGGATCAAGTGGACGGATCGGGAAAGGAAACAAGCCAGGTTTCAGAGTTTCAAGGTTTCAGAGTTTCGAAGTTTCCGAGGTTTCAGTTTCAAAGTTTCAGAGGTTTCAAGGTTTCTGAGCCTCAATTTCCCCGGTCACTCGAGATTGACTTCGAACCTCTGAAACCTTGAAACTTTGAAACCTTTACTATGATGGAAGCAGTCCATGCCTTCCGCTTACATCCTCGGAATTGAAAGTTCCTGCGACGAAACCGCCGCAGCCGTGGTCCGCTCGGGCGAGGAAGTGATCTCAAATGTTGTCGCCTCACAGATTGCCGTCCACCAGCCTTACGGCGGGGTGGTGCCTGAGCTGGCGTCGCGGGAGCATTTGCGGGCCATCGTTCCGGTTGTTCGCCAGGCGCTGGCAGATGCCGGAAAGAATTACGACTCTATTGACGCGCTGGCAGTCACTCGGGGGCCAGGGCTTGCCGGGGCCCTGCTGGTTGGAATCAGCTATGCCAAAGCCCTGGCTTTTGCGCTCGAAAAACCTTTGATTGCTGTCAATCATCTCGAAGGCCACATTCACGCGGTGTTGCTAGAGGAGCGTCATAAAGGAAATCACGAGCTGCGCTTCCCGGTACTCGCGCTGGTAGTCTCTGGCGGCCACACCCATCTTTATTTGGCGGAACAGCACGGCGAGAGTTGGTCGTATGAAAATATTGGCCACACTCGCGACGACGCTGCCGGCGAAGCTTTCGACAAAGTTGCCAAACTGCTCGGCCTGGGATATCCCGGCGGCCCAGTGATTGACCGACTGGCCAAGCACGGGGACCCGAAGGCAGTGAAGTTTGCGACACCGCAGATCAAACATCCGGATCGGAAGGATTCCTCCCACCCTTCGAAAACCGCGAAGGGTGGGGCACCCGAAAACAAGCAATCGTGGAGCTCCGGGCGTCTTCGCCCGGAGTCGCAGGCTGCCGAAAATCCGCGATTTGATTTCTCTTACAGCGGAATCAAGACTGCGGTGCTTCGTCACGTCGAGACGCACGCACTAGCAGCTTCGATTGCAGCACGACGCGAAGCATTGTCCGAGATTTCCAAGCCTAAGCTGGAAGATTACCTCGCGCGCTGCGACCAGCAGACGCTTGACCTTATCGCTTCTTTCCAACGAGCTATGGTAGGAGACCTCGTCGCGAAAACGCTGGCTGCGGCGCGCAAGTACGAAATTGCCACTCTGTTTGTGACCGGCGGAGTCGCCGCCAACAACGAACTGCGCCAAACTTTTGAGCAGGAGGCTGCACGCGACGGACTGCCCGTGTACTTCCCTTCCCGTCCGCTCTCAACCGATAACGCTGCGATGATCGCGGCTGCCGCCTACCCCAAGTTTCTTGCTAAAGATTTTGCTGCGATGGACTTCTCTGCGGAAGCGGGGCTTGCGTTGAAATAGCTTTGAGCGCCAGCTAATCACCTGTCATTGATCAGCAGTTAATTTCCAGAATCCGACACCCTCGCGATGATGTCAGTCCGAACCGCTTTAGCGGTGAGGAATCTGCTTCTCAATCATCGACGTCACAGTAACTGATGGCTGATGGCTGAAAGCTGAGAGCTCTACTCAGCTTCTTCCAGCTTGCTCTCTTCAATATCCATATCTTTGAATTCGCTGGATTCGAAGACTTCGCCACATTCCAGGCATTCCACAAATTCGGCGTCTTCTTCGCGGGCGACTATTCGTACACGAGGGTGTTTGCATTTGGCCAGATCGTTCGTCATCGCAGGAGGTTGGACAGGGCGGGATGTGCTCATAGATTCCGGACTATCGCTTTTCTCGGGCTGGAATCGCCCGAGGACACTTGCGCCGGAATTGGCCGTATTTTTATCGCCGACGGGGGTGCTTGTCAAGCACAGAATGAATCGTCGAATGTGTGTAAAATTTTGCTCAGAGAGCATATGTCACTTAATGTCACGAACTTGGCCGAACAACCCGCACCCCGGCCTGCAGCCGGCAATCTGAAACTGCCCATCTACTTGGATAATCACTCCACCACGCCGGTCGATCCGCGGGTGCTCGAGCAGATGCTTCCTTATCTGAGCGATAGATTCGGAAACGCCGCCAGCCGCAGCCACTCTTTTGGATGGGCAGCCGACGAAGCGGTCGAGACAGCACGCGGCAGGGTCGCAGCTCTGATCGGCGCGAAGAGCGACGAAATCGTCTTCACCTCCGGTGCCACCGAAAGTGACAACTTGGCGATCAAGGGAGTGGCTGAAGCTTATCGCGGCAAGGGCGATCACATCATCACCTCCATTACTGAGCACAAAGCCGTGCTCGATTCCTGCAAGCGTCTGGAGAAGTACGGCTATCGCGTAACTTACTTGCCGGTCCAGTCGGATGGCTTGCTCTCTCTCGAAGACCTCGAGCGCGCCATCGATTCAAAGACCATTCTGGTCAACATCATGGCCGCCAACAATGAGATCGGTGTGTTGCAGCCGATCGAAGCAATAGGAAGACTCTGCCATGGGCGCGGAGTGATCTTCCATTCCGACGCGGCGCAAGCCCTAGGAAAAATTCCGATTGACGTTGTTCGGCAAAACGTCGATCTGCTTTCGATTTCTGCTCATAAGGCATACGGTCCAAAGGGCGTGGGCGCGCTTTATGTTCGGCACGGCATCGAGATATCTCCGACCATTGACGGCGGCGGGCATGAGCGTGGAATGCGATCGGGAACCTTGAACGTTCCAGGAATTGTCGGGCTAGGCAAGGCGTGTGAAATTTCCCAGGACGAGATGCCGCACGAATCATGCCGCATTGCAGGTTTGCGGAATCGCCTTCACGAGAAGATCAAATCCGGGTTGGACGAAGTTTACGTGAATGGCTCCATGGAGCACCGCCTCCCGGGAAATTTGAATATGAGTTTCGCCGGCGTCGATGGCGAAGATCTGATGACCGCCATCGATGATGTTGCGGTTTCGAGTGGCGCGGCCTGCACCTCGGCGCACATCGAGCCGTCTTATGTATTGAAAGCTCTGGGCATCAGTGACGAACTTGCTCAAAGTTCCATTCGCTTCGGAATTGGACGCTTCAATACCGAAGCCGAAATCGATTATGTGGCGGCTAAAGTAATCCACACCGTGCAGCAGTTGCGGGACTTGTCGCGTAGAAAGTAAGAAGCCGTTAGTTCGCCGCGATCGGATTGACTCGGGTTTGGTGTAGCGTTTGAACTATGCGATTTATTTCTGATTGGGTTATTCGCCCAGATTTGCCTCCAAACATTAATTTCACTTTGCCACCATTGGAATATAATTCGTCTATCGCACCCCCGTTCGTAGAGAAGGCGCCGAACTGAAATCCTTTGAATTCCTTAGATTCAACCGAAAATATTTCGGAACGACCGGAACCGTACAGGTCCACTGTTTTCATGAGGAGCAAAGAAAATGCTCTGGCGTTATGCGTCCGCGACTTGAACCAACCGAGTTCATCTGGTCTTGTCCTGAGAGCGAGATTCTCGAACTCATAATCTGATTCGCAGGCGGCATTTCCGACAATTGCGCAAAAGTCAGCGCTTGATCTTGTCAAAATGTTGAGAGTATAGCGTGTCGGATAAACCGACAGCCAAATCAGGCTTCCCGAGCGAAATGGAACTATTACCATATTAGGTCGAGTCGTCATCTTTTCGCGCTCGATGTCAACCCATGGAACTTCAAACGAATATCCAAGATATGACAGAGACATGCCGGGGGCAGTAGAGATTGTCTTATCAGGAAGTTCGGACGGGGTTTGTAAAATTAGGGGCTCTTTCCCGAGTAAGAGCCGTGCTTTGAGCAGGGGTTCGAAGTACCAAACAAAGCACCAAGCGCAAAGAACAACTAGCGCAACTCCGCAAATTACCTGGTTCCAGCGCAACCGCTTGGAGTCACCTAGCTGATTCACGCTTGACAATCCTTCTCGTATGCAAGCACCTGACGAGATGTTACCCCGCCGCTGCCGCCACTGGCTCCTCCACACTCGCTTCCCGCAAGAACTTCGCCGCTTCTTCAGGCGGAGTCGGATTGATATAGAATCCCGTGCCCCACTCGAATCCACCGACCTTGGTCAGCTTGGGCACGAACTCAATGTGCCAGTGATAGTGGTCGTTGCTTGAATCCTGCGTGGGTGAGCTGTGGATGACTAAGTTGTACGGCGGATCATCCAGAACCCGGTTTGCTTTGTTCAGTAGCGTGCGGATTGACTTTGCCAGGTTCTGAAACATGCGCGATGACGAGTTCTCAAATGCGGATTCGTGTTGCTTGGGCAGGATCCAGGTCTCGAATGGAAAACGTGGCGCGTAAGGAGCAATGGTCAGAAAGTCATCGTTTTCCGCGACCACTCGAGTGCCGGCTTCAATTTCCTGGCGGGCGATGTCGCAAAAGACGCAGCGCTCTTTGTATAAGTAGTATTGTTTAGCGCCTTCGATCTCCTCGGCAACGTAGATGGGAACAACCGGAAGCGCGATCAGTTGCGAATGCGCATGCTCGAGCGTGGCCCCGGCGCCTTCACCGTGATTTTTGAAAATCAGAATGTATTTCAGCCGCCGATCTTTCTTTAGATCAAGGATCCGGTCGCGGAAGGTCCACAGCACATCTTCAATTTTCTTTGGCGGCAAGGTGGCTAAACTGGCGTTGTGGTCGTTGTTTTCAACGATCACCTCGTGCGCGCCGACGCCATTCATTTTGTCGAACATGCCTTCGGCTTGGCGGTCGAGGTTTCCCTCGATTCCAAGCGCAGGAAACTTGTTCGGCACCACGCGCACTGTCCAGCCGGGAGTGTCGCGCTGCGGTTGGGCGCCGTTCTGGTTGGGACGATACGCCTGAATTTCCGGCGGAGTCTTGCCTTCGTTTCCATAGCAAAAAGGGCAAAAACCGCCCTTCATCTTTACCGATTCGCGGGCAAAGTCAGTTGGGCGCTTGGCGCGGTCGGTTGAAATAATTACCCAGCGGCCGACAATGGGGTCTTTTCTGAGTTCGGGCAAAAGATTGAGTCCTCCACCCGCTGCCACCCGGGTAGTTCATTTTACGATGAGATTGCGGCATTCTGAAATAGCTCGAAAGTTGGGCGCGCCGACCCGCCCTCGTAGTACACCGTGACTACGTCAAAGCGCCACTGCGGTGTCTCCGGGAATTGCCGGCGCGGGAGCGAGCGCAGGTAATCGCGAATCACGACTCGAAGGTCGTGCCGCTTCTTGCGATCGACAGCGGCGTTCGCAGGTTTCACGTCATGCGTGGTGCGGGTCTTCACTTCGATGAAGCACAGCACGTCTTCCTTATCTTTGCCTCTGTCCCAACCGATCAGATCGATCTCACCGCGATGTCTCGCCGTGCGAAAATTGCGCGCGACCATGACGTAACCTCGGCGTCGCAAATAGAAGTAGGCGTCCTCCTCCCCGCGACGCCCGGTGCGTAGGTGAGCAGGAAGCTTCTCGGCGGCTTGTTTTGACGCCAATCGATCCAGCCCGCGAAGAACTGTTTGCGTAATGCAACCAAAAAACATGTTGGAAGACTAGCCGCGTGTTCGATCGAAACGCAGTGACATGCGTCACACTCTTGGCTGTGGATTTCTCATTTGACGGGCTGTCTTACGAATTGGATTGGAGATTGTTCGTGAAGAAGCGCTCATAACAGTCGGTACAGAGCCACTGTCGGCCGTTCGTGTAACCCACAGAATGTTCATCACCGGCCTCGACACTAAGTTCCCAGTTGCAGATCAAACACCAATCTCGCTGCCACGCTGCTGGAACAAACTTAAAGCGGGGGTCGTCAGGTGCAGCTGTATCGAAGCATATTTGACCCGTTTCCGTTTCCACCAAGGCATCGATCGGCTTCCATTCGCGTTTTCGCCAGGCGAATCGGTTGAGCGCGCTCACCTGTGCCTGAACGTACGTAAGCTTCCACTCTTGCCCATGGATTGTGACGACCTGAAGCCCAGGTGTTTCTTCGGCGATGCCATGTTTCTTCTGCCACTCAGCAATGTTTTCGCGTGCACGTTCAAGTACAACTTTTTCTTCATTTAGCAGCTGTGCCGCAAAAGACTTCTTTTCGCGCAACAATCCAAGCAGAAGATGCTCAGTGTCAATGTGCCTGTTATTAAGGCGTTCAGCCTCTTCGGCAGCATAGGCCAGCACGCGCTTGGACTCATTGCTCAAGGGTAAATCGACAGAAGTTGGGAATTTCTCGCCAAGCATGCCACGGTCGGAGATTTTGCGACGAATCGAGTCTGTGGAAGATTCGGGAGAATCTCCCTTATCCAGCATCCTTCTGGTGAGCGCATGATCTTCTCGCAGCAGTCCCAGTAACAAGTGTTCGGTTTCGATATAAGGCGATCCGTATTGACTTGCTTCATAGCGCGAGAAAAAGATCACACGCCTGGCTTTTTCGGTATACCTCTCGAACATGGTGGACCTGCTTGTGCATAACTACACGTTCTTGAACAACTCCGCCCTGGGGTCTTCCGGATTCAGCTTCGCCAGCTCGCGCAGCAGTTCTTTGGTCTTCTCATCACGCGGCATGGGAACCGTGACCTTCACTTCGACAATCTCATCTCCACGCGCGCCTTCTTTGGTTGCTGACGGCACTCCCTTTTCCCGCAGACGCAGCTTCTGCCCGGACTGCGTCCCCGGAGGAACTTTCAGCAGCGCACGGCCATCGATTGTGGGCACTTCGATCTTCGCGCCTAATGCTGCTTCGGTTGCGGTAACCGGGACGGTCACGTAGATGTCATCGCTTTCGCGCCGAAACACCGGATGATTTTCGGTACGAATAATTGCGTAGAGATCTCCCGGCGGGCCTCCATGGGAGCCGGCATTGCCCTTGCCGGGAATGCGAATGCGCTGGCCGTCGCGCGTTCCCGCCTTGATGCGAACTTCGAGCGGCTCGGTGCGGCTAACCACGCCCTCTCCGTGGCAGACCGGACAGGTAGAAATATTTTTCCCGGTGCCGTGGCAGCGTGGACAAGTCACGTTGAACTTCATGCGACCACCAGTCTGCTCGATCGTGCCTTTGCCTTTGCATTGCGGGCACACACCGGGTTGCTCGATATAACCGTTTCCGTGGCAATTCGCGCACACGTCTTGGCGGGTGATGTTCAGACGCATGACACCGCCGCGAATCGCTGTCCAGAACGGAACGGTGACTTGATATTCGAGATCTGACCCGGGGGCGGGGCCTTCTTGTGGCGCTGCTGCACCGCCGCGTCCGCCCCCGAACATGCTGGAGAAGATGTCGCGAAATCCTCCCCCGCCACCGCTTGCAGTGCTCCGCTGGCCGCGCGCGCCTTCGAACATGTCATTGAAATCGAAGCCGCTGAAATCGAAGGGAACGCCTTGACCCTGGCCAGCGGCACCAGGTTGGCCGCCAGGAAATCCGCCAAAGCCGCCGGCTCCGGTTGGGCCTCCGCGCGCATAGGCATCGGCAGCCGCCGGATCGATGTTGTCGGAATAAAAGCCGAGCTGGTCGTAAATCTTGCGCTTCTTGGGATCGCTGAGGACATCATTGGCCTCAGACAGCGCCTTGAATTTTTCTTCCGCCCCTTTGTCTCCGGGGTTTACATCCGGATGGTATTTGCGCGCAAGTTTACGAAACGCCTTGCGGATTTCGTCCACCGAGGCGTTTTTCTTTACCCCCAGGATTTCGTAATAGTCTTTCTTGGTTGTGGCCATGACTGACTAATGCAGTACCAGGTGAACGCTCTTCAGGGCCTGCAACGCCCAGTTGTTTTCATCAGCGACTTGGAGCCTTGGACCGGAGATGATCGCGTATATCGCCAAATGAGGCCAGACGAGATAAGAATGTATCCAAGTACAGTCGTTCTCGTCCGTAAACTCCGCAGAGGCTTGATCGACGGTGCGATCCGAATGAAGGCCGCGTTCCAACCGTCGCCAAACGTGCGATTCTTTCTGGATACGTCGGTTTAGTCGTTCTGTCGCACTTATCTGATCACCTTCCTGTCGAATGTAGCTTGACAGCTGTATCGCGAGTGGGCTTCCATCTAGCCAAAAACTCGATACTCGCCCTTCATGCTCCTCGCGGACGTCGAATGGCAGAGCGACTTCATAACTGCTGGCCGGCTTTACCACTCTTAATGTCGACTGGGTTCGCATGATTCCAGGCCGCTTAGAATGACAGATGGGGTTCGGTTTCCAAAATTCCCGGCCGCTCGTATTTTTCTGCGTCCACGTACACCGGAATGCGATTCACTCCTTCTGACGTTGGCGCGAAGACGTACCAGCGCTTTTCCTGTTCTACGAATGCTAAAAAATAATCCTGATCCTTAATTTTGAACTGCAATGTGTTGACTCCATTTCTAAAAACAAGCCACGGATCACACTGATTTAACGGATTAATCCGATCCGTCAGAATCCGCAATCCGTGGCAACCATTTTTGCTGGACGGGCCAGACGCCCGTCTCTCCACGATCAAAGTAATCAGCCGCTCGCACCAGTGACTTTACTGATAGCTGACGGCTGATGGCTGACAGCTTACTTCTTATCTACGTCTACGTACTCGGCGTCGATTACACCTTCGTCTTTTGTGGCGTCGCCGTTGCCGCTTGGTTCAGGTCCGCGCGCGCCGCCGCTCGGTCCTGCGTCTCCACCCGGAGGCGGAGTTTGCGCCTGCGCCGATTTGTACATCTGCTCCGCCAGTTTGTGCGAAGCCTGGGTCAGGGTCTCGCGTGCACGGTCCATCTGTGCTTTATCGTTCGACTCCAGCGCCTTCCTCGCGTCGGCCAGCGCGTTTTCCACTTCGCCACGTTCGGAGCCGGAAACTTTGTCTCCCTGCTCCTTCAGCATCTTCTCGATCTGGTAAACCATCGAGTCGAGCTGGTTCTTCGCGTCGATCGTCTCACGCTGTGCCTTGTCTTCCGCCGAGTGAGCATCGGCTTCCTTCGCCATGCGCTCGACTTCTTCCTTCGACAGACCCGAAGAGGAGGTTATCGTGATCTTCTGGTCTTTCTGCGTGGCCGTGTCTTTCGCCGTGACGTTGAGTATCCCGTTCGCGTCAATGTCGAACGTGACCTCAATCTGCGGCACGCCGCGCGGAGCTGGCGGAATTCCTGTCAAATGGAATTTGCCTAGCGTCCGGTTCTGCGCTGCCATCGGGCGTTCTCCTTGCAGCACGTGTACTTCAACCGAAGTCTGACTATCAGCCGCGGTTGAAAATGTTTCCGTCTTTTTGGTCGGAATGGTCGTGTTGCGCGGAATCATCGGTGTTGCCACTCCACCCAGCGTTTCAATCGCCAGCGTCAGCGGAGTCACATCCAGCAGCAGCAGGTCTTTCACCTCGCCACCGAGTACGCCGCCCTGAATTCCAGCGCCAACCGCAACGACTTCGTCCGGGTTCACGCCTTTGTGGCCTTCTTTGCCGAACAATTCCTTCACGATCGCCTGAATGCGAGGCATGCGCGTCTGTCCGCCAACCAGCACCACTTCATTGATCTTGCTGGCGTCAACACCCGCATCTTTCATGCACTGCTTCGAAGGACCAACCGAACGCTGCAGAATGTCTTCCACCATGCCTTCGAGCTTCGCCCGGGTCAGCTTCTTCACCAGGTGCTTCGGCCCGCTGGCATCGGCGGTGATGAAGGGCAGGTTGATCTCCGTCTCCATCGTGGTCGAAAGCTCGATCTTGGCGCGCTCGGCTGCGTCACGCAGACGCTGCAACGCCATCTCGTTTCCCTTGGCGCGCAGGTCAAGGCCTTCGTCTTTCTTGAACTCGTCGATGAGCCAGTCCACCAACCTTTGGTCGATGTTGTCGCCACCCAGGTGAGTATCGCCATTCGTGGCCTTCACTTCGATCACGCCTTCGCCGACTTCCAGAATCGAAATGTCGAAGGTTCCGCCGCCGAAGTCGTACACGGCGATGGTCTCGTCTTTACCTTTGTCGAGGCCGTAAGCCAGAGCGGCCGCGGTCGGCTCGTTGATGATCCGTTTCACGTCGAGCCCTGCAATCTTGCCCGCGTCCTTGGTCGCCTGCCGTTGCGCATCGTTGAAGTACGCCGGCACCGTGATGACCGCCTCGGTCACCTTCTCGCCTAAATAGTCCTCGGCTGCCTTCTTCAGCTTTTGCAGAATCATGGCCGAAATCTCAGGCGGGGTGTACTTCTTCCCCTGCGCCACAATCGACACGTTGTCGCCATCGCGTTCGACCTTGTATGGGACCATCTTCATTTCTTCGCTTACTTCGTCAAAGCGCCGTCCCATGAAGCGCTTAATCGAATAAATCGTGTTCTCGGGGTTGGTAATCGCCTGGCGCTTGGCCACCTGCCCTACCAGCCGCTCTCCGGTTTTGGTGAACGCCACCACGGACGGAGTAGTCCGCCCGCCTTCCTCGTTGGGGATCACCTTGGGCTCTCCGCCCTCCATAACTGCGACGCAGGAGTTGGTAGTCCCGAGGTCAATTCCAATAATTTTGCCCATAATGCTCTCCTTGAATAACTGCTTCGTTCCTTTAGCGATGAGCTGTGAGCAATGAGCTTCGAGCCTTCACTGAGCCCTTTGTGGCCCGCTTATAGCTCATCGCTCGCCTGCTCATAGCTGAATAAGTGCTTTTAAATCATGTACTCACGTTATGCAATCTGGCTTATTATGAGAGTTGAGTGAGATGTTGTCAATGTTTAGATGCGGAACGGAAGGCGTGGGATGCGGGGACTCGGCGTCGCGCGAAGATCAGTGTTCGGTCTCTTGCGATAACCTAAGTAGGAAATACATGTTGCTGTTTCGTATTTGAGCTGGGTTTCGCTCGATTGCGGAGAGTGTTTCGCCAAGTTCACGCACCAAGCCAATGCCCCCGACCGCTTTTGCCAATTCGGATAGAGCAGCAGGCAATAGGCCCCCAAATACGCCGAGCCCGATTACACCTCCGGCGATCAGAGTTTTCGCTACTGCTTTCTTGATTGCCGCGCGTCTGATTACTCTTGCTTCCGAACTCAGCTTCAGTAGCTCAGGTCTAAGTAGATCGGAGTAGATCTCCTTGGCCTCCTTCCGACCAACGGTTTTACGCTGCCGAATGTACTCATCGACGATCTTCGTTATTGCGGCTCGGTATTGCTTAAATGCGTCTGGATCTTCGGACCGCACTTTGAGCACTGTCCGGATGGGCACGTCTCCTAATAACGGAACGGAGTGGGTGAGTTCCGCGCATAGTGTGTTTCTACATTCTTCAAAGAATGCGTCTTCCTGACTGAATCGCGAGAGAACCATGGCTTCGCCAGGCAAATTCGTCAAATATCTCGCGTTATACTTCATCCCTAGCACTTGTTGGATGGCAACATCACGAGCGATATCGTCGAATATTCGAGATACAACTGGCGATTTCCGAATACTCGTTTTGGAAAGCTTGCGCTCTTTCTTTAGCTCTCGCCATCCTCGGAGCCACTTCGGCGGCCCGCCTGGCTCATGGTAAATGCGGCCATGCTCCAAGAAGTCAGTCGGGCCCATGACTCTGAATACGGGAACTTCACCGCCGTCCTGAGGAGGTTCGACATAAACTGTAAACCGATCGGCGCTTTCTTTGAATAATTCCCGCGCAACCTCAGCGATCTGTTGATAGGCGGGAAGTGCTTGATGGAGGTGCTTCTCGCAATAGACGTACTCCTGCTGCGCGAATTGGATCAGGCCTGCATCGATTAATGGCCTCAGCTGCTGGACGCAAAGAATGGACCCAGCCAACTGTTGGCGAAGGCCAAACTCATCATCTTTCGAATAAAGCATTCCTATTGGGAGGGGCACCACCGTAGCGTCTGCATACAGCGCGGTGTATCTAGCCAGAAGTCCATTTTTCTTGAGCCTGCACTCCCAGTTTATGCATCCTCCATCGCCCCTCATCGAGGCGCTGGCGACAAAGTTGAAGGGGTCCAGCTGCTGACTCTCGGGCGTTTCCGTGGACTCCTTTTCCAGAGCAGCTTGGATTTCTTCCTGCACACGGAGGACATCCGAAAAAGGCCAGGCATACATAAAGTCTTCAACTGCGTCGAAGGATACTAACCCTCGCGCCTCGAGCACAGCTAACACCGGATTCATACTCCTAGTCTACCGCCGTTGGATAGTGGCCACTCAAGCCCGCTTTTGGCTTGAGCGGGAAATTGAGCGCGGCTGCCGGACGCTCACGCTAACCCCGGCGTCATCCCGAAGCCCGGCGGGCTCACCCACTCTTTCGATCTTAATCACTGAGGCTGCCCCACCCCTTCGACTGCTCAGGGCAGGCTCTTCGCGGGTTTCGAAGGGTGGGAAATCCGATGGTTCCGTCACAAGATCAAGCTCTCTGGCCTCCGCCAACAGCTGGCGACGAACGGACCAAGTTTACATTGCTTGAACATACATCGCAAAACTTTATCCAACATTCTGGTTTGTAGCTTGTAGGATTCAGGTATGAAGCTCAGCCGCGTTTCTTCCACGCTCGTCTTGGCGCTTTGCATTTGCGGGGTGTGCGGCTATGCATTCGGGCAAAAGCTTTATCCCGTCGAAGGCCCGCTTGCCGCGCAGACGCCGCAACCGGTATTCAAGGGGCAGATCAGGCGTCCCATCTTTTCAATGGGTTCACAGTTTTTGCTGCTGAAATCGTGGACCTTGGCTAACGGAGATGTGCTCACCGGCAAACCCAAAACGGCCAAGGCGACGTCCGTGAATACGCCACCACCGCAGGCGAGTGCTCCGCCCCAACCGAACCTTGCATTCGCATGGGACGAGGTCTATGGACAGGGATTCTTTGTCGCTCGTATTCTAGGCAAGGAAATCGGCCAAGGTATTTTTGTCGGAAAACAGGGAACTGTGCTCCAAGTAGAGTCGCTGGACGGGCAGAATGGTGTTGCGGTGGACAACAAAGGGAACATATACAAAATGGTCTGGTAACAAGCTGTTTTGGGCGGGCCCACCTTTTCGGTCTTAATCACTGAGGCTGCTCCACCCCTTCGGCTGCGCTCAGGGCAGGCTCTTCGCGGTTTTGAAGCGTGGGAACCCAGATAGTCCCGTCCAAACGCTCGCCAAATCGGGGATTTTTGCGACACGCGTCATCCCGAAGCCCCGCGCTTTCACCAGCGGGCGAGGGATCTGGCGTGCAGTGACATGGCTCCGTGGTGGTCGAGATGGTCGGACGAACCGGATGTATTCCGGAAGTTGATCGAGATGATCCGCGCAAGATCCCTCACTCGGCTGAAAAGCGCCGAGTTTCGGGATGACGCATTCTTTGGTAGACCATCGCGGGCGGCGGCGGGTGGCCCACTTCTCCCCATCTCCACAAAAATCTGAGGGTGCCTTCGCCTGCGCTCAGGGCAGGCCCTTGCCTCGACGTATTTTGGCGGGACAGGACGGGAATTTTCCAAAGCGGGCATCCAGACCGGTTGAAAAGCTCAATTCTGCTGACATTCGCTGATGGCCTTATGACAAACACTTAACACTCCCGCCACATCCTCGCCTAGTGTCTATCATCAAACAATTTAGCTGGATCGAGGCGTTTGCAGATTCAGCAGAAAAGAGAGACACCATGTGGATGCGATGCTGTGCCGCGTGCACCCGGGTCCTTAGGAAAGCGAGACTGAGCGACCACGTTCGCTGCGAATGCGGTTGGGAGTGGTAACGATGGCAAAGATAATTGAGTACTACATACCTGAAAGGTTCCGAAAGAAAGCTGGATGGATTCCGCCCCATCAGCGCGGCGAGATCATTCAGTTTCCCGCGCCAGAGAAGAAGTCGGCCTGAGATGCTCGGCGGCAAGGCCGTAAGCGCAGCGCTGCGCGCCGAGGGGCGCCGAGTCTCAGGATTACGCATTCCCGGGATAAACATTTGGACCAAAGCGAGTTGCCCACGCTGAATCTCACCTCACTCCGGAGGATGCCCCACCCAAGTCCGACCGTTCGACTTCGCTCAGGGCAAGCTTTGGGCGGGGTTCCTAGTTCCTGCCTCCACTCACCTCTCCTGAAAATCAGGGATTTTCCTGCCCTTGCTACCCCATCCTCCCGATTGTTGACCCCAGCCCGTGTCCGTAGCCTTGGAGTGAACTTTGAAGAGTGAGGACCGTGACTACTCACAAAACGCACATGCCGTTCTCGGTGGTCATCGCACTCCTGGCAGCGCAAACGGCGGTCGCACAATCGCCATCTACTCTGCAGCGCTCCCCCGTGGATACCGTCAAGAATGTCATTTACAACGAGATTCACCCCTCGAGCGCGAACAATGTTCACTGGAAATACCGCTTAGAGAAGATCTCTGGCCCGAAGCAGGAAATCCGGAGCGTCGTTGAAACCCAGTCCGGGTCGCTTGACAGATTGCTCGCCGTCGCTGGAAAGCCATTGACTGGCGCTCAGGAGGCGGATGAGGCCAAGCGGATTCTTAAGTTCGCACACAGTCCGGAGGAGCAACGGAAAGCAGAATCCGCCCGTCGAAAAGACGCTGAGCAGTGCAATGAATTTCTTAAGATGATCCCCGATGCATTCGTTTTCGACTATGCGGGCGAAAGTGGAAATGCAGTTAAGCTGAACTTCAAGCCGAATCCACATTTTCAGCCTCCATCCCGCGAAGGAAAAGTTTTGCAGCAGATGGCTGGGGAAATGTGGGTTGATGCAAGCCAGCAGCGGCTTATCAGCATTACCGGCCAGCTTATGAATGAGGTCAAATTTGGCGGAGGATTACTGGGTCATCTGGAGAAGGGCGGCCGTTTCGTCGTAAAACGGGCCGAGATCGCGCCTGGGGATTGGGAAGTCACAGAGCTCACGGTCAACATGCAAGGGAAAGCGCTGCTGTTCAAAAGCATCGCTGTGCAACAGAAAGAAGTCCACAGCAATTTCGAGCGCATGGCGAATGAGTTAAGCCTCGCCGATGCCGCTAACGTTCTCCTCAGGCAAACGCTTATTGCCTCGACACGCTAACTTTACGCTTCTTAGCGTTCTGGCAACATCGAATAGGTAGTACTGATTGCTCACTCAAACGAACCCGGCTCACCTCTAGCCGTCACAAACGCCCATTTGGCTAGCCGATGTGTACCTGCGGCGTGTCGCTTCCCAAGTTGCGAATAAAAGCCGGACGATCTGCAAGCAAATCGTCCGGCCTCGGCTCGAACAACAAAAGCGAACTAGAAGTTAGGCTTGGCGATGAAACCGTGCATCACACCACTGGAATCCGTGTAAACCCCGGCGATCCATCGCATATCATTCAGTCCCATGGGATAGGTGGCTTTAGCATTAGGATACGCAACCGGAATGAATCCGGGCTTGACCTCCGTCGCGTCATTCGTGCCTTCGTTGGACTCGATACGCTTGGCAAACCAGCCCTTCCCGGTTGAGAAGTAGCCAATGACATCTGAATTGGAGTTTACGGCCGTGCCATTTGTATTTCTTGTCACGGGATAGAAATCCTCATCGGTTGCACTTTTGAACCAGGCGCTAACGAAGTTGTGGTAGAGATTCGTCCCGCTGAGAAAGCCATTGTTGGAGATTCCGTTTACTGACCAGCAGCAAGTGCCGGAAACCGTGTCGCCGGGGTTCATCGTGCTGAGGTTTCCGTTTTGCCAGACCCAACCACCGCTGCCCTGTTGGTCACTGTAAAACCAGACTCCCCCAACAACCGTGAGGGCTTTATTCACCCCGAATGCGACGGTGTGCTCGTCAGAATTACCCCCCGCAAAAGGAGCATTGATCAGTTTTACGACATTCGTATGCAACCAAAGAAATCCGTGGGCGCTCCCATCGTTGAGCCGTGTGAAGCCCACAAGGTCGCCGTAGTCGTTCACTCCCAAAATAGCGGTGCTCATTGAATTTGGAACCATGAGCTTAGTGATTGTTCCGTTGACCATTTTGAAGCCACGAACGATGCAGTTCGGGAATTGGACTTCCGTCGGTTCTACGCAGTTGGTTGTGTAATAGAAGCCCACAACCTCACCGCTGCTGTTGATCCCCCTCGCCTCCGTTTGGGTGGCACCGGGCACATTTATCGGAGCATAGGTAAAGGTTTGGGCAAATAAGGTTGACGGTAAAGAGAAGACGATTGCGAGTATTAGACGGTTCATGTGGTGCTCTCCTGTAGCGCAAGAGTAGATGCGCAGCTCAGGACGTAGTTGTCCTTCAATTTCGTTAAAAGCCGCTACTGGCAAGGGAAGACCCTATTGCTGCGGGGCAAGACCGTATGGCTCCTAAGTGTCTTTTGTCCTAACGTAGCCGCGGCGCGCATGTTTGCGTAGATGGCGGATGCCATTTGCGAATGGAATTGCCGAACTTAAAGCTGCGCTGGCGCCCGCTCCGCGAACGCCAACGCCGGGGGCGCAAAACTTCAACTAGGTGGTTCGAGTTCGTTGAGTCTTATCATGTTCAGGGTTCGAATGGCGTCCTCGACACGCTGCCTCTCTCGATTTCGCGCAAGTGGCACTTTGCTCAATGAATGCCACCGCTCGCGAAGGGCATCCTGCGCAATGTCGATTCGGCCTGCCGCCTTTGCGGGATCATTCTCCAGCACTGCCGCGACGTACAGCTCTTCCCACGGTTTGAATTGGTGTGTCTCCATAAGGACCCTCCTGTTTGGGGAATGGCACGCACGAGGTCACTCTTTCTCGCGCTTGTGCTTTTGTCCTTGAGACGCGCGCTCCACCCAAAATTCGCGTAAAGAGTAGTAAAGAGTTGTCTGGCGCAGCGACGCGGGATTCTGGAAATTTATGCAGAACGCTGGCAATGCCTCGATGGCAACTAAATCGCTTGGGCCGCCTCATCCAACTCCAGCCGAGGATTACGCGGAAAGAGTTTGCTACGGTCCCCGTATCCCAAATTGCAGATGAAGTTCGCCTTCCACTTACCGTCGGGAAAGAATTCAGCATTTAATTTTGCCGCGTCGACTATTCCGCCGCGTGTGGAGTACCAACTCACGAATCTCGGCCGTACGCTGTTACGGCCGATTCAAGGTCTGGCCAAGTGGGCAGGGCAGAACCGCGAGAAAATTCAGGAAGCACGCGGGAAATTCGACGCCAGAAAGGCTAAGTCACGTGTAACGCCGGTGGGCACGCAAGACCGATTTTGATCTTGCGAAGTAGCGAGCCTCGATTGCGCCTAAACTTCGCGATAACGGAAGCACGTTACCATGTGGTCGTTAACCATCCCTATCGCCTGCATGAAGGCATAACAGATCGTCGATCCGACAAAAGCAAAGCCGCGCTTCTTCAAATCTTTGCTCATGGCGTCTGATTCCGCAGTTCGGCTTTGAAGCTGCTTCAGACTCTTCAAACCATTTACGCGCGGTTTGCCGCCGACGAATTTCCAGACATAACGATCGAAGGAGCCGAACTCCTTTTGCACTTCCAGGAATGCTTTGGCATTTTTCACGACCGACAAAAGTTTCAAGCGATTGCGAACTATGCCTTCATTTCTCATCAGCGAGTCTAGGCGTCGCTGATTGTAGCGGACAATTTTCCTCGGATCGAAGGTATCGAACGCGGCGCGATAGTTCTCCCGTTTTTTCAGGATCGTGTCCCAGCTCAACCCAGCCTGCGCACCTTCAAGCACTAGGAATTCAAAAAGCACACGGTCGTCATGGGAAGGCACTCCCCATTCGCGATCGTGATAGGCAATCGCAAGATCATTTCTCGCCCACGCGCAACGAATTACTTTTCGTTCGTCCATCGAAACGTCTGCATTCTTGATTGATCCCGACTCGGAGCTACAGCCACATCCTCGGAATTAGCGCGCCAGTCGATCGACTGTACTCCTGATATTCTGCTCCGAACGTCTTACGCATGAATCCTTCTTCCATTCTGCTCTTGATCCAGAACCCCAACGACAGCAAAACCACGGCGAACAGGCCGCGAGGTTCGCGGCGGGCCAATGCAGTTCCAATCATTGCCAATAACAGGCCTGAGTAAATTGGATGGCGGACCCAAGAGTAGGGGCCCGTGCGAATGAGTTGATGGTCAACCTTGATGCTTACAGCACTGCTCCAGTTCTCTCCAATGTAAAACCTCGCCCAGATCGCGAATGCGATTCCTGCCGCGGTTAGTAAAACAGCTAACGCTTCAACCCATACGCTTCGCGGAATGATTTTTGACCCCAGCCAGCCAAAGTGAATGTTGTCGTTGAACAGAAGAAAAAAGGCAGCGAATACGGGAAGCCCATAGAGCAGGCGGGAGCCGAAATCTGCGCGCTCCTGGGTCCGCTTAGTTCGCAACCAGGTCACCAGCCACACTAGTCCAAGTGCCATCCAGAGAGCCGAACAGATTCGCATCGTATCCATAGATTGAACCTGACCCTTAATACGAAGCCTGGACCAAAAGAGTTCCGCTTATTGCATTAACACTCGCCACGCCATGTAAGCCCACAGCACTGGCGACGCGAAGAGCAGCGCGTCGATGCGGTCGAACATGCCGCCGTGGCCAGGAAGGATGGCTCCGGAATCTTTGGCGCCCGCACCGCGTTTGATCAACGATTCGACCAGGTCTCCAAGCTGAGCCGCAACATTAAGCACAATGGAGAGAATTACGATCGGGAGCAGTCGAGGTTCGGTGAACACGCCGTCGCGCTGTTCGATCAACCGCGCATGCAGCAGACTTCTGCTAATCGGCACCGCGTAGTGGGCCATCAGCATGCCAACGGCAACGCTGGCAATCACAGACGCGACCGCACCCTCCCAGGTTTTCTTGGGGCTTACTCGCGGCGACATGCGATGTGTGCCCAGCGCCTTGCCGATGAAGTAGGCGAAGATGTCTCCCGCCCACACCAGCAGCAATAAATACAGAAGAAAAAAACTTCCCTGCCACTGTTCCCGTAACTGCGCCAGAAAAGCCATCGGCAGCGCAATGTAAACCAAGGCGAACGCGGAAACCATTGCCGCCGGGAATGCGGAGGAAAGCTCGTCCCGCCGCATTGCAACGGCGAGGAAGACGAACGGTGCGAGCGCCGCGGCGCACACGGCAATGAATGCGAAGCCGGAGGTCGAAAGCGCTGGTGTTGGTCCGGCACTAACGGCGATCAGCAGAAAAAACAATCCGACAAAAATGTAAGTGGGTGTGTATAGCGGCCGGATGTTGTACCCCTCCGCAAGTTTCAGCAGCTCATGAATCGCCAGGAGCGCTACAACTCCCGCAACAAAGGCCAGCACCGGCACCGGCGCGCGCAGCACCAAGACCAAAACTATCGGGATGAGCACTACCGCGGTGAGTACTCGCTTGAGCAGTTCCAATTGGATCAGCTCCGCAGAGCACGTGCAGATGGCGAGTCGTTGAGCCCGCCGTAACGGCGGTCGCGCTTTTGATAATCGGCAATCCCTTCGAGCAAGTGTGCGCCTCGGAACTCCGGCCATAACGTCGGTGTGACGTAAATTTCGGCGTATGCCAGTTGCCAGAGCAGGAAGTTGCTCAGGCGCATCTCTCCGCTGGTGCGGATCACGAGATCAGGATCGGGCAAGTGGCTCGTGTAAAGGTGTCGCGAAACCATCTCTTCATCGATTTTCAGGTGCTCGATTCCACCGTTGTTGGCGGCGGCTTTCAGCATGGAGTGAAACGCGTCCACCAGCTCCGAGCGGGCGCTGTAGTTGAGGGCAAGCGTTAGTGCCATTCCTGTGTTGCGCGAAGTTTCCTCTCGTGCCCACGCCATTTTCTCCTGCACGAACACCGGAAGCTCATGCAGCCTGCCAATGTATTGCAACCGCACATTGTTCTTGTGAAGCGTCGGGACCTCCTGCTTCAAATAGCGGGAGAGCAGCTTCATCAGGAAGTCGACTTCGGCTTTGGGCCGGCGCTTCCAGTTTTCCTCGGAAAAAGCATACAGCGTAAGCGACGGGATTCCAACGCGCGAAGCCGCCTCGACCACGTAGCGCACAGACGTAACCCCGGCACGATGTCCGGCTACTCGCGGCAGGTGGCGCTTGCGCGCCCATCGGCCGTTGCCGTCCATAATAATTGCAATGTGCTTTGGAAGCCGTTCCGGATCCAGCCGCTGGTATATCTCGGCCTCTTTGCGATCAAGCCCGGCAGGAACTTTCGCCTGCAAAGGTAATCCCTTCTGTTTCAGAAACTAACATAGGGGAAACGGAGTTGCAATGAATCAGCGAAGGTGGCGTTTGTGGTGCAATTGCCTGCCAAAGCTAACATGAACAAATGCCCAAGGCGATCGTCGCAATCGGCGGTGGAAATATACGAACGAGAGGCACGGCTCGTATTGATCGAGAAATTATCCGCCTCTCGAACAAAAAACACCCGCGGCTCCTTTTTATTCCGACCGCGAGTTCGGATTCCGAACGATATTGGAAGCACGTTCAGGAGTATTTTGGAACGTTCCTTAAATGCAAGACTGACGTCCTTTTCCTGATAAAGGAGACGCCATCATTCGAACAGATCAAGAGAAAAATCTCGAGAGCTGACATTATCTATGTTGGCGGCGGAAATACGCTGCGAATGATGCGCGTTTGGAGACGTCTAGGAGTCGATAAGCTCCTGAGATCTGCCTGGGAGAGGGGGGCTGTGCTGTGCGGCATCAGCGCGGGCGCAATCTGTTGGTTTGATTCTGGTCATTCTGATTCAATGTCCTTCTACAACCCGAAAAAATGGAAATATATAAAGGTCAATGGGCTGGGGCTGCTCAAGGGAATATTTTGCCCGCACTACAATGGCATGACCCGGGGAATTCCAAGGAGAAAGTATTTCAGAGAAATGATTCGACAGACCAGCGGCATCGGCATTGCAATTGAAAACAATTGCGCGATCGAGTTCATAGACGGCTTCTATAGAGTAATCCGCTCGAACGGCTATGCACGCGCTTACCGGTTGTACAGAGATGGTGCTGAAGTGATCGCAGACCAAATACCACAAAGGAAAAAACTTTTCCCCGCTGATCTACTCCATCGAAAACCGAGCATGTAGCTTCTTATTCCTTTGATTCCTCGGGCACAATGGCCAGCTGCAAGCGTTCCGTTCTCCGGATCAAGCTCACGGAGGTTGTTGCGCCCACTTGAGCGTCGGTGAGCAGGCGATGCAAGTCGTCGACTCCCGCAATTGGCTGGTCGCCGAATGCAACGATGACATCGCCTTCGCGCAGTCCGGCCTTTTGCGCTGGGCTGCCGTTCGCCGCCGACAGCACAATCACTCCGGTCTCTTTCGGCAGGTCATAAAACCGCACGATCCTGCGATGGAGTGGCGCATTTTGTGCCTCCACCCCGATATACGCGCGGCGAATGCGTCCTTGTTGGAGAAGTCTAGTGGCGACAAACTTCGCGGTGTTGATGCCGATCGCGAAGCAGAGTCCCTGCGCGCCCATAATTGTCGCGGTATTCACGCCGATCACTTGGCCGTCAGATGAAACCAGCGGCCCTCCGGAGTTGCCTGGGTTAAGCGAAGCGTCGGTCTGGATCACGTCTTCAATCAGTCGTCCGGAATAAGACCGCAACGAGCGGCCGAGCGCGCTCACTACTCCAGCCGTGACCGTGTACTGAAAGCCGTAAGGATTTCCGATAGCAATAGCCAACTGGCCGACACGCAGCTTCTGCGAATCGCCAAGCGGCACGGCCGTGAGGTTGGGTGCGTCGATGCGGATCACCGCGAGGTCGGTTGCAGGATCGTCGCCAATGAGATGCGCAGGAAAATGCCGCCCGTCGGGGAGTGAGAGCGCAATTCGCTTAGCTCCATGGACCACGTGGCTGTTGGTCAGTACCAGGCCGTCGGGAGTGAATACGAATCCCGAGCCGCCGCCCTGGCGTTCGCGCGGCTCGCCATTCCGCGCCCGGCCGGCCGCTTGCGTGACTTCGATCTTGGCAACCGACGGGCTTACCTTTTCCGCAGCCGCGACCACCGCCCGCGAGTACGCATCGAGAAGCGGGGAATCTTCGTGCGTCTGTATAACGTCGAGAACCGGCCCGTTTTCAATCTGGGTATCAGAAAGCAATTGTTGCAACATGGCTGGTAGATGAATTAAAGAGCCCAAGGGATTCAGAGGCTGACGCCCGGGCGCGCTCGCCATTCAGCCCCCACAAGCCCCTGTCATCCTGAGCAGTTCTCCGACCCTCCAACCTGTCATCGTGAGCGGAGTGGATGCTTCGCCTTGCGAAGCATCCGCGGAGTCGAAGGACCTTGTGGTTATGAAAAATAAGTTGGCCGGAAAAGCTTCGCGGGCCTCAATATCCGCAAAAACTACTTCCCGCCCGCCGCTTCCATACTCTCCTGGGTCGTCGCCCGCAGCGTAAGCCAATCCGTCCGCACCCGGTCCCACTCCTGAATCATCACCCCGTAGGATTCAAAGAACGCCCGAATGCGTGGCCGCGGCCAGAGCGCGATGTCTTCCAGGATAGGCGCCAGCACAGCCAGCGCGCTGGTGCTGAGAATTGTCCGCTTGGCAACTTGCGACACATGCTTGGCCTCCGAAACCGCGATGGTATACCCGTCGCGAATGTTGGTATGCAGCATCACGTGAACGTCGGAGCTGCCGTCGCCAACGTAAACAATATGATCGGGGCCGATCTGGGCGCGGTTTTGCAGCTGGTCGAGCACGAACACTTTGCCGTAGCCCGCGGTTGCGCGAGTGATAGTCGCAATCTCACCCGATTCCTTGTAGAGGAATTCCGTTCCAAAGATGTGGTCCCTGGGCACAATGCCCTCCAGCGCCGACTGCACAATCTCGACCGGCGCCGCAGAGACAATGTAAAAATCAAAATGGAATCCCGGAATTCCGCTATCCAATATCTGATAAAGCAGCGCAATATTCTCTTTCAGACGTATGCGCCTCCCAACTTCGTATAGATGTTCCTTGCGGACCCGCCCCTTAAACTCGGGATCATGCAACAAGAGATAGGCGAGTTCCGCTCCTTGCTGCACCAGGTTCAGTCGGGCCATGCCTGTGGCTTTGCGTTCGAACTCCTCCGTAGGAATACCCACGAGCTCGGCCAATACATAGCCTGAGTCGTTGAAGGTCAGTGTCTGGTCGAAGTCACTGGCGAAAATGAACTCTTTGAGCGTAGTTTCAATCATGCACTTTATTAGATTACGGCCAAGGTTAAAGGATAAGTAAAAGAATCTATGGGAACCATTCGTGTGCCTTATCGTGCCTTTACTTAATTGGCCCGGCGGTTGAAAATAAAGAATTTGCCACTGATTACCAAAGTGGCATAGGAGCGCAATTCATGGCAGCAACGGGAGAACTAATCCGCCTCATCAACTACGTCGACGACATAACCACTACTATTCGCCGTATTCACGCTTCCCTCCCCAGTGTAGAGACAGAAGAGAAGAAGCGCCTAGCTGACAGTTTGAGGAGCGCGGGGGAAAAGATTAAAGAGTTAATTGTCCTCGTGGAGAAGTAGTGGCGGAGATCAAGACGATAGCCGTCATCGGCGCCGGAATCATGGGCCGGGGCATCGCCCATGTGGCGGCCATGGGCGGCTACCGCACTGTTCTCGAAGACCTGATTCCGGGCGCGTTGCGCAAAGCCGAAAGCGAGATCCGCACCAACCTCGATAAAGCCGTTGAGTTGAAGAAAGTTTCCTCCGGCGATGCTCACGCGGCATTCAGCCGGCTCGAATATGCGGGCAGCGTGGAAGACGCGGCGCGGGAAGCCGATCTGGTGATCGAGGCGGTTCCCGAAGAGATGGAGTCGAAGATCGAGATTTTTACTCTGCTCGATAAAATCTGCCGCCCGACAACTATCCTTGCTTCAAACACCTCCTCACTGAGCATCACCGAAATCGCCAGCGTCACGTATCGTGCAAGAAAATGTTTGGGAATGCACTTTTTCAATCCCGTCCACAAAATGAAGTTGCTTGAGATTGTGCGCGCGCTCGAAACTGACGATGAGACGATTGGCGCGGCCACCGATGTGGGTCGCCGAATGGGTAAGGACGTCGTAGTGATCAAAGAATCGCCTGGGTTCATCACCAGCCGTATCAACACCATGATCGGCAACGAAGCTTTCTATATGCTGCAGGAAGGAATTGCCTCAGCCGCCGATATCGACAAGGCTTTGAAGCTCGGGTTGAACCATCCCATGGGGCCTTTCGAGCTGGTTGACCTCGTCGGCCTCGATACTCGTCTGCACATCCTTGAATACTTGCACCGAACTCTGGGCGAGAAATACCGACCTGCTCCTTTGTTGGTGCAGTACGTGAAGGCGGGACGACTGGGAAAAAAAAGCGGACGCGGCATTTACGACTACCCGGCCGACGCAGCGAAAAAGAATAACTGACGCCACGGCAGGCCTCGCGAGCAGCTTTGTGGAGTTCGCGACACGTGGCCGACTTGAACTTCCGCTATCGCTTCCACGTATTTATCCCTGGATGCCGGCGGGTCGTCGAGACCCTTCTCGCCGGAATCAGGCCCCTGCTGGCTCCCCGGCTGCAGGGGCTGCAAATCAATTTAATGGGCTACCCATCGATCAGTAGTGGTATTTAGCCTGAAGGAAGTCGATACGCGTCCCAGCGACACGATATACAAGCCGGTGCTCCTGGGTTATGCGCCGTGAACAGCAGCCCGCCAGTACATACTTCAGCGGCTCCGGTTTACCGATTCCATCAAAAGGGTCACGCAGAACAGCTTCGATCAAATCTAAAGCTCTTAACGCCACACGCCGGTCGGTTTCGATCCATGCACGCAAGTCTTCGCGAAACTGGGGATGGAAAACGGCTTCGTATTTCAACGCGCCCCAGTAAGACCCATTTCACGGCGCAGTTTGTCCATAGACTGGACTTTACCCTTTCCCCGTTTCGCACTCTCCAGCGCCTTCATCAGGCGCTCGGCGTTTTTGGGTGACCGCAACAAGTGGGCCGTTTCAAGCAGGCCGGCAAGCTCGTCGGCGGGAATCATTGCTACTTTCTGACCTCGTCTGCGGTGAACAATCACCACCTCGCGATCGTTCACAACGCGATCCATCATCGACGCCAAATGCTCACGCAGGCTTGTATAGGTGGTTTCGACCATATATCCAATTGTACAGGATTCCTGTACGTCAGCAAAATACTATGCGACCCGCGCTATTTCTTGCCTTTGATTTCTTCGCGTTTCTTGGCAGCGTCCAAGGGGCGGACAGGCTCTGTCATGCGCACGGGATCGAGGATTTCGTTGATCTCCTGCTCGGTGAGCAATTTCTTTTCGCGAGCAATCTCAATGATTGACCGCCCGCTCGCCACGGCCTCTTTCGCGATCTCGGCAGCTTTCGCATATCCGATGTACGGATTCAGAGCGGTCGCCAACGACACCGTCGCCTGCGCATAGAAATTGCAGCGCTGCTCATTCGCCGTAATGCCGGAGACGCACTTGTCGGTGAACTGGCGCAGCATGTTGGTGAGGATGGTAATTGATTGCAGAACGCTGTAAGCCATGGTCGGCATCATCACGTTCAATTCAAGCTGGCCCGCCTGCACTGCCATCGCGACCGCAACATCGTTGCCTACCACTTGAAATGACACCATGGCGGCGAGTTCAGGAATCACCGGATTGATCTTTCCAGGCATGATTGATGACCCAGGCTGCAAAGCAGGCAGGTTAATTTCTGCCAAACCCGTGTTCGGACCGGAGGCGAGAAGCCGCAAGTCGTTCGAGATGCGAATCACCTCGAGCGCCAAATTGCGCAACGCCGACGACACTGCCGCCATTGCCAAGTTCGACTGCATGGCGTAGCGCATATCGTCCACAGCGACAAGTTTCTGTCCCGAAATTCGCGCCAGGTTCTTAATCGCTTTTTCGCGGTAGTCTGGATGCGTGTTGATTCCGGTGCCGACCGCCGAGCCGCCCAGCCCAAGTTCGCGCAGCAGTTCGGCACTGCCTCGGATCGCATCTTCAGCCCGCGAGATCGCGCCTGCGTAGGCCGCAAATTCCTGGCCCAATCGCATCGGCACGGCGTCCTGCATGTGGGTGCGGCCGGACTTCAGAATCTTGTGAAACTCTTTCCCCTTTTTATCGAGCGCTGCCACCAGCGAATCCAGCACCGGATAGAGCTTTTCCAGTTCCAGCAGCGTAGCCAGACGCATTCCGGTGGGAAAGACGTCGTTGGTGCTCTGGCCGTAATTCACATGATCATTGGGATGGGCCTTCGAGTAATCGCCGAGCATGCCGCCAAGAATCTCGATCGCGCGATTAGCGATGACTTCGTTGGTGTTCATGTGAAAACTGACGCCGGCGCCGGCCTGAAAAACGTCGACCACGAATTCCCTGTCCCATTTGCCTTGTTCTATTTCTTTCGCTGCTTGAATAATTGCATTCGCGATCTTTTCGTCAATCAAACCGAGTTCCCGGTTCGCCTCGGTGGCGGCTTCTTTGACCATGCCAAAAGCTCGAATCAGCGTCGGATGGGCGCGCATTCCCGAGATCGGATAGTTCTCCACCGCCCGAGCGGTCTGAATTCCGTAATAGACCTCAGCCGGAATCTCCTTGGTGCCGAGAGAATCTTTTTCAGTGCGGGTGGCGGATTGCGTCAGGGTGGCCATGAGGTGCTCCTGCGAACCAAAAATTATAGCAATGCTTACTCCCGCTACCCGCAAACCGGTGCCGGACGATGGCGGTCAGTGGTCACTGGACAAACCACTAGCGCAGTCGAAAGCCGCTCTCGGAGTTTGCGTGCTAGAATCTACAATCCTCAAACGGCATCTGCCCTCTCAGGACAACAGCCTTGTCCACGAAGTTAATTCCAGACACGCTGCCTAAACCACAACTGCGGCCCCGCCCCGGTATGCAGGCCGATGTCATTGTGATCGGCGCCGGACCAACCGGTTTGGCGTGCGCCATCGAGGCGCAGCGGTCTGGCTTCAAGGTCATCAGCATCGACAAAGGATGTCTGGTGAACTCTATCTTTCACTATCCAGCGAACATGATTTTTTTCACGACGCCAGAGCTGCTCGAAATTGGCGACATCCCTTTCAGCACTGCGAACCCGAAGCCCAACCGTCCGGAAGCCCTCGAGTACTATCGCAAGGTCGCTGAGCACTACAAGCTGGACGTGCGGCAGTACCAGCGCGTGGAGACGGTCACCGGAACTGACAACGATTTCCACATCACCACCTGTGACCGGCTGGGCGGCGTTTACGACTACGCTTGTCGCAAAGTGATTGCGGCAACCGGGTACTACGATCGCGCCAACTTGCTGCGTGTTCCGGGGGAGGACCTGCCCAAGGTTTTCCACTATTACCGCGAGCCCCATCCGTATTTCGACAATGACGTGCTGATCATCGGGGGCAAGAACTCCGCTGCGATTTCGGCGCTGGACCTGTGGCGCCACGGCGCGCGTGCCACGCTGATCCATCGTGGGCCGAAGATGCACGCGCACGTTAAGTATTGGATTCTCCCGGATATTGAAAACCGCATCAAGAACGGTGACATCACTGCGTACTTCAACACGAGAGTGCAGGAGATTGCGCCCGACCACGTCGTCCTGCAAACGCCCGACGGCGCGCTAAGAATAAAAAACGATTTTGTTTTCGCTTTGACGGGTTACCATCCCGATTACGACTTCTTACGCGCCATGGGCATTGAACTCTCCAGCGATCAATGTCGTCCGGTGTGCGATCCGGTCACTCTAGAGAGTAATGTACCGGGGATTTACGTGGCCGGTGTGATCGTCGCGGGCTCAAGGACGAATGAAATTTTCATTGAGAACGGGCGATTCCACGGTCAGCAGATCGCGGAGGATTTAAAAAAGAAGCTGGGCGGGAAAAACTGATTACCTGGCGTTCCCACACAATCCAAAATGTTTGCGCCAAAAAATCAAAACCCCCGGATTTGTCTCCGGGGGTTAAAGAGGCTAATCAATCGCTAGCTGACGAGACGGCGCCGCGCTACTCCAGCGAGTCCGACTAAGCTGGTGCCAAGGAGTGCCAGGGTACTCGGTTCAGGAACTGTCGACGTGGGTGACTCGGCTTCAAGAAAGAGCGTGCTGTTCTTAGCGCAGCTGCCCTTAACCGTATCGACACACACGTGAAGGCCAACCGCCGAAATGCTGGCCAAGGTGGCATTGTCGATCGTGAAGGTAAGGTTAGTTGAGAAAATCTGTCCGTTGCCGTGACCTGCGCTGAGCTTGAAAATGTCAGTGAAGTTGAACCCACCCATCACGGTGTCGTGCGATTTCAGGCTTCCGGTCATTCCACTAAGGCTAAAATCGGTCAACGAACTGCTCTTGGTCACACCGCCGAGAACGCCAACATCGCCTCCGTTACCTAGCACGGAGAAACCGGAATTCATCGATATGCCGACGTTTACGTTCGAGCCGCTCTGTGTCAATGTAACCGTTCCCGCAATTTGATTGTTATAGATAAGATCCAGGGTAGTGGCTGCAGCCGAAGGGCTAAGAGCAAGAATTGTTATGAATACTGAGGAGAGAATTGAGAGTTTCGAAGCAATCCGCACGGTAGGTCCCTCTGGGAGCAAGTTCTTATGTAGCAGGAAGAACTCAGCACGGTTGGGGCCAGTCTACTCACGCCATAGCAGTCTTGTATGACCTTTAATGTGAGGCATTTGCAAGCGGAGTCTTGCGTGACTAAGTGGCCTCGCGGCAAAATAGTGCAAGTTTCTGCATATTAAGTGCGGCTCTCGTTATCGGGTAAACACTGTATTCTCAGTGATATAGGCCGTCAATCTTGGCGGCCATGATTAAATCGCTCTCGGTAAGGCCGTCGACTTTGTGTGTCCAGAGGGTAATTTCTACCTTGCCCCAGGTGAGCAGGATATCGGGATGATGCCCTTGCTCCTCCGCAACGTCCCCAACCCGGTTTACAAAATCCAAGGCTTGCTTGAAGTCGGCGAAGGTAAACGTCCGCGTGATGTGGTGCTCATTGACGATCTTCCAGTGCGCCCACTGCGGGAGCTGCTTGTGAATGTCAGCGAGTTCCTGGCCTTTGAGCGGAGGCACTCCGCCGCGGCACGGCACACAAGTCTTACTGGCAAGTTCAGACATAAGCGATCTTTGGCTGCAATGGCCACATAACCCCGGACACCCACGTCCGGGGAGGAAGCCGATTCGACCTCACGTACTGCCGGCCGTCCACGTCCGGGTTCAGTCGAACGTCAGAACGGAATATCTTCATCGCTGATCGGACTCGACGCGGCCACCGCTGGCTCCGGCTCAGGCGTACGCTGGTCGAAATTGTTGTTCCCGGCCGCTGCCCCGCGCGAATACCCACCGGCATCTCCGGCGCCTTCGCCCCGCCCACCGAGAAGGACCAGGTCATTGGCAACAACTTCGGTCATGTAGCGCTTCTGGTTGGTCTGCTTGTCCTCCCATGACCGGGTCTGCAATTTGCCTTCGATGTAGACCTTGCTGCCTTTTTTCAAATACTCGCCGGCGATCTCCGCCAACCGTTGCCATAGAACCACATTGTGCCATTCGGTGCGGTCCTGCCACTGGCCTTCTTTGTCTTTGTAGCGCTCGTTCGTAGCCAGCGCCAGCTTAGCAACAGCAGTGCCTTGGGGCGTGTATTTGACCTCGGGGTCTTTGCCGAGATTGCCGAGCAGAGTGACTTTGTTAACGCTTTTTCCTGCCATGAGAGCTCCTTAAATCGGTGGCCAGTGGTCTGGGATCAGTGGTCGGATTTCGACAAATATAACAGCTTTGCTAAGGGCGAGAGCAAAAATCCAGGCTGTGAGTTTCGAATCGGAACTTGAGCGCGGATTCCCCATCGAAATGCAAGGAACACGTAAGATTATCGCCGAGGATCCTTCACCGGCGACCCACACTTGCGCTACTTTCCGACAACCGGAGTTGCGTAATTCCCTCCGCGCCTCTCATACTGTTACTTCATCCTCATGAAGACAATACTTTCTCTCTCTCCTGCAGCTCAGGTTGAAACCGAATGCCTGGTCACGGTCGTGCTCGATCGTGCCGAGAACAATGACTTGGCAAAACCCGGTCGCCCTAAAAACCACAAGACCGAAGCCTTCGTTTCCGGATCCGACAAATCCGTCCAGCAGGCCGCTGCCGACTTGATCTCCTCTGGCGATATTGCCGGGAAGAATTTTGAAGTTTCATGGCTGCACAAACCTGCCGGACTCAAAACCAAGCGCCTGCTGCTGATTGGCGGCGGCAAAGCCAAGAACTTTTCTGCTTCTGAATTGCGCAAGGTCGCCGGAGCAGCGGTGCGGGCGCTTAAACCGCGCAACCTTCGAAGCCTGGCATTTGTTGTTCCCGATCAGATCGCGGCCGAAGATGCAGTGAAGGCAATCGTGGAAGGCGCAATCGTGGGAGATTTTGATCCTGACACTTACAAGAGTGATCGCAAGGATCAGGCGGTTGAATCCATCACCGTTGTCGCTTCCGGTAATCAGAGCAGCCTGCAACGTGCCATGGACGAAGCCCGCATAGTGGCCGAGTCCCAAAACTTCACGCGCGAGTTAGTCAATGAACCCTCGAACCACATGACGCCGACCATGTTGGCGAAGCGCGCACAGGAGATGTCAAAAGAAGTCCTTCTCAAGTGCGAAGTCTACGGCGCCGACAAGATCAAGGAATTAAAGATGGGCGCCTTCTGGGGCGTGGCGCAAGGCTCGGACGAGCCGCCCGCATTGATCGTCATGCGTTACGAGCCCGCCGGAGCGCCCGAAAAGCCGGTGCTGGGGCTGGTCGGAAAAGGCATCACCTTCGATACAGGCGGAATTTCCATCAAGCCGGCTGACGGCATGGAAAAGATGAAGTACGACATGGCTGGCGGCGCTACCATGATCGGCGCCATGCGGGCAATCGCTCAACTCAAGCCCAAGGTCAAAGTGATCGGCATCGTCTGCGCTACCGAGAACATGCCCTCCGGCAAGGCGCAAAAACCCGGCGATATTCAGACTGCAATGTCGGGCAAGACCATTGAAATTATCAATACCGATGCTGAAGGGCGCCTGGTGCTTGCCGATGGTCTTTGTTATGCGCGCCAGCTCGGCTGCACGCATCTTATCGACGCCGCCACGCTCACCGGGGCGGTAGTAGTCGCGCTCGGATACGCGAACGCCGGCATTTTCTCGAATGACGATGATCTGTATGAGAAATTCGCCAAGGCGCTGAGCAACGCTGGAGAAAAAATGTGGCGGTTGCCTCTCGACGATGAATACAAAGATCAGATCAAATCGAATATCGCCGATATCATGAATACCGGCGGGCGATGGGGCGGAGCAAGCACCGCGGCCATGTTCCTTAAGGAATTTGCCGAAGATACTCCCTGGATCCATCTCGATATCGCCGGCACCGCCTGGATGGAAGACAACAAGCCTTGGATCGCCAAAGGTCCGTCCGGGATCGCGGTAAGAAGTCTGATAGAGTTTGCTCGGGAGTTTGGGAAGTAAACCTGCAAATCCGAACGGAGAATTTCAATGAGAGCACTGTCCGCAGTTGGACTCATCATTCTGTTACTCGGGGTTCTGTCATTCTTCGTTCCCGTCCCGCACAGTGAACGTCATGGCGTTGACGCCGGCGACGTCCACCTGGGCGTGAAAACCCACCACGATGATCTTCTGCCGCCTGGCGTGAGTGTGGCATTGCTTGTGGTAGGAGCAGGCTTGATGATCGCGGGACGCAAGAGCGGCAACTGACCTCACATAACCGGCGGAGGTTCGATCCCCATCACTGCGAGCGCGCGGATCAATTCGCGTCTCACCACCGCCACCGTGGCCAGCAGAAATTTCTTCCGTTGCTCATCGGCTTCAGCGAGGATCGGATGGCGATGATAAAAAGTGTTGAACAACTGCGCCAACTGGAAAACATGCTTGGCCAGATATGCGGGCTCAGTCGTGGCAATGCATTGATCGACCAGATACGCGGTCTTTGAAGCGGCCAGCCATAGCTCCCAGAGTTCGTCAGCATCGTGGAAGAGCGGCCCCTTCAGGGCCGCGTCAGAATTAGAGGCATGACTTGCGCGGCCCTGAAAGGGCCGCTCTTCCACAGGAGGCATAAGAAATTTTTTGAAGTCGATGCCCTCAGCGGAGAAGCTTTCCGGATCCATCCCGCCCTTGCGAAAAATGTTGGTTGCCCTGACCACCGCATACTGCGCGTATGGCCCAGTCTCCCCTTCGAAGCTGAGCGCGTCTTTGAAGTCGAACGCGATTACCGACTGCTTCGTGTACTTCAACATGAAGTAACGCAATGCACCGATCGCGATCTGTTTTGAAATCTGCTGCCGTTCGGAATTGTCCAACTCAGCATGCCGCGAATCGACTTCCTTTTGGGCTGATGCGATCAGCTTATCGATCAGATCATCGGCTTTTACTCCGAAGCCTCTGCGGCCTGAGACTTCTATGTATGACCGTGCTCTTTCATCTTCAGAGAGCTCGTATCCGAGTTCAGCGGCGCAGCGCGGCGTGAGCGCGACCATTTCGTAAGAAAAATGCGTGTAGTGGTCGGCTTGCCGGTTATACCCCAGCCCGCGCAGCGCTTCGATCACCGTATTCTGCGCTTCGGACTGACGGGCATCGATCACGTTATAAATTTCGGCGACGTCGCCAAAGTGCGGATGATCCGGTTCGCCCCGCTCGGCAGAAATCCAGCACTGGTGCTGGTTGGGATAAAGAAAAAACTTGCGATATCCGAAATCCTTTCCCAGCAACCCGAACTTCCACAGGTGATAAGCAATGTCCTTGCCCACATAACCGACGGTGCCGTTCGAACGCACAATGACCTTTTGATCTTCTTCAGTGATTCCCTCTGTGTTTTCCTCTGTGTTCCCTGTGCCCTCTGTGGTTACGGGTTTTGAGGTACCCGCACGCCGCATAACCCAGCAGCCTTTGTTCTTGCCCTCACTCTCAAAATAAAGCACGCCCGCGGCTCTAAGTTTCTCGAATGCCGCATCCCAAAAACGCAAGTGAAGAATTTCGCTTTCGCGCGGCAGAAAGTCATACTCAATATCAAGCCGATCCATCGTCTCCAGGTGACGCCGCAGCACGGCGGTTGAAATCAGCTCCGCCATAGCCGCGGTTTCATTTCCGCCTTGCTCCAGTTCGTGCAGAGTCCTCAGCCGGATTTTCTTGTTCTCCGGACTCTGCTCGTACCACTGAGATGTCCGCGCGTACAAATCCCAACAGTAGTAATCGAAGCGAGGCCGGCGAGTGAGTTGCTCAATCTCGGAGAGAGATTTTTTTTCGAGATGCTGAAATCCGACAACTACATCCGCGACTTGCACGCCAGTGTTGTCGATGTAGTTCTGGACGTCCACCTTGCGCCCGGCATATTGCAAGAGCCGAACAAACGTATCGCCCAGGATCGCGTTGCGCAGGTGCCCGATATGCGCCGCCTTATTAGGGTTGATGCTCGAGTGCTCAACCAGAATTTTGCCGGACGGAACGTCTGTTCGCGGCTCTTCATCCTTCGCGACCGCCATCGCGAGTGCCGCTCGATTGACGCGGGCATTGATATATCCAGCTCCCGCAACTTCGAACTTTTCAAAATCTTCGATCGGGCCGATGCCGGCAACGACTTCTTCGGCGATTTTTCTCGGCGCCTTGCGAAGTTTTTTTGCCAACTCGAAGGCGAGCGGCAGCGCATATTCCCCGAACTTCACATTCGGAGGCTGCTCGATCACAATTCGTTCAACGTCGACGTTGTAGCTCCGACGCAGAAAATCGCGAATATGCTGCGCCAGACGGCGTTCCAGGTGGCGATACAAGGGTCCTCTAAGTAGTTGAAGAGAATAGTGATTCTAGCAGAAGCGTTGGCGGTCGTTGGCCGTTCGTCGTTGGCCGGGCCGGTTTCGGATGGATGCGCATGTGCAAGATTGCCAGTATTAAAAGCGTTGAAGGTCAAAAGCATTAAAATCGATCAGTTGGCCGACGCTTTGGCGTTTTTGGCGAACGACCAACGACGAGTGACCGACGACCACTTGTCACCGACCGACGACTATTTATGCGCATTGCTTACCTAGACTGCTTCTCTGGAATTAGTGGCGACATGTTTCTCGCCGCCCTGATCGACGCCGGAGTTGCGCCCACAATTTTCAAGCAGGCAGTCGAGGCCCTCGGCATCGGAGCAAGTCTGGAAATTTCGCGGGTGAACCGCAGCGGCATCAGCGCCACCAAAGTCGATGTGATTGTTAATGGCAACAAGGACGCGCCCAGGTCGGCCGAGCCTACCGCGCGCGAGCAGTCTCATTCGCACACCCACGACCATGCGCATCATCATCACGCCCACCACGAACATCAGCATGGCCACGGGCTCGTCGAAATTCGCGAGATCATTCGCAAAACTTCGCTGAACGACTCAGTAAAAAGAACCGCGATCGCGATCTTTGAGAAGCTTGGCGAAGCCGAAGCGAAGATCCACAACATCCCAGTCGAACAGATTCACTTCCACGAAGTTGGCGCGGTAGATGCACTGGTCGATATCACCTGCGCTTCGGTTGGAGTTGAGGCGCTAGGTATAGATGAAATCATCTGCTCGCCTTTGAATGTGGGCGGCGGAACGGTGACCTGCGCTCACGGCACGTTTCCAGTGCCAGTGCCCGCCACAGTCGAACTTCTGAAAGGCGTTCCTGTGTATTCATCGGGACTTCAGGCCGAACTGGTCACTCCGACAGGCGCGGCGATCATTCGCACTCTGGCAACACGCTTCGCCCCTTTTCCAGAGATGAAGATTGAGAAGGCCGGGTATGGTGCCGGCAGTCGCGATTTCCCTGCGCACGCAAACGTGCTCCGCATCACCGTTGGTGAAGCTGCTTCCAAGCTCGCCGCAAATGCGTCGCAGGAAATCATTTCAGTTCTCGAAGCCAACATTGACGACCTCAATCCGCAAGTGTTCGGCTACGTGCTGGATCGTTTGCTCGAAGCCGGCGCACTCGATGTTTTTGGCACGCCCGTGCAGATGAAAAAGAATCGCCCCGGGAACTTGCTCACTGTGCTTGCCAAGCCCGATGACACCGACAAACTTACGCAGATTATTTTTGCTGAGACGACCACTCTCGGCGTCCGTCGCCGCGAAGAAAAACGGGAAGTGCTCGCCCGCAAGTGGCAAACCGTTCCGACCCGCTTTGGCGACGTGCGCATAAAGATAGCCAGCCTGAATGGCACCGTGACCAGCTACGCTCCCGAATACGAGGACTGCCGCCGCATCGCTGCCGAGCACCGTGTACCATTAAAGTTGGTGATGCAGGAAGCAGTGCAAGAATATCTGCAGGCTTCAGACAAAAACCAATAAACCACAAAGGACGCGAAGGTACACGAAGTAAAATCTTCCCCTAAAGTTTTCCTTCGTGATACTTCGTGTCCTTCGTGGTTAATGATTTTGCTTTGGTGATACGGGAGCAGTTGGTCGGCAGTGCGGTTTCGCCAACGACCAACGACTGAAGACAAACGACGATTTTCATGGCAAAGAAGTTTTACATCACGACTCCGATTTATTACGTGAATGCGCGTCCTCACATCGGGCACGCGTACACGACCATCGCTTGCGACGCAATTGCGCGCCGCCAGCGACTGCTAGGGGCCGACACATATTTCCTGACCGGCACCGACGAGCACGGACAGAAGATCCAGCGGGCTGCCGAAGCCGCTGGTAAATCACCGCAGCAGTTCACAGACGAAGTTTCCGCCGAGTTTCGCGCCCTCTGGGACCGAATGCGGATCACCTACGACGACTACATCCGCACCACATCTGATCGGCACAAGCGCGGCGTGCAAGAATTATGGCGTCGCATTCGCGACAACGGATACATCTACAAGGGCAGCTACACCGGCCAGTACTGCGTCTTCGATGAACTCTATGTTGACGTTGGTCCCGGCGAGCCATGCCCAGAGTGCGGCCGTCCAACGGAAACCATCAAAGAAGAAAATTATTTCTTCAAGCTTTCCGCATTTGCCGAACCGCTGCTCCAGCTCTATACCACCCAGCCGGATTTCATTCGCCCCGAGACTCGCCGCAACGAGGTGATCGCCTTCGTGCGCTCAGGCCTGCGTGATCTGTCCATTAGCCGCTCGACTTTTTCGTGGGGCATTCCTGTTCCGGATGATCCCAAGCACGTGATGTACGTTTGGCTGGATGCACTGGCAAATTACATCACCGCGCTGGGTTACGGCTCGGACGACGATTCGAAGTACAAGAAGTTCTGGCCCGCAGATGTGCACATGATCGGCAAAGAGATTGTGCGCTTCCATTGCGTGTATTGGCCGGCGTTCCTGATGGCCGCTGGCTTGCCGTTGCCCAAATCGATCGTCGCGCACGGCTGGCTACTGTTTGAAGAAAGCAAGATGTCGAAGTCGCGCGGCAACATTGTTCGCGCGGAAACCATTCTCGATGTGCTCGGCGCCGACGCGTTGCGCTATTTTCTGCTGCGTGAAGTTGTGTTCAGCCAGGATGGATCGTTTTCCTTCGACGCGCTAGTGCAGCGATACAACTCCGATCTCGCCAACGGTCTGGGAAATCTGGCCAGCCGCACCTTGACCATGATTACTCGCTACTTTAAGGGCGAGGTGCCCTATCCATCGAACTCAGCTGCACGAGTTCCCGCCGATGACGCCATCGCGAAGCGCGCGCAAAAAACCATTAGCGACTTCCATTCGCTGTTCGAATCATTTCAGTTCTCACGCGCGCTGGAATCCGCATGGGGACTGGTCGCCGCGGTCGATAAATATATTGTCGAGAATGAGCCATGGACGCTGGGGGAAAAGCAGGACGAGCACAGCCGATCACGACTGGCGACCGTCCTCTATACGTCGGCCGAGGCGCTGCGTATTGTGACGGCCCTTGCCCACCCTGTGATTCCCGACGCGACTACGAACATTTGGGCGCAGCTCGGACTTGGTGACATCGCGAAGTCTTCGCTGGCAGATTTGCGCTGGGGGCAACTCAAGCTGGGCACTAAAGTCGGGAAAGTCGAGCCCGTGTTCCCACGCGCCGATAAGAGCGCAATCGAAAGGATGCAGATGATTGAGGACCAACAAAGAACTCTCGCAGTGGCTGGAGCCACCACAGCAGAGGTTGTGGAGCGCCGGGCGTCCTCGCCCGGCACAACCGAAACGCCCGCCTCGCAGGGTTCGGCTCCGCTGAATAAGCCAGCGTCCTCGACGCCTACGCCTACCGCGGCCGCCTCGGACGGAAAAATTACGATTGACGACTTCGCCAAGGTTGAACTCCGAGTCGCCCAGGTCAAAGTGGCCGAAAAAGTAAAAGGCGCCGACAAACTGCTGCGGCTCGAAGTTGATCTTGGCGGCGAAGTCCGCCAGATCGTCGCCGGAATCGCCGAAGCCTATGCGCCTGAAACTTTGGTTGGCCGCAAAGTTGTGATTGTGGCCAATCTTCAACCCAGAAAATTGCGCGGCCTCGAATCAAATGGCATGATCGTCGCCGCTTCCCTCGAAGGCGGAAGGCCAGTGCTGGCAGCGTTTTTGGAAGAAGTGCCAGTCGGGGCGAGGCTGAAGTAAGCGGGATCACCGGTGCACATGTGGCGCGGACATTCTTGTCCGCGAGATGGTCCACCTAATCTGAGCTAAGGAAGGCGGACAGAGTGTCCGCTCCGCATACGGACATTACTGATGTTCATCGACTCCCATTGCCACCTTGATGGCCCTCGCTTCGACTCTGATCGCGAGCAAGTCATCTCTCGCGCGCGTGACGCCGGAGTCGCAAACATTCTTGCAGTCGGAACCGGAGACGGCCCCGGCACCCTCGACTGCGCGGTGAAGATTGCGGAACAGCACGACTTCGTCTACGCCACTGTCGGCATTCATCCCCACGAAGCCAAACTAGCGACTGACGCCGATTTCGCGCGACTTGAACAGCTCGCGCGCAAACCAAAGGTGATTGCCTGGGGCGAAATCGGCCTCGATTATTACTACGACCACTCGCCGCGGGACTTACAGAAGAAGGTTTTCATTCGTCAGATGGAGCTTGCCCGCGCAGCCAAGCTGCCCATCGTCATTCACTGCCGCCCATCTGAAAATACCGACGACGCTTGGGAAGACTGCCTCGCATTGATCGATCAGCACTGGGAACCCTCCGCCTTGGGCGGAGTGCTGCACTGCTTCACCAGCACCTGGCCGCACGCCAAACGAGCGCTTGATGTGGGCTTCATGATTTCCTTCGCCGGAAACGTTACCTTCCCCAAGGCGCAGCAGATCCGCGACTCAGCCGCTGCGGTTCCACTTGATCGCATGTTTATCGAGACTGATTCTCCATTCCTCGCGCCGGTTCCCTTCCGCGGCAAACGCAACGAGCCTGCCTATGTCAAAGAGGTTGCGCGGCAGATCGGTGAGTTGCGCGGTCTTTCAACCGACGCGATCGGCTCTCGAACCACCCAGAACTTTTACCGCTTCTTTTCCCTTCCTGAATCCATTTCTGCAATTTAACTTTTTGCGACATCATCGATCGACGCGATTCGAACACAGAACTATCAATTGCGCCACACTGGCCGTGTTCGCGTATACCATAGTGGGACAATGATTCTTGGCTGCAAAGCTTCACTAACAGCCAAGGTGGTCTGACGAGGATTGCCGGGTCTCACCCCAATAAATTTGAATCCCAGAAAATCATTCTCTTAACAGCCGAGACTGAAGAACGACCGAAGTTGCCTTCCCACGATAGCTAATTGTCGCGTCAGGTTCCGAAGTCGGGGCAATTCCTGTTCCGTGTCCATCGCTGACGATCACTACGTGAAAAGTCCTGTGCTCCAGCATTCCAGGGAAATTGCCACGACGGTCCCCGATTGTGAGTTTTTCTGCTTTGTCATCCCAATGCATGGCAATTAGGGAATAGGTTCCGTGCTCGTAGTTGTAATTGTCGCCTTCGTCTTCATAGAGGGTGAAGTCACCATCTGCTCCGGGGTAGAGCCGTAGTTCAACCGGTTCTGCCGGGGATGAAGTCGACGGCCCGCCCGGAGCAAAAGGAATGATTGATCCTGCCTTTGCATAGATCGGAATTCTATCGAGTGGCGCTTCGGCGGTGATCTTCTGATCGCCACTCAGGCGTTTGCCCGTCCAGAAATCGATCCATTCGCTCCGCGCCGGGAGGTAGAGGCTTCGCTGCGTAGCGCCCTCTGTAGTCACTGGATTGACAAGCAACGAGGACCCAAACAGAAACTGGTCTGAGATTCCTCGCGTTTTGGGATCAGAGGAAAATTCAAGAGGAAGCGCGCGCATGAGCGACTCACCATTCGTTGTAACGCCCCAAGCAGCCGAATAGATATACGGCAGCAGCCGATAGCGTAATTCGTCATATTGCGTGAGCGCGCGTTCTACTTGCGAGCCGTAGTTCCAAAGCTCAGTGTTCGACTTATACCCGTGGACACGGAATAGCGGGCAGAACATGCCATACTCGAACCAGCGAATCAGTAACTCGTGGTACGCATCGGAAGTGTACTGGTCCGATGGCCTAAAGAAACCGCCCGTGTCTGTCGTCCAATACGGTAAGCCAGACATGCTGAAACTGAGTCCAGCAGGAATTTGCCGGCGCAGCGTAGCCCAGTTCGCGCTGATGTCGCCTGACCACGACGCGGCTGCATTTCTCTGCTGTCCGGCAAAAGCGGAGCGTGTCAGGATTACGACTCGCTTTTTGTCCGTGGTCGCTCGTTGACCTTCGTAGATGGCTTTGGTCACGAACAGTGGATATGCGTTGCGTACTGACTCGCCGGGACCCAGGAACGTCTCCGCGCCCTTAAGCACGTCGAATTCTGGTTCTGTAGCATCCATCCACCAGGCATCCATTCCGTCCTGGAAGATTCCACTTTTTAGCTGCGACCAGAATGCCGATCGAGCTTCAGGATTGAAGAAATCCGTCCAGGGTGTTCCCGGAACAAGAAGAGATCCGGCACTCATCATTTTGTAAACGTCGGTATCTTCTCCAAAACGCGACCAGACGGAGATCATCAAATGGAGGTCTTTGGCGTGAAGTTGCTCGATCATCTCCTTCGGCTGAGGGTAATGGTCCTCGTCGAACTTCATTGCATTCCAACCGTATTTGCCCCAGTACTGCCAGTCTTGTACCAGTGCGTCGACTGGGATGTTTCGCTTCCGAAATTCTGTCGCGGTGTCGAGGATTTCTTGCTGACTGGAATAGCGTTCTCTACACTGCCAATATCCGTACGCCCATTTGGGAAACAATGGCGCTTCGCCCGTAAGCTGTCGGTAATCGGAGATGACGCGGTTCAACTCTGGTCCGTAAAAAAAGTAATAGTCAATTGCCGCTCCGACTTCGGAGCGAAAGCTGGTGGTGTCTTTAGGCGGGCGTATTGCCAGCTGAACCCCTCCCGGGCCGCCGCGCGCGGCGACTTCATAATCCGTGCCTCCCTTCAATTCGAGGGCAGCGCTCACGGAAGTGGGAGTCCACATGTTCTGTATGTCGATCACCTTTTGTCCATTCACGTTCAGCCCAAGTTGCTGTTTGTTGTCGCTCGTCAACAGAAAGCCATACGTGCCATTCGGGCCAGTGGTGAACTTGCCCTTACCGGAGCCGGAGTCGACCGCGACGCTTTCGTCGGCAGGATTGAAATCGGTCAACGAGGGATTATTCCAAAGAATCCCATATCCTTTGCTCGACAAAAGAAATGGAATTGAGATGTTTGTGTTCGCCTGGTGAAGGCGGATTGGAACTCCACGAAGGTTGAATAGGCCCTCCTGATGTTGCCCTAGACCATAAAGGGCCTCGTCTGGGGGAGAAAGAAAAGTTTGCTGCACCTGCCAAGTTTTTGTTTCCCAAAGCGACGGTACATCAAAGCTTTTGCCGCCTCCTTTGGGTTCCGCCAGCACGGGCGTGCCATCTTTGGAGAAGAAACTCACCGCGCCGTTTTCAGAGTCAATAACGATTGTGAGCGCCGCAGTGGAAAGCCTGACGTCCTTCTTGCCTACATCGACTTTAAGGTTATTCGCGTGACATGGTTGCGTAACGATGGGAACCTTCGGCTTTGGAATTTCTGGCCTGGAGGTAGCAACAACGTGCACTACGCGGTCGCCGCACACCTCAATTCGCATGGTGCCAGCTACTGTTCGCAAGGTGATACCGTTCGAATCCGGGCGCGAGTCTTTAATGGCAAATTGGGACTGGTTCGCAGCCCAAGTTGAGGTAGAAATTAGAAGTGAGAAGAGAACAATTCCGGGTCGCGTGATCATTAGTTTGCTGGACTCATTCCTTTCGCATTGATAAACAATTTCACGAATGTCACAATGCGCGACGGACGAGCCGCTCATTGAGTTTCGATATTGACTCCGCCCTGCTGCAATGCAACGGCCGCCCTCGTTAGCTCCTCGCGGTGCATTCGATCTGACACCTCGAATGCTTGCGTAGCTAAATCGCGATTTCCCACCTTCAGATAGAGGCGGGCGATCTGATAGTGAAGGCTGCCATCCTTATCGCCTGCAAGCCCCAGCTTTAGCTCTGCAATCGCTTGCTGTGTGCGGTCTGTCTCGGCATACACCTTCCCGAGCAAAGCATGCACATGGGGAGCTAAGTCCAGTTTCGTGTTGAGGCCTTTCTTGAGGTATGGTTCTGCCTCGGAATATTGGTGTCGGGCGCAAAGGATTTCACCCATAAGACTGTTGAGTTCGGCATCATCAACGCTGTTCTGCAACGCAGCCTGCGCCAGACGAAACGCCTCGTCTGTTTGCTGATCTGCGAGCAGCGTCAAAGACAAGCCAAATAGCGCGCCTGTGTCTTCCGGCTTAAGCTCTAACGCCTTGCGATACTCCTTTTCGGCATCAGGGAAATACTCGCGTTGGCGATACAGGTCTCCAAGCAATACGTGTAGTTTCGGTGAACTAGAGTCCAATTCACTCGCGCGAGACAGAGCTTCGCTAGCAAGCTTCTGGGCAGATTCTGTTTCCCAATACAACCCTTCGGCTTCTGTCGAAGTATTGGTAGTCAGTTTTTCAGCCGCATCAAAGGCGTTTCGGTAGTCTCCGGTTGAATACGCACAGGATGTCAGAAAGCGGAGGTCCTTGACCTGCAGCAATTGAAGCCGGGAAGCAAGTAGACCAGTACATTCGCGATACTTTCCGCTGGCGTACAACTCTGAGGCATTAGCAAGCGACGCCTTCGTGGATCGAGCAGGCATGTCAGCATTAAGTGCTGCGGCCTTTAATCGCGGCACATCATATCTACCGCCGCTACGGACCACGGCTACAACGTCCTCTGAAATCTCCCCGGCGTTAAGGTCTTGCTCTAAGACACGCTGCAGTTCAGAAAGTTTCGGCTGAGACAGTCCATTGGTGAACCGCGCAGCGTTAGCTCGAAGGAACCCAGCGTCTGTTTCCCAAATCCGTTCAATTTCTTTCGTGGCCTGAGCGGTTGCGCCTTGCTCGACGTGCAGCCGTGCCAGACCTAATTTCGCCAGGAGCGACCCGGGTGTCGACGCGAGCTCAGCGTTCAATTCGCTGTCCGCTGCGGGAAGATCATTGCGATTCAGCAGCACGAAAGCATATGCGGCATGCGTCCCCGGAGGATACTTTGACAGCGCGAGCGCTGCTTTATAGGCGTCTCCAGCTTGAATGAAGGCCCTTTGCGCAGAAAATGTATCTGCAATTAGCGCCTGCAAATATGCTGAGTCTTTATGCCGCGCCAGCAGAATGCGGGCATCAGCCTCGACTTCCTCGAGATATGTCAAGCCCAGGTGGTACCAGGCGTCCGCGTCCTCAGGACTAAGCTGTGTGGCGCGGGCATAGGCACTAAGGGCAAGCCGAGGATTTCCGGTGCCTACATACGCTTGACCAAGACCTAGTTGCGCCTGGACATCCATGGGCTTTGAAATAGCTGCTCGTTTTAAATATGGAATCGCTTCGTTAAACTGCTTCAACTTCACGCATTCGAGGCCCAGGAACAGGTTAGGAACGAACAAAGCGGGTTTTAGACGGATAGCCTGCCGGAAGGCTTCAGCGGCCTTCTCGTTGTTGCCTGTTTGGTAGTACATCAGTCCGAGGTTCGCTCGGGCTTCGGGGATTTCAGGATGGAGAGCAACAGCTTGCCGGTAGAACTCAGCGGCAGCTTGAAAGTCACTCCTGGCCTGGGCTTGTTGCGCGGAGGCCAGGAGCGATTCCAATACATCCGACTGCTGCGGGAAAACTACTCCTGCCAACAGGCAGAGCGTCGAACAACACACAACAGCTTTGATCCAGAGCTTTTGCACGCATCACCAGTAGAGCTTCAGCGCTGCCTGCATGAGTCTCGGGGAGAATGCAGAATTAATAGTCCCTAGACCAGCACCGAACGACGTATTCGGCTTGTAGTAATTGGTGTGATTGAATGCATTGAACATATCCAGACGGAACTGGAGACGTACACTCTCCTCGATGGGAAAATACTTCTGAATGCTTAAGTCCCAATTGTTGTAGCCCGGAGCTCGCAAATCCGAGAGGTACCGGGGAGAATTTCCGAGGCTCCAATTCGCGGGCTGCGCGAACGCCGCCGCATTAAACCATTCAGTACGGTTAGGATGCGCGACGTGGTAGTCACCAATAATGTCAATATGCTGGCCAACACCAAAATAGTTGACGCCATTCGGCAGGGGTGGAGGAGCAATAGTCAAAGGAAAGCCCTGCTTGAACGTTGCTATTCCTGAGGTCTGCCAACCTCCAACCACGGCATTTAAAACTCCGTTCATGCCGGAGCCGAACTTTCTGCTCTTGCCCAGCGGAATCTCATAGACGTAGCTCAAAACCAGACTATGCGGAACGTCTGTCGCATCTACCGATTTTTCGGCTGCCAGGTTGTAAATGTTGCGAATATTTGTTGAAAAGTTCGCAGACGCACTTGCCCAGTTGTTGGCTCCGCCGACGTCGTCGATAAATTTCGAAAACGTGTAGGAGGCCAATAGTGTCAATCCCTGTGAAACTCGATGGGTGTAATTTGCCTCCAGCGCGTTGTAGTGCGAAAAGCCAACCGGATCCTGACTCTCATTGATATCGCAGAATTGCGGATACGGCCTTAGCAGTGCGCCCTGAGGTACAGTCGCCGCAGATAAGTCATAGCCGTTGCAACCGCTCGCGGTAATGTGATTGAAGAATGGATTTGGAACTGGATTCATCAATGCACTGCCCATCGAGAAATATTTCGGATCCAGTTGGTTTCGATTGATAGTGTCTGAGATCATGTGGATTCCGTGATTACCTACGTACGTAATATCCACAACGTCGTTAGGCGTGGGCGCATATTGAAATCCATACATCCATTGCTGGACATACGCAGCCTTACGGTTCGGGGAAACGGCTGTAGTGGTGAATCCAACATTCGTCAAACCATCCAGTGCGCTTCCAGTGACTGGTATGAGACCGCCGGAGAACGCATTACTAAGCGTTTGGTTCGGATTCAAGCCGCCATTCGTGGACGAAATAAACGGTGTCGCAGAAGTGAACCCAGGCGCCGGTCCGTAGCTGCGGTAGCTGGCGGGATAGAAGATTCCGTAGCCTCCGCGCATCACCAGCTTCGGCATAAGTTGATAAGCAAATCCGAGCCGTGGAGCAAAATTCTTGTAGTCCGTATTCCACAGGTCACGGTTTGACGAAGTGTTGAACTTTAGTTCGCCATGGAGAGTTTGCCCGACCGCCGCGCTGATGGGGTTAACGGCGTTGTAATCAAAATACGCCTGGCGGTTGTAACGTTCGCGAACCGGACGCTGGATTTCCCAACGCAGACCTAAATTCAGGGTCAGCTTGCGGGTTGCTTTCCAGTCGTCCTGCAAATAGAGTCCGTGGTACCACGTGCGCGTTACCTCTGAAATTGGAATGCCCGTTCCACCGCCGGACGGAGTCCCAAGTAAGATCGACGCGAACCCAGTGGAGTTTCCAGTTAAAGGACTCGTAGGATCTGGGCCAGATGTAAAACCGGGGTCGAAGTTGAATGTAGTCGAAGCGACCCTGCCCCCATTTTCGTCCATGGCCACAGCCATGTAGCCGAACGATAGCGAATGCGGTCCTTTTATTTTCGTAAAGTCAATCGAACTGCTACCCACGTTGTGCGGGAGAGTTCCTTGCCCACCCCCTTGCTGTGGGCCCAATCCCTCTGAGTTTGGTGATACGTTCACGACTGGAAACTGCGGGGAATATGGGTCAACGAAGGCGGGTAGTCCAAGAGACGAGGGCTTGAACCCTTTGCTCTGCATGTCATTACCCTCAACCCATCGCACCACGCCCACATTGAAACTCATGAGGAAAGTGGGGGTGAAGACTTGGCTCACGCCAAGGGTGACATTCCAACGGTTATTAGGATTGATCTGGCCGGGTCCAGCGGGATCGCTCGCGCCATAGAATGGCGGCGTAAGCTCTTTGAACTCGTGTTTGTCGGAGAACCGTCCATAGAGCCGGGTCTTATCACTAAGGTTGTGGTCAAGGCGAACGCTGTACTCGTTCGAATTTGTAGCGGCGGTTGCGGTAGCGTTCCAGTTGTTTGTTAGATTGCCATTCAACGGTTGTGGGTAGTAGCCCATCAGCTTCTGGCCTACTGAATTAATTCCGTTGGTAGAGTTGGCAATGTTATTTCCTGGAATAGGATTGCGTATGAATTCGAGTTGACCCGCATTAGGTCCGCAGGTCGCCGTAACTTGCTGAGTGGTGAATGGATCATAAAGCTGTCCTGCCAGAATAGGCCTGCATAGATCATCTGTTCCGATTTGCGCACCCAGCAACGCAGAGAAATCCCCGTTGCGGAAGGCAATAGTCGGCACTGTGCCACCAGTGGAGGTAGGATTGTTTTCGCGATGGCCCTCATAGTTAAAGAAGAAAAACGTCTTGTCATGCTGTTTGTAGACGCCGGGAATGTACACCGGACCACCCACCGCAACTCCAAATTGATTTCGGTGGACGTTCGGACGTTTCTGGTCGAAGAGATTGTTGAAGTAATTGTTCGCGTCCAGCGCACCATTGCGTAAATAATCGTAGACGTCTCCATGTAAGCTGCTGGTTCCCGATTTGGTGACGACATTGATCACATTGCCAGTGCTCCAGCCGTACTGCGCGGTAAATGAGTTCTGTTGGACCTTAAACTCCTGCACATTATCGGGGGAGGGGACATACTCAACTCCGCCCCAGTCATTGCCCGTGTCCCAAGCGCCATCCAGAAGGAAGGCTGTGGTCCCAAAGTAGCCGCCACCAAAGTTAAAGAAAGAGACGTCTTGGTCGGCGGTGCCTTGTTCTCCACCCCCTTGCAGGATTTGCTGCTGCGCATTGTTATTAACCGACGAATTGAGCTGGACGAAGTTGAATACGTTTCGAAGATTCAGTGGCAACTCAGTGACCTGCTTGCTTGAGACTTCGGCACCAACATTGGCATTTTCGGTTTGCAGCAAAGGAGCCGCCGCCGTCACCTCAATTTGCTCCGCAGACCCTATGGTCAACGTGATGTTTTGACTCGCGGATTGGCCGACTTCGAGGTTGGTCCCTTGTTGTCTGAAAGTCTTAAAGCCAGGCGCCACTACGGTGAGGGTATAGGCTGCAGCAGGTAGAAGCGCAAACGAGAAGTCTCCTGCGGCGTCGGTTTTAAAGGTTCGGGTGATTCCTTTGTCGGGACTGGTTAACGTGACCGTGGCATTCGGGATACGCGCTCCAGAGGAGTCGGAAACAGAACCTGAGAATGCAGCCGTGGAAGCAAGCGTCTGCCCCTCGGCCGAGGGCACGGTTGTTCCGATGGCGAGGACAGCGGCCAAGAGCAGAAGCGGGGAACGACTCCGAAGTTTTGACATTTGGCGAAGGCTCCTTGATTCCGGGTCCCGGAGCGCTCACGACTCCACTTCTGCGGTACGGCGTTCGGCGCTTCGGGGGCAGCACCAATGGATATGCCCGAATCGCCGATCCTGTCTAGGTTGGCTACGGTAACTTACCGCACCACCATTTCGGAAATCCTCTGTTGACAACGAATTACGAAGCGAGATAAAAACCGCATTAGAGAACGTTTCAGCAGTAAAATACTGATCGTTCTCGCTCGCCAGGCGAAAAGTCCTTCGCCGCGTTATGGCCACACAGCACAGTTCGCTTATTGATGCGGTTCCTCCTGCGGCCCGGCCCCAAGTCCAGGAGTTGTTGGATGACATTCTTCGCAGCACTCCCTTCCGAACCAGCCGTCAGTGCCAGGACCTGTTTCGCCACATCGTCGAGCATAGCCTTGCAGGTTCCGACGAGTCGCTTCGCGAACGCGTGATCGGAATCGAAGTCTTCGGGCGCGCTCCTGACTACGATACCGCCGAGGATCCGGTCGTACGTCTTCGCGCCGCCGATGTCAGAAAACGTCTGGCGCAGTACTATCAAACGCAAAAGAATTCGACCCAGCAGTGGAAGATCGAAGTCCCAACCGGATCGTACAAGGCGCAGTTTCATCGTCCTGAGGGTGTTGTTGCCGGGGCTACGGACATAACCCAACCCAGCAGTGAAGCGGTCGTTTCCCAGCGCCCGGAACAACTGATTGTGAATGCAAGTCTCCGCAAAAGAAAGACGTTCTGGGCCACTGGTGCCGCAATCCTCCTCGCCGCTGCAGTCGCCGGCTCAATGCTAACTCGGCACCCGACACCCCCCACCGGCACTGCATTCGACCTATTCTGGGGACCGGTTTTGGAGAACCCAAGACCGGTATTGGTCTGCACGGGCAGCAATTCTGTTTATGTTTTATCGCCGAAGGCCCTCGAGAAATATAAGATGACCCACTCGCACCGGCAGGACGCGACTCCGAACCTCGAAACGCTCGTGCCGCTCGAAGAATTAAGAAACTTTGCGGGTGATGATTTCCTTCCAGTGAAAAATATGTACCTGACTACTGGGGACGCATCGGCAGCGGCGCAGATTTCATCGCTTCTCGGCTCGCGCCACCACCCGTACGACCTGAGGTTTGGCACTGATCTGTCGTTCGGCGACCTGCGTCATAGTTCCGCGATCTTGATCGGGGCCTTCAACAACAGCTGGACGCTTAACATGACCGACAATCTCCGATTTGTCTACGATTCAGGCGATACGCCGGAAATGCACGTTCAGGACAGATTTGATTCATCGCGCTCCTGGTGGCCGAAATTTTCGGGCGAGAAGGATATTGAAGACTACGCAATTGTCTCCCGCATTCTGGACTCAAAGACGGGGAGCGTCCTAATAACGATTGCCGGTCTGCGTCAATCTGGCACTCGAGCCGCAGGTGATTTCACCACGAGTCCTGAGCTAATCGCGGAATTCATAAAGCAGGCACCCAAGGACTGGGGCCGCAAGAACCTGCAGATTGTGCTCCACACAAACGTCGTGAACGACATCCCCGCATCGCCAACTGTGGTTGCGGCGTATTACTGGTAGTCGCAAGAGGCGACCGCAGCAAAAGTCCTTACTGGAGAACGCGGAATCCTCTAGAGCGCATGAGCCCGGAACCTAATTAACCGTGGTCGGTACCCAGCTCTTGTACTACTTTCACATCCTCTCCACTGGATTTCAGAACCGAAGAAAATGTGTGGCGAAACGGACGCGTACGCCAGCGAGTCAGATAGCTGTGCGACGGCGGTTACGAGTCCCGTCGCTCCCGCCAATTTTTGCCGCATGTAATTCTGAGGGCATTCTATGTCTAAGGACGAAGGCGGAGACGTGCCGCCAGCAGGTAGGGTAAGATTCATCCAATTTGGAGCTTCTATTGCCAATGGTGCAGTTTCTAATCATTCTTGCGCTTTCAATCGCGTTAATTGCCGTGTTGCGAGGCTGGCGCCGAGATCGAAGACTTCTCTCCGAATCGCGTAAGGGGCCGCAGGGTCGGGACGCTGAACGAACCGCTGCCCTTGAAAAAGCCAATGAAGATCTAAAAGCTTCCCAAGCCGATTTGCAAAGACGATGGCAGTATCTGGCAGAGGCTCAGCAGCTGAGTCATTCGGGGACTTTTGGATGGAAGGTTAAAAGTGGCGAACTGGTTTGGTCTGATGAAACCTACCGAATTCTAGGTTTGGCTCGAGAAACCAATCCTACGCTCGATCTGGTTTTCGACAGAGTTCACCCACAGGACTTGGTCCGCGTGCGAGAGCTGTCGGATCACGCCGCGCAGAACGGCATGGATCTGGATATCGAGCATCGAATTCTCCTTCCCGACGGTGCCATCAAGTACGTCCACGCGGTTGCGCATGCCGGACGAGATAGCTCCGGCAATCTTGAGTACATGGGCGTAGTTACCGATATCACCGAACGCAAACGCGCCGAGGAAGAGCTCCAAGCGGTATCTCGGGACCTACAAGAGAGCAAAGCCAGGCTTGAAGAAGCTCAAGGTGTCGCCCATGTTGGCTATTGGGATTGGGATCTTGAGACGGGCAAGATCATCTGGTCGGACGAGACCTATCGAATATTTGGCTTCAAGCCGCAAGAACGCCCCATGGACATTGAGACGGTCAGCGGGTTAATCCATCCCGATGACCGCGAGGCTCTCTACCGCACTGTAGACGAGGAGGTTGCTGTGGGCGTACATCCCGTTCACCAACATCGGATCGTCCGTCCAAGCGGAGAAGTGCGCACCGTTCAGTCCGTTACCTCGAAGCTCTGGAAGACGACGCATGTAGGAGCAGAGGATGGGATTTCCAGAGAGCACAACAGACTTTTCGGCACCGTTCAGGACGTAACCGAATTGAAACAGGCCGAAGAAGCGAGTCACGCCTTGTCTCGCGATCTACAGGAAAGCAAGGATTGGCTCGAAGAAGCCCAGCGTGTTGCTCACCTGGGCTATTGGGTCTGGGATTTAGAGACGAATCAGGTGATTTGGTCTGATGAGACATATCGCATTTTTGGGCTGGTCCCCAAAGCGGGTTCCTTCGACGTCTCGGTTGTGGGCGAAATGATGCATCCCGATGATCGCGAAGCTGTATTTCTGACGGCCAAAAAGGCGATTGATACCGAGACACGCGCCGACTGCGAGCATCGTCTTTTTCGTCCCGATGGAGAAATGCGGGTAGTTCATAGCTTGGGTGATCTCAGGAAAAATTCACAGGGCCGAATCCAAATGTTCGGTACGACCCAGGACATCACCGATCGCAAGCGCGGGGAGGAGGCCCTGCGTCGAAGCCAGTTTTACCTAAGCGAAGGCGAGCGCCTTGCTCACATCGGAAGTTGGGCTTACGACCTCGTCACACATAAGGTACTGCATTCATCGGACGAAAATGCTCGCCTCTATGGCTTTGATCCCGGCCAAGGTCCTATACCAGCCGAGCGCTTTTTCGCTACCCAACACGTGGAAGACGCACCGTGGGTGAATGCAACTCTCGAAAGAGCAGTCCGTGAGGGGACGGATTTTTACCTCGACGAATATCGGATTCATCATACCGACGGCAGCATCAGATTCCTGCGGGCGATCGGACATCGCAATGCATCCGGTGAACCAGGCGAGTACGTCGGCGTCACCATGGATATAACCGAACAAAAGCATGCCGAGCAGGAGCGCGAAAGGTTGCGGCAGCTAGAGGCTGATTTGACACAGGAATTGCTGCGGGAAAGAGCATATCTCGCGGAGGCGCAGAGCCTGGCCCACATCGGCAGCTGGGCATCGAATCTCGCCACCATGCATAATTTTCATCTATCGGACGAAACCTATCGCATACACGGCTTCGATCCACGCCAAGGTCCTATTCCGCTCGAACGCTTCTGGGCCACGCTTCACCCGGAAGATCAGGTCGAGGTGAGGACAGCTATTGAAAACGCCGTCCGCGCAGGAACGGATTACGATGTCGGCGATTTTCGCATTTGTCGTGCCGACGACGGCCAGATCAGGTTCCTGCGCACCATAGGGCATCGCAATCCTTCGGAACCCGGTGAATACCTCGGGATCACCATGGACATCACAGAACGAAAGCATGCCGAACAGGAGCGCGAAAAGTTGCGGCAGCTGGAGGCTGATCTGGCGCACATCAATCGCGTGAACATGATGGGAGAACTGGCGGCCGCGCTGGCACACGAAATCAAGCAGCCCATTGCCGCGGCAGTGGCCAATGCCGGCGCTTGCCTGGGATTTCTCGATGGGGAGCGTCCCGATATTTTAGAAGCGCGCGAAGCTGCCACTGGAACCATTGGATGTGCCAGGCGCGCGGGAGAAATCATCGACCATGTCCGCTCACTCTTCAAAAAGAGTTTCCCACAGCGTGAACCGGTTGACATAAACGAACTCATTCGTGAAATCGCTCTCCTGTTGCAGAACGACATCACGCGCAATTCTGTGACTGTCCATCTCGATCTTTCCGAAAACCTTCCGGAAGTCGAGGGAGATCGCGTGCAATTGGAACAAGTGCTGATGAACCTCATGCTCAATGCCATTGAGGCCATGCACGATGCCAATGGAGATCTGACCATAACCTCGAAACCAACTGATGATGGGCACTCGTTAATTTCCGTGAGCGATACCGGTGTCGGCATTCCCGCTGACAAAGTTGATCAGATCTTCGATACGTTTTTTACAACCAAACCGCAGGGCACCGGCATGGGTCTGGCAATTAGCCGCTCTATTGTTGAATCACATGGAGGTCGCTTGTGGGCCGCCTCCAACTCCGGACGTGGTTCTACCTTCCGATTCACATTGCCGCACAAGGTGTAGGCAGGAACATGACTAGTTCGTCTTCCCCAATTGTCTTCATTGTTGATGACGACGAGGACATGCGCCTAGCGATGCAGCGCATTCTGAAGACGATCAACTTGCGAGCAGAATTGTTTGCCACAGCGCAGGATTTTCTGCAGAGGAATATTCCAGATGTTCCGAGTTGCCTGGTGTTGGATGTGCGCCTTCCTGGAATGGGGGGACTCGATGCCCAGCAGAAGCTGATTGAAGCGGGGATCAATATCCCCATCATTTTCATAACTGCTCACGGGGATATTCCCATGACTGTAAAGGCCATGAAGTCTGGTGCGGTCGAATTCCTGACAAAACCATTCCGGCATCAGGAGTTTCTGGACGCGATTCAGCAGGCCTTGCAGCGCGACCAACTGTCGCGCCGCCAGCGGAATGCGATAGCCGAATTGCAGGAAAGGTACAAAGGGCTGACTGCGCGCGAGCGAAAAGTGATGGACCTCGTAGTTTCCGGGATGCAGACAAAGCAGATCGCCTCGGTACTCGGGACGAGCGAAATTACCGCCTCCGTCCATCGTGGGCGTGTAATGCATAAGATGCAGGCGGGTTCTCCCGCTGAATTGGGTAGCATGGCGGAAAGACTGAAACCTTCTGCAAACAGATAGGTTTTGGACCACCACAGCAGCATGTCCTGCGGGGAAAGTCTGCTCCTCTCGGCTGTGCGTATCCGCACATATAACCGACCTATATGAAATCATAATTGCGCTTTTTGGGGGCCGAGGTAGATTTGTCAGATATGAGCAGCGTAAAAAGGACGAGCCTGGTCGCCGTCGTCGATGACGATGACTTGCTCCGGGACGCACTACGACGCCTGCTCAAAGCTTCGGGGTTAGGAGCGGTCTCATTTGAATCAGCCGAAGATTTACTGAACTCCGGCCGACTTCCGGAGCTTGCGTGCGTGATCGCTGACGTTCGCATGCCGGGTATGTCCGGTCTTGAACTGCAAGCGAAGCTCAGAGCTGAGCGATACGCGACACCGATCATTTTCATCACGGCCCATGGCGATGCCAAGATGCGGATTCAAGCAATGCGCGACGGGGCAGTGGAGTTCTTGACTAAACCTTTCGACAACGCAGTCTTAGTAGAGATTGTCCGTGCCGCGCTCGAGGATTAGCTCGCGAAGGCTTTGGGGGTCGAACTAATGAACGTGGTTGATCAAGACCGTCGGGCCCGGCGATTCGAGCAGATCATTGGCAATAGCTCGGCTTTGAAAATCGTTTTGGAGCAAGTGGAGCGAGTTGCAACGGCGGATACCACGGTACTCATTCACGGAGAAACCGGAACGGGTAAAGAACTCATCGCCCACGCAATCCACAATGCCAGTCCACGCAGCGGGCAACCTTTGATCAAGCTGAACTGCGCCGCCATTCCTTTTGACTTGCTCGAAAGTGAGCTCTTTGGCCATGAGCGGGGGGCTTTCACGGGTGCCATTGCGCAAAAAATTGGCCGCTTCGAATTGGCCGATAAAGGGACGCTATTCCTTGACGAGGTCGGAGACATACCACTCGCATTGCAGCCCAAACTCCTGCGTGTTCTACAGGAGCAGGAATTTGAACGCTTAGGGAGCGGCCGCACGCATCGCGTTGACGTGCGGCTCGTCGCGGCGACTCACCGCGACCTTGAACTAATGGTGAGGCGTGAGCAATTTCGCAGCGATCTGTACTATCGCCTGAATGTATTTCCCATCACGCTGCCGCCACTGCGTGAGCGAGTCGAAGATATAGGTCCCCTGGTGGAACATTACGTTGAGGTTTTTTCCCGCCGAGTGGGGAAGCACATAGAAAACATCCCAGACGAATTCGTCAGCGCTTTCAAGTCGTATTCGTGGCCAGGAAACATTCGAGAGCTGCAGAACATGATCGAACGTGCGTTGGTACTTTCCAATGACGGCGTGCTTCCAAATGTTCTCCGCCCAACCCGCGTCGCCTCGATTATTAGCCTCCCTGTGAGGACAACGCTTTGCGAATCCGAACGCACCCAGATTCTGAAAGCCTTAGAGACATCGGGATGGGTGGTCGGCGGACCATATGGCGCAGCCGCAAGATTGGGTTTGAAGCGCACTACACTAATTTCTCGCATGAAAAAGCACGGGATCTTTGGGCCGCCCGAGGAGAGTACTCGCGACCAGGCCCTCAACAGCAAGCTCTCCGGCAACCAAGTCTGTTAGATACGTGCTGAGGGGCTTCGGCCACCGTGCACGGGCTGGTGAGTTGCGCACCTCACGAAAGGTGAAACCATCCGCAACTTGCGCAATTTCCCGCCGCATCAACAATCTCTCTCCTTTCACTGACCTCGATTGATCAACCGCGTTCTGATGGAGGAACGCGTAAAAAGCAAGTGCGTTGCCAGATGCACAAACACTCGGTCTCCTTCTACTCACTGCACAAATACCGCCGCGCGTTCGACTGACACAGAGCCTCAAGTGTCACGCTCATGCCACTGTCCTTGTGTGGTCACGCCTGGAGCTGGAATGTGGATCGCCAGCGCAGGACCACAGTGATTTTCGGCCTCAATTGTATGGCAGAAGAATTGCCAGAGCTTCGGTGCACTGCAGCTTTATTAGCCGCACAGAACAGTGAGAGAGGTCAACGTTTTGAAAAGTCCTGGAAGCACTTCAACCCGCAACCTCGAAATTGCAGTGGATCACAGTGGCATGGACGCGATCGTCCGCTTGAATGGGCGCATCGATGTCGATTCGTCGCCCGATGTTCGGGATTGCGTTCTGGATATCCTATCGGGCAAAGAATTAATTCATGCGGTCACCGTGGATTTAGCTTGCGTCACGTTCATTGAAGCCTCTGGAATCGCGACCTTGGTTGAAGCTCTTAAAGTCGCCCGCCATCGCCAGATTCGACTCCATTTGCAGGGACTCAACGGTTCTGTGCTACGGCTGTTCGACGTTGCGGGGCTGCTCTCGCTGTTCGAGGCGATGCCCGGCGGGAAGGGGGTGTCGTGATGGCAGATGTTCTCGAAAATATGGGCGAAAGAACAATCGAAAATCTCGACTACGTCGGAAGTCTGAACATTCAATGGTGGGCTACGCTTCGAGCGATGGGGCAATCGCTTCCTTTTGTCGGGAATCGTTATCGCTGGCAGGCTACCGTAAGGCAGATGCTGGAAATTGGCGTCGACGCAATGCCAATGGTTTCTTTGATGGCCATTTGCACTGGCTTCATCTTCGCTATGCAAGGCGCTTCCGAATTGCGCCGCTTTGGTGCCCTGCGCTACGTCATTGACTTGGTCGCAGTCGGCTTCACGCGCGAACTCGGCCCGCTGCTGACGGCAATTGCGGTAAGTGGACGATCCGGCTCCGCCTTCGCGGCCGAGATTGGAACCATGAAAGTGACCGAGGAACTCGATTCCCTCCGCGTCATGGCGCTGGAGCCGGTGGAGTTTGTGCTCGCACCCAAGTATCTGGCTGCTTTGATTGCGGTCCCCTGCCTCAGCATCATCTCGAATTTCTTCGGCATTTTTGCCGGCGGTTTGTTCATGTTCTTTAGCACTCGCTTGACGCCCGCGCTGTACCTCCACTATGTGTTTGCTGCAATCGATTTGCGCGACGTAGTCATGGGACTCATCAAGAGCGTTGTCTTCGGAACCATTATTGCTCAGGTCGGATGTCTGGAAGGCTTCCGGGTTCGCGGCGGTCCTGACTCCGTTGGTCGCTCCACTACCAGCGCCGTGGTTAAGTCAACTTTCTTGGTCATTGTTGCGGATGCAATTTTCACAGCGATCTTTTACTTCACGGTGAAACACTAATGCCCATCATTTCCGTCCGCGATCTTGTGGTTGAGTACGACGGCCGCAGAGTGCTGAATGGATTGAATCTCGACATCGAGCACGGAGAAACCATGGTGTTGTTGGGCGGCAGTGGCTCCGGAAAAAGCACATTGTTGCGCCAGATCATCGGACTGGAGCGTCCTAAGTCGGGCAGCATCCACGTGAACGGAACTGATATTACAAGTTGCTCAAAATCCGAATTGAAGAAGATGCGTCGCTCGATCGGAGTGGCCTTCCAAAGCGCGGCTTTGTTCAACTCGTTGAATGTCGAAGATAACGTCGCGTTGCCGCTACGTGAACATACGCGGCTTGCACCTTCAATCATAGAACTGGTGGTTTGGATAAAGTTGGCCGCGGTTGGCCTTGCGGACCATGGGAAGTTACTTCCTCAGGAGCTTTCCGGCGGCATGAAGAAGCGCGCGGCGGTCGCGCGGGCGCTCGCGCTCGGCCCTGAAATCCTTGTGCTGGATGAGCCGTCAGCCGGGCTTGATCCCATCGTTGCTGCGGAACTGGACGAACTGATTCTGCTGCTCAAGCAGACCTTACAGATGACGGTCATTGTGGTGACCCACGAACTACCGAGCGCGTTTCGCATCGCCGACCGCATTGCCATGCTCTATCACGGTTCATTCAGTTCGGTCGGCACAAAAGACCAAATTAAAGCGAGCCAGAATCCGCGTGTGCGGCAGTTTCTAGATCGGATTCCCGGAGACATAACGAAAACGTCTGCAGTTGCCGCGCACTTCGAAAAATACCTGAACTTCGCGGAGGCATACCAGTGACCACAGAAGCAAAAGTCGGAGCCTTTGTCCTCGGATGCGCCTCGGTCCTGGCGTTCACGATCATCCACTTAGTCAACGCGCAGCTCAATGGCCACGCCGCTCCATACCGCACCTATCTTCGCTACGCCGGCGGGCTCGAGCCGGGAGCCCAAGTCCTTTTCGGTGGAATCAACGTGGGCAAGATAACCGCGGTTCGGCCTTGGAGATCGGATCCAACCAAGATCGAAATTCTGCTGGACGTGACAGACAACACTCCGCTGAACGAAAAATCTGTTGCCAAGTTGGGACTGGTCAGCGTGATGAGTGGCGCCGCGCTGTCCATTACGACCGGCAGCAACGATGCTCGGCGCCTTCCGCGGGACTCGGTCATTCCATCGCAGGAAGCCGCCAGCCTGGATTCGATCACCGACAAAATGGCGGTTGCCGCAGACAACGCTAACGAGTTGATCACACAGGTCCGCGGAGAACTAGGAGGAATCAGCGGAGATGCGCGGACGCTGCTGGCAAATCTGAATACCGTAACCGGCAAAGCCAACCAGCAAAAGATTCAAGCCGTGCTGGATAACGTCAACGGAATGATAGCGACTGACCGCCCAAAGATCGACCATCTGACAGATGAATTAAACGCGCTCAGCCAGCATGCTGACGAGACCATTCAAAACGTGAATGGCACGGTGGGCGATTTACGTGAACCGATCCGCAACGACCTGGCTGACCTGCAGAGCACGTTGTTACAAGCAAAGCAATTGCTTGCGGATATGCAGGTATTGGTGCGCGCCAATGATTACAAGATTGATGACACGATCGAACATTTGCGGGCTGCAACGGAAAACTTGGACGAGTTGACAGACTCGGTGAAACAGCGCCCCTGGAGTCTTATTCGAATCAAACAACCGGAAGACCGCAAGGTTCCGAATAAATGAGTCGCACCAAGGACGGGTTTCCTCGCTTCCTTTCAGCTTCATCGGAGAGTAACTATGAAAAAAAGTTTGGCTATGACCCTCGTTTCACTTTCAACTATCGTCATCCTGGCAGGCTGCGCGGGCAAGGTAGGGCATGCGAAATACTACACACTCAACCTGCCTGCGCCGCCTGATCCGCCAGCCGCGGAAAATGTACACACCACGGTGGCGATCCGCGAATTCACCGCGCCCGCCTACCTTCGGCGTGGGGCCATTGTGTACAAGACGTCTCCGGAGCTCGTCGGTTTCTATGCCTACCATCGCTGGGCCATTGACCCGTGTGAGTTTGTCACCGACTCGATCATCGATCATCTGGGCGCCACAGGGACCTTTTCCCGCGTGAAGCATAACGACGGTCAGGCCGACGCTGATTACGTGGTGAGCGGACGATTAGAGAAGCTTGAGGAGACTGATTATGAGGGCGGCGTCAAGGTCGAGGTCGCCATCTCCGCTCAGATGACCAGGCTTGACACCGGCACGATTGTTTGGAGCAAAGCTGTTTCGGAAGTCGGCAAGGTCAACCAACACGACGTTTCTGCGGTGGTATCAGAGATGAGCCACACGATGGAACGAGCGATCGAGAAACTGCTGACGCCGGTGCCCGGGGCCTTACCCGATACGTCAAGGGCGGCGGCTAACAGAAATTGAACCAGGTTGCGCGATGTGCAAGCAGAAAGTCAAAAGAGGTTGAGAAATGGCTGGGCAGGCCCGCACTCGAATATCTGAAAGTGCTGAAAATCACTACGCGACTGGCGAAGAGTTCCTCAAGATTTTCGAAGAGGACCTGAATCCTCTTTATCAGCTTTCGTTTCTCCTTACGGGGGATCACCAGAAGGGAGAAAGGTGCTTTCTAGCCGGTATTGAGGACTGTGCTAATGAGAACCGGGTGTTCAGGGAATGGGCACGTGCCTGGACGAAGCGCGTTATCGTGAAAAACGCAATTCGTGAACTCAATCCGCGACGGAGCCATTCCAATTGGTCCTCGCTGCCGTCTGTTTTCTCTCACCATCAGCAGTTGAGCAATCAAGACCGACATTTCGGTGCCGACGCTGTGTTAAGGCTGGCAGACTTCGAGCGCTTTGTTTTCGTGATGTGTGTTCTGGAGCGCTACCGGAAAAGCGAGTGTGCTCTTCTTCTCGGCTGCTCAGCTTCTCAAGTTCGGGAAGCTTGCACTCGCGCCATACAGGCATTGGCCAGTATCGGCCAGGTGTCGTTTTCGGGAAATTCAGTTCGCCGCACGGCCGAATGAATCTGGACGATCTGGTTTCGAGAAGGATCTCGCTGCGCGACGTAAATGATGGTTACGCGGCTTTAAAGGACGGATCGCTCACGCGCGTCGTCGTTACTTCGTTCTGACTATAGAGACTCATATTAAGGAGACAGACAAATGGCAACCATGGAAGCAATCACCGGGAGAGACCAGATTAAAACAATGACCACCCACTATATTGACGGAGCATTCGTTGAATCCCACGGCCGCGAGGTCATGGACATTATCAAGCCGACCAACGGCAAAGTGATCGCCCGCGTCACCCTAGGCGATGAGGAAGATACGCGGCGTGCCATTGCCGCGGCCAAGCGCGCATTCGTCACTTTTGGGCAGACGACGAAGGAAGAGCGCGCGCGTTACCTGCGCCAGCTGCATAAGGCTGTCTCGGCGCGCATCGATGATCTTACGTCCGCGATGGTGGAAGAGTACGGAGGTGTTGTGCGGTTCGCAAGGCTTATCGTGCAATCGGGGATCGATGCCTTCCCAGCCGCGGAGAGGGGACTCGACGAGCTGCCGTTGACTCGAAGTTGGGGCAAAACGACGGTCACCATGGAGCCAATCGGCGTAGCCGGCCTGATTACCGCTTGGAACGCGAACGCGCTGTTCACTTGCCTCAAGCTAGCATCGGCCGTCGGTGCCGGTTGTACGGTCGTGATCAAGCCCAGTGAGTTGAGCTCGCTGCAGACGCGGGTGATGCTTGAATGTCTGGACGCGGCTAAGCTCCCCCAAGGAGTCTGCAATGTCGTGATAGGCCGCGGCAATGTCGTCGGGGCCGAACTCGTGCGCAATCCCGACGTCGCCAAGATATCTTTCACGGGCTCGGTTGCAGTTGGCCAGTCGATCATGCGCGACGGCGCTGCCACGATGAAGCGCATCACGCTGGAATTGGGGGGTAAATCGCCCACCATCCTGCTCGATGATGCGGCTCTCGAGCGAGCGATTCCGTCAGCTCTCGTTCTGGCCTTTATGAATAGTGGACAAGCCTGCGCAGCCGGGACACGGCTGCTCGTTCCAAAGAGCCGACTCAATGCGGTCAAGCAAGCGATCGTGGACGCGATGCGCTCCTTTCCAGTCGGCGATCCGGCGGATCCAAAGACCGCCGTCGGACCGATGGTGTCGCAGAACCAATACGAGCGAGTGCAATCGTACATCCGCAAAGGTATAGAGGAAGGCGCAGAAGTCCTTGTCGGTGGCGAGGGCCATCCGGCAGGTTTTGAAGCGGGTTACTTCGTGAAGCCCACCGTTTTCGTCAACGTGAAAAACGACATGGCGATCGCCCAGGAAGAGATTTTTGGCCCGGTTTTGGATGTCATCACTTATGACTCCGAGGATGAGGCAATACGGATTGCCAACGACTCTAAATATGGTCTTCACTCCTGCGTGCTCGGGACCGACCTCCAGCGCGCGCGGCGTGTGGCCTCACAAATTCGGGCTGGGCGCGTCGTGATCAACGGCATGACGGACGATCCGCAGGCACCCTGGGGCGGATTTAAATATTCCGGCTTCGGCCGTGAATATGGCCAATACGGGATCGAGGCGTTTCTCGAAACCCGCGCCATACTTGAGTCTTAAGCAGGCACTCTCATGAGCAAGCACGCTACTGTCTCCCCAAGCAAAGCCGCGGATCGCCTCGCGATCCGAGAGTTCGTCGAAGCCTACGCACACTGCGCCGATCGTCGCGATGCGACAGGTCAAACGTCTCTGTTTACCCCGTATACGCCGCTTCGAGATCTCTACATGCTCAAGGAGCCACTCTAATGTCTACCTCGCCAGTGTTCGCCGGATCCGCGGCGCCGGTCGCGAAACCGCTGCCGCCCGCGACCGATACCGATAAGGCAGTACCTCGCCGAGGCGCGAGCTGGCAGAACTACCTGACACCATTTTTAGTCGTGCTTCTCGCTCTGGCAATCTTGATCACCGTCACGCGTAACTGGAATGCATGGGAAGGCGACAAGATCGAACAACTGACCGACGATGCTTATGTTCGCGGCGATCTTACTCCGCTCAGCACGAAGGTGGCAGCTATCGTGCGCGCAGTCGATGTAGCGGACTACCAGCAAGTCCATAAGGGTGATCTCTTGGTCGAACTGCAGGGTGATGACTATCGGGCGCAGGTGGACCAAGCCAAAGCAGCAGTTGAGGCTGCACGCGCCGGCATCGAGGAGAATCTCCGGCAACGCCAGTTGCAGGATTCGCGCATCGCGAAAGCAGTGGCGGGCATTGATCAGGCCAAAGCGCAGATCGCAGCCGCCGAGGCTGGCAAGGAAGCCGCACAGGCTCAGTTGATCCGAGCGCGCTCGGAACGTAAACGCCAGGAAGAGCTTTATCAGACTCACGCGACGACCGCGCAGAACCTCGAGACCGCAGTCGCCGCCGAGGGAAACCTGTCCGCTCAGCTTTCCAGCCGTGATGCCGACATCAATCAGGCGCAAACCATGCTGCGTAGCAGTGAAATTGCTGCCGAAGCGGAGCGACGCAGTAAAGCCGTGCTCGAATCGCAGGATGCGCAACTTCAGGCCGAACTGCACGCCAAGCAGGCGAACCTCGCTGCAGCTGAAGTGAACCTTGGCTACACGAAAATCTATGCTCCGGGCGACGGCACCGTGGGCGAACGCCAAGTTCGGCCCGGCCAACTCGTCTCGCCCGGTACGCAGGTTATCTCTTTTGTCGCCCTCACCAAGTGGGTACAAGCGAACTATCGCGAAACCCAGTTGACCAACCTGAAGGTTGGGGACGCTGCCGAACTTCGGATTGATGAATATCCCGGCGAACGAATTCGCGGCAAGGTGATCGAGATTGCGCCTGCCAGCGGGTCACAATTCGCATTGTTGCCGCCTGACAATGCCACTGGCAACTACACAAAAGTCGTGCAGCGTATTCCCGTCAAGATCGCACTGGACGATCCGACCCTCGCGACGAAGCTACGCCCGGGACTTTCCGTGGTGGCGACCGTCCGCACCAAACCGTGACCTGAACTTATGGCTGCTTCGATCATCACCATTCGACCCTCTGCGACAGAGATCGCACGCGCTACCGCCGCCGCTCTCCCCTCAGAACTGTCGTCGCGCCCCTTGCTCGGTATTCTGGGGGTGGTCACAGGCGCCGGACTCGTCACGCTCGCCGGCCGCATGCTCAGTCTCGGCCTGGCGGACCTGAGGGGTCACGTTGGCATTGGCTTCGATGACGGCGCCTGGCTCGACAGTGCCTACAATGCATCGCTCATGTTTGTCGGGCCGTTTACTGTATACCTCGGAGGTCTGCTAGGACCGCGGCGCATACTGCTGTTTGCCGCAGGGGTGTTTACGTTCGCTTCCATTTTTCTACCCTTCATCCATAGCTACAGTCTCCTTATTATTACGCTTATCGTTGCCGGGCTGACGTCAGGCACTTTCTATCCGCTCACACTGACGTTCGCACTTCGCAACATTCCGCTGCGATACCTTCCTTTCACCATCGCCCTCTACGCGACCTTTGTGGACGGGGCGGTGAACATCGCGCCCTCCCTATACGGTTGGTACAGGGACCATCTCTCGTGGCACTGGATGTTCTGGAATTCTGCCGTGATTGCGCCTGTGATGATGATATGTATCTACTTCGGCATTCCGCCGATGCCGGCGCGCAAGAAGAGCGGTCCTGCTCCTAGCTTCGCTGGGTTCTTTTACCTCAGCGCGGGATTGGCCCTGATTTTTGCTGCTCTTCAGCAAGGCCAACGACTCGACTGGTGGCGCTCCGGCGTGTTCAACGCCTGGTTCTGGTCTGGATCCTTTTTTCTCCTGTGTGCGCTGGTTCGAAGACTACGCGCTCCTAATCCTCTGGTGGCGCTACCTTATCTGGTGAAGTGGAACACCATATTGCTTGGCTGCCTGCTCTTCTGGTTCCGCTTTACGCTCTGTACGACAATCATCCTCATTCCACAGTCGCTGGCCATTCGCGGTTTCGAGGCCGACCAGATTGGTCCTGCGATCACCTGGAGCGCGGTCCCGCTCATTCCGATTGCCTTCATTGCCGCGCTCTTGCTCTTGCGCAAATTCGATCCACGCTTGCTGTTGGCCGCTGGCCTCGCTTGTACGGCGTTCGCTGCCTGGCTGTGCTCGCAATACACAACTGCCTGGGCGGCGGAAAACTTCTACCGCACGGAGTTGCTCGTCGGCATCGGACAAGCTTTTGCTTTCATCGGCCTGGTCGGCTGCATTGTGTTGCAAGCAATTTTCACCGGCGCCTTGGCGAAACCAGAGTGGGTCCTGAGCATTTCGGCCTTCTTTCACGTTATTCGCTTATTCGGCGGCACAGCAGGCGCCATCTACATGGGCCACTTCGTCGCTCAGAGGGAGAAGCTTCACTCGAACCTCCTTGGCCTACACGTAACGAGTGGCAACTGGATTACCGATCAGAACATTCACGCCTTGACGGCGGGACTGTACGCGAAGACTTCCGGCATGGCGACCGCAGGCGCGCGTGCGATTGATCTCATTGCGGCCCGGCTGCGTCTGCAAGCTTACAGCTTGAGCCTGAGCGATGGATTTCTACTCATCTCCTGGAGTTGCGTATGCGCCTTGATCCTTGTGGCTCTGCTGCGCCGACCGCCTTTGAACTATGCCGACCTCAGTGAGATGCAGCAAATTCCTGCTGCCGAGAAGGAGTCGAATTGATGAGAGCAAACGCGGCACGGTTTCTACTGGTAGCGATGACCTTCTCCGTCTGCAATGTGGCGGCCCAGGAAACAGGCAATGCCGTTCCTACACGCCACATCACCCTGCAAGAAGCCGTCCAGTTGGCGCTCAAGCACAACCACGATGTCCGCATCGCCGGCTATGCTGTCGAGGAAAAGCAGCACGCGAAGGAGGTCGCGAAGAGCTCGTATTTTCCGTTGATCCGGAATGACAGCAACTTTATGCACGTGACCGATACGGAATTGATTGAGATCAAGGCCGGTAGCTTGGGCGTAGCGGGCGGAACGCCAATTCCCCCGGCGAACAGCATCATCAACCAGGGCGGTCAAAACTTTACGACCAGCGGGACCCAGATCACCCAGCCGTTGACGACTCTGCTCAAGATCAGACGGGAAAACGATCTGGTCCAGGCCGAGTTAAAAGTGTCGCGTGAGCAGGCGCAGCTTACCGGAAACGAGGTAGCGCTCGCAGTCCATCAGGTCTACTACCAGATCCTGATCGCTCAGGCGCACCGGAGCGCCACCGAAGCGCGGACAAAGGCATCCGAGGCACTTCAGAGCGAGCGCATCGAGCAGGTGAAGTTCGGCAGCGCGCTGGAACAGGAGTCGATTGAGAGCCGCGCACAATTACTGCAAGCCCAACAGGAAATGCTGACCACCGATCTTCAGCTATCAGACCTGCGGTTAAAGCTCAACGACTTGATCGGCCTGCCCCTGAGAACAACATTGGATCTGGATGCTGGTGTTACCGCGGCTCAGGAAACCTGCCGGCGCGAGGAGTGCGTGACAGCTGCTGAAAGCTCACATCCCGAAATCCTTGCGGCCCGAGCCGAAGCGGAGAAAGCAGAGGCCGCGGTCGGTTTGGCCAAGACTGATATCTGGGTGCCCGATGTTGCGGCCTTTGCCCGTTACAGCTACCAGGAAAATGTCCCCTTCCTGGCGCGCAACTTCGGAACGTTTGGTATTCACTTCGGCTACGATCTGTTCGACGGTGGGCGTAAGCGCGGCTTACTGCGTGAACGCGAAGCGCAGTTGTCTCAAGCGAGAGAGAACCTCGCAAAGTTGACCGAGGCGGTCGAGCTGTCAGTCGAAACGGCGTACAACAAGCTGGAAAGGACGCACCAGATGCTGAAGGTCTCTGAGGAAGTCGTGGCCCTGCGCACCGAGGCGAAGCGCGTGCGTCAGCAGGAACTGATCCGAGGAGCGGCGTTGAATTCGCAGGCTGATAGCGCAACCGCCCAGGAGTACGATGCCAAAGCGCTCCTGCTGCAAACGCAACTGGAGTATTTGCAGGCGCACGAGGAACTCCTAAAGGCGATGGGCCGCACACCCGACTAACCTTTTGGCGGCAGCCGCTGTCAAAGGCGTGACACTCTGTCACCGGGAAGCAGGAATCCCTCTTCGGAGGAGATCAGCGAGTTATATATTTGCTTGATTGCTGCGAAGCACCGCTGAGCCGTTATTCATCGTCGTACTTGCGGACCAAGAAGAAAAAGATGGGCGATTCGCTCACGATCATGTGAACGACTGTAGGAATTGGTCTAGACTGCCAGATACCCATTGATCAAACTACCTCGCGCAGAACTTAAACTCGGTTGATTTCATCGGTTGCGCAAAGTTCCTCCGCGGGAGGGGGCCGTTTTCAAGATGACACAGCATTTCATTGAAAATTGCGCGACCAACGTGTCATATTTGCGGATCCGATGTTCGCTTTGTCGTTATCGGCGAGAAAGCGTTTTGCATAAAACGTCTCGCGCCCGTCAGGTTACGTCCGATCTTTTGAATCGCGGCAGACAACTCCGACTCAGGGCGGCCTATGTTTCGCGATTTCACGACCTGTGTTTTCCTTATGAACGGACGGCGAGAACGGGGATGGATCCCAACTGGATCACGCTCGGAGCGAAGCATGTTTACCAACTGCAACAGGATATGGACCGTACCCGGCGTGAAAGATTGCAGAACCTCGGATTCGGGCCAGAGGCTGCCACCCGGCTCTCGGCCTTTCACACGAAGAACTTTATGTAAATTCAGGCCCCTGAGTCGTTCTATATTCCACCTTTTTCGAAAGCCACGATTTCGAAAACCTGACTTCGACATTTACCCGCCGGAGGATACCTTAAGTTCTTTCTTACAGCTCTTGGAACGCCATCCAATGCGTTTCCGGTTCCTGTGGTTTGTTACGTTTACGATTTGGTTTCCCACTTTCACGGCGGTAACACGGGTTCAAATCCCGTCGGGCTAATTGTCTGGTTCGGCGCTTGGAGCGTGCGCGGTGGCCAAAAAGGCTATCTTGCGCGAAACAGAAGCGTACGGCCTAAGCCCATTGTTCCTTCGAGAAGTCATATACTTTCATGGATGGTGTTAAGAATTCAGAGTGAAGAGAGGGAAGCAAAATGGCGAATATCCTGTCCCCTGGAACGACAGCACCGGACTTCACACTCAGTGTCACGCCAGATCAAAAAATCAGCTTAAATGAGTTACGAGGTAAAGCTGTAATCCTGGCTTTCTATCCCGCGGACTGGAGTCCGGTTTGCGGAGATCAGATGGCCGTGTACAACGAAATTCTGCCAGAATTTCAGAAGTATGATGCCGAATTGATGGGTATTTCGGTTGATGGAGTGTGGTGCCACGCGGCCTTTGCAAAGGATCGGCATTTACACTTTCCGTTGCTTGCCGACTTTGAACCTAAGGGTCATGTAGCTCAGAAGTATGGAGCTTACCGCGACCAGGATGGCGTTTGCGAACGCGCTTTATTCGTAATAGATAGGGAAGGAAAAATTTTCTGGAGCTATTGTTCGCCGATCGCGGTGAATCCGGGAGCTGAGGGAATATTGCAAGCCTTGGAAGATCTGCAATCGGCAAGCGTTCGAAAATCTGCGTAAACCGAGGAGGAGGTTATGGCTACGCTCAAAGTACCGGTTACGACGAATGACCATATTCAGGGGCCTGAAGATGCTGCAGTCACGTTGGTCGAATACGGTGATTACGAATGCCCTCATTGCGGCCATGCCTATCACATCGTCAAGCAGGTGCAAAAACATTACGGCTCCGATTTGCGTTTTGTCTTCCGGAATTTCCCTCTTGCTGAAATTCATCCCCACGCGGAAGCGGCTGCGGAAGCAGCGGAGTTCGCCAACGCGAGTGGCAAGTTCTGGGAGATGCACGACGGCATCTACCAAAACCAGCAAAGACTCAATAGCTCGCTCTTGTTCAAGCTCGCCGCAGACATCGACATATCCGTCGAAGGGTTGCGAAAGTCGCTTGAGGATCACGAGTTCGCTTCCAAGGTGCGTCAGGACTTCCTCGGAGGCGTGCGCAGCGGGGTGAACGGCACTCCGGCATTTTTCATAAACGGGATCAGGCACGACGCACCCTACGATTTCGAAAACCTCAGGTCCGCCATTGATGCCAGGCTCGCACGACTGAAAGCCGCCAGTTAAATTTGAAGGAAAGCGGTTGCGTTGTCGGCAACCGCAATTGCCACCTGCGTCGCGCGAGCGATAGGAGTCTCTACGCCTTCCCTCAGTTTCAGGGGCTTGGTTCGGTACCTGGTTCGGGAACCGGGGGTCGGAGCTCGAATCTCCTTCCGCAACAGACACTTCCCAATCCACGCTGTGACATTTTGACAGTAAAATTGTGTCCCAAGTCGAGACCTGGGTGGGAGCGACGGGTTCGAACCAGCGGCCTGCAGCGGGACAGAACTTCGTTCTATCGATAACAAGTCAGAGTCTTTTCCTCGCAGATTCAGCAGGCTCCGAGTGTTTCTCAGCCGATTCAATCGCGAATGTGTCCATCCGAGTTTTCCACCATCAAAATCCGAACGACGCTACGCTCTTCTGGGCTGCTCTCTACCAAACTACATCCCATTGCGTTTTAAAGAGTTACAGAAGCAGGAATCTGACCGTAAAGCTCTAAGGTTTCGAGGATGTAATAGGTTAACGTGTAGGAAAAGTAATTGAAGGAATTAAGTTTGTGGTGGCCAGGGACGGAGTTGAACCGCCGACGCCAGCCTTTTCAGGGCTGCGCTCTACCACCTGAGCTACCTGGCCACTTGTCCGGCTTGGTTGCAGCGCTCGCCGGAGTCGCAGAAATTCACGACAAACGCAATAAAGGTGAGCGTGTCATGACGTGTTAAGGGATTGATTATAACAATGTGATGAGCCACGCTCAAAGCGACGCTGAGTATGGACCAGCAACCACGAACAGGCACCCACATGCGGTCAATGCGGCGTCACCGGCATCAAATTGCGAGTCGCTCCGTGTGACGGCGGGAAGGGATGCTCACAGGAGTGCGGCACGCGATGCGGTCGGTGCTCCGCCGGCGACGATCAGTTCGCAGCGGTCTGTCGAAATCCAATAAGGAATTTCTCGGTAATCGCGAACATTGAAAACGGCAATGTCTGCGTCTTTGCCCGGCTCGATGGATCCCTTGGTCCGATCAAGTCGCAGAGCGCACGAGGCATTGATGGTGGCGGCAGCGATCGCTTCAGCGGGAGACATTTTCATCTGCGTGCAGGCGAGCGAGAAGACAAAAGGCATACTCGCGGTGGGAGACGATCCAGGATTGAAGTCAGTCGCGAGGGCAACGGCTACACCGCCATCGATCAGTTTGCGTGCGGGAGGATAATGTTCGAGACCGAGAAAATAGTTTGCTCCCGGCACCAACGTCGCGATCGTGTCGCTGCGTGATAGTTGCGAAATGTCGGTATCATCGACGTGGTCCACGTGATCCAGCGAGACCGGATGCATGGCAAGCAAGCGCGCTAATGGAGTGCGCGCTAATTGGGAGACATGCGCACGAACCTGCAGCCCGCATTTTTGGGCCGCGGCAAAAATCCTGAGAGAGTCTTCTTCGCTAAAGGCGCCACGGTCGCAGAACACATCGACAAACCGGGCCAGCTTGCGTTTCGAGACTTGTGGAATCATCTGTTCGCAGATCACGTCGACATATTTCTGTGGCTGGTTCTTAAATTCCGCTGGAACCACGTGTGCGCCGAGCAGAGTCGGAACAACAGTGCCGGACCATTGTGCTGCCGCGAGTTGGATGGCTTCGAGGCACTTCAATTCCGAAGCCAGCGACAGTCCGTATCCGGATTTCGCTTCTACCGTCGTGGTGCCCTGCGCCATCATTTCGTTGAGTCGTGCAAGAATTTTGAGTGCCAGCGCTGGCGTACTCGCGGCGCGCACGCCTTCGACACTAGAGCGGATTCCGCCGCCAGCTTCTGCAATTTCCTCGTAGCTCGCGCCTGCAATTCGCTTCTCGAAATCGACTAAACGCGGAGAGACAAAAGCAGGATGCGTGTGGGAGTCGACGAATCCAGGCAAAGCCACCTTGCCAGCACAATCGATCTCGATCAGTTTTTTTCGATTTGTCTTGGTCCACGAATCGCGCAATGCTTCGCGCGTAGTACCGACCGAAACAATTTTCCCCGCAATACAGAGGACCGCGCCATTTTCGATGATCCCAAGCTCGTCCAGTTCAGGGCCGCGTCGTGGGCCGGAGTTGCCGGATGAGGAACGAAGCGTGAGCAACTGGCCTATGTTCAGGAGCAAGACGGGTCTACCCGGTTTGGTCATCGCTTTTGCAATTGTTTGCCTAGTCAATTGTTCTCCGCGGAATGGTTCACGGCTAAATATTCTAAGCGCCTTAGAATGATACAATCCCGCGTCGACATGCAGAGATCTCGCCGCTTGCGTGCGTTGGCACTACTACTTATAAGCTTTCTGGTCGCCTGCCATCCAAAGGTCAACACCCCTGTGAACCCAATTCAGTCGATGACCTTGCGTCAAGTTGCTGAGGCCCATCACATCGTCATTGGCGCTGCGGTCAGATCCACTTATCTGCAAGAGCCTGATTACGTCACTGTTCTTGCGGCCGAGTTCAGCCAATTGCAGGCAGAGAACGAAATGAAGTTTGCGGTCATTCATCCTGCGGCGGAGCGCTACGACTTCACTGGAGCTGATGCGCTGGTTGCTTTTGCGCACTCCCACAATATGCTGGTGCGCGGACACACGCTGCTATGGCATCGGCAACTGCCACAATGGATCTCATCGCAGCACTACACAGCAGAGCAACTCGCGGACATTCTGCACCAGCACGTTAAGACAGTGATGCGGCGCTACTCCGGGAAGGTTTACGCATGGGACGTGGTCAACGAGGCTTTCAACGATGATGGAACTATGCGCAGTACCGTCTGGTACGACCAGCCCGGGATCACCTTTGCCGGCATGGGCACGATGTATATCGAACAAGCTCTGCGCTGGGCGCGCGCGGCCGATGCAAATGCAAAGCTCTTTTACAACGATTACGACGCCGAGCCAGTCAATGCGAAATCCGATGCCATTTACGCTATGGCGCGGGATTTCAAAAGCCGTGGAGTGCCACTCGATGGAATCGGCTTCCAGTTGCACATCGATCTTGCGTTCGACAATCCTCGCACGCTGGCGTCCGTCGCCGCCAACCTCGAGCGATTCGCGAATTTGGGATTGGAGCTTCATTTCACGGAACTCGATGTTCGGCTGAAGGATTCGACGGCCGAATCTCTTAACTCGCAAGCCAAACTTTATGCTGAGATTGCGAGACTTTGCATTCAGCAACCCGCCTGCAAGGTGTTCCAGACCTGGGGATTTACTGACAAGTATTCATGGATCCCCTCATTTTATCCGGGGCAAGGTTGGGCACTACTGTGGGATGCGAAGTATCAAAAGAAACCTGCCTATTACGGCGTGATGGGATTGCTGAAGTAAACAAGAAAAGCCCCACCTCGCGATATGCGAAGCGGGGCCGGAAAGCAAAACAGGTTCGTTGAAGTCTTACTTTGCACAACCGAACTTTTGCGGAGCCGACAGTGTTGTCAACACCGTTTCGTTGGGATAGCTGTAGGCACCGTTAATCGCAGTCGATGGTGACTGGAACTCGAACCAGGGCAACAACGACTCGTTCTGAGGGTGATATGTGAACCCGTTGATGGTGACCGGAAAAGTCGGGTTGTTGAGGTCTTCGATTACATCACCGTCTTCCAAAATGTCCTGGCATTGACCCGCTGGATTCTGCCAGAACGGCGTGATGTTGTGAACGCCATCGTATCCAACGAAGGGATCGTTGAATGTTTCCGCGATCTCGTGGCTATGCGCGGTCACATCCTGGAATCCGCCACTAAACAACCCAGGACTGATCCAACTCGAGTAATTCAGCACGTAGAATCTCGTGCGGTTGCCGTTGCTGGCATCTCCCGCTTCAAAATCGAAGGTGTGGAATCCGAGCACGCAGCAGTCCCTGGGATTGTTGTTGGAATACAAATAGACATTGGGAAAGAAGAAAGTGGAAATATCCTTGGTTGTGATGTCTCCATTAACTTCCGCCGCTCCGACCACCGTGGACGTATCCGGGGTTGATGGCGGGAACAGTTCTCCCGAGAAGATCGAGTCACTCACCAAAACATAGCGGCAGCAGGTGCCGTCGTTATTGAGCGAAAAGAAATACGTACCCTCGATCACTGCCATTGTCAGTCCCTTCTTAAGACTGGGTGAAAGTAAAGTATGCCAGTTCGGTAGCGATCTATTTCCGAACTCTGCCCGCTGCACCGCATCGGTGAACTGCGTCGGAACAGAGCTGCTGGTGTAGTCGGACAAGCCGAATACGGGGCCAGCCAGAAAGGGCTTGAGGAATGAGTCAGGCCTGGAGATCAGCGGATTTGTTTTGTTGAGTTGGCTTGGTGTGCACTTGGGGCAGTTCGACGAATTGGTCGTGATAAACCGTTGACTGCCATCGGCATTCAGCATCTTGATAGTGACCGGTATTACGGGAGCATTAAATACCGTTGTCTGATTGGTGTGCGGCTCCATGCCTACCATGCTGAATTGCCAGAGGTCGCGAGGACTGCCGTCAAGGTAGATCCCCTGTTCCTTGAAGTTGCCGATGAAATTTGTGAGGCTATCAACGCACGCGAGCTTGATGGACTGGGGCTGGCATGTCGAGGTTGTGGCGTTGAGCGAAAGGCTGGCTGCATTTGGCATGTGTTTCTGTGCTGCATGAGGGCCGCCCGGGGCCGGACGGGAGTACCTGATCTGCTTGCCGCGGAGGAAGGTACTTGGTAGTGCATCTTTGTCTTGGGCTGTTTGAGTATTTTGAGCGAATGCTGTGACACTGAGAAGCATCACGAGCAGAAACCAGGGAGATGACCTTTTCATATTTTTTGATTCTCCTAAAGCGAAAAGTAACGAGGTAGTACAGCGGGAGTGGGTATTTTGCAGGAGGGGAGCCCAATCCGGCGCAATGCAGTATAGCAAAACCAGCAGCCCTGCAAGCGTTCATATCGGACAAATTGAAGGGATTCTTTTGTAATTTCTTGCGGTCGACTGCAAATTATTTCAGTTTGTCGCAAGTTAAGTGCATTTTTTTACAATTGGGCTAGTGGGAGGCGTTTTTAGGCTTGTTGGAAGGATGGCGACTCAGAGCATAGGGACTTTTATACCCTTCTCCTTGGCGAACGTTTTGGCGTCTTCGTAGCCTGCATCGGAGTGCCGGACGATGCCCAGTCCAGGATCAGTAGTCAGCACGCGTTCAATTCTTTTCGCCATGGCCTCCGTTCCGTCAGCGACGGTGACTTGTCCGGCGTGGAGTGAGTAGCCAATGCCGACGCCGCCGCCGTTATGAATTGAAACCCACGACGCGCCCGCAGCGGTGTTCAGCAGAGCATTCAGCAACGGCCAGTCGGCGACAGCATCACTTCCGTCTTTCATGCTCTCTGTTTCGCGGAATGGAGATGCAACCGAGCCGCAATCCAGGTGATCGCGCCCCATCACAATGGGAGCTTTGAGTTTGCCTTTCTTGACGAGTTCATTCATGGCCAGCCCAAACTGTGCACGCTCGCCATATCCGAGCCAGCAGATGCGCGCCGGCAGGCCTTGAAACTTGATACGCTTGCGGGCGAGGTCAATCCAGCGACGAAGTATGCGATTGTCAGGAAATAATTCGAGCACGAGATCGTCGGTCACATGAATGTCCGAAGCTTCGCCGGAGAGCGCAACCCATCGAAACGGACCTCGGCCCTCGCAAAATAAGGGACGGATGTATGCAGGCACGAATCCGGGGAAGTCGTATGCATTCTCTACGCCGTGCTGGAACGCGAAGGTGCGAATGTTGTTGCCGTAATCAAATGTGATCGAGCCCATTTTCTGCAATCGCAGCATGCCTTCCACGTGGCGCGCGATGGCATCCAGCGATCTTTCTTCATATCCTGTGGGGTCTTGCTTTCGCAGCTCAATCGCTTCATCCAGCGCGATCCCATTGGGCACGTAACCATTGAGCGGATCGTGAGCCGAAGTCTGATCGCTGAGAATGTCGGGAATGACTCCACGATTGGCAAGTTCGGGAATGACGTCGGCGCAATTGCCGACCAGCCCGACCGAAACATTTTCTTTTTTGCGGACAGCATTCTTGAGAATTCGCAATGCTTCGTCGAGCGTCGTGACCATGAAATCGCAGTAGCCGGTCTTGAGCCGCTTCTTGATTCGTTCGGGATCAACGTCAATTCCGAGGAACGCCGCGCCGGTCATGGTCGCAGCGAGGGGCTGCGCTCCACCCATTCCGCCCATTCCGCCACTCACGATCAGCTTGCCGGCAAGGTCACCACCGAAATGTTTTTCGCCCGCAGCCGAGAAAGTTTCGAATGTGCCTTGAACTATTCCTTGCGATCCGATGTAAATCCACGAACCGGCGGTCATCTGGCCGTACATCATCAATCCGGCGCGTTCGAGTTCGTTGAACTTCTCCCAGTTTGACCAATGCCCCACCAGATTCGAGTTGGCGATCAAGACGCGCGGAGAATACTCGTGCGTCTTGAAAACTCCCACTGGCTTGCCCGATTGCACCAGCAAGGTCTCGTCGTTCTCGAGTGCCTTGAGGGAGCAAATGATGGCGTGATAACAATCCCAGTTTCGTGCCGCTTTGCCAGTGCCACCATAGACCACCAGATCGCGAGGGCGCTCGCCGACTTCTTCGTCGAGATTGTTCATCAACATCCGCATGGCGGCTTCCTGTTGCCATCCTTTGCAGGAGAGCGCTGTGCCGCGCGGCGCGCGAATGGGAGTGTAAGCGGGAGCTTCGATGTCGACAGACATACCCAAATGGTATTGCCAAACGAGCTACGGATTCAAACGGCGTAAATTCATGAACCACTAAAGACACAAAGGCTCACGAACGGGAACCTTGCAGATAGAGAGTTCAGTACTGGCTATACGGGACGCCATCGGTCCCGACATCATTGGACGAGCTGAAGACATCATCGATGCCGCCTTGATCCTGTTCATCTGGTGACATGATCGTGCCCTCGTCGGCGGTGTGCCAATTCCAATTGGCTTCCTTGGTGACTGGGTCCGTTGGGACCTGTTTCAAATATCCTGCTTGCACCAGATCATCAGCCGATTGCGGCATCTTCTGTTTATCGAGAGTGTATTGGGAGATAACCGAACGCATGGTAAACAGGTCCTCCCGCAACACGGATTCCCGCGCCCGCTTTACTGAGGTGATGTAATTTGGCACGGCAATCGAGACAAGGATCAGCACCATGGCCATCACTATGATCAACTCGATCAGGGTAAAACCACGATTGTGATGGGAATTTTTGCGCGACTGGAGAGGAAGTCGGGTTCGGTTCAATTTCATTACCAGTCCTTGTACTTTGTCCCGTCGAGTGCGGTGCCGGTCGATTTCGTGTGCACATCAAAAATGTTGTTGCCATCCCAGGAGTCGGAATCAGGATCATCCTGCATAGAGCGTAGGCCCCAATCGGTATCGCCCGTCATCGGGTCTGTCGGGATCTTGCGCAAAAACTTTAATTTCTTGCCGCCGACATCGACGCCCTTAACGAGCGTATCCAGGTCGGGTGGATATCCTTCAGACCCGACTTTGATCTGAAATGCGCCGCGGTCAGCAGCATCTTTATAGCGGTCGATGCCGTCGCGAAGTTGCCAAAGAGCGGCACGCAGATCTTTTTCCCTCTGGCGCTTTATTGTGACGCGCGCCAGCGGAACCGCCATCCCGCTCAGGATGAGCAGGATAGCAGTTGCTACGATCAGCTCGATAAGTGTCAAGCCGCGCTGCTTCTTCGCGTTGCGCATCTCCTGAAGGAACGAATTGGATTCAGAAATTTGCATAGAATCTGCTTGTTCCGCCGGAACCGGCCTGAGAACCCTTCACTTACGAGATTTGCCAGTCGAGGCCGACCACCGACCGGACCACCACAGACAGGAAGCTGCTACAACGTCAGGCGAAGAAGCCCAAGCCTATTGAATTGTAACCGCCGCGCTAGCACCGTTGACTGGAAGCGCCTGCATCGCCGGGTCTTTAGCTCCGCCTTTTGCAATCGTGAGCGATGCCTGACCTGCAGCCTTCGCCACAAGGGTCAGTGTGACCACAGAACCTTGACCAGAAATTCCGGCCGCGCCTGGCGGACGCGTCGCCGTCACCTGCAAGGTGCCGTCATCTTCACGATGAGTCACGGTGACGATTTGTCCATCCTGCGAGAGGAGGTTCCCATTAGAGACGTTCGCCACTTCCAGAAGCTTAGGATCGTAAGAAATCTGCATCGGGACCTGGAAGATATTCTGACCGCCGTTCAAAAGTACGTTCACAGTAAAAGTGGAACCTACGTGCTGGGTAGTGTTCACAGGATCAAAAGCGAAACTTGCCGGGCGATCCATCAATTGCGGAGTAGGAGAAGCACTCGCCGGCGCGGGCTGAGGCACATTCACTGAGCCGGCACCTGAGGACGGCCCCGAGGGCGGGGCGCCAGGGGTAGTTGGAGCTGGCGAAGCGCGGTTCACGCGACGAAGCTCAATGGCGCTGGCCGTGCCAACGTCGATTGCTTCCTGATTCAGCGTGGTCAGCACCTGTCGACGCACCAGATGCGGGATCAAGACAAAAACAGTTTCCGTCTGCGAGTGATCGATTGTACTTTGCCCGAATATATATTTGAGGAGTGGTATCTGTCCCAAGCCGGGGATTCCGGTGAGGTTCTTAGTTTGCGAATCCTCAAGCATGCCGCCCATCAGGTTGGCCTCGCCTTCACGCAGGCGGACCACGTGCTCAATTTTCCTCTGACCGATAACCGGTTGCTGGATGCCACCGATATTCTGGAAACTCGTCACCGAAGAAATATCGATCGTGGTCTTCAGGGTGACATCGCCGTTGGCATGGATGGTCGGCGTCACGTCAATATTCACGCCGACATCGAGATATTGAAACTGCGTATTGACCAGCGGATTGATGCCCACCCCACCAATGCCGGGCTGAAAAGAGCCGGACGCGATCGGCACGCGCTCACCGATTTTTAGTGAGGCTTTCTGGCCGTCCAAGGCACGAATCTGCGGGTTCTGAATCAGCTTGGTGTTGTTATCGGCAAACAGAGCGCTAATCGTCGCCGGAGTGATGGTCACCTGGAAGTCGGTGGCGTTCAGATTAGCCAGCGAATTCAGGTTGATCGATCCATTGGTGCCGGTCCCGGTTGTGCCGGTGTTCGTGGTTGTGCCGTTCGTCGTTGTGGGGGTCGTTGTATTAACGTTCGGCTGCAATTGGATAGTCGCACTGGTGGGCGGGCTTATGCCCAGTGTGCGGGATTTGTCTTTGGTGATCTGCATGACTGCGACATCAACAACTACTTCAGGCTTTGATCTGTCGAGGTCGTCGACGAGCTTGCCGGCGAGAGCAATCTGGTCCGGGCTGCCGCGTACCACGATTGCGCCCTCAGAAGGCAGAGGCTGAATGCGGGCGATTTCCAGGATTTGCCGCAGCGCGTTCACTACGTCTTGAAGTTCGGTGGGCTGCGACAAATTGGAAAGATAAAAAGTCTTAATGATGCTCTGCTCGAGCTCTTTTCTCTTAGCGGGATTGTCCGCGGCGACGAAAACGGTGTTCGCGGTCACTGGGCGCCAGAAAGTCTTCGACTCCAGGGCAACGATCTGCAGAGCTTCCTCAAGCGAAACCGAATTCAGCTCTACCTTGATGCGCCTGGAAGTGTAGTCAGGATCGAAAAGCACATTAATCCCGGCAAGTTTGCCGATCGTTTCGTAGATAACTTTGCTGTCTTCGGTGATCTTGAGGTTGATGGGAACGTTGGGGATCGATTCCAGCTCGACCGGGCCGCCCGCCTGCTGCACCATTTTTTCGAGCTCATTCGGCGGCGGCGCTGAGCCCTTGGGCGCCGGGGCATTGGCCGCGTCAATCATCTGCTGAGTGACTTTGATTTCCTGTTTGGCTATGGCGCTGGAAGGGTCAATTTCGGTGGCCTTCTGGAACTCAACCATCGCCTCTTGTAGACGGCCGGCCTCGCGCAACAACTGGCCACGGTGGACGTGCGATGCACCGGCTAAAAACCGCAACCGTTCATAGGCTGATCGGTACGAAACGTCCTGCGGGCTCTGGTCGTACGCCTTCTTGTAGAGGTCGTATGCCTGCTCATAATTCTGTCGCGCTTCGGCAAGTTGCCCTTTTTTATACAGCGACTTAGCGCTCTCTGCGGAGGATGGAAGAATGAGGGCAAAAAGAAGGAACAGCGCCAACGCCGGGCGGGATGCGCGATTGATCACTAATAAAATCTTCAAAAACTCTTCCTCATCGGGCTGGTCGCCCCTGACGCTGTAAGCTGTAGGAAAGCGCGATTATAGCACTCGCGTAACCCGTCGAAGTTACTGTTTGCGCTGTACTTACACTCACAAGTGCTAACACCAGTGGAAGGCATCTCGGGGCGCAAGTTCCAACTCTGGAACGTTGCACCCGGTTCATGCGATACCCTATCCCTATCCCTATGCCTCGTCAGGCCACCCACCAAACCAAGCCGAATGCTGAGAAAAACAAGCGCCGCGATCCCACCGCCGCCGGGCAGAGAGATGCCGCTGTTAATAGGATCGCTTCTCACAACTACTTCTTGCTGGAAAAATTTGAGACAGGCATTGCCTTAACAGGTACCGAGGTAAAGTCGGTCCGCGGGGGACTAGTGAACCTGAAGGACTCGTATGGGCTCGTAAAGGACGGCGAGTTGTGGCTGCTCAACTGCCATATTGGGCCCTATGAGCACGGAAACATTTTTAATCACGCGCCACTCCGAACCCGGAAGTTGCTGGTGCACAAAGACGAAATCCGCAAATTGATAGGCCAGACGCAGCAGAAGGGTCAGACGCTGATTCCGGTACGCATGTATTTCAAGAATGGCCGCGTGAAGGTGGAACTGGCGCTGGCCAAAGGCAAGCAGCTCTGGGACAAGCGCGAAACCGAACGCCGCCGCACTGCAGACCGCGAGGCCAGAGAAGCGATTGCGAGATCGAGGAAGCGGTAACCGCTCGAAGCCGTGTGGCGGGGACACTCCTGTCCGCGTAAATCTGCGGATCCGGCAAAGCGGATTCTTCACCGCTAAAGCGGTTCGGAATGACATTGGTTTAAGAGGAAAAAATGTAGGGGCGGAGGTGCTTGTCCGCCCCTCCCCGGACGAGGGCGTCCGGGGCTACGTGGCTGGTGCTGCTACTTCTGCTCCGGAGTCACCACCTGAGCTTTTTCAGTTTGCGCTGCCGTTGCAATCGGTTGCGTCGTTGCAATCGGCTGAGGGGCAACGGCCTTCTCAGCATTCTCGGTTCCGCTCAAGTCAACATCTTTGATTCGCGCGGTCGTGAGGATTTTCTCGAGTTGGTGGAAGACCTTGCCACGGTCCACTTGCGCGAGATCTTCGTCAGCTTTTCGTGATGTTTCCACACCGAGTGCGAACTCGTAGCAGGCGCCATTCTTGAACAGATGGAAGTACTTCAGATCGGACTGGCGTTCTCCCGATGTGGTCATCTGCTCAATTTCAGTGAACTGATTCGCGCCCAGCTTAATGGCGGACGGTTTAGCGGCATCAGGGGCAGATTTGGCCGACTGATCGCCGTCCGCGGGTTTGGTGCCTGCGGGATCATTCGATTGCGCCGCAAACTGGCCGCACTGCTCCTCGGTCATACCTTGATTGACGCTGACGTTAAGCAGCGCGGACGAAAAATCCGTTTCTGCGTACAAGCCGTCAGGCATATCGAGCGCGGCAACTTCTACAGCTCCGGGCTTCGCAAAATTTGCTTGGACCGGCATTTCCTTCTGTTTGTCCGCAGGCTGCAAGCTGTATTTGCGGGGATAAGTCAGCGAGACTCCATAGGCGCCGTTTACGTAAGTGGCAGTTGTTGGACGATGCTTCTTCACTGCTTTCTTAGGCGATTGCGGAATAGCAGCGGCGCTGAGGGGAGCCGGGGTTTGTACAGCCGGAGTTTCCGGTGCTGTGATTTTTGCCGCCGGGTTATCAGACTTTTTCGAACAACTGACTGCCAGGAACAACACAATGGTCATAACTACTCCGGCGCAAATTGCCGGAAGGTAGATGCCTGACCAGGTGTCACTCTCGATCTGTTTAAAGTTCTGTTTTTCGTTTTCTGGTGTGCGATTGATGGTTGCCATACTCCCTCCTTGGGACTGCGTTGAAGGAAGGGGCAACTCTCGGCCCAAGCCGGCTGCTATTGATTTGCCAGAGCTTAGCAGCAACTCCCGCCGATTGATTTGTGGCCGGTACAACACGGTGTGGAACTCGCAACACGAAATTTACCGAGGAGGATATCGCGCTCGGTCCGACGAAGATGCACATCCGATGAACAAGACACTTAGACACCTAAGGTGAACTATGCAGCAGGATGATTTCTGAGCAACTGACCTCCACGGGCTCCCATCCCACATTGGGCAAAACAGCCCATAGCAAGGGTTTTCATGGAGGTTAACGCGTCTTATGCAATGTTTTCACAATCGCCTGATGCTCCGGGTATTTGTCGTATGCTCGGTCCTTTCCGCATTTATAGCCGTTGGCCAAACATCTCCCCCGAAATTTCTTTACTCAACTGACTTAAAAGGGAACAAAGTTCACGGTTATCTAGTGAATGCGACCACGGGCGTCATCAAGCCCACCGGACAAACTCCGGCGTCGACGCACACCGGCCCGACGCGTGTCGCTTCCGATAAAGGAGGTTACCGTCTGTACGTGGTGAACAACAACTCGAAAGACCTGAGTGCCTACTTCATCAATCGCAGCAACGGTTATCTCTCCAGCGTTCCTGGCTCGCCATCTGCGATTGGCCAGACTCCCACAGACGTATTCGTACATCCGTCTGGAAAGTACGTCTATGTCACCACGCTAAACAGCACAAGCAATCCGGCCTCGTTCGTCTACGCATTCGCCGTGCAGAGTAACGGATCGCTTAAACCGGTTCCCGGTTCCCCGTTCGCGACCGTAAACTGGGCCCGAGCTTTAACCATCGACCCGCAAGGGAAATACCTCTATGTGAGCAACTACCCAGAGACCAGCACGCCAACCAAAAATGAAGTCGATGCATACTCCATCAACTCAACCGATGGCGCTTTGACGCCGGTCCCGGGCTCACCCTATGTCGAACCAAATTCGGCGTATTGTGCGAATGGCGCATGGGACATGGCGGTGCACCCGAGCGGGAATTTTTTGGTCCTGCCGAACATGTGTGAAGGGATTGTGGTGTATCGCATAACTCGCGCCACCGGTACTCTTACGCTGGTTAAAGGATCTCCGTTCCCGGTGCCATATCCTCCGAATCCGGTGGTTGAGTCAGTGGCGATGGACCCGCTGGGGCAATATCTCTGGATTTCGAGCCAGTATTGCCAAAGCGGTTGCGGCCAAGAGACCGACACTTGGAAATTCAATACCACAACCGGAGTGCCAACCTATCTCGAGAGCGGCGAGAGTGCCTGCGGTTTGATCACTCGCGCCGATCCCTCGGGAAAATTTGTCTACGTGATTGGAGATACACAAGGGTATGGTTGCGCAGGCACCGGTCTAACGCCGGGAATTTGGGGAATGTCGGTGAACCGAAGCAATGGAGCGCTGAAGAATATCCCTGGATCGCCTTGGGCTTCCCCCAATTCAGATATGAATCTGTACGACGGGTTAGCGGTAACGCCCTAGTCCTCAGCTGTGAGTTTTCGGGCCGGACTCACGCGAGTCCGGCCCAATAGTTTTGTACTCAGCTCAAACTCTTGATCCGGCCAGCGCCGACCGCCTCAAACGTCATTTCTTGCGCACCGCTACCAGTCTCACGTTTCCACGAGAAAAATAATCCAGCGTAAGTTTCTGTGATGTACTGCTTGCGGTCGATTTGAAGATCGCGGGCGGTTGAGTCGATCCATTCCGGAGGCCCTTCAATTTCGCCAAAGTTGCCGATCGGAGTCTCGTCTATAACAACGTGTCCTTCTCCGCCTGGAGCCTTCCACTCGGCGCGAAATTTTTCATAGCGAAAGGATGTCTCGAACTGCAAGGCGCGCAGAATGCCTTCCATCTTCTCTCCATTTTCCACGCGTGTCTCGGTTTCGATTCGCGTCTTGTGCGGTCCGTCTTTCTTATTGTTCTTGCCTTTGGATTTGTGGGTCAGCACCCAAGTTTCGCCATACTTGCGCAGGCGAAGCACGTCACCCCGGTCCCTGAGCGGATGACCGGGCAGATCGAACAACACATTCATCTCGTGAGTTCGGGGCGTGACCTGCTGAAACCCAAGCTGGCGAAGGCGCCCAAGCAAAGATTCAATCTCGCCAATCCGAAACTTAATTTCGGTCTCGTTGGAGGATGACATTAACTCGAGTATAAGGGCAGACAGGTCAGCGGCAGCGAGCTTGGGTACCGACGCTGGTCGATGTGGGCTCAGGAGAAAAACTAGCACCACGAAGCGCACGAAGGTACAGCAAGGAAAAACTAGCTAAATGTGGGCAGCTTGATTAAATCGCTTTGTGGTACCTGCTCTACCGGCTGTCCGGCTTTGCGCCAGGCCGCGAGTCCGCCGGATATCACAAACGCGCGAAAACCCTGCTTTCGAAGTAGCCGCGCCACACGGGCGCTGGTGGCTTCTCGTGCTCAAGTACAGTAGAGATAAATGTCCTTATCGTGTGGAAGGGTCTTGAGTTCATCCGCCAGCCGGCTAGGTTCGATGCGAATTGATCCCGCGATCCGCTGCGAGCCGGGATCGTAGTATCCATGGCTGCGCACGTCAGCCAATATGACCTCTTTATCTCCCTCAACAGACAGTCGAAGCGCAATTTCTTCGACTCCAACTTTGGGAACCATGCCGTAGATGCGAAAACGGAAATATTGCACGATACGGTAAGCGGCGAACGCCACGATGGCAACAATAGCTAAAGCCGCGACGCTACGACTCCCTGTCCGAAGGCCATGCGTAATATGGTCGACGAAATCCCGGAAGATATAACCCGCCACTGCATATGTCAGGATGTACAAACAGGCGCCGAGAAAATCAAACTGCAAAAATTGCGACACTCTCATCTTCATGCTGCCGGCGAGCGGCGCCGCCATGGTGTTTACGCCGGGAATGAATTTGATAAAGAGCAGTGTGGTCCGGCCATACTTGTAGAAACTTTCTGCCGAACGCAGAATGCAAGTTTCAGGATTTAGCGATATGCCGCAAATAAACCCGAGGAACGCCCACCCCGTTTTGCGGCCCAGGAAAAAGAGCAGCGTGTCCCCGAGCAGCATTGCAGTGATCGCGACCAGAAACGCGGCCGGCGCGCTCAGAACGTGGGCAGCCGCGGCGGACCCGGCCGCAACCAGCGCTAAGGCAGCTGGGGCTGGGAGCCCACAGGCCTCCGCAAAAACGATAACGAAGAGCAACGAATAGCCGTGGTGCGAAATCGCTCTAAGCAGATCGTTCATCTAGACCAGAGTACAAGAAAAAAAGGACGGCCGCAGCCGCCCTTGAACCTGAACCAACACCAATCACATCGCGGAAGCCGTCTTTTTCAGCATCTTCACGCTCATGACGTGGATTTGGCCCTTATCGGCGTAAACGTGGGCGCTGAGTTGAACGTGATGGCCTTCATGGCCCTTCAGGGTCTCGGGATTCATAACGTCCCAGCTTTTTTGGTCGGCGTCGGAGACAAAGGTGATTTTGTCGCCTTCGGCCTTGACCGTTCCCTTAAGCGTTTTTAGCGGCGCAGCTGCCATTTTGTCTTTGCCCATGTCGCAGCTCTTCCCCATATCCTGCGCCATTGCTGTAATGCTGAATGCGATACAAACTGCAAATATTAAAATCCACAGCTTCTTCATAATGCGCAGCTCCTTTGGAAAACTTATTCAGTGAAATTAGACTCCATTGTTGAATACGAAATCAAGCCGGGAATTGGATGTGAAAGAGACAGAAATGTTAATGACCAAAAAATTATTTTTCGCGGGCAACCACGAATTCCGGAGCCCATAATAGAGCACGTTTGATTTCGGAGTCGGGAAATGTGCAGATCGCATCGCGGGCGGATTCTGCGTAAGCGGCAGCGCGGGTGGTCGCGGAATCCAGAGATCCGTAACGCTCGAGAATGCCAAGAATTTCCGAATGAGTGACGCCGTTGAATGCTCGCTGGTCGACCACCGTTTCAATCATCTCGCGCTCTTCGGGGGTGCAGCGCTCGAGCGCGTGAATCACGGCCATGGTAACTTTGCCTTCACGAAGGTCGCTGGCTACGGGCTTTCCGAGCACACTTTCTGATGCGGTGAGGTCAAGCACGTCGTCCACGATTTGAAATGCCATCCCAAGGTCGCGGCCATAGCGCCCCACTTGGTCTGCCTGCTCAGGAGTTGCGCCGCCCAGGATCGCGCCCAGCCGCATGCAGACGGAAAATAAGCATGCCGTCTTGCGGTAAATGAGATCGACATGCTCGTCGAGAGAAATGAGCTTGCCCAGTTTTTCCATTTGCAGCAGTTCGCCTTCTACCATCTGCTGAGTGAGGTCGATGAGAGCGTCGAGGATACGGAAGTTTCGCTCCTGAACGGCGACTTTGAAGGCCTGCATGTAAAGCCAGTCGCCTGCCAGCACGCATTTGGAGTTTCCCCATTGGGTGTTTGCGGCAGGACGGCCGCGGCGGGTCTCGGCCTCATCGATGATGTCGTCGTGGACCAGAGTCGCGGTGTGGATGATTTCGACCACAGCGCCGAGCTTCACCGCGCCCCGGCCTTCGTAATTAAAAAGCTTGGAGGAGAGCAGCAGCAGTGCGGGACGAATCCGCTTACCCCCGCCGCCGCGCAGGTATTCTCCAATTTCGGTGATCGCAGTGACGTCTGAAACCGTGTCGCGGCCAAACTCGCGCTCAATGGCAGCAAGGTCGTCGCGGAGAAGTTCGAAAACCTCAGTTCCGTTAATGGCAATGGTGTTCATAATCTTTCACCACGGAGACACGGAGTCACAGAGAAACCCAAGTGCGGAAGGATTAAATCGAAAGGTGCGAATCCTCTGAGATCCATCATGAAAAAATCTTCTCCGTGTCTCAGTGTCTCCGTGGTGAACCTTAATTTGTCCGGTAATTCGTGAACTGCATATCAATCCCAAAATCCTGCTGCCGCAATAGCGCAATGATCTCCTGCAGCGAATCCCGATCCTTGCCGCTGACTCGCACAACGTCGCCTTGGATCGAAGCTTGTACCTTCTTTTTGGAATTCTTAATCGTCTTGACGATTTCGCGAGCTTTCTCGATCGGAATGCCCTGTTGCATGGTGATTTTTTGTCTTACGGTGCCTGCCGTTGCGGGTTCAACCGCGCCATAGGTGAGGCCTTTGAGCGGCACGCCACGCTTCACCAATTTCTGCTGCAAAATGTCGTTCACCGCTTTGAGCTTGTATTCGTCGATCGAACTTAAAACAATCGCGTCTTTTCCTTCCATGTCGACGTTCGATTTCGAATCTTTCAAATCGAAACGCGTATGGATTTCCTTGATCGCCTGCTGGATGGCATTGGTCACCTCCTGCAGGTTGATCTGGCTGACGATGTCAAACGTGTTCTCGGGCATGACCTAATAGATTAACGTAGTTTAAGGCTTCGTTGGGTACTCACACCCTTTTTACCGCCATAACGCAGAGGACGCCGAGAAAAAAGGTAAGGAAGAGTGGCACAGGTTCTCTGTGATCATTTAACTCATGTTCGTATTTGAGACGATGGGCCCAGCAATTCTTAGACTCCAGCAAATCGCATGATTTCTGCAACCGTCAAAATCGTCACAATCGGGCTCTTACGTCAGGCCGAATTCAATCAGCTGGGTGATATTCATAGGTGGGAAATGAGTCACCAAACATTGGGGCTTTGCTCGTCGACTGTTCCTCAGTGGCTTCGTCCTGAATGACGTCCCAATGTTCGACCAGGATGCCGTTTTGAATACGCACAATATCCGCGGCAATCCAGTTCACAGGAAGTCCGAAGTTCGAAAATCGCCCGTGCACGATCACGAAGTCGCCCTCAGCCACGATCGCTCCCGGTTCGTACTTCAACGTTGGGGGAAGGCTCTTGATGAGATCGAACAGGCCCTCACGACCGGGTGCGATATGAGCGCTGTGTTGGGTGTAGCGAGACGACCAAAACTTCTCAGCGGCTGCATAGTCACGCTTGTTGAATAGCGTGTCGAAGGCTTCCAATACGAGGGCTTTATTTTGTTCGGATCTGGTCTTCGTCATCTTGATTCCTTTCGGTCGCCCGGCTTATTAGCGAACTAATGACCAAACTTCCGCAACGCGCAAACGTGCTTACTAGATCACTTCGATTGCATCGACCCGTGAGGGATAAAACGCCAGGTGCTCTTTAATACTGGCGACTGCCTCATAAGGTTTTTCGTACGTCCAAACAGCGTATTCTGATTTCGATCCGCCTATGGGAATGCTGTAGTGGGTGCAATCACCCTTGTACGGACAATAGGTGTAATGCGTGGTCCGGACGAGAAGCGACATGTCTGCATCGTTGCGCGGCAAGTAGTAGACAGGTGGATATCCCTTCTCCTCCAGGCGAAGTGCTCGCG
>Ga0185299_10000374_pt1 | contig 128545 bp, 121 predicted proteins | sample PaiPotPPA55metaG_FD_128002 | JGI IMG/M metagenome (GOLD analysis project Ga0185299, IMG submission 128002) | Iron sulfur acid spring bacterial and archeal communities from Banff, Canada, to study Microbial Dark Matter (Phase II) - Paint Pots PPA... ... | reverse complement strand
CAGACCTCTCGCCACGGCATCGCATCCACCTCCTGCCGTGTCTGTTTAATCTGTTACCCATGTTGCCGGTCTATTCTGTTACCGATCCTGCCGGTCTGTACCCTTCTGGCCCCTCTCCTTGTCGAAGGAGCGGGTTGGGGAGAGGTCGGGTGATCGCTTTACGGGACCCGCTCGAAGTGCCTGTGCCCCAGTGGAATTCAGACGAACCTTTCCCGCCGCTCGCGATGCTCGCGGCGACCTCTCCTAGGTCAAGGAGAGGTTAGAAGATGCCAAGCGCAGGGGTTGTGCAAAGCCCTCCTGCAAGAGGAAAACCGATCCCGTTGAACGGCTCTCTTTCCCGTAGGGGCCGTTCGTGAACGGCCCTCTTGCGCCGCGAGCCGCAGGCGACGGTCGAAATCCAGTGGGCCGTCTTTTTATGGCACCATCTTGCCGGCTTCAACCGGTGGTGCGGCGAGCGCTGCTGCCGGATTCGCGGGGTATCGGCCGCAGCGGAAGTTCGGCACCAGCCGCATGCGGCCACCGAACTCGAGCGCGTAGCGCGGGCCCATCGCGGCTTCCTCGGCGCGAATCCGTACCCACAACAACATCGCGTTGCAGATCGAGAACACGACCGCGGTCAGCCAGCATCCGCGGATCAACGGCACGCACGCGATCTCGACGATCACCGCGAGATAATTGGGATGGCGCATGAAGCGGTATGGCCCGCGGCTTATCGGCGGCATCCGGGGAAACACGATGATGCGCGTGTTCCAGCGCGAGCCGAGACTCACGACCGACCAGTAGCGAAGCGCCTGCGCGCCGAGCACGCCGCCTAGCGCTATCCATCCGAGCGTCCCCGGAAACGGGCGCCTGAGCACGATTGCCTCAGCCGCGGCCGATACCAGGAAGAGCGCGTGGAACGCGGCCATCACCGGATAATGGCCTCGCCCGTGCTCGACCGCGCCCGTCGCCAACGCACGGCGCGCATTACGCGATGCGAGTGCAAGATGGAACACCCGCTCGAGCGCGAGCGCCGCCAAAATTACGAGATACGCGCCGAGCGAAATCACCATCGCAGCAAGGCCAACTCCGCGCAGAATCCCGGACCCATCGCGAGCATCAGTCCGTACTCGCCGGACCGCGCCGCGCGCGCGTCGAGCAAGTCGCGCAGCACGAACAATACCGAGGCCGAAGAAAGATTGCCGGTCGCGGCAAGCAGCCGCCATGAGCGATCCAGCGCGCCGGGCGGAAGATCGAGCGCCGTGGCGATCGCCTCGAGCACGCGGTTGCCGCCGGTATGTGCGATCCAATGGCTAATCGCGGAGCGCGCAAGCCCGTGCTCGGTGAGCATCGCGTCGACGTCGCCGCCCAGATGCTCGCGCACCAGGTCAGGGATTGCCGGCGACAGCACTATCTTGAATCCGCTGTCCACCACTTCCCATCCCATCATCCCTTCGCTGTCGGGATAGAAGACCGAGCGCGTCGCGATGACGCGCGGGAGGATGCCGGCGCCGCGGTTGGCCAGATGCGCGCCGCCCAGCAGCACCGCCGCCGCGCCGTCACCGAAAAGCGCCGAGGCAATGATGTTGGCGACCGAGTCGTCTGTGCGTTGCAAGGTGAGCGAGCACAACTCCGCCGACACGACCATCGCGACCTGGCCGGGAAATCCACGCAACACGTCGGCGGCGCGCACGATCCCGGCCACTCCGCCGGCGCATCCCAGGCCGAAGATCGGCGTGCGCCGCACGTCAGAACGCATCCCGAGCCGGTTGACGATCCGCGCGTCGAGGCTGGGCGTCGCGATCCCGGTGCCAGTGACGAAGAAGAGATGATCGACGTCGCGCGCCGTCATCCCGGCCGCCGCGAGCGCGCTTTGGGCCGCCGCGGCGCCCAGCTCTGGCGCCACGCGCGCATAAGCGGCGTTGGTCTTGGCGAACGAGTCGAGCGCCGGATACTCGCTCACCGGCAACGCCAGGTAGCGCCGATTGATCCGCACCGAGCGCTGGATCTGCTCGAAGGTCGAGCGCCAGCGCCGCGACTGGTCGTATTTATCGCCCCACAGCGCCTTGAGCAGAGTGGCGATCGATTCCTGCTCGATCACATTGGGCGGGAGCGCGGTGGCGGCGGCCAGGATCGCCGGCGCTGCGCCAAATGCCTCCGACGACGCGTCGATGGAAGCATCGGACACCGGTGCCCTGGCGGCCCAGGTACCGTCAAACAACTCGAGATTCATCATCATGCCTCTATTCTATTTCAATAGGAGAACGGTCGCCGAAGGGGCATTTGTTCCGCGGGGAACAATTGATGCGGCGCTGCTATTGTGCCGCTTTTGGACGGGAATCGCGATGGCGCCGGGTCTCGTCGTACAGCGGCGCCATCCCGCGCGGCCGCGTGCGGTAGCGCCGATGCTGCCACAGGAACTGCCCGGGATAGCGCCGCACAATGTCCTCGATCGGACGCAGAAAGCGCCGCGTGTTCTCCTCGATGTCGGCTTCGGCGTCGGCGCTTTCCTGGAGCGCGATGTGGTCCTGGATGACGATGCGATGGTGGCGGTTGTCGGGCTCGCGCACGATGAAGACCGGGACCACGAGCGCGTGCGATTTCCGCACCAGCCGCGCCAGCGTGCGCGAGGTCGCCGCCGGCTCGCCGAAGAACGGAACGAACACCGCCTCGCCGCGCTTGGCGTTCTGATCGAACGGGACGCCGACCAGCTGGCCGTCGCCGAGCGCCTTGAGCACGGCGCGCGCGGCCGAACGCTTGCGCACGACGTCGACGCCGGCGCGCTCGCGCACCCAGGTCATCAATGCATCGCCGGAAAGAAAGCGCTGAGTGTGATGGACGAGGGTTATCTGATGGCCGCGAAGGGCGTGGGCGGTCGCCAAAAGCTCGAAGTCGCCGAAGTGCGCGCTGAGCACGACGATTCCGCGGCCGGGGTAGCGTCGCTTGAGCTCGTCCCAGTATTGGAAACGTTCGTAGGCCACCCGCGCGATGAGCCGGCGATGGAAAAACCCGGCCAGGCGTATGTATTCGGCCGCCCCGCGGCCCAGGTTGATATAGGAGGTGCGCAGGATGCGCTTGCGTTCGCGCTCACTGCGTTCGGGAAACGCGATCGCCAGATTTATCATCCCGATCGCGACGTGGCGGCGGTCAAGCCAGTAGCCGATAAAACCGCCGAGTACCCCGAGCGAATACAAAACGAAATCGGGCAACAGGCTGAACGCGTGGACCCCGGCGCGCATCAATTGAAACAGCAGCCAGTCCTTGCGGCCCAGCTTGAGCCCCGCGAGCGGTGGACGCTCGCGCGTGACGCCGACCGCGGACAGAGCCTCGGCCGCGTCGTTGCTGACAACCGCGTCGTCAGCGGCAGCGGCCGCGTCGTAGCTGCTGGCCGCCTCGTCAGCGGCAGCGGTGGCGTCGACAGCGGCGGCAGACGCCTTTTCCATCGGGGCACTGGCGAGGCTTTGTGTCACAGGCTTTGCCGTTCGCGCTTGGGGGCCTTGGCAATCACGACCAGGCCGGAATCGGTGACGTGGAAGCGTTGACGGTCGCGCTCGAGATCGTAACCGATCTCGTCGCCCTCGGTGACATAGACGTTCTTGTCGATGATCGCGCGGCGCACGCGGGCATGGCGGCCGATCTCGCTGTAGTCCATCACGACCGAGTCCTCGACCTGGCTCCACGAGTGCACAAAGACCGAACGGCCGAGCACCGAGTTGCGCACCGTACCGCCCGACACGATGCAACCCTCGGAGATGACCGAGTGCAGCGCCTCTCCGCGCCGCCCGTTCTCGTCGAAGACAAACTTGGCCGGCGGTTGGTCATAGTAAGCCGTGCGCAGCGGCCAGCGCTGGTTGTAGAGGTTCAGATGAGGCCGCGCGTCGCGCAGATCCATGTTGGCCTCATAGTAAGCGTCGATCGTGCCGACGTCGCGCCAGTAGCTCAGGTTGACCTCGGAGTCGCCATGGATGCGATTGGTCATGAAGTTATAGGCGTAGACCGGGACGCGTTCAATCAGGCGCGGGATGAGGTCGCGGCCAAAGTCGTGGCGGCTCGACGCGATCGTCGAATCCTCCAATAGCGCCCGGCGCAACACCTCGGGATCGAACAGATAGTTGCCCATCGAGGCGAGGCACTGTCCCGGCGCGCCGGGCATCGAATGGGTCGTGGCCGGCTTCTCCTCGAATCCCGACACCCGCAAACCCGAGTCGACCTCGACGATGCCGAACTGGTTGGATTCTTCGACGGCCACCGGGATGGTGGCGACGGTCACGGCCGCCTTGCGCTCGAGATGGAACTCGATCATCTGCTGCACGTCCATCCGGTAGATGTGGTCAGCGCCGAAGACCGCAACGAGGTCGGGGCTGTTGTCGTCGAGCAGGTTGAGATTCTGAAAGATGGCGTCGGCGGTGCCCTGGTACCAGCTCTCGCCCATCCGCATCTGGGCCGGAACCGGGGTGACGAACTGATCGGTCAGTATGCCTCCGAACTGCCATCCGTCCTTCAGATGCTCGATAAGCGATTGCGAGCGCCACTGCACCAGGACGTAAATCGCATAAATTCGCGAATTTACGAGATTGGAGAGGACGAAATCGATGATCCGGTACTTACCCCCGAAGGGCACGGCAGGCTTGGCGCGGTCACGGGTTAGCGGATGCAGCCTGCTGCCTAGCCCTCCCGCCATGACCATCGCCAGTGTCCTCATTGCCACACCCTGGTTTAATCAACTCATCATCCGGCGGTCACTCCGCCGCTCTGTTTCGTATAACTAGCATCGAAAAGGAGAAAACGCTCGAAAATGGACGATCTGTGCATCAAATCCGGGACATTTTGCCGGAAATTAGCTTCGATTGTTGCAAAAAAAGTCCATAGTGCGAAAGTTCTCCGATCCTCGCGTTCAGCCTGGGCAGAGCACTTAAGGTCGGAATTTATAAAAGAATTTTTCAAGAATCGCACCTTGGCTTAACCCCGGCACATCGTTTGCTTGAAACCTCTGTAAGTAATTTACGTCTAATTCAACGGCGCGGCCAAGACGAACCTATAGACGCAGGAAGGAGAATGGCGCTATGCAAACCGCGATGAGCACTGAAACCAAATCCGCCGAAAGGCCGGGTGTCGTATACAGAACCGTATGTCAGAACCCGGGATGCGGAGCCAGCTTTGATTTGCGAATAACCCCTCAAAACGCGAGCCTGCTGAGCGGAACGATGGCGTGTCCGCGATGCCGCAGGCACGGCGGGATGCTCAAGCCGCAGGGCCGGCTGGGCAACAAATTGTTCGCTGCCAAGCTGCTCTATCGTGCAACCGGCGTGGCTTCGACGAGGGCCGACGAGGAAGAGCCGCTGTTTGGTGAGGATCAACCTTATTAACCGGCTGCCATGTAAACCGCCGCCCCTATTAAATGGGCTGCGGATGGTCTAGGTTAGGCAATACCGCTCCAGATCCGTGCCTCCTGAAAGCAGGCGCGCCGCCCGTTGATGCGGACGGCGCGTCTGCCGTTTTTCCAATTCGAGATCACTCGGCAATTCCGGATCGCTCGAAATTCCGGATTGCTCGAATCGATCCGCCGCGATTGAACGCGATCCGCCGCGATTGAACGCGATCCGCCGCGATTGAACTCTGGTCGATTAAACTCCCGCCAGTGGCTCGAGCGTCACGCCTTGCAGGGACTGGATGCTCGGGCGCTCCAGCATCCGCTTTATCCAGGCGTCGACATTGGGACGGTTGGTGCTCGCCTCGATACCCAGATCGCCCAGCACCAATATACGCGGCACGAAGCTAATGTCGGCGACTGAAAAGTCTCCGGCGAGGAACTGCTGGCCGGTGAGCTCGTGATTGAGATAATCGAGCGCCCTTTCGATCAAACGATGTAGCCGCTGGAGACGCGCCTGGTCGCGCTCGCCCTCGGCCCGAGCCATCTCGGCCATGAGTTGCCCGACCTGGGGCGTGAAGGAGGCGTCGGCGAAATCCTCGAAGAGCCGCGCCCGGGCACGCAGCGCGCTCGAGCCGATCGTCGGCAGCACCGGCGGCTCCGGATACTCGTCCTCCAGGTATTCGATGATGATCGTCGAGTCGTAGACGGTGGTGTCTTCATCGACCAGCACCGGCACGCGCGCGAACGGGTTGAGGCGCTGAAATTCGGGGCGCCGCTGATCGCTTTGGGCGAGGTCGATCTGGATGAGCTCGTACGTGAGGCTCTTCTCCGCCAGAACGATCCGCACTTTTTGACCGAATGGGCAGGGCAGGAAATCGTAGAGTTTCATCATACCCGGATGGCCTTATGACGCCGCGACTGTGAGCTTCACGCCAGCTTCAACCTCCGGGTCGAGCCTCACCGGAACGGTAAACTCGCCGAGCTGCTTGATAGGCTCAGCCAACATTATCTTTCGCCGCTCGATATCGAATCCACGCTCTCGCAGCGCCCGTTCGATATCGATATTGGTCACCGACCCGAACAACTTGCCCTCTTCGCCGGCGTTGGCGCTGATCGTGAGCGCCAGCGCTTCGAGCTGCTGCTTGAGTTTCAAGGCCTGTCCCTTGTTCGCCTCGCGCCGCAGCATCGCAAGGCCCTTCTGATGCTCGAACGCACGCAAGTTCTTGGAATTGGCCTCGACCGCGAGCCCGCGCGGCAGCAGGTAGTTGCGAGCATACCCGGCGCGGACCTTGACCACGTCTCCGGGGCGCCCCAAGCTGGGTACGTCTTCACTTAGAATCACTTGCACGTTCATAGGCTTGACCGCCGAAAGTCCCTCCGGCGCTTAGAAGAAATCGCCAAAGCTACCTGCCTCCTGGCTCGGCGGTTTGAGCCGCCGAAAATCCACCCAGAGATCGAAAATACCGGCCGCGCATACCAGGGCCGCGAGCACCGGCTGAATTATTGTAACAAAATAGATTAGCCCCCGGACCCATGGAGGAATAACCAGCGCCTTAAAATAATAGGCCATGATCGCCAGGCCCTGGCAGAAATAAACCGCCGCCACGCATACAAAGGCGTCCATCGCGGCCACCGCCAGCGCCGGCACCGGAACGAACATCCCAAACCCGGCCGCCAGCAACACCCAGATGAGCCATTCCGGCGTCGACCATCGGGCCAGATCGCCAAACAGCGGATAATTGAGCCGCTGCCGACCGCCCATCCGCCAAAACGCCGCCAGATTGAGCAGCGCGCCGAAGCCGGCGCACATCGCCACCAGCGCCGGGCAGAGCCGCAGTATCATATCGAGCAGCCCGGCCTCGGCCTCCTGCGCCATCCCGGTCTCCACGCCGAGAACCTTGTAAAAGTCGTGGCCCCGCGCCATCCCCGATGCCAAAGCATCGCGGATCCCCTTGGTCAGCGCCTCGGCCGATCCGGCCATCGCGAAGGCCGCGATCACGCTCGCCGCCAGCACCAGCGCGCCGGTCACCAGCACGATCGTCTCGAAGGGCTTGCGCCGCTCGAGCATGTCGCACATCACGGCCGCGGCCAGCCCGAAGGTCACCACGTAGCCCAGCGCCGCGATCCATCCGCCAAGCGCCATGACCACCGCGGCAGCCACCATGATCGCGAGCGCAGCGCGCAATCGCGCTCCCGCAAAGCCCACAGAGAAGAGCAGTACCGGCGTCGGCGCGAACAGCGAGGTAATCGCCCCGACCAGCGGTATCACCGCCGCCGCCAGACAGAGCGCCGCCGACAGAAATGCCGCGCGAATCGTGGCGATCAGCAGCCCGACGATTGTCCGCCCGCGTCTCACGGCTCGCTCGTTATCCTCTCGTCATCCCAAGGTTGAAAAAGGCAGCAGCGCAATCACCCGCGCGCGCTTTATCGCGACTGCGAGCTGACGCTGATGGCGCGCGCAGTTGCCCGAGGTGCGGCTGGGCACGATCTTGCCGCCCTCGGTGATGAAATTCTGCAGAGTGCGCACGTCCTTGTAATCGACCTTGAGCGCCTTGTCGGCACAGAACCGGCATACTTTGCGCCGGCCTCCGCCGGGCCGCCGGCGCATCCCGCCCCGCTCGCCTCCGCGCCCTTCGCCCGGGCGATCCGAGTCGGAGCGCTGACCTCCAGGGCGTCCGCGGCTATGCTCATGGCCACCGTGTCCGGGGCCCTGCTCCATCCTTTCTTCGTCGGCCATTTTTATCCTGTCAAGTAGTACGTCGAATCGATTCCAGATCAGGCGTCACGCCTGATTAAGCCTTTGTTATCGCAATTTCAGTTCCTATGAACGCGCACCTGGCACGACTTCGCTTATCTCAACCGCCAGCACTTCGACTCCACCGGCAGCCGAAGACCACGCGCGCCCGCGCACCGCGCGCAACGTTCCCGTTACCTTAACCGCCACTCCGGCAGCGATTCGCCCGCCAATGTCGCGCGCGTCGCCTCCCGCCATCACGACTCCCAGCCTAAAAATCTCGCGTCCCTCGCCGCAGTTTACTTCTATCCTCAAAACGGGTGTCCCTGCCGGCGTGGTTCGCACTTCGGGCGCGGAAACCACTGTGCCAACCAGCTCAATCCTGTTTCTGCTCACCCGCTGGATTCGCCTCCGCCTCGACGTCAGGGGCGGCTACCTCCGAATGCTCGGACACGGCTTTTTGTGCTACTTCAGCCTCGCCCGCCGCCTCCTCAGGAGTAAGATCGGCGATTGGAGCAGCCGGATGCGCCTCGCCAGCGGGATGCTCGGCGGCGGCAGCGGCGGACGCCATACGGGCCTCGGCGGCGGCCTTGGCTTCGGCCGCGCGATGGAGCCGGGCCTCGATCTCGGCGCGCACCTTGGCGGTATCGACCTCAGGATCGAGCAGCACCGAGAGATAGCGCAGGACGCTGTCGGACAACTTGAGGTTGCGCTCGACCTCGTTCATCACGGGGCCAGTGGCGGCGTAGTCGAGGCGAACGTAATAGCCCCGGCGTTCGTTGTGAATCCGGTAGGCGAGCTCGCGAAAGCCCCATTCGTCGGTCTCGAGCATCTCGCCGCCGCCGGTGGCGACGAGGCCCTCGAAGCGCTTGATACTGTCTTTGACCTGGCTTTCGCCCAGATCGGAGCGAAGGATGAAGATGGTTTCGTAGCGCCGCACGCGGCAGCCTCCTTGTGGATGCCAGCCCCCATAGGGAGCAAGGAGCAAGGGGCTACATTAACACCCGCGAATCCCGCCCTTCAAGGTGTAAACCCAAACAAACTCACGGAAATGGGAATTAGATGTGCAGCTTGCGGCGAAGATAGCGATACGTGCGGCCCACGCCCGCGCGCCGGCCCAGGCGATAGAGCCCGCCGACGCCGCGCGACCAGGCCACCAGCCGCCAACGGCGCGACCGCGAGCGCAGCCCATCGCCGAGATCGGTCACGGCCAGCGAATCCAGCGGCCGCATCGGATAGAAGCGCCGCCCGATCCCGCGCTTGCGCAACTCTTTGGCGAACTGCGCAGCCTCGGGTGGAACCTTCCCGCGCGCGAAAGTGAATGTCGCGTAAGGCACGACCGTCGGCGCGCCCAACAACACTGACCAGTCGGCCGCATCCTCCGGACCCGCGGTGTATTGAAACGATTGCTCGAGCATTTCCTGGTCCAGGTAGCGGCAAAACGCGTTCACGCCACCCCACTTGTAATGGCATATCCATTTGGAAACCGGCAGAAAGGCCACATCGGGGCGATAAATCCGTCCGACCCGCTCGACGACGGGCCGCATGTCGCCGTTAGTTGAGCGGTAGCAGTCGACGCCGCCATACAAGGTGAGTCCCGCGGTCCTCACCACGTAGGTGTAGTGATCCATCTCGAAGTCGAGTTCGTCCTGTTCGCCGCGGAAGGGAACCGGTATGATCTCGATATCGTCTATCCGCACGGGCACCCATGCCTGGACCTCTCTCACGTCGGTGAACCCAAGCCGACGGAGCGCATCCGCCATCGGAGGATTGAGCACCGAGGGCTCGCGCACTTCCGGAATCAGAATCGGGACGTCCTTGTCGAGCCACAGCAAGGTCTGAAAATGACAGTGATCCCAATGACTATGGCTGCAACAAATCGCCCCCAGCGGCGTGCGCAAGATATCGAACGTTCGCTGCGCAATGCCCATCGCCTGCCACACGACAGGATCGAGCAGCACCGCGCTTCGCTCGGATTGCACCAGCAACGACGAATGGCTGAGCAGTGTCACGCCGGGGCGAGCCGCCCATGACGGTGGCATCTCGTCAGAAAGCTGGACCGGCGCAAGACAGCCCTCGGACTTCAAAAACGCGAGAAGCTGAAGCGACCACTCAGCATCGTCGCGAGTCAATCGCGCGCGAAGGCGCGCCTCGATACCGTTTTCGTCATGATGGCCGAGCAGCAATGGAAAAAGATTGCCGAGGGCGCCGAAGCGAACGAGCGGCACCGGATAGAATAAAGTGCGTTTTTTCCCAGCGAGGATTCGCAGTTTGAATTCGACGCGCTCGAGCGGGCCCGGCTCTCGAAACACGGAGTCGCGCATGACAATCGAGACTTTGCCGTCGGTCACCCCACTCTCGTAGATTTTTTGCACCTCGGCTGAAGCCTGAAGCCGCTTGAGCAATTCGGCCGGATCGCGGATTTCCGAAAACAGCCGGACCGCTTCCTTGTAGGCGATCAGAATTTGCTCGAGATGCGGCCCGGCGAACATCATCATGCAGTCGACGCGCGGAGGAATTTTCTGGTCGAAATCGCGGTACAGGAATTCGACGCTGACGGCCGGGGAAATTCTCAGACGGCCGCCGCCGGGAGCGGCCGACGTTTTGTCGGAGTGGCGGAGATCGATCGGCCGAACGTCCGATCGCGATGAGAGCGAGGTCGCCATGGCGATAGCTCAGGACTTGATAGATTACTATTTATCTATGACATGTTTCAAGATGTAGATTTAAGCTTTAACACTGCTATCAGCTTTCTTCCCTGAAGCAATCGCGGCCTTCGATACACTGGCGCGCGTCGCATGGCATCCCATCGGGACCGACCGGACGCTGTGTCAGCACACATCTGTAGCAGGCGGTCGAACTGTCCGGGTCGATCATCCGGCGACCCTCAGGGGAGCGGAAGTAGCCATTCTTGGTGCGCAGGTAGAGACAGAAATTTCGCGTCGTGGCCGGCATTTCAGAATCAGACATCTTGCACCTGGCCTGCGCGGAGGACCGCGCGCCGGACAAGAACGCGAGCGATCGCGACCTTGTAGGCGTTATGGGGCAGCGGACGCGCGTCCTTGAGCGCCGCGTCGGCCGCACTCGCCGCGCGTGCGCGATCGAGCACGCCGCCCGCAAGCGCCTGCTCGGCCTCGCGTGAGCGCCACGGAATCGGCGCCACCGCGCCGAGCACCACGTTCGCCTGATGGACCTTCTTCGAGCCCGCATCGATCTTCAGCATCGCCGCGACGCTCACCAGCGGCCAATCGAAGCTCTGCTTCTCGCGCACTTCGAGGTAGGCACTCACTGCCGACGCGGCGGGAGGCGGCACAATCACCTCGACCAGGATTTCGCCGGCTTGCAGAACGTTTTCGCGTGTCGCGTCGACGCTCGGCAACGCAAAGAACTGGTCAAGCACGACCTTGCGCTCGCCGCCGGGACCGAAAAGCCGGACGCTCGCGCCAAATGCGATCAGGGCCGGTGCAAGATTGGACGGATGCACGATGAACGACGGGCCGCCGCCGAGGATCGCGTGATAACGATTGAGCCCGTTTATCGCGTAGCAGAGGTGCCCGCCCTTCTTGAGGCACACGATGTCGGGATTGCGAAAGTACCAGCATCGCGGCCGCTGCAGCAGATTGCCGCCGACGGTGCCGAGGTTGCGAATCTGCGGCGTCGCCGCTTCGCCAGCCGCCTCGGCGAGCGCCGCGAAACGGGCGCGCACGACAGGATGAGCCGCGACATCGCTAAGCCGCGCCAACGCACCCACGCGCAAGCCGCCGTCGGGCGTCGGATCGATTCCCTGCAGCTCCTTGAGCCCGTTCAGATCGACCAGCGCGCTCGGCGCGGCGATTTGTTGCTTGAGCAGGTCGAGAGTGTCGACCCCGCCAGCGAGCGCCATGTGCCCCGGCTGCGCGAGCAATCGCACGGCAGCGGGCAAGTCGGCGGGCGTCACGATCTCGAAGCGGTTCATCGAACTTTATACTTTGCCCAGTGCCGCCAGCACGCGGTCAGGTGTGATCGGCAGATCGCGCATCGGCACACCAACCGCGTCGGACACCGCGCATGCGACCACCGCGGTCGAGCAGACGTGCGCGGCCTCGCCCAATCCGATCACGCCGGTATTGGTGACGCCGTTGGCGACTTCGACAAAAGTCACGTCGATATCGGGCGTGTCGAACGGCCCGGGCAGCTTGTAGTCGTCCATCGTCGGATTGACCATCAGCCCGGTCTGCGGATCGAGCCGGCGATTCTCGAACAGCGCGAAGCCGATGCCCATGATCACGCCGCCGTTGACCTGGCTGCGCGCGGTGAGCGGATCGATAATCAGCCCCGCGTCGTGTACTGCGACGACCTTAAGCACGCGCACCACACCGGTTTCGATATCGACCTCAACCTCGGCGAACTGGCATCCGGCCTGGTCATTGCGAAAGCCCTGGTAGTTCGGCACGCGCTCGCCCTCAGCCGAAATCGAATCGCCGGGGATCCGCCGGCAAACCTCAGCCATCGCGACCGCGCGCGCGGGCTCGAAGCGGACGCGAATCGTGGCGTCGCGCGCCTCGAGGTCGCCGGGCTCCGCTCCAAGCATCGGCGCCGCAATCCGAAAAAGCTTCTGCTTGAGATGCGCGGCTGCCTGGCGGATGGCGGGTGAATCCGAGGGGCTGGTGCTGCTGCCGCCCGACGGCACCGAGAAGGGAAAGCGCGTGTCGCCGATTTGCGAGGTCACGGCGCCAAGCGGCATCCCGAGTTCCTCCGCCGCGACCATCGCGAGCACCGTGCGCGTCCCGGTGCCAATATCCTGGGTGCCGACGCGCACCTCGAAGCGGCCGTCGCGCCTCGCCACTGCGATAGCCTCCGGGCCGGAGCCGCCCAGGCTGTGCCATGCGCATGAGGCGACCGCGATTCCGCGTCTTAGATGCCCCGATCGCCCGCCCGGAGATTTTACCACCACCGCGCTTTTTTCCGCCCATCCGAAACGCTGCGCGCCTAGCTCGAACTCGGCGGCGCGCACCGGATTGAGATTGTTGCCCCGGCGAAACTCCAGGCGGTCGAGCTTGAGCTTGCGCGCGAGCTCGTCCATCGCGAGCTCCAGGGTAAACGTTCCTTGCACCCATCCCGGCGCACGCATCGGGGAGGACGGCCCGGCGTTGAGATAGACGTCGCGCTCTTCGATATGGACGTTGGCGCATGGATAGACCGAACGATATGGCCCCGACACCCCCGAACCGCCGCCGATTCCGCCGCTGCCGTGCGAGGTCAATTCGATCGCCGTCAGCTTGCCGTCGGCGCCGGCTCCAAGCTTGACCCGCTGCGAGGAGGAGGGCCGGTTGCCGGTGGCGACATGTTCGGCTCCGCGCGGCAGCATCAGCTTCACCGGCGCGCCGGCAAGGCGCGCGAGGCGCGCGGCGATCACGACCTCGGCGCCGGCGCCGAACTTCGAGCCGAAGCCGCCGCCCAGGTATTCGGTGATCACGCGCACCTTGTCGGGCGGCAGCTCGAACAGCACGGACAGATCATCGCGCACCGCGAAGACACCCTGGGTCGAGCACCAGACCGTGAGCTCGTCGTCCTTCCAGCTCGCGACCGCGCCGTGGGTCTCGAGCGAGACGTGCGTCTGCACCGGCGTGGTGTAGAGCGCCTCGTGAACGGCGGCGGCTTCGCTGAAAGCGCGCGTGACATCGCCGACGCTCGTGACGCGAGGATCGGCAAGGTTGGAGCGGTTGCCGAAAACCTTTGGCGCCTCGGCGGCCATCGCCTGGTCCGTATCGACCACGAACGGCAATGGTGTGTATTCGACCTTGATATGCCGCAGCGCGTGGGTCGCCACCTCGGGACTGACCGCGGCGACGGCGGCAACCTCCTGGCCAGCGAAGCGGACCTCGTTATCTTCGACCCTGAGCGCCGCGATCACGCCGCTTTGCTGCCGGGCCCCGGACAAATCGACGCTGCGTACCATCGCATGCGCGTAGGGGCTCCGCAGGATCGCTCCATAGAGCATCCCGGGCATCTGGATGTCGTAGCTGTAGCGCGCGCTGCCGGTCGCCTTGAGTGGGCCGTCGATGCGCGGAGTTTCCTTGCGCAAAACGCTGAACCGCTCGCCCCATTGCCAGGGAATCGGCTCGCCGTCGGGCAGCACGACGGTAACGTCGCGCACGTCGCCGGCAAAGCCGAACTTCAGCGTTACCTGCCGGCCCATCAGGCGCTTCCCCCAGGCGGCCTACCCCGCGTCTTGAATCCGGCCGCCTGGAGCGCCGCTTTGAAGACATGCGGATAGGTGCCGCAGCGGCAGATGTTGCCGGCGACCGCGTGTTTGATGTCGTCGAGGCCGGCGGCGGGATTGCGATTAAGCTCCGCCGCGACCGACATCACCATTCCCGGCGTACAGAATCCGCACTGGAGGGCGTCGTTGGCGACGAAGGCGCTCTGCACGGGATGCATCCGGCCGGGAGTGCCGAGGCCTTCGATAGTCGTAATCTGATGGCCCCGCGCGCGGGAGGCCAGCACCATGCAGGAGGTGACGGGGCGTCCGTCGAGATGCACCGTGCAGGCGCCGCACGCGCCACGGTCGCATACCAGCTTGGTACCGGTGAGCCCGAGTTGATCGCGCAGCACGCCGAGCAGGGTCACGCGCGGCTCGGCCGTCACCTGCATCATCTTCGCGTTGATGTTGAGCTCGAAGGTCTGCGCGTCGGGGCCAAGGCGTTCGATCACGCCGTTGGAGTTGGCGGCGTCCGCCTCGCCGGCGGCATCGGCGGACGCGACCGCACCGAGGCTCGCGACCGCCGCGGCGGCCGCGCCGGCGCCCTTGATAAAAGCGCGGCGGGTGAGCGTCGCGGGCGTCGGCTGACGCGCAGGCTTGCCGGGTTTGCCGGGCTTATTCGAGTCGTCGGATTTCATCTCTTCGCTTCATGCCTCATAGCTGGCTGTCCGCCGAGGAACGGGTACCGCGCACATCAATCGGCGCGCCGTCGCCTCGCGCGCTTACGATCGCGCCGACCAGCACGGCTCCAAACAGCGCCAGACCGAGCAAGAACCCGAAGCCCACGGTCTTGATAAAGTACAGCGCCGCGATGAGAAGCTTATCGAGCGTCTTTCCGCCCTCGAAACCCGCGTACGCGGCCATCCGGTTCGGAGCGACTATCGCGCCGCCGTCGGCGCCAATACGCGCGACCCGCGCGCACAGATGAGTCAGCGGCAACAGCAACGCAGCCTCGAGCGCCAGCGCGACCGGCGCCAGGTAGCGGATCGAAGCCGCCTCTGCCGCAAAGCGCACTCCGACGCGCAGCGCGACCAGCAATCCGAGCGCGGTCGCCGCGCCTTCCATGAGATAGAACTCGTGAGCGTTCCACCACGCGCCGGCGGCTGGCGCTCGCATCCGTACCACGTTGTGCAACCCGCTCGCGTAGCTGAACATCGCCAGCAGACCGATGAGGACGCTGGCCTGAATGAGCCGTGCGATCAGATGCCTCATGTCAGATGTCGCATGTGTCAGTTGCGCAGCTCGGGGTGGCGTCGCGCCGGCCGTCATCGCATCGCGAGCGTTAACGGCGCCGACGCCGCGCGCGAAAGCCCCAGCGACAGATAAACGATCAGCAGCACCAGCATCCCGACCTTCAGCCCGACGCTCCTAAAGCGCGCCTGCAAGGGCGCGAGCGCCGGGGCAGGCCCGTTGGCCGAGACTCGCCATATCCGCAACCCAAGCGTGCCGTACTGGAAAATCGCCAGGACAATTACGATCGCGACCAGCAGCAGTTTCAAAGTGAGCAGCGGGCCGATCGAGCCCACGAACATCACGTTGAGAATTCCGGTGACGACCAGGATCGCCAGCGCGCTCAGCACAATCACGCCGAGCCGCCGGGTAACGCGGCGCGCGACCCTCACGCGCGACGCGCCGTCGAGTTCCTCTGCCAGCACCGGGGCGAGCGCGAAAGTGCTGAACAGCGACCCGCCGAGCGCCACGATAACCGCCGTCACATGGATGAACAGCACGAACAGGCGCAGGCTCAGCATCGTCAAGTAGCCGTTTGAGCGAATCGCCGTCGGTTCCGCGCTAGAGATCGCGCCGGTAGGTGACGAAGTTTCCGGTAGCCCGCGCTCCCAGCGCGACCGCCGTGCGCCGCGAGGCCCAGTTGTCGTCGAGCACCAGCGTGTATCCGGCGTAGCGCATCCCGCTTTGCGCCATGGTCGTGAACGATCGCGCGGCCATCGCCAGCGCGACGCCCTTGCCCCGCGCACGCTCGAGCACGCCAATATTGATGAGCGCGCCGCGCGTGCCGCCGCCGCGCTCGGGAAGGAGCTTGACGCCGGGCCGGATCTGCGCGAGCGCCGGGCTCAAGTCGGGCACCGAAAAGACCACGCCGATGACCTCGCGATTGGCCACCGCGACCATCGAGAGATCGCCGACCGGCGTGCCGTGCAGCGGACCCATCATCGGACGAACTTCGTCGCGGGTTATCGGGTTCCATCCCCAATGGCCGGCAAACGCCGCGTTGGTGACCTCGGTCCAGGCGTCGACCGCGGCGAGGAATCCGTATTCGCGCCAGCTCATCACGGAGACTCCAGCGGAGCGCGCCCTCTCGACCATCCGTGCATAGCGCGCCAGCATCTCGGTCGTCAGCGCGGCAGTATAGTCAATCTGCCCCTTTTCGGTCTCGAAACCGGCGTCTTTGAGGTAGCGATGGTAGTACTCGGGATTGCCGCGAAGCAGGAACGACGGCAGGCTGCCGTAGTTGTCGATCGCGTAGGGATAATCGAGAAAAGCGGCGAACCCGCTGCGCACCGATTCCATGGTGCCGCGCGCGAGCCATTCCATCGCCCGCGTCAGCATAGCGCCGACCGCGTCGTCCTCGCCGGCGGCGGCCTCGAAATGAATCAGCTGGCCCAGGCGCTGGCCCCAGTGGCTGATGTAGCGGCGGTTGATCACGGCGCTCACGCGCGCTACCAGCCGGCCGTTGCTCCAGGCGCAGAACGGCTGCAGGCCGAGGTAGGGCGCGGTCAGCGTGCGGCCGGCCAGCAGGTCGACCTCGTTGCGGATGTCGGGTGGCCACCAGGCCTCGCGATCGGCGTAGACCTCGTAAGGCAGGCGGGCGAATTCCTCGAACGCCTGCGGGCTATTGATAGCCTCGATCCGTATGTTGGCGGCGGCGCTCACCTATCGAGAAGACTAGCATTGCCCGCGCGCGGTTAACTATCCACCGCATCGAGGCTTCGGGCGACGTGAACTCTTCGTTACGGAATCGGTGACGGGAACTTCGCGACGCGGCGTCCGGTTTATCAGAGAGGGTCAGCACGGTGCGCTGCCGACCTCACCCATCGCGGAACGCCGGCTGACTCCGTCTGGATACCTCCCCCACCGGTCCGGCCGTTGGCATACATTAGTTCGTATGCTGCGGCTGGGCCGGTCTCTTTTGACTGCTCGCGGACAATACGGGTTAGCGCGCGAGGCGCGGAGTGCGGGCGCGCGGAAATCAAACGACAGTTAATCGAGGGGCCGCGGGGCGCTCGGATGGGGCCGCACAGTCGGCGGCCAGCGCGGATTCGCATCGCCGGCGCGCCTCGTTGGCCGCTGCGGCAAGCACCTCGAACTCCGGAATATTGTCGTCCCATTCGATGAGCGTTGGGACGCGGCCGAAGCGCCGCACCGCGTGCTCGTAGAGCGCCCACACCTCGGGGCGAATCGGATGGTCGTGAGTGTCGAGCAGATAGCTGCCGTGGTCGCTATGGCCTGCAAGATGGAACTGTACCACGCGGCCAGCGGGGACGGCGTCGATGTAGCCGAGCGGGTCGAAGCGATGGTTAAAGGCGCTCACGAAGATGTTGTTGATGTCGAGCAGGATCGCGCAGTCGGCCTCCTCGGCCACTGCGCTCAGGAACTCCCACTCGGTAAGGCGCGAAGCGCGAAACGCCATGTAGCTCGACACGTTCTCGATCACTATCGTGCGCTCGAGAACGTCCTGGACCTCGCGGATACGTCCGGCGACGTGGCGCACGGTCTCCTCGGTATAAGGCAGCGGCAGCAGATCATGCAGATTGCGGCCGCCGACGCCGGTCCAGCACAGATGGTCGGAAATCCACGCCGGCTCGACGCGGCGGGCAAGCGCGCGTAGCGCATGCAAGTAGTCGCGGTTGAGCGGGTCGCTCGAGCCGATCGACAGCGACACGCCATGCGTCACCACCGGGAACGTCGCCCGCACGCCCTCGAGCACTTCGAGCGGCCGGCCGCCCTCGACCATGAAGTTTTCCGAGATGACCTCGAACCAGTCCACTGGCGGAACGTTTTCGGGCGGAACGTTGTCCGGCGGACGCTGTTCGAGGATGCGCCTGTAATGCGGCCGGCGCAGTCCGACGCCGAATCCGAGCGATGCGAAATTCGAGCGATTCATCGCCGACTCATCGAGAAAACCCCTATCCAGCATCGCAGCCGGCGCGCGGCCTACATCGATTTGGTTGGAGCTTCCGGCTTGCCGCCCTTGTCGGTGCAGACCTTGGCCGAGGCGGTCGTCACCCAGCCCTTGCCCTTGCACGAGTTCTGACCCGCGCAACCGCTGCTCGCAGTCTTGCACGAGCTCTGGCCCTTGCAGCTATTGCCGCCGACACACTTCACGTTGGCCCCGCTCGTGGAACTTCCCGAGGAGCTTTGCGCGAAGACCGGCGTGGTTAGAAACATCGCGCCGACCGCCGCCGCCAAAACCGCACCTGTAACCGTCTTGCGATCCATCGTGGTGATTCTCCTATGGAAAGTTTTGCCAAGGCCCGACACGACCGACGCGGCCGGCCCTCGATCAAGTATATGCATCCAGTATACGCATCCGGCCGGCCTACGGTTCAGTTTGGCTACCGGATCGAGATAAGTCTCTGCCCAGTTTAGTTAAATCTCCATCTGCGGGCCACGGTTCCTTGGTGGAACGCGATCTCAATATGATCTCGGGATGCCAGAAGCTGCATCGATTGGTCCAGCGAAAGCTATAAATCTCATCATTAACCGAAGCGAAACTGAGGCGTAAAATCGTCCTATTCTCGCGAAGGACGGGAACTTTCCGACGAGCGGCGGGATTTAAATCGTAGGCGGTGGTATATGTTGGTGTTCTTTATATATGGAGGACAAAGGGGGCAGCGAAAAGCGCGGGCTCTTCGAACGCGAGGCGTTGCCTCACGTCGACGCGCTGTACTCGGCGGCACTGCGGCTGTCGCGTAATCCTGACGACGCTCGCGATCTTTTGCAGGAGACCGTGCTGCGCGCCTACCGGTTTTTTCACCAGTACACTCCGGGCACCAACTGCCGCGCGTGGTTGTTGACCATTCTGTATAACAACTTTCGCAACGGCTATCGCGGCGCCGACCGTGAACAAGTATCGCTGACGCCCGAAGACTTCGAACGCGAGGTCGAGGGTTTAAGTGCCCGGGGGGACCAAAGATTGAGCAATCCCGAGATGCTAATCTCGGAGAGGGTCCTGGACCATGAAGTGGCGGCGGCGCTCAACGCCCTGCCCTCCGACTTTCGCACGGTGCTGATGCTGGTGGACGTACAGGAACTAAACTATCAGGAGGTCGCGCAGGTACTCGGAATACCTATAGGAACGGTCAAGTCGCGGGTCTCGCGCGGCCGACAGATGATGCGCGTCGCGCTGGGCGCGTTCGCTCGGCGCCGCGGGTTGGTCCGTTAGTGCGAATGGGCAGGGGGTTCGGATGATTCGCGCTAGCGGGTATAAGCAGGGGGTACTGTGAACTGCGAGGAATACATCGCTAATTACCTCTCGGCGGATGCTGACGGCGAACTGACGTCCGAAGAGGAAGGCGCGGTCGCCCAGCACCTGGGCAGCGGACCGGATGGCGGATGCGCCGCATGCCGCGCGCGCCTGGCCGAGGAGCGTCTGTTGAAGGCGCTTATCAGGCGTCAGGCCGCCACGGTGAAGACTCCTGAGGAGCTCCGGGCGCGGATCAATGCCGCGCTCGACCTGATCGACCGCGGGCCTGCGTCGCGGCGGTTAGGAATCGCCGTGGTGCGCGAGCTGAGGCGGCCGCGCACGTGGGCACCGCTCGCCGCGGCCGCGATGCTGTTCGTCGTGGTGTGGGCGGGCGGAATTCTGCCCGGGATGCATCGAGGCGCGTCGCCCGCCAAAACTGGAGTCAGCTCGATCCCGGCCACCCAGGCGCTCGATCAGGCCGTGTACAGCTACGAGACCTTCGAGACCGCTTTCCGGCCCACCGTGCCGTCGGGCTCGCTCGCGGATATCGCGATGGCCTACGGCTCGGCCGAGATGCCGGACATGATGTGGAATTTCCAGTTCGCCGGCTATGGCGTGGTCGGCGGACGGATCGATCAGCTACCCGATGGCAATCCTGTCACCTACACGCTCTATCATGGCCGCAACAGCGACATCCTGTGCACGCGCTACAAGGCGAGCGACTTTGCCGTGCCGCCGGGCGCCGTCGGCGAGATGCACGGCCATCTGCTCTACCAATACAAGGGCTATAGTCTCTGCGTAACGGTGTCGGAGCAGGGCCACTTCATCTGTGTGCTGACGACGAGCGAGCCAATAGACGAGCTACGGCACGACATCTCGCTCGCCCGCGCGTTCAGCATCGTGCGCTAGCTTAGACAGAGCGCGAAACCGCGGCCAGTTGATGCTCCAGCATTTGTATCAGCCGGATCCCGCACTCGGCGGCCGCGACGTACGACATCTCAATCCCGGGCGCAGCAGTACGCTCGTCACCCAATGGGCGCAGATCGGGCGCGTTGGCTTCGGCAACCATCTTCCTGAGCGGCGCGCGGCTTGCGACGCCGGAGTCCGTCTGATCGCGCAGGCTGCATAGCCACGATTCCAGACGCATCCGGATCGCGTCGGTCAACTCCACATCGGCGCTCATGGCAATTCCGGCCGGTCGGACGCGGGTCAGATTACCCAGGGCGAAGGCCAAGCGGCGGAGTGTGTCGAGCGCGTTGACCAACTGGTCACCGTCGATTTCAGCGCCGCGACCTTCTAGCATCGCATCATTCGCGACCGTCAGCATCATGGCAATGCCGGCGACGACCGACCTCTCGGCTGCGGCGCGCCGGCGGCTCTCATCGTAGCCCCCGCCCTCTTTCACAAGTTCGAGCATTGCCGCGAGCGGCGCCCGGAACTGCTCGGCGAGCGTGCGGCTTGCCCGCTCGCGCCACAGGAGAGAAACGGCGGCGCGGATTATCATGCCGAGGCTGATGCCCCACAGGCTCCAGATCGAGCCGAGCACGTCGGCGCGCGGTCCCGGGCCTCCGTAGCCGATAACAAAAGCCGTGCCGCCAATCGCGAGATACGAAAGGATTCCGCCACCCTCCCCAATATAAGCCATCAGCAAAGCGCCCACAAAGATCGCGGCCATGTAGGGTCCGGGCGAGGTGAAGTTGGGCGCAACGACAATTGTGGCGAGCGCCGCCAGCGCGAGAGCTCCTGACGCACCAATCGCACGCATCGTGAATTTGCGCACCGTGGCCCCATGGCTGGGCGGGCCGCCGAGCATCAGCAGCCAGATCGCCGCGTGCAACGCCGGATTGTTGTCCCAAACCCCGATCAGAAACGCGGCCGTCAGTGCGAGCGTGTGTCGAGCGCTGAAGCGGATGAGGAAATTCCGTACGACGGCAGCCGGTGGCTCCGCCGGCTCGTCGATTTCGGTCTCTTCGGATGGAAGCTCGATTCGATCGTTCTCGAGCAGCTCGCTGATTCTTGCTATCGGCGCGGCAATTCCCACCAGCTCGGGAGCCTCCGCGCCGAAGCGCGCGATCCGCACGGCGAGGCCGGCGTCGGCAGCGTCGCCCCCGGCGTCGGCCTCGCGGCTATCCGCATCCGCCGGCGCCAGCGCCGACGGATGCGCCTGCGGGGTCGCGTCCGGCGCGCCTGCGGCGCGCCGGACGCGACCCCGCAGCAAATCCGAGGCGTAGCGCTCAAGACGTAGATCCAGCGCCGCCGCGAGCGCGCGCAATTCGCCGGCCGCGGCGGCAGGCAGACGCCTGCCGCCGCGGCCGGCGAGCACCACTGCAGCCAGACGTTCCGTCTGGCCGCGGATCGCCTCGACGATCGTCACGTCGGCGAGCAGCGCCGCTGAAACGGCGGCGCTGCTCGCCGACGCGATGGCGGGCGCGAGCAGCGAGAGATGGTAGCCGAGACGCGAGGCCACCGGACGGTCGTCGTCGGCCGCGACCTCACTCAACGAAATTTCGATCAGCCGCGCGAGTCTCAGGCGCGAGCGCATCAGCGTCGCCGCGATCGAATCGGCCAGGACCGACTCGGCCGGTTCCGGCCGCACGATACTGTTGCACAGCAGCAGGACCGCGACGGCGATTGCCATTCCTGCGAACGCCTGCGCGGCGTCCCATCCCAGTTGATCCGGCAGAAACATCGCCAGGTAAAACGCCGTGACCACCGGAACTTGAATCCAGACCCAAAGCCGCCCCAAAGTCGGAACGGCGTAAATCAAATAGGTGGTGCAGAAACAGATGAGGACGAAGACGGTGACATGCACGACCGGCGAGTCGACCAACGCTCCGACCAGCATTAGCCCAAATACCTGGAACAGCGCCGCGCAACATAGGAAGGTGGCACCCCGCGCCGGGGAGAACGCAGCCTCGGGCAGTGCGAAATTGAACAACAGCGTCAAGCCGAGCGGATTCGCGATCTGCATCGCGGCAGTCACGCCGGCGCCCAGCGCCGTGATCAGTCCGACCCGCGCTGCTCGCCGCCATCGCCCGGGCGTTGGCTCCAGCTCTTCGAACAGGGCTCTCCATTTGGCGCTCCCTGTCATCTCTCTGGCCGCCAATCAAAGCATATTTTCAGCGTCGAGCGTCACGCGCCTAGTCGCGAGCCTCTGCTTGTTGTTGGCGCTCGACGGGCTTGGCGGATGTGCCGCGTCGGGGGAGCGGCCGGAGCTCAATCCGTCTCGATGGGCGCCTGCGGCGGTGCAGCATGAATGGCAGCCTAGCCCCGGCGAGCAGGCTATCAAACTAGAAGCCGCGCTCGCAGCCACGCCCGGCGGCCCCGACAATAAACTTCTGGCGCACGCGGCACAGTCGAAGTACGACCTTCCGGCCTTGATCGATCTGGCCTTGAGCCGCAACCCCGATACGCGTAGGGCGTGGGAGGCTGCGCGCGCGGCTGCCGCCGGATGGGGAATCAGCCGTGCGCCTTTTTACCCAACGGTGCGTGTCGATAGCCAAAACGGATACGAGCGGATCCTCGATCAGGTCCCGAAGCATTGGGGCACGCTCAAGAACTGGCGCAGCAGCGACCTGCTTACGCTCAACTACGATCTTGCCGATTTCGGCCGCCGCGACGCGGCCGCCCGTTCGGCGCGCGAACAGTTGATGGCGGCCAATCTGCACTTCAACCGCAAAATCCAGGAAGTGGTGTTCGCGGTCGAAAAGAACTTCTACCTGCTGGATGCCGAGCGGGCCAACGTCGCCGCCGCGCAGGCGATCGTGCGTCTGGCGATCACTGATCGGCGTGCGGTCGAGAAGAGCCGTGCGGCGGGGCTTGCAACCAAACCCGACGTGCTATTGGCGCTCCAGCGCGAAGCGCGGTCCCGCTTCGAGTTGGAAAACGCGGAACTCGGCGTGAGCGATGCCCAGGCCGACCTTGCGGTCGCACTCGGCGTGCGCGTCGACGCGCTGCCGAAAATCGAAAGTTTCGGCGGCCAGACGGTTCCCGCTACGCTCAGCGGCGCGGTCGACCGCTTGATCGACCTCGCCATGCACGAGCGGCCCGATCTTGCGGCCAAGGTCGCGGCGCTGCGCTCGCGCGATGCCGCGGTCGATCTGGCGCGCGCCTCGGTCTATCCGACCGTGGAGCTCACCGGTTATTACGGCAGCCATGCTTTCAACTATCGGTTGTCGAATCCGCCCACGCCGCAGTTCACTGCGATGGCGCCCGAGTACGCCGCCAGCGTCGCGCTTCGATGGGACGCGTTTGCCGGCTTCGAGCATGTGAACTCGATCGAGCAGGCCCAGGCCGAACGCGAGGCCTCTCTCGCCGAGCTTTATCGCTACCAACTCGACGTCGCGAGCCAGGTATGGCGCGCCTACTATGCTTTCGCAACGGCGCTAAGGAAGTACCAGTACGCGCAGGCGCTGCTGGCGGCCTCGCAGTCCGCCTACGATTCGAATTTCGGATCGTTCAATCGCGGGCTCGCGACGATCGTCGATCTGCTGTCGGCCGAGCGCGATCTGGCCGACGCCAAGTACACGATGGTCGGGAGCCGGGCCGACCTACTGATCTCGGCCGCCGCGGTCGCCTACGCGACCGGAGCAATTCCGCCGCAGGCCCGCCCGTGAAACGTCGGCGCGATCGCGTTCATCGCGCTTGCAATCGGATTAAAGGCGGGCTTGGCGGCGGCTCGCCTTCGATCGTGACGACCGCTGTCGCGCCCATCCGGAACGGAAACCTGGGATCGTCGTCTTTGAGCGTGATCCGCACCGGAAAGCGCTGGGCGAGGCGCACCCAGTTGAGCGTCGGCGCGACGTTGGCAAGACCCGCGACGGTGGCGCCGTTGTTCTGGTACAGCGCCCAGCCGACGCCCTCGACCACGCCGCGAAAGCGCCGGTTCGGATAGCCGAGCAGATAGACCCGCGCGCTCATTCCGGGCGCGATGTGCGCAAGGAAGGTCTCGCGGAAATTGGCGATCACATACCAGGTGCGATTGTCGACCAGGCTCATCACTTCGCGACCCACGTTCGCATACTGGCCGACAGTCGTATTCAGATTGGTGACGTAGCCGTCGAACTGCGCGCGCACCCGGCAATAGTCGACGTTGAGTTTCGCCTTGTAGACTTTTGCTTCGGCCTCAGCCCGGCGCGCGTTGATATCACCGGCCTGCCCCAGCTGCTTTTCAGCCTGCCCGACCTCGTTACGCGTCTGCTCGGTCGCCGCGCGCGCGGCAAGAAGCTTGCTGCGGACGTCGGCCACCTTGTTGGCGGTGACGAACGCCTCCTTTTCGAGCGGCGCGAGGCGCGCGAGATACTGGCGCTGGTAGCCGGCGTCGGCTTCGGCCTGCTTCTGACGCGCCTTGGCGGCGCCGATCGCACGGTCGAGCGCTTCAATCTGCAGATTTGTGAGCGCTAGGCGCGCCTCGGCAAGATCGAGTTCGGCTTGATACGGGCGCGGATCGATGACGAACAGCAGGTCGCCCGCCTTGACGTACTGATTGTCGCGCAGCGGAAGCTCGACGATCGTGCCGCTCACCTCCGGCGCGACCCCGACGATATTGGCGCGCACGTAGGCGTCGTCGGTGCGCGGATGGAGATAGTAGAGGCGCACAACGTATGCGCCGAGCACGAGGTCGATGACGATCACCGCGACGAACAGGATTCGGGCGATAATCCGGCGCGCGACATTGCCGCTCGCCAGATTTCCGCTCGATCGCGCGCCGCCTGCCGCCGCCATCGTCCATTCCCTCAAGCACGGCTGAAGAACGTGACCCATCCGATCAGCGCAAACATCGCGATCAGTCCGCCATAAAAAAGCGGCAGTGGGCGCAACTCGCGCTCGAGGCCGGCCGCGACAAACAGCGGATGGCACATCGCCGCCAGGATCGCGCCCGCGCCCGCGCACAAGAGCCAGTCCGGAAAATTGGCCCCCGCGATGCTAACCACCGGGTCGCATCCCGCGGCCGTGAGCATCAGGATGCCGGATGCCAAATAGCACAACGCGCGCGCGATCATGGTCGAGACTTCCGAGCGAAACGCATAGGGCAAATCCGCCCCGTAGCGCAAGCGCTACAGTCGAGCCGCTCACGCCTTTGGCGCGAGCCTCACGACCGAATAATCGGCAGTATGAAACCTTAGCGGCCGAGCGCGTTGTCGGCGGCTTCGAACAGGCGCAACTGATGCGGCGCGTGATTGGCTGGAATCTCGACCGGGTAGCGGCCGGTGAAGCAGGCGTCGCAGAAACCCTCGCGCGGGCCGTCCAGGAATGAGTACAGGCCGTCCCAGCTAAGGTAATCGAGCGAGTCGGCCGTGATGTAGCTGCGGATCTCTTCGATCGAGTGGCTCGATGCGAGCAACTCCTCGCGAGTCGGCGTGTCGATGCCGTAAAAGCACGAGTTGGTGGTCGGCGGCGCCGCGATCCGCATATGGACCTCGCGCGCGCCCGCCTGCCGCAGCATCGGGATGACCTTGCGCAGCGTGGTGCCGCGCACCAGCGAATCCTCGACCAGCACTACGCGCTTGCCGCGCAGCAGTTCGGAGACGGGGTTGAATTTTATCTTGACGCCGAAGTGGCGAATCGACTGGCGCGGCTCGATAAAGGTCCGCCCGACATAGTGGCTGCGCACCAGACCCATCTCGAAAGGCAAGCCCGATTGCTCGGCATAGCCGAGCGCGGCAGCGTTGCCCGAGTCGGGCACCGGCACGACGATATCGGCGTCGACCGGGCATTGGCGGGCGAGCGCGCGCCCTTGCAGCTTGCGCACCTGGTAGACGCTGCGTCCATAGAGCAGGCTGTCGGGACGCGAGAAGTATACGTACTCGAAAATGCATCGCTTGGGCTCGGCGGACGGGAATGGACGCAGCGAGCGCACGCCGTCGTCGCTTATCACCACCATCTCGCCGGGCTCGATCTCGCGGATATAGTCGGCGCGCACGAGATCCAGCGCGCAGGTTTCCGACGCCACGATCGGCGCGCCGTTGAGCGAGCCCAGCACCAGCGGGCGAAAGCCGAACGGGTCGCGCACCGCGATCATCTCGCGCTGCGCCAGCACCACCAGTGAGTAGGCGCCGCGCACTTGCGCGAGCGCTTCGGCGACGCGCTCGGCCAGCGTGGGCGCGTGCGAACCCGCGATCAGATGAATAATCACTTCGCTGTCCGAGGATGACTGGAAGAGCGATCCGTTGGCTTCCAGCCGCTCGCGCAACTCTGCGAAGTTGACCAGGTTGCCATTGTGCGCGAGCGCCAATCCGCCGCCCGCGTATTCGACCACCAGCGGCTGGCAATTCTTGAGCGTGGTCGAGCCGGTGGTGGAATAGCGATTGTGGCCGATCGCGGCGGTGCCCTCGAGGCGATTGATCACTTCGCTGTTGAAAATGTCGGCGACCAGTCCCATTCCGCGATGCGAGATTAGCGACTTGCCGTTGGACGAGACGATGCCGGCGGATTCCTGTCCGCGATGCTGCAACGCATACATGCCGAGGTACGCGAGATTGGCGGCCTCGGGATGGCCGAACACGCCGAAGACGCCGCATTCCTCGTGGAAGGTGTCGAGGTTGGATTCCTCGGGCGCGACTTCCACGAAGAGTTGCTGTGCAAGTTCTTGCGACAATTCTCGCGACGGGACTTTATCCATTTGCGGCAAGCCTCCGCGCAATCGCCTGTTCGTGGATTTGCCTCAACTCGCGCACGTCCTCGTCGATCGTTTTTGCAACTCTCAGTCGCGGCTCGCTGGTCACGCGCCCAATGACGCTAAACTCGATTCCGTCGAACAATTCGCGCAACTTCTCGACCTCATTGGCCGCTGCCGACAACACCGCGGCCGAAGCGCCTTCGCCAAAAAACACTTCCGCCTCACCCCACTGCGCCATCCCGTCGATCTCCGCGCCCAGGACGCCGTCGGGATTGAAGCAACATTCCGCCAGCGTAAACGCCAGCCCGCCTTCCGCAACGTCGTGAGCTGATCTTATCAACCCTCGATCGGCGGCGGCAACCAGCCCCTCGATGAGCGCGCGCTCGCGTTTGAGGTCCAACGGGGCGAGCGACCCGCCGCTACTCGTGAAAAGGGCCGCATATTCGCTCGCCGCCAGAGCCGCCGGAGCGGTCCGCAGCAGGATAATCGCGTCGTCCTCGCGCTTGAAAAACTGAGTGACGCGCCGCCCGGCATCCTCGAGCACCCCGAGCATCGCAATCGCCGGCGTCGGCGGAATCGCGCGGCCCTCGGTCTCGTTGTAGAAGCTCACATTGCCGCTGACCACCGGCGTCTCGAGCGCCAGCGCGGCGTCGCGGATACCCTCGACGCCGCGGATGAACTGCCACATGATCTCCGGGCGCTCGGGATTGCCGTAGTTAAGACAGTTGGTGAGCCCGATCGGCCGCGCGCCCGCGCACGCCACGTTGCGCGCCGCCTCGACTACGGTCGCCGCCGCACCTACGTAGGGATCGAGCGCACAGGCGCGCGGGTTGGAATCGACTTTCAGCGCGAGCGCGCGATTCGTTCCCTTGATCCTGAGCACGGCGGCATCGCTGCCCGGCCCATCCATCGTATTGCTCTGCACCATCGAGTCGTACTGCCGATAAACCCATCGCTTGGAACCGACATTGGGACTGTCCAGCAGACGGCGCAGGGCCTCGGCCGGCGGCGGTCCAGACGCCGCGCTTGAAGCCGCGCCCTGCGTCGAGGCCACCTTCGACGGTTCGCGCGCGGGACGATCGTAGACCGGCGCTTCGTCGGTCAGCGCGGCGGCCGGAATATCGGCGACCAGCTTTCCGCGCCATTGCACCCGCCACCGCCGGTCGTCAGTGATTTTGCCCACCACTACCGCATGCAGGTCCCAGCGCGCGAAGATCGCTTCGAGTTCGGCCTCGCGCCCGCGCTCCGCCACGAGCAACATCCGCTCCTGCGACTCCGAGAGCAGAATCTCGTACGGCGTCAGCCCGTCCTCGCGCAGCGGAATACGGTCGAGGTCGAGTTCGATTCCCAACTCGCCGCGCGCCGCCATCTCGCTCGAGGAAGAGGTAAGCCCTGCCGCGCCCATGTCCTGGATCGCGACTATCGCGCCGCTCTGCATCGCTTCCAGGCACGCCTCGATCAGCAGTTTTTCGGTAAATGGGTCGCCGACCTGCACGGTTGGGCGCTTGGCCTCGCTGCTCGCATCGAACTCGGCCGAGGCGAGCAGGCTCGCGCCATGGATTCCGTCGCGCCCGGTCGCCGAGCCGACGTACATCACAGGATTGCCAGGCCCCCGCGCGCGCGCGCTCTGCAATTCGCCGCGCCGCGCGAGGCCGAGGCAGAATGCGTTGACCAGGATGTTGCCGTTGTAGGCCGCGTCGAACATCACCTCGCCGCCGACCGTCGGCACTCCGACGCAGTTGCCATAGCCGCCGATTCCGCCGACCACGCCGCCGAGCAGGTAGCGCGTGCGCGGATGCTCGAACGCGCCAAACTTCAGCGAATCCATGCTGGCTACCGGCCGCGCGCCCATCGTGAAGATGTCGCGCAGGATTCCGCCCACGCCGGTAGCGGCGCCCTGGTAGGGTTCGACGAACGAAGGATGGTTGTGGCTTTCAATTTTGAACACCGCGACCCATCCGTCGCCAACCTCGAGTGCGCCGGCGTTCTCGCCCGGTCCGCCGACCACGCGCGGCGACTTGTTCGGCATCATCCGCAGATGGCGGCGCGAGGACTTGTACGAGCAGTGCTCCGACCACATCACTGAAAAAACGCCGAGTTCGGTGAAGGTCGGCGTGCGGCCGAGCGATCGCTCGATCGCGCGGTACTCGTCGTCGGTAAGTCCGTGTGCGCGGGCCTGCTCGAGACCGACCGCAGGCTCGCCCGCCAGCGCGACCGGACTCTCGATGCTCGTGTCCTCACTCATGCCAGGCTTCTGGAAGACGCGGCGGTTGAGGCCATGGCGGGCGTCCGCTCGACGCTCATCACGATCGAGCGAAAAATCTTGAGTCCGTCCTCGCCGCCGAGCGCCGCCTCGATCGCGTGTTCCGGATGCGGCATCAGGCCGAAGACGTTGAAGGTTTCATTGGCGACGCCGGCGATCGCCCTGGTCGAGCCGTTGGGATTCGCGTCATCGCGCTCGCGGCCGGCGCCGTCGGTATAACGCAACAGCACCTGGCCGCGCTCTTCCATCGCGCGCAACTCGTCGGCGGGCGCCACGTAGAGGCCCTCGCCGTGCTTGATCGGCAACCGCAGCACTTCGCCCTGGCGCGCGGCGCAGGTGAAGGGTGTGGCAGAGTTTTCGACGCGCACGTTGACTCGCTCGCAGATAAACGAGAGCGAGCGATTGCGCATCAGCGCGCCGGGCAGCAGATGCGCCTCGCACAGAATCTGGAAGCCGTTGCAGATTCCCAGCACCAGGCCGCCCTCGTTGGCGAAGCGCACGACGCTTTTCATGATCGGCGCGAAGCGCGCGATCGCGCCGCAGCGCAGGTAGTCGCCGTAGCTGAAGCCGCCCGGCAGCACCACGCATTGCACGTCGCCGAGGTCTTCGTCCTTGTGCCAGAGCGCGCGCGCCTCCTGCCCCATCACCTGGCTGAGCGCCCACAGCGCGTCGGCGTCGTCGAGCGAGCCGGGGAAGCGAACGACTCCCCATTTCATCGCGGCCCGCCCTCCTCGGGCTCAATCTCGAAGGTGTAGTCCTCGATATTCGGGTTAGTCAGCAACTGATCGCACATGCGGCGTATCGATTCGCTTGCCTGATCGATATTCGGCGCATCAAGTTCGAGCACGATGTAGCGGCCGACACGGACCGCGCCGACGCCGCCGAAGCCGAGGCTCTTTAGCGATTGCTCGACCGCGCGTCCCTGGGGATCGAGAATCCCCTTGCGCGGCGTGACGAAAACCTTGACCAACAACTCAGAGCCTCCGCGCGCACTGCGCGAGAAGTTTCCCGCCGCGCCGCTCGCTCAATTCGATACCCGGCGCAGCATCTCGTGGTAAGCGCCCTCGACGTCGCCGAGGTCGCAGCGGAAACGGTCCTTGTCGAGCTTCTTGAGCGTGGCCTTGTCCCAGAAGCGGCAGGTGTCGGGGCAGATTTCGTCGCCGAGGAGGATTTTCCCGTGATGGCGTCCGAACTCGAGCTTGAAGTCGACCAGGATCACGCCGCGCTCGTCGAGGAAGCGGCTCAATACGTCGTTCACCTTAAGCGCCATCGCATGGATCGTGTCGAGTTCCGCCTCGGTCGCCCATCCGAACAGCACCGCGTGCTCGGGATAGATCAGCGGATCGTCGAGCGCGTCGGATTTGTAATAATACTCGACGATCGGATGCTTGAGCTTTTCGCCTTCTTCGCGGCCCAGCCGCTTGGCCATCGAGCCCGCCACGATATTGCGCACCACGGTCTCGGCCGGGATTATCTCCAGGCGCCGGCAGAGCATCTCGCGATCGTTGAGGCGGCGCACGAAGTGAGTCGGGATGCCGTCGCGCTCGAGCAGCGTGAAGAACAACTCCGACATGCGGTTGTTCATCACGCCCTTGTCTTCGATGGTGCCGCGCTTCTTGGCGTTAAACGCAGTCGCGTCGTCCTTGAAGTAGGCGATTACGAGGTCGGGGTCGGCGGTCGCATAGAGCTTTTTCGCCTTGCCCTCGTAAAACATTTCGAGCATCTGCGGAGCGTCTTCCACCAGCGTTTCTCCGTTAGCGGGATTTCACAACGGTACAAGAACGAAACAGCATAAAAATCGATGAATATTGAAATAGCCGACCCGCGGGCGCGCGACAAACCTTCGGGCCCTGCTTTGTTCACAAAACGCGGCGCTTATGCACAATCGGCACCGGCGGCTAGCTCCTGGAGCTAACTTTTCGATTTGCCGCCCGGCGCGAAACGCTCGACGAGCTCGGCGGCAAGTCCAACGTAACCACGCGGCTCAAGCTTCTCAAGCCGCGCCTTGACCTCAGGCGGCAACTCGAGCGCCGCGATAAATCCGCGCATCGCCTCGCGGTCGATCGCGCGTCCGCGGGTCAGTTCCTTCAACTGCTCGTAGGGATCTTCGAGCCCCTGGCGGCGCATCACCGTCTGCACCGCTTCGGCCAGCACTTCCCAGGCGCCCTCGGCCTCCAGGTCGGCGGCAATCCGCGCGGCGTTGAGCTCAACGCGATCGAGCCCGCGCCCAAGCGCCTCGAGCGCGACCATCAGATGGCCAAACGCGGTGCCCAACGCGCGCATCGCCGTGCTGTCGCTGAGGTCGCGCTGCCATCGCGAGACCGGCAGCTTGGCCGCCAGATGCTGAAACAGCGCCGTCGCCAGGCCCAGGTTGCCCTCGCAATTCTCGAAGTCGATCGGGTTGACCTTGTGCGGCATCACCGACGAGCCGACTTCGCCCTTCACCGTGCGCTGGCCAAAATAGCCGAGCGCGATGTACCCCCACATGTCGCGCGCGAAGCCCAGCAGTATCGTGTCGATACGGACCATCAGGTCGAGCAGTTCGGCGATAAAGTCGTGGCTTTCGATCTGGGTCGTGAGCGGATTCCACACCAGATCCATCGATTCGACGAAGCGCCGCGAGCATTCGATCCAGTCGGCCTCGGGCACGGCGGCCTGATGCGCGTTGAAGTTGCCGACCGCGCCGTTGAACTTGCCCAGGAACTCCTGGCGGCCGAGCGCGCGGCGCTGGCGCTCCAAGCGCGCCGCAAACACGGCCAGCTCCTTGCCCATCGTGGTCGGCGTCGCTGTCTGGCCGTGCGTGCGCGCGACCATCGCGACGCTTCGCCATCGCCGCGCCATCGCGGCCAGCATAGCGACGATCGAATCCAGCGCGGGCGCAAGCTCGCGCTCGCAAAACTCCTTGAGCATGAGGGCGTAGGCGAGGTTGTTGATGTCCTCCGAGGTGCAGGCGAAATGGATCATCCCGGGCGGGACTTTGATACCGGCGGCCGCGATTTTTTCCGCAAGGAAATATTCGATCGCCTTCACGTCGTGATTCGTCGTGCGCTCGAGTCCTTTGACCCGGCGCGCGTCGGCGAGCGTGAAGTCGGCGTACAATGCGCGCAGCCGAGGCGGCGCGCCCCGGTCGAGCGTGAATTCCTTGAGCGCTGGATTTTCGGCCAGCGCGAGCAGCCATTCGATCTCGATCCGGACGCGGTAGCGAATGAGCGCAAATTCGCTGAAATACGCGGCCAGCGCTCGCGTGCGTGCGTGGTAGCGGCCGTCGATCGGCGTTACGGCCATCAAGGGATCGATCAGGGGATCCTGGAATCCGGGGCTGTCGAATCCGGAAGTGTTGCTTTCGTTTTCCTTCGACACAGCTCGTGAACGCATCGCGTGCGCCGCTACCTTCCAGTATGCCCGAAGCCGCCGCCGCCGCGCGAACTTCGGTCGAGCTCGGCGACCTCGACCAACTCGGCCCGCGCCACGGGAGCGATCACGAGCTGAGCGATTCGGTCACCCGGGCGGATCGTGATCGGCGCGGTTCCCAGGTTCACAAGTAATACTTTAATTTCGCCGCGATAGTCGGCGTCGATTGTGCCGGGTGAATTTACCAGCGTGAGGCCCTCTTCGAGCGCCCGTCCGCTGCGCGGGCGCACCTGCCCCTCGAAGCCAGGCGGGATTTCCAGCGCAATTCCGGCCGGCACGGCCGCGCGGCCCATCGGCTCAACCTCAAGTGAAACTTCAACATCCGCGACGAGGTCCATCCCGGCCGCGTGCGCGCTCTGATAGCGCGGCAGCGGCAGCGAGGAAGGTCTCACGCGCCGCACCTTGATCACCGGGGTCATCGTCTATTGTCAGAAGTATCCGGGCCGCCGGTCGCGCGCAACGCCGCGTGATTCCAGCCGTCCACAAGGCTCGCTCAGAAGGCCCAGAGGCCACGGACGAACTGGCTCACGAAGAACCCAAGCCACAGCAGCGACCATACGGTAATCGCGGCGTCCCAGATGCGCCGCCGTGCGAGCAGCGCGACCAGGATGAACAGCGGAAACATCATCAGCGCGTAGCGAGGCGCGCTGATGTCCCACGACTGGGTCGACACAAACAGCCAGTTGAGCGCCATCCATATCGCATACGACGGCCGCAGCAAAACGGCCGCGGCGATCGTTCCTGCCAATCCGACGGCGAGGTAGAAGAGAACCTGGGTTCCGACCATCGCGGCCTGCGAGGGATCCCAATCGCGCGCAACGTCGAAGTTGACCCCGATACTGCTCCATGGCGCCACCAGAGTGTGCGCCCAGTGCTCGCGCTGCACGCTCAGGAAGGCCAACGGATCGCCGGTGATGTGATAGTTGACCAGGAGATAAGCCGCGAAGCCGATCGGGATCAGGCCAGCCCAGAGCCATCGCCAATTGAATCGATGCGTCTCCCACAACTCCGATAACGCGTCGGCGCCGAGCGCCGGCAGCAGCAGGATTCCGTTGGGCCGCGCGAGCGCGGCGAATGCGCCGAAGATGCCGGCCCATAACCAGCGCTCGCGACGCGCCGCGATGAATGACGCAAGCACCAGCGCCAGGAACAGGCTCTCGCTGTAATCGATATGCAGAAAGTAGGAGGTCGGGAAGATGAACAGGAACCAGGCGGCGCGGCGAGCCAGATGCCGCGAGTGATCGATCGCAAAAAGGCGCGCCAGCGCCACGCCTGCGGCCACTGAAGCGACCGTCGAGATCAGGAATGCGGCGAGGACGGCGTCGCGCACGACTACCTCGGTCAGCCGGATGAGCCACGGGTAGAGCGGGAAGAACGCCAGTGCGAGCCGCTGGTCACCGGTCGGCGCGTATCCGTGCTGCGCGATCAGCAGGTACTGCGGCCCGTCCCATCGGTTCCAGATCGAAAGCAGATGGGCGAGCGTCACCCGTTCATTGCTGGTCACCTGGAGGGAAAGCGCGCCGAAGAGCAGCACCGCCGCCTTGATGACGAGGACCATCGCCGCGACCGACCAGTCCGACGCGGTCAGGCCAAGGATCGAGCGTTCGCGATGGTCGAGCGATGACGGCATCCGGCCGGCGGTGTCCCGGTGGCAAAGAACCTAGGGAAATTCGATGGCTCGGCGCAAGCGCAGCGACTGTGGATAGCGTAAGAAGCGCCCGAGGCGATCGGGTTGTCGCTTGCAGAGTCGATTTGCTAAACGCAGAAAGCATCATATGTCAGCGATTCTCGAACGCGGCCACCGCAGAGTCAGACGTGCCGGCGTCGCGTCAGCGGCGATCGTTGTCGTTGTGGTCTTGATCGCGGCGTTGCCGTCGACTCGGTTGGCACGCGCAGACAATGGCCTAGGTCTCACCGTGTCGATTGTCTCGCCTGCGAACGGTGGCGGCGCGCCGGGTCAGACGCTTCAGGCAGGTGTTTTCGCGATAACCAACAACCTGGCAGTACCGCAGACGGTCAGCAGCGTCGCGATAGCGTTCAGCCATCCGGCGTTGTTTTCGTCCGCGACATTGAAGCCTCTCATAACAATAGCAGTCGACTACAACCGTCCGCCGCCAGGGCCTTCGCCCGTGAGCCCGCCGCTCGCCAGCACGACCTTTAACTCTGGCTTTCCAGTGGTATTAGCGCCGGGCAGTGTGACCGACTTCGCGCTGGAAGTCACGCTTTCGCCGCTAAGCCGCAACGAATCGGGGACCGTGGCCTACGCAGCAATGACGCCGGAACCGCTGGTGCGCAAGGCGGGCGCGCCGCTATGGATCGCGTTCGCGATCCTTGGGCTGGCGACGGCGGCGCTGTGCGAGGGCAAACGATGGCGCCCATGGCTCATCGCGGCCTTGCTGGTCCTGTTCGCGATAGGCGCGCCCGGGTGCGGCAGCGATTCCGGCAGCAGCGGGCCCTCGTCGACGCAAACGGTGACCGCCGTTGCCGCCGAGGCCGAGGTTGTCTTCCAAGTCGCGAGAGAGACGGGAGTTGCGCAGAGCGTGACGCCTCTCCCCGCAATAGTCGCGGGATTGCCCTTAAAGATCGGCACGATCACGGGACAGTGACGGCGCCTGATGCGGCGCGATGGGGGCGAGCGCCGCTCTGTGAGCTGACGCGGCGCGCGTTACTTGAGCTCAGAGAAAATTACTTCAGTTCAGAAAAAACTTACTTGAGTTCGGAGAAAACATCGGGGCCGAACTTGTGCCCCTTCAGATCGCCCAGCAGCACCAGCGCCATCTTGCCCGACAGGAACGAGCTCTGCGCGAGCTCGAGCACCTGGTCGTGGGTGACCTTGTCGATCTCGCGCGCCAGTTCGTCGAGCGGGATATCGCGGTTGAAGTAGATCTCGTTGCGCGCGAGGCGATTCATCCGGCTCTCGGTCGACTCCATGCCGAGCAGCATGTTGCCCTTGATCTGGCTCTTGGCGCGCGCCAGTTCCTCGTCGGTGAGCCCGACGCGCGCGATTTTGTTGACCTCGCCCACCGTGACCTCGAGCACCTCTTCGACCCATTCCGGATTGGTGCCGGCGTAGATTCCAAGGTAGCCGCAATCGATGAAGGACGACATGAACGAATAGATGCTGTAGACGCGGCCGCGGCGCTCGCGCACTTCCTGGAACAACCGCGAGGACATCCCGCCGCCCAGCGCCGTGTTCAACACGTAGCTGGCGTAACGCAGCGGCGAGGCCTGGCTGATTCCCGGCCCGCCGATGCATATATGGGTCTGCTCGAGGTCCTTCTCCTGGTTGACAACGACCGAGCGGTCGGTCGGCGGCGCGATCGGCTCGCCGCGTCCATCGCCCGAAACTCCGCCGAACAGGCGCGCGCAATCGTCAACCAACCGCTTGTGATCGACCATCCCGGCCGCCGCGATAAAAACCCGGCCCGCGCGGTAACGGTCGGCCATGAAAGAGACCAGCAGCTCGCGGTTGATCGCGTTGACGGTCGCGACCGAGCCGAAAATCGGCAGGGCCAACGGATGGCCCTCCCAGAATTTAAGGTTGAAAAGATCGTGGATGAAATCGTCGGGAGTGTCCTCGGCCTGCGAGATTTCCTGCAGCACCACCTGGCGCTCGCGATCGATCTCGGCCGCGTCGAACACCGAGTCCAGGAAAAGATCGGCGAGCAGCTCGGTGGTCATCGGCAGGTCGGCGCCCAGGACCTTGGCGTAGTAGCAGGTGTACTCCTTGCCGGTGAACGCATTGAGCACGCCGCCGACGGCGTCGATCTCTTCGGCGATTTGCGCCGCGGTGCGCTTGCGTGTGCCTTTGAAGAGCAGATGCTCGATGAAGTGCGAGACTCCGTTCTGGGGCGGAGATTCGTAGCGCGATCCGTTCTCGACCCAGATGCCGATGGTGGACGAGACCACGGCCGGCATCGGTTCGCTGATCACGCGCAGGCCGTTGGACAACACGTCTTTCAATATCATTGCAATATTATCGCACCATCGGGATAACGTCGCGCATGTCGAGAGCGCGGCTACGCCTTCTTCTTCGCCAGTTCCTCCTGCGCCTCGCGCAGCGAGAGCCGAATTTTGCCGTCGCGCCCGACCTCGAGCACCTTGACGCTGATCTCGTCGCCTTCGTGAACGACATCTTCGACGCTGCGCACGCGTTCATTGGAAAGCTGCGAGATGTGCAGCAGGCCGTCGGTGCCGGGCATGATCTCGACGAACGCGCCGAACTCGACCACCTTGCGCACGCGGCCCTTGTAGATGCGGCCGACCTCGGGCTCGGCGGTGATCGCCTGGATCGCCGCGATCGCCTTGTCGATCGCCGCGCCGTCAGCGGAGGCGATCACCACGGTGCCGTCGTCCTCGATATCGATCTTGCAGCCGGTCTCCTCGACCAGCGCGCGGATCACCTTGCCGCCCGGGCCGATGATCTCGCGAATCTTGTCCGGCTTGACGTGGATGGTGACGATGCGCGGCGCGTACATCGAAACTTCGGTGCGCGGCGTCTGCAGCGCCTTTTCCATCACGCTCAGCACGAACAGGCGCGCGTCGCGCGCCTGATGCAGCGCCTGGCGCATCACCTCGCGCGTCACCCCGCCGACCTTGTTGTCCATCTGGATGGCGGTGATGCCGTTGGTGGTGCCGGCGACCTTGAAGTCCATGTCGCCGAGATGATCCTCGTCGCCCAGGATGTCGGTGAGCACGCGTACCTGCTCGCCTTCCTTGAACAGGCCCATCGCAATTCCCGCGACCGCCGAGCGTATCGGCACGCCGGCATCCATCAGCGCGAGACTGCCGCCGCACACCGTGGCCATCGAGGAGCTGCCGTTGGACTCTAGCACTTCGGAGACCACGCGGATGGTGTACGGGAAATCCTCTTCGGGCGGCAGCACCGGAAGCAACGCGCGCTCGGCGAGCGCGCCGTGGCCGATTTCGCGGCGCCCCGGGCCGCGCAGGAACTTGACCTCGCCGGTGCTGAACGGCGGGAAGTTGTAATGGAGCATGAATTTCTTGTAGCGCTCGCCCAAAAGCGCGTCGATTTTCTGCTCGTCCTGCGAGGTGCCGAGCGTGACCGTCGCCAAGGCCTGAGTCTCACCGCGGGTGAACAGCGCCGAGCCATGCGTGCGCGGCAGCATCTGCACCTGCGCGCTGATCGGCCGGATATCGGTCGACTTGCGATCGTCGATCCGCTTGTCCTGCTCGATGATGACCCTGCGCACGCGCTCGCGGATGACTTTCTCGCAGGCCTCGGCGAGTTCCTTCTCGCGCTCGGGAAAGAGCACGGAGAGTTCGGCCACGGTCTTGTCCGACAGCGCGTATATGGCCGTGCTGCGTTCCTTCTTGCCCGCGATCGCGAGCGCGGCTTCGAGTTCCGGCGCCATGCGCTGGCGCGCGGCCTCGAGCAGCGCCGGGTCGAGCACCTTGGGCGTAAACTCGCGCTTGGGCTTGCCCGCCAGGCGGCGCAGTTCGCTTTGCAGCTCGAAAATCGGATTGAGCATCTCGTGCGCGGTGAACAGCGCCTCGAGTATCGGTTCCTCGTCCACCATCTGCGCGCCGCCCTCGAGCATCACGATCGAATCCGGCTTGGCCGCGACCACCATCGAGATGTCGCTCTGCTCGAGTTGCTCGGCGGTCGGATTGGCGACCAGCTTGCCGTCGACACGGCCCATCCGCACCGCTGCCACCGGCCCGGCGTGCGGGATGTCGGAGACTTCCAGCGCGGCCGAAGCTGCGATCAGCGAGAGCATGTCGGGATCGTTGTCGCGGTCGGCGGAGAGCACCGTGACGACGACCTGGGTTTCCCTGTCATAGCCCTTGGGAAACAGCGGGCGCATCGAGCGATCGATGAGCCGCGAGGTCAGGATTTCTTTCTCCGAGGGACGGCCCTCGCGTTTAAAAAAGCCGCCGGGGATTTTGCCGGCGGCGAAGGTCCGCTCCTGGTAGTCGACTGTGAGCGGCAGGAAGTCGATATTGGGACGCGCGTCGTAAGCGGACACGACGGTCGCGAGCACTACCGTCTCGCCATACTGCGCCAGCACGGCGCCGTGGGCCTGCTTGGCCAGCCTGCCGGTTTCCAGCGACAGCTGGCGGCCGGCAAAATCGATCTCGAGTTTTCGATACATCTTGATTCACACCTGAGGGAGGACGGAGGGCCGCTTTGCTCGCGCCACGATGGCGCTCAAACGACTCACACCCTAAGCCAGCGGAGCCGCCGGCCCGGGCCCGCGCCTCCGCACCGTGCGGCCGCGCGGCTCGAAGCTTGTTCGGCCTATCTCCGGATGCCCAGACGTTCGATCAGCGCCCGGTAGCGTGCGTTATCGCACGAGTGCAGGTAGTCCAGGAGCCGGCGGCGTTTGCCGACCAGGCGCAGAAGTCCGCGCCGCGAATGATGGTCCTTCGCGTGGGTCTTCAGGTGCTCGGTCAGTTGCTCGATACGCGCGCTGAACAGCGCCACCTGGACTTCGGGCGAACCGCTGTCGGTGGTCGTGCGCGCGTGGGCCTGGACGATTTCCAGCTTGCGAACGGCTGCAAGGGGCATCAGGAGTCTCTTACTTTCCCTTTTCCTCTTTAATCAAACAGGCACCTTATCAAAGGGGTCCCGCGCAGTAAAGCCGACCCCCTGGCAGGGGGCGCAAACATACCGCAAAACTAGCGATTGGTCAGGCGGCGCGGGGCAATCGCAGTCGTTGTGAACACCCTTCTCAGTGAGCGTGCGGCGCACCGTTAAGCGTCCATAAGGCTACTGCCGCCACGGCAAGCGCGGCGAGAATCACGATGAACGAAGTCCAGGTCACGATCCTGCCGAGGACGGATATCAACATCGAGGACAGGGGCGCTCCGAGTTCTTCCATATCCTGCAACTCGGCAGGCAAGCGTCCGTGCAATTTAACAAATTCCGCCAGTTTATGGATGTCGGCGCTGTAGGCCAGATCAGGCGAAAGCTGCGCCGTCTCCTTGACCCCGCCAACTTGCGCCCTGTCAACTTGCGGATGTCCGGCCTCGCTGAAGGGCGTAACGATTTTGACCGTTTCCGGATTTTGCGATTCCTGGCCGATAACCTGAGCGCGCCGAGTTATTTTCACCCACGCCCCGTGCCCTCCGGCCAACTCGAACATCTTCTGCACCTCGGGATTGGCGGCGACTTCGGGCGGAAGGTCCTTCAGGTCGTAAACTTTCTTTGCACCTTCGGGCACGATGCCGGTAGGCCCCTTTGGCAGATTGAAAGTACGCCGGCTATTCCACCTTGTTTGACTCCTCAGGAACAGGCTCACGAGCCCCACGGCCGTGAGGAGCATGATCAATGGCCGGAGCATCGGACTGAACCCAGTGTAAAGCACGACCGTCAGCATGCCCATGATCACAACGTAGAGCGCGACGATGAACTTGAAATTCATGGCGCGCAACTGGCTCTGACTCTTGACGGGCTGCTGGCCAGGCTCAGCGGACGTTTCCGATGGCGAATCTTTCATTTCCGAAGGCCACATCGCGGTCCCCCCCCAATGACGTGGAATCGGGCTACGTCCCCGGGATCGAACCGGGCGGAGCCGAACGATGGTTGATCGCCCGCCCGTGCAAAGCAACGGGGGTTGGCGTTGCTAATTCGCCGAGACCACCGGCAGCAGGATATGCGAGGGACGACCGGCAGCGTGATAGACCGTGTTGTCGGCAACCACTATCGGTCCCGGCTCGCCGAGCGGGCCGCCGGTATTCGGATTTACGTCGAAGCGCGGGAAGTTGGAGGACGAGATATCGACCCGGATACGATGGCCGCGAGCGAAGAGATTGCTTATCGGGTAGCACGGGATGCTCACCTCGTAGACCTCGCCGGGCGTGATCGGCGTCGGGTTGGTCCACGACTCGCGAAAGCGCATCCGCATGATCGAGTCGGTCAGGTTAAGCGCGTAGCCGTCGGGATAATCCGCGCTGGGCGGATAGAGGTCGATAAGCTTGGCGGTGAAGTCGGTGTCGCGCGCGGTTGACGACACCCAGAGCTTGACCGTCGCGGCGCCGGTCACTTCGAGCGGCTCGCTCAGCGGCTCGGAAACAAAAACCAGCACGTCGGGGCGCGAGCCGAGCGGCAGCGAATCGCCGGCGGCGAGCGGAAAGCGCGCACGCTGGTCGTAGCCCCCTGGCGGCATGAACTCGAAACCCACCGAGATACTGCCGCCAACCGTCGGCACCGGGTTTTGCGGATCGAAGCGCAGGGTCGACGCACTTGCAGCGGTCTCGGGCTTGCGCGGCGCGAGCGCGCCGCCGGGATGGAGATAAAAGGCCGTCTCGCGCGCGGCGGCGATCGGCCATTGGCTCTCGGAGCGCCATCGCCCGCCGTGATCGATTCGCGCGTTGAGCCCGAGCACGTCGTAGGTTTTTTTGCCGCTGCCCCCGCCCATCACGAAAATCTTAACCGGCGGTTCGTCGGCCACCCCGGTGTCCATCCCCTTGAGCCACTGGTCGAACCATCGAAGGCGCAAGCCGTTGTAGTGCTCGAGCGCCTCGGGACCGAAGCTGGCCTCGCCGGCGAAGTCTTCGTCGGCACGCACGCCGTGCACCCACGGACCCATCACCATCCGCTGGGGTGAGCCCTTGAGCTTGCTCAGCGCGACGAAGTTCTCCGTCGTGGCGCGCGCATACGAGTCGTACCACGAGCCGAAGTAGACGGTCGGGACGTCGGCGTGCTCGGCGTAGTATTCGCTGATCGCGTAACCGCGCTGCAGCCAGTATTCGTCGTAGACCGCGCGCGTCTGGAGATCGATCGCCCACTGCTCGTAGCTCGGCAGCAGCCGAAGCGGAGTCGCGCCGCGCTTGAGCGGCAACCGTCTAAGCCACTGGCCGAGGTTGGTGCGCGCTTCCATCAGCGCGAGACGCAGCGCAGGATTGGCCCGCGCCTCGGGACTCGTCACCGCCATGTGGAAGGCGTAGATGAGGAAGCGCTGCTCGAGCGCGCCGTTATGGCGCATCGAGCAGTGGTAGTAATTGGACGGCCCCTCGGTGATGAACATCGCCGCGAGGTGCGGCGGGTTGAGCGTCGCCGCGGCGCTCTGCGTCGCCGCCATGTACGAGGTCCCCATCGTGCCGACCTTGCCCGACGACCACGGCCGCGCGGCGGCCCATTCGATCGTGTCGTAACCGTCTGGCGCCTCGCGCGCGAACGCGTACCATTCGCCCTCAGAGCTGCCGCGGCCGCGCACGTCCTGGATCAACACGACGTAGCCGTGCTCGGCAAAAAAGCGCGCGGTCACCGCGAAGCGCGCAGGACCCTTGTCATACGGCGTGCGCTCCAGCAGCACCGGAAAGCGGCCGGGCACGGGCGCGCCGCCGCGCGCGGGCCGATAGATGTCGGTTGCGAGGCGCACGCCGTCGCGCATCGTGACCATCACGTCGCGCTCGACCACGACCTCGAAACTGTGCGCCGATCCCTGCCGTTCGCGCTCTGCCATATCCGCCTCCTGTAATCGAGGAAACCTTACTACAGCGCTGGCAAATGAGGGTACGGACAAGGGGAGGAAACCGAAGACATCGAAGACGGCGGCAATTTAATCCACGCCGAACACTCGCACCACGCGCGCCGTCACGCGCGAGCTCGCCTCGGCCACCGCGATCAGCGCGCCCGCGCTCACCACCTTGAACAGCCCCGCGCCCACCGGCACGAGGCCGTCGAGCGCGCGCGAGTCGCCGTTGCGGAGCCGCCGCACCTGGATCGCGTCCGCTTCGGCCTCGGCCATCGTGGCGAGCGCCTCGCACATCCCGATTAGTCCGGCGGGGTTTTGGCTGGCGCGATTGCCGCTGCCGGAATCGGCGAGTGCCTCGAGCGTCGCCGCCAGCGGACGCGCCGCGGCGAGCGTAAACGATCCGTTGCGCAGCCGGCGCAGTTCAGCCAGATGGGCGACGGTGCCGAGCGCGATCCCGATATCGCGCGCGAGCGAGCGCATGTAGGTGCCGGTCGAGCATGCGGCGACGAAATGGATCGAGGTCGCGTCCATCGGATCGAGAGTGAGCCGCGAAATTTCGACCTCGCGCGGCGGTGGCGGCTCGACCTCGACTCCGCGGCGCGCGAGCCTGTAGAGCGGCACTCCGTCGCGCTTGATGGCTGAGAAGATGGGCGGCTGCTGCACGACCCTGCCGGTGAAGCGCGAGGCAGCGTCGGCCAGCGTCGTGGAGGTTAGCGGCGGTACCTCGGCGGTATGAATCTCGGCGCCGGTGCGGTCGAGCGTGTCGGTCTCGACCCCGAGCCGAATCACGCCTTCGTATTCTTTTTCGCCGATCTGTAGAAAAGGCGCGAGCTTGGTCGCCTCGCCGATCAGGATCGGCAGTAGGCCGGTCGCGAAGGGATCGAGCGTGCCCAGATGGCCGACGCGCGCGGGCCGCACGCGCGACTTGATTTGGCGCACGGCTTCGGCCGAAGTGATCCCGGCCGGCTTGTCGACAAGCAGAACTCCATCCATGGGCGGTGCGCCGACGATAGCCGATATGGCGGCGCGGCGTAAGCGCCGCCGGTGCGCAAGAAAGGCCTAGTCCTTGCGCGCGCTCCGCAGCAGAACGTCGATACGGGCGGCACGCTCGGGTCCGGGATCGAATTCGAACTCAAGTTCGGGCGCGTAGCGCAGGCCGAGCACGCGACCGACCTGGCGGCGGATAAATCCGCTCGCGCTCTTGAAGCCCGCGATCGCCTCGGCGGCGCGGGATTGTCCTTCGAGGTGGGAAAAGAAGACCCGCCCATGGCGCAGGTCATCGGTCATCCTGACCCCGGTGAGCGTAATCCCGCGTAGTCGCGGGTCCTTCAGGTCGCGGATAAGCATCAGCGAGAGTTCGCGCAGCACCATCTCGGCGACGCGCTCGGGCCGGCGTGGTTCGGAAGCCATCGAGGCCCATGTTAGCGCGTGCGCCATCGCGCATAAACGCCGGCGCGAGCGTCACGCGCGCTCGCGCCCATCGGGAATGCCGCGGAGGATTCACCGCGGCCGCGGTTCAGGCAGCCTGCGAGGAGGCAGCGTCCTGCGCTTCGGCGACCGTATCCGGCGGCAGCGCGAGCACGGGGCATGGTGCGCGAGCGATCACTTTTTCCGCGATACTCCCATGGAGCAGACGCGCAATCGTCGAGCGCCCATGCGTACCCATCACGATTAGGTCGGCGCCGATCCGGTGTGCGAGCGCGGTGATCTCACGCGCGGGATTGCCGAACCTCACGATAATCACGCGGCTTAGCGCGGCGGGAAGTTGCTCGGCGAGGCGCTGCAACGCGTTGTGAGCACGCCCGCGATCGTCCAACAGAACGCTCTCGCTGACAATCGAAGGCGGCAGCGCCACCACGTGTACGAGGTACAGCGTGGCATGCGATTCACGCGCGAGGCGCGTGGCGGTCTCGAACGCGGCGCGCGAGTTTTCCTCGTGGCCGATCGGACAGAGAATTTTCTTATAGGGCATCGATCGTTATCTCCTCTTCAACCGAGAAGATAGGCGTAAATCGTGCCAAACGATTTTGGCGGTTTTTACTGGCTAATCGCGGAGGAAAGTTACGAGTTTTCGCAAAATCTTTTGCATTTTGCGTTGAGCGCTTCTCGTTCGCCAGCCGCTCAGTAGTTGATTATTTCCAGCCGCTCTTCGCCGAGCGGCGCGAGCCCGAGCGAGTCGATAAAGTTGACGACCTCGCGCAGCGCCGAGTCTACGAACGCGCGGTCGCTACCGACCTGGCAGATGCCCAGTTCGGCGCGCTGCCACAGATCGTGGCCGTCGGACTCGGCGATCGAGACGTTGAACTTGGAGCGCACGCGATCCTTGATCGCGCGCAGCACCTGGCGCTTGCCCTTGAGTGAATGGTTCTCCGGCAAAAAGAGCGTGAGCTGCAAGACCCCTACAACCATCGATCAGCCCTCAGCCCCCCGCCCTCGCGCCGGCCCGCGCCTCGCGCTCACGAGGCCTCCTGGAGCCGGCCGCGCGGCGATACGCCGCCGCACGGCGCGCGCGTCAAAGGCGCGGCCGCGACCGCGCTCGGGCCGCTTTAAGTCTGGGGATGCTTCTCGGCCGCGGCGTGCCCGCGCATCGCGTCCGATCGCGGCGTTTCGAGCTTGCGCGCGATCGCTTCCATCTCGAACGCCTCGATCACGTCGTCGGGCTTGACGTCGTTGTAGTTCTCCAGCCCGATACCGCATTCGTAGCCCGCGCTGACCTCGCGCGCGTCGTCCTTGAAGCGGCGCAGCGAGCCGATCCTGCCTTCCCATACGACGCGGCCGTCGCGAACCAGACGCGCGCGTCCGTTGCGCGTGATCTTGCCGTCGACCACCATCGAGCCCGCGATCGTTCCGCCAGGCACGTTGAAGGTCTTGCGCACCTCGGCGCGCCCCAGCGCCTTTTCGCGGTAGGTCGGCGCGAGCAGACCTTCCATCGCCTCGCGCATCTCGTTGATCGCCTCGTAGATCACCGTGTAGAGCCGAATCTCGACGCCTTCCTTCTCGGCCAGCGCCGCGGCCTTGGGTTCGGGCCGGATGTTGAAGCCGAGGATCACGGCATTGGAGGCCGAGGCGAGCGTCACGTCGGTCTCCGAGATCGCGCCGGCGGAGCTGTGCAGGATTTCGATCTTGACCTCGGCGGTCGAAAGACGCGAGAGCGAATCGGCAAGCGCCTCGACCGAGCCCTGCACGTCGCCCTTGATGATGACCTTGAGTTCCTTGACTTCGCCGGCCTTCATCCGTTCGCTCAAGTCCTGCAGCGAAACGCGGGCGCTCTTCTGCAATTCGCCCTCGCGCTGCTTGGATTGACGGAACTCAGCAACCTGACGCGCCTTGGCCTCCTCGGCCACGACCACGAACGGAGTGCCGGGCTCGGGCACGGCGGAAAGGCCAAAGATCTCCACCGGCGTCGCGGGCGGCGCCTCGGCGACACGCTGACCGTTGTGATCGAGCATCGCGCGCACCCGCCCATAGGCGACGCCGCAGACGAACGGATCGCCCTGTCGCAGCGTGCCCTCCTGGATCAGCACCGTCGCCACCGGGCCGCGTCCGCGATCGAGTTCCGATTCGACCACCGTGCCGCGCGCCGGACGATCCGGGTTGGCCTTGAGTTCGAGTACGTCGGCCTGCAACAGCAGCATCTCGAGCAGCTTGTCGATACCGACGCCGCTGCGCGCGGAGACCGGCACCACGATCGTATCGCCGCCGTAGTCCTCGGGGATGAGCCCCTGTTCAGTGAGCTGCTGCTTGACCCGATCGATGTTGGCCTCGGCCCGGTCGATCTTGTTGATCGCAACCACGATCGGCACCTTGGCCGCGCGCGCATGGTTGAGCGCCTCGACCGTCTGCGGCATCACACCCTCGTCGGCCGCGACCACCAGGATCACGATGTCCGTGACCTTGGCGCCGCGCGCGCGCATCGCGGTGAACGCCTCGTGGCCGGGAGTATCGACGAAAGTTATCTTGCGCCCATTGGCCTCGACCGTGTACGCGCCGATATGCTGCGTGATTCCGCCGAACTCCTGCTCGGTGACCTTGGCGTGGCGGATCGCGTCGAGCAGCGAGGTCTTGCCGTGATCGACGTGGCCCATCACGGTGACCACCGGCGGCCGCGCAACCATCTCGCCCGCGGCAGCCTCTTCGGTCTCGCTCTCCTCGATCGCGGATTCGACGTCGAAGGCGACGTTCTCGACACTGTAGCCGAACTCGTTGGCGACCAGCGCCGCAGTGTCGACGTCGAGCACCTGGTTGAGCGTCGACATCACGCCGAGGTCCATCAGCTTCTTGATGATCTCGCCGGCCTTGACGCCCATGTTGCGCGCGAGTTCGGAGACGGTGACGCCCTCGGTTATGCGGACCACGCGCTTGGAGGCCTTGGGCGTGGTGATCTCGGTCTTGCGCTGTTCCTTGCCGGGCAGCGCGCGCCGCTTCTTGGGCACGCGCAGACCGCGCATCTCGCGCTCGGCGGTGAAATCGGGCGCTCCCTTTTTGACCACGCGCTTTTTCTTGATCGTCCGCGCGCCGGGCTTGGCCGCGCCGTCGCCGGGAGGCGGCATCACGCCCTGGTCGGGCTGCGGAGCCGGCGGGGCCGCAGGTGCGAAACGCGAGGGCTGGCCGGGACGCGGCGGCCCGCCGGGCCGGGTCACCGGAGCCGACGGACGCGGCGCAGGTTTGGGCAGCTCTATCCTGCCCAACACTCGCGGCCCGCGCTGGCCGTCGTCGAGCGACGGCGCTGCGTCATGCGCGGAGCCAGTGAGATTGATGGTTCGTCCCGCGGTTTGCGGGCGCGCCTCGCCGATACGCCGCACCCCGGAGCCGGCCGACGGCTGCATCCGCGGCATCACCGGCCGCGTGCCTGGCGGCTGCGGGCGCGGCGGCTCGACGATAGTGCGCGTTAGCGGCTTCTGCTCGCGAGCAGGCGCGCGCTCGGGCCTCTGCGGCGCCGCGGTCCTTCCTGTTTCAGTCTTGCCTGCTTCGATCTTGCCTGCTTCAGTCTTGGCCGCTTCGGTTTTTATTGCTTCGGCCTTAACGGCTTCGGCCGCGAGCATGTCGTTCTTGATCGTATCGTTCCTGATACCTGTATCCGTTTTGGCTTCGCCGTCGGGCAACTCGGCGGGCCCCGGCTCGGCGATCGGATGTTCAGCCCTAGCGGCAGCCCCGTTGGGAGCCGCGTGAGCGCTCGGCGCTTCGGCCGAATGCTCGGCGGCGGGAGCGGTATGGGGCGCAGCAGTTTCGAGGCGCGCGGGCCGAGCCGGCTCGGGTTCATTCTCGGGCTCATTGTCGAACAGGGCGGGGATCGCGGACTCCGCCGGTTCGCTGCGCTCCTCGAGAAATGGTGTGGCGAAGGCGTCTTCGCGCTCGCCTTCGAGCTCGAAATGAAAAGGCTCGTCGGGTTCGGCCGCCGCGTGGGCGAATCCGGCTTCGGGCTCGGTGTGCCGGCGGCGCATCACGGTCGCGTTGAGCCGCTTTTCGACCACCTTGCCGGCGCTGGTTTCAACCACGGTCTCGCGCCGCAGAAGTTCCTGGCGATGGACCTGCTCGTCAAGATCGCGCTTGACGCGGTCGGCCTCCTCCGGCGTCAAGAGACTTGAGTCCGAATGAGCGTGTCCGAGTTTCAGACGCGCGCAAGTAGCCAGTACTTCGTCGACCGAGATGCCCCATTCCTGGGCAAAGGTTTTGATCCGCTTTCGCGCCATTTTGCCTACTCTATTAGAGAGCGCTTCCGCTATCCAGCCGCCCTTGTAACATTCGCGTAATCAAATCTCGCGCCCCACGATCGAGCGCAACTCGCAGCGAACGGAACTCGCGCGTCCGGGCGCGCGCGAAACGATCCAGACATTCGCGGCGCGGATGCAGATAGCCGCCACGGCCGCCAAGGCGCCGGCGCTCGTCGGCGCGCACCACTCCGTCAACTGCCGCCAGCCGCATCATCGCAGCCTGCGCGTCACGCGTCATGCACCCAAGACAGGTGCGCTCGGGCCTATGATTTCGCCGCCGCATCTTCCTCTTCGTTCACGCTCGCGCCGTCTGTGCCAGCGTCGTCTTCGACGCCGCCTTCCGCCGCCACTTCACTATCGGCGGAGGCCGCTGCCGCGGCTGCGTCAGCCTCGGCTTTGTCGGCGGCAGCTTGAGCCGCTGCGACCGCGGCCGCTTCTTCATCCGTATGCTTCTTGGCGACCCATTCGCGCGCGGCCAGGATCAACTGGCGTGCGCGCTCGGGTGAGATGCCTTCGACCTCGAACGATTCCTCGGCGGTCTCGGCGAGCTGTTCGGCAGTGCGGAAACCCCACTGGTAGAGCAGTTCGGCGTTGATGTCGCCGATGCCAGGGATGGCGTTGAGCGAAGCCCGCGCAGCGCGCGCCTCCTCCTCCGCCTCTGAATCGCTGCGCAAGTCGATCTTCCATCCCGAGAGCCGATGCGCGAGGCGCACGTTCTGGCCGCGCTTGCCGATCGCCAGTGAAAGCTGGTCGTCGGGCACCACCACCTCCATCGCATGCTCGTCTTCGTCGATGATCACCTTGGAGACCTTGGCCGGGGCGAGCGCGCGGCAGACCAGCTCGGCCTGGTCGTCGGTCCACGGCACGATGTCGATTTTTTCGCCGCGCAACTCCTGCACCACCGCCTGCACGCGCGTCCCCTTCATCCCAACGCACGCGCCGACCGGGTCGACGTCGGAGTCCTTGGAGTAGACCGCGACCTTGGCGCGTCCGCCGGGCTCGCGCGCGCACTGGCGAATCTCGACGATGCCCTCGTAAATTTCGGGCACCTCCTGCTCGAACAGCTTGCACAGGAACTCGTTGGCGGTGCGCGAGAGCACGATCGAGAGGCCCTTCTCGGACAGATCGACGTCGAGGATCAGCGCGCGGATGCGATCGCCCTGGCGATAGCGCTCGTGCGGAATCTGCTCTTTCTCGGGCAGGATCGCCTCGGTGCGGCCGAGGTTGACGATCATGTTCTTGCGCTCGAAGCGCTGCACGATACCCGAGACGACTTCACTCTTGCGATCCTTGAACTCGTTGAAGATCTGTTTGCGCTCGGCGTCGCGGATGTGCTGGATGAGGTTCTGCTTGGCCGCCTGCGCCGCGATCCGGCCCATGGTGGCGGTGTCGAGCTTGATCAGGATTTCGTCGCCGACCTCGGCCTCGGGATCGTACTTGGCGCGCGCCTCGTCGACTGTGGCTTCGGCCTGCGGATTGGCCACCTGGTCGACCACGGTCCTGATCTCGAACAGCTCGACCTCGCCGAGCTCGGAGTTGTAGCGCGACTCGATATTGCGCTCGCCGAAGGTGCGCCGCGCCGCCGAATGCATCATCTCCTCGATCGCGCTGATCACGATCGCCTTGTCGATCCCTTTTTCCTTGGAAACCTGCTCAATCACCCGGTTAAGCTCTCCGGTCATACGGCCTCCATGGGGCGCGCGATGGCTGGGCATGCGCCGCCCGGCAAAATAATCTATCGGCCAAAAAATGCTGAACCGGCGCGTTGGAGGCCGCGCGCATTGCGTTCGATGGCTTCATCGGCGGCCGGCTCCGTCAAAGTCGTATTCGTGATTTGCCCCCTTCATTTCGCCGAAGCCGATCCTAAGGCGGCGCCGGCTCGGTTCGTCATCGATTTCAACTCCCTCCTCATTCACCGACGCGAGCACGCCGGTGAACGACTTCTGACCGTCCACCGCGCGATGCGTCTTGATCCTGACCCGCTGGCCGACAAACGCTTCAAAATCTTCGCGCCGCGTCAGCGGCCGGTTCACTCCGGGCGAAGCGACCTCCAGCGTGTAGCGCCCCTCGATCGGATCGTAAACGTCGAGCAGGTCGCCGAGCACCGGGCTCAGCCGCTCCAGATCGCTCAGCGCAATTCCGCCCCCCGGCCGATCGACCAGCAGCCGCAAGAGCGAGCTGCGCGTGCCCTTGTGATACTCCACCGATACCAGCTCGAACCCCTGGCGCTCGACGTGCGGCGCGAGCAATTCGGCCACGCGCATCGCCACCGGATGGAGTTGCACCACCATCCTGTGGCCTTGCCTGTGATTTCCTGTCGCGCCTGCGTCTGTCACCAGAGATACTCCCACGCCGTGCTGTCCTGCGCACCACGCCCGAACGAGGGCTTTCGCAGCGCCCCACCGCAGTCCGACTCTGTCTCAGGAGGTTTCTGCGCCCGAGCGCCGCAATCATCGGGCGAACCGGCCAAACGAAAAAGTGGGCGAAAGCCCACACGAAAAACAGAATATCATCAGCGAGACATGACTGGCAAGGCGGGGCCGCTGTAACCGGCGTCGGTGGCCAGCGTCTTTAACAGCAGCAGAAAGAGCGCTCGGAAAATGAACCGCCAAACGCAAAGCGAAACAAGAACGGCCGAACCGCTACGATTCCGGAAATCGGACGGTTTCGCCTTTCGCTCACCCGATGGCACGGAGGTAGGGACGTGAAAAAGAAGATTGCAACGCTTCTGGTGACTGTCGCGATGGCTGGTGCGCTATTCGCCGGACCGGCCTCAGCGCGGGAACACTACTACCGTCACGACGCCCATTGGTGGAGCATCCATCACCCGGCGTACGCCTACCGTCCGGCCTACGCCCATGGTCCCGGCTATTCTTATCGCCCTATAGGGCACTGGCAGCTCATTGGCGGCCACTGGCGTTGGGTCCGCTAAGCAGACTTTCGGCCGCAAGCCACCGCACCGGCGGTGAGTGAAAACTACTGACGGGGCGCACGCGGTTTCAAAGCCGCGTGCGCCCCGTGTCCATTTTTGCTGGGGCCGTTTCGTGAACGGCCCTCTGTCGTCGCGTCCTCCCGATGCGTTTGAGCCTCTCCTATGCGACAGTGATGCCGAGTTCGCGTCGCGCAGGAGGTGGTCCGTGCAAAGCGTCGTAGTCACCGGGGTCTCGACCGGTATCGGATGGGGTATCGCCAAGGTGATGACCGCGAAGGGCTTCCGCGTATTCGGCAGCGTGCGCAAGCAGGCCGACGCGGATCGGCTCAAGGCGGAACTCGGCGAGCGTTTTTCATCACTGCTATTCGACGTGACCGACGAAGCTGCGGTCGGGCGCGGCGCGGCAGAGGTTCGTGCGGCGCTTAACGGGGAACGGCTTTGGGGACTCGTCAACAATGCCGGTATCGCGGTGGCGGGACCACTGCTCGAGAGCACGGCCGAAGAATTCCGCCACCAGCTCGAGGTCAACCTGGTAGCGCCGATGATGGTCATCAAAGCCTTCGCGCCGCTGCTCGGCACCGACCGCGCGCTCACCGGCCCGCCGGGACGTATCGTCAACATCTCGTCGGTCGGCGGGCGCTTCGCCGCCCCCTTCGTGGGTCTCTACGCCGCCTCCAAGCACGGACTCGAGGGTCTGTCGCAGAGCCTGCGGCGGGAACTGATGCTCTTCGGGATCGACGTGATCATTGTCGCGCCGGGCTCGGTCGCAACCCCGATATGGGACAAGGCCGAGCAAATCGACCTCGCGCCATATCAGAAGAGTCCCTATTTCGAGATCATCAAGCGCTTTCGCGACTACATGATCTCGGAAGGCCGCAAGGGCTGGTCGTCCGAGCGCCTGGGCGAGGTCGTATGCGAAGCCTTGACCGCGGCACGGCCCAAGACGCGCTACTCGCCGGTCGCTGGGAGATTTCAGAACTGGACGTTGCCGACGACCTTGCCGGCGCGCGTGGTCGATCGAATCGTTGCCAAGACTTTCGGTATCCGCCCTTCGGTGTAGGTGCCGGTTATCGCACGCTACTCGTCGTCTTCGCGCAAGCGCGCAAGCACCGATAGATCTTCGAGCGTGGTGGTATCGCCCAGCGTCTCGTCGCCCGAGGCGATCTGGCGCAATAGCCGTCGCATGATCTTGCCGCTCCGCGTTTTCGGCAACGCGTCGGTGAAGCGCAGATCGTCGGGGCGCGCGAGCGCGCCGATCTCTTTGACCACGTGCTGGCGCAGTTCGTCGCGCAGCTTCGCGTCACCATGGCGCACGCCCTCCAGCGTCACGAACGCGACCACCGCCTGGCCCTTCATCTCATCGGGCTTTCCAACCACCGCGGCCTCGGCAACCATCGGATGCGAGACCAGCGCGCTCTCGATCTCCATCGTGCCCAGCCGATGGCCCGAGACGTTAATCACGTCGTCGACGCGCCCCATGATCCAGAAGTAGCCGTCCTGGTCGCGCCGCGCGCCGTCGCCGGTAAAATACGCGCCCTCGATTTGGCTGAAGTACTGCTGTTTGTAGCGCTCGGGGTCGCGGAAGATCGTGCGCAGCATCCCCGGCCACGGCCGTCGGATGATCAGCAGCCCGCCCTGGTTGGCGCCGACGGGTTTGCCCTCGCGCGTGACGACCTCGGCGGCGACGCCTGGCATCGGGCGCGTCGCCGATCCCGGCTTGGTCGGAATCGCGCCCGGCATCGGAGCGATCATGATCCCGCCGGTCTCGGTCTGCCACCAGGTATCGACGATCGGACACCGTTCTCCGCCGATCACCTTGTGGTACCACATCCACGCCTCGGGATTGATCGGCTCGCCGACCGTGCCGAGCAGCCTGAGGCTCGAGAGATCATGTTTCTTGACCCACGAATCGCCCCACTTGATGAAAGTGCGAATCGCGGTCGGCGCGGTATAGAGAATATTGACGCGGTATTTTTCGATGATGCACCAGAAGCGATCGTTCTCGGGAAAATTCGGCGCCCCCTCGTACATCACCACCGTCGCGCCAGCCGCGAGCGGACCGTACACGGTGTAGCTGTGCCCGGTGACCCAGCCGATGTCGGCAGTGCACCAGTAGATGTCCTCCTCCTTGAGATCGAACACCCACTTCATCGTCATCAGCGTGTGCACCAGGTAGCCGCCGGTCGCGTGCACGACACCCTTGGGCTTGCCGGTGGTGCCGGAGGTGTAGAGCGTGTAAAGCGGATGCTCGGCGTCGAGCTCGGCGGGCGCGCATACGGAGCTTTGCTGCGCGACCAGCTCGTCCCACCAGACGTCGCGCCCCTCGCGCATCTCCACCTTGGCGCCGGTGCGCCGCAACACCACGCAATGCACCACCGAGGGGCATCGCTTGAGCGCCTCGTCGACGTTGGGCTTGAGCGGGACTTGCTGTCCGCGGCGCCATCCGCCGTCGGCCGTGATGCACACCTTGGCCTCGGCATCATTGATCCGATCGACCAGCGCCTCGGCCGAAAAGCCGCCGAAGATCACCGAATGGATCGCGCCGATACGCGCGCACGCCAGCATCGCAATCATCGCCTCAGGCACCAGCGGCATGTAGATCGCGACGCGATCGCCCTCCTTCACGCCGAGGCTCTTGAGCGCGTTGGCCGCGCGCGCGACCTCGCTCGCCAGCATCTGGTAGGTGAGCACGCGGGTGTCGCCGGGCTCGCCCTCCCAGATGAGCGCCGCCTTGTTGCGCCGCGCGGTGGTCAGATGGCGGTCGAGGCAGTTGTACGACGCGTTGAGCTTGCCGTTAAGGAACCACTTGGCGAACGGGAACTTCCACTCCAGGACCTTGTCGAAGGGTTTGAACCAGCTCAGCTCCTTCGCACATTCGCCCCAGAATGCTTCGGGGTCCTGCTCGGCGCGCCGGTAGAGCGACTCGTACTCGGCCATGCTTTTGACGTGGGCCGCGTGGCTGAATTCGGGCGTCGGAGGAAACTTGCGGCCCTCGCGGAGGATCGATTCGATATCGTCGTGGTGGGTGTCTGCCATGGCAATCATACCCTCCCGCGTGCTTCGCGTGTCTTGAGGCTCAAGTATAGCGTGGCGGCGTCGCCGATCTCGCGGCGGTTGGAGCGAATCTGGCGCAGCCGCTCGAGCAGCTCGGGCTCGACGCTGAGCGCGAACTCCGCGGCCAGCTCGACCGCGCGCGCGGCCCATCGCAGCACCACGCGCCCCTCGGGCCCGCCGAAATCGTCGAAGAACCACGCGCAACTGGTTAGCGCCGCCTGCGCCGCGCGTTCCATCTCGAACAGGCGCATCAGGCTCTCGCGGCTGGCCTCGGAGTTTACGCGATGACGGACGAAAAATTCCTCGGCCAGCGCGGGGTTGGCGTCGATCGCAAGCCGGATCGATTCGAGGAGCGCGGCCGCGGCGTCGTCAACCAGCGGTGGCGCGAAACGCTCGTAAACCGCCGAGGCATGATTGTTCACGAAGTCCATCGCCTCGCGCAGCGGACCGCGCCAATCCTGATGCGTCGCCGAATCCATGCGGCATCCGCACGCCGCGCGCCATCGTTCGACACCGTGCGGACAGCTCCATGAACTCGGCGCGCCGATCTCGAAACTGCCCGTGCCCCCTGGAAAGAGCGCAAGGTACTCGGCGCAGTTGGTGAGCCGAACGTCTTCGCGCATTTCCAGGGCGTCGATCGCGCGCGCCAGCTCTCCGTCGCCGTGGCGCTTGTGATGGCCGAAGGTCTCGCCGTCAGTCGCGATCATCACGACCCCGCCCGGCTCGACCTGCGCCGCCGCTTCGGCGATCGAATTTGCGAGCTCACGGCCATCTTTCAGGCCATCGCCGAAAGAAACCGCGCGCGAAAGGTCGCGGTCGAAACGAAAGACCGCGAGGCTCAGCGATTCCGGGCGCCAGATGAACGGCCCCGCGCCGCGGCGCCCCGCGCGCTCGCCGCGAAACGTGCCCTGCTCGGGCGCCAGGATGATGAATTTCATTCCGGCCGCCGCGACGTCGCGCAGCGTATCGTGATCGGCGGCGCATTCCGGCAGCCACATCCCTTCGGGCCGGCGTTTGAAGCGCGCGACGAAATCCTCGATCCCCCAGGCGATTTGCAACGCGCGGTCGCGCGGGCGCAGCAGTGGCAGAATCGAATGGTTGTAGGATTGCGCGATCGCGTTGCCGTGTCCGCCGCGCTCCGCAACGCTCTGCTGGTCGCCGTGGCGGATCGCGCGGTAGGCATACGCGCCATGGCGCTCCAGCCAGCTAATCAGCGTCGGGCCGAAGTCAAAGTTGAGCGCGGCGTAATTGTTGCGGATATGGGCCACGCGCCCATCCATGATGTGCGCGCGCCCGTTGGCGATATAGCACTCGCTTAAGATTTTCTCGTTCCAGTTCGGGAACGGCGTAGCGCCGAGCTCGGGACTGATGAGTCCAGTCCATGGGCTTTCACGCGGCGGCTGGTAAAAATGGCCGTGAATGATGACGTAGCGCAGTTCGGGCATCGCACTCCAAGTTTAGGTTCGGCGCGCCGCGCGCGCCACAGGGGAATCGCGCGAACGGCTACGCCGCGGCGACGCGAAACGCGCCTTTGACCGTGGCCTCGCCCTTCTGGTTAACCACTTCCAGCTCGCCTGCGACCAGCTTTTCGCCGTTGGCTTCATTCTTGGCGGTCACCGTGCCGCGGCAGGTCAACGTATCGCCTGGCCATACCTGGCGCGCGAAGCGGACCTTGAAGTGGCGGACCTGGCCGGCGCCGGCAAAATCCGTCAGGCATCGCGAAAGACATCCCGCCGTCCACATCCCCTGCGCGAACACGGTCGGGATGCCGGCCGCCTCGACGAAAGTCTGATCGTAGTGGAGCGGCACGAAATCGCCCGAGGCGCCCGCGTAACGGACGAAGTCGGGGCGCGAGACGTTGTCGATCTTGATAGTGGGAATCGGGTCGCCAACTTTTATCGTGTCGTATTTCAGTTTCGATGCCATACTCGTCTTATCCTCGTGTAAATTTTTTCGCGCGCACTTCCGAACTCCTGTCCGCTCGGCTCATCCGCCGACCGCCTGGCCGGTCTCGACCAGCACGAAGCGCGAGAGCGCGACTTTCTCGTTGCGCTGATTGGTGTAGGTCGTCTCGACCGCCAGGAAAGTCATCTTGCCGCCGCGCCCGCCTTCCTTTTCATAGATGTCGGCGACGCGCGCGACGCCGGTCAAGGTGTCGCCCACGAGGATCGGCTTGAAGAACTCGAACTCCTGCTCGCCGTGCAGGATACGCCGCATATCGAACATGTCGAGCGGCGGCATCGACTCGGCGGTCTGCCAGAACGCGCTGGTCTGCAGAAAAGTGACCGGTATTGGAATCCCGCCACATTCTTTTTTAGCCAGCTCGGGATCGAAATAAACCGGATTGGGATCGCGAACCGCGCGGGCGAACTCGCGCACCTTGCTCCATTCGATCGGCATCGAAAACGGTTTGCCGGTTTTACCGACTGTGCTTTTGTCCACCATCGCCGAAACACTCCCCGGGCGGCCCGCGCGGGCGCGCCGCCGCGTAACGATCAATTATAAACCGATCAATTGCGCCACGATCTCGCGATTGAAATTGGCGTCGCCGAAGGTGAACTCCGAGGACTTGGCGCGCTTGAAATAAAGATGCATGTCGTGCTCCCAGGTAAAACCGATCCCGCCGTGGACCTGGATGCCGTCGGCGGCGGTGCGCCGGTAAGCGTCGGAGGCGGCGGCCTTGGCAACTGCCGCGGCGGTCCTGGCGTCGGGCGCATCGTTGCTGACCGCCCACGCGGCGTAGTAGACGGCGGACTTCGCCCCTTCGACGTCGACCATGATATTCGCGCACTTGTGCTGGACGGCCTGGAAGCTGCCGATCGGGCGGCCGAATTGCTCGCGCACCTTGGTGTACTCGACCGTGGTCTCGAGCACCTTTTGCGCACCGCCCATCATCTCGGCCGCGAGCGCCACCTTCGCGCGATCGATCGCGGCCTCAAGCACCGGCCATCCATTGTTGACCTCGCCCACGACGTCGGCCGACGACGCCTTCACGCCGCGCATCGCAACCGCGCCGAGCTTGCGCGTCTGATCCATCGTTTTGAGCGGCGTCACGGTGATACCGGGGCGCTTCGCGTCGATCGCGAAGAGCGTGATCTCACCGCCACGCTTTGAGCCGGCGCGCTTGCCTCCAGTGCGCGCCGCGACCAGGAAAAAATCAGCGACGTGCGCGTCGTTGACGAACAATTTATCGCCTTCGAGCACGAAGCCGGCGCCGCTTTTGCGGGCGGCCATCGTGACGCCGTTTTCGTCCCAACTTCCGTTCGCCTCCAGATGCGCGGGCGTGGCTATCAGTTCGCCGCGCCCGATCGCCGGAAGAAAACGACGCTTCTGCTCATCGGAGCCGGCGCGGCTTACCGCCTCGGCAAACATCAGCGTCCAGATGAATGGCGACGGCAGCAGGACGCGGCCCATCTCCTCGGCCACTACCACCAAATCGACGTAGTTGAGTCCGGCGCCGCCATGCTCCTCGGGCAGTACCAGGCCGACCCATCCGAGGCCCGCCATCTTGCGCCACAGCTCCGGTGAGTATCCGCGCTCGTCATCCATCATCTGGCGCACGTGCGCCGAGGGACACTCGCGCTCGAGTAGCGATCGCGCGCTCTGGCGCAGCATTTCCTGCTCTTCGCTGAATCCGAAATCCAAGTTTCTCTATCCCTTCGGCGGAAGTTCGAATCCGCCCGCGCGATTTCGGATACCACGGCGCGCCGCGCTGCGACAAGCGCCTCCGCCTCACCTGCCCCGCGGCATCCCCGCCGTTACTCGGGCAAAACCTGCAGCGCGTCGCCGTAACGCAGATTGCCGCCGTCGGCGATTAGCAGCGCGCCGGTGATGAAGCTCGCCGCGTCGGAGGCGAGGAAAATGCACGGGTAGGCGATTTCCTCGCAGGTGCCGAAACGCTGCAGCGCGCGCGACATGAGCATCGCCGCCTTGACCTTCTCGTTGGGCCAGATACGTTCGGCGGCGCCCTCAGTGGTGACCGGGCCGGGCGCGATACAGTTGACGCGGATGCCCAGATGGCCCCATTCTGCCGCCTGCGACTCGGTGAGCTTGATCACGCCGGCCTTGGACGCTGCGTAGGGCAGCATCGTGGCCGAGCCATGAACGCCGGCGGTGGAGGACAGGTTGATGATGACGCCGGGGCCCTTTTGCTCGACGAACTGGCGGGCGGCCGCCTTGGAGCAGAAGAACACGCCGTCGAGGTTGATCGAGACCACCGCGCGCCAGCCGTTGGGCGAGAGCTTGAGGCTGGGGGCGGCGATGCTCGCGCCGTGATTGTTGATCATCACGTCGAGCCGGCCGAAGTGCTTGACCGCCTCGGCCACCAGTGCGTCGCACGACTCGGCGTTGCGCACGTCACACACCGCCATCTCGCACTTGCCGCCGGCCTTACGGATCGCGTCGCGCACCGGCTCGAGGTGGCCGGCATTGCGGCTCGCGACCAGCACCGGCGCTCCGCGCAGCGCAAACTCGCGCGCGATCACGGCCCCGATTCCGGTGCCGCCGCCGGTTACAATTGTGACCTTGCCTTCGACGCTGAATACATCCTTCAAGGGAGCATCCCTCCTTAACCCGCGTTCGTTGTTCCAACCAGTTCAATCGCATCGGCGCGCTACCTCGCGGTCAGCCGCGCGAGCGCCTGTTGCGCCTGCTCGGAAACGCCGGGAGCGGCGTCGTGGTCGGACGGCGCGGACTGGATCGCGCGCTTGTAGTAGTCCATCGCCTGGCCGCGATCGCCCAGCGCCTCGTACGCGCGAGCGACGTTTAGCTGCGCCCGCGCGCTGGTCGGGCATGCGGTGACGGCATCCTGGTAATAGCCAAGGGCCTTGGTGAATTCGCTCGCCGCAAACCGCTCACCGCCATGCCTGGTCGCTACCTGCATCACGTCCTTATCGCACGAGCCCGGCGGCGGCGCGGTTGTCGAATAAGGCTGCCGGGCGGCCTGTAGATCGGCGACCTGCTGCTTGAGCTGATCCAGTTCGGCCTTTTGCTGATCGAGTTGCTGCTGGTTTTGCTTGATCTCGTCGGAGAGGCAACCGGATGCGCCAAGAGCCATCACGATCGCCAATCCTACCGAACCGAAAGTCCACGCGCGACGCATATCTACTTAGGTGCCAAGCGATGCGCCGCTGTCAATCCGCATGCGGCAAACGCTTCAATCGGTCAACGATGATGATAAACTTCTGCGCGCCGGAGAAAGGGAGGAACTTACGATGCGCACAATGCACACCATAAAATTGACGTTTGCGGTCATGATCACTACGCTTTTGACCTGTGGAACCGCACAACTCTCAGCGGTCTACGCTGCCGCTGACACGAGTGCTCCCACGATGACTCCCGCTCAAGCCCTCGCGCAACTAATCGAAGGCAACCGGCGCTTCCAGCACGACGCGAACGGCCATCCTCACCTTCACGCCAAGCGGCGCTCGGAGCTTGCCGGCGGACAGTCGCCGTTCGCGGTCATCCTGTCGTGCTCGGACTCGCGCGTGCCGCCTGAGCTGATCTTCGACCAGGGGCTCGGCGGTCTTTTCGTGGTGCGTCTCGCCGGCAACACGGTCACTCGCGCGGGCCTCGAGAGTATCGACTACGCGGTCGGTCATCTGGGCACCAACCTGATCATGGTGCTGGGTCACGAGAGCTGCGGCGCGGTCAAAGGCGCACTCACCGAGTGTGTGAGCAAACCCGCGGCCGAACTGCCCGAAATTTTCGCCAATATATGCCCGGCGGTCGACCAGGCGCGCAAGAAAAGCGGCGACAATCTCGAATCCAGCGCGATCGATTTGAACGCGATCGATCAGGTGAAAATTCTGGAGCGCTCGCCGCTGTTCAAAAAACGCGTCGCCGACGGCAGTCTGAAAATCGTCGGCGCCCGCTACAACCTGGAAAGCGGTAAGGTCGAAATCATCAACTCCAGCGATTGAGAGGAGCGGCTCTAGTTGGCGATGCTCGGGCGCACGGTGACTCCGACATACGAGATCGCGGTGCGGCCGTCCGAAGTCGTCGCATTGACAGTGGCAACGTAGGTGCCAGTCTTCGCGTAGGTGTGGAAAAAAGTCAGCGGCGGATCCATCGAGACCTGCCCGTCGCCGAAATTCCACACGTACGAAACGAAGCCCTTGCCCTCCGGGTCGACCGTGTTAACGAAGAAACCAACCGTGAGCGGCGCGGGGCCGTAGCCCGGCACGGCGGTCATCGTGATCAGAGGAGGCTGCGGGAGGTTGACGCCGCGCCCGTTCATCATCGGTCCGGCCATCGATGATCCGGCCATCGACCCCGGCATTGATCCGGGCGTCGGCATGCTCCCGGGCGCCGGCATCTGTTGCAAATCCTGATTCTGTTGCTCTTGCGGGAACGCCGGCGCCGGCCGGATCGCGATCAGCACCAGCACGCCGAGCACGGCAGCGGCGGCGGCCACCAATGTCAGGCGCGCATCAGCCATTCGCTGAGATCGATCGTCACCGCGCCGCCGTCGGTCATCTGGAGCGATTTGGGCGAGCGGCGAAGCTGCATTTTGTCCAGTTCGGTTTCGCGGGGAAGCATGTAAAGCAATATGTCGCCGGACATCGAGAGGACTCTTATCCGCTGCTCGCCATGGCGCTCCACGCCGGTGACCTCATACGGACTCAGATGGAACGGGAAGCCGCGCAGGCGTATCACTCTGTCGTCGTACTCCTCCACCACGCCGACGAAAAAGCGCGTATTGTCGTCGTGGAAGAGCTTGCGATCGATCACAAGGATGTGGTCGCCGTCCCGGATTGCGGGCATGTCGTCCCTCCGTTGTCGCCGGCCGAACGCGCCGGCCGAACCTACCCCACCATTAAACGGATTGCACGTCGCCCCGTCCATACCCCGGCGCCAGAATGCTTTCCGCGCGGCGCCCGGCTTTTGCACGCCCGCTGATGCAGCTAGAATGGTGGGATTAAGCGGCGCGCGTGGCGCCGAGCGGTGATGCCGCCAAATCGGGAGTCGCGTCGCCCGCTGTCCCGAGAGACGCTCTCCACGTTTTCGCGCCGATTACTCGGAATTTCCCGAATCTCCTGGATGTAAAAGAATCTGCCCGATGCTGGCGCTCGATAAAGTTTCAAAGTTCTACGGCGGCCGCACGATCTTCGAGAGCGTGAGCTGGGCGATGGCGGACGACGCGCGGGTTGGCCTGGTCGGCCTCAACGGCGCCGGCAAGACCACTCTGCTACGCATGATCGCCGAGGTTATCGCGCCCGACGCGGGCCGTATCGCGCGCCCGCAGCGCTCCTCGGTCGGCTATCTGCCGCAGGACGCGCCCGAGATGGGCGGGCGGCCGGTGCTCGAGGAAACGCTCTCGGCACTCAGCGAGATGCAGGCGCACGACCGCCGCCGGGTCGAGCTCGAAGAGGTGCTGGCAACGCATCATAGCGGCCCCGACCACGACGCGGCGCTCGCCGAGCTCGGTGACGTGTTGAGCGAACTGGAGCGTCACGGCTTCTATGAGGCCGACAGCCGCGCCAAAGCGGTGCTGTTCGGGCTGGGCTTCAGTGAGACCGACCTCGCGCGCGACGTGGCCGAGTTTTCCGGCGGCATCCGGATGCGTATCGCGCTGGCGAAATTGCTGGTGCGCCGCCCGGAATTTCTGATGCTCGACGAGCCGACCAACCATCTCGACCTCGAGGCGCGCAACTGGCTCGAGGATTACCTGGCAAACTATCCGGGCGGAATCATCCTGGTCTCGCACGACCGCTACTTTCTGGACCGCGTGACCGATCGTACGGTCGAGGTCTCGCGCGGGCGGCTGGTCGAATACCAGGGGGGCTATTCGGCCTACCTGGTCGAGCGCGAGCGCCGCCACGAGCTGGAGCAGGCGGCCTACGAAAACCAGCGCGCCGAGATCGAACACATGGAAACCTTTATCAGCCGCTTTCGCTACCAGGCGAGCAAGGCCAAGCTGGTCCAGAGCCGGATAAAACAGCTCGAAAAGATTGAGCGGCTGGAGCCGCCGGCCGGCAGCGAAAAATCGCCCGCGATCCATTTTCCCCAGTGTGAGCGCGGCGGGCGCCGGGTCTTCGAGCTGCGCGGCGCGGTCAAGCGCTACGGCGATATCACCGTCTATGACGGCGTCGATCTGACGATCGAGCGCGGCGCGCGAATCGCGCTGGTCGGTCCCAACGGCGCGGGTAAATCCACGATGATGAAGCTGCTGGCGGGGATCGAACCGATGACCGCCGGTCAGCGCACGGTCGGCGCCGGAGTCGAGATCGGCTACTTCGCGCAGAACCTCGCCGAATCGCTCGACTATGGCAAGACCGCGCTCAAGGAGTTGAGCGACGCCGCGGAAGGGATGACGACCGGCGAAATTCGCGGGCTGTTGGGCGCGATGCTTTTTTCCGGCGACGACGCGCTGAAGCCCGCCGGCGTGCTGTCGGGCGGCGAGCGCGCGCGGCTCGCGCTGGCGAAGGTGCTGGCGCATCGCAACAACTGCCTGCTGCTGGACGAGCCGACCAACAACCTCGACATCGTGGCCAAGGACACGCTCCTCGAAGCGTTGCGCCGTTTTCCCGGCACCGTGGTGATCGTGAGTCACGACCGTTACCTGCTCAACGAACTGGCGACCGAGGTTATCGAGGTCGGCCAGGGCCACGCGACGCGCTATCTCGGTAACTACGACTATTACCTGGCCAAGAAAGCGGCGGCCGAGTCCGCCGCGCTGGCCGCCACCGGCGCCGCCGCCGCCCGGGCCGCGGCGTCGACGGCTGCCGTGGAGCGGACCGCCGGACTCCGCGCCGCCGCAGGCGGCGCGGAGTCCGGCGCGTCCGGCAAAGGCTCCCGCAACGGCGCTCGCACTGCCGACGCCGTTCGCGCCGCCAACGGCGCGTCCGCCTCTGCGGCGGGAAGCGCCGTTGGCACCCAGCGCGCGGGGGCGCCGTCCGCTCCCGGCAAAGCCGGGGCGGACGGCGCCCCCGCGCACGACAACGAAGTAAAGCAGCGCCGCGAGCGCGAAAGGCGCGCCCGCCGACGCCAGACGCTCGAGGGCGATATCGGCCGCAAGGAGACCGAGCGCGCCGCGCTCGGCGAGCAGATGAACGATCCCAACTTCTACCTGCAACGCACCGACGCGAAGGAACTCATCGCCGCCTACGAACGGCTCGGCGGCGAAATCGAGCGGCTGTACGAAGAGCTGATGAGCCTCGACGGCGGCGCGGCGCCGTCGGGCTCGTAGGGCACGCGACGGCCATGCGTGCGGGCTTAAGGCCCGCACGCATGGCCGCCGCCTCCTGCAGCGGCTAAGATCGCGTCGTGTCGTCCACTGACGCCGAATTACCAGCGCTCACCCGATGGCTCGCCGGCGCGCTCGCCAGCCGATGGCCCGGCGCGCGCGCCAGCGGCGTCGTGATGCTCAAGGGCGACGCGTCGAACCGCCGCTTCTGGCGGGTCGCGCTGGCCGCGCCGCCGCGAGCCGTCGGCGCGTCCAGCGCGACCCAATCCGCATCGGCGACCACCCCGCCCGCCTCCGCGATCGCGATCGATCTCGGCCCCGACGACCTGCCCGCCTACGTGCGCGCCTTGAACCTGGTCTCCGCCCCACCGGCCGAACCGCCTTTCGTGAGCGTGCAGCGCTTTCTCAAATCGATTGGCGCGCCCGTGCCCGAAATTTACGTCGCGGACCCGGAGCATCGAATGCTACTGGTCGAGGACGTCGGCGAGACTTCGTTATTCCAGGCCGCGCTGGACGGGGTCGCCAAGCCGGCAACGCTCTATCGCAGCGCGATGGACGAACTGCTGCTGATCCATGTCGAAGGCACGCGCCGGCTCGACTCTGGATGTATCGCCGCGTCCATCACATACGACGAGCGGCTCTTTCGATGGGAGATGGAGGATTTTCTAACGACGGGAGCGGCGAGCGTCGCACCCAGCACAGATACGAACTCGCTCGCCCCAGAGCTTGACGATCTCGCGGCGCGGCTCGGTGGCGTACCCCGCGTGCTGTCGCATCGCGACTACCACGGCCACAATCTTTTCGTGCAAAACGACCGTATGGGGTTGCGCATCCGTGTGATTGATTTTCAGGACGCGTTGCTCGCACCCGCCGCGCAAGATCTCGCCGTGCTGCTCACCACGCGCGACACCGGACGCATAATCGGTCCCGAAGCGGAGAGCAGGTTGCTCGACTACTACATCGCGGGCCTCGCGCGCCGCGGCGCCCCCTGCCCGGATGCCGGCGAATTCGTCAACAGCTATTATTTGTGCGTGCTCCAACACGCGCTCAAGGTGATCGGACGTTTCAACGCGCTCGAGCGCCAGGGCAAATCGGGTTACGCGGCGTTCATTCCGCATGCGGCGGCTCAGGCGCGCAGGATTCTTGCGATGCTGGCGACGCATCCGGAGAAAAACGATTTTCCCCGACTGCGCGCGGCCTTCGACGTACGCTAACGCCGCGAGCGAGACAATGCGCGAGGCAATGACGAATCGATGAAAGCGCTGGTGCTGTCGGCGGGCATGGGTGTGCGGCTGATGCCGCTAACGGCGACCGTGCCCAAACCGATCGTCGAAGTCGGCGGGCGCCCGCTGATTCACTATCCACTCCGGATGCTGGCGCGCGCCGGCGTGACCGACGTCGCTATCAACGTCTATCACCTGGCAGCCGCGGTTCAGACCGCGCTCGGAAGCGGCGACGCGATAGGCGTGCGAATAACCTATGCGCCCGAGGCCTCGCTGTTGGGCACCGGCGGCCCGCTGGTGGGACTGCGCGAGTTTTTCGGCAGCGAGACCTTCGCGATCCTCAACTGCGACACGATAATCGATCTCGACCTGCATGCACTTGCAGAGTTCCATCGCCGCCGCGGCGGTCTCGCGACGCTGGTGCTGCGCGAAAGCGACACGCCCGAGGCTTATAGCCGAATCGAAATCGACGCCGGCGCGCGCGTGCGCCGGATGCGTCTGCTTAAGCGCCGCACGTCCGCCGAATTCCGCGCGCAGGCCGAATTCGACGATTATGGGCCCGAGCTCGACGCGGCCGACGCGGCGCGCCTGGAGGCCTACATGTATTGCGGCGTGATGCTATGCGAGCCGGCGGTGTTCGAGTTGATGCCGCCCAAGCCGCCGCCGTTCAGCCTGATGGGAGACCTGTTCGCGCCGTTGCTGGCGCGGGGGCAGGCGATGTTCGGCTATGTGCATCGCGGCCTGTTTCGCACGGTCGACGATCTGAAGAGCCTCGAAGCGCTGCGCGCCGAGTTCACGGCGGCACCGCCGCGCCTGCCGTTCCTTTAAGCGCGCGCCCGCGGCCTGTATCGCCATCGCGGTCGAGATGCAGGCGCGATTCTCTAGACGCCCTTCAGCCGTTCCAGCAATCCGATCAGTTCGCCCATCGAGCGTATAACGAATTCCGCGCGGTATTGCGGATGGTTGGTGAGCATGCGGTAGCTGGCGGGCCCGGTAGCGACCGCAACCGACGCGCCATAGCCCGCGTTCATCGCCGCCATCACGTCGCGCGGTTCGTCACCGACGTACATGCAGGCCTGCGGCAATATCGCGGCGCGCATCGCGGCCTGCTTGAGGCTCTGAGTCTTATCGAGAATTCGCAGCGTGGTGCCGGTTTGCGTGATCACCTGGTCGAAATAAGAGGCCACGCCGACCATTGCGAGTTTCTCGACCAGCCGCTGCGAGTCACCGGGACGGCTGGTGATGAGGGCGGTCGCATAGCCGCGCCGCTTGAGTTCGGCCAGCGTCTCCTGCACGTGGGGCAGCAGTTCGAGCCGCTCGGTGCGGTCGATCTCGGCGAGAAAATAGGCGAACGCGAGCTTGGTGTAATCGGCGCGCTTGTCTTCGGGCAGGCCGAGAAACGGATCGTCCTGCTCGAGTGCCTGATGGTAGTGTTCGCGGGTCAGCGGCGGAGCGTGGCCGAGGTCGTCGAGCGCGCTGCGCGCGGCAGTATAGAGCGGCCCGTGGATATCGACCAGGGTGCCGTCGAGATCGAAGAAGACCGCTTTGAATTCGCGCTGCGATGACATCACTTATAGGCGTCGAGGCGCGCAGGCCCGACAAACAACTTTGACGCGTGTTGACAGGACGCTTGTCAAGCGCGTGGCGAGTCTCAAGTTTACTTGAATAAATTTTTTGTTCGCAATGGTTCTTTGGCCCGCTACGTGCTGCCTCTGGTGTCATCCTGAGCGAGCGTTGCGCGAGTCGACTCGCGCAACGCTCGCTCAGGATGACAAAAAGGACAACACGGCAGGTGCTGAATATTTGTCAACCAGCCTTACAACTCGGGATAGTGGCAATTCCAGACCCGGCCAAAACTCGCGCCTGGCGAGCTTCGAGCGCGAGCATGAAACGCCCCTCGTACGGATTGCTTATGACCCACAGCGCGCCGCGGCGAGCGCATACGGCGGCCGCGAGCGCCAGCGCCGCGGCGTCAGCCTGATCGAGAGTTGCGGGCACGGGCGTATCACGAAGTCGGAGCCGTGTCGCGAGCGACGCGACGATACGACGGCGCGCGGCCAATGCCTCGGAGCGCCGGCCTTTCGGCGGAAGCTCTGTCGACAGAGACGAGAGGCGCAATTGCAGGTCAGGATACGACTCGAAGGCGTGCACGCCGAGCAGTTCCAGCGCGCGATAGGTTGCAAACCCGGCCAGCATGAAGCGGGTGAAAATCGCGCCGCCGCTCGGCGCGGACTCGCGCGCATCTCCATCGTCGCCACTAAGCTCGTCTGGCAAAAGCGCGCCGAACAGTTCCGCCGCGATCGCACTCAGATGCGGCTTGCATCGCGGATCGCGCGCGCATCGCGAGAAATAGTCGTACCGCGGCGTCGGGAACATCGAGAGCCCTGACATCCGAACTTTGACTGCGGTCTCGGCTTTGCCGGCGGCCACGGCCACCAACGTGCGAAAGATTTGCCGCAGGACGGCGTCGACCTCGCGCCCGCGCGGCGCCGGATCGCGTCTATGCGTCCCGCGCGACCAATCGAGATCGCGCGGCCATCGCGGCGAGTCGACCAGCGCGGTCGCGCGCGCATCGAGTTCCGGCGCGGCGTCCTTAATCCTCTGTGCGAGAGTGCCGCACGCGGTCCCGTTCAGTCCGTCAAGCGCGACGCGTTTGAAAATCAGCGCGCGTGGCCGCGAATCGACGATCGCGAGGTCGAGAAAATTCTCGCCGACGTCGATACCGACGAATGACCCGCTAAACGGTCCGGGCAGCGCCTTGCCCGCTGCTGTCATGATTTGTCTGTAATTTGCCGGCGTTTGTCGGTACGCGCGGTTCGCCGATTCGGAGCTATCCTGGCGGCTGCGCCACTCCGCTCGAGACGGTGTGCGCGGGATAAAGCATCCGGTACTCCCGCAAGCCGCCGATCACCCGCTTTACGTAATCGCGAGTTTCGTGGAAGCCGATGTTCTCGACCCATTGATCGTCGTCGCCGGGGTACTTGGCATTCCATTGCTGGACCGCGTGCTCGCCCGCATTATAAGCCGCGACCGCCTTGAACGGGTCGCCGCCGAACATCTCGAACAGGTTCTTGAGATAGGCGGTGCCCACGCGCACGCTCAGCGAAGGATCATAGAGATTGAGCGAGGCCTGCTCGACACCCGCCGACGGTCCTACCCGGTCGGCGGTGGCCGGCATCAACTGCATCAGGCCGCGCGCGTCGCTCACCGACCGCGCCTGCGGATTGAAGAGGCTCTCCTGGCGCACCAGCGCGAGCACCAGGTAAGGATCGAGCGCGTCGCCGTTGGCGGCCTGCGCAATCATATCCCAGTAGGCGCGCGGGTAGCGCAACCGCTCGGTCGCCGAGGAGTCGAGGCTGCCGGTCTTCTCCAGCCGCACCGCTATCTCGATCGCCGCGTACCATTCGCCCGCGCGCTGCAATTCGGCGAGCACGAAATCGCGCACTCGTGGGTCGGTCGAGTCCTCGGCCGCGAGCGCGCGCAACTCGGGCGCTTCGAGATAGCTCAGGCCGAGCCGCTTCAACGTGGTGACGCGGTCCAGATGAAACGCGGCGAGGCTGCCAGGCGCCACCGAAGGCACGGCGGCGTCGAGTTGAGACGCGTCGGCTGAGGCCGCTTGGGACGTCGGTGCGCCGATTCGGCGCGCCGCCAGTTCGGGGTAGTAATTGCTCGCGGTGCTTTGCGCGAGGCTCTGATAGATCGCGATGGCCGCGGCGCTCTGGCCGGAGCGCTCCATCGAGCGCGCGTGCCAGTACGAAAGCGCGTCGCGATCCGACGGCGAGGCGGCCATCGGCTTCATCGAGGCGAATTCGCGTGCCGCCGTGTCGAACTGCCCCATCATGTAGAGCGCAAACGGCGCACGGAAGCGGCCGTCGGCGGCCTCCGTGCTATGCGGATAGCTGCGGACCAATCGCAGGTACGCGGCGCGCGCGAGGTCCCACTGAGCGTCGTCCTCATACGCGCGCCCGATGTCGAACATCGCCGACGGCGCGAGCTCGCTTGCCGGGTATCCTTGTGCGAGCCTGCTGAACGTCTCGCGCGCAGCTTGCGTGTCGCCGGTCCGCCACTGCAGATGTCCCAGCCGATAGAGCGCGTCCGGGGCCTTCTCGCCGCGCGGCGCGTACTTGAGATAGGCGTTGAGCGCGAGCATCTCGCTCGCGGTATTGGCCCGCAGCGCGCGCGCTTTGAGCCACAGCATCTCGGCATGCACGCTCGCGGGAGGCTCAAGCGCAAGCGCCTCGTCGGCCTGGACAAGAGCCATCGAGGACTGCCCCTCGTGCAGCAGCAGGGCGGCCTCGCGGCGATGGTAGCCGAGCGAGTGGGTGTCGATGAGATCGGGATGGGCCGCGGCGGTCGAGTCGGCGAGCGTGCGCGCCTCGGCGTCGGAATCGCCCTGCGGATACTTCTCGCGCAGCGCCTGCAGTTGGCTGAAAGCGCCTTGCGCGTCGCCCAGGCCGAGCGCGGCGCGCGCCTCGATTAGCCGTGCCTGCTGGTCAACGTCAGGAGCAGGGTTGCGCGCCGCAAGCGCCGCGGCCGCCGCCTGCGCATCGCCGAGCCGTCCCAGCTTGAATTGGATCTCCGTGTACTGGAGTGACGCCTCGTCGGCGAAGACGCTTTGCGGATAGCCATAGCTCAGCCGCCGAAAGGTCGCGGCGGCGCTCTGGTTGTCGCCACTGTCGCGCTGGGCCGACCCGAGATAGAACAGCGCGTAGTCGGCAAGAGCCGGGTACTTGTCGGCCGCGAGCGTCATCCGCTCGATCGTCTTCATCAGGTCGTGCGCGCGGTAGGCCTCGTAGCCCTCGACGAAGGCCTGTTCGGGGTTGATCGCAACGACGGTGAGGATGCCGAACTGGCAGAGGATGGAACGTGCGTCGGCGCGAATCGAGGGAGCGACCGCCGTATTGACCGGGCCGAACGCGCGAGCCGAGGCAGCCAATCCAGCCAACCCCACCACCACAACCACACCCAATAGCCCACTACTTGGCTTAACAAACATTACCAAAGGGTAACGTAACGCCCTAGCCGATTCAATCGGCCGCGGCGATCAGCGGACAGAGGCTACGCTACCTCGGAACGATTGCCCCTCGCGAGGCTGCCGCGTCGTCGCGGACTGCCGCGTCATCGAAGATCGGACAGGAACTCCAGCATCGCCGCGTTTACCTCCGCAGGCTTCTCCTGCTGGGTCCAATGACCGGAGCCCTTGATATTTGCGCGCTTGAGATTGGGGACCCATCGCTCCATCCCCAGCGTCTGCTCGGGCCACAGCACGAAGTCGAGCTCGGCGGTGATCATCAAAGCGGGCTGATCGACCCGGTCGGACAGGTTCGCCGACTCCTCCCAATTGCGGTCGATATTGCGATACCAGTTGAGTCCGCCGCGAAAGCCGGTCTTCTCGAACGCCTTCACATAAACGTCGAGGTCGGCCTCGCTCATATATTTGCCGAGCGGCCCGTCGGGCAGGCGATCCAACAGACCGCCGCCCGCGGGACCGAACACGCCCGGCGCCGGCCGCTCCGCGAGCGGCGCAAGCGGCATCGGGTCGCGATAAAGACCACGCAGCGTGCGCCGCACGTCGCGTTCGAGTTCGGCCTCGGCAACGCCGGGCTGCTGGAAGTGCAACACGTAATGGAAATTGCCGGCTGCGTTTTTCCGCGCCATCTCGGTCGGCTTGGTCGGCGCGGGCTGCGGGCTCGTCACCCAGATTATCTTCGGATGCTCGGGGCTGCCCGGCGTCGACGGAAGCCATCGCGGCATGAACGGCGTATTGAGATTGATCACGCGCGCAATGCGTCCGGGCGCGCGCATCGCACTCTGCCAACTGACGAAGCCGCCCCAGTCGTGGCCGACGATTACGCACTTGTCGATCTCGAGCGCGTCGAGCATCCCGACGATGTCCTTCACCAGCTCGCGCACCTGGTAAGCCTCGACCGGTTGCGGACAATCGGTTTCGCCGTAGCCGCGCTGATCGGGTGCGATCGCGCGAAAGCCGGCATCGGAGAGCGCGCGGAGCTGATGGCGCCACGAGTACCAGAGCTCAGGAAAGCCGTGGCAAAAAACCACCGGAAAGCCCTTGCCAGCTTCGACCACGTGCATCCTGATGCCGTTTGTGTTGACGAATTTATGGACGAGTTCGCTCATCGGATTTTGCCCTCGCACTGATCTAACGCCAGTGTAAGCACACTGGCCTCGCCCGACCAACAGCGCGTCTCATGGCCGCGCTTGCGCCGCGCGAGCCGCTCCTGCAGCCTTTTGCCAACGGCTTCAAAACTTTACCAACGGATTTTTGTCAATGGATTTTTTGCCGACAGATTTTTGCTAACGGACTTGCAACGATGGCCGCTCCCAGATTGATTCTCGCCTCGACCTCCCCGCGGCGCAGAGCGTTGCTCGCGGCTGCCGGAGTCGAGTTCGAGCTTGGCGAAAGCGGTCTCGAGGAAGAGCGGCGCGCCGGCGAGCCCGCCGCGGAATTCGCGCTCCGGATGGCCGAAGAGAAGGCGCTCGCGGTATCGCGGCGCGCCGATGGCGCACTGGTGCTGGGCGCGGACACGATCGTCGAATGCGGCGGCGAAATTCTCGGCAAGCCGCGCGACCACGCCGACGCGCATCGTATGCTGCGCACGCTCTCCGGCCGCTTCCACATCGTCGTGACCGCCTTTGCGCTGGCCCGCGACGGATGCGTGGCCGAAAGCCGAGCCGTCGTCAGCCGCGTCCGTTTCCGCGAGCTTGGCGATGACGAGATCGACGCCTACATCCGCACCGGCGAACCGATGGACAAGGCGGGCGCGTATGGTATTCAGGCCGAGGGCGCGGGCCTAGTGGTGGAGGTCGAGGGCGAGCGCGACAACGTGATGGGCCTGCCCGTTGGCGAAGTGCTCGCGGCACTGCGACGCCATACGAGCGTATCGCGCGAAGGCGAGTGCTGATTTGCCAGCCGGATGCTGAAAAATCCAGGGCTGATGCTCACACACAATGAAATCGCCGTGCGGCTGACGGCCGTACGCGAGCGGATCGCGCGCGCAGCGGCTCGCGCGAAGCACGATCCGGCCACGGTCAGGCTCGTCCTTGCGAGCAAGACGCAGCCGCCCGAGGCTATTCGCGCCGCCTACGCCGCCGGCGCGCGCGAGTTCGGCGAGAACTACGTGCAGGAGGCGGTGGCGAAGCAGGATGCGCTGGCCGATCTGAACGATCTCCGCTGGCATCTGATCGGCCATCTGCAAACCAACAAGGCGCGCGACGCCGCAAATCGCTTCACACTCATCCATAGCCTCGACTCCGCGCCCCTGGCCTCTGCGCTCGGCCGCGCGCGTACCGCGCCGCGCGTGCCGGTGCTGATCGAGGTCAACGCTGCGGGCGAAGCGTCCAAAAACGGCGTGGCCCCGGCTGAAGTCGAGCGGCTGATCGAGGCCGCGCGCGCGACGGTGGAAATCCACGGCCTGATGACGTTTCCGCCGCAGGAAACTGACCCGGAGCGCTCGCGAAGCCACTTCGCCGCGCTGCGCGCGATGCGGGATCGGCTTGCGGCGGCGACCGGCCTTGCGCTAAGCGAGCTTTCCATGGGAATGACCGGCGATTTCGACGTGGCGATCGAAGAAGGCGCGACGATCGTGCGGGTCGGCCGCGCGATTTTCGGCGAGCGTACTTGATGAACGTGAAAAAGAAGCTCGGCTTTATCGGCGCGGGCAACATGGCCGAAGCGCTGGCGCGCGGCCTGGTCGAAAACAAGGTCTTCAAAGCATCGGAGCTGATCGCCTCCGACGTCGACGCCGCGCGCCGGCGCAAGTTCAAGGGCGCGCTCAAGATCGAGGTCACGACCAACAATCTTAAGGTCCTGAGTTCCTCGCGCGCCGTGCTCTTCGCCGTGAAGCCGCAAACGATCGACGCGGTGCTGACCGAGCTTGCCCGAGCGGCGGGTGGCGAGGGCAACGGCGCGTCGCGCAGCGGCGGGCTCGGCGCGAAGCTCTTCGTGTCGATCGCAGCCGGGGTCACACTGAGCCGCCTGGAGGGCGCGCTGGGTGGCCGCGCGCGCGTGATTCGCGTGATGCCGAACGCGCCCGCGATGGTTGGTCAGGGGATGGCGGCGCTGGTGCGTGGACGCAATGCGACCCGCGCCGACGAAGCTTTCGCGCTCAAGATTTTCCGCGCCGTCGGCGACGCGGTGGCGCTGAAGGACGAGGCGCTGCTCGACACGGTGACCGCGCTTTCGGGCAGTGGTCCAGCCTACGTCTACCTGTTCGCCAAAGCGCTCGCCGACGCTGCCGTGGCGCAGGGGCTGTCGCCCGAGCTCGCGCTTCGGATGGCGCTCAAGACGATTCGTGGCGCGGAGGAGAACATGCGCCGCTCGCCGATGACGGCGGCCGAGCTGATTCGGATCGTCGCGTCTCCCGGCGGCACCACCGAAGCCGCGCTCAAACAATTAGGCGCCGACGGCTTTTCTGATATCGTGGCGCGTGCCATACATGCTGCGGCCGAGCGCTCGCGCCAACTCGGACGCGTGAGCTAGCCGCCCCGGAGAGTCTTCGACCATGCCCGATATCCTCGTTAACACGATCGTGTTTGCAGCCACGACGTTGTCCGCACTACTACGCATCTATGTGTGGATCGTCATCATCGCCGCGCTGCTGAGCTGGGTCCATCCAGACCCATATAACCCCATCGTACGCACGCTCTATGGGATGACCGAACCGGTTTTCGATTGGGTTCGCGAGCATCTGCCGGTGTACATTGGCGGGCTGGACCTCTCGCCCATCGTCGTCATCATCGCTGCTGAGTTCATCCAGCAGGTGTTGATCAGAGCCGTCATTCAGGCCGTGACGCCCTCGGCAGTAATGTACGGTTCGTAGGGTCTCCTTCGACTCGCTTCACAGTCGCGAGCATAGTCTCGAGAATGACCGCGATGGCTTCGTGAGCCTGATTCTGGGAAGATGGATTTGGGAGGAATCCTCGGCGAATTGCCGACCGGTGACGCGTTGGGGGAAAGTCAGATTGACAAGGCGGACCGGCGTGCTTACTTAACGTTAAGAGCCACCACAAGCCGATTCACCTACTGAAATGCCCATCTACGAGTATCATTGCCCCAAATGCGGAACGTTCGAGACGACGCAGCGCATCACTGAGCCGGCGCTCAAGCGCTGCCCGACCTGCAAGAGCAAAGTCGAGCGGATGATCTCGGCGACTTCGTTCGTGCTCAAGGGCTCTGGATGGTACGCGACCGATTACGCCCGCTCGGGCAGCGCCAAAGCCACTGACGGGTCGAGCGAGAAATCCGACAGCAAGCCGAGCAGCGAGACCGCGAGCAATGGCACCACCAACGGCTCCTCGAGCGCGGCGGCGTCGGGCTCGTCGGACAAGAGCGGCCCATCCTCCGACAAGAGCAGCAGCTCATCCTCATCGGAAAAGAGCACGAAAACCAAATCTTCCGACTGACTTCTCGCGCCTGATCTCCAACCACGTCCAGGAATTGCCGGATCGAAATGCCGGCGAGCGCATGACCGCAAGATGCCGTCGGGAGACGCGTTCGCGGCTTTTCGACAGCACCGGTTGCACTTCCGCAACGCCTCACAATGCGTTCGCGCGAAAAAATCGGCCATTTGACCTATTCGTTGTCTGGTATGCGTTATGCTCTGCTTAAATTGCGCTCGCTGCCGCCAGAGCCAAGCTGGTATTTGTGGACGACGAAAAAAAATCTCCTGCCTCCTCTCGCCCTTCAATCCGTCTATGGGTCGCGGTCCTTCTGAGTGTGATCGCGCTCTGGTTCGTTGACGGCTTGCTCAAGCCGGCCTCGCGCCGGCGAAGTTTCGGCCGCAAATAAGTTCCCGCCGCAATAACTTCCTGCCGCAAATAGATCACCCGCTCCAGTAGCGCACCCAGCGGCTTTTTTGTTTCAATCGGCCAATGCGCGCGCTGCTATTCGGACAGCGGCTTACCATACGCGACGACTATCCCGATCCGGCGCCCGCGCCGGGCGAGAGTATCGTGCGCGTGCGGATGGCTGGGATATGCGGCACCGATCTCGAGTTGGCGCGCGGCTACATGTCCTATCGCGGCGTGCCGGGCCATGAGTTCGTCGGCGAAGTTGTCGACACTAAAACCGGCGCGCTCGCCGGGCGGCGCGTGGTGGGCGAAATCAACGCGGCGTGCGGGCGATGCGCCTGGTGCCTCGATGGTCTGAGCCGCCATTGCCCCAACCGCACCGTGCTTGGGATCGTGGGCCGCGACGGTGCCTTCGCCGAGTTCCTGCGGCTGCCCGACGAAAACCTGATTGCTCTGCCCGATTCGATACCCGACGAGCTTGGCGTCTTTGTCGAGCCGGTCGCGGCAATTTATGAAATCTTCGAGCAAACCAAATTGCGCCGCGACCACAAAATCGCGGTGCTCGGCGACGGACGGCTCGGCGCACTCGCCGCGATCGTGCTCCGCGCCGAAGACTACGCTCCGGTGCTCGCCGGACACCATCGCGATAAGCTCGATCGCCTGGCCGCTCTCGGACTTGAAGTAAAACTTGAAGACCAGCTCGAACCCGGCTTCGACGTAGTGATCGATTGCACGGGGAACAGCGCCGGGCTTAACCGGGCGCTCGCGCTGGTGCGTCCGCGCGGCACGGTGATTCTCAAGAGCACCGCGGCTGCGAGCGCTTCGCTCAACCTAGCCCAGGCGGTGGTCAACGAAATCACGATCGTGGGCTCGCGATGTGGCCGGTTCGCGCCGGCGATCGCCGAGCTCGCTTCGGGCAAGATCGATCCGCGCCCGCTGGTCTCGAGCATCTTCCCGCTCGACGACGCGCCGGCCGCCTTCACCGCCGCCGGACGATCGCCGAACTTCAAGGTGTTGCTTAAACCCTGATGGCCACGACCGTCGTTATCGGAATCGACACCGGCGGCACGTTTACCGACCTCGTCGCGATCGCCGGCGGGCGCCTGCGTGTGCATAAAGTGCTCTCGACCCCCGACGATCCTGCACGCGCGGTTATCACTGGACTTAAAGCGATGCTTGAGGGCGCGCCTAATGACCGAAATCGGGATCTGCTCCCCGATTTGGTCACCTACAGCTCGACCGTAGCGACCAACGCGCTGCTCGAGCGCAAGGGCGCGCGCGTCCTGCTCCTGACCAACGCGGGGTTCGAGGACCTTATCGAGATCGGCCGCCAGAACCGTAGCGATCTCTATGCGCTCGCGCCGGAGCGCCCGGAACCGTTGATCGCGCGCACGATGCGCCTGGGTGTCGCCGAGCGGACTTACTTTGACGGCAAGTTGGCGCTCGGCCTCACCGGCGCGGAATTGAATCGCGTGCGCCGCGCCGCCGCTTCCAGTCACGCCGACTCGATCGCGATCTGTCTGCTCCATTCCTATGCCAACCCGGCAAGCGAGCAGCGGCTTGCGCGCGCGCTCACCCCGCTTCATATGCCGCTTTCGGTGTCGCATCGTATCCTCGCCGAGTACCGCGAGTTCGAGCGGCTCTCGACCACGGCGGTCAACGCGTACGTGGCGCCGCGCATGTCCTCGCATCTCGGGCGGCTGGAGCGCGATCTGCGCGCGGCGCGGCTGCGCGTGATGCAATCCAATGGCAGTGCGATCGGCGCGCGCCTGGCGCGCGACGAACCGGTCCGCACGATCCTTTCCGGCCCCGCCGCCGGCGTCGTCGGCGCGGCCGCGCTGGTGCGCGCAACCGGCGTCGATCGCTTCATCACGTTCGACATGGGCGGCACCTCGACCGACGTGTCCCTGTTCGACGGCCGCGCCGCCATCCGCACGCTCAGCTATCCGGGCGGCTATGCCGTCCGCACTCCGGTCATCGATATTCACACGGTCGGCGCGGGCGGCGGCTCGATTGCGGCGGTCGACGCCGGCGGATCGCTCAAGGTCGGCCCGGAAAGCGCGGGAGCCGATCCCGGACCGGCCTGCTATGGACGCGGCACGGCGCCGACCGTCACCGACGCCAACCTGCTCGCCGGGCGGCTGGTGGCCGAGAATTTTTTGGGCAGCGCGATGCGCCTTTATCCCGAGCGCGCCGCAAAAGCGATCACCACGCTCGGCCGTGCAATGCGCACCGACGAGATCGGCGCGGCCAGCGGCGTTATCCGCGTCGTCAACGCCAACATGGAGCGCGCGGTGCGCGTCATAACCGTCGAGCGCGGCTTCGACCCGCGCGATTTCGCGTTGATGGCGTTCGGCGGGGCGGGCCCGATGCACGCCTGCGAACTGGCGCTCGACCTCGGTATCCGGCATATCGTGCTGCCACGCAATCCGGGATTGCTCTGCGCGTGGGGCGCGTTGCAGGCGCCACTGGGACGCGAATACTCGCTCACCGTGCGCGAGACCTCGCCCAAGTACGGCCACCTCGCGACGCGCGCGGCCCCGATGGTCACGCGCGCACGGCGCGAGCTCACCGCCGAGGGCGCGCGCCGCGCGCAAATCCGCGTCGAGCTTTTTGCCGACGTGCGCTACCGCGGCCAATCCTACGAGATTGAGGTGCGGCTCACTCCGCACTTCGCCGCCGACTTCCACGCGGCCCATCGCCGCATCTTCGGCCACGCCGCACTCGAGGCTGCGGTCGAAGTCGTCAACTTGCGCCTGCGCGCGACTGCGCCCGGCGCTATCGCCGCGCCCGAGCCTCTTGCGCGCTCGCGTGGGCGGACCCCGCCATCGCCCTTGCGCCGTATCCAGGTCATCACCGGTGAACGCATGGCTGGACGCACGCGCAACGTGCCGGTTTACGTGCGCGACGCGATCGGCGCGGGCGCCACGATTCGCGGACCGGCGATCGTGGTCGAACTCAGCGCTACCGCCTACGTCGCGCCCGAGTTCACGTTGCGCGCCGACGGCTTCGGCAATTTGCACCTGGAGGTGTGACCATCATGAAGCGCGCCAACCAGAGGCCTGCGATGAAACTCGACCCTGTAACGCTTGCGGTGATGAACAACCGCCTCGCCGCGATCGCCGAGGAGATGGGCGTCGTGTTGGGCCAGACCGGATTCTCGCCCAACATCAAGGAGCGCCACGATTTTTCATGCGCGCTGTTCGACGGCGGCGGCGAACTGGTCGCGCAGGCCGCCCATATCCCGGTCCATCTCGGCTCGACGCCGCTTTCCGTGCGCGCCGCGATCGAACGGCTCGAGCTTGGCCCGGGCGACGTCGCCGCGGTCAACGATCCGTTTGCTGGCGGAACGCATTTGCCGGACCTCACCCTGGTCGCTCCCATCTTCCTTGGCAACGAGCGCCGCCCGTTCGCGTTCGCCGCCAACCGCGCCCATCACGCCGATATCGGCGGAATGGCGCCGGGCTCGATGGCGCTCTCTACCGAGATTTACCAGGAGGGTTTTCGCCTGCCGCCGGTCCATCTCGTGCGCGCAGGCAAGCCAGCGCGCGACGTGCTCGAGCTGTTCTTCGCCAATACGCGAGTGCGCGAGGAACGCGAGGGCGATCTGCGCGCGCAGATCGCGGCGCTCAATGTCGGAGCCGAGCGGTTGCGCGGGCTGGTCGCGGCGAGCGGGCGAGAGCAGGTGGCCGCGGCGATGGCGGCGCTCAAGGATTACGCGGACCGCCTAATGCGCGCGACGCTTCGCCGTTTGCGCCCGGGTCTATACCGCGCAGTTGATTACCTTGACGACGACGGCGTCGGCACCGGACCGATCGAAATCCGGGTTGCGATTCGGATCGGCGGCGGGCGCGCGATCGTCGATTTCACCGGCTCCGCGCCGCAGGTGCGCGGCTCGGTGAACGCCAACTATGCGATCACGTTGTCGGCGACCTTTTACGTGATGAAGTGCCTGGCGGCAGAAGCGGTGCCGGCCAACGAGGGGCTGATGCGGCCGATTCGGGTGATCGCTCCGCCCGGCTCGATCGTCAACGCCTTATCGCCGGCCGCGGTGGCGGGCGGCAACGTCGAGACCTCGCAGCGGATCGTCGACGTGCTGCTGCGCGCGCTCGCCGCCGCCGCGCCCGACCGCATCCCGGCGGCGAGTTCGGGCTCGATGTCGAATATGACACTGGGCGGCTACGACTCGATTCGCGCGCGGCATTTCTCGTACTACGAAACGATCGCCGGCGGCGCCGGCGCGGCCCCCGGCCATCCGGGCGCCGCCGGCCTTCACACGCACATGACCAACACGCTGAACACGCCGATCGAAGCGCTGGAGGCGTACTACCCGATGCGCATCACCGAGTACCGGGTGCGTCGCGGCTCTGGCGGCCGCGGCGCGGCCCCGGGCGGCGACGGGCTGATTCGCGAGCTCGAGTGTCTGGTGCCGGCGACGCTGAGCCTGCTGACCGACCGGCGCGTCACTCAGCCGTGGGGGCTTGCCGGCGGCGGCCCCGGCAAGCCCGGCGCGAATTACCTGGTGCGCGACGGGCGCCGAATCAAACTACCCGGCAAGACCAACGAACGGCTGGTGGCGGGCGAGCGCGTGCGAATCGAGACCCCCGGCGGGGGCGGATGGGGCCGCGCGCCGCGCGGCCCCATCCGCCCCCGCTGATGCCGTAAGCGCGGCATGGGGACGACGGCTACGCCGTCGTCCCGCATGCCCGCACAGCGCGGCCCGCGGCGACGCCGCGCGTGCGCGCGGCGTCGCCGCGCGCGGAGCCGGGGCGGCGCGCTCACGCGCGCCGCCCCGGCTGCGGGCGCATCTCACACGACCTTCAATTCGCGCAGCCGCCGGCGCGTTGTCGCGTCAACACCCAACTCGTCGAGAATCTCCTCGTTGTGCGCGCCAAGCGCCGACGCGCCATGGCGGATGCTGAGCGGCGTGCGTGAGTACTTGACCGGCGGCGCCGAAATCGGCACCGCCGTACCGTCTTCCTGCACCACCGGCCGCAGCATCTCGCGCTCGACCACCAGCGGATCGCGCGCCGCCTGGGTGTAGGTCCGCACCGGCCCCGCCGGAATTCCCTCGCTCGCGCAAATCTTCAACACCTCGTCGACGGTCTGCTCGGCCATCCACTCGGCCATCATCGCGTTAACCTCGCCGCGACGGCGTACGCGCTCGATCCGGGTCGCGTAATGCGCATCGGTGCCGACTTCGGGGCGGCCGATCACGCTGGCGAGCTTGCGCCAGTGCGCGTCGAGCAGCACGGCGAAGAACACGTCACCGCTTATCGAAACGTAAACGATATCCGGCTTGACCCGCCGCACATCCTCGTAGCCGACGCCCCATCCGGCGAGCGTCCCCGGGCGGAAGTTCTCGACCACGACGTCCGAGCGCGCGGCGAGCTTCAGAAAAATGTCGCGTCCCTCGGACTGGCGCAGATCGAGCGTCAGGCTGCGTTTGTTGCGGTTAACGGTCGCATGCAGATAGCCGACCTTGCCGGTAACAAACGGCGGCAGGCGGCGGGTGACCTCGCCGCCAGACTCTTCGACCTTGATAACGTCGGCGCCGAGGTCGGCGAGCATGCACGCGCACATCGGCCCCGCCCAACTGGTCGTCGCCTCCAGCACGCGCATTCCGCCAAGCGGACCCGGGAGGTCGCGGCGCGCCTCGCTCCAGAAATCATCTTTCTTCATTCCTTTTACCTTTTCACCGACATTCGCGGCGCGGCTCCGTTTGTCGCCTCTGCTTCTATTGTCCATGCAGCATCGATCGCCTTAGGTGACGCCAGAAGCCAGCCTTGTCCCTTCTTTACCAACACTCCCGACCCGGATTATAACGCCGCATCCATAAGTGAAGGCGGAATCGTACTGCGGCTCTGGCGGCGATCACAAACGCGCGCTGGCGCGGGCGGTATCGCGCGGTTACTCTGATGCGCAACGTTCTTCAGGCAGGCTCAAGAGAAATCTGATGGCGGAGTCGCAGTTCTGGATCGGAGTACACGGCATAATCGCCGACCGCGGGCGCCTTGTGGTGCTGCGGCGCGCGGCGCGGATGACGTATCGGCCGGGCCATTGGGACCTCCCGGGCGGCCATCTAACGCTGGGCGAGAGCTTCGAGGAGTGCCTGGCGCGCGAAGTCGGCGAGGAGACCGGACTCCCGATCGAGATCGAGCGCGCGCTCGGACTCTACAAGGCGCCGCCGGACCCGTACGTGCAGGCGCTCTTCGCGTGCCGGCCGGCGGACACGCGCCGCGAGCTCGTCCTGATGCCCGGCGAACATGTCGAGGGCCGATGGGTCACGGTCGAGGAACTCGCGCGGATGAGCGACGTGATTCCTTACATGGAAGGGATGTTGCGGCGCGGAATGCTGGATTACCTGAAGTAGCTTCAGAAGCGTGATTGACACCGAACCAGCCCTAACCAGCCCGGATTCAGGGCGGTTTCGGCGCTTGGTTTCGGTGTCGGTTAGGCTCGCTCAACATCAGCACCGTTACGGAACCGTTACGTTCGACCGTTACGCTGAGGCGTCGCCGGTAATGCGTGCCGGCCGCCTGCGCCAGCATCGCTCGCTGTGCCAGCGCTGTGTCAGTGCCACGGTCCATGAAGATGGTTACGGACAAGACGACGCTCGCGCAGCCTGAGGGGTGAATTACAATCGCGTCTCGTGCCCACGGGTCGAATCTCGGGCCGGGAAAACAGCCAAGCTGAATAGAAAGAGCTTAGCACCAACATGACAAGGCAGGTTCTTTCTGCCGCTCCTAGCCAAACTATATGGCCGGCAATCAAAAGTGTCCAATGAATCGGAAGCAGGAGCACTCCCAACGCGTAGCTGGAAACCGCGGCCCATTTTGTGTGGCGCGAGGCGCTACTACTGTCGCAAAACAAAACCCCAAGAAACGCCAAGAACAACACCAAGTGAGCCGGCAAGCAGATAGGGAACATCCAAGTCGCCGCTATGATCCACAAGCCGAATGCTCTCAGATCTGGATCGCTCACCGGGGTCATCCAGAACACCGCCGCGCCAAGCGCGAGCGCCGAAGCTGCGAAAATCAATTGCCACAACAGTAGATGGTCGCCCGGCGAATCTGTTGACATCAACGGGAGTACCAATTGCGCAATCGTCGCGCCAATCGAAACGTTCGAATGAATAAACCCCCAGCGCATCCAGGCTTCTGGTGAGGACGACTCCAGGAACGAGAGAGTCCGATTCCAGCCCATCAGGCCTGTAGTGAGCGCTGAAATCGTGAAGAGCCCCACCGCTGCGGAAAATACAACACGCCAACGCCGGGTTCTCACGAAATATAACAATATGACAAGTGGGAAGATTTTAAGCGCACCCGCAATGGCCACACTTACTCCCGCGACCGTGTGGCGTCCGTTTGTCATTGCACGGATCGAAACAGCCAGAAGCAGCAAGACCACGGTGTAGCTTTGCGCCCAAAGAAAATGATCGGTCAAAGGCTCGTAAAACAGCGCCAGGAGCGCGAATAGAAAGGCTTCTCGGCCAAGCAGCAATCCGAACGACGCCATTAGTGCAAACAGGCTCACACCGAACCAAATCCAATACGCGGTGATCGGCGGCAATAGGGTGATGGGCTCGAACGCGACGATCAGCGGCGGTGGATAGACGGCGTGGTGATTACCATTGTCGTCGATACCAAGCTGGCTCTCCAGTTTGGTGAGGTCATCGACATAAGGGTTCATACCCTTGCGAGCGGCCGCGGACCAGATATAGACGGCGTTGAAATCATTCTTCCGCGTGTTCAAATGCGCGCCGAGAAAAGGCACGTAAATCAGCATAAAAAAGATCGCGAAGCAGAAAGCGGCGCCCTCGTATACTTTCGGTCTTGCGCGACTCATACAATTCGCTTGACGGATTTCGTGGCGGACTTCAATCGTTGTGCATCAACTCGTGGACGTTCGCGCGCTTTATACTACGAGAGGCCGGTAAGCTGAATTAACAACAGAGGGCCGTTCGTGAACGGCCCTCTTTAGAGTTTATTGGACGAACTCGAAACCCATCGCACTAGCGCGCAGCCGCGCCGTTCATCCGGCGCAACACTTCCTCCGTGAAGCGCAGCGTGAGTCCCCAGATGACCTGGTCGTTGTAGAAGATCGCCGGATGCTCGGTCACCTGGCCGGTGTCGCGCCGGAAGCGATAGGTGCCGCGGTAGCTCGAGTCCTCCAGCGCGCTCATCGGGACGAAGAAGATCGCGGCGACCTCTTTCGGATCGGCGCGCAGGCCCGCAGTGGCCGGGATGACCCCGATGAATGGCGTCACGTGGATCTCGCTCGTGCGCGCCACCGTGCCCTCGAAGCCGCCCAGCACGTCGACGCTCGCGGGGTCGATGCCGACCTCTTCCTGCGCCTCGCGCAATGCCGTGTGAAGCAGGGTCTCGTCGGTCGGATCGACCCGGCCACCGGGAAATGCGACCTGGCCGCGATGGCTTTCGACGTGGTCGGAGCGCCGGATGTAGACCAGGTGCAGATCGCCGTCGAGCTCGAAGATAGGCATCAGCACAGCCGCGCCGCGTCCCCTGCCGGTGCGATGGCGCGCGAGCCGATCGGCCGGCTCGAGGCCTTCGCGCAGGCGCGCGAGGCGCTGATTGATCGGTTCCAGTGCGCTCATGTATCAGTCCTGTTCCGTATCAGAAGTGTTTCGTATCAGAAGTGTACCGTATCAGAAGTGACTCGTATCAGTTCCGGCTCGCCGCAAATATGATGACGCGTGCGAGAGCCTTGCGGGTGTAAGCGATCACGATGCGTTACCTGATTGGAAGATACCACGAAATCGCGCTCAAGGGGCGCAACCAGTGGCGCTTCGTCGATCAGTTGAAGAGCAACCTGCGCGCGGTCTTCGCCGACTTCAAGCTGGGCGCGATGCGTGGCGAGGGTCCGCGGCTTATCGTCGAGCTTCCCGAGGAGATCGACGAGGAGGTCGCCGCCGAGCGCGCCGCGCTGCTCTTTGGACTGCAGAATTTTTCGCTGAGCCGCCCGGTTGCGCGCGACATCGAGGCGATAAAACGCGAGGCGATCGCGATCGCGCGCGCGCATCGGAGCGCCAGAAGTTTTCGCGTGCGCGCAACGCGCGCCGACAAGGGCTTCGCGCTCAACTCGATGGAAATCGATCAGGCGGTCGGCGCGGCGGTCAAGGACGACGCGGTCAAGGACGCTGTAGAACTTAAAGTAGACCTTGAGAATCCTGCGCTGGTAATTACGGTCGAGATTCTCCCTGACGCCGCCTATATTGCAGCCGGTAAGCGGCCGGGCGCGGGCGGCCTGCCAGTGGGTATCACGGGCCATGGGATAGCGCTGCTCTCTGGCGGAATCGACTCGCCGGTGGCCGCGCATCGCATGATGCGCCGCGGCCTTCGGCTCGATTTCGTCCACTTCCACAGCCATCCGCTGGTCTCGGCGGCGAGCCGCGAGAAAGCGACCGAGTTGGCCGAGCATCTCACCCGCTACCAGGCGCGATCGACCCTGATGCTGGTGGCGTTCGCCGACATCCAGCGCGAGATCGTGGCGCGCGGGCCGCGTCCGCTGCGCGTGGTGCTCTACCGCCGCTTCATGGTGCGGATTGCGGCCGCGCTGGCCCGGCGCTCGGGCGCGCGAGTGCTGGTGACGGGCGAGAGTCTCGGGCAGGTCGCGTCGCAGACTCTGGAGAACATGACGGTCATCGAGGAGGCCGCGGCGTTGCCGATGGTGCGTCCGCTGGTCGGGATGGACAAGAACGAGATCGTCGACCAGGCGCGCGCGCTTGGCACTTTCGAGACCTCGATTCAGCCGGACCAGGACTGCTGCTCGCTATTCGTTCCGCCGCATCCCGAGACCCACGCCAACCTCGACGAGGTGCGCGCGGCAGAGAGCGTGCTCGAGGTCGAGACGATGGTGGCCGACGCGGTGCGCAAGGCGGAGATCGTCCGCCTCAAGTTTCCGTAAGCTCGTGGATGCGCCGGGCGCTAGCGGAAGAACTGCATCCAGGCGATATCGATGGCGAGCGTGATGATCGTCACCGGCAGGCCGACCTTCAGATACTCAACGAAGCTGATCTCGATCCCTTCCCGGCGCGCCTGCTCGACTACGATTAGGTTCGCGAGCGAGCCGAGCAGAGTGAGGTTGCCGGCGAAAGTGCTGGCGCTGGCGAGCACCAGGCCGGTGCTCATGCCCTGACTGATCTGCGGATAGATCGGCTTGAATAGGAGCATCGCGGGAACGTTGCTGACCAGGTTGGAGAGTGCCGCGGCGACCACCGAGAGCACTGCCACATTTTTCAGCCGCTCGGGTCCTGCCGCCTGCACCAAATCCTTCAGCAGGCCAGTGGTCTCAACGCCTCTGACAACGATGAACAGTCCCGCGAACATCACCAGCAGCGTCCAGTCGATCTGCGCGTAGATGGACTGCGGCAGCGTGCGTCGCGTGAACAGCAGCGCGGCGCCGCCGCCCATCGCCACCAGGTGCGTCGGATAGCCCATCGCGAACAGCACCAGCACTGCTGCCGCGACGATCGATGACTTGATGAGATGGTAGCGGTGTTCCGGCGGCGGCGCGGGCAACTCATGATCTTCACGCGGCCGAACATGGCTTAGGTGGCTGCGGTAGAGCCAGGCGATCACCGCGAAGTCGACCAGCAGGCCGGCCAGCGCGACCGGCGCCAGGCGAATCGCAAAGGCCGAATAGCCGATACCGGCGTAGCCGGCTACGATCATGTTCTGTGGATTGCCGGTGATGGTCGCGACACTGCCGATGTTGCTGCCGGTGGCGAGCGCGAGCAGCAGCGGCGCGGCGTCGATCTCGAGGATGCGGGCGACCTCGATGAGCGGTCCGGCCAGCGACAGGCATACCACGTCATTGATGAAAAACGCCGCGAGCACGCCCGAGGCAAGCACCGTCATCGCGAGCAGCCCATAACCGGAGTGCGCGCGCTTCAAGAGCCATCGCGCGACCAGTGCAAAGGCGCCCGAGACGCGCAGGTTGGCGACGATGATCATCATCCCGAGCAGCAGCAGGATGGTGTGAAAGTCGATCGCCGCCAATGCCTGGGACTCGCTGAGCGATCCCGTCACCACCATCAACAGCGCGCCCGCGAGCGCCGCTCCGGTGCGATCGAGCTTGAGTCCGGGAAAATTGCCGACCGCGAACACGAAGTAGGTGAACGCGAAGATCGCGAGCGGCACGGCTAGGCGTAATTCCACCGCTGGCATCATCGGGCGGCGTTCGCCGCCGGTCAAGCCGCCGCCCGCGCTCATTCATCCATGAAAGTCGCTCACATTTGGAAGGCCGTTCACACATGAGCGTACGCGGCGCTATAGTCTTTGGCGCCGGAGCCGGCGAGGCATGACTGGACGACAATCGGATTGTGCTGCGGATAGCGGCATACGTTCCGGCCAGGAGGGAGACATGCTCTTTCGCGAATTGAACAACGCCAAGTGCAAGACCTACCTGCTCGCTTCCGAAGGCATGGAGCGCGCGGTGATAATCGATCCGGTCAAGGACCGCGTCGAGCGCTATCTCGGCGTGCTGGCGTACCATCGGCTCAAGCTCGACCTCATTGTCGACACGCATACTCACGCCGACCATCGTAGCGGCGCGCACGAGCTCTCAGGACTGACCGGCACGCCGGTCGCGATGCATCGGTGGGCCCCGGCGCCGCACGTCACGATGCATCTCGAGGACGGCCAGCGGCTGATCCTCGGCGACTTCGAGCTCAAGGTGCTCTACACGCCCGGCCATACTCCCGACTCGATAAGCCTCTACGCCGAGGATCGCGTCTTCACCGGCGATTGCCTGCTGATTCACGGCACGGGGCGGGCTGATTTCGCCGGCGGCGACGCGGGCGACCAGTACGACTCGATCACGCGCAAGCTGTTCACGCTGCCCGACTCCACCCTGGTCTATCCGGCGCACGACTACCGCGGCCATATCCATTCCACGATCGGCGAAGAGAAGGGCTCCAATCCGCGCGTGGCCGGGCGCTCGCGCGAGGCCTACGTAGACCTGATGAACAACCTCGGACTGCCGCTGCCCGAGGGAATCCAGGAGGCGCTGCAACCGAACCAGACCGAGATCGAGGCCGCCGCGATCCATTTTCCGACGCTCTCCCAGCTCAACTCGGTGCTTCAGCTTTCGCCGGCCGAGATCGCCGGGCGCCTCGACAGTGCGGCTCGGCCGTTGTTGCTCGACGTGCGCGAGCGCGAGGAATATGTGGGCGAACTCGGCCATATCGCGGGCGCGCGGCTCATCCCCCTGCGCGAGCTGCCTGAACGCGCCGACGCCGAACTCGCATCCTTCAAGGACAAGGACATCGTGGTGATCTGCCGCGCGGGTGTGCGCAGCGTGACCGCGGCGGCGATCCTGACCGGCCTCGGTTTCGACAACGTCTGCAGCATGAAGGGCGGGATGCTCGATTGGAACGACGCGCGTCTGCCGGTCGAGCGCTAGACGCACCGAAGCGCGCGGGTCAGGGATCGAGGCATCGTTCAGGCAGCATGATGACCGCGAGGAGAGTTTGCGCGAAAGTTTGCAGTGGACGCGCCCCGTTGCTCGCACTTGTGTTGTTCAACGCAGCTCTGCTTGCCGGATGCGGCCAGTCGCCGCGGAGCCTGGCCACGCGGTATCTGGCCGACCTGCAGGAGTTCAACTACCCGGCCTGCTACGCGACGCTCACCGACGAGGACCGCGCGGCACGTCCGCTCAAACAGTTCATAACCGAGATTCCGCTCGCGCCCGACGTCGATCCGATCTGGTTCCGCGCGATCCTGTTCAGCACCCGCTACGAAGTCGGCCAGCCGCAAGTCAACGGCGAGCGCGCAGTGGTGCCGGTCAAGGTCACGATGCCGGATCTCACGCTGTGGGAGCGGATGATCGACGCCAAGGCCGGTCCGCAGGACTCGCTCAACGCCGCCGCCGACAAATCGCTCGACAGCGACTCCTATCCCAAGCTCACGTTCGAAGACGCGCTGCTGATGGTCAAGCAGCAACATCAATGGCGCGTAGTGGCGGACTTCGCGCGGCGCGACCTGATTCGCGATAGCAATCGCGAGGCGGTCGGCATCTATCATAAACTGGACTATCCGAAAGCGGCGGCGGCCTACCAGGCATTGATCGCTCAGCTCGACCAGCAGGAATTCAGCGGCAGCCGCGGCCTTAAGTTTTTCTTCAAGCGCAGACTCAAGACGATCGAAGACATCCAGTCTGAGCTCCCGGCGGCTCGCGCCTACATCCCCAAGCTCGTGCTGAGCGACGTCGCGGTGAAGATGTCGGAGGCGCGCGTACCGGCGATCTTCGGCCGCATCAACAACGCCGGCGCCCGCGGCATCGACGAGGTGCGGCTGACGGTGAGCTACTATTCGGGGCGCGGCGCCCAGCAAAAGCTCCTCTACCAGGAGAGTCATAGCGTCGTCGTGACGCCGATCGAATTCAGCGGCTTCATTCGCCCGGTGCTGCCGCTAGTGCCTGGCGAGACCCGCGACTTCGGCTTCGAGCTGATCGCGCCGGCGCAAATCCAACAGCAAGCCGAGCCGAGCCTGACTGTGGGATCGATGGTTTTCACGCAGTCCAAGGCGCCGTTGCCAACTCTCGCGATTGAAAACCTCGCTCCGGCGCCGCAACCCTCGGCGGCGCTGTCGTCTACACCTGTACATCCTTCGCCCTCGCCTTCCCCGCCGCCGCCCCGGCCGCGCGCGACACCCGGTCCGCACTAGGCAATTGGCTATTCGCCTCACGCTCGCGGTTCCTACTCACAATCGCGCGGCCACGCTCGGCGAGACCCTTGCGAGCCTCGCGGCGCAGAGCCTGCCCGAGGGTATCGACACGGAATGTATCGTGATCGACAACAACTCGATCGACCGCACTCCCGCGGTGGTCGAGGAGGCGGCCGCGCGCGCGCCGTTTGCGATGCGCCGCGTGTTCGAAGCGCGGCCGGGGTCGAGCTTCGCGCGCAACCGCGCGGTCGACGAAGCAGCCGGCGATTTCATCCTCTTCATCGACGACGACGCGGTGGCCGAATCCAACTGGGCGGCGCTAATGCTCGCCCAGATCGAGCGGCGCGGCCTCGACGCGGCGTGCGGGATGGTGCTGCCGCGATGGGAGGTCACGCCGCCGCGATGGCTGGGGCCGTCGTTGTACGTGCGCTTTGCGGTGCACGACCAGCATGAGATCGCGGCCGCGCCGCTTAAGGATGCGGAAGTCCTGCGCAACTACTTCAGCGCCAACACCGGCTTTCGCCGCGAGTGCTTCGCGCGCTTCGGCCGCTTCCGCGAGGACCTGGGCGTGGTCGGCGGGAATCCGATTTCCGGCGAGGACACCGAGTTGTTCGCGCGAATTATCGCGGGGGGCGGCGCGATGGGCTTCGTCGCCGAGGCGCGGGTTTTTCACCTGGTGCCGGCCGCGCGGATGAATCGCAAGTACCTGCTGCGCAAGGCCTTCGCCTTTGGCGTAGGCACGGCTCAGGCGGGCGGCCGAAGCCACAATCATCTCGATAAGCTCGTGCGCAACGCGATACGGATGGCGGGGGCGGCGGCGCACGGCGATCGCGAGCGCGCGCTCTGCCACGAGTTGGAATGCGCCAACTTTTTCGGCTACTGGTGGGGCCGTCTGCCCAGGCGCGGGACGCCGCGGGCGAGCCGTTAACCCGCTCCGGACGCGTCTTTTCAGCCGCCGATTATGAAGTCATAATCGTAGCCCGTGGATCGGCGAGGCAATCGATGAGTCTCAGGGACAAACTGCTGAACGAGACGCGTCAGGAGCGCGACGCGCGCGAGCGTCAGGAAGCCGAAGAGCGCTCGCACAGCGTATTGCACAAGATGGTGGAGGCGATGCGCTCGCTCTGCCATCTGGTCGCCAACGATTTCCTTGGCGAGTACGAAAAGGAGCGCCTGGCGACGATCCGGCCCTTGACGATGAAGGTGGAAAACCCAGCGCTCAAGGGCGTGTTCTTTCCATATCTAGCGATCGTCGCGCGGAGCGTCGAGATTACACTCAAGCCGGTCGGCCCCGTCTTCGGCATCCCGTTCCGCGCAGATCTATCCAACGAGTCGATGGCCTACGCATTCTTGTGGGACAGCGCCGGAACCCTGATACATAACTGGAGGATCGCTCCAGTGGCCGACGACGTTCTTCAGCGTGGGCGAGCCCAGGCGCTTACGAAAGAGAACTTCGAGGAAGCCTTCGAGAAACTTCTCGGCTTCTAACGGCCATCCGAAGCGCTGCTCGCGAGCGGCAGGCGCACCTGGACCTCGCAGCCGCCGGCGGCGCGGTTGGCGGCCTGGATGACGCCGCCGTGACGGCGCACGATTTCGCGGCTCAGCGCGAGTCCGAGACCGCTTCCTGCGCCGTTGGCGCTGCGGCTGCGATAGAACGGATCGAAGATGTGATCGATGTCGCGCGGATCGATGCCGGGACCACTATCGCGCACCGAAATCAGCGCCGTCGATCCATTGGTCGTAACGCCGATTTCGATCTTGCCTCGTTCGGGAGTGAACTTGACCGCGTTATCGAGCAGGTTGAGCACGACCCGGCGCAGATCTCCGGCGCTTCCATGCACAACGATTCGCTTATGCGCATCGACAGTGAATTCCTGATGCCTGGTCTCGGCGAGCGTCTGCGCCATCGCGGACGCTTCGGCCGTGATTTCACGCAGGTCAACCGGAGTGCGCTCCACCGCGGGCTCGGCGTCCAGCCGTGCCAGGGCGAGCAAGTCTTCCGCGATCGCACATAGACGTTCGACTTCACCCATCGCCTGCTCCAGCGCCGCGCGGCTTTCCTCGGCCCCACGCGGCCGTTGCAGCGTAACTTCCAACCCGCTGCGCAATACGGCCAGCGGAGTGCGCAATTCATGAGCGGCTTCGGAGACAAAGCGCTGTTGCGCGGCGGACGCGAGTTCCAGGCGTTCGAGCAACTGGTTGATGGCGGCGATCAGTTGCCCCGCTTCGTCGTGTACCCGTGGGAGTGGCAGGCGCTGGCGCAGATCGCGCGGCCCGATGCGGGCCAGTGCGTCCGTCACCTGGTTAACCGGCGCGAGCGCCCATCCCGCCATCCAGTAGCCGCCGGCAACGCACAGCGCAAGGATAATCGGGATGACCAGCAGCAGCGCGTTTCGCAGATGCGCGATAGTGCGCCGCACCGGCGCGGCGTCGGCGCCATCCTGCAACGATCCGGGCTCTCCGTTCACGCGCAGCGGAACGATCGCGAAGCGGTAGCGATGCCGCCCGCCGTCGACGCCCGAATCCGCCGCCGCTAGAGCGTCGGGCAAGTCCGCGCCGGGGTCGCCGGCGTCGAAGACGACATGGCCGCCCGCGATCAAACGTACCCGTCGTCCTGGCCCCAGGTCTTTTTCCTGGCTGAGGCGTTGGAGAATCAGTTTTGTGTCGGCGGCGCTGGAATGGGAAATGTCGGCGGCGGCCGTGTCGGCTTCCTCCACCAGTGCCGCGTCGAGCGTGCTCCACATCGCACGCGCGAACAGGACCATGATGAGCAATCCCGCCGCAAACAGGATGACGGCGGTGATCGCGGTCCAGTAAATAGTCAGTCGCAGCCGAATGCTCAATCGGAGCCTCTGCTCTTGCTATTGCGCACAGGCAAATCGAGGCGCAGCACGTAACCCGCGCCGCGGACCGTTACAATCAACGGGGGCTGATTTACTATCTCGATTTTCTGGCGCAAGCGGTTGATGAAGACCTCGACGATATTCGACATCGCGTTGTAGTCCTTGCCCCAGACCGCTTCGCCGATCATGTCCCGCGTGACAGCCAGGCCGGCGTGGCGCACCAGGTATTCAAGGACCATCAATTCCTTGGGCGACAGATCGAGCGCGCGGCCGCCGCGCGAGGCGGCGCGGCGCGAGGTGTCGATTACTATATCGTCCGCTTCGAGCACGGGGCTGTCAGCCGCCACCCGGCGCCGCAGCAGTGCGCGCACGCGCGCGAGCAGTTCACTGAAAGCAAACGGCTTGGTCAGGTAGTCGTCGCCGCCGCCGTCCAGACCGCGCACCCGTTCGTCAGTGGAATCGCGCGCGGTCAGGATGAGCACCGGGAGCGCCGCGCCCGCCGCACGCAGGTCGGCGAGAAATTCCAGGCCGTCCTGACCGGGCAAACGCAAGTCGAGCAGCATCAGGTCGTACCGGTTCTGTGAGAGCGATGCGCGCGCGGCCTCGGCGCTCGGAGCGACCTCGACGGCAAAGCCCGCCTCGCCCAGTCCGCGCTTCAGGTTGGCGGCTAGCTTCGCTTCGTCTTCAACTACCAGCAGACGCGCGGCGGGCATCGTGGGCCTCGGGCGTTCGCGATCCGGCATTCAATAGCCGGTACGAGCGTACAACGCGGACGGCCCCTGCGCGATAGCGTTCAGATTACCAGCGAGAGCAGGCCGGCGGCGATGAGCGCGCCTGCCCAAACCGCATCGAGGTTGATCCAGGCGCTGCGCAGAAATGCCAGACCCACGCGGTCGTATACCACGACGGCGATCGTGCCCATCACGAGCAGCATCGCGGCCGTATGCAGCAGCACGACCGCCGCATCCTGCGCGAGCGAGAGCGAGCCCATCGCGGCCATCGACTGATGCATCAAGCGGCCGTGCACGCCGTGCATCATCTGATGATGCGTCGCCGCGCCGCCCGGCATGTCCATCAGGATCGGAAACAGCATCAGGCCCGCGCCGTGGGCCGAAGCCATCAGGAACGACCACAGCGCAAGCTCATACCACTTGACGCGCATCGCTACCCATCGCGGATGCGCGCGCGGCCAAAGATAGCGAAAGATGCCGAACGATATCAGGATCGCGGCGCCGGCCGGGCGCAACAGCGAAGACGCGGCGGCGAACCGCGCCCATCCGATCAGTGCGACCACGGTGGCGATCGAAACCAGATGCCCGAATGCGATCGGCCCGAGCGCGGCGAAGACCTTGGCGCGGCTGCGCTCCTGGAGTCCGAGCGCCACCGCGAACAGCCATCCCATCGACGGGTCGAGGCCGTGATAAGCGCCCAGCGCAGCGATCGCGATCCACGGCCAGACCGCGGTCACGGGTAGCAGAATGAATCAGACGAGCAGTCGCCGCCCTCCAGGTGGATCTGATGCGGACGTTCGCCCTCGAACGGAATGAAAAAATTCGGATCGAGCGCGATGCCGCCGGCCGGGTTGACGTCGACCTTGGCGATCCATCCGCGAATGCCGTCCGGATAGAACTGCTCGTCTAGCGCCGAGTATAGAGAATTGGTCACATAGATACGGCGCCCGTCACGGCTGATCTCGAGCATCTGCGGTGCGCCGTTGACCTTGCCGGCCGTGGGATGCGGCGTGCGTGAAGCCATCCCGCCGATTCGCACCGAGCCGGTCTGGCGCGGATGGAACGGGTCGCTCACGTCGTACTGCTTGATCTCGCCCGTACCCCAGCATGAAGCGTAGAGGAACTTGTCGTCGAGGCTGAGTGCAATTTCTGGGACCAGCGGCGGCGCCGCCTTGAACTGCTTGAGCGGCGGAGGCAGCAGCGCCGGGTCGGCAGGCTCGGCGGGAATCTCGATCACCTTGCGCGCCGCCCATTTGCCGTTGCCGTTCTCGCGATGCCATAGCCAGATTCCGGCGCTGAGGTCCTTGGTCGATATGACGGTGCAGACGAAGCCGTAGGCCTTGGTCGGATCGTGCGCCGGCCGCAACTCGAGCGCCATCTGATGCTCCGCGCCAAGGTCGATTTCCTGAAGATGGCGGCGCTTGCGCAGGTCCCAGATGTGGAGCCGATGGCCGTAGTCGCCTTTGACCAGGCGCTCCAGGCTGAGCCCGTTCTCGAACATGTCGGGCGTACCCCATTCGCTGCTGACTCCGACGTCGTAGCCGATGTGCCACCAGAAATCGTAAGCGAGGAATTGCGGGCCGCGGTCGACCTCCCACTGGCCGAGCACGTCGAAGCTTTCGTGATCGAGCAGGAAGACTCCGCCGGGGCCGCCGCCGTTCGCGCCGCCCATGGCGCTCACGTAAATCGCGTCGGGGCCGCAATGGAACGTATGCGGACGGCTGTAGCCGGCGCGCGTCGCGATCTCTTCGGCCTCGATCACTTTGACGATCTTCGGCGAGCGCGGGTCGGGCTTGGTGTCGATCACGTGGATGCGCGAGGAGCGCAGGCCCGGCACCAGTAGGTAACGGCGCTCGACGTGCGGATGCGGCGAGTAGGGACACAGGGCCGAGCTGCATGCGTTCCATCCGAAGTGATGCAACTCGTTGCCCGAGTCGGGCATCTCGAGGCGTCCGACCACGGTCGCGAAGCTCGGCGAGCCGGGATCGAGGTCGAGCACGTTAATCGCGTCACGTTTGCCGTGCTTGGGATCGAGGCTGAAGGTCGCGACGTAGCCCAGGCGCTCGCGCGGCCCCTCAATCGCCATCCGCGGCGAAGGATAAAAAGTCTGGTCGGGTTTCCACAGCATGGGCGTATGCCTCTTTCGGCTCGGATTGTGAGCTTCGACCTTAGATAGCGAGCGACGCTGATTCAAGCATCAAGCCGCTGGCGATTTTATTTGCATTTAACGCGTCATAGTGAGTTGACTACGGGAGTTTGCGCGTTCCAATCGAAGCCGAGACGGGACCGTGTGCGGAGGATTCCTGACCGGCGGCAATAGGGGAGGCGAAGCAGGCGATGGATTCACTGCGTAACACCGGAGCGCTACTCGGGCGCATCATGCTGGCTTTCATTTTCGTCATGGCCGGGATCCAGAAAATCTCCGGTCCGGCAGCGACGATGCAATACATGGCCGGCGCAGGGCTGCCGCATTCGCTGGTCCCCGAGCTTTTCGTGCTGTCGGTGATCGTCGAATTGCTGGGCGGCCTGATGCTGGTGTTCGGATGGCATGCCGAGCTGGCGGCTTTCATCATGTTCCTGTGGCTCATCCCCGTCACGCTGGCCTTCCACGTGGCGACGGGGCAGACGATCGAGTGGATGAAAAACCTTGCGATCATGGGCGGGCTGCTGATGGTCGCTGTGTATGGTCCCGGCGGATACAGCCTCAGCGCGCGCAGTGGGCGCCACGCCGCCTGACGTGCGGCGCGGGCGCCAACCATTAAAATAGAACGAGCGCGATGCGAGGCCAGCCGGTACCGGCCAGGCGCCGCGCTCGCCCTTATGGAGCGCTGGTTATTTGTTACTGATGCGCGCTCTCGCCCAGCGCCGTCTTCACCAGCGTCCGCAGCTCGCCGCTTGAGTGCAGTTCGCGCACGATATCGCATCCGCCAACGAACTTCCCATTGATAAAGACCTGCGGGATCGTCGGCCAGTTGCTGTAGCTCTTGATCGCGTCGCGCACTTCCTGGTCGGCGAGTACGTCGACCGTGCTGTAAGGCGCGCCCAATTCTTCGAACACCTCGACCGTTGCGGCCGAGAATCCGCATTGCGGAAAGTTACGGTTGCCTTTCATGAAAATGACGATCTTGTCGCTGTTGATCGCCGTACGGATTCGCTCTATTGGATCGGCCATCTGAACTCTTACCTCCGGTTCTGATACTGGTTCGGGGTCATCACCTTGAGCGTCAGCGCGTGGATCCGGGCCTTCATGGCATCGCCCAGTGCGCCGTAAACCGCCTGATGGCGCTCGACCAGGCCCTTGCCCTCGAAACTCTCGCTGACTACCAGCGCTTCGAAATGATCGCCGCCGCCGGTAAAATCGCGCACCTCGACCAGGGCGCCCGGCAACCCACGCTCGATCATTTCCTTGATATCCTGCGCTTCCATCAATCCTTCATCTTAGCGCGCGGCGCCCGGCGAATTCCACAGGGAGCCCAGCGCTCTTAATGCGATCGCAATCTTGCCGGAATAGCGGACGTTTGCAAGCTGGCGGTATGCGCGCGCCTTCGCGCACGGGACTTCATTCGCGCTTTTCGGCTTCTCGCGCGGAGGAATCCAGTGTTTCGACGTTGGCGCCGTCGAGCGGCGCTTGCGCCGCTGGCACAACTTCGTCGAAGCGCGAGTAATCGATCGAAAAGCTGCCGTCGGGCAACTCCTGCAGAACGTCGACGAAGCGCATGCCCCAGGCTATCTCGTCGGCGTTCCAGACGTACCGCACATGGACGTTTTGCAGAAACGATTCATCCAGGCCGACCAGTGAGACGACGATCAATGCGCGCGAGGCCTTGAGCGAAGCTGCGGTCTCGCCGAAGAGCGGACTGTCTTCGACGATCGGATGAATCACGGTCCAACTCAGCGAGAACAACGCGTTGCGGGAGCGCGCAAGATGGAGGTCATAGAAGCGGCGCATGCTCTCGCCCTCGCGGGTCGTCTCCCAGCGTGAGAAGACGACGTGGATCTGCGCCTCGACGATGCGGTTGGAGCGCTGGTTCACCGTCCGGAACATTAGCGACGGAACTCCGTCGCGCGGCGAAATCGCCACAACCTGACTGAAGCGCACGCGAGCGGTCGGCCGCGAGAAGCGGGCGAAAATCAGTCCGGTCACGACGGCGAGCGAAGTCAGCCCGCTTAACGCCTCTACACTCACCATCATGTTGGACACGAACGAGTGCGGCGCCATCACGCCGTACCCGATCGTCGCCATCGTCTGCACGCTGAAAAAGAAGGCGTCGGCGAACGAACCCGGGCGGGCGTTGGCCACGCCGCCGTCGATCATGTAGCCGATCGCGAACAGGCAATTGATGAATCCGAACAGGCCAACGATTATGAGCAGTAGCTTCGGCCACGAAACCGTCGTCAGGTAGAAGTAGAGGTCGCTGACCGGGGGCTGCGCCGGCCCACCCGACGTAATCCGCCCGATGTTGTCGCGGTCTTTGACGTCCAGCTTGTTATTGATCGAATCCATGCTCAAACAAATATCTGGCGGTTAGAGGCCGCTTCATGCAAGAGATGTGCGCATCGCTTTTGGAGGATCTCGGGAAGGATGTCAGGTTGTGCGTAGTCTCTATTGAGACTACAATGTGTTGGTGGCGAAACGCAAAGCGCTTTTCGCGCCGGATGCGGCGAGGCAATTCAAACAGGCTCAGCGCGGCGGAGAGGTCGCGACTCAAAGAAGCGATTAAGGCATCGCTTGCAGAGGATGACGCAACGACCGTCAGCAAGAATCGCTTTCCGCTTCGGCGACCGTCTGAGCGCGCCAGCTTTGAATTTCGGGTGGAAGAGCTTCGGGTCTTCTATAGGCTGGTCGACAACGAAGTCAGAATAACTCTCATCGGTCGCAAGAAGGGCAATCAACTTTTCATCAACGGCAAGAAGTTTACGCTGTGAGACTTACATTGTGAAAATCGAAAACGTCCGAGAGGTCAAGGCGAGACTCAATCGGCTGATCAGCGAACTTCCGAAAACAGGATCGGTCGTAATAACGAAAAACGGCAAAGCGTGCGCCGCGTTGATCCCGATTACAGAGGACACCGACCTGGAGGCGCTTGCCTTGTCCCAGAACAAGCGCTTCTGGAGTTTGTTCGACGCCGCCTATGCGCGCGCCGAAAAGGAAGGTTGGGTCGATCTGGATGATCTGAATTGACGCGGAGCTGTCTCGTCAAATTTGCTCGACTACGGTCGCGATGCCCTGGCCGATCCCGATGCACATCGTCACCAGCCCCAGATGCGCGCCGCGCCGGCGCATCTCGTGCGTCAGCGTTACCATCAGCCGCGCCCCCGAGCATCCCAGCGGATGTCCCAGCGCGACCGCGCCGCCGTTGACGTTGAGCCGGTTCTCGTCAATCGCGAGATCGGTGTTACAAGCCAGTACCTGCGCCGCGAACGCCTCGTTGATTTCCACCAGGTCGATATCGCCCATCTTAAGCGCCGCACGCCCTAGCACCTTGCGCGTCGCCGGCACCGGACCCCATCCCATGATTTCCGGCCTCACGCCGGCGACCGCCGTGGCGCGAATCCGTGCCATCGGCCTGAGCCCCAGCGCGCGCGCCCGCTCGGCACTCATCAACAGCACCGCGGCCGCGCCATCGCATACCTGCGAGGAGTTGCCTGCCGTGACCTGGCCGCCGTCGGGTTTGAATGAGGGCTTCAGCGTCGCGAGCCGCTCCATGCTGGTGTCGGGGCGCGGACCCTGGTCGACGTCGACCAACCCGCTCGCCAGGCGCACCGGCACGATCTCTTCCTTGAAGCGTTCGCGCGCCGCGATCGCGCGCTGATGCGACCGCAGCGAGAACGCGTCGGCCTGCTCGCGCGTAATTCCGTACGTCGCGGCCAGCCGCTCTGCCGTCAGGCCCATCACGAACATGTCCTGCCGAAACAGGTCGAGCAGCTTGGGATTGGGTAACAGCCCGGAGCCCATCGGCACATGGCTCATCTGCTCGACGCCGCCTGCGATCACGACCTCGCCCGCGCCGGTCATGATTTCGTACGCTGCGAAGTTGACCGCCTGCAAGCCCGATCCGCATTGGCGGTCGACCGTGGTACCCGCGACCTCGACCGGGAGCCCCGCCAGCAGCGCGATCATGCGGCCGATATTCAGCCCCTGCTCGCCCGACTGGTTGGCACATCCCCAGACCACGTCCTCGATTTCGGCTGGGTCGAGTTTGCGGTTGCGCTCGAGCAGGCGGCGCACGCACATCACGGCGAAGTCGTCGGCGCGGATGTCCTTGTAATAGCCGTCCTTGTTGGAGCGGCCGATTGGCGTGCGAACTCCGTCAACGATTACCACTTCGTGCATGACTTGCGTCTCCGGGGTTGAAATCGGACATAGTTGACATCGGGCCGAGCGGCGGTCCATGAGTCTAACATGCGTCGCGCCGTGCCCGGCAAAGGTCCCACAGGTGAGCCCCGAACCGCGCGGCAGGCGCAAACGGCGAGCGAGGAGAGCTGATCATGGCCGCTAGCGAGCGGAGCTCTAGTGCGATTTCGGCCAGCCGGCAGTATGCGCCCTACGTCGAGGCGGACTGGGGCTTCAAGAACACGTGGTATCCGGCGCTCTTCAGTCACGAGCTGGCTGAGAATGGCGTCAAGGGCGTCACGATGGCCGGTCACGATATCGTGCTCCGCCGCTCGCGCGGCAAAGTTTACGCTCTGCGCGATCGCTGCGCCCATCGCGGAGTCAAAATGTCACTTCGCCCGATGTGCCTGACCGCCGAGACGCTGAGCTGCTGGTATCATGGCTTCACCTACGGACTCGACGACGGCGTGCTGAAGACGATCGTCGCCTCGCCCGACGATCCGCTGATCGGCAAGGTGCGTATCCGCACTTACCCGGTAGCGGAGCGCGCGGGAATAATCTTCGTCTTCGTCGGCGATGAGGATTTCGCACCGCTCCCGGCTCTGGAAGCCGACATGCCAATCCGGATCACCGATGACGCCAACGCCGTCGCACACATCCTCGATGAGAACGTTTACGTTCGCGGAATCCATCGCACTGGCAACTCCAACTGGCGCCTCGCGGTCGAGAACGGTTTCGACCCCGGCCATCTTTTGATCCATTGGGACAATCAGATCGTCGCGGCGACCGACCGCAAGCTCGGCCTTGGCGTCGAGCCGATCGGCGAGGGGGCTATCAAGATCATCGACGAGCCCGACGGCCCCAAGGGCATAATGAACATGTACAATACGCGCGCATACAAGTTCATCATGGAGAACAAGGCGGTGAACATGCGCGCGCGCGGCAAAAACTCCTACTACGCGCGCACCTCGATGGTGCTGCCGGGCATCCTGTTGGTCGAGCATTGGCCGATTCCGGGCTGGGCGCAGTACGAATGGTACGTGCCGACCGACGACAAGCATCACGAGTACTGGGAAATCCTGGTCGGCCGCTGCCGCAATGAAGAGGAGCGGCGCGAGGCGGATTACCTGTACGATAATTTCCTCGAACCGTTGGGGCTGCGCGATTTCAACGACAACGACCTGTTCGCGCGCGAGGCGATGCAGAATTTCTACGAGCAGGGCGACGGATGGAATCGCGAGTCGCTGTGCGCCTTCGATGCCGCGACCATCACCTGGCGCAAGGTCGCGGCGCGCTTCAACCGCGGCATCCAGGAGCCACCCGAATCGCACAGCGGATCGCATAACAGATGATAAGGCCGAAGCGCACGCATCGATGCCCGCAGAAGTAGGTTCCCCGCCGCCGCCCGCCGCCGCGAACGCTCATCGCGTCACGCTGCGTTTCGAGGACGGGGTCGAAAAAGAGGTCGAAGCCGGCACGGACGAATTCGTACTCGACGCGGCGCTGCGCCAGGGTGTGCCGTTGGTTTACCAGTGCCGCTCGGGAAGCTGCTCGACCTGCGTTGGACAAATGGTGAGCGGAAATCTCGAGCTGGTCCGCGACCGCGCGCTCTCGCTTATCGCGTCGGAAATCGCGGAGGGCAAGCGCCTGCTCTGCAGCTCGCACGCGCTCGCGCCGAGCGTAGTTAGACTGCACTACCCCAGTTCGCTGATTTACGCTGAGGAGCGCTGCAATTTCGAGGCGCGCGTGGCCGGCGTCGAATGGCCGGTGCCCTCAGTCGCGAAACTTGAGATTAAACTCGACCGCCGCGCCGGCGTTTCTTTCCACGCCGGCCAGTACGTCCGAATCAAGGTGCCCGGCACGGAGGAATGGCGCTCGTACTCGATGTGCTCGACTCCGCGCGACCTGCCGAATATGGAATTCCTGGTGCGGATAATCCCGGGCGGCGTGATGTCGGAATATCTGCGGACGGCACGCGTGGGCGAGCATCTCGAAGTCGAGGGGCCGCTCGGAGCATTCATCCTGCATCCGGGCAAGGGGCTGCACGTTTTCGTCGCCGGCGGCACCGGGCTCGCGCCGATTCTGGCGATGATCGACGAGATTCGACGCGCGAGCGGTCCGAAACCGAAAATGCTGCTGAGCTTCGGATGCGCGAGCGACAAGACCTTCTTTTATCGCGACGAGCTCGAGTTGCGTCAATGGTGGGTTCCGCAGCTAAGCGTGCGGCTCTCGGCCGATCGCGTCGAGGATCCTGCTTCGGGGCTCATCCAGGGCACGCCGGTCGATGCGCTCGGCGCAGAGACGATAAGCGATCCCGAGGCGGCGGCCTATCTATGCGGTCCGCCGCCGATGATCGAAGGGGCGCGCCGGCGCCTGGCGGAATTGGGCGTGAGCCCTGAACGAATCTATGCCGAGCGCTTCGTCGCAAGTTGAACGGCGCGCATAATCTTTCGAGTCGCGCCGGTCGCGCAAGGTCGGAAACACACTGATGGCCAGCACGCACGCAGTCGTAATCGGCGGAAGCTTCTCGGGTCTGTTCGCCGGCCGGGTGCTGAGCGATTTCTTCGATCACGTCACCGTGCTCGACCGCGACAGCTTTCCCGAAGGCGTCGAGGATCGCGCCGGCGTCCCGCAGGCGCGCCACGTGCACGGCCTGCTGGTGCGCGGGCTTTGGGAGTACGAGCGCGCGTTTCCCGGCTTCGAGCACCTCGCGGTCGAGAAAGGCGCGACGTTTCACGACCATACCTGGGATTTCGTCGTGCTGCGGCCGCAGGGATGGCAGCCGCGCTACCGCTCCGACCTCAAATTTCTCAGCGCGAGCCGCGAGCTTATCGAATCGTGCGTGCGCGATCTTTTCCGCAAGCTGCCCAAGGTCGAACTGCGCGAGCGCGTCGCGGTGACGGGGCTCAAAGTTTCGCGCGACGGCGGCCGGCCGCGATGCGTCGGCGTAACGGTTCCGGCGGGCCAAGGCGGCAGCGCCGCGATCAACAAAGACGGCAACGCCGTAGTCATCAAGGACGGCAAGGCCGCGGTCATCGAGGCCGATCTGATCGTCGACGCGAGCGGCGCGGTTTCGCGCGGGCCGGCATGGCTCGAAGCAGCCGGTCTCAAGCCGCCGCGCGAGAGCGTCGTCGATCCACTGGCCGGCTATTCCTCGCGATGGTTCAAAGGTCCGCCACCCGGCCAATGGCCCGAGCAATGGTGGTGGTGGGCAGGCGCCTACATCCGGCGGCGCCCCGACGATCTGACCGAGGCCAACTTTCAGCTCAAGGAGCACCATCGCTGGCATCTCACGCTCTCCGGCTTCAACCGCCACTATCCGCCGACGCACGAGGCGGAGTTCATGGAGGCGCTCAAGCGGATGCGCTCGCCGATCATCGACGAGATGACGCGGCTGATGGAACCGATCTCGCCGGTCTATGCCAATCGCGCGATGCGCAATCACTGGCGCCACTACGAGCGCTGGAACGAGCGCCTGGACGGCTTTATCGCGATCGGCGACGCGTTCTGCCACTACAATCCGGTGTATGCACAGGGGATGACGGCGCTGGCGCTCTCGGCCACGATGCTGCGTGCGTGCCTGGAGAAATACGCACCGACGGCGCCGGAGTTCGCGCGCGAGTTTTTCGATGCCGAGGCACGGATCCAGCACGACCCGTGGAAATTGTCGGCCGGCGTCGATTTGCGCTTCCCGTTCACGCTCGGCGAGCGGCCGTTCTCGATGAAGTTATTCAATCTCTATCTCGACGGCATCGGGTTGGCGGCGAAGGATCCGATCGTGCGCCGGCGCTTGGTCGAGGTTGCACAGCTCATCCGCCCGCTCTCCGATCTTTTCGCGCCGACCGTGGCAGGACGCGTTGGCGTCGCTGCCGCGGCCAATGCGGTTCGCACGTTGGCCGCTTTTGTCGCGCGTCCTGAGCCGATTGCGATCTCACCGATGCCGCCGATGCTTGCGCCTGCGGCCGGCGGGCGCGCCGGCGAAGCCGCGGTCGCATAGGGACGGCAATCTGAAATGCGTCAGATGATGCCGGCGGCGCGCAGCGCGGCGATTTTCTCCGCGTCGTAGCCCGCGACCTCGCGCAACAGGCGCTCCGTATCTTCGCCGAGCGCGGGCGCGCGAGTGTTGGGCGCCTCAGATGGCGCCGCGGCCTTGCCCGCGGTCTTGAACGGCGAGCCGGGGACGATAAGTCCGTCGAAGCTGGGATGCTCGGCATGCAGGATCATCTGACGCGCTTCGAGGTGCGGATTGCGGCTGACCTCGGCGACGTTGGCGATCGGAGCGCATGGCACTCCGGCCTCGCCAAGCAGCTTGAGCCAATGGCCGCGCGGCCGCGTGGCGAAATGGCGGTTCAGAATCGGTTCGAGTTCGGCATGATTCGCAGTGCGTTCGGCGTTGAGCGTAAAGCGAACGTCGCTTTTCAGCTCCGGCGTCCCAATAGCGTCGCAAAAGCGTGCCCATAGCGATTCATTGCCGGCGCCCGCAACGAAATATCCGTCGGCCGCGCGGAACTGCTGGAAGGGCGTGATCGAAGGATGGCGCGAGCCCAGTGGACCCGGCACTTTGCCGGTCGCCGAATAGCGCGCCAGCGCGTCCTCGAGCATCGCGACCTGGCAATCGAGCATCGCGACATCCAGATGGCGCCCAATGCCAGTGCGCTCGCGCAAGCGTAGCGCCGACAGGATCGCGATCACGCCGTAGAGCGCCGCGGCCAGATCGCCGATCGACACGCCGCATCGCGTCGGGTCGCCGCCCGCGGGCCCGGTGATGCTCATCGTGCCGCCGAGCGCCTGCGCCACAATGTCGTAAGCGGGCGCGGAAGCCATCGGGCCGCTCTGACCGAAGCCCGAAATCGAGCACAGGATGATGCGCGGATTGGCCGCGGCCAGTTCCGCGTAGCCCAGGCCGAAACGCTCCATCGTGCCCAGCGCGAAATTCTCCAGCACCACGTCGCAGTGGCGCACGAGGTCGAGCGCGACCGCCACGCCCGCGGCCTTGCGCAGATCGAGCGTCGCGCTCAGCTTGCCGCGATTGACGCTGTAGTAGTAGCCCGAGTCGTTGGAGTTGGGGATGCGCGGGGCGTAGCCGCGCGAGTCGTCGCCACGCCCGGGCAGTTCGATCTTGATTACCTCGGCGCCGAGGTCGGCGAGATTCATCGCGCAAAACGGTCCCGCCAGCACCCGGCTCAGATCGAGCACGCGGATGCCCGCGAGCGGTTTCTCATCGAGCATGAAATTCCTTTCCTCGTCAGATTCAGCGCCGCCGCGGACGCGCCTGTTGCTGCTGCGCGCGCATCGCTTCGGCCGGCGTCATGATGAGGCGCGGCTCTTCGCGCGCGCGCTCCTGCTCCTCGGCGAAGACTGCCCCCAGTTGCGCGCGAATCAGCGCCTGGAAGAAGGCGATGCGGCTCACGTCGGCGCCGTCGCGCAAACGCGCGGCCGCCGCCGCGGCCCATCCCGCGGCCTCGCGCCGCCCGCTTCGCGCCATGTAGTAGGCGATATCCTCGAGCCGCCGCCGTATCGCGCCCGCGCGCTCGCCGCCGAGCAACTCGCCAACGGCGCGTTCGACGATCACGTTGATGCGTTCTTCCTGCTGGACGCGGTTGAGCACCAGCACGCTTTCCCGAATCGATTTGATCTCGTCGACGTACGGCTTGATCTCGGCGGGCGGGAACTTCCACGCGGCGATCTCGGGCTCCTTGAGCAGATCAGCGCCCGGTTCATGTTCCAGCGCGGAAGCCATCTCGGCATAGATCGGATGGACGATTTCCGTGGGCGGCGGCGAGCCGACGATTTCCGTACGCAACGTCAGGAAATTTCCGACCCGCGAGCGCTTGTCGGCCGGCGTCCGGCGAAACGCCTCGCACAAAATGTAGTCGGCCAGATGCGCGTTGCCCTCGACCATCGTGACGCCCGCGCGCCGCTCCATCTCGGCGCGCTCGGTGCGCAACTCGCGGCGCGAAAGCTCGCTCAGTGCGACGTCGATCAGGCCCTCGCTGTCCGCGAGCAGCCCCCAAAGGCGCGCGAGTCCGCCGCCCCGGCGCTCCTTCACGAGCCATACGACGCGCGCGCCGTCGGCGTCGACGGGGGAGAACAGCGCGCTCAGCCCCGAGGCGGCCGGCGGCGACGCCGACGGCCGCGCCGGGGCTGCCGCGACCGCGGCGGGCGCGATTCCGCGCTGGCCCAGCCGGAAGAGCGCGCGGCGGACTTCGCGGCGCAGCGCGCCGCTCGCCCCCGCTTCCATCGCGGCGAGCATCGCCGCCGCCTCCGCGCTCGCGATTGCGCCGAGCGCGCGCGCGATCGCGCCCGGACTGACGCCGGGCGCGGCGCGCAGCTCCCCCAGGCGCGCGACCGCCTCGGCGGGCGGCGCGGCCGGGTCGAAACCGGCCGCGCGGAGATTTGCGTCCTCGCGCTCCGCGTCGCTGTGAGTCATCGTGAGTGAGTCATTGGATGAATCATCTTAACGATCAATCATCTTGACGATCAAAGAATATGCGGATTCGCGGCGGCGGTGCGAGCGTATGCGGCGCTTTTGCTCGATGTCAAATGAATGGATCAAAAATAAATGGATCAAGATGAACGCCGAATTGGCCCGGGCGGCTACCCGACCAGCGCGATATGCGTCAGGAGTTCGGTCAGCCAGAGCGGCGGCGGTTCCGCACGAGCCTCTTTGTAATCATCATCGCAGAGTCGCACCTTTACCTTTTTTCCGCTCGCGGGGTCCGTCATCGTGCGCGGCTTTCCCAAGTTATCGCAGTCGGGCCGCTGGCAAGGGGTCTTTTTGGCCATCGCGTTCTCTCCTGCTCAGGACATCGTTGAGCGCGCCTGATATTGTTCCACGGCCGCGAGTTCATCAAGCGAGTTCACAAAGGACGGGGCAAGAGGGCGGACAAGCAGAGGCTGGATTAGATGCGCAACCTGGAGGCCAAATTCCGCCTAGGCGATCTCGACGCGGCGCGCGCGGCCGCGCTCGTGCTGGGCTACACGCCAAGCGCCAACTTCATCCAGCGCGATACATTCTTTGTCGTCGCACGCGGCAAGCTCAAATTGCGCGAGCAGCCGCCCGCGGCCTGGCTGATTCAGTATGAGCGCGATCGCGAGAGCGGGCTGATGCTCAGCCGCTACGAGATCGTGCCGGTTGCCGAGCCCGAGAGCACGCGCGAGATGCTCGCGCGCGCGCTCGGCGTGCTTGCCGAAGTGCGCAAGCATCGCAGCCTGCTCACCCGGCGCAACGTCCGCCTCCATCTCGATCGCGTCGAGACGCTGGGCAACTTCGGCGAGATCGAAGCGGTAGTGGACGAGGAGAGCGCGAAAGGCGCGCGCAATGGCGCAGATTCCGCGCGTGCGCCGGTCGACGAGCTGCTCGGCGCGCTCGGCGTTGGCACCGGCGAGCTTATCGAGGTGTCGTATTTCGAACTAATGACGCGCCGCTGACGGACTCTGACATTAACGTTTGTTAACTGGTCACCGCGGGAGCCGCTTGTTAGATCTCGTCGGGAATTTTGCGCACGCATTTTTCGGCGCACGGAGTTTGCAAGACCATGCGGCTAATTCGCCAAGTCCAGACAGCCCTGACAGTCCAGACGGTTCTGACAGTCCTGACTGCGACCATCGCAATCGCGACGCTCAGCGCTCCCGCACATGGCGAAACGCTCACGCTCGAGCAGGCTGTCCAGCGCGCTCTCGCCTTCGCGCCGACGGTTGCCTCGGCGAGCGCGCAGAGCGACCTCAGCACTGCGATGGTGCGTGAGGCGCGTGCGCCACTCTATCCTTCGCTCTCTGCCGGCTCCGAATACATGCAAGCGCCCGGCTACAGCATCGCGGTGACCAACGGCGGTCTCTCCGACGCGATGCTCACGTTCAACTATACTGCCTACGACTTCGGCCGCCGCCTGGCGCAAGCACGGGCGGCGCTCTATCAGAGCGAGGCCGACAGGTATGGCATACACGCCGCGCGGGCCCAGATAATTTTCGATACCACGGTCGCGTACTATGACATCGTGCGCGCGCGGGCGATTGAGCGCGAGTTCATGACCGATAACGCGCGGCTGAAACGCTATGTGGCCGTGGTCAAGGCGCTACGCACGAGCGGACGTTCGATCACCAACGACGTGCTGAAGGTCCAGACTGCGAGCAACAGCGCTGGGCTGTCGCTCTCCAACGCGCATCACGATGTCGAGCGCACCACCGCCATTCTGGGCGCCCTGACAGGCCAGTTTGGCCAGCTCGGATCATCGGATATCACCGTCGTTGAAGTCAGCAGCCTGCCCGCGTGGCCGGGTCAGGATCTCTCGCGCAATCCGATGCTCGAGGCGGCGCAAAGGACTGTCGCCTCAGCCAAGGCCGCCGTGGAGGCGGCCGAGCGCGAGCGTTATCCGACCGTGAAGCTGGCGCTGACCGCCGGATGGCAGGGCATCAACCCGCCGCACACCTACGCGCACAATGGGGGCGCGTCGTACGACGGATTGGTCTCGATGCCGATTTTCGACGGTGGACTGATTTCCGCGCACATCGACGAGGCCCGCGCCAAGGTGGCGGCGGCCCAGGCCCAGGTGCGCCAGGTTGAATTCCAACTGCGCAGGCAACTGGCCGATGCGGAGCCGCGTTACCGGCAGGCGCGCGATCAGCTCGCACTGCTCTCCGACGCGGAGCCGACGGCCCAGGACAATTTCGCGCTCACCTGGACGCGCTTTCTCGGCGGCGGCAACGTCACGCTGCTTGAGGTGCTCGACGCCTTCCAGCAGGTCGAGCAGTTGCGGCTCGCGCGCCCCGACCAGGCGTTCGCCGCGCGCCAGGCGGCCGCCCAGGGCGCGCTGGTGCTCGGACTCGACCAATGAGATCGCGCATCGCTCCGAGCTTTCCTCTTGCAGCCCTGATGCTGTTTGCCGCGCTGAGCGCGCCCGCATGCCACAAAGCGGCGACCGATGAGGACACGTCAACCGAGCCCGCGCCCAAGGTGGTGCTCGCGGTGACCGCGGCGCGCGCCGTCGTCAAGCCGATGCGTGAGGAGCTGGTGATGCCCGGCGTCACCGCCGCATTGCGCACGTTCACGTTGCGCGCCCCGGCGGCCGGGCGCGTCGTGGGACTCGCACTAACCACCGGCGATTCAGTTCATCGCGGCCAGGTGATCGCTCATATCGTCAATCGCGAGGAGGACGCGGCGCAGGCCGGTGTCGAGGCCGCGCAAAAGATCGATCCCGAGGAGGCGGCCTCGCTCGCGCGCTCAGTGAAGCGCTACTCCGGTGGCCCAGGTATCGCAGTGCGCGTGCCCCAGGACGCGCTGGTCACGCAGCGCGTCGTGAGTCCCGGCCAGATCGTCAACGAATTCGATCCTCTGGTCGAGCTGGTCGATCCCTCAAGCGTTTACGTCGACGCCCAGGCCCCAATCAATCGCCTGGGCGAGATCAAGCCCGGGATGGACGCGACGGTCGTCTCCGCATTCAAGCCGGGCGTCGTCTACCCCGCTCGCGTCTGGTCGATCTCTCCCAGTTTCTCCGCCGGCGGAACCACCGCACCGGTGTGGGTTCAGTTCACAGGCCCGGACCGGATCAGCGAAATCGGCGCCTCGGTCGAGGTCCACGTCACGATCAAATTCGTCCCCGACGCGATTGTCATACCGGCGGCCGCGCTGTTCGAGGACGCCGAACGCCACAACTCTTATGTCTTCACCGTGGGCGCCGACAGCCGCGCTCATCGCACCGTCGTCAGAACCGGCATTCGCAACCCATCCGAGGTCCAGGTGACGCAGGGGCTCAAGCCTGGCGACCTCGTCATCACCTCGGGCGGCTACGCGCTCTCCGACGGTCTCGAAGTGCGCGCGAGCGTGACGCCCGCCGCAAGCGCCACGCCGGTTGTGGAACCTGCACCGCGAGCGCCGTGATTTACGCGCCTGATTGACGATCGATGAGCCGCAGCAGCACCATTCTCTCGCTATTCGCCGTGATCGCGCTGAGCGTGCTCGGCGTGATCCTGGCGCAATCGATTCCCAACGCGGTCTTCCCCGAGTTCGTCTTCCATCGCGCCATCATCCTCGCCGACAGCGCCGAGCTTCCGGCGAGCCAGATGCTGGTCGCGGTGACGCGCCCGTTGGAAGAGGCGGCCTACAGCGTGCCCGGCACCACGCTGGTGCGCTCGACCACCACGCGCGGCAGCGCCGAGATCGACGTCAACTTCGCCGAGAGCAACGACCCAACCACCAGTTTCGAGTTGCTCGGCGCCGCTCTGTCGGAGGCCCGCGCCCATCTGCCTCCTGGCACTACCGTCGACACGCGCCTGCTGAGCACCGGGACTTTCCCGATTCTCGATCTCAGCCTGAGCTCGCGCGTGCGCAATCTGACCGAGCTTACTGACGTCGCTTTTTACGACCTGGTCCCGAGCCTCCATCGCATCGGCGGCGTCTTCCGGGTCGAGATGGTCGGCGCGAAGTACCGCGAGTACGTGGTGCGGCTGGACCCGGCGCGGATGCTCGCGCACGGACTCACGCCCGACCAGGTGGTTACCGGGCTCAAGCAAGCCAACGTGATCGCGTCCGCGGGCCGCCTGCTCGATCAGCATCGGATGCTCGTAACGGTCGTCACCGGCGGCCTGCATCAGAGCGATCAACTGCTGGCGGTGCCGATCACCACCGTCAACAACCAGCCGATCTACGTGCGCGACGTCGCCTCGGTCGACCCCGGCGTCATGGAGGATTACATCCGCACCACCAGCGAGAACGGCCCGTCGGTGCTGGTGGGGATTTCGCGCACGCCCGACGGCGACACCGAACTCATCGCCGCACAGGCCCGCGCGATCGTTGCCGAGTTCCGCCGCCGCTACCCGGACGTCACGTTCTCCATTTCCTACGACCAGGCGGCGCTGGTGGCCGAGTCGGTCGCCAGCGTGCGCGACGCGATCGTGCTTGGGCTGGTGTTGTCGGTCGCGGTGGTTTGGATGTTCACGATGAGCGTGTTGAGCGCGCTGGTGGCGGCGGTCGTGGTGCCCTGCACTATCGCGATCACGCTGGTGGTGATGGCGCTTTGCGGGATGTCGTTCAACATGATGACGCTCGGCGGAATCGCCGCCGGAATCGGACTGTTCATCGACGACGCGATCGTCATGATCGAAGCGATCCATCGCGCCCATGCGACCGGAGCCTCGACCAACGATGCGGTCGGGAGCGCGCTTAGCGAACTCGGCCGCCCGCTCATCGCCTCGACCCTCACGGTGATCGCGGTCTTCATGCCGCTGATTTTCGTGTCGGACATCACGGGACTCTTCTTTCGCGCGCTCGCGATCACGCTGGGCGGCGGACTTGCGATCTCGCTCATGCTCGCGATTTTCTTCACACCCGCGCTGGAAGAGATAATCGGGCGATGGCGGCGCCCGAGCCGGCCGCCGGGACGGGTGTTCGGCGCGATGCGCGCCGCGTTCCTTGCCGAGTTGCGACCGTTCATCCGGGTTCCGGCGCTAGCGCTCGCCGCCGCCGCGGCCTGCTTCATCGCGGCGTTCGTGCTCTACCGCGCGGTGGGCACCGATTACCTGCCCGCGCTCGACGAGGGTGCTTTCACGCTCGACTACATCACGCCCGCGCCGAGCACGCTCGACGATACCAACGCGCTGCTGGGTAAAATTGAAGGCATCCTGCGGGCGACACGCGAGGTCGCCGCCTTCTCGCGGCGGACCGGCACGCAACTGGGATTCTTCCTCACCGAATCGGACCGCGGTGACTTCTCGGTACTCCTCAAGCGGCAACGCTCGCGTTCGATCGACGAAATCATGAATGACGTGCGCAAGCGCATCCTGGCCGCAGTCCCCGGCGTGCATATCGAGTTCTCACAAGTGCTGCAGGACCTGATTGGCGACCTTTCGGGCGTGCCCCAGCCGATCGAGGTCAAGGTGTTCGGCGCCGACCAGGCCTCGATCGAGGCGACCGCGCGCCGCGTCGCCGCCGAGATCAGCACGGTCCCGGGAGTCGTCGACGTTTTCGACGGCATCGTGGTGAGCAGTCCCGAGGAACAGATCGTGATCAACCAAAGCGCCGCGGCACGCTACGGCCTCACCGCCGAAGACATCCGCGCCACGCTCGAAACCGCGATCGAGGGCACGGTCGCGACGCAACTCAGCGTGGAAGACCGGCTCATCGGCGTGCGCGTGCGCTATCCGCCAAACTTCCATCGCGACCTGCCAGCGCTCTCAGAAGTGCAATTCCGCACGCCCTCGGGCACCGTGGTGCCGCTCAGCTCCGTGGCCGAAATCCGATGGGGCGGCGAAACCACCGAGCTTGCGCGCGAGCGGCTGCGTCCCGTCGTTCCCGTCACGGCGCGGCTGGAGGGCGTCGACCTCGGCACCGCGCTCGGCGAGATCACACCGCGGCTCGCGAAGATGGTGCTGCCGGCGGGCGTGTCGCTCGAACTTGGCGGGCTCTACCAACAGCAACAGCTTGCGTTCCATCAACTTGCGCTCGTGATGGCGACCGGGCTGGTGATGGTGCTGCTGATCGTGGTGTGGGAGTTCGGGCGGCTGGCGCCCGCGCTCGCGACGGTGATCGCCGCGCTAGCCTGCCTGGTCGGCAGCTTTGGCGCGCTGGGGCTTACCGGGATCACGCTCAACATCTCGTCGTTCATGGGCGTCATCATGGTCGCGGGCATCACCGCGAAAAACGGCATCCTGCTGCTGGACCGCGCCGAGCACGGCGTCGCCGCGGGCGTCGCGCCCGCCAAGGCGCTGGCCGACGCGGCGATGGTGCGGCTGCGGCCAATCGTGATGACCACGCTGGCGACGGCGGCCGGCCTGCTGCCGCTCGCACTCGGCTATGGCGCGGGCGCCAAGGTTCAGCAACCGCTGGCGGTGGCGGTGATCGGCGGGCTGGTGCTGGCGATGCTGCTGTCATCCGCGATCGCCGGCGGAATCTATCTGCTCGGCACGCGCCCTGCCCCATCCGGCCGCTTGAGTCCGTCGGAAGACTTTCCGGAAAAATTGCCGCGAAACCTACAGTAGGGCGCGTTGGCACTCTCGCGCGGAGCTCGATTCGGCGCTATTCATAGGCTCGCTCGCCGGATCTATCAAAATGGAATGCCGGCAAAGCGACGCGCATCAAATCAACGGAGACGACGATGGCAACGCAGCAGGGAAAACAGAGACTCAAGGGCAAGGTCGCAATCGTAACCGGCGCGGGCCGCGGAATCGGGCGCGCGGAGGCGATGCTGCTCGCGGCCGAAGGCGCAAAGGTCGTAGTCAACGACCTCGGCACGGACATGCTCGGCAAGGGCACCGACCAGAGCATCGCGGGACAGGTGGCGGCGGAAATCCGAGCCGGCGGCGGCGAGGCGGTCGCGAACACCGATAGCGTGACCACGATGGAGGGCGGCGAGCGCATCATCAAGACCGCGATCGACACGTTCGGCAAGCTCGACATCCTCATCAACAATGCCGGCGCCGTGCGTCCGAAAATAATCTTTCACATGACCGAGGACGATTGGGACTCGATGATGTCGGTGCATCTGAAGGGCCATTTCACGACGATCCGGTTCGCGAGTCCGATCTTCCGCGAGCAAAAGAGCGGCGTCATCGTCAACACCGCCTCCGAATCGGGCCTCGGCCATTTCGGACAGGCGAGTTATTCGGCGGCCAAGGAGGGAATCGTCGGGCTGACGCGCACCGTCGCGCGCGACTTGGGGCGCTACGGCGTGCGATGCAACGCGATACGGCCGCGCGCGGCGACGCGGCTGTTCGACGAGAGCGTGGCGGACGCGCTGGAGCGGATGCGCGCGACCCTGGGGCCGACGGCGGCGCCGGCGATCGATCGCAGCGGCTTGCAGAACAAGCCCGAGCACGTTGCGGCGCTGGTGGTCTGGCTATGCACCGACGCGGCCGCGAACGTCAACGGCCGCACCTTTGTGGTCGGCGGCGATTTGGTAGGCCTGTACGCCGAGCCCGAGCCGGCGCGCTCGCTCTATCGCGAGGGCGGATGGGACCTCGACACGCTCGACCGCATCGCGTCGAAAGATTTGATTGGCGGAGTGATCAACGAATTCCTGCCGCGCTGAGAGGGATTCTCGCTGCACTGATGAGATGTCCTAGCGGCAAATCCTGGCTGCTGGAGGGTGAACATCGAGGGCAATCCCGCCTGCCCGAGGCGGATTCCTGCAAAGCACTCCGGAGCGCTTGCAGGAATTCGTGCCTGCACCGCAGGCGAACGCGCGCTTGTAGGCGCGCGCTCGCCTCTGGCAGAATCACGGCACTGCGAGCCGGCGTCGCTCCGGCCGCTCATGCGGTCCGAGCGGCGCAATTCCCCATCGCGATTGCCGAGGTGGCGAAATGGCAGACGCAGAGGACTCAAAATCCTCCGTGCGCAAGCACATGCGGGTTCAAGTCCCGCCCTCGGCACCACAATGAATTCAAGGGGTGATCCGCATTCCCAACGACGAAGCTTCCGGCCTTTTCCGCGCCTGACAGCCAGGTTTGACAGCCACTTGAGCCTTGAGCGCCCCCACGGCGGCATCGGGCGGGTTCACAGTTCGGCGCGAGCGCGAGGTCTTCGGTTCGACCAGTTTGCAGCGTCGAGCCTTGGCCCCGGCCGATGCGCTCGAGGATCCGATTAACGGTGAGCACGCGGCGCTCGAAGTCGATATACTGTCAGCGCAATCCCAGCGCTTCGCCCATCTGAAGTCCGAGCGATAACGCCACGGTGTAGAGCGCTCCCAGCCGCTCGCCCTTGGCGGCATCGAGGAAAGCCCGCGCCTGCTCGGGCGAAAGCATGATCTTGCGCAAAACACTTTCGCAGTCGGTCAAGGACGGGCTGATTGGCCGCAATGTCGCGAAACTCGTTGACGGTCCGCGCGTCGAGCGCTTCGAGGGCAAAATGGCAGTTCCTTGATCGATGGCTTGAAGATTCCGTGAAGCCATCCGTGCGACCGCTCAAGCACGAGCAGTACCCAGCATGTCAAGCTTTACCTTGCATCACTGCGTCTCTGATGAGGGATAGCGCTATCGCGCCAGGCGTGCGGTTGTCGGGCCGGCATCGGCCCTTCGTTTTTCGGGTAACCGCAGCGTCCTCCTCAGTCTTGAGCCGCCGTGGGAGCGGCGACACGGTCGAGCAGCGTCTCTACGACACGAACCGCGGCAATGACATCACCGCAAGGCATGCTGGCCGGGATCGTCGGCGGCGCGCATCCGGTCAAGCGCGCGTCGATCATCGCGACGGCGAGTTTGGCGATCTGGGAAGCGCCGCCGCCGAACGGATAATCTCCCTCGACGGAACGCTCGCGTCGGCGCCAGAAGTCAACCGGCGTGGTCACGACTTGCTGACCGGTGTCGGCATTGGTGACATAGCTGATGAGAAATCTCCCGTCGATCCGCCGGGTGGTCAAAACCATCGTTGGCATCTCTCTCCCCTGCGGACGCGTCGATGTGTCCGCATCCGGCATTGCGCCGCGCTGTTTAATGACTCATAATGAGCTATTGCGGTCCCTTTGCCGCGAGACCGGGCTGGGGTGGTTTTCGGGATGAGCGGCGTCGATTTGCTGTCATTCAGCCTCTTTCCTGAAGGCTGTGCGTGACGAATGGTGACACAATGTCTCAGATTGTGTCAACACAGTGATTGAAAGGGTGTAGGATGGCGGGAAATGCTCGAAAAACGGTACGGCTGGTTCTTTCGGAGGCGGAATGGCGAGAGCTCAACGCCCGTGCGGCAGCGGAAGAGCGAAGCCTTGCCAGCTACCTGAGTCGGTTAGTTCGCGCGCAGCTTACGCCGCAGCCCAAACGCGGCAGCAAGAAGCCGGCGCAATCGTGATGGCGATGCACCTGGCCGCACTGACCCGAAGATCGACCGCGGCCTTCGCGGATTCAATTCGTAGTTTTATTTCCCCATTCGACGGCGGGGAATTCCCCTCGTCGGGCAGATCAAGCTCGGCGACCCATTTGCTCATGCCCCGTCGAGCGGCTTCGGTTCCTGACCCTGCCTATAGCCGGCGTGTCAATCGTCTAGCGTCTGGAACTCTAGAATTCTGGTTCCAACTGCCAAAGAGGTGCATTCAGTTCAACGCTCTTGCGCTCCAAATCGCATCGCCGCATTTGAATATCGCCTAGATTATCTCAATTCATCAGGGCTGCTAGAAAATCTCGGGCTGCGGGAAAAGCGCCGTTCGCACAGCTAGTGTCCAACTCTCAAGAAGTCGGCGGTGTCATCAGGTACAACCCGCGATCGTGATGGCGCTTTATGGATCGCTTGTCGATCAGCGTGGCGCCTTGGTCAAGCTATAATCAAAAACGTCGGGGCCTCGACCGCTGTCAGTTCTCGTCTGGCGCGCGGCCGGCGCCGCTGGGTTTGCGCTGGAGAGGTGGCTTCGCGGCCTTTAGTAAAAAGGGACGGGCAGCCAAATGGAGAAGGACGGCCATGAACGAAGCCGATAGCGATGCAATCGAGGAGCGGCTTGCGCGCCTGGAGCGGGGAGTCAGGCGGGGTGAGCGCGCCACGACGGCAACGATGGTCCTGCTGGTATTACTGATTGCCTGGAGCTTCGCGGCGCGAAACGGAAAGGCACGGGCGGCTGATTCGGGCACCACGGACCTTCTCGCGAGGAGCCTTACAATTGTCGACGAGAAGGGAAACCTGGGCGTCGCTCTGGTGGCCACCAAGGATGGCCCCCGGGTGGCCCTCCTCGACCAGAAGGGACGCCCCCGCATCTCTCTGGGGGTCTATAAGAACGGCCCCAGCGTGGGCCTCAGTGACGAGAAGGGACACCCGCGCGTCTCTCTGGGAGTCGACGACGACGGCCCCCACGTGCTCCTCGACGACGAGGAAGGAATCGGGCGCGTCACACTGGTGGTCGACAAGGACGGCCCCGACGTGCGCCTCGTTGATGAGAAGGGACACCCGCGCGTCTCTCTGATGGTCGACAAGGACGGCGCGCGCGTCGGCCTCCACGACGAAATGGAAACCCCGCGTGTCGCGATGGGGGTCGGCAAGGGCGGCCCCGACGTTGTCCTCATCGACGAGAAGGGAAACCCGCTTGTCGCTCTGGGAGTCACCAAGGACGGCCCCCGCGTGGCCCTCCAGGACGAGAAGAGAAACTCGCGCGCGGTGTTAGGGAGCATACCTCCTGAAGCCGCCCGTACCGGCGACACGGAGGTCACCGCGCCCTCGTCGCTCACCCTTTTTGACAAAGCAGGCAAACTCATCTGGAGGGCGCCGTGAAAAAAGCGCGCCGGCGCTCGGTATCGGCCCTTCGGTTTTGCAAGCGCACCCGGGATGGCCCTCCTCGAGCCGTGTCCACCGACGTCAACGGCGATGAGCAGGTGCTGCGCCTTGCCGCTCCAAGAATGCCGCCATTGACGACAAGCTCTGTTCCCTGGATGTAAGCTGCCTCATCCGACGCGAGAAAGAGGACGGCGCTGGCTATATCTTCGGCCCTGCCGACGCGATATCAGGGTCACCGCAGTCGTTCCCGGCGTTATCGATTATTTCGTCAGGCTTATCGACAGCCGATTTCAGCGAGGACGCCGTCGATGGCTGTCGCGGTCGCAGCCGGTTGATGTGATTAGCGCCCGACTACATCTTTGTGGCACGTGCTAAGGCGACACATAGTTCTAATGGACCATCGAGAATGCAGTCGGGACGAGTATCGTGTTGGAAATTGATGCTTCGACGGGACCGTCTTCCTCGCTCTTCCTCCGGGCTTCGAGCCATTCCGGATCCTGTAGGAAAGCTCCGAACTTCCGTTCGCGCTCCGCCAGAGATTCCCATTGCAGAATCAAGAACAGATCGTTGTTCGACTCTCCGATCGCGACGGTCCAGAACCCGAGCTGCTTGATTCCATGTTTCTCGAAGAGTCGCAGCGTATCGGTCTCAAACCGTCTCAACAGAGCCGGAAGGCGGCCGGGAACGCAATGGAGCACTCGTAACTCATGGATCATGTGACACTCTCCTTACTGACTATAATTCGACGACGGTTGCAGCCTGGTTAGCGCCCGCTCCACGGAAGCGCCGGTCGCGTTAGGCCGAGGTTCTCAAATCTTCGCGGCGCGCAGACGCGGCTGGTGATGGTGGGCATGCGGGCTCAGGTGTTCTTGACGCGGAGGAACTCTTCTAGCGTGATCGCCTCGGCGATTTCGTACTTGAACATCCCTTGATCCCGAATGGTGTTCATCGCGTCGAAAGCGGCACGCTCGTTGGGGTACTCCGAGATCCAGATCATGTCATAGCGGCCGAAGGTCACATAACTAGCAATCAGCTGGCCCTGATGCGCCGTGCGGACTTGGGCCACTCGTTTGATCGATTCCGCGAATTCTTTATCGGTCCGGTTTTCGAGTAGTTTGACCCCGATTATGTATGTTGGCATTGGTGCTCCTCACAGCTTCCAGGCGGCATCAGGTTCGATTGCGAAATACAATCTCCGCACCTAACCTGCAGATGACTCAGGTCTTGGGCGTGAACAGTACCTTGCCGCCGCTCTGTGTCGCTTTGGCGATCGCTTCCCTCACCTGCTCGAAACCATAGGTCGCGGCGACAGGGGTAGAGATCGTGCCAGCGGCTATCAGCGGCGCCAGGTGATCGAACATCACCGTGATCTCATCTGCCTTCGCTGACTGATACCAGTAAAGGAGCCAGAAGCCGCGTACTGTCTGCTTCTTGAAAATGAGGCTGCCCGGTGGAACGATCATCGGCTTGCGGCTCATCCCGCCGTATGACACCAGCACTCCGCTTTCCGACAGACAGGTCATCAGATTTGTCGACGATGTGTCGGCTACTCCGTCTAGCGCCAGCGTAATCGGCGCGCCTCCCGTTTCTGCTGCGACGCTTTTCGCAAGGTCAGGTCCATCCACCAGAACAACGTCGCCGCCGAGCGCTTTGATTTCCGGGACAACCTCCTCACGACGGACGACATTGACCGTTTTCAGTCCAAGCGATTTAGCGATCGCGACGGTTGCTCGCCCCACGCCGGAATTGGCGCCATTCTGTATGACCCACGATCCGCGTGGCAATTTCACGATGTCGGTGAGGAGGAGATAGGCGGTCGGCGGATTGACACCCATCATCGCGAACTGGTTGATGTCGCCAGGCGGCAAGGGCCGCAACCAGGGCGCGTCGGTCTTGAAGCGCTGGGCCCAAGTCGGAGTCAGGAAAGGCACCAGCGTCCGGTCACCTTCCTTCAAATGTTTGACGCCCGCACCCACCGCGACCACGCGGCCGGCTCCTTCCGTGCCCATGATGGCCGGCAACTTCGGCCGATAGCCGTAGCCGCCAGCGATCATCAAGAGATCGTACTGGTTGATCGGCGAGGCCTCGAGCGCGATCACGACTTCGCCGGCCGCCGGCGCGCCGACCTCGGGAATATCGACCGTCTTGAGGACCTCGGCGGGTCTGCCGAATGTCTCGATCTGGATGGCCTTCATTTTATGGTTTCCGCGTCGGGCCTGGATTTGCGCGAAGCCGCCGTCCGCAAACAATTCCGTTCCAGTGATGTAGCTGCTGCGTCGATGCGAGAAACCCCACGGCCTTCAATGCCCACGCCGCTATTGCCACCGGTGATGAGTGCGGTTTTCCCTTCAAGCTTGCCCATACACTTCTCCTGGTGTCGTCGTTATCGTCAAACCGCAGACTCTCGAAGAAGGTTCTCGACTTTCGAATCCAGATCACGAGCGACCGCCAGGGCATCCGCATTTCCGTAGGGGGCCAGAAGACTGGCCATCCTGTCATACGACAAACGCACGCCGCCCTCAGGCCGCTCGTCCACCAGAATCGTGATCGGCGCATAAGATCCCGCGTCGGGAACGTGCTTCGCCATTTCCTTCATGATAAGCGGATTGCCGATCACAAGGCGTACAATTTTCGGTGTGTCGTTACCGCTCTCCTTGCGTAGAATCGCCCCATGATCGAGTTCCATAAAAAGCATTAGCCCCGTCTTGCCCAGACCCGCGTGAATTTTGCGCTCCAGTTCAGTGAAGGACCCTGCGCTCCTGGTTGCTTTCGCGAACTCGACCATGTCCGGTCGCCCAACGCTCGCTTTAATCGCTGTTACGACCGCCGCGAACGGCTTGGAAGATGTGATGCTCAAGCGTTCGATCTCGATCTTTCTGACCGTCATGTTTTCTTTCCTCTAATTGAAGTCATTCACGCGACCACGACGCCCGACTGCTGAAAGATCATGAGTGGTCTACGAATCGAGCATCGTACAATGCGACTGTTAGCGGCCTTGGAATATGACCTTGTCGCGAAATTGGCGAGATCCGTGTTCGAGCATCCCATTGACCCCTGCGCGCATATCTTCCGTTTCAAAAAGAGCCGGAGCGATTTCGTCGACTAAGCGGTCGGCACGGCGAGTGCCATCTTCCAGATACGCCCGCACAATTTTCTTGCCCGTGGCATAGGCGACCGTAGGGCCACGCGCCAGCCGTGCCACTAACGCTTTCGTCTCCGATTCAAAGACCTCATCGGGTACGACACGGTTCACGATGTTCCACCTCTCGAATGTGGCCGCATCGTACTGATCTGCACTGTAGATAATCTCTCGGGCGCGGGCCGGACCTGCGCGTTCGGCCAATCGTTGCACGCCGCCTAACAACGGCGTTGTTCCGATAGAGGCTTCAGCTTGGCTGAAGCGTGCCGACGCGGCCGCCCATACCAGATCGCATGCGAGCATCAGCTCCATCCCGGCCGCGATACAAAGCCCCTGTACAGCCGCGACAGTGGGAAATGGAAGCTCTTCGATATCCGCGATCGTTCGCAAATGCCTCGTGAAACGATCACGCGCCTCAATCGCCGTCCTTCCCTTGAAAATGCTAACGTCAGCCCCTGCGGAAAACACTTTGCCTACGGCGCGCACCAAAAGAGCCCTGATTGGAGCCTGCCTAGCCTGATTCACGGCTGTTCGCAGGTCTTCGATCAGTTCTTCATCGAACAGATTCAGCGGCGGATTTGCCAAAGTTAGGAAGCCGAGAGCACCTGACGTTTCGAAGCGCACCTTATTCATAATTTATTCTCCGGTGGATACAGCTTTCCCGTGTAATGGCTCGCTGTTTGATTCTGTCGAATGTGACATCGGATCCCGATCACGCCTCAAATCCTCGATTTGGGAGCGCCGATGGCCGGCGTCCTTCGGCGAGCTGTCCCCGCAGTGTCAGGCAGGTGCTGGACGCACGCGCGACAAGCCGGTTCTGTTCGTCGACGACATCGCACTCGACGAACCCGACGAACCTGCCGGCGCGAACCACCCTCGCTTTGGCGCGAAGCGTCGCTTTCGACACCGGCCGCAGGAAATTGATCTTCAACTCCAGAGTCGTAAAACTCTCATCTGCCGCGAGCGTGGTGTAGTACGCGAAGCCCATGGCTGCGTCAGCGATGTCGCACAATACGCCTCCATGGAGAGTTCCCATTGGGTTGGCGTGGCGCTCATCAGCGACGAATTCGACCACAGCCATTCCGCTTTCCGCCTGAAGCAGCTTGAGACTGAGAAGCTTGCCGATGGGCGCAGGAAATTCCTCCGGCTTCGGACCTGGGCACTGCTCTGTAGCGCTCACATCCAGCTGGGTCTCCGGTTCCGTGAGGTCCGAGTTGACTCGCAAATCGCGACTGCTTTGGCCGTTCGCGAATTGATCTTGGTCGCAATGTTGAATGATGCTGTTCATTTTTCGTCCGTTGCTACTTGTATATACAAGACTCGGACCAAAGAATTGCGCGTCGCTTAGTTTCTATTGTTAGTTTCGACCGTCACTTCCTGGTGCGGGCGAGCGATTGGAATTACCAGAAGCGGAGAAGAAGATGTCAATGCTGTGACGCAAGGCTCGCTGGTCGAGATATCCCGGTTTACGTATTTGAGCGCTGACTTATCTTTGTCCGAAAAGCGCGCCGGACTGCTTTGCCGTGCCTGCGAGATAGGCGAGCATCAGGTCCTTGGCCGTCTTCATAATCCAGTCTCCATTTTGTTAGTCAGTCTTTTATATCTTCAAGGTCACGTCGGAGCGTCTAAATGCAATGAGCGGGCCATCCGTAACTGCTGCAAAGACGGGAAATTACAGACTCGGATGATGCTGATTTTTCGGCAAATGCCGAGCTGTCAGCAGAGTCCCACGAAGTCTGAGCAACCGAAGCTTGTTCCGCGTGGCCTCGTGAGCGCGCCGCGCGGGCAAGTTGCCGATTTCAAGGAAGAGTTGCGCGCAGGCCTAGCTGAGCGGCGACGATCAATAGTTTACAAGCCTAGATCACTCAACCCTGGATGGTCGTCCGGGCGACGCCTGGAGAGGCCAGTGATACTTACGCTCTGATTCCGGGATCGGAAGGTCATTGATGCACGCGAGACGTAAGCACATCAGACCGGTTTCATCGAATTCCCAATTCTCATTCCCATACGAACGAAACCAATTTCCGGAGTCATCGTGCCATTCGTATGCAAAGCGCACCGCGATCCTGTTGTTAGTGAAGGCCCAGAGTTCTTTGATCAAGCGGTAGTTGAGCTCCCTCGTCCATTTGCGCGCCAGGAATGAGACGATCTCTTGCCGTCCATTCACAAATTCCGCTCGGTTTCTCCAGCGCGAGTCCGGCGTATAGGCGAGAGCCACTTTTTCCGGATTGCGGGAATTCCAGGCGTCCTCCGCGAGACGAACCTTCTGGATAGCGGTGTCACGAGTAAATGGCGGTACCGGGAAATGTGTCGCCATATTTTTCTCCTTGTAGTTTGAGGGCTTGGCTAGGCCGCTCTGAATGGCCTTTGGCTGCTGGCCGTTCGGGCCGGCAATAAGTGAATGTTCGTCGCTCGCGGCGGGAATGCCCGAGTCAGTGGTCGTTGTAGTAGGTCTTTATGGGCCAAGGTGAATTTCCTCTTGTTTGATCGGTGCGTCTATTTTGAATCTCGAATCAGGCAGCGTACAAGTGCGAAGTCCGAATCTTCGTCCGACTCCGCCCCTCTCAGCGCAACATCCGTCACCAAATGCATCGGCCACAGCGCAGCGTCGGTCTCTTCCTGCCCGACCCGCTTCGGTGGCGTTGACGGCGGCCGCCGGGGGGGAGGTAACGGCCGCCGTCTTGCCACGGGCAACCTCGACTTGGCTGCCCAGCAACGGTCAACTGCGTCGCTGGCGCTTCGCCGGACGACTACTAATCTCCTGTCGCACTATTCTTGGCTTCGGTTCCGCTCTCGGCTCATCCACTCGCGTATGTATGGTGGGCATTTGACGAGCCGCACGCCCTCCGTCTCACAGCTGTTTAGGAACCGGACCGCATCCACATCCACCAGCGTCACCTCATCCAGCTGCAGAACGGACCTGGGAGCGCTCCCTTCCAGTTGCCTGGCCACTTCCGGAAGATCCTCCGCTTGAACTCGACCGATCAGCCTGACGGTCGCGCGACGCTTGCGAACAATCTTTTCTATCTTCAAGGTCACGTCGGAGCGTCTCGATCAGACGCAACGAGCGGGCCAATCGTGACTACTGCAAAGACGGGAAGTTACAGGCGAAAATGATGCTAATTTTTCGGCAAATGCCGAACTGTCAGCAGATGCCGGCGAGGTGGAGCAGCCGAATCTTGTTCCCCGCTGGCATCGAAGCGCGGGAAGGGAAAGGCCATGAAGCCTGATCTGTGAGACTAGTTCGAGGGGTTAAACCGGCCTGAACCGATGCTGGTCGATACCGAAGCTGCGGATCTTTGATTCAAGCGTCTGGCGCGGAATTTCCCAGCTTGGCGGCTGCACCTGAAGGGCCCGCGATGCGCCCGTTACTTTTCGCTAACGCAGTTTCAATCAGTTCTTTTTCGTGGGCGACCACGGTAGCTATAAACGGAACCTCAGGACCGAGCGGCCGATGCGACGTCCGCTTCAGCCACGTCTCGTCAATCGAGAACGTCTCTCCATCACATAGCACCACGGCCCGCTCAATGACGTTCTGCAGCTCGCGAACGTTCCCCGGCCAGTCATAAGCTTGAAACAGTTCGAGGGTCTTCTTGCTTATCGCCCTGAATTTCTTGCTGGCTTTTTTCGCATAGCGATCGATCAAGTACTCGACGAGCAGAGCAATGTCGTCGACGCGCTCGCGCAGCGGCGGCACTACGATTGGGAATACATTCAATCGATAGAAGAGATCTTGTCGGAATGTGCCAGCCTCGACCGCACGTCCCAGATCACGGTTTGTCGCCGCCACCACTCGCACATCCACCTTGAGCGGTTCGGTGCTTCCAATGCGTTCGAATTCTTGCTCCTGGAGTACCCGCAGCAAGACCATCTGCGTTTCCATCGGAAGCTCACCGATCTCGTCCAAGAAGATCGTTCCGCCATCTGCCGCTTCAAAACGCCCCGCACGCCGCCGCAGAGCGCCGGTGAATGCGCCTTTCTCGTGTCCGAACAGCTCGGACGCGATGAGCGAGTGCGGAATCGCCGCACAGTTCACGGGTATGAATACTCGCGGCGAACGATTCGAGCGTTTATGAATCGCACGCGCGATCAGTTCCTTTCCGGTTCCGGTCTCACCTGAAATGAGGACGGTAGAGTCAGTGGGCGCGACTTTTGCCACCTGCGCCAGCACCTTACGAAGTGCCGGAGAGGAGCCAACGATTTCCTCGAACATCGAAGAGTGATCGATTTCCTCTCGCAACGCGAAGTTCTCTTGCCGCGTTCTTTCCTCCGCTTGCTTGCGATCGTCGATGTCGGTGCCGGTCGCATACCAACGAATGACGTTTCCCGCTTCGTCTCGCAGCGGGCGGTAATGAACCAGGAGCCAGCGATACTGACCATCTTTACCGCGCATTCGTCGTTCGTACTCGAATGGGACCCCTCGCGAGATCGCCGCATCGCGTTCGTCGCGCAATCTCTCAGTATCCTCCGGATGAAAGACCTCACCGAAGCTTTCCGACATCACTTCTTCTTTCGTCATGCCGGTGTACTCCAGAACTGCCCGATTCGTGTACAGAAATTTTCCATCAGTCCCAATAGCGATGATGAGCTGAGGTATGGCGTCGATGATAGTTCGAAATTGAGACTCTGATTTCTTGATTTCCTCGACGGCCTTTGCCAGCGCGGCTCGAGCTCGTTCTCCCTCAATCGCGATCACCGCGACGTGGCCAGCTCCCTCAATGAGTTGGAGATCGCTCTCACTAGGCGTTCGCGGCTCGTCGCTCTCACTAGGCGTTCGCGGCTCGTCGCTCTCACTAGGCGTTCGCGGCTCGCCGTAGTACATCGCGAAGGTGCCGAGCATTTCGTGATCTTTCGAGAGCAGCGGCTGGGACCAGGCAGCGCGCAATCCGTGAGCTAAAGCGAGTTCGCGATAATCGGCCCACAAGGGATCGGTGGCGATGTCCGAAACAACCACCCGCTGCTTCAGAGCTACGGCGGTCCCGCATGACCCAACATTCGCGCCAATCATCAGCGGAGTGATGGCCTCAATCCAACCTCTGGGAATGCGATGACCGGCTACGTTCCACAGGCGCTTGCCGTCCGGATCCATTAAATTCGCAGTCGAAATGATTTTAGGGGACTGAGCGTCGATAGTGTCGCACAGACTTTCCAGGATGTCAGCGAGGGGAGCACCGCCGGCAATCATCTCCAGAGTCCGTTTTTCTGCGACCAGTAGTGCTTCGGCGCGCTTACGATCCTCGATATCGGTATCCGCCCCGTACCAGTTCACGATCTCACCGAGATTGTCGCGCACCCGCTCTGCGCGCGCGAGGAACCAGCGGTATTCCCCGTCGAACCGCCTAAGGCGCGCTTCGATCTCACCAGGCTGCCCGGAAGCGAGCAGCGCACGCCATTTGTCCATCACCGTTTCCAGGTCGTCGGGATGTACGACGGTTTTCCACCCCCAGCCGCGCGCTTCTTCGAAGGAGACACCCGTATAGTCGTGCCACCGTTGATTGAAGAATTCGACGGAACCGTCGGGCAAACTGCACCAAGCCATCGTGGTGATTGCGTCGATCCTCACTCGGTATTTGACTTCGGGTATATTCATTCCAAGTCTTGCCGTGAGATCTATGTAAGACATGGGGCGGCCTTTCCTGAGTTGTTAGGCTTTACGGGCTGTCTTGAGCGCCGTCGTCCACGAGAGCAATTCATCGATCATTACTTTCGCGGGTGCCTCAACCTCCGGACGAGCGGTGGCGGACCGATCCGAGACGTACTCTTACCTTTCGGCAGCGCGGGCGAGCAGAGTCTGTGTCATCTCGATGTGGCGGGGCATTCCAATCTGCGTGTAGCTCTTCAGCGATTCGCGCAGTAACGATTGCGCCCTTTCGCGATCACCTGGGGCGGCGCGATCAATCAGCATCATTGCGTGGAAGCGACGGATCTCCGTCTGTTCAAGACGATGAGGAACCGCTTCGGCCTGCTGCATTGCGTTCTGAAAATGCTCTTCAGCGGCTTCCCATTGACGTGCCGCTGCCGCGGCGACACCTGCGATCGTTTGCGCGAAGCGGCAGATCGGCCAAAGGATTACAGCTCCCGTCTCGATCAACTCACGAGCAAGTGGGTAAAGCTGCGCGGCTCGCGAATGCTTGCCGAGGATGACGAGGCCCTCAATCACAAGCGGTAGCATCAACCACGAACCTGAGACGTTCGGTTGGCCGCTACGAGGCAGAAGAGCGCGGTTTTCATCAAGGAGTGCCAGTGCGCCGGCGCGATCACCTGCGTAGGCCATCTGTCGAAAAAGCGTTCCTGCGCCTAACCCCCCGATAGACTGCCCCCGCTCTGGCCGGCGCGAGGCTTGGGCATGCAACAGAGCGCTCGGCCAGTTTCCGCGAAAGAGATCTGCCAGACTTAGTTGCGCCTCGGACAGAACTTCCACGTGGGCAAACGATGCCTCCTGGTTAGAGTCCCGCACTCGCTCAAAGCAGGCTTTCAGCTTGGCCAAGTCGGGCACTTTACCAAAATCTATCCAAGCTCGCGTGCTAAGGCAGAAGGCGACCGAGAGAGATTGCCCTATTTTCCTCGCCAGAGGTTCAAGCTCGTCCGCGATTCCCACCGCTTCTTCCAAACGCCCAAGATTTAGTAAAGCCAGATGCAGAGCGAGCAACTGTAGGGCAAACTGCCAGCGAGGCAGGTCCGATCCACCCAGTTGTTTGCTTAGGAGTCCGTCTGCGACAGTCTCCCGCGTCCGATAGAACTGGAAATTTATTATCGACCGAGCACCAAGCAATGGGGCCTCAAGCTTTGGATCGGATAGCTGAGATGCAATGTTCAACGCTTCGCGCAACGCCTCTTGCGCCGGCTCGTAGGCTCGGGCGAGTGCATGTGCCTGCCCGAGGGTAGCGAAAAGACGCGCCCGGTCAACGCTAACATCTGCCTGAAGGTAGTTAAGCCCGCGCCATGCTGTTTCGGTTGCTTCCTTAAAGCGGCCAGCCCAGAAAAGGGCTTCGGTCAAATCGTTAGCGGTCCTCGCGACTGACTCTCGATCCCCGAGACTGACGTAAATCTCGAGCGCCTCATGGTGATTGGCCAGAACTGCTTCCCATTGATCTAGTCCTCGCTCGGCCATCGCGAGGCTCACCAACAAGTCAGCCCTTTCTCGTGCTTCAACGTCCCCTTGATGCGACAGGGCGGACTGGAAATTCCGCCGCGCTTCCTCAAATGATGCAGCGTCAAGTGCGCGCTTGCCTGCCAGCGTCAGCCAACGAACCAGTTTTTGCCGGTCAACGAACGATTCTGCCTTGAGCAGATGGTCAGTGATCTGCCCGGCGCGCTCGTTCATATCACTGGGATAGAGCCGCTCGATCGCGTCGGCGACGCTTGCGTGCAATCGCTGTTGACGGGGAACTGAGCGATCGGGAGAACGGGATCGGGCTGGTAGGAGCAGAAGGTCCCGGTCTTGATACATCGCGCAAAGATGCTTCCGAGCGCGGAATCGCTTTGTGCAATCCTTTCCAGTACCCCCTTGATGGTTTTGCCGATGCTCTGCCGGGCTCGTTCCGAAGCTGACGCCGCCTTACGATTACGTCCACCGAGCCCAACGGCGCGCGAGAGCTCTGAAGTCAGCGCATCGATTTCCTGTTCCGCTTGCTCAGCACGCTCGACGTTTCCGAGCTCCTTGGCTTCTTCCAGTTCTTCGCGCAACTCGGATAGCCGGCGTCTGTAAGCAACCTTGGCTTGATCGTCGAGCATCTCGCCCGCGTCACCCAGACTGCCGGTATGGATGCCTGCCTTTTCGAGATCCTCATCCCCGCGCGGCAAGCCATGTGGGGACTGACCGGTTTCATCATCATCGCGGTGGCCTGCGATTCCCCCTGCCAGATCGAGCACATGGAATTCAGTCCCTGGATGACGCAGCAAATGGGCGAGGTACCCGAGTCCCTTAGAGTCCTTTAGACGAAAGGCTTTCCCGCCATAGCCGACGGTCCAAAGCTCGCCCTCATTGCGAAAGATCCCGTTTTCTGACGAACGGGAACCTGTCGCCCGATCGCCGGAACCGGCCGACCAAGGGGTAGCGCTCGGAATCTCTCGTGGCATCCGAATTTCCTCAGGCCGTCGGGAAAATTAGGCCCAATTCCGCAGAATGTCGATTTTCGGACCATACACCTGCGACATCCGAGCGCACAACTTGGAGCCGTCATTTTTCACGCCCGATGAGCGTCGCATTTGAACGGAGCAATTCCATGACCGAACTTCGAAGAGAAACCGACAGCTTGGGCGTGGTCGAGGTGCCTGCTGACAAGCTTTGGGGGGCGCAGACGCAGCGTTCGCTTGAGCATTTCAGCATCGGCCAGGACCTGATTCCGCGAGAGATGATCACCGCCTACGCAACACTGAAGAAGGCCGCTGCCAACGCCAACCACGCGGGCGGCCGGATCGTCGACTCGGTGCATAGGCTGATCGTACAGGTCTGCGACGAGATCCTGGCCGGGCAGCACCACGAGATGTTCCCACTGCATGTGTGGATGACCGGCAGCGGCACGCAGTTCAACATGAACGTCAATGAGGTGATTTCCAACCGCTGCTGCCAACTCGCAGGGACCGCTCTCGGCAGCAAGGCGCCGGTCCATCCGAACGACCATGTGAACATGTCGCAGTCGTCGAACGACTCGTTTCCCTCCGCGATGTACATCGCTGCCGCGGTGAATGTGACGGGGCGACTACTGCCTGCCGTCACCGGTCTGCGCGACGCTATCGGGGCAAAGGCCGAGGGATGGAAGGACATCGTCAAGATCGGTCGCACCCACATGCAGGACGCCACGCCGATCACGCTGGGGCAGGAATGGTCCGGCTACGCCGGCATGCTCAGCGACAACATCGAGCGGATCGAAGACGCGCTAAAGGGCGTGTACCGGCTGGCGCTCGGCGGCACAGCGGTCGGCACTGGAATTAATGCCGCCCCTGGCTTCGCCGAAGCGGCGGCAGCCGAGATCGCGAAGCTCACCGGGTTGCCGTTCGTCAGCGCGCCGAACAAGTTCACTGTGCAAGGAGCGCACGATGCGCTGGTACAGTTGTCCGGCACGTTCCGCACGCTGGCAGTATCCCTTTACAAGATCGGCAATGACATCCGCCTGATGTCCTGCGGTCCGCGCGCGGGCTTTGCGGAGTTGAAGATACCCGAGAACGAGCCCGGCTCCTCGATCATGCCGGGCAAGGTGAATCCAACCCAGGCCGAGGCGCTGACCATGATCGCCGTGCAAGTGATGGCCAACGACGTGGCAGTGGGCTTCGGCGGCGCCGGCGGCTACCTCGAGATGAACGTGTATAAGCCGCTGATGATTTTCAACATCGTGCACTCGATCAACATCATGGCCGATGGTTGCGGGAACTTCCGCAAGTTCCTGGTCGAGGGGACGAAGCCGAATCTAAAGAAGATCAACGAGTATGTTGACCGCTCGCTCATGCTGGTGACGGCGCTATCGCCAGTCATTGGCTACGACAAAGCGTCAAAAATTGCGCATTACGCGATGGATAACGACCTTACGCTGAAGGCTGCCGCGCTGAAGCTTGGCTTCGTGACGGAGGAGTTGTTCGACCGCGTAGTCGATCCGGCGAAGATGGTCCATCCTTACGTCGCTGGGAACACGAGTAGATGAAAGCGGTGATTCATATCTCAACTGGAGAAAATCAAACTGAGCATAGGACGGAGATAACCAATGTCTAATACTAGCACTGGCGATAGCGAACGAGGCATCGACGTTCTGCACAACCCCAGGATCAACAAGTCCACCGGCTTTACGGAGGCCGAGCGGCAGGAGCTCGGCCTGGTGGGGTTAGTTCCCGAGGTGACGGAGTCGATTGAGACTCAGCTCACCCGCGTCTTGCTGCAACTCAAGAGCAAGGCCACAGACCTCGACCGGTTCATCTACCTGATAAATTTGCTCGATGCGAACGAGACGCTCTTCTATCGCACCCTGATGTCCGATCCCGCCCGCTTCCTCGACATCGTGTATGACCCAACGATTGCTGAGGCCTGCCTGAAGTTCGACCACATCTTTCGCCGCCCGCGCGGGATGTATCTGTCGATCAGCCGGAAAGGGCACGTCAGGGAAGTGCTGCGCAACTGGCCGGTCAAAGACGTGAGGTTCATCTGCGTGACCGACGGCGGCCGCATCCTCGGCCTGGGCGACTTGGGCGCCAATGGCATGGGCATTCCAATCGGGAAACTCCAGCTCTACACTGCGGCGGCGGGC